>Ga0209490_10000006_pt1 | contig 267513 bp, 255 predicted proteins | sample MAT06_FD_187209 | JGI IMG/M metagenome (GOLD analysis project Ga0209490, IMG submission 187209) | Freshwater microbial communities from Lake Fryxell liftoff mats and glacier meltwater in Antarctica - MAT-06 (SPAdes) (version 2) | ecosystem: Environmental > Aquatic > Freshwater > Ice > Liftoff...
TTCCGTGGTCAACCCACTCCGTGGTTTAATTACGACACTTCCGTCTTCTACACTGATTATGATAACTATTTTGAAACCACTGGCCCTGTGGCCAACCCCTTTATCACCAACTCCGGTCGAGCTAAATTCATGGGTTGGGAAGCTGCCGCTGAAATCGACTTCGTCGGGCTTTACGATGCCGCTAACAAGTCCGACATAGCTAAACGCTTCGGCACCCTGAGCGCCTACTCCAACGTCAGCCTACTATCTGCCAAGTTCGTCTCCGGCATCAACGAAGGCCGCGAACCAGGCTACGCTCCTGAGTATGTTTTTAAAACAGGCACCATCTACCGTTACTCAGATAAAGTAAAAGTCTCATTCATCGGCACTATGTTCGGCAACCACGACTGGCGCGACAACAATGCCCCAGCCAACGGCGTCGATGAAATCCCCGCCTACGGAGTCTGGGATCTAACCGCTGAAGTCGCCATCTACAAAGATTATGTAAAACTTCTCGGCGGCATTAACAACATCTTCGATGAAGACTACTTCGCCCGCGTCCGAACGGATGGGATCGAACCTGCCGCGCGTCGCAACTATTACGTAGGCGTCCGCGTCTCCTTCTAAACCGACTAGACCATTCTACCTAAAGTTATTCTAGTCTTTTCTTTTACAACTCAAAACTTTAAACTCAGACTCATACAATGATCCAACTTTTCATAGAAGGAGGCCCCATCATGTGGCCCATCCTCGTCCTCTCCATCTTCACCCTAGCAGTCATTCTGGAACGCTGTTTTTTTATCATCACAGAAAAAAAGAATACGAACCCTAAAGCCGTTGAAGAAGTTTTCTCGCTCGTTGAGCACAAAAAAATCGAGGCCGCCATCCTCGCTGGTCAAGAAAGCACGGATCCCCTCGCCCGAATCCTCGCCCACGGACTCAACCACCGCAGCGTATCCCTTTCCAGCGGGCTAGTCCAAGCCGCCGGCCGTGAACTTGATCGGCACAACCGCGGCCTTGTCGTGCTCGATACTGCCGTGACCCTTGGCCCCTTACTGGGCCTACTGGGAACCGTCATCGGCATGATCCGCGCCTTCGGCATAATCGGTGGCTCAGACCTTGCGACCCAACAAACAGCTATCACGGGAGGTATCGCCGAGTCCCTCATCGCAGTCACCTTTGGCCTCGGAGTCGCCATCGTCGCCATCGTCCCCCTAAACTATCTCAGTAGCCGCATGGAAAGTACCCGCCGTAAAATCGAAGATGCCACCAATCACCTTGAACTTCTCTTCGGAAAACACAGCACCTAGAGTATCTCTATGCCAGCTATCCCCTCACCGCGCCAAGGACGCCGGCCTCGTCTCGAAATAATTCCGTTCATTGACATCATGTTCTTCCTTTTGGCTACGTTCATGATGGTCTCCCTATCCATGATCCAGAATGCTGGTATTTCCGTAAACCTCCCCAAAGCCAGTTCCGGTTTGCCCCTAGATCGTCCCGAAACTCCCAGTAAAATCAGCGTCACCTCCGAAGGTGCTTACTTTTTTAATAAAGAATCTGTCACCTTAGAACAACTCATCGGTCACCTTCAAATCCTAAAACAATCCCAAAAAGATCCGCGTATTTTTTTAAATGGCGACGGCAAAGCCGACTTTGAACATATTGTCGTCGTGCTCGATGAAGCCCGCAAGCTAGGCTTAACTAAAATCGCTATTGAAACCTCTAAAAAAGAAAATTAAACAATTAAGGTGAATGCTAAATCCTTCAGCTTCTTCGCCGCATCGGCCAGCCTACACACCTTTTTACTCGTCGGCGGCGGTTATTTCTTAAACCACTCGGCTGAATACGGAATGCAGGCCGGCCAGAACAGTATTGAGGTGGAGATGGTAGCCGCGCCGGCTGAAACCGCTGAAGATCCCCTGCCTGAGCCAGTGGAACCAACTCTCGATATTCCAGAAGAATCCATCGTCCTGCCTGACCCCGAAGACTTTCTCGTGCCTCAAGCAACACCAGCACCAGCCCGACCTAATCCCATCCAAGCTCCTGTCATTCTTAAACCTAAAACAACGAATAAAATAGGAGACGGCAGCTCCCTGATTTCAGGGGAAGATAAGACCACCCTTCGCTCGGAAGGCGGCACCCGCACTTTAGCTAAACCTAACTACCTAAAAAACCCGCCGCCGCCCTACCCAGAAGATGCACGCCGTCAAAGCTTAGAAGGTCGAGTCCGCCTTAGTGTTTATGTAAATACAGAAGGCCGTGTCCAAAACCTAGAAGTGATCCAAAGTAGCGGAGTTCCCAGCCTCGATCAAAGTGCCCTTCGCACCGTAAGAACCTGGCGTTTTCAGCCCGCTCGGCTAGGAGCCATTCCCATCTCCTCAACGGTCATCGTGCCTATCACCTTTAAGCTAAATTAAACTCATCAGCATTTGTTACAATTGATCTAATTCTCGAATAACTTGAGTAAGCTCGACAGGTATGGCTAAACGATTTGCTTGCAACTCTTGCGCCAAGGGTTGCAAACCATCAGATACGAGTGGTCTGTAATCTAACCCCTTCAATGAAGCCAGTTTCCAGTAACACCCGTTTACGTAATTGCGATGAAACAGCTCGATCACGCGGGTGCCAGCTCGGCTAAACGCTAGATTGGCTAAACCCGCCCCGTGCGCTGCCACAATCATTTTAGCTGAACGGAAAACCTGTATTTGCTCAGACCACGATAAATCCTCTAAGTAGACCTTGGTAAATCCCCGGGATTCTAGAACCTGCCATAACTCAGCCTCATTCCTAACGTTACGCCTACGAGCTCTTTCCCTAGAAATATAAATTTTTTCTTGTCCCAAATGTCCTTTCCTCTCCAACGGCTTAACGAAGTGGTTTAACTTTTCTATAACCTCCGCACGTGGTGCCTCCACCTGGCCAATCAAACTAGGAATGATCAGCTCATCACTAACCCAATTCTCATGCCGCTTCGTGTGGATAGCATCACCTTTAAAGCCACATAGCTTCAGGGCTGCCAAGGAAAACGGAGTAACCTGATGTGCTAAAATCGTATCGATTCCTGAACAGTCTAACATCAAAAGCCTAGGTAATTCTTCCAGTAACCAATGGCCGTAACCACTGCCTAATGTGGTGGAAATCACGGCGGTTCTTCCTGCAATAATCTGCGGAGCCTTTATTTTAGAGAAGTTAATAAGCCAATGCTCACGGAAAGATTTACCGAAATCATTACTTACATCACGCGCAATACTGGCTCCGTCAGGTGAGATAACATTACCCTCACCATAGATGCGGCCAGAGGGTAGCGTGGCGATAAAGTCAGGCTCAAAAACTTGTTTCGATTGGTGCGCCCAAAAATCAACAAGCTCAGGACTAGCCGCAGTAGGCAACCGATATTCCGCATTCAACACACTCGGATATATCTGCCGCTGTCCTTGGAATCTCGTGAGTAGGGCTTCCAACCTTTCACAACATTGGGGAGCTGGAATGCTATCCTTAGACATGGGCAAAAAAACACCGCCAACGTATCTCTTTAATAATACGACGGCGGCGTGTTAAAAACATCTTACTTAAATATTAAATGCCTTTACCGCTTTTTTTCGCTAGCTCCTTAGCGCGTTGAGCTTTGCGGTGGCGTTGATCGACGATCTTCGTCTTACGTTTACGCAATTGAAGAGCTAATTTTTCCACTGCTACGTCTACCGCCGCATAAAGATCACGATGATGCTCTTCAATGTGAATGTCCGGCCCGGGAACAGCAAGGTGCGCTTTAACACCATAGGCTTTCGTCGGAGAACGGGTTTCATCATGCACCAGAACAACGTGTGCTCCGATAATTTGATCTGTGAGATGCTCTAGGTGACTAACCTTCTGCGCAACGTAAGCATGAATAGCGCCTGTGAGCTTGAGATGCTGAGTACTGATGTGGATTTGCATAGAATTTAAGTAAGAACTTTTATAAGCCAATGTCACTTCAAATCTGGTCTAAATCATTACCTAAAAAAGCATTAGACGCCTATTTCGCTCCAGCGCGCCGCATGATCGTCGCCGCAAGTTTTCGGCGCAAGCCTCTTGGAGCCAATCCTGACAGCGCAGAAAAGAATCGTTGAAAAGAGGATGACCAACCAACAGCACCACGCTGCTCCAGCAACTTCATTCCCGCTGCCACTACCTCATCTACCTGCTGACTCCGAGCAAAAAACCGTGGCTCCATTTTAGCTACTTGTTGAAATTCCGTAGCCACCGGACCTGGGCAAAGAGCTGAGACATGAACCCCATGCAGCTTAGCTTCTTCATGCAGAGCCTCACTGAAGGAAAGCACGTAAGACTTGGTTGCAGCATACACGGCGAAGTATGGCACGGGCTGAAAAGCGGCGGTGGAAGCTATGTTTAAAATGAAGCCTCCCTTTTGCGCTATCATACTTGGTAAAAATAAATGCGTTAGTTTAGTTAGGGCACACATATTCACCTCTAGCATCATCGTCACCACATCTAAGGGCGTGTCGGCAAAGTTTAATTGACGTCCGAGTCCAGCGTTGTTGATCAACCCCTTGATGACCCAGCCCTCCGTTTGTGCTCGTTGGAAAAGTTTTTCTGGTGCCTGTGGATCATTTAAGTCTGCGGCGATAACATGGCAGTGGACTATCTTTTCCAATTCAAGACAGAGTTCTTCTAAACGCTCCGTGCGCCGCGCCGTCAGAAGTAAGTTATGACCTTGGCCTGCTAAAGCCCGAGCAAAGCCCTCTCCGATCCCGCTGCTTGCCCCCGTAACTAAAATAAAATCTTTAGACATAACGTAAACATAGACACTGTTTCAGGACTGGACAATAGCTACGCATTAAAGAGGCTTATAAAGAACCTTAGAATTTCGTCCGCTCTGCTCGTATTTCTCACGGCGAGTAAGGGTCAACATCTCAGAGGTTCCTTCTAGGTATCCACCCTTTTGTTGAAAATAATTAAAGGCACGAGTCGATAGCGCAAAAAGTTGTTTCATGCCCAGTTCCCGCGCCCGATCTTCCACAAAACGCATAAGCTTACGTCCCACCCCTTGGTTCTCATAACCAGAGGACACATAAAGACAAGCCATTTCCGCCGCCGGTAAATCAGGACGCATGTCGTGCAAGGCCACACAGCCAATAATATTCTTATCAATTTCAAAAACAAAGAAATCCTGAATTTTCTGCGTGATCTCAGCCTCAGAACGATTGACTAACTCTTCCGCTTGGATGGAGTTTTTAATAAGCCTCATTATAGCGCGGACATCTTTTTTCTTAGCCTTACGCACAGCTTCGTATTCATTGGCGTAGATCATGGTGCCGATTCCTTCATTAGAAAAAATCTCACTTAATAATGCTTCTTCTCTACGTCCATCAATAATGTGGGAACGGTGCACACCATTACGGCAAGCCGTCAGACCATGCTCTAATTTTGAAATAACATCTACTGGGGTTGTCTCCCGTTTTTTCTTAATAAAATCCTCCGCTTCACTAATAGAAAATTGAGCAGCAAGACTTCCTGCGTTGACGACTCCATTCGAAGTGCCGACAAACATGAGCTTGGAAGCTTTTAACGCTTGAGCGACTTCTAGTGCCACCCCGTCCGAATTCACCCGATAGGCGCGCCCTTCCCCGTCGAAGCCGAGTGGGGGAAGAACGGGCACGACGCCGAGATCCAGCAAGGACTTAAGGTAAGCGATGTCTAGTTTTTCCACCCGGCCCGTCATGAGTTGATCTTGCCCACCGAGAATACCCGTGGGGTGAGCAATGATGGCATTGGTGACGGCAGCGCGCAGATCTGTTTCACTAAAAGCTTCCAGAAACTCGTGGGAAATACGATTAGCGGCTAAGAGGGCTAAACTCAATGTTGTCTCATCGGTCACACCCATACCGTTTGTATTACTTGGTTTAATACCCATTTTCTGTCCAAGCTCTTTCATTTGCTGGCTAGCACCATGCACCACGATGATGTTGATGCTGAGCGAACGGAGCACACTTATATCGAGGATAAGGTTACGAAAGTTAGAATCAGCAATCACCTCACTATCCACGCTGAGCACAAAGAGTTGGTCACGGAATTTAGACGTATAGGTTAAAATGCCTCTGAGTTCGGAAGGTATCATGTCAACTGCTATTCCAAAACAGAAATGCAAAATCAGCAATAGGAAAACAGACTTATTTTAAGCTTAGTTTTTATTACGACCTTTATACTCTGGCTAAACTAAGGGTCTGCAATTTACGGCGACCCACTTCAGATATTCCTCGTTACCCGCCTCAATAGGAATCGCAAGCACCTCTGGACACTCATAGGGGTGTAATTCACGTAACCTTTCCTCCACCAACTTATAGCAGTCCACGGTGGTTTTAATGAAGAGCTGTGTTTCTGTGGCAGACTCCTTTTTCCCTTCCCAAGTGTAATGAGATTCCAGCCCGGGTAAAAATGAAACGCAGGCAGCCAGCTTTTTATCTAGCAAATCATTTGCTATAGATCTAGCTAACACCAGATCAGGCACCGTGCTTAAGATTAGAATGGGCCCTTGATGTTTCATCGGCTAACTCCCCTTACTTTTTAAGAAAAAACTGCTGCTGTTTTTCTGAAATAGGTAGCCCTACTTTTTTCATAACTTTAAGCAAATCTTCCCAAGCGGCACGTTTGTCTTCGTTACTAGAGTGAGTTAGTAAATACCCAGGGTGAAAGGTAGGCATGAGCGGCACTCCTTCATAATCAAGGAAGTTTCCCCGCAGTCCCGCCACAGTGGCTTTGTCTATGTTTAGTAAAGCCTCTAAAACCGTCGTGCCTAGGCAAACAATTACTTTTGGTTTTAAGATGTTGAGTTGTGAGGCTAAGAAAGGTAAGGAAGCCTTAATCTCCTCTGCCGTCGGCTTGCGATCCTGCTTGCTGCCGGCAGGCATGTCTGGCCTGAACTTAACTAAGGTCGTCAGATATACTTGATCTCGACTTAGACCCATCGCCGTAATCATTTTAGTCAACATCTGCCCTGCCTTACCAACAAAAGGCTCACCCAATTCGTCTTCTTCTAAGCCTATGGCCTCCCCAACAAAAACAATATCCGCATCCGGCTCTCCTAAACCAAAGATAGTCTTTTTCTTATGTTGAAATAGTTTTGCGCAAATCGGGCATGACCTTAAGGCTTCAGCAAGTTCCTGTAAGGCTTTAGCTTTTTCCGAAATGCTTAAGTTCGGCGCATAGGTGGATAACTTTATTGGCGATGCGGCAGTTGTCGCAAAGGATGCCTTTTCCACCGCGTGCTCCATTTTGATGAACGAACTTTTAGGAACCTCCAATTTTTGCAAAGCTTGCCACGTCTCCGCATGCAACGTCATCTCAGTTTCACCTATCTGAATTAGGTAATTTAGATATTCAACTGTTTTATCTTTAAGTTGCGTATTCATTTTTTAGTGGCGACCACTTGTTGATCCAAAAACTGCTCAAAGCTGTTAAAATCATCCGGAATCGGAGCCTCAACCTCTACGATTTTTCCTGAGACGGGATGATGAAAATGCAGCTTCCACGCATGAAGCAACTGACGATTCACCTGCGCTTGCTTGGCTAGCAACTGAGAACGTGAGTAAACGGTATCCCCAATCACAGGACAGTTGGCTGCTAAGCAATGAACACGAATCTGGTGTGTGCGCCCCGTATGAATCTCTAGCTCTAACTTAGACGCAATCACCCAATTCTTTAAGACTCGATAGGTTGTCTTAGCAGGACGCCCTCCCGACTTACGTATAGCCATCTTTTGCCGATACACCGGATGCCGTCCGATTTCTCCATCCCAAATTCCTGCTAACTGCGAAGGTCGCCCCACAACAAAGGCCGCATACCATTTACGAATGGTCCGATCTTTAAACTGACCACTGAGATTTTCATGCGCCTTATCATTCTTAGCTACTAACAAGAGACCGCTGGTGTCTTTATCCAGTCGATGAACAATCCCTGGTCGCTCGACCCCGCCAATACCTGAAAGTTCTCCCTTGCAGTGGTGTAGTAAAGCACCGACTAAAGTTCCCGTGGCATGTCCCGCTCCCGGGTGAACCACCTCGCCCGCTTTTTTATTAATCACCACGAGATGCTTATCTTCGAAAACCACATCAAGGGGTCTATCCTCAGGAATTAAATGCGACGGAATCATCTCGGGCACTTCGATTCGTATGATGTCCTCTTCCTTTAAGCGACTGCGTGAGCCTAGAACCTCTTGCCCCTTGAAAACTAAACTCAATTCAATCCAGCGTTGAATCTGAGTGCGCGAGACGTCTAGGCCTGTCGCTAAAATACGATCCACGCGTTCCCCGCAATCCTCCTTCTTCCAAACATAACTAAGTGGCTCTGACTTCATCTCCAGTGAAGCCTAGTTACCCCACGACAACCTGCAAGCATGGAACCAAGGAAGCCTCCCGCCAAGGGAGCTCCTCCCTAGACAGACCTAATTATCGCCCATAATCGCATAAAATAAGCACTCATTTTCTTGATCACATACCAACATAATTTCCGATAGCAACGTAAAAAGTACAAAGCACCTTAAACCTCTTAATTACGCACTCCACATCTAACCGTAACAGAATCGTAACTTAGGCTATTTGCAATGACTTAGGGGATTGTTAACAACTTGTAAACAACATGGACTGTAACCATGTAAATATCTTATAGACAACATTTTATAGAATATTTTACCTTGTCAGTAAAATAAGATAATAACCTTGAAATACCTAAAACCTACTCTCTGCGTCAATAGATTTTTTAGAAAAAAAGTTTCTTCTAACGTCTTCATCGGGATGTTCCTACTAAAGCCCTTTTTCCAAGAGTTTTTACTTAACTATCTATAGATTTTAGCATGAATATAAATAATCTTTTCGTGACAATGTTCTTTTAAAAGCTACAGCGTTTTCAACCACTTATCTGCTTAGTTTTAAAGACGGTTCAACATACCCGCAATCACCACATGACTATCAAAAGTGCGCTCCGCTAAAGCCCGAGCGGCACCTTGTTGTTCTTGGAAATTTTCAAGAAGAGCTTGGCACGCTTCCGCCGCACTGGAAACGTCGGAAAAGGTAAATAACCCCTCGCCTGTCGGAATCAATTTCTCAATCCCCGTGGTTTGCAAAACCACTGGCCTACCACTAGCTAAGTAACACACACTACGATCACTAAACCAGCCACCCTGAGATAAAACATAACCACCCTTAGCCGCACTAAACTCACTAGAAGACTGGCGCAGATATGCTTCATAGGTTTCAAAGGATTGACTAATCTCCGAGCCACTGACTAAGTTCCAACCCTCCGATTTAAAACAGTCTAGCTCTACCTGATTCGATTCCACCTCTGTTGCAATCTCAAATTGAGCCTCCACGCCACGAGGCAACGTCGTCAGCTTCATGAATTCCTCACTCTTACCCTTATACCATTGCCCCTCCCACTCGCACCAACTATACCCCTGCCAATGCGCCAAGGTGCTAAACTTCACAAACTCAGACTGCTGAGCCTGACAGGGCCAATACTTAAGAACTACGGGAGGAAATACGCCTACCCACTCCAGACCACAAGTCGGAGCCAGACACCCTTGCTGACCTAGGAGCGAACCGTAGCTAAAGTAGCGGTCATGGCCCGCAAAATTCATGTCACTTTTATAAACTAAAGACCAGATCTGGGTAAACGCAGGGTCTAGATCGAGATAGATTTTTTTGGCTTTAGGGAACTTCAAAATCTGTGAACGAAAATGGCCTGAAATGTTTAAAAATAAATCTGCCTCCGTCGCAAAATCCTGAGCCCTACCGAGCGTCTCAGCCGCATCATCAACCAATAAGGTGGAACACTCCGTAAGTCCAAATCTCGCCATCACGCTGTCCCAATGGCTTTTATTAGCACTCTGCTCGAAGGAAGCCTTTGCCCAGGTAGCATCCACTAATTTTTCTGAGTGCAGACTTTCCACCACCCAGACATCCCAACCCGCCTCTTGAAAACCCAGCACCCATTGCAGGAAAGCCCAACTATTCCCAGCCGCAGCAATGGGGTGGCCAGCTATACCAACAGCGATAACAATTTTATTTTTCACAGTGTTTTTCATAGCAAAGTAAAAACACGAGGTCACGCCGTTCTTCACGGAAGAAATAAAAAGAAGCTCCTCTCTAACCTTATTCTGGATTGACAGAACACTGGCTGAAGATCATTTTCGTGGTTCGTTATGCCTCAATTTTCACCACGGTCTTTCATTGCCTTAAGCCTTACTCTTTCTCTCTGCCTTTTTTTGAACGCTTGCTTATTCAAAGAAAAAATCCCTGTTGGCTCTTATTTTAAGATAGAGACGGACACGAGCCCCACTAAAGATGAAACTAAAATAGCTCAGAAGAATCTTAGACTCATTCAAATTGAAATCCTTGACGATTCGAAACTTGAGTTCACCTACCGCCATGCGACGTGGTTTCTACCCTCTGGAACAGTGCCTCTCTGGTTTAAGAAAATGGCGAGCGAAGGAACTCCTGAACTAGATGGAATGAAAATTTATGAAGATGGAGTCAGGCGTTTTATGGAAGGAAATATCTTGGATGAGACCACGCCTTTTCTCGGTAGTTTAAGTAAATCGGATTACGAAAATAGAGTAACCCTGCGTCAGACCTTTCCTTATCAGGTGAAAAACGGTTCTGTCTTGATTACCTTAAATGGCACCAACGTTCAGCTGGCCACCTATAAGAAAAACATTTTATCACTTAACTTAGATGCTGATTCTGCCAAAAAACTCCTTCCTGCTTCCAGCGAAATTTTAAGTATCGAACTTGCTTTCCAGAGCAATGAGTCCATTGCATTAGCACTTAAAGAGGCGACCACGAAACTTAATGATACCTACACCAAAGCTCCCGCAGGAACTTTTCCCGACAAACCCTTAACCACTTACCTAGAAAAACATCGCGCTCTGCTCCAAATCGAGTGGGAAGCCATTCATGGTAGATATTACTCAAAAGTCACTTCCTACGTGCTCATGTCAAAAGTGCATCAAAGCAATCCTGAGACCATTAAATCTACCCTGCTGGCCTTTCAACAAGAGTTTGATAAAGCTAAACTACCTACCCAAACTAAAGCGGACGCTTTAGGCATTACATTAGTGTCCGTGGCACCGCTTAGTAACTTTCCTGATCTCGCACCGTATCTTAATCCGACTATCGCCCCTTCTCCCGCTCCGACCACAATTGCGCCCGCCGCCGTCACTCCACTCACAGCTCCTCCTTCAACCACTGACCCTAGTCCAAAACCATAGATCTCAACCGACGATGCTGCCTAAGATTGACACAATCGCTACGGCAACCTATCCATTTTAAAGATGTCACTGTTTCATAAAAAGCCTGACCCCTTTTCTGACGAGCTCAAGAAACTCGAACAAGAATCTCGTCTAGTTGAGGAGAAGCTACGTAAGCTGCACCATGAGCTCGGTCAGCCAACTCAAGATCCCATTCCCGTGACAACATCGATCAAACAATTCCAAGGTGCCATGTTTAAAGACAACGACATATCTCCCGAAGTCGCTCCGCAAAAATCAGCCACCCTCAAAGTTCAACGCAGAAAACTCCGCAACCGCGCCATTATTTTAGGTGTTATCTTAATGATCTTGATTCTACTCGTATTAAAAACCTTAAACTATTAGGCCACTCTTAACGGCTACCAGGTTTATGAGCCGGCAGGGCTAAAAGATCCTCTGGTAGAGCCTCCGCAGAAAAGGTCTCGACCTTGATTTCTAACAGCGCCACAAAAGGTGCCCCAAAGTTAGGCTTATTTTCCCCACTCCGATCCACTAAACACGCTACCGCTTCCACGATGCCCCCGCCCTCACGCACGATCTGACAAACTTCTCTCACCGCACTACCCGTCGTTACAACATCTTCGGCCACCAAGTACCTCTTACCTTGCTCTACTTGAAAACGGCGCATCACTAACTTACCCTCCGCCTTTTCCGCAAAAATGTGCTTTTTATTTAAATGTCGTCCTAAATCATGCCCCACTAAAATACCCCCCATGGCAGGGGAAATAATCGTATCAATGTTTAAATTTACTAATCGCTGTCCTAACGCCTCACTAATTTCAGAAGCTAAAGCAGGGTATTGCAATAAGTGGGCACATTGAAAAAACTGACGACTGTGTAAACCAGAACGCAGAATAAAGTGACCTTCTAATAAGGCACCAGACTCTTTAAACTTAGCTAATAATTGATCCGCATTCATGATGGGTTTTTGTAAGCGATGGCCTCAATTTCAACCAAGGCTCCTTTTGGTAGTGCTGAGACTTGGATAGTCGAGCGAGCGGGTAAAGACTCATTAAAAAAATCAGCATAAACGGTATTCATTTGAGAAAAATGGGCGAGATCTGTTAAGAAAACGGTGGTCTTTAAAACATTCGTTAACCCCGAGCCCCCAGCCTCAAGCACAGCTTTAAGATTAGATAAAACACGTAACGTCTGTGCTTTGATGTCACCTTGAATCAACTCACCCGTTACGGGATCTAGAGGAATCTGGCCTGCCGTAAAAAGAAGTTCCCCATAAGCCGTAGCCTGAGAATAAGGGCCTACTGCTGGAGGAGCAGCATCCGTTTGAATAATGGATTTGGATTTCATAGACATATCAGCTAAGCCTTGCCCGCCACATTGCCAAGAAAAAAACCGTTGCATCTAAAGTATGATCATAGGCTCAGTTTTTGACAGACTCTAAAAAAGTAAAAGTCATAAGACCCAGGTATTTAGTACAGAACGGTTTTGATTCTAGCGTTGTGTAGGGCTATCTTTGAAAAAAATTAGTGCCTCTACATTACACCCTTCAAGATGCTAACACTTACTATTACCCTAGCTCTTCGATATCTCCACTCTTCACAGCTCGGCAGATCCCGCGTTTGGTCTGCTCAACGAAACGGCAGAGGAGTTCTATGTCCTCATTTTGTAACTCTGGTCTAGCGCGGATGGTCTCAAGGGCTTGTTGACGGTTTTTACCTTCGTAATAGAGAATTTTGTAGGCGTCCATAATGTGGGTGCGACGTGCGGCATCAAAGCCTTTACGCTTGAGCCCGACCCGGTTTAACCCACAAACCGCATTCGTTGCCACAGCCATGAAATAAGGGGGCACGTCCAGTCCGAGACGGGTCTGCCCACGAACCATAACATGTTCCCCAACACGGGTGAATTGATGCACGACGGAGCCGCCGCCGAGAAAAGCGAAGTCCTTCACTTCGACATAGCCGCCTAACAAGACGTTATTAACTAAAATAATGAAGTTACCAATCTGACAATTATGGGCAATGTGAACACCCGTCATGAGGTAGTTATGGTTTCCAATGGAGGTAGAAGACCCTTCCTTAGTCCCACGGTGGACAGTGACGTATTCACGGATGATGTTGTTATCGCCGATGCTGGTAAAGCTTTGGCATGGCTTATAAGCTAGATCTTGTGGTTCGGCACCTACAATGGCGCCATACCCGATTTGATTTCCTGCGCCCACCTTCGTATGACCAGTGATGATGGCGCGGGCGCGCACTTCACAATTCTCTCCGATTTCGACATGCTCGTCTATCACGACGTCAGGGCCGATGATAGTGCCCGCGCCGATTTGAGCGTTAGGATGGATGAGGGCTCGTGGATGAATGGTGGAGGTTGCAGATGTCATAAAAAATCATTTCGTGGTTACAAAATACGATCAAAGCAGACCTGATTCCTTAAAGCTATAATAACCTAACTGCGCATCATGAGAGCTGCCGAGAATAATATGATCTAAAAATTTTATTTGCATGAGCTTAGCCGACTCACGCACAACCTTGGTGAATTCAAAGTCCGCCGCACTTGGGGAAGGATCCCCTGAAGGATGGTTATGAACTAAAATAATCGCATAGGCTTGGTGAATCAAACCGACCCGTAAAACATCACGAGGATGTGCGACGGTTTCATTAATGCTGCCGCGACTAATTTCTTCCGCTGCCACCAATTTAAGTCTAGTGTTTAAAGCGAGCACGCGTAAGGACTCTTGGCGAAGTTGCCGCATCTCTTCACCAAGGTAACGCTGAACATCTTGGGGATTCTCCATAGCTTGATCAAGCGATTTACTACGAGCTAAGCGGATGCCTAATTCAAAAGCGGCCTTTAATTGAACGGCTTTAACTGGTCCTAGACCTTTTATTTTAGAGAGATCTTGAGCAGAGGTTTTACTAAGGTGATCAAGCGTTTGGTAGCGAGCTAGCATTTCCTCCGCCATAATAAGAGCCGATTTTCCTTTGATTCCCGTGCGGATCAAAATAGCCAGCAGCTCAGAAGTTTTTAAAGAAGCAGGCCCTTGCTTCCAAAGACGCTCTCTGGGTCGCTCCTCTGAGATCATATCCTTAATGAGTGGCATGGGTGGTGTAATCTAAGAGCGAGCGGGAACAAAAATCAATAGTGGTTTTGCTGTCTTCTCCTAAATTACGAGGTCTAGGGTTCGTCCACTATTTTAAGGAACAACCTTTTCTTTATGTTTGGCTAATTGATCAGAATGCTTAGTCTCAACTATGTTCAAGAAGTTACTCCTCGGTTTTGCCCTCCTAGTTATCTTAATTATTGCAGCTCTTGTGGCAGTGTTTGTTTATGGCCTTAATTATGTGAATTCCACTGAATTTGCGGACACCATCAAAAATAAAATTAAGAGCCAACTTAACACCGACATTACTTTTTCAGATCATAGCATCAGCTTTAACCATTTGATCCTTAAAAATATAACCATTCCCAATCCTAAAGCCGCTGTGGGAGAAAATCTTCTGGCAGTCGAAGAGGTTAAACTTACCTATAGCTTGATGAGTTTTTATCAAGGTAGATACGAAGTTTCCGAAGCGCTTATCACAAAACCCGTTATTAAATTACGGCAGTCTAAAGAGGGCTCCCTTATTCTTCCTGTCGATTTAGCCCAACTAAAAACCACATTAGCCACAGCCAAAGGAGTGGAGAAACCAGCTGAGGTGCCGCTGTCTTTTTCACTGCCTAACATCAAAGTAGTGGGGGCAGAAGTTGAATGTCTAGCAGAGGATGGAGCCACACTATTTAAAGCAGAAAACGCCAACATCCTAGCTTCCTACAAGCAACAGGGTACGGAACAAAGTGCCCAAGGTGATTTAACGATAAACGTAGTTACCGTTATGCCTGGCTTAAAAATCACGAATGTAAAATCTCCCTTAAAATTTGAAAAAGATATTTTAAGCCTGACTGAAATCATGGGCTCAATTTATAACGGCTCTCTTAAAGGAAATGTTACTTTAAACACTAAGGCTTCCCCTATGACCTATGAAACTAAGGTTGATTTGGACTCAGTCGATATGTCAGCCTTGATGGCAGATGTCGGTAGTGATGCTCAAACCTTACTCGGTCGGTTGCAGCTTGATTTTACGGGTAAGGGAAACCTAGACGCTCCTAAAGAAGTCATCGGAAGTGGGTCCTTTAAAATTTCCGAAGCTCAAGTCCCTAAACTTAAAAAACTTCAGCTCTTAGGAAACTTGGCCGGAGTGTCCGCCCTTAAAGAAGGTAAGTTTGAACATGTTGACGCTACCTATCAAATCGCTCAACAAAAAGTCCAACTTGCACCTCTGTCGATTAGATCTCCCAACTTAAATATCACGATGAATGGGCCAGTTGGTTTTGATAAATCACTCAATCTTAATGGTGCAGTTCAATTAGATCCCGCGGCCATCCAGCTTCTTTTGAATCTAGCTGGACTTAAGTCAGAAGACGGTAAGTCTTTACCCGTTGAAGTAAAAGGAACTACGCAAGAACCAAAAGTCAGTATCTCAGGTAGATTGATCGACGATATTTTAGCGATGGATCCCGCTGCCCTCATAAATAAAGGCACACAGCTTATGGATCAATTTTTTAAAACAAAGTCTGATGCACCTACTGATCCTAATGCGCCGAGTGAGGGGAAGAAAAATATCCTAGATGGCTTCAATAACCCTTTCAAAAAGAAAACTCAAACTCCTGAACCGACGCCGGCACCTGCTGCGCCTTGATCCCTTAAAGCTACATGGAACTGCTTTAGTTTAGGGTAAGAGGACACGAGTAGCAGGCAAAAAATAGGCCGTCTCATTGAGGCGGCCTAAATTGAATAGTTATTTCAGGTCAGCAGACCTAAACCACACCGTGCCATCTATTCTACACTGACATCACGGCTGCCGAAGTTGTGCCGTGAACCACGACCTTGTTTCGTTTGACCTTCAAAACGTTTATGGAAACCACCCTGACGTGGCTGATAACCGACGCCACCACTACGACTGCGGCTGGATGATTGGTTGCGGCCGCGTGAGGAGCCTGCCGCACTGGGTTGAGCCGTGGATTTAGAGGCAGCTTCACAATGGTAAGGCTGCTCTAACATGACGGGAATGGTCTGACGAATAAACCGTTCCACGTCACGCAGAAGTTTACGGTCTTCTGCGTCGCAAAGCGTGTAGGCTATACCTTCAGCTCCGGCACGGGCGGTGCGGCCAATGCGGTGTACGTAAGACTCGGGCTCGTTCGGTAGGTCATAATTCACCACAAGGCTGATGCCTTTGACATCTATACCACGAGCCGCAATATCGGTAGCTACAAGGACTTTGACTCGACCTTTGCGGAAATTTTCTAAAGCACGCTCACGAGCACTTTGTGATTTATTGCCATGGATGGCATCGGAGGGAACGCCTTCTTTATGAAGCTGGTCAGCTAAGCGATTAGCTCCATGCTTGGTCTTGGTAAAGATCAAGGTTAACCCATCTCCTGCTGTTTCTTTAATTAAGTGATGAACAAGGTCACGCTTTTTAGAATGATCGACAAAACAAACTTTTTGTACGATACGTTCGGCCGTAGTGACCTTAGGGGTCACCTCGACTTTAATCGGGTTACGTAACAAGGAATCTGCGAGGCCTGCAATTTCTTGCGGCATAGTAGCCGAGAAAAGTAAGGACTGACGTTTCTGTGGGAGGAATTTAAGGATACGTTTAACGTCATGAATAAATCCCATGTCTAACATACGGTCGGCTTCATCTAAAACGAAGACTTCCACTTGATCGAAACGAATATGGCCTTGGTCATGGAGATCAAGTAAGCGGCCCGGCGTGGCGATGAGGACATGCAAACCTTTAAGCAGTGCTTTGACTTGTGGATACTGACCCACGCCGCCGAAGACAACGCTGTGTGAGATGTTAAGGTGTTTTCCATACGAGCGAAAGCTTTCGCCGATTTGGGAGGCTAACTCACGAGTAGGCGTTAAGATTAAAACGAGAGGTGACTTAACGACGGTGCGCTTTTGTTGCTCGCTCAAATGGTTTAAAATGGGCAAGGCAAAGGCTGCCGTTTTGCCTGTGCCCGTTTGGGCGATACCGAGCAAATCTTTGCCTTCAAGTAAATGAGGAATGGATTGAGCCTGAATGGGTGAAGGCGTGGTGTAGTTTTTTTCTGCAAGAGCACGCTGAAGGGGCTCGGACAGTTTTAGGTCGGCAAAGGTCGTGGACATAACATTTCTTTCTGGTGAGTAGGGCGATCTCTATGCCTATGCACAACACTGCAACGGCGCAGTGACCCGTAAAATCCAAACATGGGAAGTTCGATGAGAGTTAACTTTATCCCTACACAATCTCTCATCGATGAGACCAAAAAAGGAGGCTGAACTGAACCGTAAAACGGGCACCCCAGACAGGCAATAACCTGTGAACCAGCTGAAAGTTAGTAGAGAATTAACGGAAAGGCAAGCTAAGTTTTTTTGTTTCTGGTTACTATGTGAAGACACATTAAAAACTAAAGAAGATTAGTGGGATCAATGTCGATCGTCATGCGAATGTTTTCAGGCCACTTTTGATTCAAAAAATGCTGACGAAGCAGTCTGCTAAGGGCGGGCATATTTTTAGTTAATAAAAAAAGATGAAAACGATAATGATCCTTTATTTTAGGGATAGGCGCAGGCGAAGCGTCGGGAACTAGTGTTTGTGAATCGGTTAATTCTTTTAATTTTTTGGCCACTGAGTCTATACAGTAGCGCGTTTTTTCTTCAGAAAGACCGCGGAATTTAATGAGGGCAGCCCGTCGGAAGGGCGGATACCCGTGGGCCTTACGGTAGTCTAATTCCTGTTCTAAAAAACCGTCCACGTCATGATGTCGGGCAAATTGAATGGAAGGATGAAAAGGCGTATAAGTTTGGATAAAGACTTCTCCTAGCTTATCTCCCCTGCCCGCTCGTCCTGCTACTTGCACGAGTTGTTGAAAGACGCGTTCTGAAGCACGGAAATCTGGGAGTTGGAGGGCTTGGTCACAGTTGATCACACCGACGCAGGTAACATTAGGGAAGTGCAAGCCTTTGGTGATCATCTGGGTGCCGACGAGAATTTCCGTACGGCCTTCACGAAAATCTTGGAGTGCATTTTGATAGGCGGTCTTGCCTCTCATGCTGTCAGAATCCATGCGACAGACTTTAGCTTTATCAAAGGCCTGACTGATGCTGTCCTCAATGCGTTGGGTGCCTAAGCCTGCCAACTTGTAGTCAGTAAAGCCGCACTCAGGACAATGTTGAGGTGCCTGTTTTTCATAATCACAAAGGTGGCATCGCAGTTGATGTTGAGTACGGTGATAGGTTAAGGAAACTTCGCAATGTGGACACTCTGCCACGTAGCCACATTTAGGGCATTGTAAGCTGGTGGCGTAGCCGCGACGGTTTAAAAAAAGAATGGTCTGTTCTTTCAGTTGGAGTCGTAGTTGAACGGCTTGGCGCAGTTTTTCAGCCACTCCGGCACGTTGCCCTTTCTCAGGCTTTTCCTTACGTAAATCCAGAATGTGAATGACAGGCATTTTAATCTCCAGCACCCTTTTCTTCAAACGCACAAGACGATATTTCCCCGCCAACGCATTCTGGTAAGACTCTAGCGATGGCGTGGCCGTTCCTAACACTACGGGAATATGTTCGAGGGAACTACGGAGCACGGCTAGATCACGTGCATGATAATGCGGTGCTTCCTCTTGTTTATAACTTGCTTCGTGCTCTTCATCAATAATGATGACCCCTAGATCTTGCAGAGGGGCAAAAATGGCTGAACGGGCACCGATGACGACCCGGGCTTTCCCACTGCGAATAAGTTGCCACTGGTCATGCCTTTCCCCTGAGCTGAGGTGGCTGTGTAAAACCGCTATGCGGATGTGCATAGTTTCGAAACGGCACCGGAATTGTTCAACGGTCTGAGGCGTCAGGGCAATCTCTGGGACGAGCACGAGTGCGCTGCGTCCCCGTTCTAAAACTTTCCGAATAATTTGTAGATAGACTTCCGTTTTTCCGCTGCCGGTGACGCCTTGTAGTAAAATGGGGTGAGGTTGTTGCGAAGCAGCTTCTTCATGATAAATACGGAGTGCTTCTACCTGCTCATCATTTAAAATTAAATCTTCTGTCACGGGTAAAAGGCCCGCTAAGGGATCGCGCTCAACTTTTTCTCTGGAAAGGATAATAAGCTGTTTTTCCTCCAATGCTTTCCACACGGCAGCGGAGCAACCGCTTTGCTTGATAAGTTCTGCCAGCCAGCCACCATTTTTTTCATGCACTAACTGCCAAGCTTTGGCTTGAGCTTTAGCGGACTTCAAACGCTCCTGCACGACGGCGGGAATCAAATGAGCGGGAACTTGCGCCCATAATCTTTTTTTAAAAGAATCTTCCTTCGCCCTTACTGTATCAGGGAGCATAGTCTTTAAGGACTGAGCTAAATCACAGCAGTAATAGTCCGCCATCCAACGCGCTAGTTGAATAAGAACAGGTGGAATAAGGGGCTCTTCCCCCACGACTTGCAGCACGTCCCGACATTTCTCGACTTCGGGTTTTAAAGGAAAGTCCACGGCATAGGCTAAAATCTGTCGGTTACCCCAAGGCACTCGCAGTCGCTGCCCAAGACTAACCTGACCGACTAAGGATGGTGGGAGCCTGTAATCAAACATGCGATCTAGAGCTAACTCGGGCACGACACGCACAAAGCTGGAAGTGGGTGTGGTTGAGTTAAAAAGATCAGGCATGGCATTTAATCTTACGGATCATTAAGCGTTGATCAACACTGTTGAATCTTGCACGTCTGGCATAGATAGGAATACTGTAGAGATATGGTGCGTAAGTTATTTCGTTCTTTGGGACTCATATTAGGTGTTCTCCTTCCACCCGTACTTGTCTTAGCGGCTGTTTGGTGGTGGGGCAGTGTTCAGCGCGAACAAGACAGGCATTATAACATCATCATCAAGGAAGCAGCAGAAAAATACCAACTTGATCCCTTACTCATCCGTGCTGTTATCTGGAGGGAAAGTGACTTTGATTCTGGTGCCTACGGGATGGCGGAGGAAAGAGGTCTGATGCAAGTAACCCCAATCGCTGCGGGCGAATGGGCTAAGGCGGAAAATATTCAAAACTTTCGCAACATTGATCTCTTCGATCCACGAACAGGAATTTTTGCGGGTAGCTGGTATCTCAGCCGCGCTATTTCTCGCTGGGAGGCAACAGATCGACCACTGATTTTTGGCCTAGCTGAATATAATGCTGGACGCACCCATGCCCGACGTTGGTCGAAGCAATTGCCAGAAGAGAGTGCTGCCCTCTTCATTGAACAAATCGATTTCCCCACCACCAAGGCCTATATTTTAGATATATTAGAGCGTTACCATTATTACCAACAGCACCCCGACCCAAGCGTACGGAAAGTAATAATGGAAAAAATAAGCGGCTACTGGTGGCGTTGGATGGAGCGGAGACAAGTTCAGAAAATAAAGGCGCAGCGGGCCCAAGAATCGCAAGAACCTTAATCTCGATTATTAGATAAGTGCGCTTCAAGCTTGTAGTTTGCGTTTGTGTCCTTACAATCAGATTATTGGAATGAGGATTAGCTTATGACCGACACCAAAAAAGATACTGCTCGTTTGTCTTTTGACTCAAAGGAGAGGGCTCTGTCCCTGCTGCGCACTTTGATTCGCAGTCGTTACATAGCGGAAGTTCTACCCAGCGCTGCCGAGCTAAGCCGTATCCTGCGTATCCCTAAAACTGCTATTGATTATTCTTTAGAAGAATTAACCAAGCAGCGACTGATCGAAGCAAGGACAGGCGAAATAGGATACCATTACATTCAACGTGCTAATCCTCCCAGCGGTGAAGTCATCCTCGTGGTGAATCGAGATATTCTCAGAGGTTGGTATAGCCTTATCCTTGACTGGATGATTGGAGTGGAGGAAACGCTCTTCGAAGAAGGCTATGAGCTACGTGCTTATTCTGGATTTCATTCCGCACAAGAAAAAATGGCTAAGATAGCTGAGGCACGCCACCACGGCTGCATGGGAGTCGTGCTTCCCAACCATGTAGAGCCTCAAGTTATTGCTCAGCTTGTGCGAGATAAAATACCCGCTGTGACTTTAGGAAATGCCACGCTCAACCAAGAAGAAATCGGCTGCATTTGTAGTGACAATCGTGCAGGCATGGAAAAACTTTTGGCTCATTTGTTTTCAGAAAATCATAAACGGATTGCCATGTATGTAACGGGCTTAAATGTTCACGACGGCTACCGAGAACGGTTTCTCACCTACCAGCAGGTTATGCGGCAACATGGCCAAGATACCTGCTTAGACATGGTATTTTACGATAACCACACAGAAAGATCCGCCCGCCGCGCCGCTGAAATATATTACGGATTAACAACGAAGCCTACAGCTATCGTTTGCGGATCTGATCGTGAAGCCTTCGAGCTCGTTTCGGAATTGCACCATTTAAAAATAGAGGTTCCTAAACACGTAAGCGTGGTCGGTTTTGATAACAACCACTTTGGGCAAATGCTAGAGCCTCCCATGACAACGATCGATATCTACTCTAGCCAGATGGGGCGAGTTGCAGCTAATTATCTCTTGAACGAGATGCAGACCCCACAGCTGCCAGTTAAAATACTTTTACCGACTGAGCTTATCGTGCGGGGATCTACGCTTAAACGTTGATTTAAGCGTAGTGTTATTAATTGACGGGTTGAAATAGTTGCAGCCGTTGGTGTATTAGCTCATACTTTCGGAATGCGTGCCCCTCTGAAAATTTCAGTTTGCAGCCTTTTTTTAATAGTATGGCCACTCATTCTACAAGCTGACAGCCCTCGGATTGAAAAGCCTTTCACACAAGAAAGCGCTACAAAAACTGATTACTCTGATAGAACCAGTATCCGTATTGCTACGTGGAATATCGAGTGGTTTCCCGCTGGCCAACGTCAGAGCACCAAGGAAAATGTACAATGGCAAACGGCTGCCGTAGCAGCCATGATCAAAGATTTTAAACCAGATATTTTGCTCACACAGGAAACGCGTAATCTGGCTGCATTAGTTTCTTTAAATAAGAATCTAGGGACTAGCGCATTCCATAATATCGCCTCCTCGTGGTTTAATGACGAGAATCAAGAACGTCTGCTTAATGATAAGATTCAACAACAAGTCGGAATACTCTCAAACCCAGCGTGGAGCGAAACGTGGGAGATCGACTTTGCCACTCTTGCTGAAAAAGATCGCCCAGCACGGGGCTGGTTAGCTGCGCGGTATGAAGTAGGTAATTTAAAATTTGTCATCTACAACGGCCATACTAAAAGCAATTTCGGAGCAGAAAATGAAAAGGACCGCAGTTCAAATTACGCCAAGAGATTAGCTGCCATCCAAGAATTAAAGCGCGATTTAGACAGGCTCAACCTTGATCCCTATCGCGATAAAATATTAGTCTGTGGTGATTTTAATACAGATTTTTTTTCCAAAAACTTTGAAGACGAAAAAACTTTTTCCGAACTGCAGAGTATGGGATTCCGACATTCCTTCGGTATTCAGGAGCGCAAGGCCATTATCACCATCCCCGCACGTGAGGGCGAACCTTACCCTGACAGCACATTTGATTATATCTGGTTTTCCTCTGGATGGGGTGAAAACATCCCGACTGCCTACGTTTTAGCTCGTGGTGCCAGTAAGCGAAAAGATGTGTTTGGTGGCGATGAACGCGGACTAGCCAGCGACCACTACCCTGTGTATGTCGATATCCCGTTACGAAGCCAGCCTTGAAGGTTTATTCCAAAAACATGCCTGTGGTTAAGTGAATACCGCGAGCCATTTCGTCCGCTTTCATGCGTTTACGGCCTTCCAATTGCACCTCTCGCAAGAGCAGACCACCCTCCCCCGCCGCCACCAAAATACCATGCTCATCTATCCGCAAGATTTCCCCAGGTGAACCCTTGGCCCTATTAGAAATAATAGTCTGAAAAATTTTTACCGATTTTTTCTCTCCATCCATATTGAGAAAATTAAAAGCACCAGGCCAAGGGATCATTGAGCGAATGTGTGCCTCTACTTCGACTTGAGGAAAATTCCAGTCCACATGCCCGTCCGCCTTACTTAGCTTTTTAACATACGTTGCTTGGGAAGTACTCTGAGCTTTCCTGATGGTCTTCCCCTTTCCGATTAGATCCAAAGCGGATAATAATAAGCTTGGGCCTTGACTTGCTAAGCGGTCATGAAGAGTTCCAGCCGTCTCGTCGCGCGCAAGTTTTAACTCCTCTTGAAGGAAGATATCACCCGTATCAAGTCCTTCATCCATCCACATCACAGTCATACCGCTCTTGGCATCGCCATTTTTAATAGCCGCTTGAATGCATGACGAACCACGGTATTTAGGCAGCAGTGAGGCATGTAGATTTAAGCAACCTACGCGTGGTGACTTAAGGATGGGGGATTTTAAAATTTGTCCATATGCGCAGACCACCATAATGTCAGGCTTGAGATAATTGATCTGCTCAAGGACGGCTGTAGTATTGATTTTCTCAGGCTGATAAACAGATACATGATGAAGAAATGCCATTTGCTTAACGGGCGAAGCAAGAAGCTCTTGATGGCGTCCCGCAGCACGATCGGGCTGAGTGATGACACCCACGACATGATGAATTTCGGACTCTAATAAAGCCCGTAAGGCAGGAACCCCAATTTCCCCTGTGCCTGTGAAAAGAATACGCATCCTAAAAACTAAGGCTAATCCTTAAGCGTATGAATGTGTTTCAATATTTCCCGTAGCACTTCATAAGGGTATTTCATGGCATCGACATCAACAGTCTTAGCAGTGCCATAATAGTCCAGCACGGGCTTAGTCTCCTCTAAGTATTTTTGCAAACGCACACGGATGATGTCCTCATTTGCATCATCAAAGCGGTTGTCTTTAAGTGCACGGCGGCGCATACGCTCTACAAGTAGCTCGCGGTTAGGGCAATCCAGGTGAAAAACTTTTTTTACATTAATATCCCCTTCTAAAATTCGAGCCTGCTCAAGATTTCGGGGGATGCCGTCTAAAACCAAGTGATCCAAATCTGGCTTAAAGCGGCCAAGAGTGACCATGTTAGCGAGATGATTTTTCCAGAGCTTAATCGTAATGTCGTTGGGAACTAGCTCTCCACGACTGGAGTATTCAATGAACGCACGGCCTACCTCTGAACGTAAATCCAATGACCTAAATACATCGCCACAAGCAAGGTGAAAAAAACCTGGGATCGTGCCAAGAATTTTTCCCTGAGTTCCTTTACCAGAGCCAGGAGCCCCGAAAATTAAAAAAGCACGATATTCCATCACGTCTATTCCACCAAATAGTTAGGAAAAGCTCAATCTTAGAATTCAGATTTGTTCACACTTAGAGAAACAAGAAGAATTCTCTTGGAACAAATCACTTGCCGTTAAGTGTTCTTGAGGTTAAACGTAATTTATGCGCTTGGTAATCGAAAACACCTCTAAATATTCCGATAGTACTCAAGCACTGTGCTCTCTGATTATTACTCAGATTTAATTTGCACTTGCTGGCTTGGCTCAGCGAGATCTACTCACCTTTCATTGTTTTTTCAACCTATTTAATCCTTTATGAAATCCACTATCACACTTTACGATACCACCTTGCGCGACGGTGCTCAGGGAGAAGGTATCAACTTTTCTCTACGTGATAAGCTTCGAGTTGCTCGGCGTTTAGCTGATTTTGGAGTACATTACATTGAGGGTGGTTGGCCTGGGTCTAACGAGAAGGATGTAGCCTTCTTCCAAGAGGCAGCAAAACAGGATTGGGGGCAAACCAAAATAGCGGCCTTCGGCAGTACCTGTAAGCCTGGAATGAAGGCTTCCGAAGATCCGCAGGTGAAGATGCTGCTTGATGCGGCTACGCCCGTTGTCACCTTTTTTGGGAAGTCATGGATGTTACACGTGGAAAAAGTTTTAAGAACAACTCCTGAAGAAAATATCCGCATGATTGCTGATACCGTGGCAGTACTAAAAGCGAATGGGCGTGAGGTCATTTACGATGCCGAACATTTTTTTGACGGTTATAAAAATAATCCTGCCTATGCTCTCAGCACGATCCAAGCAGCCTCCGATGCAGGAGCGGATTATATAGTGCTGTGCGACACAAACGGAGGCACTATGCCGCATGAGATCGCTGAGATAACTCGAAAAATGGTCGGCACCGTTAAAACTAAGATCGGCATTCATACCCATAATGATTGTGGACTCGGCGTGGCCAATGCCTTAGCTGCGGTTCTTGAAGGAGCTTCTCAAATACAAGGTACGATCAATGGTTACGGTGAGAGAACTGGTAACTGCAACCTCATCTCCGTCATGCCCCTTCTAGAACTGAAGTTGCAAAGAAGAGTCCTTGCTGATTCCAAACTGAGCCAACTTAGTGAACTGTCCTGTTTTGTTGATGAAGTAGCGAATCAAAACCACGATAACCGCGCTCCTTTCGTTGGCATCTCCTCCTTTGCCCATAAGGGAGGTATGCACGTTAATGCCGTCAATAAAACGGAAGTCAGCTACGAACACATCACTCCTGAACTGGTGGGAAACCGCCAACGTATTTTAGTTGGTGAACTTTCTGGCCGCACCAATGTCATGCTTAAGGCTAGGGAACTGGGAATCACCTTAGATGAAAAGGATCCTGCCACACGTCGCATTTTAGAAGATATCAAACGCTTAGAAAATGAAGGCTATGAATTCGAGGCGGCAGATGCTTCGTTTGAATTACTTGTGCGAAGCCAACTGGAGGGTTTTAAACCGTCTTTTGAGCTTAGTGAATATCATGTGTCCATGAGAAAAAACGTCACGCACGGCTTCACCAATTGTGAGGCTACGGTTAAACTCATGGTGGATAATGAAGCCATCCATACCGTAGCCAATGGTGATGGCCCCGTAAACGCTTTAGACAACAGCCTGCGCCGAGCACTAGTACAAAAATACCCTCAGATTAATGCTTTTCATCTCATCGATTATAAAGTTCGGATCATGGATTCCTCCAACGGCACCGCTGCAAAAACACGCGTTCTAATCATCTCAAGTGACGGACTAAAAGAATGGGGAACCGTGGGTGTGTCGGATAATGTGATTGAAGCCAGTTGGCTAGCACTTTGTGATAGCGTGCTTTATTACCTTAACGTCATGCTACTTCAGAGTGAAAGCCAAGGTAAGTGACATTTTAGACATCATCATCATCATCATACTCACCCGCATACTCAGCTTTCTGCTTAGTGCGTTTGAGTAGAGACATCCAAGCAAGCGCCCCGACAAAAACTCCTAGACCCAAGGGGAGCATAGCTAGGGCAGCCATAAAGGCCCAGCCTAAAGAATACAAAGCCTTTAGAGGGGAAACGCCTTCTAAAAGAAATAAACTAACAATACAAAGCCCTAAAGGAATAATGGTTAATAGCAAGCCTACCCCTGCAAGAATGTTGGCTATTTCTTTAGCTCTTGCAATATTTTGGTGGGTATTTTTCATATCGGAATACAGGCAGCAATATCCTATCAGCTAGAGTTTATGTCAAGATCTAGTTGTTAGCGAATAAGTTACGAGTTTTTGTTTGCAGAGCGTGTAGTGCGGTCTGAACACCTCTAGCTGAGTCGATACATCTAGCTAAATAGTTTAAAAATTTCTCGTCATGCCCACCGTATTTTTCCAAAAGTGGCAAGTATCCGATGAGCGGACTAAGCTCATTGCTTAAATGGTGGATATCCTCACGTATTAATAAAACCCCTTCTTTTTTTAACCAAAGCTCGAGTATTTCCCAATCCATGGTTCGGGTGATTTTTAAATTTAAAGTGTCTGATTCTACAACAAAAACTGTCCCTCCCGCTAGTTCAACAGTAGAGGCGTCATCTGTAACGAAGGCTTTCTTAGTGATCACCCTCTCGTAAGATTCCGTGATGATTTTTTTATGAAAGACTTGTGGAGTTTCGACTAACCAGATAGTTGAGCGATCGAGGGTAGCCTCAATTTCATCTGTTGCAGAAACTTTTTTTAAGGTGTCTGTTGCTCGCCTAGCGACCACTGCGGCACCCGTTTTTTCGCAGGCTATTAAACTTTTTTCGATCATGGAGAGGGACAGCAGTGGGCGAGCGGCATCATGAATCAGAATATGGGTAGAGTTGGCAGCAACAGATTTTAGTCCTAGGTAAACTGAGTCTTGCCTCTCGGCGCCTCCTTGGATCACACGAACATTTTTAACTGGCTTCTGCCCTGCAACTAAAGACTCAATTGCAGGTATGATATCTTGACGAGTGACGATGATAACCTCATGGATCAAAGGAGAATTTAAAAGACTTTGTAAGGAATAAATGAGAACGGGCTGACCGCAAAGTGGGGTTAAAATTTTATCAAACCCTAAACGCTGACTCTTACCAGCAGCCAGCAGAATGGCTGAACAGTGGTTCATCTAGTTTTTTGGCCTTTTGCGGGGGCCTTAGCTTTACTTTTATCAGCATTTTCTTTAGAGGTTTCTTCACTGACATCTTTATAAAAAAGGATACCACGGGTTCTTAGATTAAAACTGAGCTGCTTCATTTCAGCTATGGTCATGCGTAGATCACTGGCCACTTTCTCATCCTTCATCAACATGTAAACTGCCCCTTTACCAGATTCGGCTTCGGACATAAATTTATCCATGCGACCTAATAAATTTTTGGCATTCTTAACGGACTCATGTATGTCCTCGGTCAGTTCAGGAGTTAGTAATTTATTTTGTATATTTTCTGAAATAGTATCTAACCGTTCTGCAATATCTCCAAACCCTTTACTTTCCGTTCCTTTCAAAACTGCATCATGTTGGATGTATTGATCCGTGTTAACGTCAGGGGGAATGATATCCACAAAACGATCACCCAGTAGGCCATACACTCCTATTTTAAACTTAGAGCCTTGATCAATCTGAATATCACTTCTAATCATAAGGCTTAGATCAACGTACTTGCCACCGTCACTAATAACTGGGGCTTTCGATACTGTGCCGATCTTGGCTCCACGGTAGAGAACTTGAGAGTTCTTAATGACTCCACTGCTATTAGCAAACTGAACCGTGATATTATAGGTTGACCGGTTGAATTGTCCAAAGCGACCAAAGGTCACGATAAGGATACCTATAGCTAAAAGCCCAAAGAGAAAAAAAGCACCTACTTTAATTTCGAGATTTTTATCTTTCATTTTTATATTCCAATCTTAATCGATTTTAAACCACCGCATCTGATGTTTCTGAAATGCCATTCACAAATTTTTTCACTAATGGATCTTCTGTGCTTTGAACTTGTTGAGGAGTTCCCTCAAAGTAAATCTTTCCAGCATGAAGGTAGCAAATCCGCTCGGCGATCAAATAGGCGCTCACCATGTCATGGGTGACTACGATAGAAGCCATTCCAAGTTTATCCGACAATCTCAAAATCAATCGATTAATGCTATCTGCTACGATGGGGTCTAGGCCTGTCGTGGGCTCGTCATAAAGCATGAGTTCAGGGCGGTTAATGACAGCGCGAGCTAGAGCAACACGCTTCTTCATACCTCCGCTAAGTTCGGCAGGCATCTTATTTTGTTGTCCAGGTAAGTCCACCATCTCTAAAGATTCAGCAACCTTCAGCCTGATTTCTTTAGCTGTATATCCGCCCATTTCATGTAAAGGGAAAGCTAGGTTATCTTCAACGGACATAGAATCAAATAAAGCTCCATTTTGGAAAAGCATTCCCATCTTGCGGCGATAGGGATTGATCTCTTCATCCGAGAGGATGGAAATGTTGACTCCTTGATAAATCACCTGTCCTTCATCTGGCTGCATAAGCCCCATGACGTGGCGAAGTAAAACACTTTTCCCTCCGCCACTGCGTCCTATGATGACTACTCGTTCCCCTTTATTTAGACATAGATTCACGTCCTTAAGAACTGGGGTGCGATTCAAGGTCTTCTTTAAATGTTGAATTTCAAGTAGCATTCTAATTACCCAAAAAAAGATTATTCAAGATGATTGTGAAAAAGAAATTTGAGACGAGCACGGCTAAAGAGGAATTAACAACTGCTTCTGTAGTGGTTCGCCCAACCCCTGCGGTTCCCGTTTCAGGATTGAACCCTTTGTAACAAGAAATAACGGCGATAATGATGCCGAATAAAAATCCTTTAGACAAACCAATGCTGACATCCATGAAATTTGTGAACTTAATACTGTTATCCATGTAATAGGCACCGTCCACTCCTAGAATCGGCACTGCAACTAGATACCCACAGCCGATCCCCACCGCTAAAGCCATGCCTGTGAGTAAAGGGGCGGAAATTAATAGCGCTAAAAAACGGGGTACCGCCAAATATTCAATGGGGTAAACGCCCATGGCACGTAGAGCGTCTAATTGCTCCGTATTTTTCATGGAGGAAATTTCTGCAGCCATGGCCGCTCCGACTCTGCCCGCCAAAAGTAAGCATGCAAGCACAGGCCCCAATTCTCGGCACATGGCCACAGAAACCGTGGGTCCGACGGCGGATTCCATCCCCAACTTAACAAACTGAAAATGAACTTGCGTTGCGAACACAGCACCCACGGAGGCTCCCGTGGTTAAGACAACAAATTGTGATTTGAGGCCAATGAAATAAATTTGCTCTAAAATTAAACGCCAACGCCACGGATAACGGAATAGGCAGCGTATGATATTACAAAAAAGAAGACAGATGCCTCCAGCGGAGTGTACACCCTCAATAATCCAACGACCCATAGCTGCAGACGCATTTTCAAGAGAAAAAATCACTAAGTCTGTCTATGCGGAACTGGACGCTCCGACAAGGCTAGATTTAGAAAAGCATGAAGATTCAGAAAAGATCCATGCTACAACTTGACCATAAGCTTGTTTAAATCTATAGATAACGCATGCGATTAAGCAAGCTACCTACCCTTCTCCCCATTTTCTTTACCTTATCGACTTTAGCCCAAGCCGCTACAACCAACAGCTCCTCAGACTCAAGTAACCTAAGCCTCTGGCAAATGGTTTGGTCGGCTGAATGGGTATTGGTTCCTTTGGCTCTTCTTTCCTTAATCGTCATTACCTTGATTATTTTTAATATTTTTTGGCTACGCTCATCAAATATCATCGACACAGAGTTTTATGAAACCGCTACCCACCTACTCAAGGACAGAAAACTAGAAGACCTTTTAGAGCTATCCTCTCAGAATCACACGGCTACCGCCCGTGTACTGACTAAAGTCCTAGAATTTGCCCGGGAGAATCATGGCACTTCCCTAGAAGCCCTCAAAGAGATCGCTGAAGTAGAAGGGAACCGCGCCACCATGCGGCTCAACCAACCTAATACTCTACTCATGGATATGGGCGTCATGGCACCCCTCGTCGGACTACTCGGCACAGTCTTCGGTATCTTGCGTGCCTTCGGCTCCATCGCTAGTGATGCCACGCCCATGCGCACGATGCTTCTGGCTGGGGGCGTCTCGCAAGCCTTGGTCTCCACCGCCATAGGACTCTGCGTCGGTTTGCTGGCCATGATCTGTTACTCCTTTTTTCGTTCGAGAGTACAGAGCTTAGTCGGAGAATTTGAGTCTACCCTCACGGAACTTATGGTAAAAACCTACGACTGCCTAGCCAAGGGACGTTGATCTCAAAAACCTTATCCTTTCTTCCATGCGCCTAAATAAACACATAGCTTCCGAGCCTTTGCAAATGCAGCTCGCTCCGTTTATTGATGTGGTCATGTTCTTACTAACTTTCTTTTTATTGACTTGGAACATCGCACGCTACGAGGCCGAACTCAGCGTGAGTTTACCTACGGCTAAAGAGGCTGAGACTTCCACACGGATGCCAGGAGAAATTCTAGTGAACGTAAATCAGGCCGGTGACATCATCGTTAACCGCCGCACCTTGACCCCGCAAGAGCTGCAAATCATACTAGCTAAAGTCACGGCCGATTTCCCCGATCAGGCCGTTATCCTCAGAGGAGATAAGAACACCTCGTATCAAAGTATCATCCGCGTGATCGACATCTGTAAGGCAGCTAAAGTATGGAACATCGCCTTCACCACGGATGATCCAGCTAAAAAGTAGTCCACAAAGATTCAACCATCTTAATTGTTAATTCGTCCAAACGCTCTACAGCCATATCTGTTTGACCTAACTTCTCCTTAGGATGAGTAGTGGCCACACCAATAACTTTCATACCGCCAGCTCGCGCCGCCTCAATACCGACAAACGCATCTTCAAAAACCACGCATCGAGCTGGGATTCTGTCGGCCATCAGTGCCGCTTTTATAAATACCTCAGGATGCGGCTTACCTACAGAGACATCTTCAGCGGAAACAATTCCTTGAAAGTACGAACCCAACCCCGTTTGCCCTAAAATCGTCGTGATATTTAATCGCTCCGTTGAGGATCCAATAACGCAAGGAACAGCAGCCTCCTTCAATTGCTTCAGCCATGTCACCACTCCCGGCAATGGTTCTGCACCATTCTTAATTACCTGCTCCCGATACAGCTCCTCCTTGCGCAAGGAGAGCCTCCTTATCTCTTGGGCTTCCTGTGTCCATTGCAGCAATTCAGGAATGATAAAGGTGTTTTTCATCCCGAATCCTTTAATGAAATGATCCGCCGGCAATACTAGTCCCTCTTCTTGAGCTAATAACTCCCACGATTCCTCGTGCCGTTCAGAAGAATCGATAATCACACCATCCCAATCAAATAAAGCCGCCCATGTTGATGAAGTCATCTTGCCATTTTGATCACATCCACTTCTTGGTGCAAGCCCATGAAACGTAATAATCTACCCAGTTTATCTACTCCAATTGATGTCTTTACTCGACTCTGTCAGCATTTAACCCCTTTTTACTCAACTTCAACCACCTAACTATCAACTATTTAAAATTTTCTGTAAAAGAACTCGCCTCCTTCCCTTCGCTTGTGTACGTTTTCATCTTATGGAAATCTCAGAACGAGTTGAAAAGTTGTCACCCTCTATAACCTTGGCCATAGACGCCAAAGCCAAAGCCCTAAAAGCTGAGGGTGTGGATATTATAGCCTTCGCTGCGGGGGAACCCGACTTCGATACCCCCGAGCACATCAAAGCTGCTGCCATGGGATCGCTTGATGCTGGCTTCACGAAATACACGCCCGCAGCTGGCATTCCCGAGCTGCGCACCGCCATCAGCGAGAAACTGAAGGCTGACAATAACCTCGACTACGAGCCTTCTCAAATCATCGTCACTTGTGGAGCTAAGCACGCTTGCTACAACGCCCTTCTCGCCACCATTAACCCTGGCGACGAAGTTCTCATCCCAGCCCCTTACTGGACGAGCTATCCTGAAATGGTCAAACTCGTCGGAGGTGAACCTGTCATCGTCCCCACCACAGCCGAGAACGGTTACAAGATCACTCCTGATCAATTCTTAGAATACATGAGCCCGATGACCAAGATGCTCATCATCAATACCCCCGGCAATCCCACAGGTGCCGTTTACACAGCAAATGAACTAGCAGCCTTAGCCGATGTGGCCTTGGATGAAGATATGCTCATCCTATCCGATGAAATTTACGAGAAGCTCATTTACGACGGAGCCAAACACAGCTCCATCGCTAGCTTTAGCAAAGACATCTACCAAAACACCCTAACCATCAATGGATTTAGCAAACCCTACTCCATGACAGGTTGGCGTCTGGGCTACGTAGCTGCACCTAAAGATGTCGCAGCTAAGATCGAATCGCTTCAAAGCCACTCTACCTCCAACGCAACATCCTTTGCCCAAAAAGGTGCTTTGGCGGCCTACAAAGGCCCTCAAGATTGCGTCGAGGAAATGCTTAAGGAATATGGCAAACGCCGTGCACGTGTCTGCGATATTCTTGATGGCATCCCTTCTCTCAGCTATGTCAAACCTATGGGAGCTTTTTACTTCCTCGTGGACATTTCTGAAACGGGTATGAACTCAACTAAATTCGCTCAAGACCTTCTTGAAGAAGAAAAAGTAGCCGTTGTTCCAGGCATCGCCTTCGGGGATGACAAAACCATCCGCATCTCCTACGCCACCAGCATGGAAAACATCGAAAAAGGTATGCAACGTATTAAGAAATTCGTTTCTTAATATTAAGTAGGGAATTACACCTCCCTAACAAAAGCCGCAGCTCCTGCAAAGGACTGCGGCTTTTTTATTTATTAAAATCAACAGCCTCGATTAGCCCTGCGCCATCCTCTGGGCTTATGACCAAGGTTCTTTCCTTCCAACGTAACACCACCACCTTTTCTAAGCGTGTACCAAGAAAACGATACCTGCCAAACTCTCGATTCCAAAACCAACCTGTCCAACCCCAGAATCCGCCACTCCCGAAGAGTCGAACCCCAACTCGAAAATCCTCTCCCCGTAAAGTTGCCTCCTCTAGCCCGTCTAGCTTGAAACTCGTCTTCCAAAAAGGCCGGTGAATGATTAGTTTTCGCTCACTGATAGAATAACCCAAGACACTAAACAGACCCGACCCGACAACAAAAAAAGGTCCCAATACCGCTAACAGTTCAACCGCTGGAGAAAAGGGAGTTCCGTTTTTAGAAAGAACATAAATAAAAATTGGTACACTTAAACAAACCAAACTAAGTAAGAGTGTAATAAATTTACTCGAGACACTCCAAGGAGCAGAAAATTGTGGAATTGCCATCACAACTATTTAAATCAAAAAAAAGAGAACGACTATCTTTTTCGACTTTACTTTTATCCCTTAACACCGAATAACCATAACATGCACTTCCGTCCCGCTCGACGGCTTCTTTTTTTACTTACTTACACTCTCTTCTTCTATGTTACGTTCTCGTGTCGAGCCGCAGATAAACGAGAACTCATCATCGTCTCTCCCCATTGGGAGGGCATCCAATACGAATTCGGAAGAGCCTTTGAACAGCATTACTTTGAAACTTTCGGAGAGCCCGTCCATGTTCGTTGGCGCGATATGGGCGGTGGCACATCTCAGATTGAAAAAGCTATCGATGCAGGCTTTAAAGCCACACCTGGCTCTTGCCAAATTGATGTTTTCTTTGGCGGCGGTATCGACCCCTATGAAAGTCAAAAACGTAAAGGCCAACTACAACCTTACCGATTACCAGAACCCATTCTTAAAAAAATACCAGTATCCATCGGAGGCTTTAACATCATCGATCCCGACTACACCTTTTACGGTGCTGCTCTCTCCTCCTTCGGAATCTTAGAGAATCGTAAAGTAATCGAATTCGCCAAACTACCGCCCGTCAATAGCTGGGAAGACCTTTGCCAACCTGAACTCTCCGGCTGGGTCAGTTCTGCCGACCCTCGCAAAAGCGGAGCCGTTCACATGATCTACGAAATCATCCTCCAAGCTTATGGGTGGGATCGAGGGTGGTCGGTCATCTATCGCATGAGCGGCAACGTTAAATCCTTCCTCCCCGCCAGCTCGGGTCCTACTAAGGAAGTAGCCACAGGGGATGCCGCCTACGCCGTTTCCATCGACGTGAATGGGCTCGCACAACAGTCCTTCCTCGGTAAAGACAAAGTCCTCTTTAAAATACCTCCTGGCGTATCGATCATTAACCCAGACGGCATAGCCATTCTCAAAGGAGCCCCCAACCTTCCCATCGCCCAAGAATTCCTCAACTTCGTCATGTCAGAAAAAGGACAAACCCTCTGGATGAAACCCACTGGAAGCCCCGGCGCTGCGACCAAATACAATATCACCCGCATGGGCATACTTCCCCATTTCTACGATGCCGATATCTCCCAACTCCTCGTCCCCGTCAATCCCTTCACCCTCGATTATCCCTTTCACTACAGCTCAGCTACAGGAAGCAAACGCTGGAATGTCATCAACGACCTCATGGGTCAAAGCGTAATCGATGTCCATACTCATTTACGTAAAGCTTGGGAAGCCATTCAAAAAGCTCCACCCTCCCAGCACAAAATCCTGCTAGCCCAATTTACTAAACCCCTCATTACAGAAGAACAAGCCATGTCTCTCAGCACTATCTGGAAGACAGATCCTGCACAAAGTCGTCGCCTAGCTAACCAATGGATGAATGAAGCCGTTCGCCGTTACCAACTGATCTACGACTCTGCCCAAGCTCCACCATGAAAATTACGTTAAAAAACATCGTTAAACGATTCGACTCCAACCTCATCGTTGATCACGTTAACCTCGAGATCCAATCTGGTGAAATGTTCTTCCTCCTCGGCTCCTCAGGTTGCGGTAAGACTACTATCCTTCGCATGTTAGCAGGTTTCTATGATCCAGATGAGGGTGACATTCTCTTTGGCGATCACTCCATCCTTGGACGCCCTCCCCACCAGCGCAACACCGCTATGGTTTTCCAAAATTACGCCGTCTGGCCCCACCTCTCCGTCTTTGAAAATGTCGCTTATGGCTTACGTGTCCGTAAGCTGCCTGCTGCAACTATCCGTGACATAACTTTAGCCGCCCTCAAAAAAGTTAAAATGGAACACATGGCAGACCGTAAACCCACCTCACTCTCCGGAGGCCAACAGCAGCGCGTAGCCCTAGCTCGCGCCATTGCCGTGCAACCCGACCTACTCCTTTTTGACGAACCCCTCTGCAACCTCGACGCCAAACTCCGCTTAGAAATGCGTGACGAAATTAAAAAGCTTCACACAGAAACCAAAATCACCAGCCTCTACGTTACCCATGACCAAGAAGAAGCCCTCTCCCTAGCTGACCGTATTGCCGTAATGAATGCAGGCCGCATCCAACAAATTGGCACCCCATACGAAATTTACAATCAACCTGCCAACGCCTTCGTTGCATCCTTCATTGGCGAAATTAACCTGCTCGCTCCCAATTCCAAAATCGCCCACCAGTTAGGTTGCCAGACAAATAAACAAGCGGCCTTCCGTCCCGAAAAAGTGGAAGTCACCTCCAACGGTATTCCCATGACCGTCATTTACAGCTCCTACCTAGGCAGTAAGAATCACGTAGCCCTGCGCAGCTCTGATGGCGAAGAAATTAAAGCTTGGCTTCCCGACTACTTCCCAGAAGGTCAGGAAATACAAATCAGTGTGGCCGCAAAAAATTTACTTCACTTTTAACTCAGCCCAAAAAGAGCTTTTGTGAAAAAAATACTTCTCCCCTTTTTAGTCTTCTTCTTCGGTCTATTCTTAGTCTATCCCCTCTTCTTTCTTTTAAAGGGAGCATTTTTTATCGAGACAGTTAACGGCCAACAAAGCCAGCTTCATTTCAGCCTCGACTACTTTTTTATCATCTTTGAAAACCCCTTCTATCGAGAATGTTTTCTCAACAGCCTTCTCATCGCCATCTTCAGCACCGCCTTTTGCCTGATCATCGCCATTCCTTTAGCTCAACTTTTTTTACGCTATCGTTTCCCTGGGAAAGCCATTTTCAGCACCCTCCTACTCATCCCCCTCATCCTGCCGCCCTTCGTTGGTGCCATTGGGCTCAAGCAATTCTTTTCTCGCTTCGGTAGCTTAAATCTTATCCTTAGCCAATGGAATCTTATCGACCTCCAGAACCCACCCGACTGGTTCGGCTCAGGCGGATTTATCGGCATCATCCTCCTGCAAGTTCTTCACCTTTATCCTATCATGTATCTCAGCGTCCAAGCCGCTTTAGCCAACATCGACCCCAGCCTTCGCGACTCCGCTCGTAACCTCGGTGCTGACAGCTTTCATATCTTCCGCACCATCAGCTTTCCCCTTGCCTTACCTGGAGTCTTTGCCGGTGCCTCCATTGTCTTCGTTGCCGCTTTTACCGATCTCGGCGTCCCCCTGATGTTTGATTTTCAAACCACCGTGCCTAGCCAAATCTTTAACCTCGTTACCCAATCAAATAATCCTCTTGGTTACGCTTTAGTCGTGCTGACCTTAGTTTTTGTTTCTGTCCTTTTTCTCATCGGTAAAAAATGGGGCGAAGGTAATTTTGCCATGATGGCGCGCTCCGCTTCTTATGACGATTCCATAAAACTCTCACCTCGCACCGGTTTTCTCGTTGTCACTGGCATGGTCTTTTTTATTCTGGTTTCCATCTTGCCCCACCTCGGAGTCATTATCCAATCGTTCTCAGCTAAGTGGTTTTTTAGCATCATGCCTAACGAATGGTCGGCGGCATTTTATCACGAGGTCTTCTCCCTGCCGCTCACCGTCATGAGCATGAAAAACTCCCTTTTTTATGCTACCTCCTCCGCCCTCGTTGATTTAGTTCTTGGGCTCGGTATAGCCTACCTCCTCGCCCGGGAAAATTTTAAAGGAAAAAACCTTCTTGATGTTGTCGCCATGCTTCCCCTCGCCCTACCCGGCCTCGTCCTAGCCTTTGCCTACTTCGTAGCCTTCACTCGCCCTCCTTTTGCAGGGATTGAGTGGTTAGATCCTCGCCAAAATCCCACCCTCCTACTCGTTATCGCTTACGCCATTCATCGCCTACCTTACATCGTCCGAGCGGCTTACGCTGGCTTTCAACAAACTTCCGTGTCCTTAGAGGAAGCTTCTGCCAACATGGGATGCCCTCCTTGGAAAACGCTTCTAAAAATCAGCCTCCCTTTAATAAGTGCAAACTTAATTGCCGGAACTATTCTTACCTTTTCCTTTGCCATGCTCGACGTGAGTAGCGGCATGATTTTAGCGCAAGAGGCCGATTACTATCCCGTGACTAAGGCCATTTACTCCCTCATGGGACGCATTACACCCATCGCACCCTCTGTCGCTTGTGCCCTAGGGGTATTAGCCATGCTATTTTTAGCTGTATCCCTAGCCCTAGCGTCCAAACTACTCGGACAAAAAATGGGACAATTGTTTAGGTAAAACCCTGCAGTGAATAATTCACCGAATACAAAGGCAAATCGGATTCCATTTTTTTGGTCACTTAATTCTTGATTGCCTACACAGAACAGAAAGTGCTATGACTCAGCAGCACATTTGTTTAGCTGTTGAACTATCCATGCAAGCCCAACTCATATCCGATCAAGCCCGTCCTCAACAGTCTTGCCCATAGAACACCATGCCAACCAAAATATCCTCTTCTCCATTAAAAAAAGTGCGTCTCGGTGTTGTCGGGCTCGGCGGCATGGGCGCAGCTCACTGTGCATCGTTACTCAATGGGATAGTCCCTAACTGTGAGCTCGTAGCGGTGAGCGACACCAATCCAAAGCTTCTCGAACTTTATCCTGCCCAAACCTGTTTTCTCAATGCCTATGAATGCATTCAATCCAAACTGATTGATGCGATCCTCATTACGACACCTCACTACTCCCATACTCCCCTTGGCATAGCAGCTCTGCAGGCTGGCCTCCACGTAATGATGGAAAAACCCCTTTCCGTTCATAAAGCTGATTGCGAAAAACTCCTCTCCGCACACAAGAATCCTCGTCAAGTTTTCTCTGGAATGTTTAATCAACGCACAGATCCTCGGTATCAAAAAATTCGGAGCTTAGTGACCAGTGGTAAGATAGGGAAAATTAGACGGATTAACTGGATTATCACGGATTGGTATAGAACTGAGGCCTACTACTCCTCGGGTAGGTGGAGAGCTACATGGGAAGGAGAAGGTGGAGGGATCCTCGTTAACCAAGCAATCCACAATCTAGACCTTTTTCAATGGATTTTCGGTATGCCAGACAATGTCCGCGGATTTTGCCAGCTAGGACGCTACCATGAAATTGAAGTCGAAGATGATGTCACTGCCTACTTTGACTATGCTGATGGAACCACGGCTGTCTTCATCACCTCAACAGGTGAATCTCCTGGAACGAATCGGTTAGAAGTGACCGGTGACTTAGGTAAAATAGTCTTAGAAAACAATCAACTGCAACTCACTCTTAACACTGTTTCCATGACGCAGTTCGGTAAAAAGTCCAAGAACGGTTCCGATCGACCTAAGTCAAAATTCCAATCCATTCCCCTGCCTAACAACGCAGGAGAGCAACACATCGGTATCCTCAAAAATTTCACCCGCGCCATATTAAAAGGAGAAACTCTCTTGGCGCCTGCGGCAGAAGGCATCAATTCGGTTATATTAGGTAACGCCATCCTCATGTCCTCACTTCAAGGTAAGACCATCACCCTACCCTTCGCCTCAAGCACCTACACGGCTCTACTCAAAAAACTCATTCTAAACTCAAAAGTAAAAAAAATACCTAAACCCAAAACAAATTTATGAAAATTAATCAAATAGCCGCTCAGCTTTACACCTGCCGAGACCTTCTCAAAACCCCAACCGAAATCGCCCAAACTCTGAAGCGTCTAAGAAAAATCGGTTACACCGCCGTGCAAGTAAGCGGCATGGGACCCATTCCAGAAAACGAACTAAACATTATCCTAAACGCCGAAGGTCTTACTTGCTGTGCCACACACGAACCATCTGATTTAATTCGCCAAAATCCTCAAGCTGTTGTCGATCGCCTCAAGCTGCTTAATTGTAAGCTCACCGCTTATCCCTTTCCCTCCAACGTGGATATGTCAAATCGAGCCAGCCTTGATTCACTCTGCTTTGATCTCAACCAAGCAGGGAAATTGCTGGCTGAATCTGGTCAAATTCTCACTTACCATAACCATGGAAATGAATTCATTAAAACCGATGGAGTTACGGCACTTGACTACATCTATCAAAACACCGATCCGAACTATCTCCAAGCTGAGCCCGACACTTACTGGATTCAATACGGTGGTGGCAATAATATCGAATGGTGTGAGAAGCTAAAGAACCGTTTACCCATGATCCATTTAAAGGACTATTCTTTTACCGCTGCGAATACGCCCATCTATTGTGAAATTGGTCAAGGAACCCTTAATTTTAAAGCGATCATTTCAGCCGCTGAAAAGTCGGGCTGTCAGTGGTTTATCGTGGAACAAGATACCTGCCCGCAAGATCCCGTAGAATCATTGCAGATAAGCTTTGAGTATATCCAAGAACACCTAGTTTCTTAATGCCCTTAATCAAAAGCTACTTCAGTCCCAGCACATCGAACATCTCGTAAACCTTAGGTTCTTTACCCACTAACCAACGAGATGCGCGCAAAGCTCCTGCGGCAAAAGTGTTGCGACTGGATGCTTTATGTGTTAGCTCCACCCGCTCACCGTCACTGGCAAAAATCACGGTATGATCTCCCACCACATCTCCGCCACGTAAAGCATGAATACCAATCTCATCCACGCTACGCGCTCCAGGCTCCCCTGAGCGCCCGTGTCTAGCTAACTCGGCCACGGTTTTTTCCTTCACCTCACATAAGATTTCTACTAAAGAACGAGCTGTCCCACTGGGGGCGTCTTTCTTATGGCGGTGGTGCATTTCCACCACCTCTTGATCAAAGCCTTCGTGCAAAATCTCTGCTGCCTTTCGGGTCAAATAAAACAGCGTGTTCACTCCTACTGAATAATTTGAGGCAAAAATCAACGGAATTTTTGAACCGTAAGAAAGAATCTCCCGCTTTAATTCGTCAGTATGTCCTGTTGTGCCTATCGCTAACACTTTACCATGTTGTGCCGCTAGCTGAGTGACTTCTAAAGTCTTAGTGTGGTGGCTGAAATCGATGATGGCATCACACTTGGGGACTAAAGAACTCCACTCATCACCCTGATCGACTTCACCGACTATTTCAAATTCTGGGCTTTCTGTGGCTAAACGGAGGATTGCTTGACCCATGCGTCCTTTTGAACCCACCACTATTATTCTTGTTTTTAACATATCCAACACTTTTTAAATTAAAGTACGCCCGCCGTTTTTAATGTAGCGAGTAATCTTTCACGATTAGTTGCAGCCATTGTCACTAAAGGTAAGCGCACTTCCTCTTCTATCCAGCCTTTAAGAGCCATAGCCGCCTTGATTGGACCTGGGTTAGCCTCAATAAAAATATCCGTATAAACCCCGTAGTATTTACGATGCAGCGCTTCTGCTTTGACATAATCTCCTGCCAGAGCAGCCTCCACCATGTTACGCACTTCCGCCGGAATCAGATTCGAGGCCACGCTGATCACTCCCCTCGCCCCGACACTCATAAAAGGCACAGTTAAACTGTCATCGCCAGATAGAATGTCGAAACTATCAGGCAACACTTGACGCAACTTACTCACGCGATCAACCGAGCCACCGGCTTCTTTAATAGCGACGATGTTCTTAGCGTCCGTCGCTAGCCTCAGCACCGTATCAATCCCAATCTCAATCCCGCAACGGCCTGGAATAGAATATAAAACCAAAGGCAACTCCGTGCTTTTGGCTACAGCCATGTAGTGCTGATACAAACCTTCTTGCGTAGGTTTGTTGTAATAAGGTGCTACCAAGAGTGCCGCATCAGCACCCAGAGTCTCTGCCATTTGCGTATACTCCACTGCTTCCGCCGTGGAGTTCGATCCCGTGCCAGCGATCACGAGCGTCCTTTTGTCAGCAAACTTCACGGCAAGTTCAATTACCCGCAGATGCTCTTGATGATTGAGAGTTGGGGATTCTCCCGTCGTGCCTACCGGGACGATCCCGTCAATCCCTGCCGCCACTTGACGCCCAATCAGAGCCTCAAATGCCACGGTATCGATCAAGCCATTTTTAAATGGCGTGACCAGAGCTGTAATCGTTCCCTTAAACATAAGTTTCTCCTTTAAAAATAAAATCAGCTGGTCCGAGTAGTTTTACTTCCTTAAAAATGCCGTCTTTTTTTTGAAAATACACCTTTAATAAATCGCCGCCCTGCACCTTAATCGAGACGGGTGATTTAAAGCCATGAACCTCAGAAGCAATCAAGGCTACTGCCGTTACCCCCGTTCCACAAGCCAGTGTTTCCCCTTCGACTCCACGCTCATAGGTGCGGACGCGTAACTTGTTCGACCCTAAAATTTGAGCAAAATTCACGTTCGTGCCCTTCGGAGAAAAGTGCGGATGATAACGTAACTCTGCACCTAGACTCAGAATATCTGTCTTCCCGACATCCTCCACAAACAAAACGGTGTGTGGCACACCTGTATTTAAGCTGTGAACATTTAGTTGTCCCAGACTGGTTAGGAGTTGCCGGTTTAGATCGAGACCTTGTGGTGCGGTCAACTGAACACGAACCTCTTCACCAAAAAACTCAGCTTCGACTAGACCTGCTCCCGTATCGAAACGCATCCCCTTTTTTTTCACCTTAGCCATCTTCTGCGCAAAGCGAGCAAAACAGCGGGCTCCGTTGCCACACATCTCAGCTTCGCCCCCATCCGCATTATAGTAACGCATACGGAAGTCCGCAGATTTCGTCTTAGCACGTTCCAATATAAGTAAACCGTCAGCACCCACCCCGAATTGGCGGTGGCACAAAGCCTCAATTTGCTTAGCACTAAGGCGTAGAGTTTTTTTACGGTTATCTAAACAGACAAAGTCATTGCCAGCACCGCTCATTTTCCAAAATGAAAGATTCATTAAGTACTAACTTAGATAAAAATCAGCTTAATGACATGAAAAATTTAGAAGATTTTACTACAACTTATTCAGAAAAAATATTCTCAAAGTGTCACTGTTAACCAGCCTTTTCTCCACGAACTAAATCTTCTAGTTTCTGCCGCTGACGGGCTAAATGAATTTTTTCGCCCTTCACTAAAAGTTCAGCCGCCATAGGCCGACTGTTATAGTTAGATGCCATGACGAAGCCATACGCACCTGCACTCATGAAAACAATGCGATCCTTTTGTTGCAGGGGCGGTAGGGGTCTTTCCTTACAAAAGGTATCACCTGATTCGCACACAGGGCCCACGACATCACTAGGAATAGTTTTTCCCGTCTTCTTCATCAAGGGGACAATTTCATGAAAAGACTCGTAGAATGCAGGACGGATCAGATCATTCATCGCTGCGTCCACAATGACGAAATTCTTTTTCTTCGTCTTTTTTACATACACAACTTCTGAGACTAAAACCCCTGCATTTCCCGCAATGAAGCGTCCTGGCTCTAGGAGAATTCTCAAACCTAAATCCTTTAGTAGTGGCATCACAGCATCTGCATAAACCTTTGGAGTTAAGGGGGCTTTTGTTTGCTTAGCCCACCAATCCCCCGACCCGCTTTGCAGCGCATGATCGTATACAATGCCTAAACCACCACCTACATCAAAATACTCAATCTTAAATTTCTTTTTTAACTCCAAGACTAAAGGAACCATTTTTTGCACAGCCTTTTTAAAAGGTGCGACAGAAGTAATTTGTGATCCTATGTGCATCTGCACACCTCGCAGCCAGATATTCTTTAAGCGCGCTGCTTTTGCGTAAAGGCTAGAAATTTCCTCGAAAGGTATGCCAAACTTGTTTTCATAAGTCCCCGTTGTGATCTTAGCGTGCGTCTTGGCGTCCACGTTAGGATTAACCCTGATCGCCACAGGGGCTTTTACTTTCAGCCGAGCGGCTATTTTATTAATCAACTCAAGTTCAGCCGAACTCTCTACCGTGAACGAGTAAACTTTCTGCTTTAACGCATACTCAATTTCTCCTGCCGTTTTTCCCACCCCAGCAAACACGCAACGACTGGCTTTTCCCCCAGCCTTGATCACTCGGTAAAGCTCTCCAGCACTCACGATGTCAAAGCCCGAGCCTTGTTTGGCCAGCAAGCTCAACACAGCAAGATTGGAATTAGCCTTCATGGCATAACAAATCATGTGATCCACAGGAGCTAAGACTTTATCTAAGCCGTTATAATGATCTAACAAAGTTTGAGCAGAATAAACGTAAAGCGGTGTGCCGTAATTATCCGCTAAAACTTCGAGCGAAACGCCTTCAACATGAAGGGCTCCTTTTTTATAATGAAAGTGGTGCATAATTATAGATAGTTGAACATGGAAGCATTTCAAGTGTTAACCCCAGAGACAAGCGAAATGCTCAAAGAAGTTCTGTCAGTTTCTAATCCAATGGTGGTGGGTGATAATTCTACACGTTTTACAGTCCATCTCATGCCTCTTTGTTTTATGAAGACTCTTTAAGCTTGCCGCTATTCTATTCACGCTTAGAAAGATATTCTATGTCAATAAACGTTTCCTACCTCTGCATCGGTGTCGGTGCTCCTATTATGGACTCGATCGCTCAAGTCCCCGAATCCTTCCTGCAAAAAGTAGGCGGTGCTAAAGGTGGAATGGAGTATTTAGAAGCTCCGCAAATGGAAGGCATTTTGCTTGAATTGATCGGACAATTAACGGAAGTCCCCGGTGGCTCCAGTGCAAACACGGTTCAAGCTCTCTCCCAACTCGGCCTCCCTGTAACCTTCCTTGGGAAAATCGGTAATGATTCCACGGCTCAAACCTATATGCAGCATTTTAAACAAGCTGGTGGCGATACCTCAAAATTTAAGAAAGGCGATCTACCCCATGCCCGCTGCCTTTCGCTCGTCACACCAGATTCAGAAAGAACTATGCGCACTCATTTGGGTGCTGCTGTAACCTTATCCCCAACAGAAATTACCGTAGACGATTTTAAAGGATGTCGTCATGCCCATTTAGAAGGCTACTTACTTTTTAATCCTGACCTAGCTCAACACATCATCAAGTGCGCTCATGAAGCAGGTTGTACAATCAGTCTTGATCTAGCATCCTTTGAAGTTGTTCATGCCTCTAAGGCTATCCTTAAAGATTTACTGACCAACTACGTAGACATCATTTTTGCAAATGAAGACGAAGCCAAGGCCTTCACTGGCAAAGAATCCGACTACGCCGCCATGGCACTAGAGCTATCCACCCTGTGCGACATCGCCGCCGTGAAGGTCGGCAAGAAAGGCTCCTTCATAGCTCAGAACGGTAAAGTCATCTCCATTGCACCCCAGAATGTAGAAACACCGCTCGACACGACAGGAGCAGGAGATGCTTGGGCCGCAGGCTTCCTCTACGGATGGCTTACGGGCTTAGATTTAGAAAAAAGCGGGGCACTAGGTTCCCGTCTAGGAGCCGAGGTCGTGCAAGTGCTCGGCCCGAAAATCCCCGCCGAACGTTGGAGCCTACTCAAGACCTAAAGCTAAAAACCTATTTTCCTAAGCGCTACTCCGAATTGTGACCTCTCCAATCAACCCTTGTCCTAGCCTCTAACTTTCTGCTAAAAAATCCATGCATGAATCACTTATTTAATCTCATCTGCATCACCATGCTCCTCATCAACCTCGCAGGACTTACCGCGGGTGCCGTTCGCCTAACGGGTCTGACCTTCGGTCTAGCCAAGGCTTTCACTCTTTTAAGCGGCTGCTTAATTTTCTTTTTTATTGAACATTTTTACGGCTTTAAAAGTCTGTCCTTACTCCTCTATCCCTCTACCGCCTTCTCCGTCTGGTTGCTCTGGAAAATGAGGTTCCAGCTCAAAAACTTCATCGGGGCAGAACTAGCTTTTCTAGCTGGTTTTGGGTTCACGCTGATGTGGCGTTATTTTTACCCTAATATTGACGCAAACACCGAGAGATTAGCTGATTTAAGTTTTGTCGCAAGCTACCTGCAAGGAGGCACACTTCCCCCGCCCGACTTATGGCTGCATCCCTATAAATTAACTCAATATTACAGCTTCCAACACTATGCCGCAGGACTACTGGGTCGTGTTATGGACATCTCTGCAGGCATGGCTTGTCACTTAGCCTACTGCGTCATCGTCGGACTAGTCATGGCTCCTGCCTATGACTACATTCAATCTAGAACCCCTAGTCGTTGGATCCAAATCCTCGTTCTAGCCGCACTCATGCTGGGCGGCAGCGGTGCTGTTGTCTTTACCCCTTTCCTCGTAAAAAATGAAACTCTCTTTAGTGCCATGCGCTTCATCGGTATTACTACGGTTGACACCCCAGAAAATCTTACCGAACTCGGAGTTAAGTTAGCTGAGTTTTCCCACGGAGTAGGTTACCGGGATCGCTTGGAATCCGAAGCCATCCCCGAATTAGCAATGGAAGTTTTTTCTTACTCCATTCAACTAGGTGATTACCACGCTTATCTTAGCAGCTACGTCTTACTGGCCATGGCGTTAGCCGCCTTCGGACTTCTACTGAACAATCCCAATCAAAAGTGGGCACTAGGCTGCCTTATGGCTACCATCCCACTCACGCTCGTTAGCCACACATGGATCCTACCACTTCAAGTTATCCTTGTCGGTTTCTTCCTCCTCTTTCTCTGGAGATACCGCGGGCAACCCGATTGGAAAACCGTTTTTGGTTCGAGCTTATTAGTCACTTTTCTTCTCTACCCATTCCTCACCTATTTTCTTAACCGTGGTGTTTATGACGGCATGAGCTTCGAGTTCGTACAAGCAGGGCAACATGCCCCTGTCTTAGCTTACTTTATGGTGTTCTGGCCCATTTATTTTATCATCATAGCCCTCCTCCTCGTTGCTAGAAAAGAGTACAGCCCGTTTCGTTGGTTTGTCGTTCTTATCGTTCTCTTCCTTATCCTTGTGGAGACAGTAAACCTAAATGACCTTTACTCAGGACGGTTCGAACGCTTCAACACAACCCTGAAATGGTGGTCTTGGTTGGCCGCATTAGTCACCTTGATGCTAGCTCCCATCTGCCTATCTCTAGCTAGACGGATATCCGTCAGCATGATCCTTACTTTAGCAGCTCTCTTGGGAACTCTTTATTTCGCCGTAGGTCTGGGGCGAGCTTGGATCCTTGGTGATAAAGGTGACAGAGGTCACCTAAACGGTGCAGCTTATTTAACTCAAACAGAACCCGCCAATGTTCACAATAGCATCATGAGCTACCTCAAAGTTCATCCCCAAGGCGTGACCCTAGAAAAACCTGTAAAGGATCGACAAGCCTTTGTTGAGACTGGTGCTATTTCCGTCTTCACGGGTCACCCCAGTGTCTTTGGGTGGGTTTCCCATGAAAAACTTTGGAGAGGCTACCAAAAAGACATTGAACAGCGCTGGAATCGGAGTACTGAGTTTTTCCTTGGTGAGCTAACATCTCCAATCGATTTTCTTAACTCTTACGAAGTTCAATATATCTTGTGGCCTATGGCCGAACCTGTGGATAAAGCTCTCTTCGACAAAATAGCAGACCAGATTAAAACGCACTTCATCTTCGTTCGCTTTGATGAGGCCAACCCTCTGATCGGTATCTGGGTCAGGAAAAATTCACTGCCCTGAGCATTCCGTGTCTTATCTTCCAACTAGGTTTTCGACTTCACAACACCTTGCTTTAAAAAAGTAAGGTGTGTTTTATGACGGAACTTTCCTCAACTCTTCCCGTTCGCAGCTTATCTAAGAGCATCGTCACCTCCCTGCAAAAGCACGGCCGACTCATCCTTAAAGCCCCCACGGGCTCAGGTAAGTCAACTCAAGTCCCTCAGATCCTACTCGAGGCTGGCTTAGCCGATACGGGCCAAATAATCATCTTACAACCACGTCGTCTTGCCACCCGCCTCCTCGCTCAACGCGTAGCCCATGAACGCAAATCCGCCCTTGGCAAAGAAGTCGGCTATCAAATCCGTCTGGAAGATCGTTCCAGCGCAGAAACTAAAATTCTTTACCTAACAGAAGGTATCCTGTTGAGAAAACTCATCTCCGACCCGTTATTAAAAGACGTGAGCGTTTTAATTTTTGACGAGTTTCATGAGCGTCATCTATACAGCGATATCTCACTGGCTCGAGCCTTTGAACTGCAAAAAACTACTCGTCCTGATTTAAAAATCGTCGTCATGTCGGCCACTCTAACCACGGATTTATTACTCAATTATTTACACCCTTGCCCCTTGATCGAGTCCGAGGGGCGCCAGTTTACCGTCACCGAAGAATATCTCCCTGACACCATTAACACCGGCAACTCAAATGTGTGGGATCTGGCCGCCCAAGCTATCGAGTCCCTTACCCGCGATAAAGTCCCCGGAGATGCTCTCATCTTCATGCCAGGTGCTTACGAGATTCGGAAAACCATCGAAGCACTACGCCAATGCCGCAACAGCCAAGACTGGAGCCTACGCCCTCTTTACGGGGAACTTAGCGCAGATCAGCAAGACGAAGCCTTAGCCCCTTCCCCTCAACGCCGCATCATCGTAGCCACCAACGTAGCGGAAACATCCATCACCATTCCCGGTATTCGCATCGTCATCGACGGAGGACTGGCTCGTATCGCACGTTATGACTCTCGCCGCGGACTTAACACCCTGCTCATTGAGAAAATTAGTCAGGCCTCAGCCGAGCAGCGTAAGGGCCGAGCGGGTCGAACCGATCATGGTCACTGCTACCGACTCTGGAACAGACAAGAACAGATGCAGCGTCCCCTCTCCGAACTACCAGAGATACGCCGAGTGGAACTGTCGGAAGCCCTTCTCCAACTCAAAGGGACAGGCGTGGTGTCTTTGCATCATTTCCCTTGGGTAGAAAAACCAAGTGAGGAATCCCTTCAAAAAGCACTCACTCTCTTGTGTGATCTAGGAGCCCTCGACCAAGAAGAAAAGTTAACACCACTAGGCCGCAGGATGTTGGTCTTTCCCATGCATCCCCGTTACTCACGCATGTTGATTGAGGCCGGAAAACTAGATTGCGTGCGCGCTGTTTGCACCGTAGCGGCCTTGGCGCAAAGTAAACCTATCTTACGACGGCGCAGCGGCAAGCAAGTGGAAGACAGGCGTGATGATTTTTTAGGCGATGAACGAGATTCTGATTTTTTTATCCAAATGAAAGCGTGGCGTTTTGCTGTTGAAAATAGGTTTGATTTTAAAGCATGTGAACGCATGGGTGTCGATGTTCAGGCAGCTCGACAAATTGAAGAATTGGCAGATTACTTCACTGCCACCGCACGGCGCCTAGGCTTGCCCGTGAATGAAAACGATATTCATGAAGTCCACCTACGCAAATGCGTACTCGCAGGATTTGCCGACCAAGTGGCCTGCCGCTTAGACAAAGGCTCCCTGCGTTGCCAACTCGTACATGGACGCAAGGGTGAACTAGCCCGCGAAAGCGTCGTGCGTGATCACGAGTGCCTTGTCATAACCGAAATTAGTGAAATTCAAGATAGTCGGGGCGAGCTTAAGACCTTATTAACCCAAGCTAGTGGTATTAAAAGGGAATGGTTAAGTGAACTTTTCCCAGAAGCCATTCATAAGAGACTAGATGTTTTCTTTGATGAAACCTTACGCCGCGCGCAAACGCGAGAGACCGAATGTTATCATGATCTAGTCCTAGCCTCACGTGTCCGTGACGAAGCTCCCCCCGAAGACGCGGCGCGACTCCTGAGCGAACAAGTGCTCAAAGGTAAGTGCCTACTGACAGGTTGGAATGAGCGCATGGATCAATGGGTTCTACGAATTGATTTCCTAAGAAAAATCATGCCTGAGCTTGAGATGCCGTGTTTTGGTTTAGAAGAAAAACAAAGTTTTATCGAAAGCCTTTGCCATGGGGCCCGCAGTTATAAAGAAATTAAAGACCGTGAATTATGGACACAGGCACTGGACTGGCACTCCAGCACGCAGCGTTCTTGGTTGGAAGACTTCGCTCCTGAACGTTCCGCCCTAGCTGGTGGCTACAAGGCAAAAGTAACTTATGCCCTGCAAGAGCCGCCCAGTATTTCGGTGAAAATTCAAGATCTTTTTGGTCAAAAAGAAAACCCGCGCATCGCCTCCGGAAAAGTAGCACTAGTGATTAAGATTTTAGCTCCAAACTTCCGCCCTGTGCAAGTAACGACAGACTTAACCTCTTTCTGGCGAGACAGCTACCCAAACCTAAAAGTAGAACTGCAGCGTCGCTACCCGAAACATAAATGGTTATGATTATTGCAAGAGCTTAAGCCTGATCCCAAATAGCCTTTTTCTTCGCATCCATTTCTTCTCGAATAACACTGAGGTCGCGACGTAATTGATCAGAAAGTTCTGCTTCCTCTTTTAAATCACCACTAATGATGGCTGCCTGTAGTTTCCCTTGGAGAAAGGTCTGACGTTCGGCTATTTTAGCTTCGTAACGATTACTGATTTCGCTGATGTCAGCTCGTTGTTGATCGCTCAATTTTGGTGCTGGCTCTGTTTTAGCTAACCGTTCCATCGCTAGTTCATAGGCAGATTTCATCATGCTGTATTAAAGACCCTAGGCCCTACCTTGGCAATGATGCTTGTAACCCTTGAGACTATCATTTTTGCCTGTCGATGTTGGGCAAAAGGTTTATGGTGCCTGAGTGACTCAACAACTTGACGTAGGAATACTCATTCATCAAACTCCCTATTCTGAGACCAGCCGCTTAATTACATGGTTCACTCAAGAAAATGGAATCCTCCGCACCTTAGCCAAAGGTGTGAGTCGGAAAAAATCCAGCTTCGGTGTGCTTGATGTTTTTTATGAATGCCAGCTTTCCTACACCTTGAAATCTAAAACCAGCCTCCATAACTTAATCAGCTCCCAACTCATCCTTAACCACGGTCAACATCTGAGTAGCTACCCTAAGCAAGTTAGTGCACTGTATTTTTTTGAAGTGGTTGAAGCTCTCGTAGAAAAACAAACTCCCATCCAAGAGTATTACGGAATCTTCCGCCAAGCACTCCTTTATCTGCATACTCATGAAAGTAGTTGGAAGCTTATCGAACGTTACGAAAGAAAAATTTTAGAGCTAGCTGGGCTGAATAAACCCAGTGATTCTCTCGCTAACTTACGTAAGACGGCCTACCATCCGGTGCCTAAATGTTTAAACCTCCTGAAAAAAGTCATTTCAATCTAAGAAATCTGTGGCACCGCCTAATGAGAACATTCCTATCTTTATTACAAAAGTCCCCTAGCTTTTTTTATTATAAATGATACGTTCAGCATCTAATGTGGAAGATTGCTTTTTTATTTATCAGCGCCGTTACCTGCTCTTTGCAAGCTGGCGAACACATCTTTGTCAGTGGCGGGCCAGCCTTGCGCTACTTCGAACGTCATAAGGACAAAGACCATGATAAATATTGGGGTAACTTCATTGTCTCCGTTGTCGCACGACAAAAAGAGGTCTCACAAGAGTATGGCGCTGACGACCTACTCACTTGGTTGATCTACAAACCAGCCCACCAAAGTCGCGACAAAGAAGAAAAGGTTGATTTTATGCCAAGCATTATAGCAAACGCTGCTAAGATCAATGCCACGCTCATCTGGTTTAGCACCAAGGATGAACTCATTAACTACATCAACACAGGGCAAGACCGGAGTAAGATCAAAATCGAGCGCTTTGAATACTTCGGACACTCCAATAAGCGGTGCTTCATGTTTGATTACAGCAACAAACTTGACGGAGCCGTTCCTGATTTTAGCGCATTACACTTAGACGATCTCAAAAAAATTAAGCCAAGCAGCTTTGACCCTCGCGCCCACTGCCAAAGCTGGGGTTGCCATTCTGGCGAAGAATTTTCCAGGGCGTGGTTCAAGCAAGTCAAAGTTCCCATGCTTGGAGCTATTGGCAAAACGGATTACTCCAAAGGTGGCGTGCCGCACCTCTCCACCCAACAAGGACGCTGGGCACAGTGAAAAATATTTTTATCACCCTACTTCTTACACTAGCTAGCCTTGGCGCTTCTTACGCTCAAGACGCTAACACCTCCCCTAGTGCCCCCGTCGTTGAATCAATTAATCCAGAAACTCCTTTAAGTGAGCCCACATTAGTTGATCCAACACCTACTCCTGCCCCTGCAGCCGCAAATGAAATCCCACCTCAACTGAACATTAAACCCAACATTAAACCGGTTGCCCCTAAGCCTCCACGCACTATTCCCACTCGTTTTGGCGATACCACAGGTGAGGTTTTTATCGGACAGCGCACCGTCATTAACCGCTATGCTGGCTGGGGCTGGATAAGGCGTGAAAAGGATACTTGGAGAAAGAGCAAGTGGGTTATGTTAGAAGAAACCCCTGGAGTCCTTTTTGCTCCAGGCAGATACCTAGGGCATCCTGATCGTGATAACGGAACTCAATACAAACTTTATGGCACATGGGCAACTTACAAAGGCTACGAGCCCAATTTCGATGTTTTTGTTGATGTATTTCAAATCAAAGGATTCGAGCTGATTGGTGCTGCTGAGATTCCTAAAATGTCTCCACCACGCTCCAGCCGCGGTCGCAGTGACAGTGAAGGCACTTACTCCCGCGGTGCTAATTTACGCAGATAATGTGCCACCTCTTCCATCCCAGCTAACAAGCAAGCTTCACGCTTTTCTAAGGGGAAACTAGAAGGCGTCTCCAACGTAAAGCAACATTTAGTTAAGCTTCTCGCTAAATAAATGGCTTCTGGCCAGTCCTCAAGATCCATCTTATTTTCATGACGCTGGATCAACCCTTTCGTAGCTTCCTGACCATCTATTAGCGCACTTAGTTCCACGGGTAGGATGCGACTCATCGCTTCTAAAACTCTAGAGCCTAACTCCATGTCCGTTCCATCCGTCAAATGATAAAGGTAACAACCACTAGCTTCCCAGTCTTCATGGAGACATACCGCAGCACTCAGCTCTGGCATGGCATCCAAGAAAGCACGATGAAGCTTCACTTCACTGGTCTGCGGCATTCTGTAATCACGGTTTAAATCTACGCCGTCCCTATTTTCTCTTTTACCTAAAGTAAATCCGGTAGGATTAAGTATTGGGAAAATATAAATCTCTAAATCATGCCATAAGTCAGGACGTTGTAAAAATTGTAGTATTGCTCGTGGCCCGGCTGGTTCATCCCCGTGGATACCCGCTGACAAATACAATAAAGGAACTTTCTTAAACTTTGATGGCTGCTTATAGTGCAAGTAACACAAGCTAGGACTTAGAAAAGATAACTCCCAAAATAGTCCGATCTCAAGCGATTGAAGCTCTTTTAAAAACCTCTCCCTAATCATAATTATTTCACTTCAATTAAGCGCCCTGTCATCGTTGCGTAAAGCCAGACGTGTTCAACTCGACGACCACTAACTTGGGTTAACATCTCTGCGTAAGCCTGTAATTGTTTTCCATAAATTTTGAGAAGGCGCACATCGTGCTCCAATAACGTCTCCTGTTCAAAAAGGCGATTAGTCTTCCAATCTAAAACAGCTAATCCCCCATTCTTGCCAATTAAAACCAAGTCCACTATCCCCTCCATCCAAGATGATTGCGACTGAGGCCAAGCAAAAGGCAACTCGGTTAAAAACATTTTTGACCAACCCAATAACTGGCCACGCGCCTCACTGCTTTGCCATAGCTCCAACTCGGTCACGGCACGCTGCTTAAGTTCCAAGACACCACGTAATTCATCTAAGCCTATGCTTAACAATTTATCCTGCTCTTCCTTTGTCTCAGACCAAGGGTAATGCTCCATTACGGCGTGCCACCATGTTCCATAATCAACGCCACCTAAACCATGAAGAGGTGTCACCATAAAGTCCTGTCTCGTGTCCTCTTTAACCGCCAACTCATGAGGCAGCACTCGATTGGGAATCTGTCGTGCGTTCTGATAAGCCTGACTTTTTCCTTCTAGAGTAAGATCAACCCATGAATCGTTTTCAGGCAGCAAAGTACTAGGTGATTCTGTTGAACTTTTCAAATCTGCGTTGGACACACCTACAGGATCCAACTTACATAACTCCCCAAAACTCTGTTTTTGAATTTTATAAAAATGAGTGCTGGCTGGTAACACAAGTAACTTCTTAGCTCGTGTAAGCTCTACATAAAAAAGACGCTGATATTCCTCATCACTAGCTGTTCTCTTTTTAGCTTTATCAACTTCATCAGACGTTAAATTGTTAAAATGCACATTGACCTTACCATTTGCACGATGAACCGCTGGATAGCCTTTGGGTGGGACACCTATGGGGCGCCCCAATCCCAGAGCCACCACTACTGGCCATTCCAAGCCCTTAGATTTTAAGGATGTTAATAATTGGACCTCGTCTTGATTTCCTTCAATACGCGGGGGCGCTTTGCCCAAAAGCTTTTTTTGTTCCCCTAGCCACATGTTGACTGAAATACCTTCCGCCTCAGCTAATAAGGCCGATTGGTAAAAGTTCTGTAAAGGTTCAGGATCTTGCTGTGCCGCCAGAATCCGCTCACTTAAGCTAAGTCTCCCCATCATCGTTGTGAGGAAATGCGCCAAACTAAAACTTTCTGTTAACTGACCTATTTTCAATTCTTCCGCTAAAATACCTAAAACACTTAACGCATTTTCCAGCAAGCTACGATTAAGTTTTTCAGATTCTGTCTCATCAGGACTACGTGAGATTTTAGTAAATAAATCTAAACCATCACTCTCTAGATGCACCTGCAACAGGACCGTATCTGATATACAAAAAACTTCGCGTAACACCCCAATCAATTCAAAACGATCCGTGGGGTGTGCCAACACATGCAATAACGCCACTGGCCAACTGTAAGCTGGAAAGTCCTTGCGGCGTTGTTTTGTTGAAAGTAAGTGTGAAGGAATTCCATGCTCTTTAAGAATTTTTGAAGCAATAATAAGCCAATCAATACGCGGACATAAGATCGCCACTTCGGACCATTTCTGCACTCCTAATCCTAAACGACCCTGCCTAGCTAACCACGCCACTACTTGTTGACACTCTGCTTGGAATAACTCATCAACATTTCCTTCTATCTCTTTCTCTAATTTCAACCAAAAAACCTGCCCCTGACATGCCTCTGGCTTAGGAGATAAGTGTCGGAACTCCACGAGGCTTTGTTTAAGCTTCAAAAAAATGTCGTTCACTTGATTGATAACGGCAATTGGGCAACGCATCGTCACACTGAACTCCAGGGCTTCTCCGCTGACGCCTTTTCGATAGGCCTCTACATAACGATAGTAATGAGCCAAATCAGCTCGATTCCCATAGATGGCTTGTTGATCGTCACCGACAAAAGAGAAGCGACCGGCTAAAGGACCTGGAGCATCGGGATCTAAAGGCCATGTAAAAGGCGCTGCTTTCAGAGGGCGCGTTAACTCAGTTAAGATGTCAAACATACCCGAGTCTGTGTCTTGGGCTTCATCTAGCATAACACAATAACCACGTTGCCGCAGTCGCTCTAAAATCTCCGGACTTTCCAGTAACTGACGGGCACAGGCTATCATGTCGTCATAAGTCAGATAACCTTCCGCTTGGCGAAAGGCGGCATAATCTAACGTTAGGTGTGCCGCTAAATAACATGCTCGTTCATTTAGCCACTGCACAAAAGGCATAAATCCGTCTTTTACCGCTTGAATAAAAGCTTCGCCCCCTTTTGTAAATTCTATAATTGGAAGATAGCTCTCTTCAGAAATATACTGCTTATGCCAAGAAGAAAGTTCCTCTTGAAACTTGGGGAGATCCTTGCTCCTTTTCGATTCTATATTTAATGCCGACGTAAAATCTAAGTATGGAGGCTTTCCTTCTGGGAGTTTTTTAACTAAACGACTCGCCTCTGCCACACCCAGATCCTTCGCTAAATCCAACAGTTTATCGAAACTATAATGGCGCAGCACAACATCAATCAAACTTTCAGGAACTTGCTTAGGTAATTGTAAATCTGTTTCAATAAAGCGTTGCCACAACCTCTCATCTTCGTCATCTAAAAGTTGAACCGTTCCAGGCAAACCTGCATGACGCCCTTCTTCATGAATCAATTTTAAGCAAAAACTATGGATCGTTCCGAAATAGGCTTGATTGAATTCAGCTAAGAGTTGTTGCGGCTTAATATTCTCGCTCACCATAGCTTCAAAAATTTCTTGCCGTGCCCTTACCCTGAGCTCCTCAGCTGCTAAGACTCCATACGTCACCACCACCAGCTTCCCCAATCGCAAGGGCTTGCCCTGAACCATCATTTTAATGTCTTCTCTAGCCATCGTGACGATGCGCTTCACAATCGCCGTCGTCTTACCCGCTCCGGCCGATGCCGACACGCAAAAATTTTTATCTAATTCATAAATGAATCGCTCACGCGCCTTAGAGTCAGCTAAGGGCAGTTTCATTTATTCTGAACCTCACGTTTTTTATCAAGTATAGTGGGTTCAATGGGCACCGTCGCCAAAGGTAGCTGTTCTGTCATCTTGTGCTGATTAAAAAGAGAGCCTCTCATTCCAAATACGGGACTGTGTTGTAATGTAGCGACTAGAGCTAATCCTTCCAGCGCTGCACCCAAATCCCCTAAACTCAAAACCCCTTTAAAGTTTATTCTTGGATTTATACAAAGTAAACTAACCTCCCTCGCCCCCAAAACATTAGCCAAAGCTAAATAGGCAGCAAACTGCAAGCCTTCACCTCTTTGCATTTGGGCGGAACTTGGTAAGTCTGTTTTGCCCGTTTTAAAATCTATAATCTTCGCCGTGGAATCTGACCAATCTGATTGGTTTCGCATCACCAGATCAAGACGCCCGCTGAGTTTGAGTAGTCCAGATTCCGTAGTAATGGTGCCCGCAATGGGTAGCTCCACCTGCACGTCATCCTTACTACTAGTAACAGTTAGCTGTCCCCAACAGGATTTTACCGCCCATCTTGCTTGGTCAAAAATGATGCGCCACCAGATAGAGTTACTTGCGATATCAGGCAAGTATTTTTTCTTCAAGTTGTTTTCAATCGTGTTGATCTCACTGGTATCTTTAGCCTTCACTAAAAGTCGTAGCCATTCATGCACCAAAGTTCCTAAAATCCAATTCTCACTCCGTTTAAATTTTTGAGCCTCGACCGATTCTACGTTAAAAAATTGTTTTAAGGCAAAAGTGGCTGGTCTTTGTAACGCATTTTCTAGAGTAGTGACTGACCATGCTCTTTCGCCCGAACTCGAGTAGGAAAAGAGATACTCATCAAAAGGTAAATCTGCATTTAAACGTGTGCTTCTGATCCTTTGACAGTGTTCCAGTTCGTTAATAATGTTAGAACTCGTAGTCACTCGCTTCTTTAATAATGTCACAGGTGCCTTTTGAATCATTCTTTCCCAGCTTTTTAAAATGGGCTCTTGCGAACTCGAAATCAGCATCAGGCATTGCAGAAACCATTCATTGGGATAAAAAACTTTCTCGGGACTTTCTGGGTTTTGCTGTTGAGCGGCTAAAGCTACCTGACCAGAGGTGTTCTCTAAGATGTCTAGAAATCGACTTTGACCTAATTTAACCTGATCTCTGCTCCGTAGCAGCACAGAATGCACTTTACTACGACGACCATTTAAATCACTGCGCAACGCATCATCTAAAAAGGCATTCTCTAAACTGCTTTGCGGCCACTGACCTTCATTTGATTCCAGAAAACACACATGTCCCCATGTTTGCTGGGCTGCCTGTTCCATCGTCGTCAGCACGATGCGAGCAAAGGGCTGATTAGCTTTCTTGTCTCTCGTATGTCGCGAGGTTTTTGTAATCGCTACAACATACTGCAAGAAAGCTCGGCCATCGATAACTTGGCCAGTCAACAAATCATCCATACGGGACCAGAGCGGCTCCAACTTCGCTAAATCCACATGTAGAACATTCGTAACCTTTTGCCATGCTGCTTTCAAGTTTTCCCACTCTCCCTGCTGAGGCCAATCCCCTAAGGTTTTCGCCAACTCCGCAAGCCGCTTGAGCAAGGCTGAGCTCTTCTCATCCACAGAACTTAGTAACACGCGTATTTGTTGACTTTGAGAAACTCGGAAAGATTGGTAGAGCCGAGCACGAGCATCTAGAGAATCAGGCCAAGTCCCTTTCCCTAATGCTAACAGATCCAGTAAGTCTAAAAAGAGATACACGTTTCCATTCGATAAAAAATAATCTGCTAAAACACGCTGCACCTGCAAGTCCATGTCGGGATATTCCAAATGCCCAACCTCATCATGAAAAGGAATCTCTAATTCTAAGAGACGAGATGTTAACTGTAAGGATAGTGGACTAGAACCACAAAAAACCAGTGCGATCCGATCTTGGGCTGATCCCTCAACTAACCATTTTAGGAGCTGATTCTCAACCAAGGCCAGCTGATCCTGGGCAGTCTTACCCGCTAGAAGAAGAGGCGGTGTTAATATGCCGTTGCCTTCACCACGCCGCACTAAACGCTCTACTAAAGTGTCACTAGCCGAAATGAAATCAGAAGCAGGACAAATCTCTGCCTCTGTGTTCCACAACTTTTCCAAAAAATCAACCCATGAAGCGTCTAGATCGTGACTGGAAATACGTGGGGCAGGAACTAGAACCAACATAGAATCGGAAACACACGCAGCCGCTTTTAGTAAAGTGTGTTCTGAATAAAGATTGGCATCCCACCCATAAACCAAGATAGCTATTTTATGGCTGTCTGGACGAATTTCCATAGCCTTATGCTGTAACTTTTTATCTAATGCTGGTGTCCATGCTCCACTCTTACCTAAAATAGTTAACCAATCTTTTACCGGCGATGGCACCTCACCCAAGTCCGTCTCTTCGCCCGTCCAACCAGCACGGCCTAAATCATCCAGAGCTCTCAAACAATCGCCAGGACTTAGTGCTACCGATCGTGCCTGTGGGGAAGAGCCCTTAAGAGCTTGTAAGCGTAAAAGAAACTCTAAGCTTTCCCGCCCCATGGTGTTCGTTTCTACGTCTAAGACACGACACATCTGTCTGCGTAAAGAGCCCGGAGTAAGGAATTTAACTCCGATCAGCGCGAGTCCTGCGTAAAGGCAGCGTTGCCGCAGCCAAAGAGCCTGAGCTTGGGTAGGTAAAACAACCCAAACTGATTCACCCGCAAGGGCAGAGGCGGCACGAGCCCGAAGCCACGGAAAGATCTCCGCCTCCCAAGCATCCTCTGCTAAGCGATACATCCGTAAGCAGGGTTGACTCATAGAAAAAGAGTACAAGCCAACAACCGCTTGTCACCCGAGAAAAAATAGTCCGGAATAATATTCCCGTATCTACTGTAACTAACATTAAGCATTTTCATGTTTACAGATAAGAAGAGCTAATAAAGACAGAGCTAGACCACATTATAGCAATACTGATCCTTTAATATGGACTCGATCTCGAACGGAATTACGTTCAATTTTTTTTGGTAATTACTGTTGCAAACTTGGATCTTTCAACACCTTTTCTGCATCTCCTGGTTGATTATACTCCCAGTAGGGCAGCTTGAGAGATCGGCGCAAAGTTAACTGGCCACCATTTGCCTGACGCCATTCCAACAACAAATGGGGAGACTCTGCTTTCAGCCAGAATCGATCACTTCCTAGCGAACTGGAGATTGTTAACACGATTCTTTTACCCTCCTGCTTCCACGAAACTTTTGCCGGAGTGAAGGCCAGCGGCGTGTTCTTCGACGTAATCGTGGTGGGTGCCAACAAAAAACTCTTCTCCCCTGAGGGTTTGGTAAAATCCAGTGTCCGCACCCAAAGGGGCAGTTCATCGTAAAAAACCGTCTCCGCAGTGAGAGGAAAAGTTAATTCTCCCTCCACCATATTTTCCCAGTAAGTAAAATAGCGCATCCGCATTTCGTTCCCGGTTCTTTCTCCAATTTTAAAGGTGTTTCCGCAACTGTCGTTGCTCGTCAATGTCCATTTGAGCAGCCGCCCATCCTCTAAATTCCAGAAAGATGAATGCATTTGTTGATACACATATATCCCAGTTGGGATGTGCAAGATTTGATTTAATTTAAGCACGTGATAAGCACTCTCCGCATCCCACTTGTCTGATTTTACCAAGGTTTTGGCAGCAAATTTTTCACTCACCACGATATGGGTAACTTCGCTGGGATGCTGCACCCCGTAGCGCACTTGTCGAGCGTCGTAGAGATTGAATTCCGCCTTGCCATCCTTCCAAGCCGCACTTTTTAGAAAACTGCCCGTAAACAAATCCGCCCTTACTGTTGTAATTAAAACAAGAAATAACAACGCAATCCATTTTATTGCCATGACTCTAACCTAAAAGAAAAAACCAAAAAAGCGATCCTATTTTCAAATATGCAAAATGAAAACAATCGATTGGCTACTTAAACAAATACGAAAAGCGCGGACACCCGTTTACGATCTTGACTTACTTTAACTAGTGACCGCTATATCCTTGAGCGGAGAATTTAGTGCACTGCAGCTTGCATGGCACCAAATTTATGTCTTAATGAAATAATGTTGATCATTATTCTCCTTCTTCTGGTCTCGCTCGTCATCCTGACGTTCGGGGCAAATTACCTTGTCAAGGGTAGCTCTAATCTCGCTCTCCGCTGCGGCTTAACTCCGCTCGCCGTAGGTCTAACTGTCGTAGCCTTTGGAACGAGCTCCCCTGAATTAATCGTTAGCCTCAAGGCTGCTCTTGCTAAGCAAGGCGACATCGCGGTGGGTAACGTCGTCGGTTCTAACATTTTTAACATCGCCTTTATTTTGGGTTTAACTGCTCTTATTTGTCCGATGAAAGTGGAAAATCAAATCATCAAAGTTGATCTCCCTATCATGATTGGGGTTGGTCTTTTCGGAGCCTATTTCCTAATGGACGGGCAGCTCACAAGGCTGGAGGGAATCATCTTTTTCCTCTCAATCATTGGCTACACCATTTTTACTTACTTTTTAGCGCGTAAAACTCACAACGCTGCCCTTGATAAAGATTACGCTGGGAGTATGCCCAAGGACTTGGGAAAGCTCTGGTCTAATGTTCTCATGATTATAGGTGGTCTTGCCTTATTAGTTTTAGGAGGAAAAATACTGGTAGAAAACGCTGTCGCCCTAGCGCGCATCTTGGGCATGAGTGAAGCACTTATCGGGCTGACCATCGTCGCAGCAGGAACGAGTATGCCTGAGTTAGCTACAAGCATCGTCGCTGCTTTCAAAAAAGAACCCGAGATAGCCATCGGCAATATTGTGGGTTCAAACATTTTCAATATCCTATTAATTCTTGGTCTTTCCGCCACTGTTCAGCCCATGAGTTTCCCAGGAATACAAACTTCTGACCTTGTCGTCATGCTGATTTTTTCCTTAGTGCTCTTACCGCTTATGGCCACAAATTTCCAGCTTAAACGCTGGGAAGGCGCCGCACTATTCTTGGGCTACGGTATCTATCTTTATAGCGTTTGGCCGCAAGCCAAGTAATCTTATCTATCTCTAAGCTACGGCGAGTTCGTCCCTGCGACTCTCACACGAATCAAAGCATGTTTTCTTTGAGGATGAGTAGGTAAGACTTTACTCGTTTTAACTTAGCCTCATCTCCTAAACGGGAGTAGCTGTTCATTAAATTAGATAGCATTCTTTCTGCTGTTTCAAATGGCGTAGCCGAAAAAAAATGAGCACACCCACACTCCTCAATTGTGCCGCCAAACCGTACCGCCAAAGCCTCAGGCTTTAAGGTCATCGCTCCAAAAAACGGATCGAATATTAAGCCATCAATCGAAGCTAAATAATGTCCAGGCGTATTCACTCCTACTATGTTCCAATTTAACCGCATTCCGATGAATATGTAGATCAAAGCTAAGGTCAGTGGAATGCCAGTCTTATACTCTAAAACCTGATTGAGATAGCTATTGGATGGTGAATAATAGTTTTCTTTATTTCCAGAAAATTTTTCTTCTTGAACCAAGACTTTGTGCAACGCCAATAATTTGCCTGCCGTATTTTGAGGATGAGACTGATAATGAGTAAGAACTCTTTCAGCAAGATCGTCTAGTTGTTGACTACCTAGCACCGTATTATAAAAAGGGTATTCCGTTTTAGCGAACAGCCAACAAAGATGCTCTAGGTCTTGCCAGGCCACGACATGGCCTTGGGAAGTTTGTGAGATTTGCGGAACCGTAGTGGTCTCGCCTTTCCACTTTTTTAGGATTCCCTTAGCTTGATTAGAAACCTGTGGAATCGTAGAGTGTGCCAAAAGTTCCACCAACTCCGCATTCTTTTCACGTTGTTGAAAAAGTTCTTCAACCACAAGACGACGCATGGCGATGTCATCATCCGCAAGGAGGGATTCCAGAGCCCTTTGTTGTGCAACTTCTACCATGAAGACTTACTGTCTTGGGATGAAGCGAATGTTAGCAACTGCCGCTCCCATCGCTTGCGCGGCGTGCTCTTCGTCGGAACATCCACGATCCGTAGCCACACCCACAGGAGTGCCGTCTTTGGTCACATAACCCTTTGCTAGAAGCCAAGCCTCGACTTCTTCACCGCTAATATCGGGAAGCATATGTCCGTCGATTTCTACGCAAGGCGAGAGCTCTTGTTTACTTTTCTGAATCATTTCCATGCGTTGAGCAGGATTATTAATAATGTCACGATCCTCAAACTCGTAGTTGTATTTATTAAGAATGGCACGCACTCCACGGCTCCAGCCGCAGGACGGTTTTAGATAGGCGATAATTTTGGGTTGGCTCATAGGGTATTTTCTTTGATTTAATATGACTTAGATTATAAAAAGTGCAACAAGGCGGAGATTTACTGACTCATTCTTTCAATTGAATGTGAAGATCACGTAGCTGCTTCGGCTCCACATCTCCTGGAGCTTGGCTCATCAAGTCGATGCCCTTATTATTTTTAGGGAAAGCCATAACGTCACGGATACTGGTGGAGCCAGTTATGATGGCGACGAGACGATCAAAGCCTAGAGCGATACCGCCGTGTGGAGGTGCTCCAAATTTTAAGGCCTTCACCATGTAACCAAAGCGTGACTCCGCAATATCTGCTGGAATTTTCAGTAAATCCGTAAAGAGCTTTTCCTGAATGGCACCTTGATGGATACGGATGCTGCCTCCACCTAACTCTACTCCGTTTAAAACCAGATCATAGTGCTGACCACGAACCTTCGTGGGATCAGATTCTAATAGCCCCACATCTTCCGCCACTGGTGCGGTGAAGGGATGGTGGGTTGAGAAAAAACGCTGGCTTTCTTTATCGAAGCTTAGTAGCGGGAAGTCCACGACCCAGAAGAAATCAAACACGCCTTTTTGACGATTTAGTTTACCCGCAGCCTCCAATAATTCGGCGGCACGTAAACGAATCTGACCCAAAACTTCACACGTAGCTAGCCATTCTCCGGCCCCGAAAAGAATCAAATCCCCTTCCCCGATATCCAGTAATTTGGTCAGCTCCGCTTTTTCTTGTTCGCTGAAAAACTTCACAATGGGAGATTTCCATTCACCCCCCTCAGACTTAATCCAGGCCAGTCCCTTGGCTCCATGGGATTTAGCTAGTTCCGTTAAATCCTCAATTTGCCCCTGTGTGATCGAGGCCAGCCCTTTAGCATTAAGTCCCTTTACAACACCGCCTGAGTCTAAAACCGAACGAAATACCTTGAATTGCGAATCTTTAAAAACGTTCGACAGGTCTGTTAACTTCAAATCAAAACGACGATCTGGTTTATCAATCCCATAAATATCTATGGCATCTTTAAATGTCACACGGGGCAATGGAAGCTGTACCTCGTGATTTAAGGTTTTCCTCCAAACTGCCGCCACGAGACCTTCGATTAATTTATAAATATCTTCCCGTTCAATAAAGGACATCTCTAAATCGATCTGGGTAAATTCTGGCTGACGATCTGCTCGTAAATCTTCGTCACGGAAACATTTTGCTATTTGGTAATAGCGTTCAATACCGCCGACCATCAACAATTGCTTATACTGTTGCGGAGATTGGGTTAGGGCATAGAATTTTTTAGGGTTTAAACGTGAGGGGACGAGAAATTCACGAGCCCCTTCTGGCGTGCTTTTAAAAAGAATGGGGGTTTCGATTTCAAAAAAACGTTCCGCATCCAAATAGGTGCGGACTGCTTGCAGGGCTTGATGTCTCACCCTCAGGTTATTAATCATCTTAGGCCGACGAAGATCTAAATAACGATAGGTCATGCGTAAGTCTTCGTTCACCGAGTCTTCATCCAGTGGGAAGGGCGGAACCTCAGAAGTGTTGAGAATAATCAACTCCTCAGCCGAAAGCTCTATCTCCCCAGTCTGTAAATTCTTGTTTTCTGTTCCAGCTAAGCGAGCTACGACTTTTCCTACAACTTGGATCACGTATTCACTGCGCAGACCATGGGCGGCCTCAGCCACAACCTTATTCTGTTCAGGATTAAAAACGATCTGCGTCACGCCTTCACGATCCCGCAGATCAATAAAAATTACGCCACCATGGTCACGCCGAGAGTCCACCCAGCCTGCCAAGGTTACACTTTTCCCGATATCAGTTGCCCGTAATTCTGCACAATGTTGTGTCCGATACATAAATTCTATTTTCTAATTTTACACGTTACGTTACTACTTTAAAAATTAACAACCCACAGGAATCCATTTTACAAAACAGCCGTTCAAGATTTCTGGCCGCACTGTTTCCTGAGTTCGCAGGGCTAACTGTTTTAATCCACAGGTGCCTTCTATTGTAAATTCAGCGCCTACCACCACGGCATGAGTATAACCCATATCCTCCGCGGCCTGAAACTGTTTACCTACTTTAGTGGGAGCTAAGGGATAGTCAACGCGGCAACCCGATTGACGTAAGGCAGTCACCAGAGCTAAGGCTTGGTTCCGTTGAGCTTCCTCCGTCACGACTACATAATAGCTAGCTTCTGCGCTCGCCGGAGGTAAAAGGCCACGATCTTTCAGCATCTCACCTAAGACCACGTCTCCCATGCCAAAACCCACAGCGGTAAGATCTTCACCAGAAATAAGTTTTACCAAGTGATCATAGCGTCCACCCCCAGCGATGGCGCGCATTTCGCCTTTACGGTCATGCACTTCAAAAACCACGCCTGTGTAGTAAGCAAGACCCCGAACAATACGAAGATCAACCTGCACCACGTCCGCTAGACCCATGGCGGCGCAGCGTTCTAACACTTCATTCAGTCGGGCATTCCCCTCACCCTTTTCAATCGCCGCTAAAACGTGATCTGCTAAATCTCCCAACTTAACTCGTGTTTCCTCAGGTTTTTCCCTCTCAATCTTATCGAGGACTTGAAAAAAGTCATAATGCCTTTCCTCAGGAACATTATGTTTGGTTAAAAATTCTTGCCAAAAAACTCGGTCACTAATTTTAAAAACATAATCCGCTGAGCTTAGGCCTAGCTTACGCAAGGCCATATCTAGCACCGCTAGCACCTCGACCTCTGCGCCTAATCCTGTTTCACCGAGAACATCACAGTTCCATTGAAAATGTTCTCGCAGTCGACCACGCTGCGCTCGCTCGTAACGAAAAAGTTGAGGGATAGCGAACCACTTCATCGGTTTCTTATAATCACGATGCTTGGCTCCCGCCATACGTGCTAAGGTAGGTGTCATCTCAGGGCGTAAGGCCACTTCACGCTCGCCCTTATCTACAAAGTGATAGAGCTGATTCACGATCTCTTCGCCCGACTTTTTCTTATACAACTCTAATGGCTCTAACGGCGGTCCGTCTATTTGAGAAAACCCGAAAACTAGCGCACTCTCGCGCCATGCCTTGAAGATATGTTCGCGTAACCGACATTGCTCAGGATAAAAATCACGGAAACCAGATAGACACTTAAGGGACATGAATGAATAAAGTTGCGTTCAGGAGTCTTAACTCCTTTATGAAAGAGTTAGCACTAAACGATGGGTTCAGCACTCTTAGCAGGATCGACCATTTTCTCAGAAAGTTGAGCCACCTTAGCCTTCATCTCCTTGCCAGGCTTAAACTTGACTACGGCACGGGGAGGAATGGGAACATCACTTTGTGGTTTATTAGGATTACGACCCACCCGAGCTTTGCGTAATTTGATTTCAAAAACACCGAAGTTCCTTAACTCCACCGTTTTACCTTCGGAAAGACTGTCGGTTAGATAGTCTAAAGTCTTCTGAATAACATTGAGAACATCCTGCTGGACCATCCCGGTCTCATTGCTGATGCGAACTACTAAATCTCGTTTGGTTAAATTAGACATGATGCTTTGAGGCTGAAAGACTTAGAAAGATTTTAGGCTTCTGGCAAGCACTTAATTAAGAAAATTTTTCACAAGCCTTATGCGCTACGGACAAATATTACCCATAATCATGCTTTCTGGAACATCGATCTTAACCGTTTCTGCACTTATATCAAGTGGTCACCTGTAAAAAGCTCCTCTAAATAAGAATTTAAACCATCCTGCCATGGGAGAATCGATTTACCCACCAACCTTTCTATCTTCTTCGTGCTTAACACAGAGTAATCCGGTCTCTTAGCTTGCAGGGCTCGATAGGTATCAAGTGAAGCAGGGCGTATCTCTTGACTCTTGATTGGCAGACCACGCTGCAACATCTGCTTTTTACATTCCAGAGCAAAGTCCTGCCAAGTCACTACACCATGATGGGTTAAATGGTAGAGTCCAACACCGTTGCTTAAAATTAAGTCGGAAATCATGGTGGCGCCGTAACCCGCATAAAGACAACCTCCCGTGCGACCCATAGCTACTTCCAATACATCTTGCTCCTGTAATAGATGTGGGATCATGCTCATAAAGGTTTTCCCCTCAGACCCGAACACCCAAGCCAACCTCACGACCGTGCTAGTAGCATTACGCAAAACCGCCGCTTCTCCCTCACATTTATGTTGTGCATATACCGATAAAGGCTTAGGAATATCCTCCTCAGTGTAAGGCACGCAAACGCCTCCCCCAAAAACATAATCCGTGCTCATATGCACGAAGTTAAGTCCTCTCTCTGCACATGCTTGCGACCACCATGCAGGAGCGTGTGTGTTGATAGCTCGAGACGTCTCTGGTGCCAGCTCGCACTCTTCCATTCGGCACAGTGCCGCTGCGTTAACTACGTGTGTGGGATTTACATGATCTAGAAAATGAAGAGACGTTTCTGAATCACAAATATCTAGCTCTGCACGACTCAGCCCCGTCACAGCAATCCCCTCCCTCTGCCAGTGTTCTGTTAAATATCTTCCCATCAGCCCCTTGGCTCCCAGCAAGAGTATTTTCATCCTCTAAACCTCAAGGTTGCGCGCCCTCACTAATCATAAATTTCGGTGCGATATCTGAGGTAAACTTCTCTAACATCGCCATGGTATCTTTCTCATTAAATCCATACGGCTTGATATTATCCGTCACCATACTATTCACAATTACATAAGCCCAACGGTGGTTGATATTATGAATCAAACGATCCCAACTCGTTAATAAAACGCGAGTCTGATGATAAGGGGTCGAGACATTTTTGCCGACAAACCAGTAAAGATAAAGGCTCTTAATTTTAATACGCTTATCTGAAGAAATTTGCACTTCACGCTCCAGAACCAGCTTAGTTACTTTGATCGTGTTACCATTGGCTAACTTAATTGGAACAACCTGACTACTGTTAATGATCCATCCTTGGCCTGGTAAGCAAACCTCGGGTCGGTGAATACTGCGCTTCTCTCCACCAGCCAGCACGATTGAGCAGAGAATCTCTTCTTGCCTTAAGCCTTGATAGACCCGCCTAACCACTTCTGTGTCGGCCGGGAGAAGTGTTTTTTCTGCCTGAGAAATTTCCTGAGGATTACTAAAGTAGGACCCCATGTATTGAGGTAATTTCATGACTACCCCGGGCTGATTAGCCGTATTTACATCTGGTGATACTAGGCAAGCGGCCACAACTATACCCGTTAAAACGAAGGCGACTACGCCGCGCAAACAAGGTGATTGTATCCATGACATAGTAACCTGTTTGGCAGAATCCATAGCTCCAGATGTCATGATTCACTCCTCCCCATTTTCTCAACGGGTTTAATAAAACTCTTATCCTTCAAGCCACAAAGAACCAATACCACTTTCCATCCGTCACTTAACAACCAACCCAAAGTCACCATTCCACCCAATGCCACAATGAAAACTACATAGCCACTCAGCATGTGATAAAAACTAGGATGCTCTAAGGTGCCAATTGCGAATTCATTACCGAAGAGCATCGTGCCAAAAGTCAGCATCAAAATACGCACAAAATTACCTGCCACCGCTAAAGGCACTGCACAGACAACTATGACCAATTGTTTCCATAAAGATTTTTGAGTGAAATAGGCAAATAAAGCTGCCACCATAGTTAGAGCAAAAAGAGAGCGTATGCCACTGCAGGGATCAGCAACATCCAGAGAAAATTTAGCTCCTTGTGCAATCCCAGAAGCAAAATCTGGGGCGGAGATAATGGCTGTCCCTATCCTTAAAACATCAATACCGATGATTTTTAAAAATTGATAAGAAAGCTCTGACATTATAATTCTCAGCTTAAAAGCTAAAGAATCTAAAATAGGAATGGGCCAAGCAAAAAACAAAAACGCATAAGGAAAAGCTATTTTCCTCATGAAGTTCCAACCGAAAAACCATACGATCATAGCACCTAAAGTAAAATGCAAAGAAAGAAAGCTCAGCTGCAAAACGTCTATCTTATAACCGATCCAATACCACAACAAAGCCAGAAACAAAAGAATACCTGCACGGTAGTCACTAGTTATTGTTACGTCCGCACAACGGTCACGCCCTAAGAAGACATGCGCTATTAAACCCAACAGAGAAGGCACAGCCAACAAGGGCAGCCGCTCAAAACAAGCCACCACGAAACCCACCGTAAGAACGGCATAGATGATAAAATCTAAACTCTTAAATTCTATATCTCGTCCTTTTTCGCGTTCAAAGTTCCAGTACAATATTCCTAAAGCAACCGCTGGGACTAGCTGACAATGCTCCCAATCAGGCGTGGTGTGCCACATCACCCACAAATTGTAGAACACACTAGCAGCCTTCTGACCATAGCCTAAACTATACGGAACAAGAGCGTAGAGAATGACGATTAAAGCAGTCCCTAAAAGCCCTAACGGAAAAAGTGGATGCGCCAGCCAACGCTTAAGATTCCATGACATAGATCGAGATTAATCAGAGATTTTTCTTTTGCCAAGTGTTGAAATCAGCCTCTGCATATTTCATCATTTCTACCGTGTCTCTGACCGTAATTTTTGCAACTAAAGAAGAGTCTTCTCCAAACTTAAATTCTGTCATGTCTCCATAAGCGATCACCCATTGCTCATTCCCATAAGGCGCAAACCAACAGGTTGGCATCCCCCCAAAAAGTGTTACCACCCGCTTACCTAGTGCTGCCGCCAAATGTGCCACACTGGTATCATGACACAAAATTAAATCAGCGGCGTTCACTTCCTCAATAAGCCGGTTCCACGTCGTCGTTTCTTTATATTTTGACCGCAAATTAATTGGATAGTTTTCTCGACGTTCACTCAAACCAAGGCAAACCCATTCTCTATGGCTCTTATCGAGATAGGTGTTCGCCACTTGCTCAAAATTTTCTAAAGCCCAGCACTTCTCCGCTAGCCTAGCTCCGACGTGAACAAGCCAACGTCCATTGTTGTTCGGCACGCTTGTGTTTCCTCCAGATTCAAGCTTAAACCAAGGCGTTTCCATAGAAACTGTTAAACCCAAAGCTTCGCCCACTTGTATCCAATCTTTCCAGTGAGACTGATTAAACTCTACTCGTTGTAGTGAACAAGTAAGCAGCGGCTGCCCTTTCCAAAGTCGCACAACTAATGAAAAACAAATTCCGAGAAACAATCCGCTTTTTTGGAAAGCAGCCTTCCAACTAAAATAATTAAGGCGGTTCATCGGGAAGCCCACCCGTCGAGAGGCTCCAGTCAGTAGCATAAATAAATGCACCCTGCTATCTGCCCACCCACAGACCACAATCTCTGCATTAATTTCTTTTAAACGCTTTTCCTCGTTCGCTAGTTCCGCCAAACTCCAGAAACAGCCCCGAGTCCAAAACGGCTCCCACGTTACTATCCGTGTTGCTGGCACCATAGATAGAAAAACTGATCGTAACTGAGGCCGGCAATAAACCCAAACTTCATACTTTTCAGAGGCGGCTCGAATAAACGGAAAGCTTAGAAGTGCGTCTCCAAGATGATGAAACTCCATGATAATTAAACGCGGTTTCATGCCTTAAGTTCACAGAATATTTTCTCATACTCACTAGCCACTTTATCCCAACAAAAATGACCCACAGCCCTCTCAAGAGCTTGGGCTCCTAAGGTCTCAAGTAATTGCGGATTTTCCCATACATAGGTCATTTGAGTTAATAGATCATTTTGGGGTTGATCGGGATCGAAAGCACAACCCGCTGCTCCCATGACTTCCCTCGTAGCAAGGCAATCGCGATAGATAATAACTGAGCCAAACCCCAGTTGATCCAGGAGCACGAGCCGGGTCGCCTCAATGGTGGCAGGCATGATAAAAGCTAAGGAATTTTGGCTCAATTCCTTGTACGCATCCCCGAAGCGACCTCCCGTGAAAATGACATCCTTATCGGCTAAACCTTGTAATTCCCGATAATAATTTTGCTCATACCCTGAAGAACCTACAATGACTAGTTTAGGTAATAGCTCTACTTTATGACCTGCATCAATGAACTTTTTCTTAAACTTTTGATAGCCCCGTATTACCACTTCAGCCTCATTTTCAGGTGTTAAACGTGAGACAAATAAAAAGTATTTTTTTGAATCTAAACCCCAACGTTGCAGCTCACCAAAGTTTATTCTGTCTTGATCGGTAGGAGTGCCGTACGATAAATAGACGGGGCAACGGCCATAAGTGTTTGCATATCTTTTAACCACTTCGTTATTATCTGCAATTAAGGCGTCTGCTAATTCCACCGCCTGACTTTCACTAGACCGCAGCCAAAACTTAGCGATTGGCCCCCATTTTTTTCTTCTGTAATCAGCTCCGTCAACATTAATAATGATTTTAGAGTGAGTGAATAGTTTTAGTAATCTACTTAAAGGCGCATTCCCAACACCACAAACGTAAACAATATCATACCGACAAAACAAGGCGTGAACCATTGATAAAGTCGTGTGGATAATTGTGTCGAAACTTTTAGTTGGAATTGTTGGCAGCCAAACAATTTTCATTTCTTTAAATTTACTACAAACGTGTTCGTAGTGCTGTTTACGGTTATAGACAGTGATGTCATGCCCTCTCTCCGCCAGTTCACTTCCTAACTCTTCCACCACAGTTTCAAATCCTGAATAAAGAGCAGGGACGCCTCTTGATCCAATGAAGGCAACCTTAAATTTTGTTTGCTTCTTCTCCGAGGATGTCCGACCTGAAAAAATGTCTAGGATTAGATAATACGTGAATAGAGAATTAAACTTTAAATAACGAGGCCACAATCGTTTAGGCTCTTGGGCTAGGCGGTAGAACCACGTTAAGCCGTAGCTTTGCATCCACTCTGGTGCAAAAGGCCGGCGGCCCGCCAACAATTCAAAGGCGTCTCCGATTGCTAGAAAAACACCGTGCTTGTGACGATGCAAGTTCTTGTAGATCCACTTTTCTTGGCGTTCACCTCCGAGTGCTACCCAAATAAAGTCTGGCCTATTCTCTTGAATGATGCGGGCAAAAGATTCCTCATCCTCTTCGTTCCAAGCTCGGAAAGGTGGGGAATACGTGCCGACAATATCCACATCAGGCTGAAGTTTTTTAGCTGCCATTACCAGTTGCGCTAGACACTCTTCCGCGCTACCAAAAAAAAAGTGTTTCCATGGCCTTGGTAAATTTTGCAAAGCATGGCGCATAAAGTAAGGGCCATAAACTCGATTCTTCAGCCCAGCGCCCTCCTTATTCATCTGCCAAATTAAAGGCATGCCGTCGGGCAGGAGTAGGTCAAAATTTCTGATCACTTGAGCAAAATCAGGGTCGTGCCTAGCTAATGAAATAATATGTGTGTTACCTGCGCAGACAGCCGCAGGCTGGGATCGCTGCGCCAAACGACACAACGCTGCTAAGCCCGACTCATACGTCGCGGCACTAATCATCGTATCTAACACATTAAAATGTTTAATTTGATTGGGCACAGCTTTAATGTTCTAAATAAATACGTTTACGAAGCTTTTCGCCACCCTTGCCGCCAGCGGGCTGACCACAAATAAGGCCATACCATAACGTTAAGGTCGCATGGCTCATGGTGCGAAAGGAATAATTAAATGTCCTAAAAAAACGCCGATAGTTCCCCAGCACATACTTTTTCATGGGGCCACTGTAATTTAAATGAAAGCCGTTGTAACAGAGGTTCTGTAGGAGGCTGAGAAATTTCAAGTAATGTCCCTGTTCCGCCTGCGCTACGTTGGTAGCTGCAGGGGGAAGATGCGGCACCAAGACATCGCAGCAAAACATGGTTTTAAATTTATTTCCTACACGCATAGAAAATTCATGATCCTCTCCCAGCATCCAGTAATCTTCTCTATGAAAGCCCACTTGCTCTACCGCTCTCCTGCTAACAAGCACACAAGCACCCGTACACCACCACAGAGGAAAAGGACCCAGTCCTAGTTTAGTGATACCATCTTGAGGAGTTACGCAGAGCCGAATGTTCTTACGCAATTCCGCGTCGCGGGGCTCAGGAAAACCCCAGAGATTCCCCTGCCCATCGGTCAATAAAGGTGCCATCAGATCAGCTTCTGCATGATGCATGTGGCTTAAAAGTTTTTCTAACGCCGTCGGATACAAAACAACGTCATCATCTAAAATCCAGAAGTGGGTCAGGTTAGGGTAAATCTGCAAAGCCTCTTCCTCAGCGGCTTTGAGTCCAGCACCGCAACCATGATTCTCCTTCAGACCTAAATAACTCAAATTAGTTTCGGTGCTTTCCTTTTCAAACTTCCTGAGTAGATCTAAAATCAAGGGGTCATTAGCATTATCAGCTAAGACCAATCCATGTATTGGCGTGGTTTGCTGACGAATAGATTCGAGACAACGAAGTAATTCTGACACGCGACGGTAAGTTGCCATGACAACTACAACCTTGGGATGATTCTGCACAAAGCCACCCTAAACTGAATTTCTTAAGCGTAAACGGTAAAACATTATGCATCCACTTTTCTAAAAATGATGTAGAATATGGTAGGATGAAATTTTTCCTACCCCTCTTACTCAAACTCCTATGAAAAATAATCATCCATTCCATTTCGTTTTCATTTTTTGCCTGGCAACTTTGTTGCCAATTCATGCTTCTGAACCCACACCTTCCCCTAAATCTGTAAGCGCACCCTACAAAACCTATAAACCTATGACTGACCAAGAATTGCAAAAAAAACTCAACTCCACCCAATACAGCGTCACTAAAAAAAATGGAACCGAACCACCTTTTAATAATGAGTATTGGGACAATCATGCCGAAGGACTTTACGTTTGCGTAATTTCAGGTGACCCACTTTTTAGTTCTAAAGATAAGTTCGACTCAGGCACAGGCTGGCCCAGTTTTACCCAGTCCATTCGTAAAGAATCCCTCACGGAAGTAACAGATCAAGCTTACGGAATGTCACGAACAGAAGTGAGGGGTAAGAAAGCTGACTCTCACCTCGGGCATGTTTTCTCTGATGGTCCTAAACCCACAGGTTTACGCTATTGCATGAATTCAGCCTCCTTAAGATTTATTCCAAAAGAAAATCTCGCGACAGAAGGTTATGGCGATTACACAAAACTATTTGAGAAAAAATAAGCTAGGGAGAATTTTCGGGCCAGAGAAAATTCCAGAACTCAATCCTACCTTCTAGCTCCTCCCAAGCAATACCATGGTTGTAGGCGTCTTGAATAATCAAACGTTTAGGCTCAGGTGTTTTTTCAGCTAGTTGCTGTGCCATCCAGACAGGGGTGACCGTGTCTCGCTGCGATGCGGCCAAACCCGTTCTTCCCTTGAAGGTGGGTATGATCACCTCCGAGTTCCACGTATCGTTCAAGATGATGGATAAAGGGATGGCTCCAGAGAACCAACCCAGCGCATGTCTTAAGAATACATTAGCTGCATCCGTCATGCTCGTAAATGGGTTGATTAATAAAAGCCCTGTTGGCTGAATTTTAGATCCCACGAGACTTTGCACGACGACCCCCGAACCCAAAGACTGGCCAACAAGATAAAGAGGTAACTCATGGTTTGGTAAACTTGCTAGTGCCTGCTGCGTTGCTGCTTTAATACTGCCTTGACTTGGCCTGCCTTGACGGAACCCATAACCAGGATATTCCATCACATAGAAATTCCACTTTCTGGTGGGATAAGCTTCTTCCAAAACCGAGTTCCAAAAAGAGCCGCCCAGAGCACTATCCCCATTACCATAAAAATAAATCCAGTTGGCTTGGGCGTCAGGACTTTCTTTTTTAAAGCCTTGGTAACGACCCTCCGCATCCTGCCAAACTTTTACACCAGCTTGAGCCATGAGATCTTGAACCTTACCATCTTTAAGCGAAACGGTCATAAGCCCTGCCGAGCCTGGATACATAAGCCGTTCCTGCTGCGTTGAAAATAAGAGGATAAGTATCACATACAGAACAAGTGCCGAACCAAAAACAACAATAACCGTTGATCTCAGGTAACTCCGTTTATCTATCCCTGCCAATCCACCCTCATTGGTAACTTCATCTCGCTTATTATTCATATCATTACCCTAGATTTCCTTTAATATTTTTTCCGCCGCTGCCACGCCACTAAGCCAGACTTCTTCAATCCTGCCTTTAGAAACACCGTCCCCACACAGGTAGATGCCTCTTGGTAATTCTGGGAAAATACCACCCTCCACCGGACGCGCATAAAGCCACCGATGTAGAAAAGTCTCTTTTAATTTCACCCCGCTAAGCTTCCACTGCTTTTCCAAATCCGCGCGCAACAAAGGTATATAGTTTTCCAAATCATCCTCAATATGTTGCTGACTAAAAGCTTCCGATGCTTGCACGACGAAGACCGTGGAGCCTTCTTTGATTCGACCTACCTTATGATTTTCACAGGCACTCCACGCCAAGTTTTCGCTTCCACTGAGATCACTCAGCGCGTAGCGATCTGGACTATTTCCCGCCCACTCACCCTCGTATTCAAAAAGTAAGGTCAGACATGGAGCATAGCGCACGGGCGACGCTTTCCAACCTAAGAGCTGGGCAGTTTGGGGTATGGGAAGGCTAATGACTAATGAATCAAACCCGAAATCTGCCGCCCATATTTTATTATGATCATTCCTAATATGTTCAACCAACACCTCCTGCCTCAGTTGAAGACCTTGTGCGAGTTGCTGCCCAATCCTATTATTCCCGCCAACATGGTAAAACCTGCCATCCCCTTCTGAGGAGGCTAGAGTCTCCCCTTTAAAATTCACTACGGGTGCCCGCAAGCTTTTCAAGTCAGACCCTAGCAGAGTTTCCATTTCCACTTTAAAACGATCATTCCTTAGAGTGAGAAATTGCGCGCCGTGATCCACAACATGCCCATTCCAGCACCTCGTGGCGCAACGTCCACCCAAGGATTTCGATTTCTCTAGAACCGTTACATCAACCCCCTTTGTCCTTAATGCTTGAGCACAGGATAGACCTGAAATTCCAGCTCCTAAAATTCCAACAGTAAATGCCATTGGGAAATTCTAAGCGGTGCAACTTGTTTTTGCTAATTCCATTTTTACGAAAATGCTTTATTCCTCACCCTCAGTTTGTCTATGCTATTGATTATGTATCTCGTTTACCAAAATGATGAGCAATCTGGTCCCTTTGCATTAGAAGAAATCCTAGAGAAAATAGCTGCGGGCAATCTTAGTATGGAAGATTTTTTCTGGTCGGAAGTTGAAAACGAATGGCGACCACTTTCCCTGCTTCTAGAAGTTCCGCCTACAGAGGGTGCATTGGCTAGCGACACAAGCCTAAACCCGCCACACGCTGAGTTACCTTACGCGCATAGCTTAAACGAAAATCAGCCCACTTCTATCGTGGCCTCCACCTATGAACGCTTAAGCCCGTTACTCAACCAGGGGGAAACGATTGTCTATATTGCCGTACAAAAAAAACCTCTAATCAATTTCAGTCCAGAAGTCGTTGCCTTAACTAACGAACGCATTCATCTTTTTTACAAACACTTGCTGCGGGTTCGCTGCGATACTTATAACTTAAAAGAAATACTCAATATCGAACTTAAAAATACTCTCTTAGGTTCTCACTTTACTTTTAAGTCTGTGGAAGGGCTCGCCTTCGGTATTCTTTATTTGCCGAAAGCTCAAGGTGCCAAGCTGCATACCCTCGCCCACGAAATGCAGGAGAAAATACGAGCGGCAAAGCAGGTAAAACTACCTAATCAAACGTTGACTCCTCTCCCCCAGTTTCACCAAGCAATAGGCGAGCATACCTCCTTCAATCACGATGATGCCTTACATCGCCTAGCAACTTTAAAGAAAATGCTGGAGGATGAACTGATTACTTCCGAAGATTACGAAATAAAAAAGCAAGAAATGCTTTCCAAGCTTTAAATAAGCGGCAGCACTTGGAGCTTACATCACCTTCAACAGCTCGACGTCAAAGATTAAGGTTTCATTAGGCCCGATGTCACGACCCGCACCGCCTGAGCCGTACGCTAGATCCGAAGGAATTGCGAAACGGAACTTAGCACCTTCTTGCATCAATTGCACACCTTCAGTCCAACCTTTGATGACTTGATTCAAGGGGAAATCAATGGGCTCATTGCGCTTATAGGAGCTATCGAAAACAGTGCCGTCAATTAAGGTTCCTTCGTAATGAACCAACACCGTTTCATGAGCCTTAGGGCTTTTGCCTGTGCCAGCGGTTAGTACTTCGTATTGTAAACCACTAGCTGTCGTGGTCACTTCGGGGCGTTTGCCGTTTTCTTGGAGAAATGTTTTTCCTTTTTCGAGTCCTGCTTGAGCCATAATAAAATATTCCTAGTAAGTTGTTGAAAATAAATTTATACGCAGGTTTTTTACGATGTCAAAAGATGGATGATGCTAACAGGATTTTTTTCACCATAAGCACATCTGTTTAGTCTAAACAAAAATCAAGACGACTGCGGATAGAATGAGCGTAGCCCCGATCACACGCCCCAGCATAGCACCCTTACCTTGCTGCCGCTCTTCGTTCGCAAACCAGTGACCTACGAACCATACGACTAAAACGCTCCATAATCCACGGCTAGCATAGACAATGTTAGTGCCAGCGGCGTCCTGATAGAATCCAATAGCTAGAGCCACTCCGATGGATTGCACGGCTAGTAAAAAGAGTCCTATGAAGGTATAGTAAAGTGAACCAGCAGGGAGTTTCCAAAGTGGAGCATTAAAGAAAGGAATTAAGAGGAAGGATAAAGCAAAAGTCGTCGTAGCAGAAATAGACATGAACTTTTGCAACCCGATCTCTGGACACCAACGCTGCACGACAACATCAGCCCCAGCAAATGCCGTGGCACTTACGAACGAAAGTATAAGTGTCTGCATGGTTTTCCCTCTGTGCTCAGCACGACCTCCCAGCTGCAAGAGTGCTATACCTAAGGTGGCCATGAAAGCCGCTATCCAGACTGATGCGGAGAGAGTTTGCCCAAGAAAGAGGACTAAAAAGAGAGCTACCAAAACCACCTTCGTTCCTAGCACAGGCGTAGCGATCGACACGTCACCCCGAAATAATGCCCAGAAGGTGAAAGATTGCCCTATGAAAAAAAGTGCGCCACTTAACAAAGCCGGCCACCACAGGCTTGGAACCCAAGAACCTTTTACGAAAAAAATGAACGAGCCGAAAATTAAAAATAAAATGAAGTTAGAAAGAAACGCCATTCTCCATGGTCCCACACCCAACTGCAACGAACGCTTAATGGCTAGGGCCGCAAAGGCATAGATAATGGCCGAGGCCAAGGGTATAAATAAATAGGTGCGTGTCATCTTTGGTAAGCATCACGCCTTTAACGGCAGATGCAAGGGGAAGCCCTATGAAACATTAACCGACTGAAGCAAGCGACGACGGATTTTCGGCTTGGCTGTTGCGGTAACAGATAGATCCGACATGCGGATGTCACCCTGCCAGTGGCGTTGTACATGAACCGCACCCAACTGAAAACCTGACTGTGGGAAGGTGCTAGGCATTTCCAATAAACATATTTCACGTAAGCCAAAGCCTGACTCCTTTATGTCGCGTAAACGTGCCTTTGTCCAAATGTGGTTGATAGTAAGTAGGAAGACAATGTCGTCCGCCCAGAGCATGGAGTGCTGTAAAAAACTACGAATCTTGCTCCAAGGCGGGTTCGTGATGATCCAATCCACCGGTTGCGACCACTCCATAAAATCCCGACCCTTTTTTAATTCACACCAGTCCGCTTCAGGTAAGAAGCGTAAGAAGTTTCCCGCTCCGCAACAGGGTTCTAAGATTTTTCCCTCAGGCTTAAAGTGCTCAACGAGTCGTTGTGCCATCTCCAGCGGTGTCTGCACGACATCATCACTTACATAATCTCGGTTAGGTTGTAATCGCATGTTAGAAGATTTTTTATATTAAACTATGTAAAAACACAATCTATTTACATAAAAACACGTAAATACTTAACTACGGCTCTCCTGCTGCTAGGATTGTCTTTCCTAAAATACGCACGTAGCTTGGTTTATGGCTTCCATGGAGACCTCCACATTTTTTGATCAACTCAGTATGTTAGCCAAGGCTGGTGTGCCGATGAGCCAAGGTCTGATCCATCTCCTTCCTTCACAACATCACAAACTAAAAACCTTAACTAAATCTCTAGCCGCTGAGCTTGCAGAAGGGAAACACTTAGGCGAAGCCTGTCGCCTGCATCACCGAGGACGCTTTACCGAAAGCCAGCTCGCTTGCATAGAGGCCGCCGAAGAGAGTGGCCAGCTAGAAACCATGTTAAGCGCACTGGCTAAAGAAGAAGCCCTGAACTACCAGCTCCGGCAAAAGCTGCTTAAACGAATCGCCTACCCTGCCCTCCTCATTCACGCAGCGGCTATCCTGCCCTCCATCATTACGTTAAGCCAAGGCTCTCCCTTTATGGCTTTTTTAGAAACCCTCCTTTGGCTTGCCCCTTTTTATTTAGCCGGTTTCACCATTTACTATATGACCGTTAGCGGAGAGGCTGATTCCTTATATTTAAAAATTCCTTTTTTAAATCGCTACCTGCAATGCTCCGACGCATCTCGTTTTTATCGCACCCTAGCCACTCAACTTCAGTCGGGAGCTCGAATCGAACACGCTTGGCTCTCTGCCTGCCAAGCCATGGGCAATAGTAGCATCGCACAGAGCTTGAAAAAACAACTTCCCAGCTTACAACAAGGGGAACCTTTCTCGACTCTTCTGATGAAAGCTAAGGTTTTCCCCGATGCCTCCATGAACCTCTTGGCCGCAGGAGAACTCAGTGGAACCCTCGTGCAAACGTTGAATCATTTAACAGAACTTTTAAGTTACGATGCCGAGAGAGCCGCAGAAAAAATGACAGTTGCCTTTTCTGCCGTCGCTTACGCCTTAGCCGTGGGGATTATCGTCTTTAGGATTTTACAAATTATGGCTCCACTCCTTCAGACCTTGAATGAAGTCGGGAATCTCTAGATACCAGCACCCTAAGCTCTGGATTGCTCACCCATTTTCTTATCCCAATCAGCCCATGCCTCAGCATTGATCCTCGCCGTGGCGGCACCAGCTGGAGCCTCGGCCACCTCAATTAAGAGGACTTCATTTGGAGCTAAGCTCAGCTGAAAACGCCAGCCTTGTGGCGTTACGTCTACAGGTAGAATTTGAAAAGACGGCTCCGCTTTTTGTTTAAGATAAGCTAACAATGTAGGAGAAAGATCTGTCGGTTGACCAAGAGCTAACCAATGCTCATAAGGACTGCCAGACTCAACTCCGATCCGTTGCGTCACCGCTAAGGGATTTTTTCCCGTAAATGATGGGAGAAGAAAAGACTCATTCCAGGTGCCTTGTTCCGACAATTCTAAGCTGTGATGATTCCACGCTAAGATACGCACCGTATCCAACTCCCGTGTGGCGATTAACCCACACCCAATCGGCGAAGTTTCTTTAGAACTCACAACTAAACGTTGACCCCGGAGTTTATTTAGAAAGCTAAAGGCATTGCACGAAGCCTTCGGCAGTCCGTGCGGTGTGACCAGTCCATAGGTGCAGGAAAAGGGACGGGTAGGAATTTGGCCTTCTTCAAAAATATCACTTGCCACCCACCATGTCAGGGAGTCACAGGCGTCGTCTAAACCCGCACAATTCCTAGCAATAAACGACGCCGCATAGAGGTTGTCTACGTAAACATTATCGCCCCACGTTATGCTTTCACTAGATGTGGCCGACTGCGTATTCCACTCAGACCAATGGATCTCTAAATCTGGCATAGAGGACTGCGCCACCACGTTTTGTACAGAACGCACCGTGTCCATAAAAAACTCGCCCACGGCGTGAGGGCTTCCCACCCGATCTGGAAATTCCACATACTCGTCCTGTGGATAAAGGTGCGTAGAAACAAAATCCAACGGAACTTTATTTTTATGACAATGTTCAATAATATCGGCGATCCAATTGGCCTTTGAACTAGCGGGACCACCAATGCGCAACGCTGCATCCACTTTCTTAACAGCTAGAGCAGAAGCGTCATATAAATTCCAATATTCCTCCTTTGTGCCGCTCCAGAAACCAGAGAGATTGGGCTCATTCCACACCTCGAAATACCATGAACGCACCTCCTCTAATCCATAACGCTCCACACAATGATGCGTAAAAGCTTCAACCAATGCCGACCATTCCCCATAAATCTTAGGCGGTGTCACGTTCATCTCATAATAAAACATCTTCTGATCCCCAGAAGCTAAGGCCGCAGGCATGGGATTTAACTCCACAAATGGTTTCAACCCAATAGAAAGAAGAAAATCATAGACCTCATCCACGTGGCGCCATGAATAAACCAGTTGCCCCTCCGCATCACGACGCACCACATTCATATCATCATGGAAAAGAGCATGAAAACGACAGTAACTAAACCGAAGCTCACGTTGTAAGTCCGCTAAATGCTGACGCAAATCCGAGCGCATCAGGTCGTAGGCTCGTCCCACTGCAATACATTTTCTCCAAGGATGCCTGAGAACTGGCGCATTAGGTTGTAAAGTTAAAGTAATCATAGAAGTCCTCTAAGCTGAGGAATAATTAGGCAAAAACAACTTTTTTTGTTCATATCCCAGCATCAACTTTATCAAGTGATAAAGCTTTTCTTTTTCCCTCCTATGAGTTTTCTTAACAAAGGATTCGGATAACGTCGGCTAGGAGTTATGGCGTAAAAACATTCCTTCAGTTGCGGAATTCGACACCGCTCCGTTAACGTTCCTTCCTTTAATTCATCTTGAACCACCACTGGGGGCACAAGAGTTACTCCTTTAAATTCTCGCGCCAATAGACGTAGCATAGCCATGTCATCGACTTCTGCAGCGATGGTAGGGCGTATGCCCGCCTCCTCCATCATTAAGTCAAAAGCGACCCGAACATTACTGTCCAAACTAGGAAGAATAATTGGTGTCGTTCGTAAATCTTCGGGAAACTGAAATTTCTTACGCTGGCGCACTCGTGGCCCAACCAAACTCACCGCCTGCTCCGCTAATAGATGACTGTGCCAGCCTGTGTCCACATCCCGGCGAACAGGTAGATTTGACAGCACCACATCCAGCGTATGGGTTTTCATCTGAACCAATAAATCACGCAGGGATCCATTCCGTATAATGAGTTCTACATCTGCACGATCAAGCAAGGGATGCAATAAATCTATCTGAAAATTCCGTGACAACGTAGAAACCGCACCCACCCGTAAAACCTGTTGCCGCCCCTCCGTCCTGTGTTGAAGTGTATCTAAAAGTTCCTCTCCAGTGAGGAAAATAGTTTCAGCATAATTCAAAGCAATCTGGCCTGCCTCGGTTAAGCGCATAGCCTTATTTTCCCGTCTGAACAGTGGCTGTCCTAAGCTTTGCTCTAACTGACGTATCTGAATACTTAAAGCCGACTGAGAAAGATTTAAATGTGTCGCCGCCCGAGTCAGACTTCCTTCCTTGGCTACGGCACGAAAATAACGGAGATGATGATAGTTTAAGAAAGACATATTTGCTTTTAGAAAAGAGAACTATTTTACATAAAACATATAGTGGATAGAAATTAGTTCAGTAGATACTTTCAGGCAACATGAATTTAATAACAACTGAACTTCACGAGTCTTGGCTCACGCTTTTTCCTGCACTTCTAGCTATCCTTGTCCTCTTCCTTCCCGCTTTATTACCTTCCACCTTTTGTAATCGTCACGCCAAAAAAAGTGCTCATTACGGATCCATCCTAAGTGCGACCACCTTATTTCTGGCCTTTATTGTTTTAGTCAGAGTCATGGGATGGGGATCTGTTCATGTGGTTCTCTTGCAACAAGGAATTTTTCAAGTAAGTCTGCTTCTAGATTCCCTTTCTTCCGTTATGTTTTTTTTGGTAGCCTTTCTCTCCGCCGTTGTGACCCGCTATTCCCGCAACTACCTAGACGGCGACCCAGATCGTGGTCACTTCATGAAATGGCTTTGCCTTACCTCCGCCTCTGTCCTCCTGCTCGTGATCTCAGGAAATTTATTGCTCTTCTTAATTGCTTGGATCGCCACCAGCATGAGCCTCCATAAACTACTTCTCTTTTACCCTGAACGACCTGCCGCTGTGCTCGCCGCGCGTAAGAAATTTTACATCAGTCGCATAGGCGATCTATGTATCTTGGCTGCTCTTATCCTAACCTACCAATACTTCGGCACTTGGGATTTTCCTCAACTATTCTCTCTAGCTGGAGAGTTAAAGAATAATGGCTCCTCTGCTGCACCCTCGGGACTTTTCTGGATTCCTCTACTACTCGTGGCGGGAGCTTTAATAAAGTCGGCCCAATTCCCTTTTCATAGCTGGCTGCCTGACACCATGGAAACTCCCACCCCCGTCTCCGCCTTGATGCATGCAGGTATCATCAATGCTGGTGGCTTTTTAATCATTCGACTAAGTCCCATCGTCTCCCTCTCACCTGCCTCCTTAAATGGACTGGCCATCATTGGAGCCATAACGGCACTATACGCTTCGGTCGTTATGTTGACCCAAACGAGCATTAAACGATCCCTCGCCTATTCAACTATCGCACAGATGGGCTTTATGATGCTACAATGCGGCCTAGGAGCTTTTTCCTTAGCTATGCTCCACATCGTCGCCCACTCACTCTACAAAGCCCATGCCTTCCTGTCCTCTGGCAGTATTGTTCAAATGGCTCGTCATGCGTGGGTACCTAAAGGAAACCCTTCCGCTCATCCTCTAATTTTAATTAGCTCAATGCTCTTAGCGATTCTCATTACTCTAGGCATGGGCACGCTTTTCAATCTGAGCTGGCAAGCCGATGTAGGAGTTCAGGTTTTAGGCTGTGTCATGATGATGGCTTTGGCTCATTTTCTTTGGAGCCTCTGGGGTTCAGGGTTTCTCCCTAAATTACTTTTTTGGGGATTTGGTATTACCACACTATCCGCCTTTCTTTATTATTCTCTCCATACTCTCAGCTACGCATTGTTCGCTAACTCCTTACCAAACTATGCTCCCGCGCGCTCCACGCTCGAATATGTCGTCATGGCACTGATCGTGGCCTTATTCTTCACGGTGCTACTCTTCCAATCTCAAGTAGCCACTTGGTCGCGGCATAGCTTCTGGCAAACTCTTTATGTGCATGCCTATAACGGATTTTATCTGGGCACCTTAACAAGTCGCCTGATGGGTAGAAAAGACACTAGAGCAAGACTTTGATGAATAAATTTATTAACCAACTTTGCTATTTAAAATAACTTATGAAAACGATCAACTCACCCCAAGCACCCGCCATCTACTCTGCTGAAATCCTTTCTGCTGCTACGCGGGTAGCACCTCTTTGGCCCCTTAAACACTTCGTAGCCGTAAATCCTTTCTTCTCTTTATCCTCAAATCACTTTATCGATGTTTGCTCTCTCATTAAACGCATCCACCACGGGGAGATGCTTATGGCTGCGGATTTTTTTATCTCGAAATGGAACAATCATCAAATTAAAGAATCTGACCTACTCTGGGCTTTGCAAGAAACTGTGCGTGATTTACCAGCAGCTTCCCAAGAGTCCCTAGCTCACATAAACGTAGGAAAACTGATCACATGGTTAAAACAAACAGAAGCTCCGCAAACTAATCCCCCGACCACTCCGATAGAAGTCAAAACGATCGCCGAAATCGTGGATGCCAACAACAAAACCTCATGGTCCTCCGCTATTCTTGATGAAGTTTCTAAATGGTGCGCTGCTTATTATGACGAAGGGATCTCAGCTTGGAGTATGCCCAAGAAGGATCGTGATTTTTATCAGGCTTGGCGTTCCGTAGCCGCGCAAGACCCTAGCCTAGAAATTCTCGGTTTAACAAACTTCCGCACCTTCGTTGCCGCTTTACCTGAAGAAGCTGATCAGGCGATAACCGAACTGACAAAAAAATTAAATCTGGCACCAGATGCGTTGGAAGATTTTTATCATCGGCAGTGGGCAACATTACCTGGTTGGAGTTCAAGCGTTCAATATAGAGTGCGGGAGCACACCCTGCGTGGACAATCAGACCATGCCCTACTCCACCTCTTGGCGGTTCGGCTAGCTTATGATGTGGCGATTTTAGAACGTTACGATGCCGTAGAATTACGCACTCTCTGGGCAAAACAATTCACGAACAAGCCAGAATCTAGCACCGCACGATTAATGGCCTACATCTGGCACCTCGCCATGGAACACGCCTATCAACGCACCTTAACCTCCAATCTTTTACAAAGTGCTTCCGCACCTAAAACCTTTACTGCACAACCTTTAACAGCTCAAGCCATCTTCTGTATTGATGTCCGCTCAGAAGTCATTCGACGCAACATTGAGTCCAGCTCTCCAAAAATTGAAACCCTCGGCTTCGCTGGCTTTTTTGGCTTAGCTATTGAATACGTCCCCATGGGTGCCAATGAAGGTTCGTGCCAATGTCCGGTTCTCCTACTACCCCAACATAAAATCCGTGAAGGTCTCCTCAACTCTAAGCCTGAGGATGAAGCTACCGTTCTTCGTACACTTCATCTAGGAAAGAAAATTTCCCACGCTTGGAATGCCTTCTCCTCCTCAGCAATCTCTTGCTTCTCCTTCGTGGAAACGGCGGGCCTTCTTTATGGTTGGAGTTTATTACGTGACTCCCTCGGCTTTACTCGTCCGACCCTACCCAGTCGCCCAGACAACACCCGCGGCCCGCGCATAACTTGCCAGCCTGCTTTTAAGGCCACTGCCAAAACCTCTGGTCAACCCATGAGCCTAGAAACTCAAATAGCTTCCGCTCAAGGGATTCTAAAAAACCTCGGTCTTACCACAGGCTTTGCTCGTCTCGTGCTTTTTTGTGGTCACGGCAGTAGCACTGTTAACAACCCCTACGGCTCAGGCTTAGATTGCGGTGCTTGCGGAGGAAATACGGGAGACTCTAATGCACGTGTAGCCTCCAGTATTTTAAATAACCCTGAAGTCCGCAGGGGTCTGGAAAAAGAAGGAATCTTTTTGCCGAAAGAAACATGGTTCTTAGCCGGTCTTCATAATACGACCACGGACGATATCGTATTATTTGAGGTTAATAGCGTGCCTGCAGAGTTTACCCAAGATGTTCAAGATTTGCAGAAATCCCTTGCTCAAGCCTCCGTCTTAACACGCCGCGAACGTTCACAATCCTTAGGTCTAGGCGATGCGCAAGAAGATAAACTTGATAAGCTCGTCCGCTCCAGAAGCCAAGACTGGGCTCAAGTTCGTCCAGAATGGGGGCTAGCCGGAAACGCCGCTTTCATCGCCGCTCCTCGTGCTCGAACTCGTGAGTTGAACTTGGGCGGACGCACCTTCCTCCATAACTATGAGCACATTCATGACACAACAAAGTCCACCCTCGAACTCATCATGACCGCTCCCATGGTCGTAGCGAATTGGATTAACATGCAATATTACGCCTCTACCGTGAACAATAATGTCTTTGGTAGCGGCAATAAAGTGCTGCATAACGTGGTCGGTATCTTCGGCGTATGCCAAGGAAATGGTGGGGACCTACTCACGGGATTACCCCTTCAATCCGTCCATGACGGTGAAAAATGGATGCATGAGCCTCTTCGCTTGAGCGTCTACTTAGAAGCTCCACGTGAAGCCATAGACCAAGTCCTCAATAAGCATGAACAAGTGCGTGACTTAGTGGAGAAATCGTGGCTCCACCTCTTCTGCATAGAAGAGGAAGGAAAAAAAATCTCCCGCTGCTTACAAACGGGTAGCTGGGAACTGCAACAACCTCATGCGCTTACTTAACGGATGCTGCACTAAACACCTTTTCTACGCGCCTCTTCAAGCTTAGATTTTTCACGTTGCTCTTGGAAAAAAGATTGTAGTAAATGCAAGCAGGCCTCCTGTTTTACTCCCGTAGAAATCTGGCAACTGTGGTTCCAACCCTCTAGCTGTAGCAGATTCATGGCACCGCCAGCGGCTCCATATTTAGTATCCGACACGCCATAAACCACCCGCCCCATGCGACATAAAACTAAGGCTCCTGCGCACATCGGGCAGGGCTCTTTGGTTACATATAACGTGCATTGGTTCAGACGCCGATCTCCCATGGCTTCCTGAGCTTGAGTCAAGGCGATCATCTCGGCGTGGGCGGTGCCGTCGTGTAACATCTCCACTTGGTTATGGGCACGTGCGATGATGTGGCCCTCATGAACGATGACTGCACCCACGGGAACTTCCCCTGCCTCATAAGCTTTACGGGCTTGGCGTAATGCTTGGTCCATAAATAGGTCATCTTGATCGGTGATGAAGTCCATGCAGATCATTAACTACTACCCATGAAAAAAAGACACCACTAAAAAGTGTCTAAACGAAAAAAATCGTGTCTAATAAGTAGATGAATTCCTCCGACTACCAACTCGCCCTTAATGGACAACTTGCCGCAGATCTAAGTCATCTCACTAAATGGATGGTCACGGGAGTTGACCGCACCCGTTACCTCAACGGCCAAACAACCTGCGATCTTAAATCTCTTAACATAGGTCACTGCACTTGGGCAGCAGTGACAAATGTGAAAGGTAAGCTTGATGGTACCCTACACGTCGCCGCTGCGTTGGATGCCCTGCTTGTCGATACGGAACCCTCACTGGCAGAATCTTTACTAGCGCGCCTTACTAAGTACATCATCAGTGACGACGTAGAAATCTCCGATGTGAGTGCGGAGTGGAAGCTTTATCATTTCCTCGGCGCACTTTCCCCTGCAAAGAGCCTAACATCTGCTGTGCCTCACTTTACTTTTCAGTCAAATCGCTTCGGCTTACTTGGCTATGATCTTTGGCTCCCAGCCAAGCACGAGGCTGCGATTATTTCTGCTCCTACCCATGTTTGGAACACCATCCGAATCGAAAATACCGTGCCGGCTTGGGGCATTGATATGGATTTGCAAAACCTTGCCCCAGAAATGCCCTTCGAGCGGCTGGGTGCACTGAGTTATCGCAAGGGCTGCTACATTGGCCAGGAAGTCATCGCACGCATCAAAAGTATCGGCCGCGTCAACAAGCAGCTCTGCCTTCTTCACTCTGAATCTATGGAAGAAATAGCACTCCCCTCACCCTGCCTGTGTGCAGGTAAAGAGGTAGGAAAAGCGACAAGCTGGACTGTCTCTTCATCTGGTTCTGGAAGTTACTTACTGGCTACACTTTCACGCGCCTCGAACCACTCGGGACAAGAGCTTGAAATTTCAGGACAGCATTATCGTGTCATTTAACATCAGGGCTCTTTGCAGACTTATTTAAAGATCAAGTAAGTTGGTTAATTTAATTAACTTGCCCATAGTCATGGACTGGACTAAAGATGTTATTGCAACTAAGTGAAGGATTAAGAACTGTGAACGAAACCCACCCTGATATGCTCAACTGTCCTGCCTGCGGTCAGCTTATCGACACCACTGAACTCCCGATTGGGACGACAGTCATTTGCCCAGCTTGCGCGCACAATTTTAACACTTGGCGTGATTTTGATCATTATCGCCTAGATAAAATGGTAGGAGAAGGTGGTATGGGGTCTGTCTATCTCGCCACGGATAGAAACTTAGAGAGAACCGTTGCCATTAAAGTCCTAAAACAAGAATTATCGGAAGACAAAAACTACATCGCCAACTTTCTTCACGAAGTCGAAATTACCGCTTCACTGACCCATCCAAATATCGTCCATGTTTTTTCCTTTGGTGAACACGAAGGTCAATTTTATCTGGTCATGGAATACATTGGCCATGTCACCTTAGACGATGACATCGTTAGCAAAAAGAAGCTCAGTGAACTAGAAGTCCTCAACGCTGGCATAGGGGTTTGTAACGGCCTAAACTTTGCCCTCCAGCATGGAGGATTAATCCATCGTGACATCAAGCCTGGCAACATCCTCTTCGGTCAAGACCGTACTCCGAAAGTAGTAGATTTTGGTTTAGCTGTAACTCGAGAAGTAGCCGAACAAGTCGGGGGTGAAATTTGGGGCACACCCTATTACGTCTCCCCTGAACGGCTCGAATATCTCCCAGAAGATTTTCGTAGTGATATGTACTCCCTCGGCGTCACTCTCTACCATGCGCTCGCTGGTCGCCCCCCCTTCGACGCAAACACTGCCGAGCTCGTAGCATCGAAACACTTAACCTCGAAACCTTTGCCTCTTAAAACCTACGCTCCTTACATCTCAGACCAGACCTCCTACGCCATCCAAAAAGCTATGGCACGCTATCCACAAGACCGCTTTAACTCTTACGAGGAAATGATCCAGCAGCTTGAAGATGCTAAACGTAGGCTCTTAGATAAAAACACCGTAGCACCTGCTTCCAACATCCAAGTCATGCAAGATGACAGCACAGGCGATAAGAAACTTTTCCTTATTGTAGGTGGTGCCGTCTTCGGCTGCCTTGTCCTCATCGGCATTTTCGTCGCCCTCAAGATGTCTGGGAAAATTTAATGTCCTCCACTCTATTTAAAAAAAGAACAAACATACTGACAAATGCCTGTCTCCACAGTGACGCTAAATCCTGACTTGGCAGGCACCTCAAAAAAAGTCCCCATGGCATAAGTATGCTCAACTGTTTGTCCATCAAGAATAACCTTGCAGCACCCATCCGTGATTTCCATTCTCTCGGCATCATCCGTGCCAAAATGATAGTCCCCGGCATAGATAAGCCCCAGAGTCTTCTTAGAACCATCCGTTAAAAAGATACTGTGGGAAACCACCTTACCGTTAAAATAAACATTCGCCTTCGCCTGAGCCGTCACATTTGAAAATTCCATTCCCCAGCAATGCCCTGCCCCATCCCAAAGCGCAAGATCAAATCACACTCAGCTGCCACCCCCCTAACTAGATTAAATTAGGTAAAAGATTGCAGTTTAAATCATTTCGCCTGAAGGTGCTTATAAGAAGTCATTGACTTCGTCCTAGGCTTAAGGCATTTTTTCAAACCTTAAACCTATTTCAACTATACAAACACAGCTATGAGAGACCACGTTATTTTAGAATGCACAGAAGCCAAAGCAGAGGGTAAACCCGCTTCGCGCTACATCACTTCCCGCAACAAAAAGCTTAAGACAGAACGCATGGAGATTAAAAAATATAATCCCAACCTGCGCCGTCATACGCTCCATAAAGAAATTAAATAAGCCACTCATCGGAGTTATTTATTTTTTTATAAAAAGGCGATCCTTCGTGATCGCCTTTTTTATGTTTATTTAGCGTTGAATAACTACCGAACGCAGCTATCCAATAAGTAGTAAGCAAAAAATTAGCTCGAAACGATTCTTAATTTTTTAGAAAAGGTAAATACTTGAAAATCAAACTCTGGGGCACACGCGGCAGCATACCCACTCCCAGTACAAGCGAGTTTGTTACCACACGCTATGGAGGCGATACGACTTGTGTCTCAATTATGGCAGGCGAGCACCTTATCATCATTGATGCTGGCACTGGGCTGCGCTTACTAGGGCTAGAGATGATGAAGCAGAAAAAGCCTTGGGATGCTAATTTCTTCTTTAGCCATGTTCATTGGGATCACATTCAAGGATTCCCTTTTTTCCTACCCACCTTCCAATCCAACAATAAGTTCACCCTCCACGGCCCACATCTAACCACTATGCCTGGCTTCATCGGTAGTGTATTGGAAAAGGCACTGCGAGGTCAGCAAGAGGACCTCAACTTCCCTGTGCAGCTTAAGGACATGCCGTCAGAGATGATTTTCAAAGACCTAGATGAACGTTCCGTCGTTACTATTCCTGGGGTTAAAACAACGATGGTAGTTTATTCAGCCGCACTGAACCATCCAGGCGGGTCCTATGGTTATCGCATCGAAGAGCATGTCGCAGGGCAAAAAACTAAGGTCTTTACCTTTGCTTCCGACACAGAGCACTTAAAGACCTTACACCCGGGCTTACAGTTCCTAGCTAAAGATGCTGATATTCTACTCTACGATGCTCAATACACCCCTGATGAATATGAGGGGAGAGGCTTCATGCCGCACAAAGGCTGGGGGCACTCGACCTATGAGGCTGGTATCAAGGAGGCTTTAGCAGCAGGGGTTAAACGCCTGATCCTTCACCATCACGACCCCCTTCATGATGATGGCCAAGTCGCTGCAATTGAAGCGGCTGCACGTCAAGCTGCCGAAGGCACAGGACTACTAATTGACGCTGCCCTGCAGATGGCTGAATACGATCTGTGATTAGTGATGTCTTTAGGGTTTTATGGCGACACTTACCAATAACTAAATAAATTTAAGTAAATAGTTTTTGACTTTATACTTGTTTTTCAGTAAGTATTTGAGTCTATGCAAACTCCCTCCTTTGCCATCAAGACTGCATGTCTAAGCATCGCTTTCACAGGCATGGTCACTTTAGTCCAGGCGCAGAACTATAATACTCCCCCACCACCACGTCCCATGGAGCCCTCTACTGCCACTACAACGACAAGCTCATCTGAAACAACAGTCTCGTCTGGAACCAATGGCCGTCTTCAAGTAGAAGCTCCGACAGAAGGAACTCAAACCAAGCAACCAGCAGTAAACAATAATTACCTTGTCAATGCCCGACCTCGCAGTCCAGCTACCGGCTACAGCGTGGCCGTGTATGGAGGTATTAATGTAGCGACTCAAGATGAATTGGAATCTATCGGCGGCGTAAATGTAAGCTCAAGCAGTGAAATAGCCCCTATGGTCGGACTTAAGTTTGGTCATATCTGGGCATTTACGGATGAACCTATTGAGCAGTTTGAATTAGAAACAGGAAGCAATGGTGGGATCAGACTATCTGGTGGTTTAGAAGCTGACGCTTTTTATCTACGTAATGACACAAAAATCAACAGTTCAACAAACTCCGATAAAGTTGAAATGAACATGGGTTTCCTGATGGTCAACGCTACGTTACAAGCTCAATGGGGTAAATTTCGTCTTTATGGTGGTCCTGGAGTAGGGGGAGCTATCATTAATGCAAGTAATTATGGAGCGAATGGAACTCCTGATTTCAGTTACGAAAGCACCCAAGTTAGATTAGCCTTTCAAGGACTAGGCGGCTTGGACTATTTTGTTACTCCTGAGTGGAGCATTTTTGGTGAATACAAATATCTTCTCGTTAACGGACTCGGGCTTTCCAATGGAGCTACGGAAGCTGATTTCGGCCAAATGGGTCAACATATCCTAGCCGTTGGTGTTCGCAAGCATTTCTAAGTTAAGACTTCGTTAAGTTTTTCAAAGCGGCCGCTGCAGATTGCATCTCAGCGGCCTTTTTGCTGTTCCCCGTTCCTCGCCCCAATTCTTTATTCTCAGAGATAACCACAACCTCATAACACTTTTGATGGTCAGGCCCAGACTCACTTTCTAGACGATATTCTGGCGTAGGCTTATTTTGACTTTGCAAACGTTCTTGTAACGTGCCCTTGGGATTAAAGTCCACCGTATTTTTAGGCCCTTTCTGAATCAAATCCAACAACTGCATGGCTATCCACGTGCTGACCACTTCAAAAGAACTATCTAGATAAACCGCACCTATAACCGCTTCCATAGCGTCCGCCAAATTAGATCGCTTGGTGCGCCCCTGATTCATTAGCTCCCCTCGACCAAGCACAAGATAGTCACCTAAATCAAAGCGTAGCGCCATCGCCTCCAGAGCTTCGGCATTCACCATAACGGCACGCATTCTGGTGAGACTTCCCTCATCTAAGTTGGAATAATCTTGATATAATTTAATGGTCAGGGCCATCTGTAAAACGGCGTCCCCCAAAAACTCTAAGCGTTGATTATCCCCTACCCTTGCCTTCATCTCATGCCCTTTGGATGGGTGGGTCAAAGCCAACTCCAATAAAGCTCTATTCTGAAATGTGTAACCTAACTTAGTTTGTAACTCGTCTAAATTCATAGCAGTAACGTGATGTACATTAACCTCGTGGATGAAACTTTTCGTGAATACTAATGAGCCGCGATTGATTCACATGAGTGTAAATTTCTGTTGTGCTTATACTTTCATGTCCCAGTAACTCTTGGATAATTCTCAAATCTGCTCCGTGACTTAACAGATGCGTAGCAAAAGAATGCCGTAACAAATGAGGATAAACATTTTTCTTAACTCCAGCCCGCTTCATCGCTTCCTTCACGATCTCCCAAATTCTTGACGAGGTCAACCGCCGACCATGCTCCCCGATAAAAAGTTCCCCGCCTGTCTTTTGCTTCACTAAATGAGGACGCCCCTTTTCAAGATATACCTTTACTGCATCAACTGCCGCTTGACCAATTAATACTAGTCGCTCCTTATCCCCTTTCCCGATCACACGAATCGTCTTTTCTGACAAATCCAAAAACTCTAACCGTATCCCCGTGAGCTCACCAACACGAACCCCGCTGGCATAAAAAACCTCTAGTATTGCCTTGTTACGCAAGCCCAAAGGCTCTTCTTCCCAAGCTACTCCTAATAAAGCACTGACATCTTCCTCCGATAGTGTTTCCGGCAAATAACGAAAAAGCTTAGGTAGGTCTAAACGTTGGGAGAGATCTTCCTGCACAAGATTCTCTTGCTTTAAAAATCGAAAAAAATTCCTCATAGCTACAACCTCAATCTTTAAACTGGCTGGGGCAAGGCTGCGTTGCTTTTTCTGCAAGTTTAAATAACTGCGCACCAACTCTATGGTTACTTCGTCCCATGCCTCTGCTTTACTATCCAACTCCAACCACCCCACAAATCTCTCTAAAACGATACGGCTAATCAACTGCGTGTTGACCGCATGCCCTTTTTCCATGGCTTGGTAGGCTAAACAGTTTTCAATAACGCTGCGATCCATAGCGGGTTTAACTTTTAAAGCAACCGTAGCTTCTCTCCCGTTACACGCTCGTAGGCCTCTAAGTATTTAGCCTGTGTTCCCTCAATGATTTCCTGAGGTAGTGAAGGGCCAGGTGCCTGTCGATTCCAGTCTGTTAAACCCAGTAAATAATCCCGCACATACTGCTTATCAAAACTGGCTTGAGCACGGCCCACGGCGTAGTCAGAAGCAGGCCAGAATCGGCTGCTATCAGGCGTTAGCAATTCATCAATCAAGATAAGGTCATCCCCTAGACGCCCAAACTCAAACTTCGTATCAGCGATAATAATGCCCCTCTCCAAGGCATGTTTATGAGCCCATGCATAAATTGTTAAGGATTGCTCCCGCAGCAACTCATAAGCGTCATCGCCCACAACATCCCTTGCCTCATTTTCCGTTAATGGCTCATCATGTCCTTCTTGCGCCTTGGTAGAAGGCGTAAATAAAGGCTGAGGTAACTGCTCCGACTCACGCAACCCTTTTGGTAAGTTAAACCCCTGCACAAAGCCCGTTTGTTGATATTCTTTCCAAGCAGAACCAGTCAGATATCCCCTCACCACACACTCGATGGTCATGGGCAGCGTCCGGTGGCAGTGGGTGATCCGTCCACACCACTCTGGCTTATTTAAGTCTTCCGGAACCTCAAAGGAAATGACGTGACTCTGGATAGTCTCAGGAAGTTCACTAAACCAGTAGCGTGACATTTGCGTGAGGGTAATACCTTTTTGTGGAATTAAGTCAGGTAGAATTACGTCGAAGGCTGAGATCCGATCACTTGCTACAAGAAGCAAGTCTTTCCCATACGCATACACATCACGGACTTTTCCAGAATGGACTAAAGTAACATCTGACATAAGCAAAGTGAACCAAAGCTTGTTCTTTTTGCCTATGTATTTTATTGGAGGCAGGATGAGCCACGTATTTTCTGTCTTTGCTCTTGGAGAATTTATCTTTAGCTTTGAAATTTCATGAGTTTCACGCCAGATTCTAATCGGATAACTATCGCCGCTAAGTTCTTTTTTGAAGGAGACCATAAATTCTTTATCCAAGGCGTAACCTATGGTCCTTTCCGTCCCGGAGCAGACAATGTTCACCTCACTTCCCCTGAGCAAGCACGGAAAGATTTCACTCAAATAGCAGCAGCAGGTTTTAATCTCCTGCGTCTATATCACAGCCCCCCACGCTGGTTTGTGGACCTTGCATGGGAATTCCGACTTCGCATTATCACCACCATTCCTTGGCCTCTGCGTGGACTCTTTCTTAATAACCAAGAAACGAAACGCCAGATTAGAGAAAATGCCCGCATCGCCGCCGCTGCTCACGCCGGGCATCCCGCTATATTCGGATTTTATGTGGATAATGAAATGCAGCCTGATCTCGTTCGTTGGTATGGGGCCTCTCGCGTAGAAAGCTTCCTCGATTCGCTCGTCACTATCGTCAAAAAAGAAGACCCCGGTGCTCTCACCTCCTACGCTAATTTCCCTCCCACAGAATATCTCACCCCGCGCTGTGTCGATTTTTATTCCTATAATGTTTACTTAGAAGACACACACACCTTTCGCTCCTATCTAAGTCGCCTCCAAAATATCGTGGGCGAGAAGCCTCTCGTCTTTGGCGAATTCGGACTAGACACCATCCGCAACGGAGAACAAAAACAAGCCAACCTCCTCTCCGCCCATTATCAGGAAGTCTTTCAAGGCGGTGCCGCAGGAACCATGATCTTCTCGTTTACAGATGACTGGTTCACAGGTGGCCACCAAATCACCAACTGGAGCTTCGGCATCGTGGACAGCGAACGTAAGCCTAAGCTGGCCTACGAGGTTCTGGCCCAGAAAACGATCGGACCTGAAGGGCGTGTTTGCGATACCTTCCCCCTCGAAACGATGCCCCGCGTATCTGTAGTGGTTTGTAGTTATAATGGGGCGAAGACCCTCCGCGGTTGCCTCGAAGCTTTAGGTAAACTCAAATATCCAGATTATGAGGTAATCCTTGTGGACGATGGCTCTAAAGATGACACCCAAAACATCGTTAAGGATTTCCCTAACGTCATCAACATCAAGCAGCCTAATATGGGTCTTAGTGTTGCTCGTAATATCGGGGCGCAAGCAAGCACGGGCTCCATCATCGCTTACACAGACTCGGACTGCATGCCTGATTCCGACTGGCTCTACTACTTGATCCAACCCCTTGTTACAGGCTCCTATGCCGCCGTGGGTGGACCCAACATCTCTCCCCCCGCTACCGACTGGATTCAGGCCGCTGTGGCCGCCGCCCCAGGTTCACCCAGCCATGTCCTCCTTTCCGACGTAGAGGCTGAACATGTGCCGGGCTGTAATATGGCTTTCCATCGTTGGGCTCTGGACATGATCGGTGGATTCGATCCCATCTACCGCAAGGCTGGTGATGATGTGGACGTGTGCTGGCGTTTAATGCAGTTAAATCAAAAAATCGGATTCAGCCCATCAGCCGTTGTCTGGCATCACCGCCGTTTCACCGTTGGAGCTTACTTTAATCAACAAAAAGGCTACGGAGAAGCGGAGTCGATGTTGCGTTATAAACACTTAAATTATTTCGATGACTCTGGTTCGGCTCGTTGGAAAGGCACGATCTACGGTGCCCCGCTTTTAGACAGTGTGATCAATGAATCCGTGATCTATCGCGGAGTCTTCGGGATGGGGTTTTTCCAATCCATTTACCGTCGCCCGGAACCCATGTGGACGGCCATCGTCGGAAGCTTACAGTGGAACGGTCTAGCACTTTTTATTCTCTTGTTATCAACTCAATTTGAATTCTTGCGCGTCGTGCCCTTGGTCATGTTCGCCATAACCTTGTTTGCCGCATGGTCCTACATGCTACGCGCTCGGATTGAACCGCAATATGATACCTTACGCGCTCGACTGCTCCTCCTTTATCTAGCCCTTGCGCAACCCGTGGCAAGAGCTTGGGCCCGCTACTTCACTTGGATCAGCGGGAAACGCACCCCAGACGCCGTCGCCAGCAGCCGTGAAGAAGAAGAGCATGAAGAAACGACCTTATTAGGCAGCGGTAAACTTTCCTTCTGGGGAGAAAAAGGTAAAGGCCGAGAATTACTCCTACAACAGATCATCGACCTCTTAAACAAAGAGGGTTGGCGCTATGAGTTGGATAATGGTTGGTCAGACTGGGACTTAGAAATTTTTGGCAGTCGCTGGTGGCACGTCCGCATCCGCACGCTTTCAGAACATTACCCTGAAGAAAAACGTTTAACCTGTGTCTTAAATCTGTTGCGGCCTAACGCTTCCAGCGTACTCGCCTCTGTCATGGGCACCGGTGCCATGATTACGCTAGGCCTAGCCTTTCACCTTCCTTGGTGGTTGACTCTTTCCAGCATCATGACAGGACTGAGCTATTGGACTTATCGAGGGCTGGCTTTACGGTTGCGCCTAGCCGACTTGATTGAAGCCGCAGCTCATGCCACTCAGATGACTCAAATGGATGGTAAAAAAGCCTGGAAATGAACCTCTACCGCCGCGTCATTTTTTATTACAGACCTTTTCTTGGCCCCATCATCGTGGCCATGCTGGTTCTGTTATTAACCATTGCCTTAAACCTGCTTAAGCCCTGGCCGCTTCAGTACATCATCGACCATATTATTCCGCAAGCTATGGGTCAGCCGATGCAAGAGACCTACTCATGGGTGCCAGCAGATTTGCCTTGGCTCAGCGCCCTTTTTTACAGTGTCGTATTCTTTGTCCTTATCCATCTTCTCAACGGCATCTTCAGTATGATCAACAACTATTGGTTAGTTGAAATCGGCCTGAAAGCTCTACTACGCTTACGAACCGAAGTCTATTCCTACCTACAAAGTCTGCCTCTGCGCTTCCACGACGCTCGCCGCTCGGGAGACAGTTCTTTCCGCGTGGCTTACGACACCCAGGCCATCCAGACCTTTTTTAACCGTGGATTTGCCACCATCATCAGTTCAGGTATCACCTTGATCGGGACTTTCTGTGTCATGTTTAGCATGAATGTTTTCCTCAGCCTTCTTTCCCTTTGTGTCGTGCCATTTTTATTGGGAGCCATCTTCTTTTTTGCCGAACGCATCCGCAGCCAATCAATCGCAGTGCAACAGGAAGAAAGCGACGTGCTTTCTAAGGTATCTGAAGGCTTAAGCAGCATACGCGTGGTTCATGCCTTTGGACGGGAAGACTACGAAGTGAAGGCCTTCACCAAAGAAGCTTCTGACTCTCTTGAAGCTAACCGGAAACTTACCCTCACTAACGTCAGCAGCTCCCTCGTCGTAGGTCTTATCACGGCACTAGGCACAGCCTTGCTCATGTATTATGGCGTGCTCGAAGTTCAAGCAGGTCACTTGAAATTGGGAGAACTAACCGTCTTCATCGCCTACCTAGTCATGCTCTATCAACCTTTAGAACAGCTCAGCTACACCGTCTGGGCTATGGAAGGTGCCGCCGCCGGAGCGGGACGTGTTTTTGAAATACTTGATACAGAAAACGATGTCAAAGACAAACCTCATGCTAAACCCTTCCGCAGCGGACTCGGTAAAATGGAACTCCGTGACGTGCGCTTCGGTTACAGCCCTGATCAACCTATTCTTAAAGGAATCAACTTCACCATAGAATCTGGAAAAACCATAGCTCTCGTCGGCGGAACAGGAGCTGGAAAGACCACCATACTTTCCCTCATTCCACGCTTTTATGATCCTAGCTCTGGTCAGGTCCTGATTGATGATCAAGACATACGGGACGTGCAAAAAGATTCCCTTCGTAAACATATGTCCATGGTTTTACAAGACACCGCTTTAATCCCTGGCACCATTGAAGAAAATATAGCTTACGGTAAACCAGGTGCTTCTCACGCCGAAATTGCCGCCGCCGCACAAGCTGCACAAGCCGCGGAGTTTATTCAAGCCCTCCCCTTGGGCTACTCCACGGAAGTCGGGGAACGTGGCATACGCTTGAGTGGCGGCCAACGCCAACGCATCGGCATCGCCCGCGCCTTCTTGCGTAATAGCCCCATTCTATTATTAGACGAACCCACCAGCGCCCTAGACTTAAAAACAGAGGCCGAACTCATGGGCACGCTTAAAAACTTGATGCAAAAACCCACGACCTTAATCATCACCCACCGTCTCAGCACCATCCACCATGCAGACTGCATTCATGTCCTAGAACACGGACAAATCGTGGAATCAGGAACTGGGCCTGAACTCTTAGCCAAAGGCGGACTCTACGCTTCTCTGTGGAATGCGCCTCATGTGGAAGCTTAGTCAGCACCATAAGCAGCAGAAATCGATCACACTCTTTTTTTCATTTAATATTTACAAAGTAAAGAGTGCCTCCAGACTAAAAATATATCCTTTATGACAAATGATGAGCCGACAGCCGACACATCCAATCAAGAAGAATCCACAGCTCTTTATTTGAGTCAGCTCAAAAGATCAATGGCTGGATTCTTGGCTCATAAAATTACCTTTTCACTTATTGAAGCTGGCCAGAACGACCTACTGCTTCACACCCTAGAAAAACTAGTCGATGAACGTTTAGCAGAGTTAAAAGTACAACTTGAACCCTCCTTAAAAGCACGGCTAGTCGAAGAAATTTACAGCGGCCTCCCCCTTAAAAAAGAGGCTCCACCCCTTGCGGTAGAACCAGACGGATTAGAAAAATTTCGGCCTGCCATTGCCTCCTATCTAGCCCAACATATCAGCAACAATTTATTAAACCCTGGCCACGAAAAAGCATTAGCCCGAAGAATCCAAATCTTAATTAATGAAAAATTAATTCTTGATCACGCCCAAATCAGTGAAGAACTGAAACAGGAATTACTCGCTAAATTTTGCGAAGTAATGAACGTGACAGTGCCCGACCCACTACCCCAGCCCATCGTTGCACCTGCGGCACCTAGCCCAGCCCAGCCACCGCTAGCCTTAACCCCAGCTCAGCCTACTGCTACTAAGCCCAGCCCTGAACCACTGCTTGATGCTACGCCAGAAGCCCACATAACACCTGCTCCCCATCAAATAAAAGTGCCCGCACCGAGTCTAACCAAAACCACTGCCACGGTCTTTGAGCTACCTCCCACGCCTCCAGAAAAAGCACCAACAAAAAAGGTTCCCTCCCTATCCATTAAAGCACCTAAGAAAGAAATTGGTAAAGAAGTCGAAGAGGTCGAATTTACGGAAGAGTATAAGCGACAACTTTTGCTGACTCTCGGCTCAAGGTTAGACCCTCTTATTATGGGCTCTAACGATTCCAAGTTGATCTACCAACACATCATGTCTGTACTCAATAGCATCTGCCACGAAGAGAATTTGGAGTTAGACGATGAAGTCAAACAGCTACTCCTTAACGGCATCCTCACAGGCGAAGGCCTTGAGTTTCAGCTCTAGCAAATTGAACTATTTAGGAATTCTTCAGAAAGTCAGGCCTAATCCTCACATTCCTCTGGTTTTTCACAGCTAATCCGTTACGTTTTTACCTTATGAATATTGCCATTGAAGAAGTATCCTCATGTCGTCGCAGACTTCGCATCGAAGTCCCCGCGAGCGATGTTGATACGGAAATAAACAAAATTACCCTTGAATTTCAAAAACTTGCCCAAATCAAAGGATTTCGTGCCGGTAAAGCTCCACGTGCTGTAGTTGAAAAAAAATACAGCAAAGACATTGAGGAAGAGGTCAAACGGAAAATCATTCCTCAAGCTTTTCGCGAGGCCATTAAAACCAAAAATCTTAAGGTCGTCAGCGCCCCTCAAATCGAAGAGCTCCATTTTCAACGGGGCGTTAGCTTAAGCTTCTCTACCGTCGTTGATTTAGTTCCTGAATTTTCTTTGCCAGAATACAAAGGCCTAAAAATCAAAAAAATTGACGTCCAAGCTACCGATGAAGATGTGCAAAAAGTGATCGATAATGTCCTTGAGCAACATGCTGATTATAAAACTATCGAAGGTCGTGCCATAGCGGAAAAGGATTTTGCCATCGTCTCCTACGAAGGCACCATCGACGGCAATCCTATCGAAGCTCTCCTACCCGAGGTTCCTACCCTCAGCAAGCGGGAAAATTTTTGGTTGCTCATCCAAGAGGGAATTTTCCTCCCCAATTTTCCTATGCAACTAGTTGGGCTTAACGTGGGTGAATCTAAAACCGTGACCATTAAGTTCCCTGACGATTTCCCCCACGAAGTAGTGCGTAGTAGAGAAGCTGTTTACCAAGTCAAAATACAAGAACTTAAAGAAAAAACACTGCCCGCCTTTGATGAAGATATGGCTCAAAAACTTGCCCAAACTAGTGTGGAAGAATTAAAAAATCGTGTGCGAGAAAACATCATACGTGATAAAAAACAACGTGCTGAATCTGAACAGGTTAAAGAGCTTTTAGATCAACTCAAGGCCGCCGTGAGTTTTGAATTACCCGAGTCCGCCGTAGAAAATCAAACCGAACGTGCTGTCTTCGACATCGTCAAAGAAAACCAAATGCGCGGCATCCCTGACACCATGTTAGAAGAGCATAAAGCTGATATTTATAAGGCCGCCCAAGCCTCCGCTCTCGAACAAGTAAAAATCGGTTTCATTCTTTCCAAAATTTCCGAAATAGAATCAATCAAGGCTGAAGCCGCAGACGTCATCCAAGTCATTCAATCCTACGCCGCCCAAGAAAAGATGGCTGTTGATAAAATGATCAAACAACTGAGAGAAAATAATGGCATCGAACAAATCGAGGAAGAGATAAGGAATCGTAAAACCGTACAATTCCTCTTGCAATCCGCTATAATGGAATAGGCTATAACAATGGACTCACTTTTATCGACTATGACTAGCATTCAAAATAATTACATTCTCCCTAAAGTTGTGGAGCAAACCGGTCGCGGAACCGAGACGTGGGACGTTTTCTCCCGCCTCATGAAAGATCGCGTCATTTTCTTAGGCACGCAGATTGACGACTTCGTAGGAAACGCTGTCACCGCCCAACTCCTTTACCTACAAATGGAAGATCCTAAGAAGGACATCCATATGTATATCCAGTCTCCTGGAGGTTACGTCACAGCGGGTATGGCCATTTATGATACTATGCAATATGTCACCTGCGACATCTGCACCTACTGCATCGGCCAAGCCGCCAGCATGGGAGCAGTTCTTTTGACCGCTGGCACTAAAGGGAAACGCTACGCCCTGCCTAATGCGCGCATCATGATTCACCAGCCCCTCGGTGGTGCGCAGGGCCAAGCCACAGATATCAGCATCCAAGCTCAAGAAATCTTACGGACAAAAAAACGTCTCAACGAAATTCTCGCTTTCCACACAGGTCAAACTTATGACCAGGTAGAAAAAGATACTGACCGCGACCGTTTCATGTCGGCGGAAGACGCTAAAGCCTATGGCCTAGTGGACAATGTTGTCGTCTCGAAAAAGCAAGCAGCTCCTGTCGCATAAACGTTATGGCTAAGCTGAATAACCTCACCATGTGCTCCTTCTGCGGAAAGGCTCATGCGGAGGTTCGTAAGCTTATCGCTGGACCAGGAGTTTACATCTGTGACAGCTGCGTCACTATATGTAAAAATATCTTAGACAAAGAACTCACAACTTTAGAGGCTCTGCCCTCGCCCTCTCTCAAAATGTGGAAACCAGCTGAGATTCGTGCCGAACTAGATCGGCACGTCATCGGCCAAGACTCCGCTAAACGCTCACTATCTGTTGCGGTTCATAATCACTACAAACGTATTCAAGATCAGCAACGTAAAACTACCACCCTGCCCATCCACAAAACCGACCAGGACGACGTGGAATTAGAGAAGAGTAATATTGTTCTCATCGGCCCCACCGGCTCAGGTAAAACGCTTCTCGCCAAATCTCTCGCTCGCATTCTCGACGTGCCTTTCTGCATCGCAGACGCCACCACCCTGACTGAAGCAGGTTACGTCGGGGAGGATGTGGAAGGTATAATCCTAAGACTCTTACAAAGTGCCGACTACGATGTTAAACGGGCAGAGCACGGTATTGTTTATATTGATGAGATTGATAAAATTGGCAAAAAAACTGAAAACGTCTCTATCACACGTGACGTATCAGGAGAAGGTGTACAACAAGCCTTACTAAAAATTCTAGAAGGCACGGTCTGTAACGTGCCGCCACAAGGAGGCCGGAAGCACCCTCACCAAGAATATATTCAGATCAATACGGAAAATATCTTGTTCATCTGCGGAGGAGCCTTTGTTGGTTTAGAGAATATTGTACAAAAAAGACTGGGCGGTAGAGTCATGGGCTTTGGCTCTCATGATTTTACCAAGGAATCTGAATCCGAAGATTCTGTCCTTTTAAAAGTTGAACCTGAGGATCTCCTCCGCTTCGGTATGATCCCAGAATTTATTGGCCGTCTCCCCGTAACAAGTGTGTTGCAAGAACTCACGGAAGTTGAGCTTATCTCTGTCTTAAAAGACACTAAAAACGCCCTGACCAAACAATACTGTAAACTCTTAGCCATGGACGGCATAATGCTGACCTTTACGAAGGACGCCCTAAAGGCTCTCGCACAGAAAGCGAAATTACGGGGCACGGGTGCTAGAGCCTTGCGCGCGCTGCTGGAGAACATGATGCGAGATGTCATGTATGATGCGCCCTCCCAACATGACGTTGTGGAAATAACCATTCATAGAGCCACGGTTGAGGGATTAAAGCCACCAATTGTTCGACGCAAAGAAGCTGCCTAGTTCCCCCTAATCTAGTCAATCGTTAAGCCGCTTTATTTGACTTTAACTCTAGCAAGAAAAGAGCACGATAGTCTCAGCACAGAAAGAAGGCCTAGAGTTGAAAGAGCGATCACAACACATTAAACCTAACACAAAGTTAAAACTTCTATTGGACCAAGTGCTTAACTACAGCCAGCTATCCTTTTTCCCCAATCGCACACTCTTTCGCTCCTACTCTAAATCCACCTTTCTCAAAGATCTCCAAGCAGCCGCTAATGTCTCTCTCCTAGCCTTCCCTCAGGGGATTGCCTTTGCGCTCATTTCTGGATTACCTATTCAATACGGCATCTACGCCTCCGCCATTGCCGCTGTTGTAGCACCCTTTTTCGCCAGCTCCCGCCTGACGGTGATCGGGCCGACAAATGCCACGTCTGTTCTGGTTCTTAGCACTTTTTTAGCTTTAGGCCCTACGGTAGATAAAATGGGCTCCATGGGAGCTTTATTGTTTTTAGTAGGCGTTTTCTTGATTATCGGAGCCTTTCTCCGCGTAGCTACTCTCCTACAATATGTTTCACAAACGGTCATCATTGCTTATATCACCGCGGCAGCAGCCTTCATTGTCGCTAATCAGATTCATCTTGTTCTAGGTTTCTCCTTTGAAGGTTCCAGTGCCTTTGGTCAAGTTTGTTGGGGCACATTGCAAAATATTTCTTCCACCCATTGGCCCTCTGTCATGATCGGCTTAATAACCGCGACCATTTGGTTAATCGTAGCTCGTTATTTTACAAAGTTTCCAACTCTCGCCATCACATTATTAGTATCGAGCCTTGTGACCTGGGGCTTAGGCTATGTGGGGATTTATGTGGATACTGTTCAAGGCGTGCCCATGGGACACTGGCCCGTAGGACTACCCACACTTAACTTTGAATTAATGAACCAGATGGCCGGATCCGCAATGGCCATAGCCTTTCTTTGTGTGTTAGAAGCTAACTCCATCGGAAAATCCATCGCTAACCGAGCAGGAGACCGCTTAGACAGTAATCAAGAAATGCTAGGCGTCGGCATGGCAAACCTAGCCTGCTCTTTTTTTGCCGCCATGCCAGCCTCTGGTTCCCTCACCCGCTCAGTCTTGAATTGGCAGAGTGGCGCTCTCACACCTCTGTCCAGTATCATGAGCGGATTATTGTGTGCATTAGGCATACTCTTGCTCGGACCCCTGTTCGTTTATTTACCTAAACCTGCCCTAGCAGTGGTAGTTATTTTTGTAGCCTTCTCGTTAATAAATAAACACCAGATTAAAACCGCCTTTTACGCAACGCGCTCAGATCGCACAGTTTTTTTGATCACCCTCATATCCGCACTGCTCTTCGCCTTAGATTTTGCCATCTTCTTAGGAGTTGCCTGCTCGATTATTCTGTTTTTGCGTAAAGCCAGTGAGCCTGAGCTCGTTGAGTACAGCTTTAATAATGAAGGACACTTACAACCAATCAAGGAAAATGAAACGAGAGTTAATCCGCAAATATCCATCGTTCATGTTGAGGGCGACTTATTTTTTGGAGCCTCCGAGCTGTTCCGAGATCAAGTAAGGCGAGTTTGCTCAGATGTAAATTTGAAGGTGATTATCCTCCGCTTAAAAAATGCTTACCACCTAGACGCGACGAGTGTTTTAGCTCTGGAGGAGTTGATTCGACATCTAAGGGAAAACGGTCGTCACCTCATCGTGAGCGGTGCTAGAAAAGATGTGTACCGCGTGTTTAAAAACTCAGGATTATTAGAGTTCCTTGGAAAGGAAAACTTCTTTATGGGTTCCGCTCAAAATCCCAACGTAGCCACTAGAAACGCCTTGAAGCGCGCCCAAGAGCTCATGGGAAATGCTAAAGCCGATATCAGAATCTTTTACGATCCCAATAAAAAAGGTTAAGGCGTGGCTGGGGCTTCCTACTATTAGAAGAATAAAAGATGGACGAACGACTGATTCCTAGGCTGAAGGCTCAATTATATTTATTTAGACGCTAACGAATCAGTGTAAAGTCACTCGGTTTTAAAAATCAACTGCTTGCTTCCTCGGGCTTCTTCTAAATTGAATTTCTGCATAGCACCCAATTTGTCTTTTTCGTCACTAATACGGAATAAAGGTAGAATAGGAATCTCCCCCTTTTTAGGTTTGGCGTAATCGACGCCTTCTTTCTGAATAAAAAGCGCACTTTGAAACGTTCCACCCCCATCACCTATCAAAATGTCGATTCGTTTGAATTCGTTTTCGTCCCATTTGATATAATCTCCAAATGTACAGCGCACATTGTATCCTGCAAATGGAGGCACAACGTAGAGAAGAGGCTCGCTTGATTCCCATCCGATCATTTCTTTTGTTGTCTTGGTTGTTGAGTAGGATTTGGTGTCTGTAGAGCTATGGTTGTCTCCCATCAGCACAATTTTTCCATTGATGGAAACAATCAAAAAATTATCGGCAAAACCGACAAAGCGGTAACTTCCTGGCTCAGGAGCCGCAATTTTGGCGGAATAATGAACGAAAAAAGGCGGACTTATGTTGCCTTGGGGCTTGCCTCCAAATGCTTCAAATGCGGCTTGAGTAAATGTTGGCGGGATAGCAATAAAGCTTGAACTTAGAGTGGCCTTGCTTTTCCATAAGCCATCAAACGTTTTTTGCGCTTTGCTTCCACTTTGAGCATATCTTCGTACCAGTCCCCATACATCTCCCGAAGAGGGATCACCCTTGCTATTGCGACTAGGGTCGTAAAACGTTCCAACTAAACCTGATTCCTCTCCTTTCGTTCCGAAGAAGTTGGTCATACCCCTAATAGCAGCCTTGGTCGCACTATTGACAGAAGCACCTCCGCTACCCCCGTCCGAACCTCCTATGCCCGCCGTGTTAATGCCTGTGGCATTCGGATTAGCCGCAGGCATTATAAAAGTGGGGGCGGCACTAGTACTGTCCATCAAAATAACATCAGGAGCACCTGTCGCATCTGGCATTGGCGCCACTGTCTGTTCCATCACAGGCTCGTTAGAGTTAAGCGGTTCCGTGTTCTCTTGAGGTTGCTCTTCTTCGGGCGTGGTGGTCACTTCATCAACTGTTTCTCCCATCGGCATATATTCCGTAAAGGTTGGCTTTGGAATGATCCCTTCAATGAGAACTGCACCACCGATCAAAAGTAAAAGCCCTATATGAAAGAAAAGCGAAAAACCTAAAGCTCCAGCTTGTATCAGTTTTTTATTTTTTTCAGTTGATTTTATGCTCATAAACTTAATAGATAGCGATGACCCCTAATTTGTCAAAGTCAAAGCCTTAAAACTCTTTCGCATGTACGTTTTTAAAGTAATTGGAGCCCGCACGTCGAGGGTTCGAGCCAGAGTGATTCCCCATTTCGAATACCGCAGAAAAATCTATTTCTACGAGTAATCGAAATTCTTAAGAATGGCTCGAATTCTCAGCTGTATTAAGCTCTGCGTCAGTTACGATTGCTTCTAGCCTGAAAGGGAGTGCTTTGGGTTCCGTTTAAAAACTCAGCGCAAGCAAAAAAACTCCTTGATATGCTCCCAGGAGCTCATGGGAAATGCTAAAGCCGATATCAGAATCTTTTACGATCCAAATAAAAAAGATTAAGGCGTGGCTGGGGCTGCCTCTTCTGGTGGTTTCCCTGAAAAAGGGACTTTTGCTATAGCAGGTCCGCCACCATCAACATTCTGATCTGGCTTGAACTTAGGAAGATCGGTTGGAGCCATTTGAAAAACAGGGAGTAAAGGACCCTTATCACCCACCCTCTGCTCGTAATCGGCCCCCTTTTCCTCAATCATGAGAAACGCGTAAAATATGCCACCAGGCTGTTCACCAATAAGAACTTCGATTGGGTAAGATTTACCCTCATTTAGGCTAAACCATTCTCCAGCCGTCAGCCTATTCGTTGGTCCACCCACGAAAGCCAATCCTGCGGCTTCTTGTGCTATTGTCGGGGCAACCCTAGTAATACCTGCATCAAGGACAGTTTTACGATTGAAGCGGACAGCTAAAACGTCATCACCCCATCCGACAAAACGAAATTTACCTGTAGTTGGGGCAGTAAAATTACCTTTGTAATGGACTGCTATGCGCAGGGGTCTGACTTCCTTTTGAACTTTAAAGGCGTTGGGTGCCGCCCCTGCTTGCATGGAAGGAATAAATATTTGATAACTAGATAAAGCATCGGGTGATTTATAGTAATCATCCAGTACCTTGGAGTTCCAACTTCTAACAAATTCAGTTAAAATCTCAGCATATTTCCTATTGAATTTATTCCCAGTATCTAGCACTTCACTGGCTGGCCCCATCATATCCGAAGGTGTTTTATCGGCTTTCTGCTTAAGATCATAAAGGTAACCGACCAGAGCATCACTCACGACACCCTTGGAACCAAAGAGGCTGGTCATGCTCCTGATGGCAGACTTTGTTGCATTATTGCTAGAAGCTACTGAACCACTCCCCCCAGAACTTCCTGAACCGAAAGTATTAGCGCCTGTGGCATTCGGATTTGCGGCTGGCATGGTAAATGAAGGAGCTGAACTTGGGCTATCCATCAAGATAACATCAGGAGACCCTCCCACATCTGGCATGGGTGCCACAGTCTGTTCCAGCACAGGCTCGTTAGAATTAAGCGGGTCCGTGTTCTCTTGCGGTTGCTCTTCTTCGGTCGTGGTGGTCACATCATCAATCGTTTCCCCCATCGGCATATAATCCGTAAACGTTGGCTTTGGAATGATCCCTTCAATTAGAACTGCACCACCGATCAAAAGTAAAAGACCAACATGAAAGAAAAGCGAAAAGCCTAAAGCCCCAGCTTGTACCAGTTTTTTATTCTTCTCAGCAGATTGTGTGCTCATAAGCTTAATAATTAGCGATTACCCTTAATATGTCAAAAATAAATATTCTGATTTTCTGCTGCCCTTACGGTGTTCGACATAAGCATGGCGATGGTCATCGGCCCCACTCCTCCGGGATTAGGTGTAACCTGACTAGCCACTTCACATACCGCAGGAAAATCTATATCTCCTACTAAACGAAAGCCTTTAGGATGACTCGAATCCTCGACTCGGTTAACCCCTACGTCGATTACGATTGCTCCAGACTTAACCATGTCCTTTTTAACGAATTCAGCCAGCCCCATAGCTGCGACGAGAATATCCGCTTGCCGACAAAGAGCCGCAATGTTGCTCGTGCGAGAATGCACCAAAGTAACGGTGGCATCTGCCCCTAAACTTTTTTGGCATAACATTGCTGCCAACGGCTTACCCACGATATTACCTCGACCTAATATAACGACGTGCTTACTTTGAGTCGGCAATTTACTACGAATGAGAAGTTCTTGCACCCCAGCGGGCGTACAAGGTTTGAAACCAGAGCTGTCTCCCAAAAGCAATTTACCGAAATTGATAGGGTGAAAACCATCCACATCTTTCTCAGGCGAGATTGCAGAAAAAACAACCTCTTGCGGGATCCCAGGAATGGGCGCTTGGACTAAAATACCGTGGATAGCTCGATCCTCATTCGCCTCATGAATAAACTTAAGTAGAGCTTCTTTCGACGTTCCTTCTGGATAAAGTTTCGTCAAAGGCTTAATGCCGAGCTGTAATGCTTTCTTGTCCTTCATCCCCACATAAGCCTGCGAAGCAGGATCATTCCCAACCCTGATGAAAAGAATACAAGGCTCAATACCTTTAACCTTTAACGCTGCGACTCTGGACAAGGTCTCTTCATGAATTTGTTGTGCAATGATTTTACCGTCGATGAGATGTGCAGCCATAAGAAAAGGTAAACGTAGCACTGCGTATAATGCAAATACTACATGCCAACCTGTGAAAAAATCTGATACTATTCGGGACTAACGACCACATTATCCTCTTTAACTACCGATTCATAATCAGGGTGGTTCGTCCACCACTGCCGCCGTTCATTGAAATACTTAAAGAGAGGCTGGGACGTTTTTAATTTAGTTAAAAGAATCTCCCGCTCAGCCATCATTCTACTGAGCTTTTCGCCGTCAGGGCGTTTAGCTTGTTCGACTAAAACTTTTGCTTGCAGCTCCTTAAAAAGAGAGACGTCCTCTTGCACCAACCCTCCTTCACGTCCGACCCAAAATTCTCCCGCTTGCAAAGCTTCAAAAGTCTCATCAAAATACACGGCCATACCTTCAAATGAGTTACTATCACTATTTTTCAATTTTTCAAAATACTGCGAAGCTACTTGAGGGGCCTGAGTCTGCATCCTTAAAAAAGTGTATTCCCCTACTCTGAGCCCAAATAACTTTTGCGCAATATCTTCTTGTATGGGGTAAACTATAGCATCGATTTCAGCGATGCGTTTTACGGCCTCGTCATTCTCTTTCTTTACTTTTTCCAGCAACTCCCTCGGCATAGTTAGCGGTTCGGGCTTAGTTGCGGGCGCACTCAACGTCGCTGTCTCTGCGCCAGTAGGCGGAACACTTACTGGAACCGTCTGAGCTGAAAGATTTAAACTTAAAGTAGTAGATGCTAGAATTATGTAAAAAAATTTCATCGTATCACCTTAGTTTTGACAAAGCTGAAGTATAGAAACTTAAGTGCTGACGCGTAATTCTTATAACATCTTTGTCCTGATCATTTGGAGTGTAAGATTGATTCAAGTTTTTTTGCAGAGCTTCAATAGTTTTCATTATCTGCTCGCTGCCTTTTCCAAAAGTATTATCAGGATCCATTTCTCTTAAATCATTTCTCATTTTCTGCATTTTAATAAAATCGTTTTTACTTAAACTTTCTTTACTCGTCATGTCTTCACTGCGTTTAAGCATTTTTTCTCGTTTAGAGTCTGTATTTTTTGAGTTGTAAAAACGCCCCAAAGCTCCCGCTTGTCCAATAACGGCATCCATCGATTTTTGCGTTTCGGGGTCATTGATTAGTGTCACCAAAACCTTCATATTCCTGATAAATTTTTCATTCAAATCAGAAAAGGTAACATCCTCATTGTCCCTATTAGGTGCCAGCACCTGCGCCGCAAGGTGGTGGGTTATACTTAGGAACGAAACGATAAAAAAGAATTTAAGGAATATTTTCATAACAAGTGCTTAAACTAATCTCAATTATATTGATTACTTTACAAGCCTATTTTTTACAAAGTCGACCATGACTTGAACCCCGCAGCTAGGGTTTAATTTCTGGCAGCTTGGCTCTTTACTAAACCACGTAAGCTGCCTCTTCGCATACTGCCAAGTTTCAACGCTCACCTTTTCTAAGCACTCTTGCCCCGACACCTCTCCTTTTGCCAACCGAATTATTTCCTTGTAGCCCAGTGCCTGAGCCGATTGACTCTCACTCCAACCAGGGACTTTCATTAACTCAAGAACTTCTCCTAACCAATTCATCTCCCACATCGACTGCACCCGGTTACGGATTTTTATCTTTAACTCTGCCGTGTCAGGCTCCAAGTAAAACGCCGCACCCTCTCTAATCAAGACCTGACCGGGGGTTTCCTGCCACTGCGAAAGTGGTTTTCCCGTTTCCCTCACTACGGCTAAAGCGCGGATAAGCCTTCGGGGGTTATTTAAATCCGCTTTATTTGACCAAACGGGATCAAGGCGTTTAACTTCGCTTTGCAATTTCTCCAAAGACCAATTCATAAGTTCCTCAATCTGTGCGGGTGAAGAAGATGGCGCAGGTGATAGTCCCTTCCTTAAGGCTCGAAAATACAGACCCGTTCCACCCACCCAAATCATCGGCCTATTTCGACTCACTAAATTCCGATACACCACCTCCGCTTTTTTTAAGTAAGCCGCCACACTAAACGACTCGCAAGATCCAACGATATTCAGTAAGTGGTGCGGGATTTTTTGACGCTCACTTAGCGAGGGTTTTCCTGTGCCCACATCCAGTCCTTCATAAACTTGGAATGCATCCATAGAGCAAATTTCCGCCCCTAAATCCTCAGCTAAGGCTAAAGCCAACTCAGACTTACCCGAGGCTGTCGGACCAACCAAAAAAATCACTTGCGGCGTGGCGCTCATTAAAAAGGCTGCTCTTGATCATCCCAAGGCGTTTCTGCCCGTATGGTCCACACATTGCAAAGCTCTCGCGGGAAATCCGATAAAAAGCGTGAAGGTTTTTGCCACGTGTCGCCATACCCCGCACCCGTGCGTATTTGCGGATAGGTCAGATAAAGTTCATCTTGTGCCCGGGTCACTGCCACGTAAAACAAACGCCGCTCTTCTTCTTCACCCTCAGTGGTTTCACTGGATCGACTCGAAGGGAAAAGCCCGTCACATAACATCACCACGAAAACCACCCTCCACTCCAGCCCCTTAGCTTGGTGAATACTGCTTAACTTCACCGTCTCGTCTTCTAGCACCATGGAGGCCTCTGAGTCCGCATCCATATTGGTCATGAGCGAAAGCTGGGCAAGAAACTCCGACAAATCTGTAAACCCAGTCGAGAACTGCATCAACTGCGTGATGTCCTCTAAACGATTCTTAAAGTTTGGATACGTTGCTTTTACATAATCTTCGTAAACCGCATCTAAGATGAGTTGGATCATCTTGCCCGGACTGGTTGAAGACTCTTTACCCAATTGTTCGTGCGTCTCTGCCCACTGCTGCCACGCTTTAACTGCTTTAGCTGGAACTTTAGCTAAGCTCATCTTCCCCTTAGAGGAAACTTCTAACCACATCTTATGCGCCGTCTTGGATCCTATCCCTGGAAGCATTAAAGCTAGGCGCTTAAAAGCCACTTCGTCCTTCATATTGAGCGAGAACTTTAAATAAGCCGCCACATCCTTGATATGAGCTTGCTCAAAGAAACGTAACCCTGAAGTAATCTGAAAAGGAATCTGACGCCGAGTCAGCTCCATCTGAATCTCCATCGAATGATAATGGGATCGATATAGCACGGCTATTTCGTTCAGACTAATCCCCTCACCCCTCAACTCCAGAATTCTTTGTGCTACAAACATGGCCTGCTGCCGACTATCATCTAAAGCCACTAAAGCGGGTTTCACCCCCGTTAAACGGGAAGCTCGTAACTCTTTCGGGAACTGCCGGGTGTTCTGAGAGATAGCCGAATTAGCCAACTCCAAAATTTCTGGAACGCTCCGATAATTCGTTTCAATCCGTATAATTTCCGTGCCTGGATGGCGTTCGGGAAATTGCATGATGTTTTCAAAGTTAGCTCCGCGCCAAGAGTAAATACTTTGCGCATCATCTCCCACCACCATGATCTGATGATGTAAGGCTCCAAACATATCCACTAAATCCGATTGAATACGATTCGTGTCTTGATACTCATCCACTAAAATATGCTTAAAACGATTTTGATAACGCAGGCGCACATCTTCGTGCTGCTGTAAAAGACGCAAGGTTAAGGTCAGCAAGTCATCATAATCCACGGCACTGACTTTGTGTTTACGCTGCACAAAGGCTTGCGCTAACATTTTGATTTGTGGCTCAAATTCGGAAAAGTGATCATAACTTTCCTCCAGAATGGAAAGGATACTTTTTTCCTTGTTGGAAGAAAGACTGAATATGTCCATCAACACATCCGCCTTGGGGAAACGCTTATCCTTATGATCCACATCTGAGTCGCTTAAACAAGCCGCTACCAGATCCTTTGCATCTTCACGGTCTAAAATAGAAAACCTAGGATCCAGCCCGACCCGGTCTGCATGGCGTCGTAAAATCTTATGCCCTATATGGTGAAAGGTTCCACCCCAGAGCCGAGAAATATCGTGAGGCAAAAGTTCTTCCACCCGGCGGAGCATTTCCTTAGAAGCTTTATTCGTAAAAGTAAGTAATAAAATTTCATCCGGACTTACTCCATGCTCAATCAAATACGCTACCCGATAGATTAAGGTGCGTGTCTTACCGCTACCCGCTCCCGCTATCACTAGTAGAGGGCCAGGCTTAGCCATCACAGCTTGGAGCTGCTGTTCGTTAAGCAGACTCGCATAGTCGATCTGCGGCTGGATAATGTCCCGAGGATTTTTTAATGTGTAAGAGACAGACATTCGCTTAGTTTCACTTTCTCATCATAAAGAGCTTTACCAATAATGGTGCCATATAAATTAGGAATGAGTGAAAGGCTCCGCACGTCCTCTAAACAGGAAACGCCTCCAGAAGCTACAACCTGAGCTGAAACTGTTTTGACCATCGCCTCTTGCGCTTTTAAATTAGGCCCCGTCAACATCCCGTCCGTAGATATGTCCGTATAAATAATCGTTCCCACACCACAGTCCACCACGGCCTTGGCTAAGTCAAAAGCATCCCAATTTGAAATTTCTACCCAGCCCTTCACCGCTACTTTGCCATCCTTCGCATCAATCCCAACAGCTATTCTCTCCCCTCCGAAGATGCTCACCGCCTCCTTAACAAAGTCTAAAGATTCACACGCTTTACTTCCAATGACGACCCTAGTGATGCCCGCCGCTAGGGCTCGTTCAATGGCTGGCAAATCACGCATCCCTCCGCCTAACTCACAGGGGATAGAAAGCGCAGAGCAAATTGCTTGAACGCTATTCAAGTTCATTAAGGTGCCTGAAAATGCTGCATCTAAATCAACGAGGTGCAGATACTCTCCTCCCTGCGCCTCCCAGTCTAGTGCTACGGCCACAGGGTCTTCGCTGTAGACTGTTTTTTGTTCGGCCTTACCTTGCAGTAAGCGCACCACCTGCCCTCCCATTAAATCAATTGCTGGCAAAATCAACATAGAAGTATCGTAACTAAGTAAACCCATTTGAAAACACGAATAAGCGAGAGGCTTGCATTTGCCTCACGAGTTGCCACACTATATCTACCTATTAACTTATGAAATCATTGTGTTTTCTACTACTTCTATTGACTTTACCTATGCTGAACTGCCGTGCAGAGAAAGCTTGGGATGACGGCTACAGACCTTATCAAGACGTAGCCCCTGAGTATCTTGAGATCAGAGTCACTCAAGCCCAAGTTAAAGGTGCTGGCTCCTTTTACGCTTCCAGCTCCACTGTGGAGTTGCGAGCCGAAGTAACTCAGGTCTTTCGCTCCTCCTCTGGACTAGCTCCGGGTAACCCCATCACGATTAGATTTAAAAGGAAATCTCAGGCTGGCTCTGCCACATTAGAGCCGTCCATCCCAGTAGAGGGAAAGGTCGTGCCTGCTTTTCTTAGGAAGAAAGGTAATGTGTATGAACCAGCCGCGTTACATCATACATTTGAACCGCTAAGTTCTCAGCAGCTAATGGTTTTAAGTAAGAGTAACCCGAGTAAAAGGATCGTAAGCCCTCCCTCTCCCTTTACCTCCCCACAAAAAACCACTACCGCTTCTGAAGAGGCTCTCCTCTTCCCAGCAATCGCCGAGCCCACTATTACAGAAACTAAATCAAGACTAGAAGTTACGGGAACAGAAGCAGTTGAGATCACGAATTCTAACACGCCTGATTTTACTGATGCTAGTGCGCCTGTGATTGTAACCTCTGACACAGTACCCACAACTGTCATTAATGAAAACTTACCCGAAAGAGGCGTGGCGGAAACTCCAGTCGCCGCTCAGATCATCGAAACCAGCGCTCCCTCCAGGGAAGAGCCTATTGTAGTAACGAGTCCTATCGTTGTGAGTAAGCCAGCCACCATTGAACCATCGTTGGCTATTATCAACCCCGAGCCTGAATTGGGATTAGACACGCCGATCAATCTTGAATCTCCTAGCCCAACACCTGTCGTTGTCGATCAAAGTGGGGCTATTATTCCTTCTTCAAATAAAGAACCTCAAGTGCCAACGGATGCAGTAGGAATTACCCCTGAACAGCCTTTACCCACCACGACAGCTTCTGCACCTCTACAAACACAAAGTCCCGCAGCTACTGCCCCACCGGCACCCGCAAGTAGCAGCTTTGATCAAGATGGAGTCTCGGCCTACTCCATGATCTTCGCTAAGATTAAAGAAGCCGACAGTGCCTATGAAAACAGTGACTTCAAGACAGCTCGGAGCATTTACGAAAGTGCTCTGGTTGACTTAAAGAAACTTAAAGAGTCTAAACCCGATTTTCAGCCATTTATTGTAGAGTATAGGCAACGCGATATAGCTCGGAAAATCAAAGCCCTTGAAGCGAGTCTTCCGAAGTAAGTCCATACTTACAGTTACTCACTTAGCCTTAAGCTCTACACTCACATCGAACTTTAACTCTGTGCCTCCAGCTGGCTTAATAGTTGGAGGTAAATTAAAGCTGAGTGGCAGGCGATAGATTCCGGCTTTGTTGATAGTACTTAAATCCACTATTTGCGGTTTTACAGAAGCACCTAGCTTCCATTTGGTGTCGCGCACTTCCGCTCGGAAGCTTTCCTGCTCTATTTTAAGTCCGCCAAGCTTCAGGGATTTACTTAATCCCGTGAACTCAGGCTTCTCAATGCTAATTTTGAGATTTCTCGTTTCTGCCACGGTATATTGAATAAAAGAGGGATTAAAGCGTTCCACTTTTGCGTCACGGGGTAACCCAGCGACGATGGCTTCAGAAAGGTTGAGCGTGTATTTACCAGATTTGGCTTCTTTTAAGTTAACTAATACGGTCATGCCGCCGATCGGCTTGAATATTTGCGGTGCCTTAAGAAATAAAGTAACCTCTGTCGGTTTTATATCGTCAACAAATAAACCTTCAGGCAATGACGCTATCTCGACTCTAGCTTCCACTGATGTGAGGACAGTTGAACTCTCAGAAAGCTGTGCCTTCCAAGCATTAATGTTAAAGGAACAAGTCAATGCTAATAGAAAAGAACCGATCCAAAGTGCGTAAGCTAAAACCATTCGTTTACTATTGGGTTCTCTATCAGATTTTTTACCAAAAATTTCTTTTAGTGCCTTATCCAAGCCCCCTGCACAAGTCAATGGTAGGAGTGTTAACTTTCCATCATGGACATAGGAAATAACCTGCCTTTCCTCTGAGACGACAAAGACGTGAGACTCAGTAACCTGCGTCAATCCTAGTGCCGCTAAATGCCGGGTACCCATCTGTGACTCAGAACCTTCAGCCGAAGCTAGCGGTAGAAAAGCTCCGATCCTTTTTAAACGATTGTTGATAATAACAGCGGCACCGTCATGGCGAGGGCAGTCAGGGTTGAATAAGGAAACAAGCAGGGAACTATTCAAAGAAGCATCCACCTCCTCGCCTCCATGGATAAAGCTATCAACCTCGCCGCTAGTCGGTATGGCGATTAAGGCTCCATATCTGCGTCTGACTAATTCCTCCAAGGTAGCAGCTAATATAGGTGTAAAATTCTCTGATTCATTACGGAAATTACCAAATAAATGACCCCGACTAGCTAAGTGATAAATCTTACCCAACTCAGGCAAGAAAGAGAGTAAGACAACTAGAGATACAGGTGCCACTAATAACCAAAAAAGTAGTCCAGAAAATGGTAATTGTGTCACTTGAACTAAGAAACCGAGAGCGACCAAGGAGACCAACATGAAAATTAAACGTAGCAAGCGTGGGTAACTTAGTAACCATCCAAAGGCCATTCTGAGAACGATGGTGCCGAGAAGGATGTCGAGAACGTGGATGTAGGCTGCTTCAACCATTTAAAATAAAGGAAATTAAGATGTAGCGTGATTTGCTGCAAACGAGCACTAGTTTATTCAGATTTAATCGTTGGCTTTACAGTCTCAGCAGGTAATGGAGCTTCATTCACAGCTGGAACGGGTGCAGCCATTTTTGTTTGAGGCTTTTCTTTTTCAACGGGAATAGGCCAAAGCAAGGTAACGGAACCTCCCTCAATCTTTTTAATGGAGTAAAGAGTGGCTATGTTCGTAGCCTTAATAGTGTCTTGCAATTGACGAAGAAATTGCCTGAATAAAAAAGCTCCTAGCCGGGAAGGTAATTGAGCCCCGCCTACATAAACATTTTGGTCATAGAATGATAAAACTTTACCGTCGGTTTTATAAAGGATTTCGTAGCGAATAAGCATTTGTTTTCCGAGGCAAACGACTTCGTCGATAAATTCCACACGATCGGAATAAAAACGCACTAAGAGTTTATTCCTCTCAAGGTCTAAGATTTGAGCCTGATCTGAGCGTTGAATTTTTAAATATTTCTTAAGCAATACATTTAACTGTCTGTCCTCAAAAGTGACGATGGCATCACTTGGACGGATGCGTCTATTTTGGGAGCCTGAAGCTAGAAATAGCATTCGAGGTAAAGGATTAACTACCTGATCTTCGGGCTGTGCGGCCTTGTAGGCCTCGGCCCAATACTCATTTGCGCTGGTTGTAAAATTAAGTGCCTTAAAGCCGTAGTATCCGTAACAACCCAGAACACCGAGACCCACTAAAAGTATAATTGCACCAACAAAAGTAAGATTTCCGCCTCGTTCGGTAGCAAGATAAAAGAATGAATAAAAGACAGAAAGTAGTAGGAGGCTAATTGTGCCTAGGATGAGTAGCATGGAGGCTTGGGGGAGGACTAAGGATGAGAAAGATAGCTTAGTCGTCTCTTTAAAAAAATTTTCCTGCTCTTGCTCGCTTCTCACTTCCAAAATTTCTTTGACCTCTTGTGGAGTCAACCATTTGCCTTCAAAACGTGTTTTATTCTCTTTCAGGTAGCTCTGCCTCTGTAGCCATGGCACCAAAAAGGCGTCTATTTTTTCGCCTAAGTCTGGATAGTCCTTTGCGACTATTTGGGCTTGTGTGATTAGTGCGTCTAACTCTTCTGGAAGATAATTTTTAGCATCCTCAAAAGTCTGATCCACAATTTTTTCAAAAGCTTCTTTTTTAAGAGCTTCTTTCTCAGAGGCAGCACGTTTGCGATCCTCGGAGAGTTTTCTCAACTTGAAAGATTCTGATTCCAAGAGTTTTTTCGTGTCTGGAAAGTCAGTGGTTAATTTTTCATAGGAACTTAAGATTTCTTGAATTTGTGCATCGGTCATGTCCTCGATACCTTTTGCATCTACAAGAGGAACCATTCCGACAAGAAAAGATTTTTGCCATCGTTGACTTCGATTAAGTTCATCGACGGTGACGAACACAATATCTTTCATTTCCACTTGGCTAGCACGTATGATTTTAAGAGGGCTGCCTGGAATCTGAAGTACGACAACCTGATTGGTCTTTATTTCATCTGTTTGTGCTTGGGAGCTCATAATTCCTATGAATAAAAACAAGGATGCTACAAGAGATGTGAGAGATGTTGCGGGAAAAAAAATCATAGATAAGTATGGCTTAAAGTGGCTGTTTGTGTTCGGGGTAATGCTGGGTGGTTTATAAACTCAGTCAATGCCTTAAAATAAATGTCTGCTAGCTCCTCTGGTTATGGAGTTTACAAAAGTCCCCTGCCCCTAAGGTCTTGAATGTGGCCTTCACCTGATGCCGTGATCATATCGACCATGAATTTTAAAAGGGAAACTTCCCAGCCCGTATCTATTCCGGCCAAGACTGTAGCCATAGGATCATTCCTTCCGATGACGTCTTCTTTCACTCTGGCAATAACTTGCTCAAAAGGTTCATGAACTTCGTAAAAACGTGTGTCTGACTTTTTCACGGAAAAGCCATATTTTAAGACAGCTATTTTATGGGCTTGTTGGTTTATTTGTTCAGCGAACTTCTCCGCCTCATCCCCAAAGCCCTCTAAAAGTAGTTTAGCGATATTACTGGAGGAAATGATTTGCGGGCGCTCCGCTACAATAGTTCCCTCCCGCACATAGGACAATCCCGCATGATCCATATTTTCCGTAATGAGATAATAATTAACAAACGAGTTACCAAAAGTTTCCAACCTTTTTTCAGGTGGCAAGATCACTCTGGTTTGTTCCATGGCATAATTAAAATCGTCTGTGGTTAGCATGTATCAATCGATTCTAGTAGCACTCAGGCGTAAAAACAATGACATAAGCGTAAGTTTTTGAAATCCAGAATATTAAGGTGACTCGACGCAAATTTAGTTTCTACATGCAAGTAGATTAGTTTTGTCGTTTATCTTGGCGGGGAGTAATAGGCGTAATTAAAATGAAATCGCCAGCGTGTTCCACAATGCTTCAAACGGACCTCAGAAAGGGGATGAGCCATAGATGGTTAAAATCGGTGTGTTGTCCAACAAGAATAGTCCAGTTTGATACGAATGCCTAAAATAATCTAGTCACGCTCTTCATGAAATGCTCTAGACTTCGTATTGTTTTTACATTGGAAATAGCCAAAATTTAAATTTTATGTATTGTACTTCTATGGCTTCTTTTAGCGCTGATATTGAGCGAAACTTGGAGATGGACTTTTTGCGTGCCACAGAAATTGCTGCACTCAACACGTTACAGTGGCTGGGAAAAGGAAATAAAGAGGCTGCGGATGCCGCCGCTTCCGACGCAATTCGCGGCATGTTTGATCTAATGGATATTTCCGGCAAAATCGTCATTGGCGAAGGGATCAAAGATAAAGCTCCAGGTTTATTTATCGGTGAAAAAGTAGGCCTTTGGCGCCAAAACTCACCGCGTTTCGATATTGCTCTTGATCCCGTTGATGGGACAACCAACGCAGCTAAAGGAATGCCCAATTCCCTAAGTTGTATCGCTGCCGCCCTTGCTGATGAAAAAGGCGAATCTAGCCTGCTAGATATCCCCGCATTTTATCTTAAAAAACTAGCCTATCCCCTTGCCGTCCGTCGTGCGTGGATCAATGATCCCAAACTTCCCATCGACGTTGACGCACCCATCGAAGAAGTCATTGATGTTACCGCAAAAATTTTAAATAAAGAGGTGCGTGACGTCGTCATCTGCGCTCTAGATCGTCCGCGCAATAGCGAACTCATTGAAGCTGTGCGTAAAAAAGGTGCTTGCCTGCGTTTGATCGTAGATGGCGACATCGCCGCTGCCCTAGCTCCAGCCATGCACACGTCGAATATTGATCTATATGCGGGCATTGGCGGTAGTCCTGAAGGCGTCCTTTCCGCTGCAGGCTTGCGATGTCTCGGTGGCGGAATGCGCGCAAAAATCTGGCCTCGTGACGAAGCTGAGCGCCAGTCCCTTATTGATGCGGGTTGGGGAGATCGACTTAACTTTCAATTCATGTCCAAAGACTTAGCTCGTGGCTCCAACATCCTATTCGCTGCAACAGGTATTAGTAGCAGTCCTCTGCTTAAGGGCGTTGAAGTCCGCGGCAACATTGCTACGACCTATTCAGTTCTAATGCGTGCCCGCAGCGGAACAGTGCGTATGATCGAAGCTCAACATAATCTTAGCCGCAAAACAATCCATCTGCGCTCCACCCAAAGTGAAAAACCTGTTTAAGTTCATCTCGCCCTAACATTACTTTTTCACATTAACTTTGCTCGTAAAAAGTATGTTAACACTTCACAGAAAAATCTAAGTTATCCTGAGAACTAACTGACCTTTTTTATGATCAAATCCTCAAGCACCGCACAAACCAATAAAAAGAAAAGTATCCAACAACATTATTTGCAAGCCTTTCTTCTTGCCTCTGGGATGCTAGGTGTCTCCCTCTCATTGGGTATACTCGGTTACCACTTTATTGCGGGATTCACTTGGGTTGATGCCCTTCTAGATGCTTCTATGATTTTGTCAGGCATGGGTCCTGTGCAGATACTCGATACAAATGCAGCTAAAATTTTCGCCTCTTGTTATGCGCTTTTTTCAGGAGTCGTCTTTATAGCGGCATCGGGAATCCTGCTAGCACCCATGTTTCATCGAGTGTTGCACCGTTTCCATCTTGAGCAAAAGGATTGAAGGAATTTTCCGCAAAAACGTTGCTCTGCCGATGGGCAGAAGTGTTCAAGGTGGCTCATTTTTTTGTTTTATCATTGTAAAAGCAACTTTCGGAACCTATTTGGTCTTATTCGAAACCCTATATTATTGCGACGTAGACGATTTTCTAGCCCTGTTCATAAACTTATTGCAAAGCACCCTGTCATGACGTATGTTTTCCCTTCACATACGGAGTGTAGCTTAGCTTGGTAGAGCGCCTGGTTTGGGACCAGGAGGTCGTAGGTTCAAATCCTATCACTCCGATTTTTTGAAACCTAAAAACAGCACTTTTAATTGCTTGCCATAGCTCCTAACTTGTCCACTATCTAATACCCACTATGGCTATCAATCGTAACGAACTCGTCCAATCCGCCCTGAGCAAAGTAGAAGCTCCGGAAATCCTCATCAATATGATCTCTAAGCGTGTGCGTCAGCTCGGTATGGGAGAACGCCCCATGATCGTAGTAGAACCTCGCATGACCTTCATGGATGTAGCTCTTAAAGAAGTGGCTGATGGTAAGCTGGCCTTTGAATTTATTGATGCTAAGAGCTAAACCTATTTGGCAGAGCCTATCTCGGTTACCTGCTAGAGGTGCCATCCCCTTGCACAACGAGGATCGCACCTATGAGTAACAAAGTAATCGAAATCAACAACCGAAAAGCGGGTCACGACTACACCATTCTCGAATCCTTCGAGGCCGGAGTTGAACTACAAGGCACCGAGGTCAAGTCTATCCGTGATGGACAAGGTAATTTAAACGACGCTTTTGCTCGCATCGAAAAAGGTCAAGCTTGGCTCTATAATTTCCACATTGCACCCTACGATAAAGGTAACCGCGAGAACCATGAAGCGAAACGCATTCGCCGCCTACTGGTTCATAAAAACGAAATCATTAAGCTTCATGCCGAGACTAGTATCGCAGGTAAATCTCTCATTCCACTCAAAGGTTATTTTAAAAATCGCCGCTTCAAAATTTTAATCGGCATCTGCAAAGGCAAGACGCACGGAGACCGCCGTCAAGACATCAAGAAACGCGACACTGACCGTGAAATCAAACGGCTCAGTGCGCATCAACTAAAACGGAAGTGAAAACAGCGCACTCATTAGGTTCTAAAAAAGCAATATGGCTTCCTGCCTTAAATAAGCTCTTACCTAACAAGGTTTCAACCACAGAGGCCATACTTCATGAACATGGCGGAGATGCGTGGTTTGCCCATTCCATGCCTCAGGCCGTTGTGATACCAGAAAGCACCGCAGATGTGCAAAAACTTATGCGCTTCTGCGCTAAGCGTAAAATCCCTGTCACCCCACGCGGATCTGGCCGAGGCTACGTAGGAGGCTGCGTGCCCGTCCAAGGCGGAATAAGTCTTTCCCTTAAAAAGATGAATCGCATCTTAGAAATTTCTAAAGAAGACAGTCTGGCAGTAGTAGAGCCAGGGGTCATTACAGGAGATATTCAATCTTTAGTTAAAGCTCAAGGGCTTTACTACCCGCCTGACCCCGCCAGTGCGGCAGAAAGTTCTATTGGTGGAAATATCGCCACGAATGCAGGCGGGCCACGCTGTCTAAAATATGGCGTGACGCGGAACTATATCATAGGATTACACGTTGTCTTAGCTAATGGTGATCTGGTTAAAGTTGGCGGTCGCACCCAAAAGAATAAACTAGGCTTTAACTTAACCGACCTCTTTATTGGTTCTGAAGGCATGTTAGGCATTGTAACCCAAGCCACTTTACGCCTCCTACCGCATCCTCCCGCACGAGCCTTGATCGTAGCCTCCTTTGCCCACGCCACGGGAGCAGCTATGGCAGTGCAAAAAATCTTATCCGCAGGCTTCTTACCTAGTGCTTTGGAAATCGCCGACTCCTTTACCCTCGAAGCAGCTCGCACTTATTCCACGGCGGTGCCTTTAGGCAAAGCGCTCCTTATGGTAGAGATTGACGGCCAGATCAGCTCCGTTAAATCTGAAGAAAAAAGTTTAGTAACCCTGCTGCGCCAACTTAAAGCACTCAGTACCCAAACATCCCATGACCCGAAAGGCATGGAAAAGCTTTGGGCTATTCGGAAAGCCTTTTCCTACAGCTTACGAGCTACGGGATTAACCAAGCTAAATGAGGATGTCGTAGTGCCACGTGGTAAACTTCTTCAACTCTTTCAACTTACAAAAACGTTACAAAAAAAATATAAGATAGCCGTAGCCTCCTTCGGTCATGCTGGTGATGGTAATATTCACGTCAACCTCATGGTTCCCCCACAGGACGCCCAGTCCCCCCATGTTGCGGCTGCTTTAGAAGAACTATTTCATACTGTCTTATCTTGGGGCGGCACGATCACAGGGGAGCATGGCGTAGGCCTAGCTAAAAAACCATGGTGGAACGCTGCGACTACACCAGAATTAAGAAGTCTCCATCATTGCATAAAAACTGCGCTTGATCCACTAGCTCTCCTCAATCCTGGCAAGTTTTTAGACTAGTGCTTTCTTAGTCATTTTGTCTCTAGGCCAAGCTAATAAAATAACTGCGTAGCCGACTAATCCCGTCACAAGTCCCACGACAAAGCAACCTAGGAAAAGAGTTAGAATAATTTTCAAAACCATAGAAGCATCCAGTGCCAACTCGTGAAACCGAAACTCAACAATTTTATGCAAAATATGTTTCCAGCCTCCCATGCTTTCTGGTTTAAAGCCTAGGATACGGCAGCCTAAAATAAAAGCTGCAGGATAATACACGGGGGCGGTGAAAGGATTGGTGATCCATTGCAGACAAAACGTCATAGGCAAGTTCGCTCTGACTGCGACGGCCACGAAGGTTGATAACACGATGTGAACCCCCATCAAAGGACTCGAAGCTATCAGACAACCAAACAACCACGCCCGCGCCACAGGCTCACGCTTTAACTGCCAGAGATCTTTACTAAATAGGTGGTCACCTAGCCATGAGTGTAAGCGTCCGCCCTTAAGCTTATGGCGAGAAAATCCTCGACGGTGAAACCAACGAAAAACTTTAAAGGACATGCCCTACTCAACTTTCGGCGAAAAAGCGTCTACGAGTTTGACCGCTTTATTAACGTCTTCGGGCTTCATTAATTGTTGTAAATTTCTAGCATCTTCTTGAGCGGTCGCATCGCCATTTTTACCTGCTAGGATAAACCATTTTAACGCACTAACTAAGTCAGCCGGCGGAATTCTGCCTTCCTCGTAGATGATCCCAACATTAGCCATAGCATTCTTGTTCCCTTGGTTTGCCGCCCGCTCCAGCCAATAAAGTGCTTTCTTCACGTCTTTAGGAACTCCCTTACCTTGCATGTAGAGAAGACCAAGGTCGTTTTGCGCAAGTTGGTTGCCCTGCAAGGCAGCCTTTTCATACCACTTAGCCGCCTCCTGTGGATTAGCTAAAACACCCTTACCTTGCATGTAGAGTGTTGCTAAAAGATTTTGACTTTCTTGGTCTCCTGTCTCGGCGTAGCGCCGTATCCATTCGGCACCCTTAGTAGGATCTGGAGCTACTCCGAAACCGTTCAAATAGGCTTTACCTAAATTAAAGAAGGCTGAGGGATAGTTAAGGTCCGCTGCTTTTTGATACCATTCAACTGCGCCCGTAGGGTCTAGGTCTGTGCCGTAACCATTCGCTTTGCAAACCCCCACAGCATTGATAGATCGGAGATGCCCCAACTGAGCTGCCTTTAAAGTGAATTGGTAACCTTTCACTTTATCTTTTTCTAGACCTTGCCCAGCCCAATAACGAAATCCCAGGCTCGCCAACCCCTCTGCCTTCCCTGCGTCAGCCACCGCTTGCACTTCAGCTAAAGACTTGTCTTTTAAAGGGTCTTGATTATCTTGCGCGCCCAGATGGCAAATCAGGTTACCTAGCAAAATGGCGACAACTAAGGCCCTTATTTTTCCGACATGGCATTGAAAGAAAAAAGTCATCTGTGAGAGGAATTAAATTTAAGCACCGATTTGAATACGCATGGCAAGAGGCTCTGGGAGTCTGGCCATAAGGATTTTACGTTGTGTGAGTTCTATATTGTAACTAATGCGGCGAAATTCGATCAAACTTTGATCAGGCGTGTAAATTACATAGCTTGAGCGCCAATCCCTATCTCTTGGTTGCCCAACAGATCCCACGTTAACTAAATATCGAGCGCCTTTTTTAAGTTGTAGCCGCTGCATCTTGGGCATTTCACTTACACCTCGATCTTTAATAAAAACTTTAGGTATGTGGGTATGTCCGCAAAAACAAAGAGATGTCATCTGATACGTAAAACTACTTTCTGCCTCTAAATCAGAGGTTACGTAGTTCCATTGTGCAGGGTCATCCATTGAAGCGTGCACGGCGGTAAATCCCCCTACTTTTAGCTGCATAGGTAAGTCCCATAGAAAAGTCTTATCCTCGTCCTTTAATCTTCTCTTGGAATAAGCGATTCCCTCTCCTGCTAAGGCATTAAAATTTTTTCCATCCTTAGCACCAGAAACAATCTCATCATGGTTGCCTTTGATAACGGGGCAACCTAGTGCCTGCACGAGGCGCAGGCACTCTAATGGATTAGCGTTATAACCCACAATATCACCTAGACAAACAGGATGCGTTACCCCCTGCCCATGCATGTCTTGTAGCACAGCGGTTAACGCCTCCATGTTGCTGTGAATGTCGCTAAAGATTCCGTATTTAATTTTCACGTAGTAATATTAAAAATATATTAAGTCAGAGCCACAAGTGCGAGCCAAATTATCGAGAGAAGTAAAATAGTGCTTCCTAACAAGGGATTGTCATGATCCTAAAATTCTCTGTTGAAATTTTTACCTGTTTGAGAGATTATGTACCTTCCAAATTCTGCCGGAGTAGCTCAGTGGTAGAGCAACTGATTCGTAATCAGTAGGTCGACAGTTCAATCCTGTTCTCCGGCTCCCTTCTCTAAAGTTTTTACATTTCCCTCATTTTAGAGTTGAATGCTGCGTAGGCTGATTTACTATCTTACCTTCCATATGGCGGCCGTAGCTCAATGGTAGAGCTCCAGATTGTGATTCTGGCTGTTGCGGGTTCGAGCCCCGTCGGTCGCCCCATTTTTCTTTATCCTATCAATCCTCTGGACTTTTCTTCTTAAATTCGTTTTCGTCTATCTGCATGAAAATCGTAGCAATCGCAAATCAAAAAGGTGGCGTCGGTAAAACAACAACCGCCGTGAACCTTTCCGCTGCCTTAGCCGAATCCGGGCATAAGGTGCTTCTTATTGACCTCGATCCCCAAGCTAATGCCAGCAGCGCCGCAGGCTGCCCAGCTCAAGACAATATGAGCATCTATTCCTGCATGATCGGCTCAACCCCCATCCATGATAAAATTCAAGCCTCTCCCTACAATAACCTCTCTATTATCACCTCAGAAATTGACTTAGCTGGTTGCGAAGTAGAAATTGCTCGCTTAGAAAACCCCCTAGGCCGCCTCCGCGAAGTCTTAGAACCTCTTCGTCATGACCCCGCCTACCAACACGTCATCCTTGATTGCCCGCCCTCTCTCGGCATCCTCATGACCAACGCCCTAGCAGCTGCGGAAGGCCTTCTTGTCCCCGTTCAATGCGAATACTTCGCCCTCGACGGTATCAGTAAAATCCTAGACCTGCTCAACCGCATTAAAAACCAAGGAGTTAATCCTAACCTAGAGCTAGTAGGTGTTGCCCTAACCATGTTCGATGCTCGGACACGCCTGAGCCAGCAAGTAGTCAATGAATTGAAGCAACATCTACCAGACAAAATCTTCACCACCATCATTCCCCGGTCTATCCGACTCAGTGAAGCCCCTAGCTTTGGGAAACCCATTATGGCGTATGACCCCAGCGGCGTAGGCTCACAAAGTTACCGTTTACTTGCTCAAGAATTTATCCAACGGGTTGCGTAAATCAAGGAATGCACCCGGCGAGAGTTGAACTCACAACCTCTGCCTTCGGAGGGCAGCGCTCTATCCAATTGAGCTACGAGTGCGTAATACTGATCATAAGTAACTCAATTTCACGCGCAAGAAAATTTCAAGCTTGTGATTGCGCAACAAATGAAGTCTCAGTCCAAGTTTTAGGATACCGTTTAGAACCTACTTCGACGACGAGTGCTACCAAACTCCGTAGCCCTTCCTTAGAACGCTCACAATTTTAGTATTCATGATTTCACTTCTAATTTATGAAAGATCCTTCTCTTCATCAGTACTCACTTCATCATCGCCTGAAACGACTTGAGCAATCGCTTTCAAGTAATCTCCCGCATCTAGGCCGACAAGTTTAACGCCCATGGTATTGCGACCAGCCTCTCTGATCGCCTTGACATTGGTGCGCACCATTTGTCCTTTAGCTGTAATCAGCATGATCTCATCCGTTTCCTTCACGGTCAAAGCACCCACGACTTTACCCGTTTTTTCGCCGGTTTTCATAGTGATGATCCCCTTACCACCACGAGACTGTTGACGATACTCCACAAAGGCTGTGCGTTTCCCAATGCCGTTTTCTCCCGCCACCAATAGGGTTGCTGTGGCATCAACAATGGCTAAGGCGACAAGAACGTCATCCTTGCCTAAGGAAATACCCCGGACACCAGTCGCTGGACGACCCATGCTCCGCACATCCTCTTCGCTGAAACGAATGCTCATACCTTCCCGTGTAATCAGAACCGCATCACTCTCACCATTGGTTAATCTCACTTCAATAAGGGCATCTGTCTCGTCGATACCTATTGCGATGATTCCGCCCTTACGTGTATTGGCGAAATCAGCTAAGGGCGTTTTCTTTACCGTGCCATTTTGCGTAGCAAAAAAGACGTAAGAATTTTCTGATTTCCAAGTGATGTCCTCATTATTCGGTCCCTTCTTAGACTCGACACGGAGCAAGGCCACTACTTTCTCTGTGCTTTGTAAGGACAGGACATTGGCAATGCTACGCCCCTTCGATGCACGAGAACCTTCAGGGATTTCATGCACGCGTTCGACGTAAACTCGACCACTATTGGTAAAGAACATAAGATAATCATGAGTGCTGGCAGTGAAGAGATGTTCGACAAAGTCAGAATCCTCCTCAGCCTCGGCCTGCCTTGTGGTCAGGCCTATCACCCCCTTACCTCCGCGTCTCTGTGCACGATAGCTAGAAATGGTCGTACGTTTGATGGAACCACCATGAGTTAGAGTAATGATAACGCCCTCATTCGCTATGAGATCCTCAATCGCCATCTCGCCTTCATCTGGAATGATCTGCGTACGCCGAGGTGTGGCATACTTATCTTTAATAGCTTTAAGTTCACTTTTGATAATTGAAAGCACACGTTTTTCACGAGCTAAAATATCAAGTAAATCAGCAATACGCTTAATAAGTTCCGCATATTCATTTTTAATTTTATCATGCTCTAAACCCACCAACTGATAGAGACGTAGTTCTAGGATGGCCTCGATTTGTTGCTCACTGAAAATATACCGACCATTTACTAGACGAGCTTCGTTTCGAATCAAAACACCGAACTGCTCAACATTTTTGCGGGTAAACTCATAGCCAGCCAACTTCAATCGAGCTTCATCACGCGTCTTGGACTCACGTATGATGCGGATGAATTCATCCATATTCGCCAAAGCAATTAAGAAGCCTTCAAGGGTTTCTGCACGTTTTTCTGCATTGGCTAATTCAAATTTGGTGCGTCGGATGATAACTTCCCGTCGATGTTCAATGTAACAGACCATAAGGTCTTTAAGGTTAAGCACCTTAGGCCGACGCTGGTCGATGGCCAGCATGTTACTGCTAAAGCTCGTTTCGAGGGAAGTTAGTTTATAAAGATTATTAATAACAACTTTTACAGCGGCATCACGTTTTAACTCGATCACGACTCGGGTATTTTCATCCGACTCATCACGAATGGCCGTAATGTCAGTCAGCGTCTTCTCATTGACCAATTCCGCAATACGCTCGACTAAGGTAGCGCGGTTGACATTGAATGGAATTTCATCAACTACGATCACATCTTTTCCGCCCTTCATTTCTTCTGTATGCAGCTTACCACGAATTTTAACGGCACCGCGTCCTGTCTTAAAATAACTCTTAATCCCCTCAATTCCGAGGATGGAGCAGCCAGTGGGGAAATCAGGGCCTTTAACAAATTGCATGAGAGATTCCACCGCAATGTCAGGATCATCAATGACCGCAAAAATCCCGTCGACGATTTCTCCCAAATTATGCGGAGCGATATTCGTAGCCATACCGACGGCGATGCCAGTGCCGCCATTAACTAACAAGTTCGGAAATGCCGCAGGAAAAACAACAGGCTCCGTTCGTGTCTCGTCATAGTTCGGAACGAAATCGACCGTATCCTTTTCCATGTCTTCCATCAATGCTGCACCTAAGTGCGTAAGGCGCGCTTCGGTATAACGCATGGCAGCTGGTGGATCACCTTCCACGGAGCCGAAGTTTCCTTGCCCATCAACTAGGCAATCTCGCATAACCCAATGCTGTGCCATGTGGACTAAGGTCGGATAAATAACCGCTTCTCCGTGAGGGTGGTAATTTCCGGAGGTATCGCCGCAGATTTTAGCGCATTTTCTGTGTTGACGACCAGGGTATAAATTTAAATCATGCATCGCAAAAAGAATGCGGCGCTGCGAGGGCTTTAAGCCGTCACGCACATCGGGTAAGGCACGCGAAATAATAACCGACATGGAGTAATCAAGAAAAGAACCCTTGATTTCATCAGCTACGTTGATCTTCTCAATCTTTTCGTTCTGTGCAAATAAAGAGCCAGGGCTTAGCTTCGTTTCTTTAGGATCTGTCGGGGGTGTGGGAGGTGTCGTTTCGTCTGCCATAAAAGAATGAGGTTAATGGGTGGATTGTTAATTGGTTAGTAAAATTTATAAAACGGGAATACCTAAACGTTGCGCCGCTGCCATCATGCGGGAATCATTAGTAACGAGGGGAAATAATTGAGAAAGATCACAGGCCGCTAAATGAAGCGCATCAAGCGATCTCAGCGGAACTAAAGGATGACAAACTTCCATGATTGATTGAGCCTTACGAAAAGTCTCCGTTCGGCACTGTAAAAGGTGGATGTCATGCTCAGTAACCTGCTCTTGAAAAATGGCCCAAACTTTTAACCTCTGCTTAGCATGGAGCTTACCACTGCGTTCCTTGGCCAGTAAAGCTCCTGCCACTTCGGTGTAGAGGAGTTCTGAAGAGACTAAGGGCTGACCCTCCACTTTATCAGCATAAAAAGCTGAATCAGGCTCAAGGGTCAGCAACTTAATCATAACACTAGTATCAATGTACATAATGATTACCAGCGACCATCTCGGTCTTCTCTAACAATTTCTTCCGCAAAGGGACCTTCTGTCTGCATGGGCATTGATTTTAATAAGTCCCAATTAACCTTATACGGCTTAGAAGTTTTACGAAAAGGCACCATTCGAAGCACAGGTTTACCATCACGAGTTAACACGATTTCTTCCCCCTCTTCCACCATATCAGCCAATGCCGAAAGCTGAGCCTTGGCTGCACGCAGGTTGATGACTTTACCCAGCTCAGGCATGACCGCAACCTCCCTTACTTTTGAGGAAAGGACTTCGTCTGAAGTGTATCTAACTGATTTACGTTCTTTCATTCTTTAAATGTAGTCACATGTAGTTCTTCAATCAAGCTTTATATAAAAAATGTGACTACACGTCTAAGTTCTTAACATTGAGTGCGTTATCCTCGATGAAACGCCTTCTCGGCTCTACTTCGTCACCCATCAGTGTGGTAAACATCTCTTCCGCTTCGACTGCGTCAGTCAGGTCAATACGAAGAAGTTTCCGCCGAGATGGGTTCATAGTGGTCTCATAAAGTTCTTTAGCATTCATTTCGCCTAGACCTTTAAACCGCTTAATCTGAACTCCCCGCCGACCGATCTCCATGATTGATGCCAAAATTTCTGTCAGAGAAAATAAGGACTTTACCTTAGCGTCATCCCCATCACCCTCGATGATTTGGTACAAAGGATGATCTTGCGAAGCATAGTGATCCACATGCAGACCTTTATCATCAAGCTTCGATAACAAACTAAAAATTGCCTTGCTCTCGGTCAAGTTAACATGTCGTGCACGACGAGTGGGAACATCTTTTTTCTTCTCAGAAACCTTCACCTCCACATTTTCCTCTTCGCGCGCCTCATCTCCGAAAAGTTTTAAATCAGCATTTTCACTAGCAAACAAAGCTAAGGCTTCATCCGTAATAAAGTAGTGAACTTTTTCCGCATTCCCTTCACGAATCCGCACCAAGTGTTGCGGTAAAATCCCCGACTTCTGATCACGCTTACTTAAATAAGATTCAAAATCTCCACCATGCCGTTTAATACTAGTGGCATATTTATCAAGCTGCTGGAGTAGCTCCAATACTTCCGCTAATTGCTTGGTATTAAACTCTTTGTTATCAGACAAACTTCTGAGACGCACATCTTCTGTGCCCAGCTGGATCAGAATCTTCGCCATCTGCGCATCATCTTCCACGTATTCCTCACGCTTCTTGCGCTTAATTTGATATAAAGGCGGTTGGGCAATATAGACGAAACCCTGTTTCACCAACTGCGTCATTTGCCGATAAAAGAACGTCAACAAAAGAGTTCTGATGTGTGATCCATCCACGTCCGCATCCGTCATAATAATGATTTTATGGTAACGTAGCCGCTCTATGTTAAAGGCTCCCTCCCCTTCTCCGTCCCCGATCCCCGTGCCGATGGCCGTGATCATAGTCCGAATTTCCGTGTTTTGCAGCACCTTATCTAAACGAGCTTTTTCTACGTTGATCAATTTCCCACGCAATGGAAGGATAGCCTGAAATTTACGGTCGCGCCCCTGCTTAGCTGAACCACCGGCCGAGTCCCCCTCAACGATAAATAACTCCGTATTGGCTGGATCACGATCCGAACAGTCCGCTAACTTGCCAGGCAAGCCCCCAGCACCTAGTGCAGTCTTACGCACGGCTTCCCGAGCTTTACGCGCTGCTTCGCGAGCACGCGCTGCAGTCAAAGCCTTATCGATAATTTTCTTAGCTAAGGGAGGGTTTGCATCAAAGAACGCCATCAAACCCTCATACGTGGCTGACGCCACCATGCCATCCACCTCAGGGGAAATAAGTTTCACCTTCGTCTGTGACTCGAACTTAGGATCGCTATGCTTAATTGAGATAACCGCCGTTAAGCCCTCACGCACATCTTCACCCGTAATCGCTGGATCTTTATCCTTTAAAATACCATTCGCCTTAGAATACTGGTTGATCGAGCGTGTTAAAGCTGTGCGGAAGCCTGACAAGTGCGCCCCACCGTCAGGATTATGCACCGTATTCGTGTAGCAAAGAACCATTTCACTAAAGCCGTCATTATACTGCATGACCGACTCCATGTGAATCTCCACCTGCTTATCCGGTGTGTCCACGTGGTTTTGTTTACGCACCACGACAGGTTTCACATGCACTACGGATTTATTTTTATTTAACTGCTTAATAAAATCTTCAATCCCATCCTTGTAATAGAAAACTTCCGCCTCGGTCTTCTGAGTGCGTTCATCAATAAGATAAATCTTTAATCCAGAATTCAAGAAAGCTAGTTCCCGCAAACGCTGCTCAATCCGGTCGGTTTTAAATTCCAGAGTTTCCTTAAAAATTTCATGATCCGGCATGAAGGTGATGAGTGTCCCCGTATTCTTGCACTTACCGATTACCTCTAACTTCTTCGTTGTCTTCCCACGCTCAAATGCCATGTGGTGTACCTTGCCATCACGGTAAACTTCTACTTCAAACCATTCCGAAACCGCATTCACACACTTCGCTCCTACTCCGTGCGTGCCGCCAGAAAATTTATAGCCGCCTTGGCCATATTTACCGCCAGAATGCAGCGTTGTTAGCACCATTTCTACACCAGGGATTTTATATTGCGGATGAATATCCACAGGAATACCACGGCCATTGTCTTGAATAGAAATTGAGCCATCTATGTGAATCGTCACATCAATCCGATCACAATGTCCCGCTAGGTGCTCATCGACCGAGTTATCTAACACCTCAGAAACGCAGTGGTGCAAAGCTCGTTCATCTGTTCCTCCGATGTACATTCCGGGCTTTTTCCGAACCGCTTCTAAACCTTCTAACTTACCGAGTTTTGATGCATCGTAGGTGTCTGACATATCTTAAAATAATCTCAAAAAAACGGGTTCGTAGCAATGGATTTCTGACTCTTTTTTTTATCCGCAAACTCTTGGTGATTAAACCATTGCAAAAAGCTTTACAAAGTCGGGAAAGCAGTCTTTTAAGCTAAGACTACTAGCTAGTTATAAGCTTCTATTTGAGATGTGTTCGAGCAAAAGCCTGCGCCTCAGATAAGGCTTCATTACCCTCGTTAAATAGTTTCGCAGTCTCCCTCAACGATGACTCTAAATACTTAGTCCTTATCTCAAGTGGCTGCCCGCCTAAATAAACCCAGAGCACCTCAATGTTCGTCACTAATTTGTCAATCGTTTCAGAGGAAGCTTCAAAAATATCGGCGTTCTCAATCATGTAATGATGTAAGTCATCAAAGGTTGGCCTTCCGAAAGTCTCAACGAGCTCATTGATGGCCGTGTAGTCCTTCTCCTCCATACGATGCAACTTCCCAAATACGATATCAATAGGGTGTGGTATAATGATTTCAATCTCATTCAACTTTAAGCCACATGCCCTGAGTAGATAATTTTTACCTGCCTTAAAAACTGTAGGTGGCAAAACCTGAACAAAAGGATCACCAACATCTAGTTTCCATTCCCTAACACGGTTGCGTAAATGCTCGAGGAACTGATCTGGTGTAATATCTATATCCGCACTTTTAACATGCAGTAGAGAAGCAAACTCTAAAGGAGCCGAACCGAATACCACGATTCCAGTATCTTTTAAATCAATATCTTTGCTCATTAAGCTCGTGAGTTTATTGAGCACCTTTCCCGATGGTGTAGCAGCCTCCACCCTAGCTTCCCATTTCCACCACCGCCAGCTACTTACCGTGCCCAGCATTTCTTCCCTTGTTCAATAAGACGCCCAGAAACACCTTTTGTCTCTAGAGCAGATTTATAAAACGCTAGCTTGAGTGGTGTTATCCTTAAGGTGCCACGCTCTGCTCCCATGAGGCAGTGCCCAATGTAACGTGAAGCCCGCCAAGCTGGATCAGAAGCATACTCACGACGACTGTTTTTTAGAACTGGCATGACACTTTTAAGATAGTCTTCTCGCAACAAGTTTCAAGCCTCAATCTAACTCACCTATAAATGTGATGGCCTTGAGTATTTAGAGGGCTTAAAGGATTTCTCTCTTTTAGGTTGATTCGGATTTTCTTTCTTATCTTTTAACACCCAACGCAACGGGCAGCCTTCCCACGGGTAATGTTTCCGGATATTAGATTCTAAATAGCGTTGATAATTATCGGTCCAAAGGTCTTTATCATTAATAAATGCCACAAGGGTAGGCGGTCCTTCCTCATCTCGTTGCTGGGATATATAGTAAATCTTTAAAGTCTTACCCTTACGTACAGGGGTGCTGCACTGCGCTACGATAGCTTTCATGGCACGGTTCAACGGTCCCGTCGGCACCATAGTCGCTCTAGCTTGTGCCACCGTTTCCAGTTTTTCTAAAAGAATTTTCATGTTGGTCTTTTCCTTCGCACTGGCAAAAACCATTGGTGCATGACTAAGGAAGAAAAATTCTTCCCTCACTGCTTCCTCATAAGCTTTACGGAAATCTTGCGCTTTCTGACCTTTTTTCTTTTCCACATCTTTAGAAAGATCCCATTTGTTGATCAATATAATGCAAGGCTTCTGCGCACCTTGAATTAACGCTGCAATCTTTTTTTCCTGCACCGCAATACCCTCAGACGCATCCATCACTAAGATGCAGATATGTGAGCGGTTAATCGAGTGTGCTGTCCGCGAGGTCATGGCCTGCTCTAGTTCATCATGAACTTTGCCTTTTTTACGCATCCCAGCTGTGTCTACGAATTGATACGTATGTTCGTTTAAGATAAAATCCACATCTATCGCATCGCGGGTAGTTCCGGCAACTGGACTGACGATGAGCCGATCTTCCTGAATCAAAGCATTAAGCAAAGAAGATTTACCCACGTTAGGCCGACCCACTACCGCTACGCGTGTTTTACGAATGCGCTCAGCATAAGCAATCTCCACTTCCTTCGCCCATTCTTTCGATACAGCTTCCATCAAAGTCTCCACCCCGCGTCCGTGTGCAGCGGAAACACCGAACATTTCAGAAAACCCTAAACGCCCAAAATCTTGTTCCCAGTCGTTTTGCTTATCCGTATCGAGCTTATTTACCACAAGAATCACCCGCTTACTTGTCTTGCGTAAACGACGGCCTATCTCAGCATCCAGCGGTCTAACACCTTCACGACCATCAACAACAAAGAGAATCTCCGTGGCAATATCTAGAGCAATATTAACCTCACGTTGAATAGCTTCTTCAAAACCAGAGTGATCATCTAAACCAACCCCACCTGTGTCGATCAAGGTAAAAGGCTTTTCCTCATAATTTGCTTCCATGCTGAGTCGATCCCGTGTCACACCAGGTCGGTCGTAAACCAGTGCGATTTGTTTACCACAAATTCGGTTGAACAAGGCCGATTTTCCAACATTCGGACGACCGACAATAGCTAGCACAGGTTTCATAGAAGTAAGAGGTTACACAGTTTGCTTGGATTAAAACGGTAAAATGAATAGAAGCCTCTAATCTTATTTAGAAGACTGAGCATAACCACTGTCGTTCATGGCCTTAAACCCACGCATTAAATAAACCACAATCGAAATTACCGTGAAGACTGCCGCCAAATAAATCACCAGCATCAGTGGAATAGCAGTTAGCTTTAACAAAATGATCGCAACAGCCGCCATTTGTAAAAAGGTCGAAGCCTTCCCAGACCAGTGTGGTGAGACTTTAATATGACGAGTAAATAGATGCAAACAAACGAAGCCTAGGATCAGAATCACGTCCCGACTTAACACCAACACTAAAAACCACAAAGGCAACTTCCCCAAACCTTCTACCATGACAAAACTAAGAGTAATAATGGCTGACAATAAAAGTGCCTTATCAGCCAACGGATCCAGAATAGAACCTAGTTGACTTTTCTGCTTAAAGGCTCGCGCCACATATCCATCAATGGCGTCTGAAACCGCAGCTACTAAAAAAGTAACCACGGCGGCAACCCTATACCAGTCCTGCACCTGCCCAGCCTGACTACTTTCGTTGTAATAAAGTAGGAATCCAATAAACACTGGGATCAACAAAATCCGAAATAACGTAATTTGCGTAGCGAAAGTCACCCAGTCACTATGCCCTTGCCGTGGTAATGAAGCGATAGCTTATTTATGATAGATACCAAAAAATTCTGACTAATGACTAACGCCCATTCCAACTAAAAAGGCCACGATGGCTTGCTGCGTGGGTAAACGATTTCCTGCTTGCTCAAAAATAACTTCTGCATGTTGCTCTAAAACTTCTTCCGTAATTTCCATGCCGCGGTAGGCGGGTAAGCAATGCAAGACTAATGCCTCAGGCTTTGCTAAAGATAGAAGCTCACGATTGATTTGATAGCCTTGGAAAACTTTTTTACGGTCTTGTGCTTCCGCCTCCTTGCCCATGGAAACCCAAACATCCGTGTAAAGAACATCTGCACCTACCGCTGCTTTTTGCGGATCATTTGTTAAGGTCACATTCGCATTCGTCACCGTCGTTTGGTAAATCTCTGGTGCTGCGCACACTAATTGGAAATCCATAACCTCCGCCGCATGAACCCATGAACGACCCATGTTGCAGCTGGCATCGCCCACAAAGACGACCTTCTTTCCACGGATCGACCCAAAGCGTTCTTCATACGTGAAAATATCTGTCAAAATCTGGCAGGGGTGTTCTTCATCCGTTAAAGCATTAACCGTAGGCACGCCAGAATAATCGGCGAATTGTTCCACATCCGTCTGGGCATAGGTGCGTATAACCGCACCGTGGATCATCTTCCCTAAAACGCGAGCGGTGTCGATGATGGGTTCACCACGGCCAAGTTGAATATCTTGAGAACTGAGAAACAAGGTCTCTGCACCCAGCTCACGTAACCCCACCTCAAAGGATACGCGGGTTCGAGTAGAACTTTTTGAAAAGAGCAAAGCCCAGGTTTGACCTTTGAGAAAGTCCCACTTTTTTTTCCCACGTAGTGCTTTGAATACGCCAACATTTTTTAAAATGATCTCAATTTCTTCCCGACTAAAATCCTTAAATTTAAGGTAGCTTCTCATAGAGTTTTCCGGATGATACCTAGGGCTTGATCTATTTCTGCCCTCGTTATGTTGTAAGGCGGAAGAAACCGTAAAATATTACCTGTGGCAGGGATCAGCAATAGTCCAGCTTCACGCAGTTTTTGTCCCGCCAGCGTCACGTCCCCTTCCATTAATAATCCTAGCATAAAGCCCATACCACGCACTTCCAAGATAGAGTGACGACCTTGTAGTTTCTTTAACTCCGCCTTCAGATAATCCCCTAGGATGCGAATGTTTTCCGAAAGTTTTTTAGATTCTATCTCTTCTAAAATGGCGAGACTTACCGCACAAGCTAACGGTGTTCCGCCATAAGTTGTACCATGCGTCCCAGGCTGTAAGACGTCCGCATAGGCTTGATCAATCCACACCGCACCGATCGGGAAGCCGCCGCCTAAAGACTTCGCCATGGAAATCCCATCTGGCCTAAAGTTCTCTCCTCCAGAAATTCCTTCTAAAATACGTTGATAACTTTGAAAACATCCCGTCCGAAAAAAGCCGCACTGCACAGCATCCAGTAGTAAAAGAATACCTTTTTCTTGGGTCAGCTTGCGTAGTGCTAACAAGTAGTCTGGAGTAGCTGAGGTTATCCCGCCTTCCCCCTGAATCCCTTCAATCATAATGGCCGCCGTTCTCTCCGTAATGGCAGAGGTCATGGCTTGGATATCATTATATGGCACCTGAATAAATCCTGGCATCAAGGGCTCAAATCCTTTCTTCACCTTATCCTGACCCGTGGCGGCTATACCTGCCATGGTGCGACCATGAAAAGAATTAAGCGTGGTAATGACCTCATATTTCCCCTGATCATGCATTGCTTTACGTGCCAGCTTGAATAATCCCTCGTTCGCTTCCGCTCCACTGTTACAGAAAAACACTTTGCCGGCCCCAGTTAAGCGGACAATCTCCTGTGCTAACTTACCCTGCCCTGCATGATAATAAAGATTGGAGCAGTGAATGAGCTGCTGCGATTGTTCGCTTAAGGCTCGCACCATCGCAGGATGGGAGTGACCCAAACAATTCACCGCAATACCACCACCGAAATCGAGATACTCCTTACCATCCACATCCCAAACACGACAGCCCGTACCCTTTGCTAAAACAAGACTGCGGGCGTAAGACGGAACCACATAGTTTTCATAGGTTGCTTTAATCTGTTCAGCTGATTCGGGATTTTTCACAAGATATGGTTGGTTGAAAAGAGCTCAATCCTTAACTATTTCAGTTCCTATTCCTTGATTCGTAAATAGCTCCAACAAAAGAGCATGAGGAATGCGCCCGTCAATTAAATGGATTTTACTGACTCCGTGCTTCAATGCCTTCAAACAAGAATTCATCTTAGGCAACATACCTCCATCAATGATCCCATCCCTCTTCAGCCGCTCGATATCCAGTGGTGTAATCGTCGGGATCAAGGTCTCCGGGTCTTTCGGATCACGCATCACGCCGTTTACGTCCGAGAGATAAATTAACTTTGCCGCTTCCAAGCTAATCGCCATTTCAGCCGCGGCGATGTCTGCATTCACATTATAGGCCTGTCCTTGTTCGTCTTCACCCACTGGGGAAATGACGGGTACCACCTCATCCCGAATCGCTTCGAGCACACGTAAAACCTGGCATCCCACTACATCGCCTACAAAGCCCAGATCGACTCGTTCCCCTTTATACTCAAAAGGCTCAGACTTAATCGCTTTAAAAATATCTCGTCCAGAAAAAGAGCGAGCCTTACCTCCTTTACTGATAATTTGTTCCGTGATGCTAGGAGTGATTACTTGGGAAAGAACCTCGTCCACAATTTGCACTGAATCTTGATCCGTAACACGAAGACCTGCAATAAACTTAGCTTGCAGCCCCTTTTCCTGCATCCGTTTCGTAATAGCCTTACCTCCGCCATGAACAATGACGGGATTAATCCCCACCGCTTCTAAAAAAACAATATCACGCACGACCGATGCCACCAGCGTAGGATCTTCCATCGCACTGCCGCCGTATTTAATCACGATCGTTTGACCACGAAAACGTTGCAAATAGGGTAGCGCCTCGACTAAAACTTCAGCCCGTTCAATGGACTTAGAAAAATAACTCATATACGCTTCCTTGGGGCACTACTCACCTTTATTCAAGGTAACATATTCTTCCGTCAAATCATTGACCAAAAGATGATAGCAACCCTTACCTTGATGGAGATCAATACTGATGGAGAAATTACGATTCCGCACTTCCTTACGCAACCGAGTCATGGGAGTAGAACTTGCTAGGCCACCTTTAACGCCGATCAACCCATTGTAATAAATATCTATCATTTCTTCTTTAACCTGTGCTGGACTGTAACCTAGCGCATCCATTAAACGTCCCCAATTAGGATCATTGCCTGCCCAAGAACTTTTCACTAAAGGAGATCGGGCAATAGTTTCCGCAGCTCTCTTGGCATCAAGATCATTACGAGCACCCTGAATCGTTAGCTCCACGACCTTACTAATGCCCTCGCCATCCTCTATAATTAAGCGGGCTAACTTCCTCATGACTTCGATCAAGACACTCTCAAACTTGGCAATCTCAGGGTGATTCTTATCTAGGACCGCATTACCTGCTAACCCATTGGCTAGAACAAAAACTGTATCATTCGTGCTCGTATCGCCATCGACGGATATGCGGTTAAATGTTTTCTCCACACATTCAGCCGTAAGCTTAATGAGAGTCTTACCTTCAATGGCTGCGTCCGTTGTTAGGCAAGCAAGCATCGTGGCCATGTTAGGGTGAATCATACCCGCCCCCTTAGCCATGCCACCGATAGTTACCGTTTTCCCATTGATCATTAAGGTCGCAGCACATTCCTTCGAATAGGTGTCAGACGTCATAATGGCTTTTGCCGCTGATTTACCACCAGTGCATGTCAATTTTTTCACCAACTTACCCACGCCTCGCTTAACTTTAGCTAGAGGCAGCGGAATGCCGATGCGTCCTGTAGAGCAGACCAGAACTTCTTGCCGTTTAAAACCAAGTTTAGTGGCGACTTCTTGTGTCATAGACTTAGCGTCATTGATCCCCCGTAGACCCGTACAAGCGTTGGCGTTGCCAGCATTGAGGATAATAGCGCGCGCGCAACCCTTCTTGGCATGTTCCATGCTCAAACGTACAGGGGCTGCCTTCACTTGATTCATGGTGAAAGTGGCACCGACCTGAGCTCTAACTTCTGAAACCAGAAGAGCCATATCTTTTTTCCCAGAAGGCTTAATTCCTGCAGCCACGCCTGCTGCAATAAAGCCCTTAGCTGATGTCACGCTTCCATTTTTTAACCATTTATAATCCGTCATAATATCATCCTTAAAGGCCTGTGCTTTCCTTTAAACCAAACCTCACATTAAAAGCCTGCACTGCCTGAGTGGCAGCACCTTTGCCAAGATTATCTTGAGCAGTGAAGAAGAAAATTCTACCCGTTCGTGCATCACAACGCACGGAGACCTCAATGTAGTTTGTTCGCATGACCCGCTTCGTTTCAGGCAACAGATCTTGCCCTAAAACTTTCACGAAATGTTCGTGCTGGTAAAAGTCCTCATAAAGTTTTTGCACTTGGTCATTCGTCAAGGGCTTGGTCATTTCAGCTACCGTTGTTGTTAGCATACCACGGATCAATGGAACTAAATGTGGCGTAAAAGAAATCGTCACGGCCTCCCCAGCCAACAAGGAAAGCTCCTGCTCAATCTCAGGGATGTGCCGATGTCTAGGAACGCTATAAGGCATGACGTTTTCATCCCGCTCGCAGAAGGAATATAAGGCGTCAGCTTTCTTGCCCGCACCAGATACACCTGATAACGAGTTAACAATAATCGTGTTAAGCTTGACCAGTCCGTGCTTCAAGGCTGGAGCCAGACCTAAAATTGTGCTGGTGGGATAGCAGCCTGGACAGGCGATGAGTTGAGCCTCAACTAATGAAGCCCGGTACAATTCCGGTGAACCATATACGGCTTGCGCTAGCAACTCAGGCGCAGGATGCTCGGCATAATAATACTCCAGATATTTCACCGGGTTTTTTAAACGAAAATCTGCACTTAAATCTAACACGGTTTTCCCAGCCTTAATTAACGGCACCGCATACTCCGCCGCCACTCCGTGGGGCAATGCGAGAAAAAATACCTCCGCTCTTGTGATGACCTCCTCTGGGCTTAAATTCTCAAAAGCGAGGTTTGCGGAATCTGCCAAAGGACCTAAAACTTTACTCAGTGACTGACCAGCTAGTTGCCTAGAGGTAATGGCAGTTAAAGAGACGTGAGGATGTTGTAAAAGAACACGCAGTAACTCTTCACCCGTATAACCAGAAGCCCCTATCACTGCCACTTTCAATAAATCTGACATGAGCTCAAAATCTTGGAGGATTCCTCAGGCCAAAGCAAGTGTGTCCTTCGAGAAAAAGTGAGGTCTTAACAACAAAAAAGCGCCCGAGCCTGAGCTTGGACGCTTTTCCGAAAAACAGGAGAAAACAAAATCAACGCTTGGAAAACTGGAAACGCTTACGAGCACCAGGCTGACCAGATTTTTTACGCTCTTTCATGCGCGAATCACGCGTCAGTAAACCTTGCTTCTTTAAAATAGTGCGGTGTGCGACATCCACTTGAATAAGGACGCGAGCTAGAGCCATACAAGCGGCACCCGCTTGGCCTTCAAGCCCGCCCCCAGCCGTGCGGAGTTGAATGTCAAAACTTTTTTGCGTTTCCGTTAAAACCAAAGCCTGCAAGGCAGACCTGCGTTGGGCACCTGTGCAAAAATATTCTTCAAAAGCCTTACCGTTCACGGTGATGAGACCTTTACCGACACGAACATTTACTTGAGCCATGGCTTCTTTACGGCGACCAATAGCGGAAAAAATTTGAATTGCTGACATAATGGATACTTATTGTAGTTGGACGTTATTTGATCTTGAGAGCCACAGGATTCTGAGCCACGTGGGGATGTTCTTCCCCCGCATAAATGTGAAGTTTTTTCAGGACAGCACGACCTAGGCGATTGTGCGGAACCATGCCTTTAACGGCACGCTCAAGGATGAGAGTAGGACGGCGACGACGTACCTGCTTAGGGGACTCAAGCTTTTCTCCACCGACGTAACCAGAGTACGTATGATAAATCTTCTGCTCTTCTTTTTTTCCCGTGAACAAAGCCTTTTCGGCGTTGATAATAATGACGTGATCACCTGTATCATTGTGTGTGGTGTAAATGACTTTGTTCTTACCACGCAAAACGTCTGCCACTTTCTGGGCTACGCGGCCCACGATTTGTTTGTCTGCGTCAACCACATACCACTTGCGGTCCACTGTTTCTGCTTTAGCCGAGAATGTTTTCATAAAAAGGAGTGAAGAAAGTAAAATTTGAAAGGCAAACTGTCAACGCTTTTTGTTGTCAGAATGATTTTTTTTCGTAATATTCTTCTTTTTAACAAGTAAACCACGTAAATCAGAACACCTTAAAGCCTGCCCATTCTAACCTAATATCAGCTCATTCCCATGAAAAAAATTTCCAAACCCAAAACCGCTACCGCTAAAACATCCGCCAACGGACGCTCCAATACCGTCATGACGGGAGCTGAAATTTTAGTTGCTGCCCTAGAACGTGAAGGAGTCGATACCATTTTCGCTTACCCCGGCGGTGCCAGCATGACCATACATCAAGCTCTCACCTACTCTAAAAAAATTCGCACCATTCTCCCTCGCCATGAACAAGGCGGGGTCTTCATGGCGGAAGGTTACGCTCGTGTTTCAGGTAAAGTAGGCGTTTGTATGGCCACTTCAGGCCCAGGTGCCACCAACCTCGTCACTGGCATAGCAGATGCCTACATGGATTCTACCCCCCTCGTTGCCATCACAGGTCAAGTTGCCCGCGCCATGATCGGGAAGAGTGCCTTTCAGGAAACCGACGTTTTCGGCATGACACTGCCTATAGTTAAACATAATTATCTTGTGATGGATGTGAATGACATCCCGCGCATTGTTAAAGAAGCCTTCCTTATTGCCAGCAGCGGTCGTCCTGGCCCTGTGCTCATCGACATACCTAAGGACGTCCAAGGCGCCACGACTCAACCCGTTTTTCCGAAAGAGGTAAAACTACGAGGCTTTAACCCACCCCCTAAGGCGGATGACTTACCTTTACATGAAATCCTCGGTTTGATCGAAAAAGCTGATCGCCCCATGCTCTATGTCGGCGGCGGTATCATTTCCGCAGAAGCCTCAGGCGAACTTAAAAAATTCGTGACCTCCACCAACATCCCCGTCACCACGACTCTCATGGGAATCGGAGCCTTTCCTGAAACCCACGAGCTCTCCACCAAATGGCTTGGCATGCACGGAACCGTTTATGCCAACATGGCCGTGGATGAGTGCGACTTACTCTTAGCCTTCGGCGTGCGTTTTGACGACCGGGTGACGGGTAAAGTTAGTGAATTCGCTAAACACGCCACTATCGTCCATATCGAAGTGGACGACGTAGAAATTAATAAAAATAAGAACGTCCATTTACCCATCCTCAGCGACGTAGGTTACGCCTTAAAGCGATTGAACCAAATCATCGCCAAAGAAAATCGTGTGCGTAAAAATTTCCCCGCTTGGCATAAACAAATTAAGGAATGGAAAAAAATCCACCCCCTCCACTACCACCCAGAGCCTGGCCTCATCATGCCTCAACAAGTGGTCGAAGAACTCTACCGCCTAACCAAAGGTGAAGCCATCATTACCGTCGGCGTGGGTCAGCACCAAATGTGGGCTGGGCAGTTCTATGATTTTGCTCACCCTCGCAGCTTCATCAGCTCCTCAGGTCTAGGCTCCATGGGCTTCGGCTACCCAGCTGCGCTTGGTGCTAAAGTCGCCTGCCCTGACCGTCAAGTAGTTGACATCGACGGAGACGGCAGTTTTGTCATGAATATCCAAGAGCTCGCCTGCGCCGCTGCTGAAGACATCGCCGCTAAGGTTATCATTATTAATAACCAACACCTCGGGATGGTGATGCAATGGGAAGACCGCTTCTTTAAGAGCAATCGCGGCCATACCTACCTTGGCCTGCCGAACGACCGCGAACGTATGTATCCAGACTTCGTAAAAGTTTGTGAAGGTTTTGGCGTAGAAGCTGAACAAGTCCTCCATCCCAAAGACCTAATCCCTGCCCTCAAACGCATGTTAGCCTCTAAAAAAGCTTACGTTTTAGATGTTCTTGTTCCCTACACCGAACACGTGTTGCCCATGATCCCGGCAGGTAAAACAGTTAAAGACATCATCACCGAACCCATGAGAAAAGGCGATGAAATCCACGGTGCTGAGGTTCCTGGCTAAAGACCATGAAGTGCTAGTTCCTACTTCAGCCTTTTGCACAACCAGTTTAGGCAGTCGTTTGCCCAAGAGTGTCCATTCTTCATGCCCAAGCCATGGCCTCCGTCTTGATAGACGTGCAATTCAAAGGGGACGCTAGACTTTTGTAAGGCATGGGTAAAGAGTAAAGCATTATCGACAGAAACACTGTCGTCCTCGTAGGTGTGCCAAATAAAACAAGGAGGAGTAAGAGGAGAAACGTGCCTCTCTGCCGACGTTTCCTCGATGAGCTCCTGACTAGGGTTTTCACCTAGTAAGTTATTACGAGATCCTCCATGCGTCGTCTTACTCATGGTAATAACAGGATAACATAAAACACCTAAATCAGGGCGAGAACTCACCCGCTCCACGGGATCTGAATGATTGTGCTGCCCGGCGTCCCACTTGGTTAAAAGTGTTGCCGCTAAGTGCCCGCCTGCGGAGCACCCTACCAGCACGATTTTATCTGGGTGAATGCCCCATTCCTTCGCATGAGCTCGCACTAAGCGCACGGCACGCGCCGCATCTAGTAGCATGGTTGGATGCCTGTAACCAGCAGAACCTAGACGATAATTACAAACAAAAGCTTTCAAGCCCCAAAGCTGAAATACGCCCGCCATCCCCTCACCTTCCTGTGAGGAAAGCCCCGCGTAACCTCCACCTGGTAGCAAAATAACGGCCGCATCAGGGAAAATCTCTCCAAAAGGTTCATAAATGTCTAAGGTCGGATTGTCTTGAGCCGAATTACCTTGAGAAAGAGGAGCCATGTCTTCATAAAGCTGGATAGTTCGCATGTCACAAAAGTTGCCCTAGCTCAAAGAGTATTTACAGACTAATTTTATTAAAACAGTAGCTATATTTAATACTCCAAATGCTACGCCCAAGCGTCCAGCCTACTTTTTTACCCTAAACTCCTCCAACCTGCACCACTTGTACGGGGTCAAGTTTTCTATCTAAGAATCTCGTTGCCATGGAAGTAAAATGAGTTGGTAAATCTGTTAAATAAATTTGATCCGATATGGCTGCCTCTCTACGGCTGAACCAGTCGTCTCCCTGTAATGAATTCTGCACGTAACGGGCACAAGCTTCCGCAGAATCGACCAGCACTACTTCTGACCCGAGCATTTTTTTTAATAACGGCTTTAGTAAAGGGTAATGCGTACAGGCTAGCACTAAGGTATCAATCTTGGCTTGGTGAAAGGGCTCTAAATACTGCTCTAAAACTAAGCGTGTAGCATCATGCTCCAGCCAGTCTTCCTCAATAAGAGGCACGAGAAGCGGCGTCGCTTCTGCCACGAGATAAAGTTCAGGCCTAATCGTTTTTAATGCGTTTTGGTAAGCGGCACTTTTAATCGTTCCCGTAGTTCCGATGATGCCTATCCGTCCATTACGGGTGGCAGCTAAGGCAGATTGTACGCCAGGCTCAATCACCCCAAATACAGGGATAGATAACTCCTGCTTTAAAGCGGTTAAAGCATAGGCTGAAGCGGTGTTACAGGCCACGACAATTGCTTTCACATTTTTAGATAGTAAAAACTGGCAAATTTCCTTGGAGAAACGTCGCACCGTCTCGCTTGATTTGTTTCCATATGGCACCCGTGCGGTGTCTCCGAGATAGATGATGGATTCCTTCGGCAGCAGGTCGTGGAAAGCTCGGACGACAGTGAGGCCGCCCACACCAGAATCAAAAATGCCAAAAGATTTATCGCACTGGTTCATTTTTTTTCTCTTCCTCTACTTCACCTGCTGGTTGATCCTTAGGTTTAGCCTCTTCCTTTATCGGCGCCACCGTGTCGAGATCTGGAGGAACGGGGATTACCAAGGGCTTACTTAAGAGAAGCTGCGGACTGGCCTCAGATACCGGAGTTGAGGGAATCCTAGTCGGAGTAGGCAAAATTGCAGGATCACGTTTCTCAAGAGCGATTCCCACAGGCTTTGCTTGCGACAGCGGAGTCGTCGGCACGGGACTTGGACTTACCGCTGGCATAGGCGTGTCTTTAGGTAAGGGAACTGATTTAGACGCAGGCTGAATCGTAGTGGGGGCATTTTCCACCGAGCTAAGCATGAGCATACGGTAATTTTGCACTGCATTGGCTACCGCTTGAGCTATTTTTTGGCGGTAAGCTCCTGAGCTAATGAGTCGGGCATCGACCTTATGCGTTAAAAAACCTCCTTCGACAAGAACCCCTGGAATCTTTACCTTCCTAAGCACCACGAAGCGTGCACGCTTTAACCCACGGTCTCCTTCCGCAGAGTGTAGCCTGGTGATTTCTTGATGAACAGAATCGGCTAAAATTAAGTTAAGAGCATCATTGGCATTCCCGTTTTCTGAAATCCTGTCCTTAGCGGTGGGACGACCAGAATCACCCGTAGAAGAGGAGAATTGTGGCGTAAGCGCATATGTTTCCACACCGTGAGCATGGGAGGGGCCTGAATTATAATGGAGACTAACGAAGATCCAGCCTGAATTTTTATTAGCAATCGAGGCACGCTCTTCCAAAAGAATAAACTCGTCTTGGCTCCTTGTCATTTTATTTGGAATGCCAGCCACATCAAGTAAGGCTTTAAGCCGTTTAGCCGTGTCAAGCGTCCCCGTTTTTTCAAAAAAACCATTCCGACTACTCGCTCCATTGTCCGTTCCACCATGCCCTGCATCAATAATGACCCCCTCTAATTTCCTGCGCGGAGCCATTTCTTTACGCCTTATGAGCGGATCAAAAAGTTTGATCACATCCAACTTAGAAATAAAACCCCTACTCTCTGCGGTGACTACAAAGGGGAAACTTAACCAAATCCGCCGACCATTCCATCGAGCATCGCGACTGCCTGGTGTTAGTTGTAATTTTCCGTAGGCTCCTGTCATTTCAAAAGGATCTTTTTCTGGAATAGCCGCTGGAGTAAACTGGTAAAAGGCACAAAAAGACTCAAAGGTTACGTAGGGCTGCGAGCCAATCTTCGTCTCTTCCCAGCCGGCTGCTTTGACCCAGGTTGAACCTAGAAAAAACAACACCAACCCGAAACCAGTTAATTTAAATCCAAACATAATAGACTTAGCCAAAAGGATACTCTCTCCGAATCGCCCTATCTCTTCAAGGGAACATTATCGATCAGTCGTGTTTTCCCCACCATGACTGCAGCACAAAGCCTCCCACCAACCGCCTCTACATACTGAACGCAAAGCTGTGGATTCTTGCTGAGTAAATGACGAGCCGTCTTCTCCGCTTGTTGTGGTGATAGCGACTTAGCCGCCTCCTTTAAAGCCTGCGGTAAGCTCAAGGCATTCTCATACTCTTCACCGCTCAAATACTGGTTGCGTGAACTTAAAGCCAAACCCTTAGCATCTCGCAAAATTGGACCACGCAGAATTTTCACGGGCAGATGTAAATCCCTCACAATTCTTTCAATAACATCACACTGTTGGGCATCCTTCTGACCAAATACAGCTATGTCAGGCTGCACCACATTAAACAAAATAGTCACCACTGTAGCCACTCCATCAAAATGACCCAGTCGTAGCTCGCCACAGCGACTTACCGCTACTTGCTTTTCCTGCACCGTGGTCGAAGCATCCGCCGCATACAGGTTTTTCGGAGCAAATAAATAAGTTGCCCCCGCCGTCTTAGCTAAGTCGTAATCTTGCGCAAAGGGACGTGGATACCGTTTAAAATCCTCCCTAGGCCCGAACTGGGCAGGATTAACATAAATGCTCAAGATCACGACATCAGCCCGCTTACGTGCCAAATTTATTAAACTTAGATGCCCGGCATGTAAGGCACCCATCGTCGGCACGAAGGCTATTTTCTTTCCGCTCCGCTTTAGTCTTAAAGCTTCGCATTGCATTTGACGGGAACTCGTAATAAATTTCATGGCTTCAAAGGAAAACACTAGATGTCACAGAACTACATACAAAACTTATTTGCAGAACGTATCGGTGGAAATCGCTACGGCCTAGATACCGCTATTTATAAATTCGAGAAGATTAAACGCGCCAAGCGTGACGCCTTAGAGGCTAGGCCAGACCTTGAAATGTTTGACCTAGGCGTCGGCGAGCCAGATGAAATGGCCTTCCCCGAAGTGGTCGAGACCCTGATCTCCGAATCAAAGAAACCAGAAAACCGTGGTTACTCTGACAACGGCGGTCCTCGCTTAAAAGAAGCTGCCGCTCATTACATGAAAAAAGTGTGCGGAGTAAATCTTGATCCTAATCAGCAAATTCTCCACTCCATCGGCTCCAAGGCTGCCCTGAGCATCCTGCCAGCCGCCTTTATTAATCCTGGAGATGTCGTCCTAATGACTACACCTGGTTATCCTGTCTTCGGCACTCATGCTAAATATTACGGAGGTGTCGTGCACAACTTACCACTCACCGAGGCCAATGGCTATTTACCTGATCTTAAAAGCATACCAGAATCTATCCGAAAACAGGCTAAAGTTTTGGTGATAAATTACCCAAATAACCCCACGGGTGCCAGCGCCACGCCAGCTTTTTTCGAAGAGGTAGTCACATTCGCTAAAGAAAACGGCGTCATCGTCATTCACGACGCCGCCTATGCCGCACTCGTCTTCCAAGACAAACCTCTAAGCTTTCTCAGCACGCCTGGCGCGCTAGACGTAGGCATCGAACTACATTCCACCAGTAAGACCTTTAACATGACTGGTTGGCGTTGTGGTTTCGTGGCGGGTAACGAGCTCATCGTCAAAGCCTACGGTGATGTGAAAGATAACACTGACTCTGGCCAATTCCTAGGCATCCAAAATGCGTCGGCCTATTGTTTCGAACACCCCGAAATCACCGAAAAAATTGCGGCAAAATACTCTCGTCGCATGGATCTCTTGGTCCCAGTATTATGTAAACTAGGTTTTCCCGCTATTAAACCCGGCGGCTCCTTCTTTCTCTACGTGAAGGCGCCTAAGTTCGCTCAGAAAGGAACAGAAACTATTCCGTTCAAATCAGGTGAGGAGTTTTCTCAGTGGCTCATTCGTGATCACTCAATTTCGACCGTGCCTTGGGATGATGCGGGGAATTTCGTGCGCTTCAGCGTCACGTTTCAAGCTAAATCAGAGGCGGACGAGGTGAGAGTGGTTGGGGCGTTAGAGGAAAGACTCTCGGCCTACGCCTTTACCTTTTGAAGAGGCCTAGAGGTGGGAACAGACTTTAATTCTCTATATTTTTACTTTTAAAACGAGGCCAACATTTTGCACTTTTTACTGCACAGAATAACTTAGTCGCTTTTGCTAGTAAAAAACATAAGAGCTGCGGGCCCTAAAATGACGATAAACAGACATGGCAGGATAAAAAGAACTAACGGTATCATGATTTTAACGGGAGCTTGAGCAGCCGCTTTTTCTGCGCGTTGACGTCTTTTCACGCGCATAGACTCAGTCTGAATTTTAATAACTTCGGTTAAATTACCACCTAACTTCGTAATATAGTTAACAGCAGAAACGAAAGTCCTCAGATCATCTACTCCAGTTCGTTTGGCTAAGTTAACCAGAGCGTCGTAGCGGGAAATACCTAAACTAATTTCTCTTAAAGTGCGCTTCATCTCATCAGAAAGGGCACCTTTGGTTCTTTCCGCCACGATTGCCATAGCCCCATCAAAAGCCATACCAGCTTGTACGCTGATGCTTATTAAGTCGAAGGTAAATGGCAATGCGAGGAGTATCTCATGCTGTCTTTTTTTTGCCTTCCCCGCGACGATACCGACGGGTAATCTGTATCCCAAAAGCCCTGCGATCGCACAAACTCCGATTAGCATGAGGAGTGAAATTTTTCCAGTAATAACGTGGGGTAAAAATAAGATAAAACATCCCACAGGCAGTATAGACATTAATATCCAACTCAATGTTGTTAACTGAACACCCGTAAGGACTCCCATAAGACCAGCCTGAGCAATATTCATGTCTGCCTTTGCAATCATCGTTGCTGGAGTCAGTGCACTAAAGTTTTTTGAAAGTTTATTTGATAAGGGAAGAAAAACACGGGTTATGATATTTTTATCCATGACTTCAGCATCGCGAATACCTACACCTGATCCTTGCAGTTCGTTGTTTTGAGCTGTACGGACACGAGAAGCAAGACTCTCTATTTTAGGTTTACTAAGAGTAAAAGCCTTTGCTAAGAGTATTAGCGTCAAACTTATTGTGATACCAATTAAAATTAACATCATATATTTTTAATTTTAAACTTCAATGTCGATGATACGATAAATGATGAAAGCACCAGTCGCCTGTAAACCGAGAGCAAATGCCATTACAAAATAACCTGGAATTGTTTTTAACAAAGGAGCCATGTAACCAGGATTAATAAAGCTGACTGCAAGAGCAATAACAAAGGGCAAAGAACCAACCAAAGCTCCTGATATTTTCCCTTGAGTCGTTAGAGTATCAATCATTCCTTTAATCTTGATTCGCTCTCGAACTGTGGCAGCTGTCGTGTCGAGAATTTCTGCGAGGTTGCCACCCACTTTTCGTTGTATAATGTAGGCACTTACCACTATTTGTAAATCCTCCGAAGGAACTCGTGACAACATGTTTTCCATAGACTCGGCTTCAGGTAAGCCTAAGTTAACTTCTTTGATTACTTGCTTAAATTCTGCGGCAATAGGATCTTCAGATTCACCGACAGCTACCTGACAACCTTGTAAAAAAGTTTGCCCAGCTCGCAAAGAGTTCACTACTAGAAGAAGGAAGTCCGCCATTTGAATCCCGAACTTAGTTATGCGTGATTTTTTTTTAATTAGGATATAAGGAAGATGCAGGAGTGCGAAGGGAATGCCCATAAGCAAGGCCAATCCGATGTTCTTAAATATAAAAAAACCTATAGCTACACCTAATATAACAAAAACTGCTCTGAAAATTAAAAATTCCGAAACACGTAAAGGTATGTCAGCTCTGGCCAACTCCTCTTCCATGTGGGTGAAATAGGCATCGCCTGTTAGTTTTCCTAAGAGGGGTTTTAAGTCAATATCTGACAAAACAGACTTCTTAGGTGCAGCTTCATCAGGAATAACAAATTCACCACGTAACTCTTCTGGCACTTGCGAAAGACGCTGCACACGGGACTTAACGACCGAAACTTCTTCTTTGTAGAAAAAAAGTTGCCCTATCGCCATGGCTAAAACAACCAAGGTTAAAAGTATGAAAATGGACAGGGCGGCAAATAACATATTAGACCTCCATGCTTGTTTGGAAGACTTCTATCGGTAAATTTTCTCCATGTGCACGTAAGTGATCCATACATTTAGGCACGATTCCGCAGCCACGGAAAACGCCAGAAACTTTACCTTCTTGACTAATACCTTTTTGCTCAAATTTAAATAGATCTTGCAACGTGATAACTGTCCCTTCCATTCCTTGGACTTCTGTTATATAGGTAAATTTTCTCGACCCATCCTGTAACCGGCTGCACTGAACAAATAAGTGGATGGCTCCTGCGATCTGCTCTTTAATGGCTTTTTCGGGTAATTCCACCCCTGCCATCATGACGAGAGTAGAAATACGAGCTAACGCCTCTCTTGGCGAGTTGGCGTGGGTTGTAGTCAAGGAGCCGTCATGCCCAGTGTTCATAGCTTGTAGCATGTCCAGTGCTTCACCACCACGACACTCGCCAATAACGATACGATCTGGCCTCATTCGCAAACAACTTCTCACAAGATCACGGATGGTTATGGCTCCTTTACCCTCAATATTGGCAGGCTTTGATTCAAGTCTAACCACGTGATCTTGCATTAACACTAATTCTGCAGCATCTTCCACCGTGATAATTCGATTACCATCCGGTATATAAGATGAAAGAGCATTTAGAGCCGTTGTTTTACCTGATCCGGTGCCCCCTGAGATAACGATGTTCAGTGCTCCCCGTACGGCTGATTGGAGAAACATAATCATGCCTTTAGATAAGGCTTTATACTCCATGAGCTTTTCCATCGTTAGCTTATTCTTACTAAATTTTCTAATCGTAACAGTAGCTCCATCGAGAGCACAGGGAGGAACTACGACGTTTACACGTGAGCCATCGGGAAGGCGAGCATCGCAAATAGGGCTGGATTCATCAACGCGCCGACCCAAAGGAGAAAGTATCTTATCGATAACGCGTCGTAGGCTAGCTTCATCTACAAATTTTACAGGAGAAATGGCTACCTTACCTTTTTGTTCGATATAAATTTTAGACGCCCCATTGACCATAATTTCGGTGATGCTTTCATCCCTGAGTAGTTCCTCTAAAGGACCGAAGCCGACCATTTCATTGATAACATCGTTGACCAACTTATCACGCAATTGCTTGCCGATAGGTATCCTATCTGCGTTTAGTTTCTCATCGATTAGTTGTTCAATAGTTTGAACCAAAGCTTCTTTATTCCCACTATTTAAGAGCTGGGGATTAATTCGTTGAATCAAAAAAGGCAAGAGTGTTTTTTTAAAGGCCAGAAGAAAATCATTAGCTGCATTGGCCGAACTGACCGCAGGAAGATGTGGGGAACCTGAGCCTGAGGTAGGCTGACCTGTGCCCGTGGTTGCAGGCCCTTGAGGACGTAAACTTACTTGTGGTTTTGCCGCAGCAGGCCTTTGCCCTGGGGCTCCTCCATATCCTGGTGGTATTGGTCTCATAGGCTATTCTTCTTTAAATTGAAAATTGGATCAATCTTATTAGTAAGTAGTTTAGATAGATTCAGGCTAGGCCCAGCGTTGTATGGTGTACTCCGCAAGCTTACCGACTACCGATGAAAAAGGATGGTCTTTCTTAATATCTATTATAGGTTTTCCGCTATTGATGCTATAGGTGGCTTCTGCAGGACAACTAGGCAAATAAGCTGTGATAGGATGCCCTAAAATTTCTTCTATTTCCGTCTCTGACAGCTCTGTGCCTACTTCGGCATTATTGATAATAACTTTAAATTTTTCGGAGTTGGCGCCTTTTCCTATTAATGCTTTCATCCACCTTTGCGTAGCCATCAAACGTGCCAAATCACGGGTAGTTATTACATAAACTAAATCCGCCTCTTCTACCGCAGCAAAAGTTGGCGGCATATCATAAGAGCCTGAATCAACCACTACAAAATCGTTGATACTTCTGGATTCTTTTAAAAGATGCAGCGCAGACTCCTGAGTAAACGACCAAAAATCAAAATCATCATTGGGACAGGCTAAAAAATCAAAACCTAATTTGTGCTCAGCACAGAGATTTTTTAGTAATCCTGAGTCAAGAGTTAAACCCTGAGAAATAGCATCCATGATTGTATTGCGGGGAACTTGATCCAACATGGTAAAAAAATCACCTGGACTCATGCTGTAATCAATCAAAGTTACGGCGGCTCCTTGTTTAGCCATTGAGATGACTAAGTTTGTTGCGAAAATCGATTTGCCAACACCTGACCTTGCTCCAGCGACAGCAATGACATAACAAGAGGATGGCACAACATCCAAAGCAGCTGTATCCAAGTTTTTTAGTGCTTGTGCCAGAATGCTCAACACACCCTGCGGATTCAAAGGTGGAACGATAACATCTCTTAGCCCAAGTTGGAGAATTTTTTGCCAGACATCACCTCCCTCATTACCTTGCAGAACAGGAACAAACACGATGGCAGGGTGTTTCTGCCTAAGCTGCTGAATTACAGCAAACCCATCCGCATCGGGTAACTTTACTTGTATTACTACGATACCAACACCAGCTGGAAATTTGGATAATGCATCGCCAGCACTTTGCGAATATCCCTTAAAAACGAACTGGGGATGATCCTGAATTGCTGATCTTATAACCTGATTTACGGCAGGTTCTGAGTGAATGAGAAATAGTCCAGCCATGAGTGCAAATTATCAGTAAAGCGCAAGCTGTGTAAAGTTAGTTATGGCGTAGGAGTTGGAGTGGGCGCTGGCGCTGGATCAACCAAAGCTTCTGTTTCGTCTTTTTTTAGATCTGTAGGCTCTACTTCAAGAGCTTGTTCGCTGTTATCAGGGCGAACAGATAAAGTGCCCGATGGCACAGATGACTGAGGAGTAGTGCTTAGTTTGTTGAGCTGAACCGGTGGGAAATCTGAAGGTGCTTTTTCCATGATTGTAACTTCACGCGGCGTCACATTACTAGCGCTGATCCTGACAGGTTTGGATGCAGGTTTTCTGGATCCGAGATCCTCTAATACTTTTTCCGTTTCAGGCATACCCAGCTTGCGCTCGTTAATTTCATTTTCCAAAGGTGTTTTGTCGCCGAAATCACTGCGGTTAGCATCCGCCGTAAGACCTAAAACTGTTGGCTCCAGCACAAAGATCAACTCCCTTTTTACTTTACCATTAACTCTATTTTTAAAGAGTTCTCCTAAAATTGGAATTTTTTCAATAAAAGGTATAGATTCCATGTTTTTTCTTGTCTGATCATCAAACAAGCCGCCTATGATGAGAGACTGACCAGACTTCATGGCTACTTTGGTTTCAACGAAATTCGTATTGAAACTTGGCACTCCTCCAACCTCAGCTCCAAGCGTGGTAATATCAGGCTGAATGGTCATCCGCATGATACCATTTTCATCAATAGTTCTTATGGTCTCGGATCTATCAGTACCGCCTAAAATCTTACTGGCTGGCACAGCAGGAGAAGCTATCGGCACAAGACCCTCTGATCCGAGCGGACGCATGATGGCAGTGTCATATCTTGTAGTAGGCAATATCCTTAATGTCACGCCTATTTGCCTGAAGACCACACTAATAACTGTCGTATTAGTATTAGGATCAATTGTTCTTGTTTGAATAGGTATCTGTGACCCCACATTGAAAACAGCGGCTTGGCCGTTAATAACGGTTAAAGTGGGCTCTTGTAGGACTTTACTTGTACTGTTAGATTTACCTAAATTCACATTCGCCCGGATATCGCCACCAAAGGGATTTAACGGATTACCAAAAATCGGGACTCCATTTACCACTTCGAAAAAAGGTGCTGATGACCTAAAAGACATACCAAAACCTTGTGGGCTTGCTGTGTTCAATGTGTTAGGGTTATTGATTGAACTATATTGAATGCCGATATTACTGTCCTCACTACGTTCCACACTCACTACTTTGACCTTAATTTTCATTTGTAAATAGGTGCGTATGCTCATCAGATTAACTATGTTATTAGAGTATGCATAAGCGACATTGAGAGCCTTGTCCGACACCAATTCATTTTCCACTTCACCAGAAAGAATGATCGTTGAGCGGAAATCATCTGCGCTGAGCGAAGTGCCCGTAGCACTTCCAGCCGTCTGCCCGCGAGGAGCTAAAATTTCAGAGGCTGTTTCACTACCAAAAGATCTGGTCAAATTCGCACCAACCAAAGCCGACTGAGGTGGCATCATTCTAACTCTTAATCCAGGATCGCCCACAAACTCTAAGATAGCTGCCTCCACTTCCTTTTCGATACTATTTTCTGTGAAACGAGCTGCAACGACTATCTCATAAACTTTTGTTTCACCATCCTCCGTAACCTCAACTTTTGATCTTCCCGTCGTGCGCAAAGCTACGATGAGCTTATCATTTACCTCAGTAGGCTGCGATAAAATGATTGGTTCAGCTAAAACTTTTCCAGCCTCGTCCTTAAATTCCCAATATCCATCAATGGCAACAAGCTTATTATCAATCTTTATATTAGCCGTGGTGGCGTCACGAACAGGAATAGCTAAATTCTCCTGGGGAAAGCCTTTCAACTGAATGTTAGTATTCTTTTTCTGCATCTGTGGTGTGCCAAAAGCGGAGTCTTGAGACAGCCCAAGACTTGGACAGAGAAGTAGCAGTAGAACTAGCTTTAAAATTAAGTTACAGTATTTCATTTATAGTGCCTTTATTTACAGAACTTTTCTACGACTAGGCGCTGGCGTAGGTGCTTGAACAGGCGCCACCTCAGCTTTTTTCTCTACCACCTGATTTAAGCCATCAATAATCTTATTATGCAGCGGATTGGTAATAACCCTTATTTCATCATCATCAAAACGCCGTAAGATTAGGGAAACACCTTGAGAGCTTCTGAGCGCACCCATAATAACTTCTGCCTCGCGAGCGGTAACGTCAAAAGTAGCTATCGTTCCCTCACCTAAACGCTTACCTTGATTACTAGGTCCGGTAGCTTGCGTAGGCGCTCCTCCCCCTGCTGAGTCAACCTCGCCCTTATAGATATCCACGACGCGCACACGTTGCATAAAAGTTACTGCGATCATTCCGCCATAAAGCTCCTGCCCTCTAGCCAAAGCCTCTTTGTCTGGAGAAAACATTCCTACTAAGTCAACATAATCACCTAGCTTGATAACGAAACCGCTAGTTCCTATACCGTCTACGGGCATAGAAATAATACGCCTACCAGGTTCAATCATGTAAGATGCTCGTGGTAATTGGGAGGGCGTAACTGCTTTTGACGACAGAATCATATCTCCCTTTGGAATAAATACCGATGACAGTTTACCATCTAATTCACTTCCGAGAGTCAGGGCTGTTGGGGGCACCAAATCCTTAGGTAGCTCCACTACTTGAAAACTTAATGGTCCGAAATTTTTCCCAGGTGGGATATCGCTGCTGGCAACTAGAACTTTACCCGTCTCTTTTACTACCGCAACGCCAGCCACTGTGTTATTTCCAGATTTCGCTCTTTCTATTTTCACAAATTTTTGGATAAGAAAAATGGAGATGGCTCCTAGTATCAAAGCCAAAACGATAAGTAAATTAAATGCCTTATTTTTCATTAGTATTTACATAATAACTAGTAAAATATTTCATTAAGGTCAAGCGGTTTGTTCTCTAATAAGACTAAGTCTTTCCATTTATTCACAATTCCTTATATGTTGGTGTAATCATGGACTCTCGATTTTGCTCTATGTCTTGCCTACTGAAGGCTAGCTTAGCCCTGTTATTAAGTTATCATGCAGCATTGGCTCAGCCCAAATCTGAGGGGTTAAATAATCTTATCGGCCTGAGACTTTGGATCGATAATCAACTGTGGGACGATAAAGCGAGCTTCACCGCTCATCGCCTTGGACTTGAAGGCACTGTAAATAACGACCGCTCCTTCTATCGTGGGACTACCACAAGGGGGATGAAATCCTTAGGTGCTGATCTTTACGCTTTAGATCTTTATGCCGAACAAGGTTACGTGCAACGAGTGGTTCTAGGCTTCATCAATAAGGCAGATTTGGCCTCAGCGTACAGGACTGCAAAAATTTCTGATTTTGATAAAGACGCAGAATTAGATTTTTTGAAAATCAAGGCAACACTTAGTGCCAGACTAGGTTCATCTAAAATTTTAGAAAACTATGAAGTTTGGACTTGGATAGGACACGATTTTATTTTGAGTAAGGGTCGGGAGGCCTTAACTCTAACGATTCAAAAAAATAACCAAGCCGTGGTCACCGCACCTAATCAGCCCATCATGGAGTCAAGCCAAGCTCGTAATCCCCCATCTTACTACCTTAAGCGAACAGGCAGTGGCGATATCTACATCGACGCCCTCCCGCCTATATCGCAAGGCAATCGAAATTACTGTGTCCCTGCATCGTGGGAAAAATTGCTGCGCCATTTCGGCCTAGGCGTCAATGTCTATGAACTTGCCCAAAAAGGCGGCACTCAAATACAAGGCACTATGTACATGCCTTTTGCTAAGCAGATGGACCATTTTTTATCTCCCGCCAATTATAAAGTTCAGTATCTACCTAACGATGAAACAGAATTAGAGGCGATTCAGCGATCAATTAATCAAGGACTTCCTGTCATCTGGGCACTCAACGCTAATCTACTACCTTACTGGATTGAACGAACTTCCAAACGTGGCAACCAACTGCCAACAAGCTCTATCATCAGCACCCAATCATTGTCACCAGCTTATCATGCGCTACTTATCATTGGTTATAATAAATCCTACCGAGAAATCGCCCTCTCGGATTCTACCGAACTAGGCAGCTCTGCCCTTCAGATCTGGATCACTGAGGCTGAGATGATGGACGCCTCGGTTAAATCGACTCCAAAAATCGTGGTCATACCTCCTTCATCGATCGGTGTAACGAGTCCAGGATTTATAAAATCTAGGTCTTACTAACTCCAAATACGTCCCGATTTTAAGGTTGTCCTATGGCAAGAGGCATCATTTTCTCTGCCAGGTTCTGAGTCGCATACCAATTCAAGTCAGCTTCTTGGCCACGACGCGTTAAATTATAAGGAATCACTTTGGCTGGACTTCCTTTTACCCGCTCATGCGTCCAACCCTTCATTATGGGAAGAATTTTAGGTGCTCTAATAAAAGACCTCTCATCAATCCTCGCCACCAAAGTTTCTTCTATAAATAAACTGATCAGTCCCTGAACCGAAAATTTTATGGGGTTACCCTCCTGACTTAATCTGCACCAGAGAGCACCATATTTTCGTTGTTCTTTGAAAAAAGCTTTTGTGTTTAAGCTTGTCGGATCAGGACTAAATTTACTGGACAGAAACAGGATAGGAATATTTTGTAGAGCCCTTGCAGGACTTTTAGTTAGATAAAAGGGGTCTTCCACTACTAAACCAGCTACACGATCCCTGCCAGACATAGCATACTCGTAAACAAACTGTGCACCCTGCCCCTTACCTACCATGAAGAGGCTTACTTGGTTTATATCTTTAAGTTGTTCAGATTTTTTAGACAGTTCGATTAGTGCCGTATCCAAAGCAAGCCGCCCACCTTGATCTGCTACGCTGAAATCTTGACTAGGACGATTGCTAAATTTACAGCCTAATAAAATACTGCGTGTTTTTAGTGCCAGATCCATCATAGCCCTGTTTTTAATCTGCCACCTAGCATCTACGTCCTCTCCGCTCACGAAAACAATCACGGATTGAGGTTGCGTAATTTTAGGGTTGAGGACTAAAAGAAACTGAGCCGATTGGAACGAATCTCTTTCCGATGCGGGATAAGAATAAGTCCATTCCTGAGCTTGTGCAGATACTAGGGCTACGACGCAAAACAATAGGTAAAGTAAGCCAAACTTTCGCATTAAATAGTTTAGCTCTCCTAAAACTCTACGTGCAAGCCTTTGCTAGGAGCAGCTTACTTCTTTTTCTTCGCATGAACCCGATGCCTAGCCTTCAAGCGCAACGCATTTAAATTAATAAATCCCGTCGCATCCCCTTGATTATACGCTCCAGCATCTGCTTCCATCGTGGCTACCTTAGGATCGTAGAGTGAAAATTTACTCTTACGCCCTGCTGTAATAATATTGCCTTTGTAGAGCTTAACTCTAACCGTGCCACTGACATACTGTTGGCTATGGTCAATAGCGGCTTGTAAAAACTCCCGCTCGGGGGCAAACCAGAAACCGTTGTATACTAATTCAGAATACTTAGGGATGAATCCATCACGTAAATGCATCACTTCACGATCCATAGTTAAGGTCTCAATCTGACGATGCGCGTAATGAAGAATCGCACCACCGGGTGTTTCATAGACTCCCCGTGATTTCATGCCCACGAAACGATTCTCCACTAAGTCCACTCGGCCTATGCCGTGCTTGCCGCCAAGCTTATTCAGCGCACGCATCACATTGGCTGGAGAAAGTTTTTTACCATTCACTGCAATACAATCACCCTGCAAAAACTCCAGTTCTACATACTCAGCTTTATCAGGAGCCTTTTCTGGTGAAACGGAAAGTTTAAACATATCAGCTGGTGGCTCAGCCCAAGGATCCTCTAGGATTCCGCTCTCAAAGCTGATGTGCAAAAGATTACGATCCATGGAGTAAGGCTTCTTAGCTGTAACAGGCACAGCAATACCCTTCTCTTTAGCGTATTTAATAAGATCTTCACGCCCTTTAAAATCCCACGTGCGCCATGGTGCGATCACCTGCAGCTGGGGAGCTAAGGCCGCAAAAGTAAGCTCAAAACGAACTTGGTCATTCCCCTTACCTGTTGCCCCATGTGCCACAGCGTCTGCACCCTCAGCTAGAGCAATCTCTAACTGCCTCTTCGCAATAAGCGGACGAGCTATACTAGTCCCAAGAAAATATTGATTCTCGTAAAGGGCATTTGCGCGAATCATCGGGAAAATATAATCCTTAGCAAATTCTTCTGTTAAGTCATCGATATAACACTTCGTCGCACCTGTTCGGACAGCCTTCTTGTCTAAGCCCTTCAATTCCTCTTCCTGCCCAATATCAGCACAAAACGCAATGATCTCTGCGTTATACTTTTCTTTTAACCAAATGAGCAAAATAGAGGTGTCTAGACCACCAGAATAAGCAACGACGATTTTCATGCGTAGATTTTGTAACGAGCGCTTAGTTAAGCCACACTCACAACTTGGGCTGGCTTCACTTTTTTAAGGAAAGGTTCCGCTTTTTGTAAGGCCATCTTTACGCTGAGCCCATAGGTTTCGCGTAAAGCGTCTTCCTTACCATGTTCGACAAACTGGTCTGGCCAGCCTACACGCACGACAGGTGTGCTAAGACCTAGATCACTCAACTCCTCTAACACTCCGGCTCCAAAACCACCTTTAATAACATGATCTTCTAGCGTGATGATCAAATCTACGGAGCGGCCAAAGAATTCTAAAGTGCCCGCATCAATCGGTTTAGCAAAACGAGCATTAACGATGGCGACCGAGTATCCTTTAGCTTCTAACTCTGCAGCTATCCTAGCAGCCATGTCACCCATGCGACCATAAAACCATACGGCAACTTGTGTTCCGTGTTTAATCACCTCAGCCTTGCCAATAGGAATGAGAGCAGGCTGTTCCTTAATTTGCGTGCCAGGACCGTTACCACGTGGATAACGTAGAGCGATCGGCCCCGCGTAATGAGAGGCCGTGAAAAGCATATCCGTAAATTCATCTTCATCCTTAGGAGACATGTGAACGACATTCGGAATGCAACGGAAGTAAGCTATGTCAAAAAGACCATGATGTGTCGGGCCGTCATCACCCGATACTCCGCCGCGATCCATACAGAACACGACAGGTAAGTTTTGTAAGCAAACGTCATGAATAATCATGTCAAAAGCGCGTTGCAAGAAGGTAGAGTAAATAGCCAGAAAAGGTTTAAACCCTTTCGTTGCCATACCGCAGGCAAACAACACGGCGTGCTCTTCTGCTATACCCACATCAAAGTAGCGGTCAGGGTGGTGCGGCTGGAAACGGTCTAGCCCTGTGCCATTGGGCATACCACCATGAATCGCCACGATCTTCTGGTTCGTGTTAGCCATTTTGACCAGCGTATCAGCAAAGATATGGGAAAAAGTCGGACGTGAACCTTTAGGTGGCTCACCCGTTTCAATGTCGAAGACAGGCGTGCCATGGAAAGCCTTCTGCTTCATCATGGCAGGCTCATAGCCCCTACCCTTCTTCGTCAATACATGTAAAAGAACGGGGTGATCTTGTTGCTTTAAAAACTCGAAAGTCTTGACCAAAGCATCTAAATCATGCCCATCCACCGGGCCATAATAAGTCATCCCGAGTTCTTCAAAAATAATACTAGGGAAAACTAGACCCTTTAAGGACTCTTCTGCTTTACGTGCAATACTCAAGGCTGCTTTACCACCTAATTTTTCTAAGAACTTTGCCGCTTTCTCATGCAGGTGCGCATAACTATCATTGGTAACAATCTTGTTAAAGTAATGAGCTATGGCTCCGACGTTTTTATCGATCGACCATTCGTTGTCATTTAAGATGACGATTAATTTCTTAGTCGAATGTGCGATGTTGTTTAGAGCCTCAAACGTTACGCCGCAAGTGAAGGCAGCATCCCCCGCCAGAACCACAACATGTTCATCCGACTTCCGCATATCCCGACCTACCGCCATGCCTAGCCCTGCTGACAGTGCCGTGCCTGCATGACCCGCGCCGTAACAATCATGAGGACTTTCCGTACGCAGCATGAATCCATTTAAGCCGCCAGCGGTGCGGATCGTATCAAACTGTTTACGACGACCTGTGAGAAGCTTATGAACATAGGCTTGGTGGCTCACATCAAAAATAAAATTGTCTTTAGGCGTTTCGAACACCTTGTGCATAGCGAGCGTCAGCTCTACAACCCCTAAATTTGGACCCAAGTGTCCACCATTTTTGCTGGTGACTTGGATCAATTCCTCACGAATGTCTTGCGCTAGCTGCTCCAATTCGGCTGAGGTTAATTTTTTAACATCTGCGGGTCCATCAATACGATCTAAAATACGTGCCATAGTTTTCCTGTTTTTCTAAAAGAGGCTAATCTCTTCTGAATCACTTTTTCCTTCATCATTTACCGCTTCAACCGAAGCAGTTTTGTCTAATTCTGAGCGAGTGATAATCCCCGACTTATCTCGAGTTAACAACTCTATTTTTGCTTCAGCGGCCTTAAGCTTATCCTCACAATGGGTCAGGAGCTTCATGCCCTCCTCGTAACGTTCGATAATCTGATCTAAAGGTAAATCGGCAGATTCCATCTGCTCGACGATCTCTTGCAAACGAGATACCGAATTTTCAAAGTTAAGTTGTTCTTTAGCCGCTTTGGCCATAGTTTGATGGAAGTCGTTTCTGGGCTATCCGTCGAGAATAATTTTAAATTAGAATCCTAAATGCTGATGACTGCACAAGATTTACTCCCCAAAGTTTTAGAAAAATCAGGCTTACTTAAAGCTAAAAAACATCTCTTTCTCTGCCTAGGGCCTGACTGTTGTAGTCCTGAATTAGGTCAAGCCAGCTGGGATTTTTTAAAAGAACAAGTTAAAAACCATGACCTCCTTGTCATGCGCACCCGTGCCGCCTGTTTCAGGATTTGTTCCCAAGGGCCCATCCTCGTGGTCTATCCTGAGGGCATCTGGTATGCCCGAGTCACCCCAGAACGCCTCAAACGTATCATCGAGGAGCATATCATTCATGGTCAACCAGTGTCCGAGTGGATCATATCCGAAAATTCCTTGGGTTAAGAAAACTTTAGCTGTCAACTCGCCTATCGTTGGTTAACGCAAAAAAAGGGCGCAAATAAATGCGCCCTTTTATAAAATTCTGATTCTCGGCCATTGCCGAGAACTGCTTCCACTTATTTATTTGGTCGTAATGATTAACTTTGTTTCTACATCCGTCACGTCTGTAGGGTCAAATAATTTAGGGATTTTATTAGTGGTGTTGTTAATTTTAAGCCATGAGGCGGAATTGCCTACTGAATAAACGACCATACCTTTTTTCTTCCAAAGGTTATTTACCCCAAGAGTCATTTCGGATCCAAAGAGAGAGGCATCTCCAGTCACAGCTCCCTTGGTGATCAGAAGCGGTAAAGAACCTGCATCCGTTGTCGTTAATTTTGTTACGTAATCCCAGGCGATGTTGCCCGGTAAAAGGTTGGCTTGGCTCAGTGAGCCTGTGTAAACCGTAGTTCCCCCTGCCTGAGAAACGAGAATTTTAGGTGCCGTTAATTCTTTGTTTTTTAGAATGGAGTTAAAAAGGGTTACTGTTTCCTGCACATCTCTACGTTCCTCAATGGGATCAGAGGGATGCCCAGGGAAACTTCCCGAGTCATCGTTGGCGATCGTAAAGAATATTAATCCTACTTGCCTCACATTGGCCACATCACCAGCTTGTTTAGCCTTGTCTAGAGCACCGTTAATAGCCGGAACTGCGAGGCCAGCCAAAAGACCTATAATAGTAATAACAACTAAAAGTTCAATAAGGGTAAAACCGCGCTTTTTTAGGGAATATTTCATAGAGTTAATATAAAATTAGTTACTGTTACCTTTTTGTCAACGCTCAAAGTTTTATTAACACGTAAAATTATAGCTTAGCGCACTTTTTTCACTTAAGATTCCACTTCGCATTAATACATCTTTCTAGTAACTTCCTCATTGTGAAATTAACTGAGTTCCAATATACGCTACCAGAAAACCGCATTGCCACCCACCCCGTTACCCCAAGAGACCACTCCAAACTCATGGTTATTCATAGGGATTCAGGCCTCATCGAACACCGCCACGTTTACGACCTACCTCTTTATATTAACTCTGACGATCTTCTCCTTCTCAATAATACTAAAGTCATCCCTGCCCGACTCTTAGCAAACGAAGGCAGCACCGAGATCCTGCTTCTTGAAGAAACGTCTCCCCGTAATTGGGTAGCTATCGGTAAGCCATCCAAACGTCTGAAGCCCGGCACCATCCTAGAACTCACTAGACCCTCTCATAACCTTCCTGATCCCAGCGACGAGACAAACCCAGCACCCCCAGCTAAAGTTGAAATCCTCAAATCCCTCGAAGATGGCACCCGCATCGTTCGCCTCTTAGGGGACTTTCGTTTAGAAGACTACGGACAACTTCCCTTACCTCCCTACATTCAGAAAGCACGTAGCCTTGTCCACGAACCCATTTACACCGCTCAAGACGATGAACTCTACCAAACAGTTTATGCTAAGACCTCTGGCTCCGTCGCCGCTCCCACCGCAGGGCTGCATTTTACCCCAGAGCTGTTAGCTAAATTTCAACATGACTTCATCACCCTCCAAGTTGGGCTGGGCACCTTCCGCCCCGTCAAGGTCGAGGAAATCGAAGACCATCCCATGCATACAGAAATCTATGACGTTCCCCTTGGCCTAGCCGAGCGTGCTGCTCAAGCCAAGCGCGTCATCGCCGTAGGCACCACCACAGCCCGGGTTTTAGAATCAAACCCCAAACTTAAGCCTGGTCCTGGCAAAACCTCCATTTTTATCCATCCGCCCTACCGTTTGAAACGCACGGATGCTCTTATGACAAATTTTCACCTGCCAGGTTCTACCCTAATCATGCTCGTAGCCGCCATGACGGGAGTCAGCTTACAACGAAAAGCCTACCAAGCAGCCTTAGATAACGACTACCGCTTTTTCAGTTACGGGGACGCTATGCTGATCCTTTAAGGCTTCACTCACCTCTATGTTGCACCTTTCTACCTAATGAGCGTGAAAAGTCTTGCAATCAAACCGTAACTTATTAGGTTTATAACGTAAATATTTAGCAAGACATCTTCTTACAAACGGCTTATGAAAGGCAAATTTCTAAAAAAGGTAGCAAAGAACCCCAAGCTATTGATTCTCACCGAGATCAAGCGCAGTCAGGGTCTTTCTGTTTCAGAACTTTGTGATCGTGTAGGCTTATCCTACATGGGAGTCAAACAGCACTGTATAGCTCTGGAACGTGAAGGATATTTAGACACGTGGCGCCGCCCAAAAGGCATGGGCAGACCAGAAAAGGCTTATCGCCTGACGGAAATAGCTCAAGAATTTTTCCCTACAGAATCCAGTAACTTTACCGCAGAAATTCTGAAATCTATTCAAGAAGTTTATGGTCCGACTGCTGCGGATAAGATTCTCTATAACATTTATAAAAACGAAACCCTTAAAATTTCCGAAAAAAACAAAGGTGCTACCCTAGAAGAAAAACTAGTGCTCTTAGCCACTCTTCGCGAAGAACGCGGTTACATGAGTGAGTATCTCTTTAATCGAGAATCAGGCCAACACCAGATTATTGAATTTAACTCCCCTATTCTATCCTCCATCAATCTGTTTCCTGTTATCAGGGACCTAGAACGTCAAATGTTCGAGCAGATTCTCGGGGAAAAAGTAGAGCGTAGTGAAGAGAAAATTTCTGGACTCTACAAGTGTACTTTTAGTGTTAGTTCCGTAGCTAATTTTTAATTCTCCCCTAAGCAAGTTCTTAAGTCCTTTCGTTCTAGGCACCTTCTCTTACGATACCACTCGAGCTTACAGATTTTTTACTAGGGGCGAGGCGGGAAAAACCGTCATACAATAGTGATCTCCCATTTACTAAGCATTAGCTAACTATCTTAGGATGAAGGTTTTATAATCTTTAATTTGAACAGAGTTTAAAAAGCTCCTTCATTTCTATGCGCAAAAAAACCGCAACTTATGACTAAGATGCGGTTTTTTGATTATTAATAGACGACTCAGGCTAGGCCGAGTTTTTGCTCTAAACTGGCCTTTGATGTCATTCCTACAATTTGCTCTTTTACTTTGCCATCTTGAAAAATGATCATAGTTGGTATAGCACTTATTTTAAATGTGGCTGAAAGTTCAGCGCATTTATCCACATCGACTTTACCTATGAGCAACTTACCTACGTTAGCCTCAGCGATTTGATCTAATAATGGAGCAATAGCCTTACAAGGCCCACACCACTCCGCCCAAAAATCAACAAGGAAGATTCCTTTGCTGTTGAGCACTTTTTCCGTAAAATTAGATTCCGACAATTCAATTACATGTTCACTAGCCATGGAATGAAAAGTAGCGGGCTCACTTAAAAAAGCAACTCTTCCTATACAAAAAAGAAATGAGCACGCAGCTAATGCCCTGTATGCAACATTCCGACTTCTCTAGATAACATTAAGTGAGCTAAGCACTTGAATTGCCGCGCTGATCAGGGCTGCCACCGCAACCGCTATCGGAAGTCCTGCTCCGCCCTCGGCTTGTCCAGAAGCTGTATATGTCATATTATTAGAATTAGAGGTCTTGCAAAATAAAGCAACTATGCCTGCACAACAAAGAATTGGAAGCGCAGCTAACGTGCTGCATGAAAAATTCTCATCTCTTTAGATAACATTGAGTAAGCTTAGTACTTGAACTGCCACACTAATCAGAGCTGCGACCGCCGCGGCAATGGGAAGCCCAGCTCCACCTTCAGCTTGACTGGGCGCGGTGTAAGTAAACGCGGGTGAAGGTGTGGAGACGGGTGCAGAATTTGTTGTTGTCGTTTTAACTGGTGTGGAACCAAGCGGTTGTTTATTGGCAATCTGCCCAACTCCCTTGCTCAATCCAGCTGTGGGTGGCTTAGGTGTACCAATTGGTGCGGCAACTGGGAACGGCGCCTTGGGTGCAGCACCAGCAGAAATAGGGGCGGGTGTAGAAGCAAGAGCGGGTGTCGGCTTGACCGTGGGGGACGGAATACCAATAACACTGGTTTTAGGACTGACAAAGGCAGGTGCTTGTTTTGCGGGTTCAGAAGGAGCATAGGTTCCAACTTGTGGTTTCGGCGCTACCGCCTGGGCTACCGATTCCGTCGGGGGGATGGGAGCCGCTGGTGGTCTAGGTGCTGCTGGCATAGCTAATGCCGCAGGTATAGCAGGCTTAGCAAAAGGCAATGCTGGAGCCTTACCTGTTAGGTTTGCCGTAGAAGGAGAAGCTGCAGGCATGGCCGTGTTCGGAGCGGCCGGGGGGAGAAAAGCTTTAGGTGCTGATGGAGGTGCGATGGGCACAGTAGGCATACTCGGTTTCGACATGGGAGACGCAACCATAGCCACAACAGGTTTAATAGCTGCTTGGGGTGCTGAAGGGGCGAGTGGCGGAGCCTTGGGTGCTAAGGGTGCCGTTGCAGCAATAGGTTTAGCCGCAGTCGATGGCATGGTTTGGGGGGCAACCACCTTGGGTTGCAGAATGGCTACAGGTTTAGGAATAGCAGCAGTGGGTGTGTCGAAGCCCTGCCCTTTGAATTCTGATGCTGCAAAATCAATCGGCCTAGTGACCGATACCATCATTTTATTCGCAGATGAGGTAGGAGCCACCAAGCTAGGTGGAGGGGAAAGAGGATTCTGCGGTATAGCTCCCATGGGCTGACCACCGCTTGGCCTCGGAGGAAGACTAATCCTCATGGTTTCTTTTTTAAGCTTCTTTTGAGTCGTCTTCAGGTCTGAGCCTTCTTGTGCATGAATATTTATTGTCTCCCTAGGCATTACCATGCCCGCTGGCATGATCGGCTTTTGTGCAATCCCAGAAGGTGGCGGCATGGGTAGTTTTGCGCCAGAAGGAACATTCGGGTTAGGAGGGAATGGAGGAGTAGCCATAAATTAAAAATAAATCCTTCAATGAACATGAGTCAATCACTTTTTAAACATAAAGTGATAAAAAGAAGCTTATGATCTTGGAAAACCTTTCTGTTACAAATATTAATATAGCGTTAACTAGCATCAAACTACAAGCATTAAGATGGTTAGTTTTGGGATTTTATAAGCTGCGCTTCCAAAAGGCTTCAAAGGCATGATCCCAATTGCGCTCTTTTTGGATCATGTCAGCATTGGCCTTACGTATTTCGATAGGCGTAGGCTGGCTTAAGTAAGATTGCACCGCGGTGAGCCAAGGCTCCATTTGATTAGCAGCTAAGATTAATCCATGAGTCGGCTTAAGGATAAGTTCCTTCGGACCCCCAACGTCAGACACGAAAACTGGTAAGGCCGAACTCAAAGCCTCAATCACCACATTTCCGAAGGTATCCGTCGTGCTTGGAAACATGAAAAGCTCTGCTGAGGCATAGGCTACACCTAACTCTGCACCCCTAAGCACACCAGTGAAGATGGCATCAGGAACCATCTTTTTCATTTCCGCCTCAAAAGGTCCCTCACCCACGATCGCTAAATCTACGGCCGTTCCCCGTTTCCGAAGTTCTAAAAATAACTCCGCTAAAAACCTAAGTTCTTTTTCTTTGGAAATTCGTCCCACATACAACATAACAGGATGTTTTGCTCCACGCTTACGCCAAAAATCAGTTTCACGATGACTGTAATGAAAAAGTTCTGTATCTAAACCTCTAGGTAGTATTTCCAATTTTTCTGGGGCGATGCCTCTTTCAATCCAGCACTGCCGGTAAAATTCGGAATTTACATAAACGATGTCCATCTGTGAATAGAACCAATACATGAACTTCCACATGAGCGTTTCCATCAATTGATCTTCCGTTAGAATACGCACGTATTGCGGGAAATCTGTGTGATAAATACCGCACGTTTTTAAGCCGAGCAATCTAGCAGCAGCTACGGCGGTCAATCCCACAGGCCCAGGAGTGCTGATAACGCATTCCGTAAACTTTTCACGCTCAATGTAGTCAATCATCTCCAAGAGCGGGGGAAATGTCAGCTTTTGTAGCTCATACTCAGGTAACTCAAACTCACCGACTGGTTCAAAATTTTTAATAGGGATATCATCAATTTTAAGTTCGTTCCTTGAGACAATAATCCTCATATCATAACCAAGACGGGAGGCCGATTTCGTCATCGTCGAAATCGTGCGTGCCACTCCGTTTATATCGTCTAAAGTATCTGTGAACCAAGCCCGCTTAGTGTTTTGTAACGATTTGGGTACTTCACCTAAAAAACGCTTAGCCGCAGGCAGCAACATCTCTCGTTTTGTGTGCATGCCGTAATAGGAAAAAAAGTAAGGGCAAACGCTTGCTACAATCGGTAACATTCCAACACTCGGCTGTAGGCAATCAAGGAACTCTCCCTTATTAACACGTTCCATTACTTGCAAAAAGAGACGATAGAAAAGATCATTGCCGATTTTGGAAGCCATGCGGAAGGTTCTCCGCTCAGGCGTTGTTTCGATGCGGATGATCGCATCTAATTCTTTTTTAACCTGTGGATTTAAAAAATATTTTACTACCTCGCGATTAAAGGAGGGATCATTAGGCTTGAAAAAATCTATCGCCTTTCCCGAACGAATAGCTTCTCCGACATGCCCTATCCATTCACCGAAAGAAAGATTCGTGGGGTTTTTACCCTCAAGAAAACGTTGCGCAACTTTACCGAGTAAATCCATGCCCTTCGGAGCCGTTTTACCTAATCTATCCTTTGCGTAATTAAAGATAACACGATAGATGCTGGTGCCCACACGATGAACATCACCCGGTCGCCCCACGGCTCTCCCCTGTCCTGATTCGACCGCGGCCAGAAACTCGTTCAGTGAAGAAGCGTGGTCGACCTCCGTCCAAGCTTGCCCAAAATAAAGCCCGCCATAATCCTCAGATCCACCGAAGAAGCTCTTCTTCCATGGCTCCGCATAAGTTGATGCGAAGCCATGAGTGTTCGCCAACTCATCCATCACAGCTGGAGTTAAGGCCTTCAAACAAAGTTCCGTAATCTGACCCGATAAAGGATCACGCGTGCCATTAAGCGTTTCAAAAACTCTAAATAAAAGAATCAATTTTTCAACGTGCGCTAAAGTTAACCGATCATTCACATTATACAGTAAATGCGCCACACCATGAACAATCCCTTGCTCACGCAACCAAGCTGTCAATTCATAAATATTAGCCCGCAGTTGTTGAATTTCTTCGTGTTGTTTTTCCGTGATATTCCATACAAGGAGTTGAATTTTACACGGGTCGTTCGGAAAATAAGTCGTAACTTTTTCGCTGATAAATGCTCCAGGACGATCTGCAATCCGTAAGCAACCCTCAATCCGATTCAGATCCGTCATCGTGACATACTGAAAGCTGGCCGCCTTAAGCTTCTCGTAAAGTTCTTCTGGCTGCGTGTAACTTTCTGGAACTCCCAGTTTCCTTAAAATCCATTCAGATGGCCTATCAGAAAAACAGGAATGAACTTGCAGGTCACATTTTGGCATAGTCACGATAGGTTATGGGTTGAAACCCATCCGCCAAGGCCATTTGCAAAATTTCTTTGATTTGTTGTTTTAATAAAGGCCAAGCGAAGTCATGGGGATGCAAGCTTAATCTCACCATATCCGTGCGCCGTAGGCTAGAAAAGAGAAAGGGATTCCAATAGGATGAAACACTTCTTCTCCAGCTCGACCTCGTGCTATAGCAAAGGCTCTGACTTTTTTTACGGTTGTTTTTTTGAATTTGTGTAAATTCAGAAAGACGTGTGGTGTAGTCGATTCCCATCCGCTTGAGTAACTTATCCTGCACGCTAGGCATCAACCAACCTGGGGCAATAAATCCATGCAAGCCCCAATCCTGCTGCGCCCACAATTTACTACCTAATTCGATGCGATGCATGAATTCCCCATCGCTCAAATCTAGAAACTCCGCTTCATTCGCCGTGTAAAGTTGAGTTAGAAAAAACGAACCACCTTTATTCCCACGCCGATCATGGTAGTGGCCGTGCAGCACAAGATCATCACCCGCCGCGTGGCGCTGATTTAAATAAGCTAGGCTAGCGGCGTCGTCACAAGTTCGCTTACCATGGTGATATTGTGGGATAACTAAAATAGAAAAATGATCCACCCCGAGTGCTGATAATTCCTGAATTTGTTCCGCAATCAACTCACGCGAGCCAGGATGAAAGTCATGCAAGGATACAATAAGAGATTTCATACTTCTTCCGATTTTACAGAATTCTTATCCTTCCACAAATCCGTTCCGTAGAGAGATACATTTTTCTCCAAATTCTTAATAACCGTAAAAAGATAGACTGGTTCACTGATAAGCCCTTTATATTTAGTCACCTCAACTGCGTCCCTCACCTCAAACCCGTAGCGCGCAAACATGCGAGGTCCACGACGCTTTTCAAAAACCACCATTTGCCCATAAACGGCGGTCTCGCCTTTGTCTGCCAGAAGCTTTAAAAAAGTCTCGATCATTGCTCGTGTTCCTGAAACATTTTTAAAGCCAGGGCGTAAATTAATATGCATGTGCGCCATGTTGAGCGGCGTTTCCGGCACTTCCCTCCAACCACGCAAAAAAAGCCAATTCACATACTTGCGGGAATGTTCTTGATAACATGTTAAATAACGAAAAATCATCTTAGGTATCCGCGTAAAGGCCTTTCTTATTTCGTACCGCGTTTTGCGCTGCGGATAACGGCAGCCTAATAAATATCCCTGAACTTGCCCCTCCGATTCCAGCACCACAGCTAAGTCAGGCTCGCATTCTAAATAATATTCCGTCAGAAAATTACCAAAAAGCTCGCGATCCCCAAACACTTGATCAATCGCTTTACCCAGAAAACCCGTGTCGCAGCAGATAGCCTGCAATGCCTCACGGTCCTTCGGTTCATAGAGCCGGATGATTACCTCCGCAGCCTTAATTTGTTCGCCCATATCAATCAGCTTGGTAAAGTGCGCCATGAAGTAAACTCTCTCGCTTACGTTCAATCGCAAGGGAATAGAGTCCCCAGATTCGTTCAAACACCTTTGGCCAAGCGTAACGCTCGCAAACTTCCAAACTAGCTTGTGATCCCATTTTTTTTAAATCCAAATCCAGAAAATGTAGGATAGCTTTACCTAAAATTTCGGGATTATTTTTCCTAGCCCAATGTTCTAACCCAGAAAAAATATTCGCATCCATGTAACTTCCACGAATCCCTAAAACAGGACAAGCGCAGGCCTGACTCTCCAATGCCACGAGTCCAAATGTCTCGCACACTCCTGGATGAACAAATAAATCCGCCGCACGATAGTAGTCCGCCAATAAAAAGGGATCACTGCAATAAGGTATCCAATGTAAGCGTGAATTACTTTCTTGGTAACGTAATAAGGTCGGTCGCTGGGCCCCGTCCCCGATAATGAGAACTTCGATATCTCTAGGCCCATGCTTGTAAAGCCACTGGATCGATTCTAAAAGGGTGGCTGTATTTTTTTCTCCAGCCAAACGACCCACGTAAAGTAAAAGCCGCGCGTTCTCTGAAATGCCGAGAGAGCGGCGTATTTCTGGGTTGCGTGCTTTAGGGAAATAGACATTTGTGTTCACCCCTAGATGCACAGATGCTGTGTTCCTCACTCCCCAGCCTTCTAACACTTTTGCTAAAAACTCTGACGGAACCAACGTTAAATCCAACCTGTCATAAAGACGGCAAATATAATCCTCCGCGTAAGCCATAACCACATCACGTAACCAAGGGCCGCAATATTTTAAAACCGTGCGTAAATAGGCTTCAGGGAAATGAGAGTGATAAAACCCAGCGATAGGAATATGCAATTGCTGCGCTGCGTCCAGCATTGCCCAGCCTAATTGGTAAGGATCGCCCGATTCAATGATGTCAGGCTTTTCGTCGAAAACCATCTGCTTGGCTTGTTGAACGTTGAATAAAATCCGGTAACGTGAGCTGGAATTAATACGAGGAGAAGCAACGGTGCAGGTCGTCAGTCTACCCTCGCAAATCACTTCCGTCTTTGCTCCTGGCACCACGAGAACATGTTCATCTTGGGTAAAATCCCGGATATAATTCCGCTTCTCTGTTAAATAACGGCGCACGCCTCCGCCAACTTCTGAATAAAACTGTGTCGCATCGCAAATTTTCATTATTTATCTTAACTGCACAAAAAGCTAACCTAACGGGGCAGCTTCCTCACTGACAAGCGAAACATATTGCCATCTCAAGCTAAGAGTCCAATATTTTTCTCATGAAAAGAAGTGACTTTCTTAAACTACTCTCAGCTGGTGCTCTGGGCTATCAATTTTCTAGCGTAAATGGCCTGTGCGACTTAAATCCTACGACGGGTGAATTCCAACTGAACGCCCACTTCGTTCACCGTGGCCCAGGTCTAGGACGTCGCATTGCCATGACTTTTGATGACGGCCCCTCACCTAGAGTAACTGAAGTTGTCTTAAAAGAGCTAGCTAAACGCAACATCACCGCCACCTTCTTTATGATCGGTAATAAAGTCGAACGCTACGCTTCCCTAGCAAAAGAAGTGGCCTCCGCTGGCCATGAACTAGGTAACCATAGCTACACCCACCCGCCCCTCAATACTCTCTCCGCTGCCAAAGTAGAGTATGAGCTTGAGAAGACCCAAGAAGCCATACACGCCGCCACAGGAAAAGTGCCTGTCTGGTTTCGTCCCCCCTACGGTGCCTTCCGAAATGACCAAGGCTCCATCCCGCGTGCCAAATCCCTTGGCGTAGCCTACTGGTCTGTGGATCCACGAGATTGGTCTAAGCCAGGTGCATCTGTCATCACCTCGCGAGTCACCAGAATGACGAACCCAGGATCCATCGTGCTCCTTCACGACCTTCACTCGCAAACGGCTGATGCCGTAGGCTCAATCTTAGATAACTTGATGGAATCTTCCTTCAGCTTTAGTCAACTCTCTGGTTTTCTCGGTGATCCCTACGGCCCGTCTAGTAAAACTGCCCTAGCTGCAAAAGCTTAAAGCTTCAAACCACGCATGCTTGCGCTGCCTTAAAGCTTATTTTTTCCCACGCCGCCTTCAGCCAGAAATCCGCTCCAGATTGTTCCAGGGAATATGTGGGCATCGCGACCAATTAAACTTCCAGGATTTAAAACACTTTGACAGCCTATCTGCGCCCGATCACCCACGATGGCTCCGAACTTCCTCAAGCCCGTATCTACTCGCTCACCTGTGTGGCGCACCATGACGTTTTTTTGGTCTAAACGCAGATTAGATAAAATCACACCTGCCGCCAAATGCGATCGGTATCCTAACACAGAATCACCGACGTAAGAAAAATGCGGTATTTCAGCCTCATTTAAAAGAACACAATTCTTAAACTCGCAGCTATTACCCAAAACGCATCCGTCCCCAACAATGACATTCTCGCGGATGTAGGCCCCGTGCCGAATTTTACAATTTTTACCAATCCACGCTGGACCACAAATATACGCGCCTGGCTCCACCACAGTTCCTTCACCTAAATACACCTGATCACTAATGAAAGGCTTTCCAATAACCTGGCCAAGGATGGCTGGTTTTAGTCTGAACTTTAGATACACTTCGATTTCAGGCAAAACGTCCCAAACCTTTTCCACATTTTCAAACAGAGCAAGATGTTCCGTTTGCGAGAGGTCAAGAAAATCGGCAGGTTTAAAATGCATAAGCTGATTCTATTTTAGCTAAGTCTAAAGGTGAAGCCTCAAGTTCAACTAAACGTATCATGAAAAGCTTGATGCTCTTTAACTAATTTCAACCCCCTTTTTAATAACATTTTCCCTGGCTCCATGCGGTGCCAGGTCGAAGCGCCCGAAGGATGCGGCAGGGCAATCAAATCAAAGCACTGGCCGAACCGCTCTACCCGGATTAACTGACCCACAACCGCGTCCAGCTTACCACATGGCATGAACTGACTGATGGCTAACTTCCCCACCGCCAAAACTAACTTTGGTCGCAACAGGTGAAATTCCGCCTCCATCCATTGCGAGCAACGCTTGATCTCTGAGTCGTTCGGCACACGGTCGCCACCTGTAGGATTCTTACCAGGATAGCATCGACAAACTGCTGCCATGTAAATTTTCGCTCGGAAACTAGCTTCATCTATTCCGCAATGTTCTTGGAACCAATGAAACATGGTCTTACCAGCCGTCCACGCAAAGGGTCTACCTAACAGAGGTTCCTTCACGCCCGGAGCTTGCCCAATTAAAATTATGGAACTTAGAACAGGAGGCCCAGAGACCACGGGCTTGTGCATGAGTGGGCAAGCCTGACATTGATGTAATTCCTGAACATGTCTAGTGAGTTGACTTAATGCAGACATCAACCGCCCTTAAAAATTTTAAGTTGATCTCGTAGTGTCGCAGCTTCTTCATATTTTTCCTGCTTCACAGCTAACTCTAAAGATTCTTCCAAAACTTTACGTCGATCCGCAGAAGTTTGTGACCTTATGAAACTATTCGGAATTTTACCCACATGTTGCGACGAGCGTTGCATGTCTTTAAGTGCTTCAGCTAAGACATCACTAAAAACCTCGTAGCAATGTCCACAACCAACCCGCCCCGTTTTACTTAAATCCTCTTGTGTAAACCCACAATGAGGGCAGACCCTAGTTTGATTGGTTGATTGTTTTTGCCGTTCGGCCTCCGTTTTAATCAGTAAATCTGCTAAAGAAAAAGTGGATGTATTCGTGACGCCCATTTCTTTAGCACAGGATTCGCACAGATCCACCTTATGCATTTTCCCCTGAATAATCTGTGTCAAGAAAACCGTCGCTTTTTCAGACTGGCATTTCTCACATTGCATGATTCATGGGTGGGTAGAAAGCAAGGCAGCTCTAACTAGGTATCGGAGTGCCTGAGCTATTAGTTAACTGATGATAGGCTTTCGTAAATTGTTCCGTAACTGGCCCGGGCTTACCTGTGCCTATGCTGCGTCCGTCCATCTCGCGCACAGGCACAACTTCAGCTGCTGTTCCCGTTAGGAAAATTTCATCTGCCACCCAAAGGTCATAACGAGTGAGGTTGACCTCTTCAATCATAAGCCCCATTTCTACAGCTAAATCTATCACCGCACGACGCGTGATTCCACCCAGTGCTCCAGCCGAAACGGGCGGGGTAAAAATACGGTCTTTTTTAACCACGAAAACATTATCTGCCGTGCACTCCGCCACAAAGCCTTCGTTGTTCAACACGATTAACTCATCCGCTCCCGCTAGGTTTCCCTCAATCCGAGCCATGATTTGGTTCAAGTAGTTCAACGATTTAATAGCAGGGCTAAGCGAGGCAGGACTGATCCGTTGCGTGGCCGCTGTCACGACTTTAAGACCCTCTTGATACGCCTTTTCTGGATAGATGGAAATACCTGTAACGATGCAAAACACCGTAGCCTTCGGGCATTTATTTGGATTCAAGCCCAAGTCACCCACCCCACGAGTTACCACGAGACGAATATATCCGTCCTTGATCCCGTTCAAGCGACACGTCTCTACCACCACATCTTTTATTTCCTGTTGAGTTAAAGGAACGGTTAAAAGAATAGCCTTAGCCGAGTCGTAGAGTCGATCCACGTGCTCATCAAGTCGGAATACACGCCCGTTGTAAGCACGTATGCCCTCAAAAATTCCATCCCCATATAAAAGCCCGTGGTCAAACACGGAGATCTTAGCGTCTTCCTTAGCACAATACTGTCCGTCTAAATAAATTTTCATGTTGCTGATAGAGTCAATTCCCCTGCACTTAAATGATACCTTATGGCAAGCCGTTTTGCAACGGCATCATCATGAGTAACTAGAATCAAAACCTTCTTCGATTGCGCTGTTAAATCAAGCAGTAAATCTAAAATTTCCGCTCCATTAACCAAATCAAGGTTCCCCGTAGGCTCATCAGCCAAGATTATTTTCGGGTCATTAATCAAAGCTCGCGCAATCGCTACCCGCTGCTGTTCCCCGCCTGAAAGCTCCCGCGGAAGGTGGTCGAGTCGATCAGAAAGTCCTACCCGCTCTAATAGTTCCCTCGCCCTCTTCTGGTGATTCTGCCTTCCTAACCAGCTAGGAAATAAAACATTCTCTAAAACATTCAATTCGGGCATGAGATGATAAGATTGGAAAATAAAACCCACATTCTTATTACGCCACGTAGCCGATTCAGCTCTGCTCATCGAGCTAAGCGACTGATCCTCCCAATAAATCGTCCCAGCACTAGGCCGATCTAGTCCGCCTAACAAATTAAGTAACGTCGTCTTACCGCTGCCAGAAGCTCCTTGTATGGCCATAGGTTGAGTACAAGACATTTCTAGAGAGACACCCTTTAATACAGGTAACTCTCGTCTGCCGCTGGAAAATGTTTTTCCCACGTGCTCTAATCGATAACTCACAAAAATCTCATTTCTTAATTCGGTAATGGTTTTGCTCACTCCCCATGCAGGACTTTAACTGGGTCAACTCGCATCGCCGCAAATGCTGGCAACAATGCCGCCAAGGTGCTCAAAACTACACCAGAACACGCAATAATGAAAACAGTCGTAGGATCTATCACAGCGGGAATACTCGAAAAGCTATAAATCTCCGCTGGAAATACTTCCACATGGAAAGTCTTCGATAAAAAAAGACTAAAGTCGTTCCGATACGCCAGCATGACTAAGCCACCTATCGTTCCTAAAACCGCTCCCAAAATTCCGACCACAAAACCATAAATAGTAAAGATACTCATGATCTGCCAATCCTGTGCCCCTAACGCCTTCATTAAACCAATCTCTTTAGCCTTCTGCACTGTCACAGTAATTAATGTGCTACTCAAACCAAAAGCGGCCACGATCATGACAAAGAAGAGGATAAAGGACATGACACGTCTCTCCGTTGCGATTGCGGCAAAGAGTCGCTTATTTTGATCCATCCACGTCTGCGCCCGCACGGGGGCCACCAGCCGTTTATTTAACCGGTTCTTCACGCTCTCCGCTAAATTAGGATTCACTAAACGCACAGAAATCCCATGCACCCCACCTTGCATATCATAAAGTCTCTGCACCTCCCCAATTTCCAGAATCAAAAAATTGAAATCATACTCAAAAAATCCCGTAGAAAAAATGCCCACTATCGTATATTCCGAAGGAAGATAGAAACTCTGATCCGTCTTCTCCCCTGGTTTCGGCGGAATCAAGTTTTTAATGTTACGCGGAGACTGGATCGTTACCTTATCTCCTACCCACGCATCATGCCGCCTAGCCCACTCATCTCCCACTAAAATTGTCTCTGGTCCCTTTAGCCACTCACCTACAACTAAAGAATGCTGCATCGGAAGCACTTTCTCACTACTGGCCGAATCGATCCCTTTAATATACGGCGTTGTGATCCTGTCCGCATACTGCGCTAAGACTGGACCTAAAACAAAAGGAGAGACAGCCACCACATCGGGATCCATCTGCACCATTTTTTCGATTTCCGCCCAATTTTCTAAAATGCCATTATTTCCAATCGTAATGTGGGCATTGAACCCCACAATCTTTTCCTGTAACTCCTTTTCAAACCCTTCCATCACGGCCAGCACCACAATCAGCACCAACACCCCAAAGGTCACTCCGAGTAAAGAGAGCACGGTGATAACGGAAACGAAACTACGTTTGGGACGTAAATAACGCAGAGCTAAGAACCATTCAACAAAACGATACATGTTCCCTCAAAGTGCCGCACTTTCCCTGCTCTGGCAAGAACGACGAATGAATGGTGCCACTCGCACAATCAGTAAACACTTGCCAATCATGCTAAGAAAACCGATTCTTACCTCTTGTGAGTTATTTGAAACAAGCTAGGAAAGTCTTCGAGATCGAAATCGAAAGCTTACTCGATTTAAAAGGCCGGCTTAACGGAGATTTTAATCTCGCCGTTGATGCGCTTTTACAAACCCTGCAACGCAAGGGCAAAATTATCATCATTGGAGTAGGAAAGTCGGGTCACATCGGCGAAAAAATAGCGGCCACCTTTACCAGCACTGGTTCCCCTGCCGTTGTTCTCAATGCTCTTAACGCCGCACACGGTGACCTAGGCGTCGTCTCAAAGGCCGATACCATCATCGCCCTAAGTTACAGTGGTGAATCAGAAGAACTCTTACGTATCCTTCCTAATTTAAAACGCAGCGCCACCCACATCATTGCCCTCACCGGCCAACCTAAGTCCACCCTCGCCCTCAACGCCGACATCCAACTCGACGTCAGCGTAAAGCGCGAAGCCTGCCCTCTCAACCTAGCCCCCACCTCCAGCTCCACCACGATGCTCGTTCTCGGTGACGCCCTAGCCATGGCCGTGCTCAGCGCCCGCGGCTTCAAGAAAGAGGACTTCGCTCAATTCCACCCCGGTGGTGCTTTAGGGCGTAACCTCCTCCTTAAAGTTCAAGATGTCATGCGCCCGTCCAGCAGCGTCGTCATCTCCAAAACTTCCGACACCGTTCGTCAAGCTCTTGCAGAAATGACGTCGAAACGATGCGGAGCTAGCATGATTATCCAAACCAACGGGAAACTCGCTGGCATCTACACCCATGGCGACTTCGTTCGTAGCTACCAAACTAATAGCGCTATTGGCGATGCCAAACTCAGCGAAGTCATGATCAAAAATCCCATTTCAGTACAGATAGACAAACTAGCCGTAGAGGTGCTTAACATCTTTGAAAAGCATCGCATCGAAGATCTTGTCGTTCTGGATCGACAAAAAAAACCGGTCGGACTCATTGATGTTCAAGACCTAACCAAATACAAACTCCTATAATCTTATGGCCTACGTTAACGCAAACGATCTAAAGAAAGGCATGGCAATCCGCTTTAAAGGCGACATCTGCATCGTGCTAGACACCCAACACCGCACCCCTGGCAACTTAAGAGCCTTCGTGCAAGCCTCCCTTCGTTCCGTCAACACCGGACGCTCTTCCGATGATCGCCTAAGCTCGACGGATAAAATTGAGATCGTTGACATTCAACACGAGAAATGGGACTTCAGTTATAAAGATCCCTCAGGCTGGAACTTCATGAACCCAGAGAGCTACGAAAATATCAGCCTCAACGACGCTCTCGTGGGCGATGCTAAAAATTACTTAACTGAGAACTGCCAAGTTCAACTCGTCTTTATCGAAGGGCGCGTAGCCGAAATCGAGCTTCCCCCGACCGTTAACTTAACCGTTACAGAATCTGCCGACGGCATCCGCGGTGACTCCGCCAACAACGTGCAAAAACCTGCTAAACTAGAAACCGGTTTAGAAGTGCAAGTCCCCCTCTTCATTAAAGAAGGCGAGAAAGTGAAAGTCGATACCCGCACGGGAAAATACATGAGTCGCTCTTAAGCCACCGCAAAAATTGGTTCCATTAAAAACGATGTCTCAATCCCGAGACATCTGGCTCCATTTGAATAGGTCATTTACTGATGATTGGTGCGCCTGTAAAACTGACGTCATAATAGGTGAGGATCCCGTCAATACAGTAAGATGGTTCAATATGAGAGGAGAAAACCTTACCAAGCTACTTAGTCATAGACAGCACAAGTTCCACTTTATTTTAATTTAAGTTATTGATTATCAACGATACAGAACCTAAGCTGCTTAAGTATAAAAACTTCGATTACCACACCTAAAGCTATGAGGACGTATCTGGCTCAAATTGGCAGTAAAGGCGGAAAAAAAAGTCGGCGTACGCTGGATCCTGCAATGGCGAGCCGGATGGTCGCTGTGCGGGAGGTCAGGAAGGCGTTCCGGGATCACTACATTGATTGTTTTTGGTCCTATAAGCCAGAATACCTGCCAAGTTATGCTGACATTCCTTGGGTTTTAGACGCTTTGATGAGTGAGGGGAATCGCGCCGTATTTGAGAAGGCAAGACGTATCAGGCGCTTGTTGAAGGAGCCCGCATGCCCTTAGGCTCCTTTGAACGGGAAGTCCTAGCGATTATTGCATCCAATCGCAATCCAGAAAGCTATGTTGGTGGAGCCACCGTGTTGCACCAAAGCCCTGACTCACTTCGCACTTCCAAGGATATTGATATTTTCAATGAGACGGTTGCGGCCCTAGCGGCGGCCAAGGGAGATGACTCGTGCGCACTTGAGAAGAGCGGTTACGAGGTATACTTCACACTTAAATCAGAAACGTTTTCCCGGGCTATCGTCAGCAAAGATGGGAAGAAAACGAAATTAGAATGGCTTCATGACTCGGCTTTTCGTTTTTACCCAGTGGAACAAGATGAGGAGTTGGGCTATCGGCTGAATTTTTGGGATGCGGCAACCAACAAAGCCTTAGCGGGAAGCGGGCGTGCTAAAATAAGGGATTACATTGATTTGATTGAGATTCACCAAAAACGGTTGTCTCTGGGAGCTTTGGTTTGGGCGGCGTCAGGAAAAGATGATGGACTTAACCCCCGGTTTATTATTGAAGAGATGTCACGGGTTCAGCGGTATCCTTTGGGATCTGTTGCCCAATTCCAAACGAAGGAACCGCTCGAAGCAACAACCATGAAAAGAATCTGGATGGAAGCTTTGCGCACTGCGGTTGAACTCTTCGACACGATTTTAACCGACGCTCCTTTGGGTTGCTTGTTCCTTGATGAAAAGGGTAAACCCGTCTGCCCTACGATTGAAACGCTGCCTCAACTCAAACCTCATTTCGGATCAGTGCGGGGTGCCTGGCCTAGAATCGTGGAAGATTAAATGAGGTTTATCGGCCTATTGTGCTCCCGAGACATCGTTTATTATAAAGCTTTAAAGCCCTGTTCCGTGAAATGAGAATCATACGTGAATACTTTAGTTAGACCCAAGCGTCTCATACAATCAAAACTTGTCACATCTACTAAGCTCAGCGAACGCTGCCTAGTCAGCAACCACTGACCAACTACCCGGTCAAAGCCATCATTTGCTGTAATTTCTATCTGACACAAAGGTAAGATTGTTGTGTATAAAGTTTCCACAGCTTCAGAACCTAAACGTCTTTGAACGAGTGCCCACGTTTCCAAGCGAATATAGTCAGTAGTTAGAAAAAGGTAGTTTCCGTGCATCATATGCTCCCAAGCCCGGATCGCTGGAAGATGAAAATCGTCATCTTGATCTAAGGTAGCTAACAGACCTGATGTATCCCAAAAAATAGTTTCAAAAACCATCATTGAGGTAGGTGTCGTGGTTTTTAGCTAAATCCCCTAATCCACTTCGAAACTTTCCAGCAACCTCGAGACTACGTTTCTTAAGCGTCATTCTATCTTCAGTCTGAAGGGTATTCTTGACACTTGTACGAACAAGCTCTGAAAAACTACACTGCCTTTCTTTTGCCAACACTTGCAGAGCTCGAAAAGTTTCTTCTTCTAATTGGATCTGCGTTCTTATCATGCCAACATGACAACATTATTATGTTATCATGTCAACATTGATTTATCAGGATGCTTAGGCGTCATGTCTCTTGCTGATCGAATAATCCCGATTAGATTAGGTGATGATTTCAGCGAGCACCGCAACGCATTACCAAATTATTCGCCTCTGGAGCGGTATGTTCTCTATCGGCTGCCATCTCACCCTTGTTTGGGTTGCGTTCCTCCTAGTTCTATGGATGCCAGCATCGCTTTACGTCAGCATTCCTTGGCTCATGTGGCTGATTTTGATTTTAGTAGGATTTAACTCCTTCGCCTTTTTCTTCGATCGCCTTGTGGGTTACGAAGTTGAACGCCTCTACCACGGCACTACACAATCTTTAAAAGAATGGCGTTCGGATTGGTGGTATGGAGTGCTCGCCAGCTCTATCACCATGCTCATAGGTCTGAGTTTGTGGGTTTTAGGGCGCACGTTTCTGCCCTTCGGTGTGGTCCTGGCCGGTGCGCTGGCTTGCGCCACTGCAGTCCTCATTATTCTCCCCTCTTGGCAGGCCAGAAGCTGCCGTCTGAAGGGCAAAAAATCGGTCGAAACCGAGGTTCTAATCCTTCTCCAGCAATGGAATGTTCCCGTGCGACAAATTCATTGGTATGCTGATGGTTCATTGAACACGTTAAATGGAATGTTTCTGCCTTTTAATAAGCAAACCATTTGGCTCACTGAAGCCGTGGCTCGCCTTTCTGCACGCAACATTGCGCTGCTGATTCGACGGGAGTCTTGGTTCCTCAGAAGCGGCTGTAACCTCGTCTCCATTGGGATTGTTCTAGGTTGGCTAGCTTTGGGTTTAACTGCTGCATGGCTCATGCCAGCGCAAACATCTCTGCAACAAGCCGTGTCACTTGCGGCAATCATGACAACTTGGTGCTTTGCCGCTCTCTTTGTCTGGCCACCCCTTAACAGCATGGCCATGACACGGGCTGATCGTTCGTTACGTGATATTGCGACCACCGAAGAAATCGCCGCGCTTCTGCGTCTCCTTCAAGAAACCAACGCCACCGATCTTGCGCTTTCCGAGGGCAAGGCGCAAGTCTTCCATCCCATCCCTCCTTTAGAAATACGCGTGAATGCTTTGGAACCAAAACTATGAATCAAATCCCCCGCCTTCTTTTCATCGTAAGCTGTCTTTTCGGCAACGTCATGCACCGATCGCTGCATTGCCATGTGGGTCGACCTCGCCTATGGTTTCTGCCTCCAAACTTGTCATAGCCTACAGGCTTTCACTTTAGTCCTAGATATAAAATGACCCCACTCTCTGTCGAAAGCAGGGCCATGTTTATTAATAATGTTGCTCAGCTAAAAGCCTTAGCGGTTTTGCTCAATTAACTTTTCTAATTTCACCGCATCTGCGGCGAAGAGACGAATACCTTCCGCTAGTTTTTCTGTGCCCATGGCGTCTTCATTCATCATCAGACGGAATCCTTTTTCATCGAGTGCTATTTTTTTCAAATCGCTGGATTGAGCAATCTCAGGTGAGAGCTTACGTTCCAATGGCTTGGTAGAATCTTTCAACTCTTGCAAGAAGTTCGGGCTGATGGTTAAAAGATCGCATCCAGCCAATTCCTGAATTTGTCCAACGTTACGGAAACTAGCTCCCATAACTTCGGTTTTATAACCGAATTTTTTGTAGTAATTGTAGATCGTTTTTACGGACTGCACGCCAGGATCTTCCGCTCCCACGAAATCTTTGCCTTCACTCTTTTTATACCAGTCGTAAATACGTCCGACGAAAGGAGAAATAAGTTGGATACTACCCTCAGCGCAAGCAATAGCCTGAGGTAAAGCAAACAGCAACGTGAGGTTGCAACGGATACCCTCTTTTTCTAAAACTTCTGCCGCCTTAATCCCTTCCCAAGTGGACGCTATTTTAATCAAAATACGCTCTTTAGCGATGCCATGCTTTGCATATAAATCAATCAAGGTATGAGCCTTGGCGATAGTTCCTGCCGTGTCAAAAGAGAGTCGAGCGTCCGTTTCTGTGGAAACGCGACCAGGAACGATTTTTAAAATTTCTAACCCAAAAAGAATCAGTAGATAATCTGTGATTTCTTCCGTGCTGGCTCCAGCACGATCCTTAACAGCTTTAAGAAGAAGCGGCTTATATTCATCCTTCTGCACAGCTTTGAGAATAAGTGAAGGGTTGGTGGTCGCATCATGAGGCTCATAAGCTTTCATGGATTCAAAATCGCCCGTGTCGGCGACGACTTTGGTGTATTGCTTTAGTTGTTCAAGTTGGGTAGGTGTGCTCATGTTTAAAAATAGATATAGATATGAAATCTTACTGCAATGAGAAAATGGGTCATTTCCTAAAATTGCTTAGAAAATCGTTGATCATTTTCGTAAAAAAGTCGTAGGTCAGGTATTCCGTGCAGCATCAAGGCCATGCGCTCAACTCCCATACCGAAAGCAAAGCCCGTATATTTCTCCGGGTCAATCCCAGAATTTGTCAATACGGCTGGATCGACCATCCCGCAGCCAGCGATTTCTAACCATTTTTTACCCCGCACCGCATGACCTTGCCGTGCCATATCGATCTCAAAGCTAGGCTCAGTGAAGGGAAAGAAGTGAGGCCGAAATCGCACGATTGTTTCTGCACCTAAAAGCTCTTTAAAGAAAAACTCCATCGTCCCCTTTAAATCACCCAGAGTCACTTTTTCATCAATAACTAAGCCTTCTATCTGGTGGAAGAAAATGCCATGGGTGGCATCAATTTCATCACGACGATAGCAACGGCCTGGAGCGATAATTTTAATGGGCGGCTTCGTTGACTCCATGGTGCGGATTTGTACGGTGGAAGTCTGAGTGCGTAGGAGCAGCCGGCCGTATTTAGAGTCCGCCGGCAGCTGGGCGTAGAAGGTGTCTTGTTCGTTCCGAGCAGGGTGATCGGCGGGAGTATTGAGGGCATCAAAGTTATGGTACTCTGTTTCGATTTCCGGGCCATCAGCTAGGGCAAAACCCATGCGCCGGAAAATTTGGACGATACGATCCAACGTTTGATTCACGATGTGGAGGGTAGCGATGTCTGTGGTGGTGCCAGGTAAGGTAGTATCCTCTGGAAGCTGGGAGCTCACGGTTTCAAAGGATGCTCTTTTCTCTTCAAAAGCCGCATTGACAGCGACCTTCACTTCGTTAGCCAATTTACCAACGCTAGGGCGTAGTTTCTTAGGCACGTCCTTCATGCCCTCTAAAGCCAGAGGTAAAGAACCCTGTCGGCTAAGAAAACGGATGCGCCATTCTTCTAAGCTAACGGCGTCTTGCACGGAAGCCAAATTTAGAAGAGCCTGCTCTTTAATTTGTTGAAGTTGATCGATCATAAAAAAACGCCGCAACCCCTTCACGAAGACGGAGACGGCGGCGTTTAAATCTAAATTAAAATTAGGACTTAAGGGTTTTAATGACCTGAGCGAAAGCCGCTGGTTCATTTACTGCTAATTCGGCCAAGATCTTACGATCAATCTCGATGCTAGCTGTCTTAAGGGCTGCGATAAATCTGCTGTAGGTCATGTCGTGTTCACGCACAGCGGCGTTAATACGAGTGGTCCATAAGGAACGGAAAGTGCGTTTACGTGCTTTACGATCACGGTAGGCCCATACTTTGGCCTTCATGGTGGCGTCTTTAGCGTAACGGTAAAGTTTGCTTCTGTTTCCGCGAAATCCTCTTGCGCTATCGACTACGCGTTTACGGCGTTCGCGGGAGGCTGGTGCATTGGTTGCTCTGGGCATAATAGTTCCTGGTTAGTTTTAGAAAGCTGAAGATAGTGCCTAATTCTTAGGAGAATGGCAAGCAGATCTTCATCCGTTTAGTGTCAGCGGGAGCTACGAGCGCGCGGGAGGCGAGGTGGCGTTTACGCTTACGGTTTTTGCTGGCGGCTAAGTGACGGCGTCCAGCTTGGCTGCGCTTAAGTTTACCACTAGCGGTCAGGGTGAACCGTTTAGCGACGGCTTTTTTTGTTTTGGCAGTAGGTCCTTTTCTCATAAATCATCTTTTCTCGTTAATCTTGTTTTCTTCACCTGAATCCTCGGATTCTCCGCCTTCTTCTGTGGCATCGTCACCTTCGTATTCGATCGAATCATCCGTGTATTTACGGACCCTCTTTTTAAGCGGGACAGGAGTTAACATTAAATTAATGTTCCTGCCAACTAATTTCGGCTCAGCATCTGCGATTCCGACATGCTCAAGATCCTTACGAATACGTGCCACCACGGTTTTACCTAGGTCTTGGTGCTGCATCTCACGACCACGGAACACCATCATGAGCTTGGCCTTCATCCCACGAAAGAGGAAATCCTCCGCATGACGCATCTTGGTCATATAATCATGTTCGTCGATGTTGATGTGGAACTTTAGTTCCTTCACTTTAGCGGCGTTATTTTGTTTACGCGCTTCCTTATCTTTTTTGGACATTTCATAGCGGAACTTGCCGTAATCTAATATCTTACAGACTGGAGGTCTAGCTTTAGGGCTTATTTCCACGAGATCCATGCCAGCGCGCCGAGCGTGGGCTAGGGCGTCGTTGACTGGTATGATGCCGAGGGATGCACCGTCTGGGCCGATGACTAAAAGTTCCCGGGCGCGGATGCGGTTGTTGACACGTAGCTGTTGGAATTGTATGGGACGTCTCCTGTTAGGTTTGGAATGAAAAAGCTGGATGCAGCCCAGTGGTCAAAGCGTGAGACATGGGGGGAGCAAGAAAGGGAAGGTGGGAAGGAGTCATTAGGACATTACGGAGATAAAGCGTCTATCTGAGTAAACAGAGGACTGAGAAGGCATGAACACTGACAGAAACGACATAGGCACATTCAAAGAGAATTTGGCTAGACTAGCAAGAGGAAATTTTGAGTACCTTGAAAATCTTTAATAAACTCAACTCCTGTTCCTAGACTAAACTTTTTTCAACTCTCTCTAAAAAAAAGGGTTTTGCTCTGTCTAAGTTTCCTGTAAAGTAATACTTGTGAAGCGTTTAAATTATCTGGTAACGAACTTTTTATTAATAAGCACTATTGTTTTGTTCAGCCTCCATACTGAAGCTCGAGCTGAGGAGACCGCTCTGGGACTTTTAAAAAAGGGTGCAGCAGCAATGCAGGAGGGTAAGTTCCCGGACGCTGTAACTGCCTTTCAAGACGCCATTAAAAAATACCCTAAAGATCTCAATATCCCCAATATCCGTTACCTACTGGGTATCGCTTATTATAGTGTAGGTAATTATGCTGAAGCGGCCAAAAGCCTAAGTAACTCTACAGATTTTCCCGCTGACACGAAGGAGTTAGCCGCCTTTCATTTAGGTGCCTCCTATTACTTTCTAGGGGAATCCACCAAAGCACTCACCACGCTAGAGCCCGTTTCCAAGTCCACAAACAAGGAGCTTAGTCCCCTCGCCTTGCTCTTTCAAGCTCGTGCCAACATGGATATTGGAAACAAGCTCTTAGCTAAAGACAAAGTTGGTGCCACGAAAGCTTTCGAGGCCGGCATTCTGAAAATAAACGAACTTTTCACGAAATTTCCTCAAGACAGTAACTTGGCAGACGCACTCATGATTAAGTCGAACATAAGTGCCCAAGCAGGTAAGTTTGATGCCGCCGCTGCGAGTTTAGAAGAGCTTAAGAACAGGCCAGATGGCGCTGAAATGAGTGCGGACGCCGATTACCTCTTAGGCTACGTTTTCTCTCAACAAGCCCAAGTGTTGAAATCTGAATTTAAAAAAGAAGAGGCCGCTGCCGTCATTCAGAAGGCCCGTGAAACATATCAACGACTTCTTAAAAGTGATAGCCTAGTCGTGGCAAATGACGCCGCTTTTCAATTAGCAAACCTGTCCTTTGCGGATGAAGATTTTGACCAAGCCCTGAAGGAATTCCGCTCTCTCCGCACTAAAGACGAATTAATTGAATCCCAAGATAAGCGCATTGCGGAGCTTCGTGATAGACTAGCCAAAGCTGCCGCCAATAAGGAACTCTTCACTTCACTCCAGCGCAGCCTTCAGCGTGAAGAAGGTAAGCTTAAGGCTCTTAAAGATAACGATGATAGCTCAAAAGACTCCCTCATTCGTGTAGCCGATTGCTACATTCAACTCAAGAAGTATGACGAGGGTCGTAGCATCTATCGCCATGTTATGAAATTCTCCGAAGGCACACAGCTTAAGGAACTAACTCTAAAAGTCATTGTCAGCCAAGCCCTCCAAGGCCTCAGTGCTAAGGCCGAGGCAGGTTACGCCGACTTTAAATCTAAATTTCCTAATGACCCCCTCGCAGACGCTGTGCCCTACTTCATCGCCCGCGCCATGATCCAACAAGGCCGCTTTGACGAAGCGATCCTGAAGCTCAGAACTATCATTAAAGACATGCCCAATAGTCGCTTTGCCGCACTCTCCGTCCAGGAGTTAGCTCGCGCCTTACTAGGCCAAAAAAAGCCTGAAGAGGCATTGAAAGAAATCGATCAATTCTCAGCTAAAGCCAAGAGCGGTAAATTTAAACTGCCGCCTGACGCATTTGAAGATGCCGAGCGTTTTCGTGGCTACACCCTGTTCCAGCTCGGTAAAAAAGAGGAAGCCATCAAGGTTATGAAAGACCTTTCTCTCATTGCTAAGAATGAGGCTCTAAAAGATGAAGTTTCTTATCAAGTAGGCAATATGCTGAATAATACAGGTAAGAGCGAGGATGCTATTCTAGCCATGCAGGACTTTCTTAAAAAGTTTCCTAGCTCCATTAATGTAGGCAAAGCTATGATCGTCATAGCGGGCAGTCATGAAAAACTAAAGAAGATAGATGAAGCGATCTTAGCTTATCGTGACATCGTCAACAAGGTAGACGACCCTGCCCTTAAGATTTTTAGTTTAGAAAAAATCTGGCGCCTCCACTTAGCAGGGGAACGCTTTGAAGAGATGATTAAAGTGCAAGATGAACTCATCACCACCTTTCCTAAATCTGCCCGCAGTCTTGTCGCTCAATCAGAACGGATTAAATATCTAGAAAGAGCTAAAAAACCTGATGAAGCTGAGGCTCTTCAACAAGACTTTGTTACACGCTTTACAGCCATGTCTCCCACCGAAAAAAGTTCCGAGTTTGGACAAACGTTGGCATCTTACGTCGTTCGGATTTATCTACGCCAAGCCGATAACGACTACAAGTCTGCCATAAAAATGGGAGCTATAGCTGGTCTGAATGAAGTTAAAAAAACACAGTGGAAAAACTTATTAGATTCCGCCAGTAAAACCTTGGACAAGGCTATAACGGAATTCCCCAGCACGAACCTCTTTAGTTCCATTTTAAAAAATAAAGTAGATGTCATGCTCTTACTCATACGCGGAAACAGTATGGAACAATCTGCCGCCTTTACCTACCTTAGTGAATTGGCTGGGATCCAAAAAGATGAAGTAGTCAAAGCCCAAGTCCTTATCGCCCGCGCTAACTTAGCCTACCAACTTGGGCAAAAAACCATCGCCGCGCGTTTCTACAAAGAAGCTCTGGCTCAAATCTCCACACCACAGCTCATCGCTTGGCAAGAATATGATCAATACGGATCCATTCTCCTTGAGAATAAAGAATGGGATGAGGCCGTCCTACAATTCGGAGTTCTACGCGAGAGCTTCCCTAAATCCGACCAAGCTCAAGCCGCCGCTACCTACGGTCTAGGCGCAGCCTACTTAGGTAAAGGCGATACAGCTAAAGCCACCCTCTTCTTTATCGAGCTTAAAGAAAAATATCCGAAATCGGATAAGCTTCTCGAAGTCGATTTTGCTCAGGCCATGCTCGGCATTGCTGCAGGTAAATATGATGAGTCCTTCGCAACCTTAAAGAAGATTATGAATAGCCCTAGTGCCAGTAATCAAACCCGCGCCCAGTCCCTTTTGGAATTTGGCAAGGCTCTAGAGTTGATCGGGGATAAAAAAGGGAAGACTAAAGAAACCTTTCAAGGTGAAGGGAAACCAGAGCTAAACATTTTTGACCTAGCCGCAGGTTATTATTTAAAAATCACCCTTCTCTACCCCTCACAAACGGAAATCTGTGCGGAATCTCTCTATCACTTGGTAGAAATTAAAGTCAAGCAAGGCAAAAAAGAGGATGCTCGTAAACACGCCACCGACCTCAGCACAAAATTTCCTGCGTCTAAATGGGTGGAAAAAGTTACTGCGCTAGGTCTCTAAGCAATTCAAGAATTTAAGAATTGCCCCATGTGCTCATGATTGGCAACTCCACGAAACTTTTACCTGCCAGGCAGCGTGCTGTCCTTCTACTTGCTTTATTAAAGAATCACTATCCTGACGCTCATTGTGAATTAAATTATTCTTCACCTTTAGAACTGCTCATCGCCACGATCCTATCAGCCCAGTGCACCGACATAAGAGTGAATCTCGTCACGCCAAAACTTTTCGCCGCATTTCCTGACGCCGAAGCTTACGCCACGGGAGACTTAAAAAAAATCGAAAAACTCATTCACAGCACAGGCTTTTATCATAACAAAGCCAAGAATATCCAAGATTGTTGCCGACTTCTTCTTGAACGCCACCGAGGTCAGGTTCCACGCACTCTACAGGAGTTAACTGCCTTAGCGGGAGTTGGGCGTAAAACGGCTAATGTGGTTTTGGGGAATATCTTTGAAGTCAATGAAGGACTGGTGGTAGATACCCATGTCAGCAGGCTGTCACAACGACTGGGCCTCACCCGCAAGAAAGATCCCATCAACATCGAGCGAGTCTTAATGAGCCTTTTTCCTCAGGAAGAGTGGACCCTACTGGCTCACCTCCTAATCTGGCACGGGCGCAGGCGTTGCACAGCCCGTAATCCGGATTGTAAAAACTGTGAAGTTCAACACCTCTGTCCCCAGATAGGTATCGGCTAAACCTCCGGGCTTTTTAACTCCATAGTGTCTTCGGTTGCAGCTGCTAATTTTCGATAAACCTGCTGCCTACTTATACCAAGCCACTTAGCTGCTTTGGAAATATTTCCTCGATAAAGCGTCATGGCATAAGCCACTAGTTCACGCTCGACAAAAGCCATGCGGCCACCCTCAGGACTCGATGTAGGTAGGAACTCTATCCAAGAAACCGCGCTAGAGGTCTCGGCAGGCGCTGTGGTTAGAACTTCTGGTTTGTGAGATAAACCCAAAGCAAGAAATTTGAGTTCAATAGGGGTTGACAATAGGGCTCGCTCAATGATGTTACGAATCTCGCGTACATTACCTGGCAGCAACTCCTTTTCTAAAGCACGCAGATCACTTTCCACTATTTCTGGGGTGGGACGTCCCATCTCTTGGCAAATATTTTTAAGAAATAATAAGGCTAATGGGATGATGTCTGAAGGTCGTGAGCGTAAAGGCGGTAGATGGATATTTAGAACGTCTAAACGGTAGAATAGATCTTCGCGAAATTTTCCTGCTTTAACTTCTTCCCGTAAATTACGATGTGTCGCCATGATGAGCCTGCCACTAAAGCGGGAGATGAGATCGGAGCCGACCCGGCGGTATTCTCTATTTTCTAAAAACCTTAAAAGTTTTGCTTGGAGCGAAAGAGGCATTTCGCCTATTTCATCTAAAAATAAAGTTCCCCCATTGGCTGATTCAACTAAACCCTTTCTAACCTTCACTGCTCCTGTGTAAGCACCTTTTTCTGCACCGAAAAGTTCCGTCTCTACTAGTTCACTTGGCACAGCGGAGCAGTTCAGTGAAAGAAAAGGCTCGCCCTCTTCTTTAGGATAGGTGAATTTGTGCAAGAGTTTAGCGCAAGCTTCTTTTCCTGTTCCTGTTTCGCCCGTTAGAAGAACGACAGAATTTTTATATCGGCCAGCAAACTGAAGGGCTTTAACTATTTTTTGGGTATCTGGAGATTCTGCCACCATACCATCAACTAGAATATTTTCTGAGCCTGATGCGATGCGTGCTTTGGCTTTTAGTAAAATGTTCTTTAACTCAAGGACAGAGAAGGGTTTACGGTTATAATCAAATAATCCTTTTTGGGTTAACCTAACAACATTAGCGATTTCAGGATAAGCCGTGAACATTAGGGTCAAGGGCTGGGGCACGAAGTTACGTGATAATTCAAAAAAATCTTCTCCAACGCCATCAGGAAGCTGGTTATCGAGCACAAGAATCTCTGGTCGATACCCCTTTTCAACGGCATTGAAAGCATCTTGAAAGGTGCCTAGAGCTAAGGAATCCATATCGACCTCTTGCACCGCGCTAATAAAAATATTTCGCACTTGAGGATCATCCTCTAGTATAAGCACTTTAATCTTTGGCATCCCTGAGAGTGACGAAATTCGGACAACTGTCAATAACCATTCGTCCGATAATGGACACTATACGATGGTTTCGTAATAGTATATCGTGAAAATTTAATAATACAAAAAAATTTTGAGAGCTAAGAGAACGAAATTGTCCGCTTATGAACAATATGGCATAGGGATTGCTTTAATGGAAACTGTGGCAAGTAAATGGCTTTTTGTTGACGATGACGTGCGATTCCTGAATCACCTTAAGGAATCACTAGGACTTTTGTGCGGCAAACATCCCAATGCACCCGATATTTATATTTCAGAAAATGTCACTGATGCCCTACTCCTGATCCAAAGAGAACTACCAACTACAGTTATTACTGATATTCAAATGCCTCAGGTTGATGGCTTCCAATTTCTAAGACTGCTCAGCACTAAATATCCTAAAATAAATAAAGTGGTTCTAACAGGTCAATCTAGCTCACAGATTGAAAGGCTATGCCAAAAAAACGGAGTTGCACGTCACTTTTCTAAACCGGGCACACCCAAGGCCATGCTAGACATTTTTATCTCCCTGCTAGCACTTGACAAAGAGCCAAGGTCTAATCCAACTGCGCCAGAAATAACGCAAGCGACAGAACTTGCACCGACCCACCAAGCACTGGAGGTTAACCCCAACCCATTTAAAAAAGCAATGCGTATCACCGGCAAACTTGTGCCGCGTAAGGATTCATTAAGTTCTGCAACTTTGATTCTGAATGATGCCATAACAACGAAAATACAAGCCGCGCAGCATCCAAAAGGTTTTTCAGGTGTTTTAGATCAGATTAATATTTCTGAACTCGTGCAGATGTTAGTCCTCAGCAACAAATCATCTATACTCGAAGTATCAGCCGATCACGATCATGGTAAAATATATTTGGAACATGGCCAGATCATTCACGCGGAGACTACCAATCACGTCGGAGAAAGTGCTGTTTACATCTTACTAAATCTACAAGGTGGCCAGTTTGAACTAACTCATTTCACTGCCCCTAATCAAAAATCTATTTCCACGGCAACTCAGCACATTCTTATTGAAGCAGCCCGTTTAATGGACGAACAAGAACGCTATAAAAATCATTTTACTAAAGAAGCGCTCACCAGCAAAACATCCCGCATTACAACCACGACACAAACACACACCAAGAGGCAGTACGTCGTATTCGAAGAAGCCATAACCCAAGAACTCTGTATCAAGGAGTCCATAGAGACTAATCACCCACCCGCCGTAAGTAATAACGCCTTTGATCTCCAACATTTAGATGAGGTCATCATTTTGGCAAAAGATGGGAAGATTCAATATAAACACGGCAGTTTAGATCCTGCGCAGAGAATTGATCTTATTGAATTTATTAACTTTAAAAGCGAACAAATACACAATCAGCTGCAATTAGGTTCTTTGAATCATTTTCAAATTTTTGGAGACAATTTGGAGGCAATTATGGCTCGGAAAGAGGACGACATTTTACTGGCTATCAATACACAACGCCCTTTGCCTATGAAAACATTGTTGGGTGCAATTAATAAAAATTTATGCCTGACCCAAGCCTTTTAGTCCTAAAAATTTTAGCAGCCATGAGCCCATTCTTAAGCAATCCGCACATCCTAGAAATAGCTTTTTGCTCCGAGAATAGGGAAACTTGGCGCCAAAAGAGAGGTGAAGCCGCCCAAAAACTGACTACTCCTGACAACATCTGGCGTAAACTGAATGATACCTTTAGCGTCCTCAAACTCCACAAATTAGAATCGAAGCAGCTCGTATGGACGCATGATCATGGACAAATCATTTTAATTAAAAAAGACGGCAAAGGCGCTTGCGGAATTCTAAGTCAAAACATCATTGAAGAGACTGAACTGCAAAAATTACAAAAAAATTGCACCGATATTCTGGACGTGACTAAATGAAAACCGTAGTCCTCAGACCCCTTAATGACCAAGTAATGGTTAAAACAGAATGCAGCGTATTGGACACTCTGCTGGCTCGTAAATGTGATGTCTCTATGGCCTGCGGAGGCCAAGGCATTTGCTCCACCTGCCACATCTTTGTGCGCGAAGGAGCTGAGTCGCTGACCCCACCCACCGAAAGGGAGCTAAGGACGCTCGGCCTTCTTACCGGTACGCGTGAGGGCTCACGTCTAGCTTGCCAGGCGCGCATCATCGGAGAAGGTGTCGTCGTTGAAGTGCCAGAGGCCATGTATCTGAATGCTGCCAGCGACTTATCTTCCCTCATCGGGAGACGCACCGAGATTCCCATTCTTCATCCTAAAGACGGAAGACTACTGATCGAGCGAGGAAAAATCATTACCAAGTCTCGCATCATGGAACTTAGTAGCGAAAATTTTGATGTCCTCGATGCCCGTAATACAACCATCAATTCCTAAAAATCTAACTCAACAACCTAACCAGAAAAACACCTATGTCTGCACCCAAAGCCACGGTAACCCCTGAAATAGGCGGCTACAAAAACTACCACAATTATTACGTCCCGGAAGAGTTCGTGAAGAGAGATCCAGAGACTAAAAACCTCTATCTGCGAGATGGTCAACGGGCAGTTTATGCCTCAGAAGATTTTATCGCTGGCCTTCATAATGGCATGGCTCATGAAGTTGGAGACGCCTCTAATTTAATCATGTACAAATGTGGCTATGAGTGGGGAGTCAACGATGCTCGGCGATTTGCCGAACGGATGCGCCATGAGTATGGGGGTGGAAAAACCGATATCTGGCAGATGAATCGCATGTTCGTGATGGAATCTTGGTGGTGGCCTCTCACTGTGGAAGGCTGGGGCGGTTGGACGATAGACTTTAGCTTTGAAAACCAGGCTATGACTTTCGTCACCATCCGCAATTCTGCCGTTGCCAAATCTATGGAACAAATTGGTAGACCCGTTTGTAACATGTATGCAGGTATGTTTGCGGGGTTCTTTAGCGTCTATGACCGGGTTGAGCGCGATTCTATTGAGGTGCAGTGTTACGCCATGGGCAATGACGACTGCAAGTTTCTTGTTGGCCAGAAAGAAAAAGTCAATGCCGCAGAGTTCTGGCGCCGGGAAGGTGCTGAAGCTAACGAAATTCTAGAGAAGCTAGCAACTTAAGTCGATATGACAACCGCCGCCACAGACCCGCCGGAACTAACTCACATCCAACAGGAACGTTGGAGTGAGGTGGGGCGTATCTTTGCCAGAGCCTTTCCTAAGATTAATGAGGGAAGGCCCCCTCTAACCGTTAAGGCTAAACCTTCTGCAAAAACAGGTACTCCCCAAACTCTTAAGAACGAAGCACTGCCCCAGGCTGTGCCTGATTCAGATCCACGTGAAGAAAACACAGAAAACTTTTTTCAATCCCTTTCATGGGCTAGAAAAGATTCTCTCGACTCACTCAGTTCTGCCCCAGCTCTGCCAAACACGGTGCAAGGGCTCCCAAAGCCAATACCAAAGGACCAAAGCTCACGCAGCTTTTTCTCCAATGAAGTACCCTGGGGAGCAAGAGGGGGTAGTCCCCTTGGACCCACTCGGATTAACATTCAGGAGCGGAGTGATATTGAGGGCGTTTCTCATAAGAACATGATTTCAGCTGCCACAGAAAATGCCCTCCACCAGTCTCGTAAAAGACAACCAGAAAAACCAACCCAACTACCCGCCCCTGCTGACTCGCCGAAAGGCACTGCTTCAGATTTTTTTAAAAAAATAAAATGGCAAAAAACAAACTAGAAATTTGAATTATGAGTAATTTACTTCCCACCACCCCATTTTCCAGTATCCGTAATCACCCAGCGTTGAGTGAATTATTCAAAAACGCTGAGAGCCGGTTTTTCACCGATGAGGAATTAGCCATCATCTCGGCGACTTGTCCGACCTACTCCCTTTTCACCGACTGCGCTAAAGAAGTTCGGGATAAGCACCCTAGCATTGTTGAGGTCGTGCTTGAGGAAATACTAAGTCAATATCCATTTGAAGAACTTTATGAGTTACCGCGTATAAAATTACCAAGGGACTGGGGCTATGTTGTGGCCTACTCGACGCACTCTATGGTGCAGCAGGACGCTCGTTGGTTCGATGATAAGCTCCTTATCTGGTTCAAAACTATCTTACAAGCCTTTGAATTTCCTAACCGAAAGACGCCCGATAACACCACTCTGTTTTCGGATAGCGTCTTAGAAGACACACTGAAAAAACTTCCAGCTAAATGTCGTTCCATTTTCCACACCTACTACCGCATTCAGCAAGAATACCAAAAAGTACTCACGCCAGAGTTCTACCAAGCATTGGCTCCACACTTAGAGCTAGCTCGCGGTGTTTTAACAGAAAAATATTAGTCTCAACTTACCAAAAACTATGGCTAAACCTAACCAAAACAGTAATTTAGTAGATAACCTTGATTTAGAAATTTTCTTTGATGAGTCCCGCCTCATCACTGATCTCCGAGAAGGTGTGATATGGAACCCGGCTAAGACTAGGGTTTGCCTTCTTTCCACAGATCTTTTAACTGGCGTTTACAAAGGGTTAGTCGATGAAGCAGGACCCGCTTGGCGTATTATTTTTAAGAACTGCGGATTAATTTGGGGGGAGCGTGTTGCTATTAGATTAGACAGAGAGTGTCAACTTCTAGCCGGAATACGCGTCGGAGATTTACCATTAGAGAAATACTTGACTTTTATGACTAATTATTTTTCGTTTCACGGTTGGGGCATTCTGACAATGGATGTCACTAAAGCAAAGGAGACAGGTTTAGTGGAAGCTAAACTGACCAACTCCGTTTTTGCCAGCACTATTCAGAATGAAGAAGACATGGTAGATCCTATGATCAGTGGGATTCTTGCCAGCATGCTCTCCTACTTGAGCGGCCATAAATTAGACGCTGAGCAAACGGTTTGTAGTTCGAAGGGTGCACCTGCCAGCATGTTTATCATTACGGGGGGTGACCGCTTAAAACCTGTTGAAACCATGCTAGCTGGAGGCAGCACTCACGAACAGATACTTAGCACAATCTGAGCTGCCATGACTGTTGCTCCTAAGCCATCTGTTAGTCTAGCTAACTATGACATTCTTGAACTTATCGGATCAGGAAGTTGCGGCTTAGTATACTTAGGCCGTGATTTACGCACCAATCAACTTTGCGCCCTAAAAGAATTTCCTACGACTCCTCAAAATGTTCAGACCTTTTTTCGTGAGCTTTCCATTCTCTTCACGCTTAATCACATTAATATTGTTCGCTGTCTAAACCTTGTATATGGCCAGAGCAAAAAGAATTACCTCATTTTCGAATATGCTAATGGTGGAAACTTAAGAGATTTAATTGAAAAGAAAAAATTTTTCCTCCCCATCGAGGCACTTAAAATTCTTAAACAAATCGCTTCAGGCCTAGCTCACGCCCACAGTGCCAATATCGTCCACCGCGATCTCAAACCTGAAAATATTCTCATATGTCAGCATGATGACCTATGCTGCTATAAAATTTCCGACTTGGGGATCGCTAGTAATTTAAAATCTGATAATCCTGAAGTAAATATCACAGGCTCCCCTGCCTACATGGCTCCAGAACAGTTTTACGACCGGTCAACTCTTAGTTCTGACATATACTCTTTAGGGGTCATCTTTTTTGAACTCCTTACTGGAAGACGGCCTTTTGAAGGATTGCCTGCCCGGTTATTCACAGCTCATTCCAGTGAGCAAGCAGATTTCTCTCTTATCACGGACAAGTATTGTCGAGAACTCGCCATCAACATGATGGCTAAGCAGCCTAGTGCCAGAACTCCTTCTGCTGAACATCTTCTCCAAGAGATTGAGTCGTTATTAAATCCCCTTTATATCTGCGCTCCTGCCATCGCACCGAAGGATGCTACCTCATTACCTGCTCCGCAACATAAACCTGAAAAATTGCTTCATCAAGCGACTTTTGAAGTTCCAGGCACGCAACATATTTTTGCGTTACATGGCCATTACTCTAACCAACTTCTTTGCGCTGATCTGAGGCAGTCCGACCTTCTTAATTTAAATTCTGGTAGAATAAGCCCCCAATGCCTCAGTCAACCTATTCTTGCCACCAGCCATAATCTCCAACACTATAATCCTAACTTTTTTTCAAGTAAAAACTGCGTTTATTCTTGCCGTAATGGCCATAGCTTGGAGCGCCTTTTTTCTCATACTCATAAAACCGAGACGGTTCTTTATCAGGAAAAAACTAACACTCTTCTTTTAGCTGATAGCCAGAAACTTTGTTGTTACACACTAGATGGTAAAAAGCTGTGGCAATACTCTTGTGAAAACTACTACCTTAAGCCTTGTCTGCATGTAGCGGCAAATGGCCTGATTTATATCAGCAGTGGACCCGCAAACCCAGCCCTTCACATTCTAGATTCTACAGGTAAAAGTCTAGCTCTCCTACCACTGTCTGCACCTGTTATCGGGTTGTTCTCTGCTGCTGATCATGACCATCTCTCCGCTGTAACTTTAGGATTAGGGGAAGAGGCTCCAGCTCAACTTCATCACTTCAACCAAACTTCTTTGCTAGATAGTTTAGAATTACCTAACGGCGTTTTTCAAATGAAAAATCACGGAAACTTTCTCTGCCTGTTTAGTGTGTCACGTAAACTTTATTTCGCCCATAGTAATGGCTCCATTTTTGATTATTTAACGGTTTCAGGTGACCTCATGGATGATGCGTGGTTTACCGGCAGCGGCATCTATGCCGTTTTAACGCACACAGGCACTAAATCCGAAGTCATCAGCTACCGCAGCACGCCAAAACCCTCGCCCTCCCCGAATATTAATGTAACGCCAGCAATCCATACCTCATATGAACTATAATATTTTAATTGTAAAACATCCTGTGGATGGCCTCAAGTTGGCAATGAAAACGTCCACCCAAAAGGGTAAGTCTGAACTCATCATTATGACCTCTGGTGGCGCTGCCGCAGCTCTCTACTTCGGCTACGAAACTCCCCCTACCTACGTTGGTCTTTCAGCGGCTTTTCAATATAATATTAAAGCTCTTATTTCGACGGTCGAGGCACATGGCTCAAGTTACCAAGTCTTGTTGCCCACAGCCCATAGTCTCCGTTCCCTTTCCCATGCGGAATACCTCGACCGTTTCCGTAATCAGCCTAAAGAATACCGCTCCGTAACCATCATTCTTGATTACACACGACTGGAGCAGGATCTTCCCCCACTTACAGCAGGTGATAACCTTGCTTGTTTTTGGGAAGTAAAAGATCACCTTACGCAGGAAACAGTTAATAACTTCAGCTACCTCACCGAAAGACTCGAACAAGACAAGCCCATGTTCCATGGACTGCATTTTTATGGCAGACAAAAATCCGACAAAGAAATCTGGGCCAAACGTAAAGAAGAAATTTCCGCTTCCTTGGGGATCCAGTCCCCCTATGACATGATTGAGTTATAACCAGAATGCTCACCAAATCAGTCATGAAAAATTCAATATCTAGATCCTCTCCGCATTTAAATAGCTTAGAAATAATGGGTTCGTTTTCCATACGCATCGGTCATGACTTAGCTAATCATGTTACTATTCTATCTTCTTTGGCTTCCATACTCTCAGAATCCGATTCTGGCATTAAAGAATCTCTAACCAATGCCGTCAGTAGCATCCAGAGTATCTGCGTAGAACTACGAACCATGATCGACACTATTAATGTCACACGAACTCATATACCTCTTGAGATTGATGGCACCTACTTGGACGTTCTACTGAAAGATTTAAACACTAATCTAACAAGCTATAGGTGGAGTATAGTGACTGGAGAATCATCTGCGATTAAGCTCCTCTGTAATAGCACCTTTTTAACTCCGACGCTCTCCGAACTTGCTATTCTTTCTGGTGATAACGGGACTATAAGTGCTGAATTTCTCCGGAGTAGGAGTGCTATCACAAGTCTCGAACTACCCATGCATCTTGGACGAAACTTTTATCTTCATTTGACCTATACTCCGAACAAGCAGATGTCAACTATTCAAGAATCAGATCACGACTATTATGTCGCTCGCTATTCCTCTATCTTAGAAATTTTCAAACTACTTGGCTGCCACTCTAGCGGGGTTCATATCAATTCACAACAAATGACTGTGCTAATTCCTGCCGAAGAATCTAAGTCCTAATATGAAAACAAGCACCCTTACCAGCCCTGTGCAAGTCCCACATGAGACAGCTACCAAATGCCCCGTCACGAAAACGCTTAACTTCTTTAAGCGTCTCATTGGTCGTCAGCCAAAAGCTCCGAGTGCGGGGCTAAGCAAAGACCCAGTTATGCGTTGCCCTGTGTTAAACCGCCAAGCATCACAAAGCTCAGAGTTCATTGAAAAAGCGGCAGCAGAAGCCAAATCTGCTTCCATCTTACCGGGGGATCCTCTGGCAAATGCTTGTCTGCAAAAGGCGCGTGACCATATCTACCATTGGCCGCGCAATTTTAAAGGATTTAAGTGTCATCTCTCCATAGTCGACGACTCGAAGGAATATCATCTGGATTTAATCGCTCATTCAAGTCGGAAATATGAATTTAAAAATGCTCAAGAAGAATTTCCAGATACGTCGTGGTTACGTTACCAAATTGAAGAAATGCTTTCCCACCGAGAAGCTCCCTCCATTAGCCAAATGTCTTCAAGGACAGGCGTTATGTTCGGAGACTTCGACCCTATTTACGGTTCACAATTAATTTTTCAAGGTGATAAAATGAAGAGCTATTATCGTATTTTACATAATAAAATTACCCAGATTAGCCGTAGCTATGGCTCCCAAACTTTTGTCATTAATATTGACGATCACCTAACCCATAATGACCACTACGCCGCACGCTGCTATAACGCCTTTTATTATTGCGCTAAGACTGGGGATTTTCGGAAGGTTGAAACTTTTTTTGATGAATATCAAGTCATTGAAAGTCTAGCTCTACCTCTAGAGCGCCGCTACACCTCAGCCGGTATTAACGGAAAACAAAATCGTGCCCTTCGCTTCAATACTATCTCATTACTCTGAAAAACAACGTGAAAACATTTACCCACCAATCTCCCGCCTTTGTCCCCACTTTACTCCAGTCCGATACCCCTAGAGATCCCTACTTGGAAACCACCCATATAGAAGTTCTCATGACAGAGACTCAGCGACTAATCGGCTTGAAGTCCCAAGAAATAGCGGCCCACACTAGCCGATTATTAAATGCGGATGGCGGTTTAACGAACAACACCGTTAGTCAAGCTAACCTGGTTAAAGCCTTGGACACCATCACAGCAGCATTAACACAGGGTTTTTCAGGCTTAAGTCCGCTTTCCCCTTCTTTTACAACCTGGGTACAAAGCACCGTTAGCTCCGATCCTGAGAAGGCCAAAATGTGGCGCCATGTCTTTACCGCTATTCGTCTAGCTGCCAGCGCTGAGCTGGATTACAATCATTTCGCATTACTTGAAGTTAAAATTTATGATGCTCAAGAGTCCCTTCGTTATCTGCAAGTAGCTCTTGAACTAGAACAAAAACTTGAAGCTCTAGCTTGCGACGCCTCTTCTTTCTTTATTCGAAACACCATTATCTTAGGACTAGTTACCAGTGACGATATCCCTGCTAAAATTGAGTCCGCTAACCGCAATTTTTTACAGACCCTCGTTCCTTTACTGAAGTCGGGGAATGAACTAGGAATTAAACTCAACATCGCTCGTTATTGGGCGGAACAAATAGCACCACACTTTGACTTTTCTCAACAAGAATGGCACCTATGGATCGGCTCCCTTCAACAAACTTCTAATCAACTACTTGAGGCCCACAACAGTCGGACATTAGCACCGCTGTGGGAGCTACTCATGGGGTCGAGAACTCGCTTGGCGTTTTGCGCCGTGTTTTTCCGCAATTTTGATTCTATTTCTTCGCACATTACAATGGCGGCACCTCTGCCCGATTTAGATTTAGATACAATTCTTAAAAATTTAATTGGAGAAGTACTACTTGATGAAAATTCCCCTAAAATAATCTTACCCACAGCTTGGATAGCCACTATCGCCGATAGCCCTTTAGCGAAGTGCACAGTCGCCGATTTTACCCGTCTAACTAATGCCACGGTAACGGCTTGTCGCCCTCTCTGCGAACGCAATTGGATTGATTGGATGGAAGAGGTCTTTACCCGTGTTCTTCACTCCCTCATATTGCGAGATGATTTCCAACTTAACTTGCCCCTCCAAGACAAGCTTATTTATTCCGTCTGCCTTAATTTGCGTCAAGGGCTGGCCGTTTTTAAGACAAACCATAAGCTTGAAAAAGATCTAGGTTTGGTAATTGAGCTCGCAATGGAGGCTCAAACGTTGTCACGATCCACCAACGAATCTCGCATCTTTTTCCGTGAAAATTTTGTTCTTAGCCTTGGCCTAATTCAATCTGATTCCAGTTGGCAACATGGTAAAACGCTCATTCGCTCCCTGCGCACGGCCATAAGTCAAAGTCCTGAGGCCAGTAAGTTATGGGACCGCTATCAACCTGCCCTTGCCCTGATGGAAGAGATACCTTCTATCATGGAGGATTTAAAATTTGTGCTCCACGCCTACCCGCAAGCCACACGTTCATCCCTAGGCATCCCCGCATCCGTAAAGAAAACCTTGGAGCATCCCAGCCTGAGTATCATTCGAACCAGTCTAAGTCAGTTTTTACGTTATGGAACATTAAAAGCTGCTACGGCGACTTTAGATTTACTGGCAGCCAACTTATTTCGTATAAATCCGAACTTAACCAGTGAGGACCTGGAAACTATTGGTGAAAACTTACAGACCCTGATTAACGAACGTGATTCATTTTCAAACGCCGACTTTAAACTTGTTTTCAACCAAATTAACAAAAAAATTCTTAACAGCTTCCTTAGTTACCATCTTTGGCTAAAAGCTGATGACTTAGGCCTAGAAATTACGAACCTTGTTTACCGTTGCTTACCCGAATACCCACTGCTAGCAGCAGAAACTCAAACTCATTCCGTCTATACCCACTTTTCTTCCTTACCAGAATACCAAGGCTCTAAAACAAAAGCGGGTGCCACACCCAAAGCACGTGATATCAGCGCCACCTTACGTCGTGTGGCTTTAGCCTTAGAGGCAAACGTAAGTCTACCTTCCGCTCAACTCCAGTCTTACTGGCTCAACCTTGTGAGTATCTTTATCGTTACGCGTCCCCACCGGACCTTCAAAATCACGCGCGAACAAATGTTCTTTTCCTTATGTAAGCACTACGGTAAAAGTTCTGCTAAGGTTGTGGATGAACTGGTTAAAACGATTTATGAAACAGCTCCCACCGCTGCTGAATCTTCTAGCTCTAGTTACCCTCCCATGCAGCCCATACTTCCCATGTATCCTGGCTGGTCTCTGGTTCGTAATCAGAAGCAGTCTGTCACTTTTCAGCACGACTCTAGCCTAAAACAGTTTTTAAATCGTGCCATGCCGGGGGCGTATGCGTATGCCACGGGATTAAAGGAGATCCTCGAACCAATAGATTGGCAAACAAAGCCCCAACTTATTAATCAAAGTCCAAAAGAGGGCAACGAGGCGAAAAATTTAGCGTTAAATTTACCTTACCTGCTCGTCCATTTACACAAGGGTTTAGCCCATTATACATGGGATGGGTGGTTGGCTTCTGAAACTACTGAAGCCGTTAAAGAATGCTTACACAGTGGTGCCCTAACATCTTCTTTATCGGAACGTTTTTTCGTTGGTCTATTTTTAGAGACCGACAGCCTTCGGGATATTTCTACACGGATCGTCGTGCTAGATTACCTACAAGCGGTGATAGATTTTCACAGGCAGTGTTCTGCCGGCTTAGAGTTATCCACAAAGGCATTAGAATTTGCTGTTTCTATTTCGAATAAAACACATTTGGAAATTCCTAAATTTTGTTTAGAAGGCGTTTCAGTTCATACTATTGAAGAAGCGAACATTAAGTGTAGTCGCGATCTAGGTTATGTGATCTCTGCTTTTGCCGAGATTATGGCTGATAACCCAAGCGGAATCGCTCTGTTTAATGCCCACCGCTATCTTTTCGAAAAATTAGCTCCCTATGTTCCTTACGGCTCAGTGGTTTGGCGGGTTGTCTGGCAGCAAGCTAGTTTACAGGCGGAAACTTTCTTCTCCGCTGCATCAGCACGTGAACTAAGACGGTGGTTTACGTTATTTGAAGAAATCGGTGAAAGCCTAAAGGCCTGTCGCCCCATTAGTCATAAACTCAATGCGATCGGAAAGAAACCCGTCTTTAGCACCAATCCAGAAGAAGAAGCCGAGTGGTCTTTATTACTAACATCTCTCTGGGTTCTACAATATTTCAACCCAACTAATGTCAAAGGAATTAACACCCTACGTGCCTACTTGGCAGGCAGCGTCAGTATTTGTCAGCAACCAGATTTCAGTATTAAACTAGCGAAAATTCTTGAGCTTATTCGTAGCTGGGTTCCTGAGACAGAGACTGCCGCTCTCGCCACCGAGGTTCAAACCTTTCAAGATTACGTGCAAAGAATGGTGCTTCTGGATTCTATCCTAAAGAAAAATACCTCATGGAGTTCGCCTGCGGCTGACTCCACTCTCCTTGCGGAAGCTTCAGCTAATTTCACGTTTACGCCAGATCCGAGCTTTATACGACTCGCATTATTTCCCGAACCAGATTCATTATCTGCTTGGGGAGCACCCGCCTGCGCCCACTTACTTTCGCCATATTTAAAAGATTACTTTTCTCAGCTCACTTTCGATCAAGTCATCTCTAGTACAAATGCAAATCTGGGCGACATTCCTCAACATCTGATCCACTCCGCTAAAATTCAAGCACACCAATGGATACAATCACTTCCTAGCTTGAGCAACGTCTGGGCAGCAAACTGGAGTATCGAGTCTGTCACTCAGTCTCACTTACCAGTTCATTGTGATCCCCTATGGACAGCCCGCAGGCTTTCGTTAGAAGCTGTCCTGACGTCGGGCAGAGCAGATGATTCTATGCTCTGGTTTCAACAAAATGTTATCAACTACTTACAGGAAATCCGTCCAGAAACCTTTTACCGTGCCTTTGAAGCCTTGACTAAACAACTAGCAGACGTGAGTCCAAATACTCGCCATACTGCTCTCGCCTTTCAACGTGGTTTGCCTGGACTGCTTCTCTCCGTAAGATTAAATAAAATCGCTCCAGAGTTTGCCCTACGCGTTGTCATTAGATCCTTTGAACTTCAACCCCATTATGCAGAAAGCTACGCCGCAACGTGGGATCCTAAACAACTGCAAGAAAGGTGCGCCAGTGACACGCACTTCCACCTCCGTGCTCTAGCCGATCGGCTGCTCCTACCGTCCCGCAGCCCTGATGCCACCGTTTGGTGGAATCGCTCTATTACTCCCTTCTTAACCTCGCGCAGTGTAGATATGTTGCCGTCGTTTCTCGACGCCATAAATGAACTTGCCAACAAGGAATTTTCCGGACCAGAAGCGCAAGCCTTAAAAGATCTCACCTTTAATCTTTATCCGCACTCTGCTGGCTCAGAGACTCATTAACTACAGGTTTAACAAAGCTTACCTTTACACCTATATTTATTACTATGAATTCACCAATTATCACGCCTCATTTGATTTAAGCTATTTCCAGCTTAGCCTTTTTTTATGCCTAACCCGCCTTTTTCCTTTTTAGTCCAAGACATCTACCAAGAAAGCCCCAACGCAAAACGCTACTCGTTTGATTATGGTTTAACCCCATTTGAATTCTACCCAGGCCAATTTTCAGTTCTAACGTTACCCAGTAGTACCACCCCCCAAACTGCTGCAATTACCCTTGCGTGCTCCCCTTTACGTCGTCAAAACTTTGAGTTTGTCGTCGTGCGCACAGGGGATTTCGGAACGAAATTTTATGACACCGTACAAATCGGGGATCTCGTTCCTATGCAAGCTCCTGCTGGTAAATTTCATCTAGAAATTTTCGATCCTCGCCCCATTCTTTTTATTGCCTATGATTACTGCGTCACAGGAACGCGCGCCTTTTGGCAATACCACCAAGATGTGCAAATGAGTAAAGATTTTGTCTTTGTCCACCCTTACCGTGGCCACGGGCAAGCACTCTTTAAAAACGAATTTGAAAGCACAAGCTCATCGAATAGAAAGTATGTGCCCTTAGAGCTTCCTGCAAATCCCGAGGTAATGCTGAACCCGAATTTTCTTTCTCAGGCCATCCAATCACTGCCTGATTCACTCATTTATTTAACGGGTGAAGGTAAAGACGTTATGAATCTAAAGAAAACGTTAGAATCTCTTGGGAAAAATCCCCAATCAATTCGCACAGAAAGGTGGAGCTAGAAGGTGCCTGTTTTAACTCCCACATTAGCCGAAAAACTGGAAATCTGTGCCCTAGAAGTTATCCACAGTCCAGGCTCAATACAAACCTTTGCGGCACTTTTAGCCGGCTCTACTAGCGACTACTCCATTACTTATGTTAGCCAGAACAGTGCGGAATTTATTAAATCAACACCTCAGGAACTTTTAAGAAAGTCACTTCCGCAGGCCTTACCAAAAATTTTTGATCTTATAAACAAAGCTGACGCTGAGAGTAAAGAAAAACTTGTAACCTTTAGCATCTTTGACCTACAAAAAGAACATCTACAAGTTAACTATCAGGAACGTAATGGTGTTTGGATACTGCAAATAGAAAATGCCAGCAAATCCCGCAAATTAAAAAGCAATCATTGGTCTGAAATATTTCAGAAAATTTCATTGGGAAGAAGTGTTGAAAGGTCAGGTCAAATTGCCTGCGAATCTCTCAGAAAGGCATTAGGTTACGACCGTATTATTTTATACCGATTCCATCCAACCTGGGATGGGGAAGTCGTGGCAGAGTCAACAGCCAAGAGGAATGTTGAATTTAAAGGCTTATTTTTTCCCGCGTCAGATATACCCAGTCAAGCGCGTGCGCTCTATCTGAGAGAACGTCTGCGCATGATAGTCGATGTTGACTCAATACCCGCTCCACTAGTTTCAAATGACTCCACTAGCCCACTTGATTTAACAGGATGTATAGCCCGCACTGTATCACCTATTCATTGTGAATACTTGAGAAATATGGGCGTTAAGGCCAGCCTTGCTCTGAGTCTGGTTGTCGACGGCAAACTATGGGGGATGCTTTCCTGCCATCATTATAATGCTAAAACAATTAGTATTTTTGATCGCGAATCAGCTTTAATGTTGGCTGAGTTCTTGAGTAGCCATCTTGCTAACATTGAAGTACAAACTGCTGTTCTTAAAAAAATAACCCTTCATCAAAATATTTTGGACATCTCAGCCAACATTAAAAAGGATCGTCCTAAAAACTTTTTCTCTGCAGGAAATTTTCCTCATTTAATACATCCCATCAACACACAGGGCATCGCCTTGCTTGCACCTTCTGAAACGATTGTCAGAGGTCTTTGCCCAAGCCCGAATTTCCTCATAGAACTTAAATCCTATTTAGAAAAACAAGATGCAGATTTTTTTACTACTGAAAATTATTCCACACTCAACATAGCTTATGGTGATGAAAAATCTAAAGTGGCTGGCTTTCTAGCGGTCAGATACGGATTCGATGCTAAAAAATGGTTGGTTTTCTTTAGGAAGGAATGGATTCAAGAAGTTTTTTGGGGCGGTGATCCTAACAAATCCATGACCATAGATTTATCTGGAAAAATTAGTCCTCGAAAATCTTTTCAAGCATGGCAAGAAATAAGAAAAGGGCTTTCTAGGCCTTGGGATAATGAAGAAATTCAATATGCTAAGGAACTAGCCCTGAGCTTAAGCTACGCTCAAATTCTTGATTCTCAGAGTATTGCTAAAGAAAGGTTCATTAGTTTAGAAGAAAGGTTGCAGGGCTTAGTCAGCTCTCTACCTGATATAATTCAAATATTATCTTTAGACGGAATCTACATTCAGCAGAACAATGAGTTTACGTGTCAAACAATGCCCCGCTCCAATTTCATCATTGGAAAACATTATGCCCACGTGGTGCCTGAAAGTATTCTCACTCAACTTCAATCTTCCATTAAGAAACTTCTCGCTAGGAAGACAGTAGATGCATTTGTAGCTGTCCTTAGTGACTTTGCTAGCCGCACTTTTTTTTACGAATACCGGATCCGTCTCATAGGTAGTAAGCATATTCTGTTAGTAATCCGCGACATCACAGCGCAAAGATCAGCTGAGCAAGAGCGCATGCTCATGAGTTCAATTGCAGACAAAACTCAAAGTCTTGCGATTATCACCAATAAGGAATTTCAAGTTCAATGGACAAATACGGCCTTTAAAGACTTTAATAAAGATGAAACTCCTGAGTTAGAGAGCATGACGCTTTTTTCTTTGTTAAGTTACTATCAATGTGAACCACAGGTTTTAACTAAAATCCAAAATAGCATTCAACATATAGAATCGTTTAACAGTGAACTTATTATCACTCCCCAAAATGGTAAACCTTTGTGGGTCTTGGCTGAAGGTTACCCTCTTTTGCACACAGATGGCTCCTTACAAAACTATGTAGTTTTATTAAAGAATATTAACGACCGTAAACTTAATGAAGTAAAAACTTCAAACGAACTCCAGTTTATTCAAGATCTACTAGAAGTATCTCTTTCTGGTTTTTGGGACTGGGATATTGCGAAGAATAGAATATTTTTAAGCCCCAAACTATGTTCGCTTTTTGGTTATGAAGAGTCCGAGTTTTCCAATGATCCACAGAAATTTATGGGAATCATTTTCATGGATGATACACTTATCATGCTGCGTACTTTAGAACAACATGTGCAATCCCGAGGCCAAGTCCCTTTCCGCTGCGAGCTGCGGTGTCAACACAAAAATGGAGAAGTGGTGTGGGTCATTTGTGCTGGACGCGTAAGTCATTGGACTCAAGACGGTAGCCCTTTAAGAATAATAGGCTGCCATTTAAACATATCTAAATCTAAAGAAACAGAAATTTCATTACGCCAAACATTGGATAAGTATGAAAAAACTAGTCTTTTGGTTAAAGAAAGAGATGAGCGCATTGCTACCATAGCGGAAAAGCTTTCAGGAGCTCTTTATCAGTTTCAGATTTTTCCAGATGGACGCTGCTGCTTCCCTTACACTTCAGAATCTTTTGAAGACATTTTGGGTATTCCAAGTGCAGAAGTTAGGCACAACATTAGTCCTATTTATAAAATGATTCACCCTAATGATTTAACAAGACTTCTAGAATCTATTGAGTATTCCCAAAAGAATTTAACCCCGTTTGAAAGCGAGCACAGGCATCAACATCCTACCAAAGGAATGCGCTATATTTACGCAGCGTTAACGCCGGCCCTTCAAGAAGACAACTCCGTCTTGTGGCATGGACATCTTTTTGACATTACCAATCGCCGCCTAGCGGAAGATTTAGAAAAAAAAGAAGAAAAACGAAAGGCCATAGAAACCATGGCGGGCGGACTAGCCCATGATTTCAACAATTACTTAGGATCTATTCAAGCAGCGGTAAATATGTTGGAAAAAGAAATAGACTCAGCCCCCGCCAGCGTCCAAGAGTTAACTCAATTAATTCTTTTTGAAGTTAAGGCCGCACAACATATTTCCCAACAACTTCTTTCCCTATCTAAAGATCAACCGCTCAACTTAAATCCTATTTCTGTGGAGAAAATCCTAAAAGATAGTTGTAACTTTTGCCTTGCGGGAACTACTACACGCAAGCATCTTGACGTTCAGGACAGTAGCTTATGTGTTCTAGCAGATCATGGTTACCTGCAACAAATTCTGGTTAACCTTATTCTTAATGCCCGCGAGGCCATGGAAACAAATGGCCTAATCACATTAAAGGCATCGTCCGTAAAAAATAAGTATGGCAGTAAACTTGTCCATATTTCAATCACAGATAATGGCTCAGGCATACCGCCCGAAATTCAGGATAATGTTTTCACCCCATTTTTCACATCTAAGAAAAAGGGATCTGGCTTAGGTCTTTATATTGTTAAAACACACATCGAACGTATGCGTGGGACTATAAGCTTTACCTCAAGCCCAGAAAATGGCACCTGCTTCAATCTCTTTTTGCCCGCAGCACTGGCTGGAGATTTACCTTCTGTAAAAACGCCAGTTTTAAAAACCATTGCTTTAACTGGTGCTCAAAAACGTATTCTTATTTTAGAAGATAATAAAAGTTTACAAAAAATAATGAGCGAATTTTTACGCTACAACGATTTCATCACAACCTCTTTTCCAGAAGGCCAGGAACTTTTAACATGGCTTGACGTTAATCCTAGCTTTTCCCCCTACGCCTGCGTATTAGATATGACCATTCCTGGTGGGCTAGGTGGGGCTGATATTGTCTTTGACTTACGCTTAAAATATCCTGCGTGTAAAATCATCTTCACCAGCGGTTATAGCCAAGAAACCAGTAGCGAATGGGAAAAAATTAAAAAACTTAAGGTCCATTTTCTGCCCAAGCCTTACGAGATGAAGGATCTTGTCCATAAAATTCTCCACGAAGTTGAGCCTGGCTGAAGTTGGCTTGGATGTTTAAGGGAAGATGAAAATTAGACTGTAGATCACCATGACTTGGGTTGAAATACCGAAACACTGAAAAGAAGGTAGGCAAGTTTTTCGTGGTTAAAACTCTCCCCTCCGCCCTACTCCGTTCCCCTCAGCGTGAGAAACTCCCCGTCTTTCTCTCCGTGCCTTATCTAACTCTCATCCTAAGGTTAACAGTAATCTACTCCTTTAGCCTAGTTTTCCTGCTGACCTAAAATCACTTTCACCTTGCAGACTATCTTTTCATTTCTTTATTTAGGTTGAGGGATTTACGCCTTCAACATGCGCTTTAGCGCTCACCAAATAAGGAGGTTCCGACTCTGACCCATGTCGCACCTTCTTCGATCGCTACCTCAAAATCTTGTGACATTCCCATAGACAGTTCTGGTAGGATAATTCCTGTCTCATGCTGAATTGAATCTCTTAATTCACGGATCTGTTTAAAATAAGGTCTCACTTTTTCTACGTCCTCATAAAAGGGCACAACAGCCATTAAGCCGATCACTTCAAGCGAAGGTTGTTGATTGGCGTATTCGACTAAAGCCGAAGCTTCTTCAGGTCGTGCTCCATGTTTACTGGCTTCGCCTGCGGCATTGACTTCAATCAAAACTTGCATCGTTTTGCCTGCCTCGGTCGCACGCTTGACTAGTTCATCAATCAACTCACGACTATCTAAAGAATGAATAACCTGAAACAACCTGACGGCATCCTTAACCTTATTTCGTTGTAATCCACCAATGAAATGCCAAGAGCATGAGGCCGGTAACATACTGACCTTCAGCTTAGCCTCCTGCACTTTATTTTCTCCAAAGGCATGAACGCCTAGAGCAAACAATTCACGCAAGACCTCCACAGAAACCTTTTTGCTAGCAGGCAGTAATTTCACCTCACTTGGTCTGCGCCCAGCACGGATCGCTGCCGCCGTTATGCGTTGTTGTAGGAGAGACAACCGTTCTGCTAGTGATTCATTCATAAGCAGTGACTCTAGCACACATCAATGTCTATTCATAACGAGTGAACTCAAGCGTTGTAAGGATTCTTCTAAGGTCTCAACACTTGTCTTAATATGTAACTGCGGCTGATCGGGCACCTCATAGACATCACTGACGCCGGTGAAGTGAGCGATCTCTCCCGCTCGGGCTTTTTGATACAATCCTTTAACATCCCTCTGCTCACAGACTTCTAACGGGGCATCCACAAAAACTTCTACATACGATTCCGCACCGATGATCTCCCGTGCCTGCTCCCGATCTTTGCGGTAGGGGGAGATGAAAGCGGTGATAACAATGAGACCAGCCTGATTCATCAACTTAGCCACTTCACTGATGCGACGAATATTTTCCGTGCGATCTTCTGGAATGAACCCGAGATCTTTATTTAAACCATACCTTATGTTGTCCCCATCTAAAATGAAGCAGGCGCGCCCAGCTCCAAGCAGTTGCTGCTCTAAAGCTTGCGCTAAGGTGGATTTTCCTGATCCACTTAATCCTGTCAACCAATAGGTCATGCCGCGCTGGCCTAATAAGTGCTCACGGTCTTTTTGCGTAACTATGCCTTTCTCTAAGCGGATGTGTTGGCTCTGAGGGAGTTTTGCTTTATCCACTTGTGGCAAGCTGATGCGGTCAATAATCATGCCCGCAGCCAGCGTCGCATTCGTTAAACGATCAATAACAATAAAGCTGCCCGTTTCGTTGATACGGCTGTAGGGATCGTAAGCTAAGGGGCGATGCAGCGTGATGTGAGCGCGCCCGATTTCATTTAACCCGAGCGGCGATGAGGCCACATCCGCATCATTGACTTTACGCATGGTGTTGACATCTACTTTGTAGAGAACATCGGAGATGACTCCTGGAACAGTCTGGGTGGCGTGTTTAATTAAATAAGTGCCCCCAGGTCGAGCTGCTTCGTCATGCATCCAGACGAGCATGGCTTCCACTTCGTTACCTACATGCGGCGCATTGTTAGGGTGAACAAACATGTCACCACGTGAAGCATCGATCTCGTCTTCTAAGGTCAGTGTGACGGCCATAGGAGGAAAGGCTTCTTCAAGCTCACCATCCATCGTCACGATAGACTTTACACGCGAACGCCGACCAGAAGGCAAAGATGCCACTTCATCCCCGACTCTGACGACACCCGAAGCCACCGTGCCAGCAAAGCCGCGGAAATTTAAGTGGGGCCGCAAGACGTACTGAACCGGAAAGCGCAAGTCGATCAGGTTACGGTCGCAGCTGATGTTGACATGCTCGAGGTGTTGCAAAAGTGCTGGGCCTTGATACCACGGCGTCTTCGTGCTGCGATCCACGACGTTGTCACCACGCAAGGCCGACATGGGGATGAACTGGATATCTTTAAACTCTAACCGTGTGGCGAAGGCATTAAATTCATTACGGATTTTTGTATAAACCTCTTCCGACCAATCGACTAAATCCATCTTATTAATAGCCACCACGACATGGGTTATCCCTAATAAGGAAACAATGAAGCTGTGCCGCTTTGTCTGCACGACGACACCGTGGCGCGCATCGACGAGGATGATAGCGAGGTTACACGTAGAAGCTCCCGTGGCCATGTTACGCGTGTATTGCTCATGGCCAGGCGTGTCGGCGATGATAAACTTTCTTTTATCGGTAGAAAAATAGCGGTAGGCCACATCGATCGTAATGCCTTGCTCTCGTTCCGCCTTCAGTCCATCTGTTAAGAGAGCTGGATCAAACTCAGTGTCTGTGGTGCCGTGGACTTTAGAATCTTTAACCACTGTGGCTAGTTGATCTTCGTAAAGAGCCTTACTATCGTAGAGCAAGCGCCCGATTAGCGTTGATTTCCCGTCATCCACGCTGCCGCAAGTAAGAAAGCGTAAGAGGTCTTTTTCCTCATGCTGTTTAAGGTAAGCCTTAATGTCGGTTTCCGCTAAATGTACTGAACTCATAAAAATAATTTTTGGCTGCTATTTAGAAATAGCCGTCCCGTTTCTTTTCTTCCATGGAAGCACCGCCGTCATGATCGATCACGCGACCCTGCCGCTCCGAAGTGGTGGCTAAGAGCATTTCTTGTACTATTTTCTCTAAGGTATCTGCATCGGACTCCACCCCACCCGTGAGAGGGTAACAGCCCAGCGTGCGGAAGCGCACCCGCTTCATTTGAGGCTTTTCGCCCGGTTCTAAAGGTAAGCGTTCATCATCAACAAGGATGATGGTGCCATTGCGATCCACCACGGGACGCTCCTTGGCAAAGTAAAGTGGCACGATGGGAATTTGTTCCTTCATGATGTAAAGCCAGATGTCTAGTTCTGTCCAATTAGAGAGGGGGAAAACGCGGATGGATTCACCTTTATTGATTCGGCTATTGTATAAATTCCACAATTCAGGTCGCTGATTCTTGGGATCCCATTGGTGGAAAGGATTACGGAAACTGTAAACGCGCTCTTTCGCCCTAGATTTTTCCTCATCCCGGCGCCCCCCTCCGAAAGCAGCATCGAACTGATAGTGGTTCAACGCTTGCTTTAGTGCCTCTGTCCGCATCATCTGGGTATGCTTTTCCGAACCATGATCGATGGGGTTAATGTTTAAGGCTTTACCCTCAGGATTGATCCATGCATGGAGGTCTAGCCCTAACTCCTCCCGACGCTCCTCCCGAAACGTCATCATTTCTTGAAACTCCCACTGGCTGTCAATATGTAAAAGAGGGAAAGGAATTTTGCCGGGGAAGAAAGCCTTTTGGGCTAAGCGCAGCATGACGGTGGAGTCCTTACCCATGGAATAAAGCATGACGGGCTTCTGGAACTCTGCGGCAACTTCACGTATAATGTGAATGCTTTCAGCTTCTAATTGTTGCAGATGCGAGAGGGTAAAGTTAGTCATAGAACGGTGCTTAAAATAAATGAAGAATAATAGTTACGAAACCAAATCGCTACGTCAATCCTTATTATGTCGATCTAGTTAATAGACATTCTAAGTGACAAGCCATTTATCTATGCTATTCTATTAAAACAATGAGCTTGGCTTTAGCATCCGTCACCACCGCCGCAACCACTTCCTTAAGGATTCCCGCTTCTCTCGCAGAGGCCAGTGCTCAAGAACGAATCCACTGGGCGCACACTCAATTTGGATCAGGTCTAGTGCTCAGCTCCAGCTTCGGCATTCAGTCTGCCGTCATGCTCCATCTCAGCACGCAAATTATTCCCGGCATACCCGTCGTACTCATTGATACGGGCTACCTCTTTCCAGAAACATACCGTTTTATTGATGAGCTGTGCGAACGACTCAGGCTTAACCTGCACGTTTACCGCTCGGCTCAAAGTTCCGCTTGGCAAGAGGCACGTTATGGCAAGCTCTGGGAAAAAGGCTTAGACGGTTTAACTAAATACGACCAATTGAACAAAGTCGAACCCATGCAGCGAGCCTTAGTTGAATTAGGTGCCACGGCTTGGCTGGCCGGTCTGCGCACGCAACAATCCGATAGCCGCAAGGCACTTAAAGTCGTAACCCAACAGAATGGCCGTACGAAAATTCACCCCATTTTAGATTGGTCCAATAAACAAATCCACGACTACCTCAAGCAGCACGACCTGCCCTATCATCCACTGTGGGAGCAAGGCTATGTTTCCGTGGGCGACGTGCAGACCACCCGCAAATGGGAAGAAGGCATGACGGAGGAAGAAACTCGTTTTTTTGGCCTCAAGCGCGAATGCGGGCTCCATGAACCCGCAAAAGGCGACTTCACAATCTAGCTTTAAGATCCCAGCTCAGCCCGTTCCATGAGGCCGTGCCAGTGCTGGCTTTTTTTAAGCGGTCATTGATAGCTCTGCCTAAGCCCTCATCTGGCACATATTCCGCTAAGATCATGCTCGCACCAGCTTGATCTAATTCTCTTAATCTGGAAAATAAATTTGCCGCGGCTTCTTTTAAATCACCGTTCTCACACAAACTAAAATCCCCTGCCCAATCCCCTTTTTTTGTAAAAAACAACAAGCGCGAACCCTGAGGCTTTAGCTCAAGTCCGTGCTCCATGATTTCACATAAATAGAGCGGGGTTTGCGGGGCATAATGGTGGTCTAACATGCCTGGACTAACAATCATGCTTTGCGTGATGACTTCCAGCTCTCCGCATATATCTTGCAAAGCCTCCAGAGAAAGTGCACCTAGCCGGAGAACCCGAACGGGTTTAGTTGAGACATCAACTATGGTTGATTCTAAGCCCATCCGACAGGCTCCACCGTCTAGGGTCATAGCAATCCGGTCATGCAATTCCTCATCAACCGCTGCGGCACTAGTTGGGCTAAGGCGACCGAAAAGATTTGCGCTTGGCGCAGCTAAAGGTTTTCCGAATAGGGCCAACACCTGTTGAGCGACGGCATGGTCTGGGCAGCGCACGGCCACACTAGGTAATCCTGATGTGACAAGGTCTGGCACGCAATCGTTTTTGGGTAGGATCAATGTTAAAGGTCCAGGCCAATATTTTTTAATCAGCTCCTGCGCCACTAGTGGGACAGAACTAACAATTTTTAATAGATCATAATCTGACGCCACATGTAGGATCAAAGGATCAAAGGCAGGCCGATTCTTCGCTTCAAAAATACGTGCCACGGCCAGAGGGTTTAGCCCGTCACCAGCTAAACCGTAAACAGTCTCCGTCGGCAGCCCAATGCACAAGCCCTCTTCCAAGGCCTCTACGGCCAGACGGATCGTTGTTTCATTGATAGGGAGAATCACAACAAGAATTAAACAGCTTGGATCCTCTTCGATAAACTTAAATCTTTTGCTTTGCTCTGATTTCAGCTAAGTTATATTGAAGCTATGGCTATTCGATTAGAACTTACGGGATATGAAAAAAAGATTGTTGTCTTTTTACTTTCCCTTCTACTAATTGGGGCTACCGTTTCTCTAGTCCGAGGCAAAGTGCCTTGGAACAACCCATCAGAACACGCTAAGGACTAACAAGTTATGCAGAAAAACAACTTTGATCAAGTTGTCCTACAGATCGTTAAAACCGATTCACGCTACCAAGTTGCGGCTTATCGTTTTGTGCGTGAAGGTTTGGATCAAACCTTAAAAACTCTTAAACGTAGCTCTCCCTCTGCCCATCGCCATGTGTCAGGATCAGAATTACTCGAGGGCATCAGGGAATATGCGCTTAAAGAATTCGGGCCTATGAGCAAACTAGTCCTGAACGATTGGGGTATCGAGTCGTGTGAGGATTTCGGGCAAATCGTTTTCAATCTCGTTAACAATGGCGTTCTTGGTAAAAGCGAATCGGATAAGCTGGAAGATTTTTCGGCTGTGTACACCTTTGAGGAAGCCTTCGTAAAACCTTACCTCCCTCTGCCTGAAGATAAGCCTGCAATCAAGCCACCTCGTAAAAAGTCAGCCGCCAGCCGCACGCGTTTAAAATCGGAAAGCGATTCTTCGATTCCAACCAACCCACCCGCTGAATAAGACTATTCTCGCAAAAAACGGGGAGAGCCGCAGCTCAAACTTGCTCTCGTTTTTCTTTGCGAACTAGCAATAGCATTTTCACCTTCACCTTTCCTACTCCATGCTCACTCAAGCCCTTACCTCTTCTTCCGACCCGTCACCCCTCAGTCTAGAAAAGCAGTGTGTCCAGTCTTACCTTTTATCCAACGGCCTGACGCTTCTCGTTCAAGAAGATCAAAGCTCGCCCGTTGTCTCCGTGCAGGCTTGGTGTAAGGCAGGCAGCATCACAGAAGGTAATCTCCTCGGTTGCGGTGCCTCCCATCTTTTAGAACACATGTTGTTTAAAGGTACAACAAAGCGGGGGAACTCTGAGATTGCTCAGACCATTCAATCCGTTGGCGGTTATGTGAATGCCTACACCTCTTTTGATCGCACTGTTTTCTACGTGGATTGTCCCAGCTCCGGGTGGCGCACCGCTTTGGATGTGTTGAGCGATGCCATCTTCCATTCCACCTTGCCCGAGGAGGAATTCGTGAAGGAACAAGAAGTCATTCGGCGCGAGTTCAGCATGGGTTTTGATAATCCTCAAAACGTGTTATTTAAAAGTCTCTTTGCCACCGCCTTCCAAGTCCATCCTTATAAATATCCTGTCATCGGCCACCTCGAACTTTTTAATAAACTTACACGCCAAGACATCCTCGACTATTATCACCATTTTTTCGTTCCTAATAATCTCACCTTCGTCATCACGGGAGATGTGATTGCCTCCGAAGTTCATGCTTTTTTAATGGACGCAACTAAAACAATCGAACGTAGTATTCTTCCCGATACCTATATCCCCATTGAGCCCCAACAACTAGGGCGTCGAGAACTGCACCTCAAGTTCCCCACCCAAGTCACTCGCTTCATGATGGCGTGGCACACGCCTGGCTTGAGTCACCCAGATGTTTTTGCTTTAGACGTCCTAGCTATTATTGCGGGAGAAGGCGTCAGCTCTCGCCTAAACCAAGAGCTCGTTGAAAAACAAAAACTCCTATCCGGCATCTCCGCTTTCTCCTACTCCCCTGCGCAGTCAGGTATATGGGGTATCTCTGCCTTGCTCTCACCTGATTCCAAAAATTCTACCAACGAGGTTGAGTCTGCTATTTCTACGATGCTGGACGACTTTAAAAATCACCCCGTACATGAAACCGAGCTAGCCAAAGCCCGCCGTAAAGTCATGGTAGGCCGCGCCTCAGAGCTTAAGACAGTTTCAGGTAAAGCTGCCTCCATCGGTAACAGCTGGTTCACCGCCCGCGATACTTCCTTTGACGAACTTTACCTCCAAAGGATCAGCCTCGTCACTGCCGCAGACCTGCAACGCGTTGCTCAAACTTACCTTATACCTAGCCACCTCAGCGTCGTTAGCCTCCAACCTGAAACCCACATCACTACATCCCTTGCGGCAACCAAAGTCCCCGCCAAGTCCGAACCCCATCTCGTCCAGCTCAACTCAGGCTTACGCCTCGTCATGCTTGTGGATACTAAAGTTCCTCTGGTCAGCGTGCGCGTCCTTATCCGTGGCGGTTCCCTAGCTGAAACTGGGGAGACCAGCGGTATTAGCACACTCATGACGCGCCTTCTTAGCAAAGGAACCACCAAGCACACTGCCGAACAAATCGCTACTGAAATTGAAAACCTAGGCGGCAGCATCGACACCCAATCTGGCAGTAATTCCATTTCCATAAGCATCGAAGTCCTGCAAACAGACCTAGAGAAAGCTATTGAACTTCTCGCCGAAATTTTACTTCACGCCAACTTCCCCCAGCACGAGTGCGAGCAAGAAAAGCGGCAACAGCTTACCGAAATTCAGCTACAAGAGGATAAGCCCACCTCCGTGGCTCAGCGCCACTTAAAGTCCGCCCTATTCGGCTCACATCCCTACGGCTGGGACAGCTTAGGCAGCGTAAAAAATTTAGAGAAAATAACTCGCTCTGATTTACAAAATTTTCATCAATCCCTTTTAAATCCTGATCATCTTGTGCTGACCATAGGCGGTAGTTTCTCACCCGAAAAAGCCCGAGATTTCTTCACTCGTTATTTTCCCGCCACGGCTTTCAGTAAAACCACCACACCGTTCCATCATGCCGACCCGGTCTTTCAAGGCCAAGGTCAAACCCTCGAATTGACCACCGTCAAACAACAAGCCGTCGTCATGATCGGTTACCCGGGGGTTGATATCCATAGTCCTGACCGTGCTGCTCTTGAGCTCATTGATGAAGCCCTCTCCGACCTCGCCTCCCGTCTCTTCATCCGCATCCGTGAGAAACAATCCTTAGCATACTTTGTCGGCACCCAACAAATCGTCGGGCTCCAACGCGGCATGTTCGTGTACTACGCTGGAACCGCGCCTGAGAAAGGTGAGAAAGTGCGAGACGAAATCCTCGATGAAATTTTTCAGATGCTAAGCACTGGCCTTGATGAAGGAGAAGTGGAACGCGCCCGGGCTAAACTTCTAGGTCAACGACTCTTACAAGATCAAAGTGCCTCCGCCACCGTTTACAAAGCAGGTCTTAATCTACTCTACGGAAAAGATTTAGATTTTGAAAAACAGTTGAATGAAAAAATTCGCCACCTTACCCGTGCCGAAATTAACGCAAGCGCACGAAAGGTTTTTGCTGAAAAGAACTTTATTTGTGTCATGCTTAAACCAGAACCCAACAAGAAATAAAAAAACTATGGCAGAAATAAGAAATGAACCCGGAATGAGCCAAGGAGAATTGGCTCAGAAATTTGTCCAATTCCTCATGATGCAGGCACAAAATGTTCTCTACGTGCTCGGACGCATTCCTTCTCCTGATGGACGTCAACCCCAACCCAATCTGGAAGCTGCTAAGATTTTTATTGATCAGCTCGAAGTGCTTCGCATTAAAACGCAAGGCAACCTGATCAAACAAGAAGAAAAAATCTTTGAGGAAACCCTTACCTCTCTCCGCCTAGCCTTTGTCGAAGCCAGCGGTGGCACGCCTCCGAGCATGATGCCTGAGCGCAACATGGGCTTTGATCTGCCTGATCTTGAAGAAGAACTTGCAGCAGATGACTCCACTAAACCTGCGGCCTCTGTGCCGCCCCCCGCCGAAGAAGTCTCCACTGAACCCAAGGAAGATCCGCAAGTTAAAAAGTATTTTAAAAGCTACGGTTAAGGCTTTTTTCTTTGAAAAAAAATCTTACCAATACGAGCAAGGAAGTTTACCAACGCTTTCGCCAACATTCCTTTGCCGAGCTCTGGCAGCGTGAAGTCCCGTCTTTCAACCAAGCATCTCCTGAAAAGAAACTAGAAAACGTCGGGCTTATACGCGCCCTCGGTGTGGTCTGCCATGAATCTGGCACCGATGAAGAGAAAGCACAACTTCGCTCATGGCTGCTAGAACTACTCCATGATCCTGTAGAAAAAGTGCGACGTTACGCCATGGCTGCTTTGCCTAAAATCGGAGCTGGGACTCACGATGAAGCCGCCTTACTCAATCTCTTAAAAACCACCACCCTGCAGCGCGAAAAAAAATTTCTGAGTCAGACGCTTGATAAAATAGGCGGCAGTGCAACCCTAGAACTTTTAGAGAACTCAGATGATCTTTCCATTCAAACTGAGCAAAAAATCAAAGCCAGTGTAGCTAGACAATTAGACATAGGCAGCGTCAATATGACGAATGTGCTGCCTATTGCCACAGACTTAAGCGCACTCCGTATCCATCTACGCTGCCGCCGGGGCTTGGAGACCTTCGTTCAGGACGAGATACTTTCGTCTCCACAAACTAAAGATCGTTTTATTATTCAAAAAGTCAGTCCTGCTCTCGTAGTGTTGACGCCCATTCAGACTTTTTCTCTAGCCGACCTTTATACATTACGTTGCTTTAAAACATTAGGGCTTGTCCTAGGTCAAGTGCCAGAGAGTAAAGGGAAGCAAAACCTTTCCAGTCTAGCCCAACTTATCAGCTCTCCTTGGGCGCAAACTTTTTTAAAAAATTTTACAAACGGTGCCTACCGGTATCGCTTAGAATTGATCGGGAAGGGTGCACAACGCGGTGCCGTTCGCCTCATCGTCAATGAAGCATACGAACGTTGCCCCGAAATTTTAAACGATCCCAGACAAGCCCTATGGTCAGTCGACGTGTATCCCGCCAAGCAAGGCAACTGGGTCGAGCTACGTCCGCGCCTTTCCCCCGACCCACGCTTCAGCTACCGCATCCAAGACATTCCTGCGGCCTCCCATCCTCCCCTCGCCGCCTGCATGGTGCGTCTAGCAGGGCTGGCTGATAATGAAATCGTCTGGGATCCCTTCTGCGGCTCAGGCCTCGAACTGATTGAGCGCGCGTTGCAGGGTGGGGTCAAACATCTCTACGGAACGGATTTAAGTGCGGAAGCCATCGCTATTAGTCAGACCAATCTTAACGCCGCCACTTTACCAAAATTAGCCTCCACCTTTACCTGTTGTGATTTCCGTGACTACGAAATGATCAAGGGGCTAGAAGCTAATCAAGTGTCTCTCATCATCACGAATCCCCCGATGGGACGAAGAGTTCCCATTCCTGACCTTCAAAATATGATCAAAACTTTTTTTGAAGTTGCGGTAAAAGTTTTACGTCCGGGGGGCAGACTCGTCTTTGCTAATCCGCTTAAACTTGAACCAACCTGCGCTGGCCTGCGCCTAGAATATCGCCAAGCCATTGATTTAGGCGGCTTTGAGGCCAAACTTGAGATGTATCGGAAAAAGGCATAGTCATGAATGATTCTGCCCAAAAAGATCCCCTGCATGGCGTCACCCTAGAGACCATCGTCACTGAGCTGCAAGCCCATTACGGGTGGGAAGAGTTAGCTCAAATCATCCGCATCCGCTGTTTTCAACACGACCCCAGTGTAAAATCGAGTCTCCAGTTTTTACGCAGGACTCCTTGGGCTAGAAAGAAAGTGGAAGAGCTTTACATCTACCTAAAAAACGGAGAAACCACCCCGCATGACAAATTAGAAAGTTGAACCTAGGAATAGTGAACCACTCTTCATTCCTCACTAACTTCGCGCATCATCAAAGCCTTAAATCCTTCTGCGGGAGTTTTACCTTTATATAAGACCTGATAAATTTGCTCCGCCACAGGTGCCTTAATCCCGCGCTCCTGCACCAATTCATGCACCGCCTTAGCCGTAGGCACACCTTCCGCCGTCCCATTGAGATGGCGCAATATCTCCTGCAAATCCCTGCCTTTACCTAAAGCAATCCCCACCTTGTGATTACGGCTCTCGCCACTATAAGCCGTTAGAATGAGATCCCCCATGCCACTTAATCCCGACAAGGTTTCTGCCTTAGCTCCAAGAGAAACTGCTAGCCGCATCATCTCACCTAAAGAGCGTGTCATTAATCCAGCCAATCCATTCTCTCCCAGACCCAGTCCTTGGCACATGCCACCCGCTAGGGCATAAACGTTCTTCAACGCACCACCCAGCTCCACGCCGATTACATCCGAGCTTCGATACGTCCGCAGCAGCCGCTGATGAATGGCTTTCTGCACGAGCTTACTCCAGACTTCATCTATACTAGCTACGACCAGTGCCGTGGGAGAATCTGCCTCAACTTCAGAGGCTAAACTTGGACCCGAAATAGCTCCCGTCACATGTCCGGGCCAGATCTCTTCCACCACCTCAGTCACTCGTTTTTTTGAATGAATTTCAATACCCTTGACCAAACTAAAAACGGCGACTCCCGGAGGCGGTAGCTCTAGTAAACGTGACCTGATGGACTGGCAAGGAACTGCTAATAAAACAAAGTCCCCTGCCCCACCGCTCTGCCACTCCCGCTCATTCCTCCCGAGAAAGATTACCTCATGCCCATTTCGCGTCAGGGCACGTCCCATCGCAGAACCCCAAGCACCTTTTCCAATAACAGATATTTTCATTTGTGTAACTTACCTTAAATCGTGCTCATTTCTTGGAACCTGCACGTAGCTCCGTCCCCGCCCGTAAACGCTGGATGTTGCTACGGTGCCGCCACACACTCATCACCCCTAAAAAGAGAGCTACTGCCCAGAGCCAATATCTTTCTGGATAAAGAAAAACCGTAGCGATCGGTAAAACGATAGCCGCCGCCACCGATCCCGCCGAAATAAACTTAGACCATAAAAAGACCACCATAAAAGTCGACAACGCCACCAAACCTGAAATGGGAAATAACGCAAAAATAAAACCCGCCGACGAGGCCATACCTTTCCCACCTTTAAAACCCATGAAAACACTATAATTATGTCCCACCACAATCGTAGCTCCCGCTAAAATCGCAAAAACATCCAAGGGGAGAAGCGTCAACTCCCACTGCCCATTCCCTAAAATCCGTAAGAGAAAGAAGACTGGCAAAAACGCCTTCAAAAAATCCAAAATAAAAACCGCCACACCCCAGCTTTTTCCCACATTACGATAGACATTAGTTGCCCCGATATTACCGCTGCCCAAGGTGCGGATATCGACGCCCTTTAATCTTCCCGCCATGTATCCAAAAGGAACGCCGCCGATTAAAAAACTAAGAATCAAAATTAATACTAAACCGCCTAGCCCCAGATAGTGAGAATGGGGAGCCGTCTGCAATAGATAGATAGGTAAGTACATGCTCACGGATTACTAAGCCACCTTACCACAAGATCAAGCAAAATTGAGTAATTAAAATAGGAATGCCACTAAAATTATTTGCGCTACAACAAACATTCCCTCTAGTCTGTGTCATGTCCATCGCATCGTTGACTTCGCAACAACAAGATATTATCAAACGTGCTCGTGAAGCTTCCTCTAAAGCTAATCATGACTATGCCATCAGCCTGCTTAGACAAATCGTGGCGGAAGTCCCTGCCCACATTGAGGCACGCCGACTCTTGCGCGCCAACGAAATGATTAAATTTAAATCTGTCTCCTCCTTTTCTAAATCCATGCTCGGGGTTAAAATTACACCCCTCGCCATGAAGGGTCGCGGTAGTCTAAAAAAATCTCCCCAAGAAGCCATGGAAACAGCCGAGGAAATTTTACTACTCGACCCCACCAGCGAGCAAGGCAACAAGCTACTCGCTGATGCCGCCCAACTTGCCGGCATGACCGATATCGTCCTGCTCGCATATGAAACACTGCGTGACGCTAAGCCCACCGATATTGATAACCTTAAATGTCTCGGCAACGCTTACATCAGTGCGGGCGATCCGCAGAAAGCACAAACCACCTTCGAAGCCGCCCTAAGGATCAAGCCCAACGACGGTGAAGCCCTTAAGGGCATGAAAGATTCCAGTGCCGCCCACGCTTCCAAATCTGGCTCTTGGGAAGAGGGTAGCGATTACCGCACATCCCTAAAAAATGCAGACGAGTCTAAACTTCTCGAACAAGCCAATAAAGTCGTTAAATCAGAAGACGCCATCAACGAACAACTCGGGATCCTCTTTCAAGAATACGCGGAAAATAATCACAATGTTGCCGTCGTTCTAAAAATCGCGGAACTCTGTGAACGTAAAGGAGATTACGACAGCGCAGTGAGCTACTTTGAATGGGCGTATAACCTCACGAACAAAGCGGACTCCGAGATTGAAAAACGCATACACAAAATCCACATGCGCACCATTGAAGAGCGCCTGCAAGCCAAGCAAGCCGCCGTCAACTCGGCCAGCGCCGAAACCCTTCCAGCTCATCAAGCCGAGCTAGATACCTTGCTCATGGAAAAAGCGGGCTTCGAGCTCGTCAGTGCCAAAGAGCGTGTCGCCCGTTACCCGAACGACCTTCAACTCCGCTTTGAACTCGGTCAAGCCCTTGTCCATGCGGGGCAACCTAAAGAAGCCATCCCTGAGCTACAACAAGCCCTCCGCCAACCCAATGCCCGCTATCAAGCCTACAACTTATTGGGTTTAGCCTTTTGGAAACGCAACATGTTGGACTTCTCCGTTAAACAATTTCAAACCGCTAAATCCGAAATGGCTATTATGGATAATTTAAAAAAAGAAATTGTTTATAATTTAGGCTGTGTGTTAGAAGCCGAAGGAAAAAAAGAAGAAGCCTTAAAAGAGTTCAAAGAAATCTACGAAGTGGATTCCCAATACCGCGACGTCACCGACCGAGTAGAATCCTCTTACGGATCGTGAGTGAACCGTGTAGCGGATAGGGGCAACTAATTGCAAACTACTTTTAATTATTTTCCTACCTGTCTTTGATTCGCAACTAAACCACTATCATTATCCATCATTTTTAATGATATGTGAAACTTTCACCTGTTTCATAAACTTGTGGAGCAAAGCACCTATCGTCTGGCTTTCAGGCGTGCGTCGCATCGGTAAGACCACCCTTGCCCAAGCCTTAGAGGGTTGTGAGTTTTTCAACTGCGATCTGCCTAGCACGCAGCGACTGCTGTCCGACCCAAAAGCCTTTTTCCGATCCTTCACTAAAAAGCGCGTAATCTTGGATGAAGTGCATCAGTGCCCGACCCTAGCCAGCTTTTAAAAATCGGCGCTGACGCTTTCCCCCATCTCCATATCTTAGCCACAGGTTCTTCTACTCTGGCGGCTACACATAAGTTTTGCGACAGCCTCACGGGTAGAAAACGAGCCTTGAATTTAGTGCCGGTTTTACATCAGGAATTACCTCTCTTTGCTATCGCCGATCCGCGTCATCGACTTTTTCGAGGAGGTCTACCCCCTGCCCTACTGACCAAGGATTATGATCCCAGTTTTTATGGTGAATGGCTTGAATCCTACTATGCCCGCGACGTGCAGGGACTGTTCCGTGTGGAAAAACGGAGCGGTTTTCTAAAGTTAGTCGAAAGCGTGCTTCAACTTAGCGGTGGACAGATGGAAGCCACAGCCCTTTCCCGTCTCTGCGGTCTCAGTCGGATTACGGTGCCAAACTATCTCGAAGTGCTGGATCTAACACATTTAGCCGTGTTTGTCCGTCCTTACTCCGGAGGAGGCCAACGGGAAATCATCCGCCAACCCAAGGTTTATGCCTTTGATACGGGCTTCGTCACCTATGCCCGAGGTTAATCTGATCTGCGTCCAGAGGACTGCAGGCTGCTCTGGGAACATCTCGTGCTCGACCATCTGCGAGTCGATCCTAGGCAACCAGAAATCATGTATTGGCGAGGTAAAGACCAGCATGAGCTTGATTTTGTCCTCCCCTCAGGAAGTGGTAAGGTGGACGTTATCGAATGCAAATGGAGCGCCGCCCATTTTGATCCTAAAAATCTGCTCTGTTTCCGTAAACAGTATCCACAGGGAAAAAACTTCGTGGTCGCCAGTAACATAATCCAGCCTTACACAAGAACACTCGGCGGCCAGAGCGTAACCTTCACAGGCTTGAATACTTTGACTCTTTAAGCCTAAAGAGAAAAGTGGGTGGAGCGCAAAACCTCAATTTTTTTGGTGCATCAGCTTTGCAACCTCGGTGGAGCAATGGTCGAGCAGTTGGCTCTTAGATTTTAGAAACCTTTTTTTACACGCCTTAGCAGTTAGTTTGAGAATAAAATCTGTTTCATCGTTTGGTCAAAAGCTTCTTTGATGCTATGCTTTAACAATGATCCTCCGAATTCTATCCCTTAGTTTCTTATTATCTGTTTCACAACTTCCTGCTGCTGATCTTTGGCTAACTGACTTCGACGCAGCCAAAAAGAAAGCAGCATCCGAGAACAAACCCCTTGTCTTAGACTTTACTGGCTCTGATTGGTGCGGTTGGTGCATCAAGCTGGATGAAGAAGTTTTCGCTACCCCAACTTTTCAGAAATACGCCGAAAAAAATCTTATCCTCGTGAAATTAGATTTTCCTCAACGCAAGACACAGTCTAGTGAAGAGAAAGACCAAAACATGAAGCTTGCTCGAGAGTATGGAGTCAAAGGTTATCCCACGATCATCGTTCTGGATTCTAAAGGAGATAAGATCGGTCAAACAGGTTATGTGCGTGGTGGCCCAGACGCTTTTATTGCTGAATTGAAAAAAAATTACCAAGAAATAACCGCACTTGAGGTTGTGTTAAAGCTGGCAGATTCGTCTGTCGTCCTGTGACCCAAGCCCTCCAACTTAGGAGGGATCGCCTTTTTCATCCAGCTCCATTAGCTCTTTATGGCTGAATGGGATCAGCTGTCTTCAAGGCGGCGGATACCTCATCAACGAAAATTTTGGCATCGGCTTCGGATAATCCTCCGCCTTGCATTTTTTCCCCTAACTTTTGCATGGAATTAGCTACAGCTTGAATTTGTTCTGGTGTAATCGTGGCTGCTTGCTCCTGAAGTTTAATTATATCCACATTCAACCGTTGCAGGTCTTCAGCAGGCAACACTTTTTCTAATTCAGGTTTTAGGAGTTCGACTCCTTTAGCCATCATCTTAGAGCCAACCGCCTGCATGCCGCCCGCCTCATCAATCTTTACCTTCGCATACCAACCAGCTCCCACGAGCGCTACGATAACTAATAAGGTTAAAGCCCCTAGAAGAATCAGGATAGTTTTAAGAATGCCGCCGTGCTGCTGTTTATGCGAAAGATTAAAGTTCATATTTACTTGTAAACGAATCCCTTGTGAACGTCGAGCTTCAGACGATAACTAAATTTTTTGCGGTGGACTTTTTCACAGCCGTCAGAGGTAACGCTTCATCAAAAGTCACCAACTGCGCTTTGTGAGTGGTCGCTAGACCCAGTAAATAAATATCCTTCAATTGCCGCCCTCCATGGATTCTGCCCGTGGAAAAAATACGCTCATTGCGGAAGGTCAACACTTCGGGCCAAAACTCATGGTTTGTCCCCTCAATGAATCGAACAAGGAAGGCGCCAATTCCGTAACGCTGAAACGCCTCGTTTTGCTGTAATTTGGGTTGGTTAGAATCCTCAGAAACCCGATTTCCGTAAGCGGGCAGCTGGCCCAACCCTGCGTCGAATGGCGAGCCTACCGTGTGTGCGCTCTATTGTGAAAATGATGATCTGTGTCCAGCAAGGAAATCAAGACGTTGACATCCAAGAGCGAGCGCATGAGCTTATATGCCTTCCTCGTCCAGAGATTTTGGATGTGGTCTAGGGTAATAATTTCTCCGCCCGATACCTACTCTGTTTTCAAAAACAGCTTTCCTTGTCAGCTTTTTGCCTCATGGTTTTCTACCCTATCTATGACTCTTGCCGAATCCCATATCCGCACCATTTCCGAAGAATTAAAAATCCAACCCAAGCAGGTCTATGCCACGGCTGTCCTCCTGAACGAAGGTGGCACGATCCCCTTCATTGCCCGCTACCGTAAAGAAGTCACAGGCACTCTAGATGAAGTCGCCATCGCCGCCATTCGGGATCGCCTCGCGCAATTGGTGGAACTTGATGCCCGCCGTGAATCCATCACTAAATCTCTAGCCGAACGTAACCTCCTTAGCGATGTCTTAAAGAACGCCATCGCGGCCGCTACTACTCTCACACGCCTCGAAGACATTTATCAACCTTATCGACCGAAACGCCGCACCCGCGCTACTATGGCCAAGGAGGCGGGACTGGAACCTCTGGCAGAACTTCTTTGGCTACAGGATGCTTCTCACGATCCGTTAAAAGAAGCCGAGGTTTACGTTTCGACTAATCCAGAATTAAAAATAGAGACGCCCACTCTGGCTCTGGCAGGTGCGCGCGACATCTTAGCAGAACGCATGAGCGACGATGCTACTGCGCGGGAAAAATTACGTCATTTTTACCGTGAGACCGCTACGCTAAGCAGTAAATTACTCAAGGGTAAGGAAACGGAAGCCGCTAAGTTTAAGGATTATTTCGAGTGGAGCGAACCTCTCTCTCAGGCTCCCTCGCATCGTATCCTCGCCCTCCGGCGTGGAGAAAAAGATGGCTTCCTCATGGTGCGGATCCAACCACAAGAAGAGGGAGCCGTTGCGCTTCTCCAAACACTCTTCGTTAGAGGAAATAGCCGCAGCTCTGCCCAAATCGCCGCCACCGCAGTGGATGCCTACGACCGTCTACTAGGCCCTGCCATTGAGGTTGAGATGAGGATGGAATCTAAAAAAAGGGCGGATGAGCAGGCCATCGTGGTTTTTGCCGAGAACATGCGTGAGCTATTATTAACCTCACCACTGGGTCAAAAAAGCGTGCTCGCCATCGACCCCGGATTCCGCACGGGTTGTAAGATCGTCATCTTAGATCCACAAGGAAAATTATTAACCAATTGTGTCGTTTATCCAGATAAGTCTGATTCCGAGCGCCGTGAGGCAGCGGAAGTTGTGCGAAAATTATGTTCTCATTTTAAAATAGAAGCTATCGCCATCGGTAACGGCACGGCAGGTCGTGAAACAGAGACCTTTGTGAAAGCTTTAAAGCTGCCGCCATCCATCGTCGTGGTCATGGTTAATGAAAGCGGTGCTTCCATTTATTCGGCCTCGGACGTCGCACGCGAGGAGTTCCCCGATCAAGACATCACGGTGCGGGGCTCGGTTTCCATTGGGCGCCGCTTGATGGATCCTTTGGCGGAACTCGTAAAGATTGACCCGAAATCCATCGGGGTAGGTCAATACCAACACGATGTGGATCAAGCTGCTCTCAAGCGTAGTCTGGACGATGTGGTGATGAGTTGCGTAAACGGAATCGGGGTCGAGGTCAACACGGCGAGTAAACAACTCCTAACCTATGTCTCAGGCCTAGGGCCGGCATTGGCAGAAAGCATTATTACATATCGCAATGAGAACGGTCCTTTTAAAACACGGAAAGAACTACTGAAAGTGGCTCGACTGGGGGATAAGGCCTACGAGCAAGCGGCGGGCTTTCTCCGCATCCGTAATGGGGTCAATCCCCTTGACGCTAGTGCGGTTCATCCGGAGAGTTATTCCATTGTAGAAACGATGGCCAGAGATCTTAATTGTCAGTTGATTGACCTCGTGAAGGATCAGGGGCTCCGCAGCAAGATTAATTTAGAACGTTACGTTTCCGAAAAAATCGGGCTGCCCACTTTACGCGATATCGTAAATGAATTAGCTAAACCTGGCCGCGATCCCCGCGCACAGTTCGAGGTGTTTGAATTCGCTCAAGGCGTTTCCGAAGTTAGTCACTTACAACCTGGCATGAAGCTGCCTGGAATCGTGACCAATGTAACAGCTTTCGGAGCCTTCGTGGACATCGGCGTTCATCAAGATGGACTGGTTCACATTAGTCAGTTAAGTGACAATTACATTAAGAACCCTGCCGATGTCGTCAAAGTTCAGGATAAAGTCATGGTCACCGTGATGGAAGTGGACATGGAACGTAAACGCGTCGCTCTCTCCATGAAATCTCGGCCTGATGTGGGTGCCAGCACAAAGGGCGGCAGCAGTGCGGGACGTACAAGCAGCGGTGGCACTGCGCCCAATCGTAATGTCCCACGACGTGATGCCAATCCTAGCCCCTCTCCCGTCAGCAGCAGTAGCGGCAGCCTTAACAGTTTCGGTGGCGGACTCTTTGCCGACGCCTTAGCTAAGGCTAAGAAACAGAATTGAAATGGCAAAAGGCTTCTCACAAAACTTCCTATGAGCCAGTTGACACCATCCATCCACCAAAGCTAATCTATACCGATGTCTGCGACCGAATCTTTACGTGAAACTGCCCTCTCTCCTGCCCATAAAACATTGGGAGCTAAAATGGTGGAATTTGGCGGTTGGAATATGCCCGTTTCTTACACCACCATCATGGAGGAGCATAAAGCCGTGCGGGAGAAAGCTGGACTATTTGACATCAGCCACATGGGTCAAATATTTGTCTCCGGCACGGGCGCAGAAGCTTGGCTAAATACCTTACTGACAAATGATATACGGCGTATTTCCCAAGGTTATGGCCAATACACCCTCATGCTCAATGAAGCTGGTGGCACCATTGATGACTTAATCGTTTACCGAATCGAAGATCAACGCTATCTCCTCCTCGTCAATGCCTCACGGATTGAGGACGACTTTAACTGGCTCGACCGCAGGAAAAATATCAACGTCACCGTAGAAAATCTCAGTCAAGGTTTCGGTGGCCTCGCCCTCCAAGGTCCCGAAGCTGAAACCATTCTCCGCAAAACTCTTGATGAGGAAAAACGCCAGATTAAACGCAACCAACTTCTCATTACCCCCTTCCTCGGCCTCGACGTCATCCTCACCCGCACAGGTTACACGGGAGAAGATGGTTTTGAGCTTTTCTGCTCAAATGAAATCATCCTCAAACTCTGGGATAAGCTCCTCTTAGACGGCAAAAATTACGGACTACTACCCGCCGGCCTAGGTGCCCGAGATACGCTTCGCTTAGAAGCCTGCTATCCGCTCTATGGTCATGAACTTTCTAGCACTATTTCGCCACTAGAAGCAGGATTAAAAAACTTCATCTGTTTTGACAAACCCGAAAAATTCATCGGCGTAGAAACTCTCAAAAAACAAAGAAACAAAGGCCTGAGCCGCCATTCCGTCGCATTCGAAGTGGTCGGAGCTGGAGCCCCTCCTCGCGCTAACTACCCGATCATGAAGGCTGGCGTCCAAGTCGGTGAAATTACCTCAGGCGGCCATTCCCCTACCCTAAAAAAAGGGATCGCCCTAGGCTTAGTAGAGCTGGCTCATTCTGAACCTGGCACTCAACTTGAAATGATCGTGCGCGAGCGTAGTGTTCCTGTTCAAGTCGTTAAAAAACCCTTCTACCGAAAATTATGAACCACCCAGAAAATCTCCACTACGCCGATAGCCACGAATGGATCTCCGTTGAAAACGGTATCGGAACCGTTGGCATAACCGATCATGCCCAAAATGCCTTGAGTGACGTCGTCTTTGTTGATCTACCCAAGCTAGGTAAAGTGGTTAAACAAAAAGACCCCAGTGCCACCGTTGAAAGCGTCAAAGCCGCATCTGACATCTACTCCCCCGTTTCAGGTGAAATTACCGAAGTCAACTCCCACCTCTCCAGTTCTCCCGAACTCGTTAATAGCTCACCTTACGAAAATGGTTGGATTTTTAAAATTAAACTCAGCAACCCCGATGAAATGTCATCCTTAAAAAACGTATCGGCTTACCTCGCTTTACTCGGAAAATAAAACGAAATACTATTAGTTATGTACAAAAAGATTCACCCCCATCTCATCGAGTGGTCCGTCTACTGTAAAGATTGCAAGACAGACCTCTTTTCCCATGCCTACATCTCTGAAGGAAAAGTTCTCCTCATTGATCCTATTTTACCAGATGATGATACGCTCAAGTCTATCCAAACTCTAGGTAAACCCTGCGCCATCCTCATCACCAGCGGTAACCACGAGCGTTACGCCCGAATCATCGGTGATCTCTTAAAAATCCCCATTGCTTGCCCTGCCCTAGCCACGAAGGAGTTACGCTTCAAGCCCGACGTCATTGTGGATGACTTAAAACAACTCCATGGGCTTGTGCCCATTTCATTAACAGGGGCAGCTCTCGGAGAACATGCCTATTACTGCACCGCAGAGAAAATACTTTTTATTGGGGATGCCCTCATTAACGATAAGGATAAAGGCCTTAGTATTCTCCCAGAAAAATATTGCCTCAACCAGAAACAGCTTGAGATTTCTTTGAAGAAATTATTGAACCTAGACATCGAACTCATCGCCTTTGCCCACGGAAAAACCATGCCCAAGGCTGGGGCAGCTTTAAAGAAGCTGCTCTCATCCTAAAGCCTTCCATGAAACTTCGTTTTGCTACTGTAAGCTTGCTCACTTCTCTACTGATAACTGGCTCTTCACTACATGCTCAGGAAGATCGTGTCAAACCAACCAAGAACGAGCCGTCTCGCCTCAAAACATCCGCACATTCACTCGAAATCCCACCCGCTCCTCAAGCTCAACTTGATCAATTCTTTCGCACCCTCCAAGCAGGTAATTCCAAACTTGCGTTCCTGAATCTTTTTGAAAAAACCCAGTTTAAAGATGATACTGATGTGATTGATAATTTCGTGGCCGCCTCCCAAGGTGGAATCGAACGCTTCGGTAAATATGGTAAATTTTATCCCTTTGAAAGCAGCAGGATAGGCAGCCAACTCTACAGCCTTTCCTTTATCTCCGAGCAGGGCACAAAACTCTTTCGCTGGCACTTCCTCTATTTTACCCCCGTAGGTAATGACTGGCGTCTCTCCAACATCCGTGTCGATGACTTACGAGAATACCTCCCCCCAAACCCTACGATCAGCCCTATCCCTAAAGACGTGCAACTTAAAATTGAAAAGTTTTTTATCACGATTCAAAGTAATCGTAGTGCTGAAGCCTTCAAAGATATTCTGACTGACTCTGGCATCGACAACAGCGGTGCTAATGTGGACGCCTTCGTGCAAAAGACCGACAAAGCCATCAAGGACTACGGCGTTATGCGGAACTATGAATTGTTTGATGTCCGCACCCTAACCACCAAAGTCACCATGCTTACCTACTTTGCCCACCTCGAGACCGAGCCGCTACGTTGGCAATTCTTTTATGAGACTTCCGCCACCACTCCATGGAAACTCATTAACCTTCGGGTGGATGATGGTTTAGACGAAGCTATTTTAGCCAGATAATCACGCTTTTCTGCAGAGCTTGCCCCATAGCCCTCCTCGCATGAATCTCTCATGATTAAATGTCTGAGAGATTAAGTCAGCGAGCCAAGTCCTATCAATTCGCACCTAACTCAAACTTCGCATGCACTGCCTTAGCAGCTTCAACCGCTTGAATTTCGTCAATCACTACAGCTATTTTAATCTCACTGGTAGAAATCATTTGGATGTTGATGCCCTGTTCTGAAAGAGCCGAAAACAGTTTGGCTGCTACGCCACTATGGCTGCGCATACCGATGCCCACAACGGAAAGCTTGGCGATGCCGTCATGAATATCCACCCCGAGTGCGGAAGAAAGTTCTGCCATAGAACTAGTAATTTTTTTAACCTTACTAATGTCATCCTTATTTATGGTAAAGGTGATATCGGTCTGACCTTTACCACCTCCCGCCGCAGTGTTGGAAACGTTCTGCACGATCATATCTACATTGATTCCAGCATCAGCAATGGCGTTGAAGAGCTTTGCGGCTATTCCAGGTTTATCCGGCACGCCAGAGATCGTAACCTTAGCTTGGCTTTTTTCCACGCTCACGCCGCGCACCACTACTTGTTCCATCGACTTATTTTCTTCTTTCACAATCGTTCCCGGGTTGTTGTTAAAACTAGAGCGCACTTCAAAGATAACATTAAACTTTTTCGCAAACTCGACCGACCGCGCTTGCATAACTTTTGATCCTGAGCTGGCCATTTCGAGCATCTCGTCATAAGAAATTTCGTCAATCTTACGAGCATCTGGAACCACCCGCGGATCAGCCGTATAAACTCCATCCACGTCTGTAAAAATTTGGCAAAGATCTGCCTTCACGGCTGAGGCGATTGCGATAGCCGTCAAATCTGATCCGCCGCGCCCTAGGGTCGTAATCTGGCCGTCATGACTTTGGCCTTGAAACCCTGCCACGATAACGATATTACCTTGCGCTAAGAATTTTTTAACCTCATTTGGCGAAATGTTAGAAATCTTAGCCTTCGTGTGCACCCCATCCGTCACGATCCCAGCCTGCGCTCCCGTGAGCGATACAGCAGGTATCCCGATGGCGTGAAGAGCCATCGCTAAAAGCGCAATCGTCGTCTGCTCCCCGGTGGCCAGTAATACGTCCATCTCGCGCTCGGAAGGTTCAGACGAAACTTCTTTGGCTAGTTTAATTAAATTATCCGTCACCCCTGACATGGCTGAGACCACCGTGACGATCTGATGACCTTGCTTATGCCATTCCGACATGCGGTTTGCGACATTACGAATCCGCTCAGGATTTCCGACGGATGTGCCACCATACTTTTGAACAATCAACGACATAAAGGTGAGAACATATCAAAAACGTTGTTCTCTGTTAAGCAGAAAATCTAGGTTTTTAGTTTCTCCTTAACCTTAGCGGAGGATTTTATCAAGCCTCCTAAAATCTTAATGCCCTTAACCAACTGCGCTTCGCTGACTCTGGCACAGTTTAGTCTCATCGCACTGACTCGTGTTGTTGCACAGGCAAAGACTTCTCCCTTAGCAAAACTAACTCCCTCCTGCAGAGCCTTAGCTTCTAGCATTTTCATGTTTATTTTTTTAGCTAATTGTACCCATAGTATAAATCCACCCCGTGGTTCCGAAATCAGGGTTCCCTCTGGAAAATAATCTCGCACAGCCTTTGTACCCAAGGCGCGCTTCAGGGCACAGGTTTTCTGCAAGTTGACTAGATGCTTCCCCATTGCGGGTGAGCATAAAAAGGCGTCAAGCGTCGCCTCTGAAACCAGTGAGCTGTGCAAGTCCGCCATACACTTACGTTCTAACATGGGCTGCATCCATTTCCCTGGCACCGCACAGCCTACCCGTAGACCAGGCGAAACAGTCTTACAAAAGCTACTCACATACAGCACATGGGAGCCGTCGTCAAAGGCTCGGAGCGGAGGAGGCACGATTCCCTCACATAGTTCCGCATAAATGTCGTCCTCAATAATGGTCAACCCTAGCCGCCGCGCTAGCTGCACCCACCTGGGTCTATCTTCCTCAGGTATACTTGCTCCCGTGGGATTCGATAGTGTTGAACAAAGCACTAAAACCTTAGGGCGATATTTTTTAAGCAAGGCCTCTGCAGATTTAAGAACTAAGCCTGTGTTAGCATTCGATGGCAGTGGAAGTGCCAACCCACCAGCGGCCGAAATTTGCTCCAAGGTATTATAATAACACGGACTCTCACAAGCTACGATGTCACCGGGACGGACTAAGGTCTGCAAAGCTAGGTGCAAAGCTTGCGTGCAACCTGTGGTGATGAGCACGTCCTCTCCTGTGATTTTCAATCCTCGCGCTCCTAACCGCGCTGCCATGGTCATGCGTAAAGGCCCGTGGCCTGAGGGAGTTTGATAAGCCCACATGGAGAGCCCCGCCTTCTGGGTAGCAAGGCGAAAAGCTTTTTTTAACTCTTCTACGGGCAGAAGTTCTGGCGCAGGAACACCTGCGGCTAGGTTAATCAAGTCTTTTTGACCTACCTGCTGCATAAAACCCAATAGCCCCATTGCAAGAGAAACTTTTCTAGGCTTATGCTCCCGCTCGTTGAGAAAAAATGACTCTTGCATCATCTCTTAATGCGTCACTTTTCTTGAAGGCGCAATCTCTATTATTTCAGAGTGCGAAAGGGTTCTCCTCCTCTGCGAAAAATATGGTAAGACGCCAAGCCAACCTGATTTACTAGTCTGTATAATCCACGTTGATTTTAACAGCTGTGCTTCTATTCTCACATTTAGTAAAACTTATTTATGAATCAACCTCTCATTGGAATCATCGGTGGTAGCGGGCTCTATCACATGAAGAACTTAACTGATATTGAAGAGAGGACGGTCGAGACTCCCTTCGGCCCGACTTCAGATGCGTTCCACATAGGGAGCCTAAGCGGCAGACGAGTGGTGTTCCTTGCTCGGCATGGACGACATCATTCCCTCCTGCCCTCAGAACTGCCTCATCGTGCGAATATCTGGGCCCTAAAATCTTTAGGTGTTCGTTGGATTATTAGTCTTAGTGCTGTCGGCTCGCTTAAAGAAGAATTGAAGCCACGTCATTTTGTTTTTCCTCTGCAATATTTTGACCGTACGAAAAACAGTGCTGAACATACCTTCTTCGGTAAAGGTTTAGTGGCTCATGTCAGTTTTGGTCAACCTGTTTGCCAAAAGCTGGCTACCATCCTTTTCCAATCCGCCACCTTAAACGGTGCTACCTGTCATTGGGGCGGTACGTACGTGAATATGGAAGGTCCAGCTTTTTCAACTCTGGCCGAGTGCGAGTTTCATCGCCGGCAGGATTTCGACGTAATCGGTATGACGAATTTAGCTGAAGCCAAATTATCCCGGGAAGCAGAAATCAGTTACGCTACACTTGCGATGGTCACAGATTATGATTGCTGGCACGGCTCTGAAGTGAACGTGCCAGAAGTCGTAGCCATTCTTAGAGAAAACGCAAACCTGGCCGAAAATACCGTAGCGCATGCCATCAGCCAAATCCCGCTTCGTGACGTAACAACCAGTCATCGAGCCTTAAGCTCGGCCATCATGACCCCTCGCAGTGCTTGGCCAAAACAACGGATCGAAGAACTACGGCCTTTGTTGAAGAATTATCTTTAACCTAAATAAGGAAGATGAGATTTAACTAATTTTTTAGATAAAGGCCTTCTCTCTCGATATACTCTGCGACGCCTTCTGGAAGCAGCCCCTTCACCTCCAACCCATGTGCTAGACGATGCCTCAGATCCGTGGCAGATACGGTCGGGATCTTTATCTTTGACCACGTTGCCAGAATGGCCTCTTCTTTCAGTAAGGATTCTGACTTCATACCCTCACGTTTAAAGACAAGGATTTCTACCCACGTGCGCCACTCTTGGAATTTAGCCCAAGTATCTAGCACGTCGTATTGATCTTCTCCAATCACTAAAACGATCCTATCCTGTGGGTAAATACTTTTCAAATAATCTAAACTTTGCCACGTAAAGGAATAATCCGGACCGTCTAATTCATACACAGAAAGCTCAACCCGTGTGTCATAAGGCATGGCGAGTTGTAGCATGTTCCAGCGATGTTGGTCTGGGGCAGGTTTTGACTCTGAGCTACCAAAAGCTTTATGCGGGGAAAGCTTGCACGGCATAACAATGAGGTGGTCAATTCCTTCCTCCAAAGCCGCATAAGCCATAGCCACATGTCCAGCATGCACGGGGTCGAAAGTCCCTCCTAATAATCCGATTCGTCTCATGCGTTAACTACCCCTCATTTACTTACGCGGTACTTGAGCTAAAGCCTGATTAATACTTTTTACCAAGACCGCAAATTCATACGGTTTAGGAAGAAAAAGTAAACCTTCAACTCCTTGACCCTCAAAATCTAACATTTCAACAGTATATCCGCTCACTACCACCAAGCCTAGGTTTGAAGATTTTTTCCGTAATTGCTTGGCTAAATCAAGACCACTCATGGACCCAGGCATAACCACATCGGTCAAAAGTAATTTAATTTCATGGTGATGTTTTCCCCATAAAACCAAAGCCTGCTCAGCATCTGCTGCTTCTAAAACATCGTAACCTAAATTACGCAAACGCTTTGCGGTAATCTTCCTTAAAGAATCTAGGTCTTCCACATAAAGAACAGTGACCGAATTCTGTGCTGGAATTTCCTCTTGTTGATTTCTTTGCACCAATTGATGGGCGGGAGCCACCGTTGGAAAATAGAGATGAAAGGCCGAGCCTTTGCCTACAGTGCTTTCCACCTCAATCCAACCTTCGTGCTGCTCCACAATCCCATGCACCACCGCCAATCCTAACCCCGTTCCCTTACCTACTTCTTTCGTTGTAAAAAAGGGCTCAAAAATACGCCTCAACGTATTATCATTCATACCCGTCCCAGTGTCACGTATGGTTAAACAGACGAAGTTCTTTCCTGAAGACTTATATAACTCAATTTTGCTAGCTGGAAGATTCGACGCTGTGTTTAGTTCAATCGACAAGATGCCACCTTTAGGCATAACGTCGCGCGCATTAATACACACATTCATTATCGCCTGATTTAACATAGTTTTATCAGCCTCAACCCAAAAAGCGTCTGCGCCATGAGGTTCTATTATTTGAATCTGTGGGCCAATCAGGCGACCCAACATCTTCATTAAATCTCTGATCACGCTATTTAATTCTACTTGCTCAGGTTTCTTCGCATTTTTCCGGCTGAACATTAACAGCTGACTAGTTAGGGTCGTAGCGTGTTCAATCATCAACTTTATGTCGTGACTGACAGAGGCCTTGTCCTCCGAACGCTCAGTGGAGGACATATACTCTAGGCCCAATAAGATGGCCGCTAAGATATTATTGAAATCATGAGCTAAACCACCAGCTAGCTGCCCAACGGCTTCCATCTTCTGGGCTTGTCTCAGCTGGGCTTCCAAAAGGCGACTTTCCGTTACATTGCGCCCGATGACAACTAGCCCATGACGGCTGCCGTCTGGATTAAATAAAGGAATTTTTATGACGTCAATATAATGAAGATTTCCATCATCACTTTTGATAATTTCCTCCATTCGTTGCATCTGCCTAGCCTGCCATACCAACGCATCTGATTTAATGCAGTACAGAAACTCCTCCTTACGTGCTGGCACAAGTTCGGCTAAGTCTGCATCTGTTTTCCCGCTATAATTTATATCCGTAAGTAGAAAAAGTTCCGCAGCTGCACGATTGATCAATAGGAAGCGACCATCTCCATCTTTAAAAATTATGGAGTCTGGCGTCGCCTCAATTAACGCCTTCATCTGACTTTCGCTTTTTCGTAAAGCCTCCTCCATGGATATTCTTTCACTAATATCAAAAGATGTTCCAAGGATACCCGTCAATCTCCCTTCAGAGTCTTGAATGGGAGAATACGTCGTATGCACAGTTAACGCCTTACCACTCCGCTGCTTTATTTGAAAATCGCCTACCCAGCATGCCCCGCTCCTGACTTTCTCCATAATCTCAGGGGTATGTTTAAGATACTGAAGTTCAAAAATTAAATTCGTGATATTTTTTCCCAAAGCCTCGGTGCTTTTCCACCCATATAATTCCTCCGCCGCTGGATTCCAAAAGCTCACCACACCCTGCAAGTCTAGTGCAATCATAGCATCATGACTGGCTCTGAGGAGATGTTTTTGAAAGATCAAATCTGCTTCAGCCTTTTTTCGTTCCGTAACGTCTGTGAAACTTGAAACCACCATCGTCACTTTACCTGTCTCATCCTTTAAAGGGACAGAATTGTAAGAAAGCCATTTAAATGTAGACCCGTCAATTTTTAGACCTAAAACAAAACCTTCCACGGGTTCCCCTAATCGGCGGCACTTGTGGAAAGGAAAATCATCTTCTAATAATGGCGATCCATTTTCACGAACCGCCGTAGCCCACAGATCAGAACCGAGAGTGCCTCTAAGTTGTGCCTTCTCCAACCCAAAAATCTTTTCTGCAGAATGATTACACTCTACAATCCAGCCCATACCATCTCGCACGTCCACCCCCTCTGCCACGGCGTCAAAAGTCATAGTCAGCGGTGCTAGCGTATCTGAGAGGGTCTTTTTTTGCATCGCCTTCCGTAAGGTAATATCTCTTTGTATGGCTACCCAGTTGGTGACCCAACCCTTCTCATCCTTAATAGGCACAATCTCCAACTCGATCCAAAATATTTCTCCGTTTTTTTTGTAATTAAGTAATTCTGTACGGGAAGGTTGCCAGTTCTCTAAGGCTCGCCTTATGTGGTCTAAAGACTCTCTTTTTGTTTCAGGACCAGCAAGTAAGCGAGGCGTCTTCCCTAAAACCTCTTCTTTAGTATAACCAGTTATAGTCGTGAAAGCCTCATTGACATAGATAATCTCTGGACCCTTACCGTCTATAGGCCGGGCGTTTGTGATGATAACTGCATCGGTAATCTGCGCCACGACATTTTCGAAAAAACGCAAATTCGTATTATTAAAGGAATTCATAGGTTTTCGTGTTTGAAGTATTAGAGAACCTGCGTTTACCATCATCGCTCATTTTAACAGATGACCAAGCTTTATTAATTTTCTCACTAAAGTAAACGTATTAGGTCTTTTTTAGTATCCATTTGGTTTTTCTTAAATCCATCTTAGCTTAACCCATGCGTGCTTTTTGGATTTTAGGGGATCAACTTTTACCTCAGCACCCTGCCCTAAGACAGGCCACCCCTCAGGATACTTTCCTCTTTATCGAGTCGGCCTCACGCAGTGGCCATCTGCGCTATCATCAACATAAACTTGTCCTCCTTTACAGCGCCATGCGCCATTATGCAGAGGAACTCCGCCAAGCCCAGAAGCAGGTCTGGTATCACCAACTCGAAGATGGGATAGGAGATTATTTTGATGCGTTGGAACGTTTTTGCGAAAACCAAAAGCCTAGCTCCATCATTGTGATGGAACCTAACGAATGGGGCATGCAGAGTATTCTGCCCCATTTAGCTAAAAGATTGGGTGTCGCCATTGAGGTCATTCCTAGTGAACAGTTTCTCGTCACGCGCGGTGATTTTAAAGCCTGGGCTGGATCAAAAACGAATCTGCTCATGGCCACTCATTACCAATTCCAACGTAAACGTCTCAACATACTACTTGATGAAAAAGGTAAGCCAGAGGGAGGCTCTTGGAGTTTCGACGAAGATAATCGTAAAACCGCAAACGACTTCAAGAAAGCTAAACTTACGGCACCGCCCTTACCTGCGATTGCGAGGAGTGCCATAACCCAAAAAGTTATCAGTCAAGTCACCAAGCACTGGTCCAGTCACCCTGGACAAGCCTCGACGTTTTGGCTCCCCGTTACGCGTCGAGAATCCCTCCAGTGGCTAGCTCATTTTATTGAAAATAGTTTACCGCACTTCGGTGCTTATGAGGACGTCATGATTGATGGTGAAAAAACTCTTTACCACTCCGTCCTTTCTCCTCTTCTTAACATTGGCCTACTCACGCCGCAAGAATGTGTGGAGGCTGCTCTGAAGGCCTATCAGGATAAAAAGGCTCCCTTAGCTTCCGTCGAAGGTTACGTTCGTCAAATCATCGGCTGGCGCGAATTTATCAATGGCGTTTATTGGTTAGAAATGCCCGAGTATCAAGACCTCAACTTTCTTAAGGCTACCCGCTCCTTGCCTGCATGGATCTACAGCGCTAAATCTCCCCTTAACTGCGTTAGCCGATGTATCCAGCAGGCGAGTGAGACAGGCTACAACCATCACATCCAACGCCTCATGGTGTTGGGTAATTTTTTTATTCTCAGCGGTTGTGAGCCCAAGGCCGTCTTAGCTTGGTATAAGGAGATGTATGTTGATGCCTACGATTGGGTCATGCAGCCGAACGTCCTAGGCATGGTTCTCTATGCCGATGGTGGACGATTCGCTACTAAGCCTTACATAGCAGGCAGCGGCTATATTTCCCGCATGAGTAATTACTGTGCGGGGTGTCAGTATAAACCTGCCATCAAAACCGGGCCTCAGGCCTGTCCGTTTAACTATCTCTATTGGAATTTTTTTGCGCAACATTCGGAGAAGTTTAAAAATAACCATCGCATTAACATGATGGTGAAAACGTGGGAAAAGAAATCGGTAGTTGAAAAAGAAGAGATCCAAGCCTCTGCCAAATCTTTTTTTCAAAATAATTGGTGAGTTAGGGTCACAACTAATTCACCACTAAAGTCGCATCCTCTTTGCGTAAGGCATCTGCCCGAGCAGCAGCGGCATCTGCCCGCTTCTTCGGCTCGTAATAAAGGGTTACAACCTTAATATACTCTTCGAGGGCTTGCTGTTTGTCCCCTTTTTTCTCGAACACCTGCGCCTTGACATAATTAACATGGTTAAGAATACGCAGTGATTTACGGTCGGGTACGGGACTTGTATTCACAGCCTTATCCACTTCATCCAAAATAGCCATAGCCTCATCTGGTTTGTTCCGGCTTAACAAAATCGTCGCCTTTCCCACCATGCCTTTATAACGGAAAATGCTGGTGGGATAAACTTGGATGATCTTATCGGAAATCTGCTCGCTTTCAAAAGTCTTACCCGTGGCCGCCAACGCCTCGGCTAAATAGCCCGCAGCATCCGCAACCCAAGGAGCGTCCAAACCTAGGAATTTCGTGACGAGAGGTTGTAGTAGTTTTATCCCCTCGGCATGGTTTTCCTCTGATACCGCAGCTATGCCTAACTGATATTCTGGACGTTCCGCTAGCTCTACCGACTCAATATTAGCCTTCGGGTAAGGGATAGTTCCCTTATCAAACTTAATGGTCACCGTACCATTTACATCAATACCTAGAATTTCTCCTTGCACAGGAGGGCCATCTCGCACAATGATTTTATCTTGGGCTTGAGATAACTCCATTGTTAGGATAAGAAATAATAGTGATGGAAACAAAAAATGCCTGAAATGTGAAATCATGAGAAATCTCCTTATGTATCAAAAGATAGCAAGTAACAACTAAAAATCACGACTTTAATTTATGCTCACCCTTTTAAGCTCCAAACTCCGTATCTTACTAATTATATTCCTCATCATTTTAGGTGTCTCCTTTATCTTCTTCGACCATGGCCACATGGGACCGGCGGGCAGTAATCCACGACTTGCCCAAATCGACGGGAAAGCCATCAAGCGTAGTGACTTTGAGGAGGCCTTCCGCGACACGAATGTCCTCTACATCCTCCAGACAGGCCGACGCCCTGTTCAACAACTGGACGCTGCCTTGCGGGCGCAAACTTGGAATCGCCTCCTCCTACTCCAAGCTGGTCGGGAAGCCAAGATCGAGCCCACCACAACCGAGGCTGTTGATTTTATAAAAACACATCCCCTCTTTCTTGATGAAAAAAACCTTTACTCCCCTAGCCAGTTCCAGACCTTTAACCTCAATGTCCTAAAACCCCAAGGCATAAGCGAAGAACGCTTCCAGAGTATCGTTCAAGACCAACTCATTTACGAGCAGATGCTGAAAACACTCTTGGCTAGTGCCATCGTACGCCCCTCGGAAATTGAAGAAGTTTATACTTCCCTCTATGGCCAAGCCTCTTTGAAATACGTAGCCCTAAACGAGGCACCCATCCGCAACTCCATCAAGCCTAGCCAAGATGAACTAAAAGCCTTCTACCTGACTCAACAAGATAAGTTCCTCACCCCCGAACTTAAAAAAATCGACTACGTTCTCTTCTCCCTCAAACCAGACCAGCTCAAACTACCTGAGGACAAGAAAGCTATTCTTCTGCGTGAACTAACCGAACAAGCCTATCAATTCACTGAGCCCTTCTTTAGCTCTTACTCAGAGTCTAAACCCATGCCCAGCTTCAAGGAAGCCGCTGACCGCACCGGCCTCAAAGTCGCCACCACCTCATTCCTTGCTCAAAATGAACCCCTCATCTCGACCGATCCAACTTCCCTTGATCTAACTCGATTAGCCTTCACCCTTCGCCCAGCCTCCCCCGTTAGTGATTACCAAAAAACAACCAATGGCTTAATCGTCCTCCACTTAGCCGAGTCCCAACCCGCCGCCGCATTACCCTTTGAAAAGGTGCAAAAAGAAGTAGAATTACTTTATCTCAATAAAAAAACCTCGGAGATCCTCGCAGAAAAAGGCAAGCTACTTGCTAAAAACCTGCAAGCTGCCATAGCCTCTGGTAAGAATTGGGAACAAGCCGCTGAATCCGAAAATCTTAAACCGGTTACCGTCCCTGCCTTCTCACCCGCTAAAGACACTGTCCTTAAAACCCCCGCTGCCGATGCCATCCGCTTCTGGGCGCAACGGCTTAAAGTGGGCGCCGTCAGTGAATTTAGCACCACTTCAGATGGTGGCATGGTTTTCTATCTTATGGATCGTCAAGTGCCTAACGAAACCAATCGTGCCCAAGCCTTCGCAGGGATTGAAGGTCAACTCCAGCAACAACGCCGTTCCCAGATTCTCGACGATTGGATGAACGCCCGTATTAAAATGCCTGGCAACAATATTCCCGCTGATTTATTAAAAGGTGAAATGGGTCAAAACCTATAAACACCATGGCTTCCCTCATAAACCTAACCCGAGGAAACGAGATCGGAGCCAACTGCTATTACTTAGATTTTAACGGTAAGGGAGTGGTTCTTGATTCAGGTATGCACCCTAAGGCCGAGGGCTTTGCTGCTATCCCGAACTTTAACGCCGTCGGTAATCGTAAAGCAGAAGCCCTCTTCCTCACCCACGCCCACCACGACCACGTCGGCTCCATGCCCCTAGCCATGCAACGCTTCTATGATGCTAAGGTCTTCATGAGTGAGCCCACTTACTTCCTTGCCGAACCCCTGCTGCATAACTCCGTTAACGTTATGAAAAAACAACGGCAGGAAAAGGGTATCACCGAATACCCGCTCTTCCAACACGGCGACCTCAAAGTCATGATGGATCGTTGGCAAGCCTGTCACCTTAACCAATGGTGGTCCACTGAAGGCTTCACCCTTAAGGACGACGAGCAAGCTGATATTAAATTTCGCTTCCACCATGCCGGTCACATCCTCGGCGCCGTTATGATTGAGTTAGAAGCCGCTGGCAAAAAAATTCTCTACACTGGCGACATCAACCTAAAAGACCAGACCCTCATGAATCGGGCTCAAGTTCCCGCAGGTTCCTTCGACACTCTCATCATCGAATGCACCCGTGGAGCCAATCCCACCCCAGCTGGCTACAGCCGTGCCAATGAAACCCAAAAATTCCTTGATGCTATCAAGACAACCTTCGACAATCACGGCGGCGTTCTCATCCCCGTCTTCGCCATGGGTAAAACCCAAGAAATCATCACCATCCTCCACGAAGCCCAGCTCCGGGGCGACCTCCCCCAAGAAACCATCTACATCGGCGGACTCGGCCGTATCTTCAGCGAAATCTACGACCGCATGGCTAATCGCTCCGAACGTTTCCGGCCTAACCTCCAGATCATGGAAGACATCCACCCCCAAGTCTTTGATTGGACTAAACTTAAAACCTTCAAGCCCAAGAAAGGGCAAATTCTCCTCGTTCCCGCTGGCATGATGACCGAGCAAACCACGTCCAACCGCCTCGCTCAACTCTACCTAGCTCGCGAACAAGATGGCATCTTCTTCGTCGGCTACTGCGACCCCGATTCCCCCGCTGGACGCCTTAAACGAACCGCCCGTGGCCAGCGCGTGAACTTAAATCCTGAATACGGCGAGCAACCCGTCCTCTGTAACGTCCAGCACTTCGACTTCACCTCGCACGCCCTGCGCGAAGATCTCCTAGACTTTACCCTTCAAGTGAACCCTAAAACCTGCTTCCTCGTTCATGGAGACATCGCCGCTCTAGACTGGTTCCAAACCCAACTCGCCGAAAAAGCTCCGCAGATGAAAGTCCACATCCCCGCTCCTGGTGTAGAAATTCCTTTCTAAGGTTTCTCCGCTTTTTCTGCGTAGCAAATTCTTGAACCACGCCTTAGCATTTTGCCTTCAACTGCGTTACGGTAATGCTCATAAGGATGACTCCAGTATGACAAGGGTGATTTTTCAAACCTTCGCATTGGCGTGTCTCATTTTTCCAAACAGAGATCTCATTCCAGCTTATAAACTTAACCTTATGTTAACGTAGATAACTATCTTGCCTGAAGGAAGCTCCTAGCCCACTCTAAAACCTCTCATGACCTTTAATCAAAGCCTTTGGCAATTTTGGGACAATGCCCCACCAGAGGTTATTATTATTTACATTCTCGGGATGTTTTTAGGCTGCTTAGTTGCCTACGCTCTCTGGAAAAGATGGGGCGGACATGAAAAAAAATGATGCCTCCCCTTTTAATCAAATTTAGTACATATGCTCATCGCTTTTCATAAGCCTTATGGTGTCCTGAGCCAATTCACCCCAGATGGCTCACCGCATGAAACCCTGCACGCTTTCGCCTTCCCGAAAAATGTCTATCCCCTCGGTCGTCTTGATGCGGACTCCGAAGGTTTACTTCTTTTAAGTAATGAAGCTGGGTTAAATACTAAACTTCTTAAGCCAGAGAACCAACACTCCCGCACTTACTACGCTCAAGTCGAAGGAGACCCTAGCGAATCAAATCTAGACGTTTTACGCCAAGGCTTAAAGCTGGCAGATCATGATTGTCTGCCCTGCGGGGCAAGAATCTTAACACCACAACCCGATTTCCCGCCTCGCATCCCGCCCATACGCATTCGCAAAATGATCCCCTCCACTTGGATTGAATTAGAGCTGGTCGAGGGAAAAAATCGGCAAGTCCGTCGTATGACCGCTGCCATCGGATTTCCGACCCTGCGACTCATACGCATGAAAATCGGAGCCTACCCTCTGGCAGATTTACCCGCCGGAAGATGGAAAGAACTAAGCTTCCAAGACACTCAACATATTTTTTCATCCTGATTTATTTTTCAGAAAAAACTGCACGATCAGGTGTAACATGTTAATATATCTCACGTTTCTATTTTAATTTATGAAAGAATCTCTCCTCGCAAATCCTGTCTTCGCCATGGCCTGTCAGCAGTTTGATGAAGTTGCTGACCTCATTCAAATTCCTCAAGGCGAGCGCGAGCGCACTAAGTGGCCCAAACGACTCATCACCGTCAGCTTTCCCGTTCACATGGACGATGGCCGCACGGAGGTCTTCTTCGGCTACCGCGTGCAGCACCACCTCTCCAGCGGCCCGACGAAAGGAGGCCTCCGCTATCACCCTGAAGTTGGACTGGGAGAAGTCGCCGCTCTCGCCATGTGGATGAGTTGGAAGTGCGCCTTAGCAGGACTTCCCTACGGCGGTGGAAAAGGCGGTGTGGCCTGCGATCCGGCCACCCTCAGTCTGCGTGAAAATGAAAATCTAACCCGACGCTACACTCAAGAAATGCTTCCCTTCATTAGCCCTGAAACCGATGTCATGGCTCCAGACATGGGCACCAACGAGCAAACCATGGCTTGGATGATGGACACGTATTCCATGAACGTGGGCCATTCCGTTCAAGGTATCGTCACAGGAAAACCCATCCGTATCGGCGGCTCCCTCGGTCGGCGTGAATCCACTGGCCGCGGCGTGGCGTGGCTGGCCTTGCGCGTGATGGAAGAACTTAACATGCCCGCCCAAGGCGCCACCGCCATCATCCAAGGCTACGGAAATGTCGGCAGCATCACCGCCCTCGCTCTAGCAGAACAAGGCGTCCGCATCATCGGCATCAGCGATGCATACGGAGCCATCTATAATACCAAAGGCATTGATGTGATGGAACTTTACCGCTACATGCAGACGAACAAATCCATCTGCGGCTTCCCCTCCGCCGAAGCCTTTGATCCTAGCCTACTTCTGGAACAACCCTGCGACATCCTCGTTCCTGCCGCCGTATCGCGCGTCATCCATGCTGGCAACGCCGCTAAACTTAAATGCAAAATTCTGGCTGAAGGTGCCAACGGCCCCACCACACCCGAGGCGGATGAAATAATCAACCAACGCGGCGATATCTATCTCATTCCCGATATTCTCTGCAACTCCGGTGGCGTCATCGTCTCCTACTTTGAATGGGTGCAAGGACTCCAACGCTTCTTCTGGAAAGAACCCGAAATTTTTGAAAAACTTTATGGCATGTTAGGTAACGCCCATCGCCAAGTTCGCAAAAAATCTAAAGAACTAAATATTAGTAATCGCAAAGCCGCCCTAGCCATCGGCATCAGTAATGTCGTAGAAGCTAAGCACATTCGAGGCCTCTTCCCATGAGCAAAGAAAGTCCAGAACAACCCCCTCAAGCTCTTGACACTAAGACAGCTAACCGTAGTGCTAACATCGGCTGCCTCATTCTAGCCATTGGTATAGGCATCATCCTCTTTTCTTTTGCCCTAGGCAGCTACAGTGCCTACCGCCTGCATGAATTCCGAGCCGAGCTCATTCAAGAACGTCTCAAAAAAACGCATATCCCTTCTGCTCAAGTCTCAGGCCTTAGCCCAAAGGAAACGATGAAGACACTAAAAGAGATCGCCGTTGCGAGCGATCCTTGGTTTAAAACCATCCAATTTAAACATTACACAGAAGCTGAATTATTAGGTGCCAACGAAAACACGGAGGATACCGAACAGCCCAACCTCATCAGCCTCCAGTTAAATAAAGTGACGCTTCTCGAAGTCTTGCAGGCCTGTGTTGAGCAAACTAAAGGAACTCTCGAAGTCATTGACGGCTCCATCAACTTTCTTCCCTTGGGCGAAACCCTCGAGCCACGGAAACGCTTACAGCTAAAAAAAATCAGTCCCGAGTTTTGGGAACCTGCCAAAAAAAATCTTGTTCAAGCGGAGCGTGAATTTTGGGATATAAAACCCATGCTCATGGCGGCGGGCTTCCCCTTTCCCCCTCGCAGCTACGCTCGCTACTATCCCAGACAACAAGCTTTAGAAATCCAGAACCTAGCTGCCACGAATGAAAGCATACAAGCTTACCTCCAAAAAAATAAGGTAATCCCCTGAAGATTAATGGCCACGCCCGCTTCAGAAGGGATAGGTGGCAGATCAGGAAAGAAGAAGAGCTGCTCTCTTTTCTTATCCATATCCATGCTATCCGTGGTTAAAACTCAGAGTCTTCCTCTGTGATACATGGAAGCAAGGCCGGCAGTGCCCAAGTCTTAGTGATCATTAAGACTAATCTTCATCTTCCTTTTTAGGCTAAATTGTAAGTGGCCTGCAAAGTTCACCCTTACCCGTTTGCTTATTACTCACGCAGGCTTTGAGTCAGTTCCGTTCCCAACTTAGCTACAGCGGCACTCTGAGCCGAATCCACCAGACTACCTGCTGCATCAAAAGCTTCATGCGCCTTGGGAATCGTAACCTGATCCGCTAAGACGGTAATCTTGATATTTTCTAAAAAGGGTCGTAGCTGCACCAAGCTCCTAGCACCGCCATATCCACCAGGCGATGCCGCCATAATCGCCGCCTTTTTTCCTGATAAGACCGACAAAGGAGCTTCGTTCGGTTCCGTCGCACGCGAAACCCAATCAATCGCATTTTTTAGGGCTGCCGTGATGGTGCTATTATATTCTGGCGATGCAATTAAAAGTCCCTGATGGTTTGCAAAAAGAGCTTTTAATCTTTGAGCCGCTTCCGGCATGCCATCCGCCGCTTCAAGATCTTCATCAAAGAGAGGCATACGGAAATCGCGCAAGGAAATTAAAGTAACATGCGCACCTGATTCACGAGCACCAGCGGAGGCTAGAGTAACAAGTTTTTGATTGTGGGATCCAGCACGGAGGCTGCCGCTGAAGGCGAGGATACGGGGTGTATTCATAAGGGTGTATTAATGAGTTTTTAGTATTTAGATGAGCCTTGCACTTAGACAAATAGAACGTCAATTCAAAACGGGGCTAGGTGCAAGTTCTGATTGCGGCTCTACCAGCTCTGGTTGTTCGGGAGGGAGCTGAAAGTTAGCGTTCTCAGAAATAGGCGTCTGGATTTGACTGTATTTATAATAGGCTAGTCCTCCGACAATCAGGATGAGTGCAGAAACTGCGATGAGGATGGCGATGAAGTATTTTTTTGCTCATGATTAGAGTAGATTGTGGTGAGGTGATAAAAGAAATTATTGTTGCGTCGTGAGCTGATTAGGGGTTGGTGCTTCCGTCCACCCACCTCCGATGGCTTTGATCAAGAGGACGGTTGAAATCATGCGTTGCAGATCAATGCGCACGACCGTGCGCTCATTATCTAAACGCGTGCGCTCCGCATCAATGACATCAAGATAATTAACCACTCCATTTTTATAACGAATAATAGTTATCTCCGCTGATTTACGGGCTGATTGCACGGCGTCCTGCTGGGTGCTTGGTTGTTCTTTAGGAAAGAGGGGCGCCGCTAAGGCATCGTCTATTTCTTGAAAAGCTACGAGGACAGATTGGCGATAATTTGCAATAGCTTGTTCATAGGAGGCCTTAGCATTTTTCAGATTAGCGTTGTTACGGCCACCCGAAAAAATAGGAATAGAAATATTAGGGCCAAAGCTCCAAATACGGCTTTCCCATTCAAAAAAGATCTTTTAGCTCAACACTTTGTAGCCCTGCATTGGTGGTCAAGCGCAGGCTGGGGAAGAATGCGGCGTAAGCAACGCCTATTTCCGCATTGCGAGCAACTAGTTTACGCTCTGCTTCCGCTACGTCAGGTCGGCGTTCTAAAAGTTGCGAGGAAGACAAGCTGTGGAGGAAGCGCGAATTCAGAAGTCGTTTTTTCGCACAGCGTGGCGAGGGAATTTTCATACGTAGCGCGGCAAGTAAGGTCTTTGTGCTCGTCACATCCAATTCACTGGAGTAGCCAGCATCGAAACGGGCTTGGAAGATTTTTATATTTTCTTGGCGTAAATCGACGGCTTGCTGCAACAGATTGATTTCGTGGTCGAGGCTGCGGACTTGGTAATACGTGGCTGCGACATCTGCTTGCAAGGTGAAGAGGATATTTTGGTAAGCGGACACGGAGGCCAACATTTCGTTACGAGCAGACTCGAATCCGCGACGTACTTTACCACAAAGATCTATTTCATAACTCAAATCGAAAGGTAGCCCGAACTGGCTGGTGGTTTGGGATGAAATGGGAAAGCCGCCTTGGGGCGCATTATTTCCCGAAGTGCGGTAACGCCTCCAAGAAGGATCAGAGGAGAGCTCAGGAAAAAAATCTGCCTGCGCCACCCGAGCCTGCAAGCGGCCTTGATCGATCCGTGCCACTGCTGCTTTCAGCGTCTGATTGTTGGTGAGAGCAGTGGCCTTTAATTCGTTAAGCGTCTGGTCATTAAAAAGTTCCCACCACGGCCCCTTACTCTCGGCATCACGAGGCTCCGCTTTTTCCAGCGCCAGTCCATGGGCGTTTCCACAAGGGGACGTTCGTAGTTGGGTCCCATGGCCATGCCACCAGAAAGAAGGGCGCTAATAGGATAAGGCTTAGAATTCCCTTAGAAAGAAGCTCTTTAACTTTTAACAACGATCCCCGCCGCAGCATAATCAATGAGCCGTTTTAAAGCGGATTCAAAATCCATTTTACAAAGTCCTGAAGAAAGCTTGGTTAATTCCTTATGGTGGCAGGAGCTGTGAATCATAGCGTCGCACGTAAAATGAATGCGCCAGTAGATGTCTTCTTGAGACACATCAGGAATACTTTTGCTGAAGACGTATGTGGTGATGTGATCATAAACGACTGTTTGAAACATACGTTTAACCCAGTGATCGTAAAACCTACTTTATGGCGTTAAGGTAAATTTTCTGGTTTGAATCATTTTTAAATCACTATCCCCACGGGTTTGTGTATAAATCAATCATGCGCAAGATTCTTTTATTAGTCCTCTTACTAGGCGCAGTTACCTTTAATTACTTTACCTTCGTCCAGCACGAGGAGGCAAAACAAGTCAGCACCTCAGTCAATCCGTCGAGCCCACCTAGTTCTACTGGATCAGTTTCTAGTAAAATCCCACGTGCAACTTCATTCTCGACACCAGAAAATCCCGCTCCGGAACTTTTTATTTCCTCCAACGGGCAGGACAAAACCTACGTCGTCTCACTGAGTGAACTCTATTCCCAAAACCATTTGGGCGAAGAGAAAATCCTGCCCATCCCTCCACAGAAAGATCTCGCCTCTTTAAAAAGTTACGCCAGAGAACTTGAAAAAACTACACACATACCCACCAGTCTTGTCCTCTACTTTAAAGACAAACCTCAGACTAAAAGCAACCGCAGCATCCTGACTAAGGAAGTTCTAGTCAAAGTCAATAACCCCAAAAAAATTCTTAACTATCCTCCCGCAACCCGAATCGAGACACCCAGCTATGCTCCCGACTATCGTATCGTTACGCTTAGCGAGAGTGGCCAATCCATCGAGGCCTCGGACGAGCTGGAGTCTCTCGCTGGCGTCACCTATGCCACGCCGTTGTTAGCTACGTGGAAATCTAGGAAAAGTCTACCTAACGACACTCTCATCAATCAACAATGGCACCTGAAAAATACAGGTCAAAGTGGTGGCTTAATAGGTATTGATTCTAAGGTCGAAAATGTTTGGGGCGCCTTCGGCGGCGCAGGGTTTCGGGGTTCAGGGATTCGTATCGCTATCATTGATGATGGCCTAGAAACCCTTCATCCCGACCTCAACGCTAACGTGGATACGCAGAATGGATATAACTGGAACGCTACGCCTGATAATATTAACCCTAACCCTGTTGCTGCAGACGACAACCACGGCACCGCCTGCGCAGGCATTGCCGCTGCAGTTGGTAATAATAACCTAGGCGTTTCTGGCGCAGCACCTCAAGCCACGCTCGTGGGCTTCCGACTCATCGCGGCGGCTTTTACGGACGCTGAGGAAGCCGATGCCTTCACCAGAGCCAACGCCATCATCCAAATTAAAAGCAATAGTTGGGGACAAGGAGACGACGGAGATGTTATCGGTGGTCTCGGCTCCCTCGGCCAAGCCGCCTTAGCGAATGCCGTGGTTTCAGGCCGTAGCGGTAAAGGGACCATCTTTGTCTTTGCAGGTGGCAATGGGAGAGTGGAGGGAGACTACTCGAATTTTGATAGTTATTGCTCATCTCGCTTTGTTATCGGGGTCGCTGCCCTAGACAATTTCGGGCGCCAAGCCTACTACAGTGAGTCAGGATCTAACCTTCTCGTCACAGCCCCCTCAGGCGGCGATGCCGGCACCCTAGACATTACGACAACCGATCGCACTTCTACTGCAGGCTACAATACAGGCTCGGGCTTAGCGGGTAATTACGACAGCACATTTAACGGAACCTCTGCAGCAACACCTCTCGTCTCTGGCGTCTGCGCTTTACTCTTACAAAAAAATCCCAACCTAGGCTGGCGCGATCTGAAGGAAGTTCTTCTACGGAGTGCGACTAAAGTCACCCCTGCGGACACTGATTGGTTCACCAACGGAGCAGGTTTTTCATTCAACCACAAATTTGGTGCTGGCCTTATTAACGCTGAAGCAGCGGCTAACCTAATTACCAATTGGGTCAACCTACGTCCTGAAACATCTACGCAACTAACGGACAGCACTATTACCAACATTCCTGATAATAATGCCACAGGAATCACTCGCAGCTTTAATTTTACTACTTCCACCCTGCGAGTGGAACATGTGGAGGTGACCCTAACCTATACCCACCAATTCAGGGGCGATCTTGAGTGCATCCTCACCTCACCTTCTGGAAAAAAAAGTGTCCTCGCCATTCCTCGCAGTGCCGATAATAACGCTGTCACGAATGAATCCTATACCTTTACCACCGTCCACCATTGGGGTGAAAAGTCGAACGGCACATGGCAAGTACAAGTCGCTGATCGAGGTGCCAGAGACCTCGGCTCACTTCGGGGTGTTACGGTTAAACTCCTCGGCACTACCTACAGCACAGGAATCGAAAACTGGCGTTTTAATTCATTTACCGCAGCAGAACTTTCTAACCCGTTAATCAGCAGTAATAATGCTGACCCTGATTCCGACGGAGCTACTAATTTGTTAGAATATGCCCTCAGCACGAATCCCAAAATAACTACCTCTGTCCCCCTCCCCGTTCTCGATCTTGCCAGCGGTAATTTAACCCTGAGCTATTCTAAACTTAGAACCGACCTAACCTATGTGGTAGAAACCTCCACCACCCTTGCGGCCAATAGCTGGTCAACTACTGGCGTTAACCAAGGCACTGGCATCAACCCCACCGCCTCCATCGCAGTAGGATCAGATCCTAAACGCTTCTTACGCTTGAGAATTACATCGCCCTGATTAGAGTTCTACTCTCTCAAACTCCGGCCTTGCGTTCCCAGCTCACCGGCATATCCCGTCAGCTCGACGTAGCCACGTCCCCGAACGGGTTGACCTTTTCTTACTCCTTCAATAACACAACTTCCTTCCCAATAGTTGATCGCACCTAATCCCTTTAAACGTAATTCCTGATCCGCCATAGCAGGTGTGATCGTAAGATTAATTTGCTCCGAGGGTATTTCCACCCGCCAACCTGCGGGGTAAATTCCCTGACTCTTTCCGCTCTTCCAATGCTTAGTTACTTTAATTTTATAATCGTCTAATTTTAAATCTTTCTTCGTTCCATCTATTTCAATAAGACTGCCATGCGAATACGGATCAGACCCTCCTTCACGTAAACGTAATTTATAAAGCATGATGTCTTCGCCCGAATCGAGTTGAATAGAAAACCAATCCCAACCGACATGATTGTGCGCCAGAAAGCTGCTAGAGATTTCATGATCAAACCAGCTTTTCCCCTGAACCCTAAATTTGCGTTCTTTTAATTTCAGAATCCCTTCACTCTCCATGCGGGTGTAGCTGTAATAGTAGGAAGCATTACCAACTTCAGCTGATTTTTGACTGAGCCCTTTATTTCCATGAAAAACTTTGGGTTTAGCCATTTTTAGATTTAACTTCAACTCCACCCCAGCCCCCTGCGCTGCGAAGTTAAAGCTATCTTCCCCTGTCTGTGTCAGCTTCCAATCCTCTAAGCGGATGTCCATGCCTGCTTGACTGTAATCAGCTAGACCCAGAGCACCGCGACTGTTGCGCTCAAAAAAATGAAACTGATTATCTTGAATATCGCTTACGGCAAAGTGAGCAAAATATATATCACGTAAAGCCCAAGCACTTTTCTGTTGCGGATTCTTGAGCACGCCCTGCCGGAAGAAGGTGAGCTGATAGCCAAAAGGCCGACCCTTCTCATCTTGCAAATTACCCGTGAAATACCACCACTCTGTTTGAAACTCTGGATGCGAGCCATGATCCCGAGGAAACTGCCAATCCCAAGGGGCTACCGCTTTTCGCCATGGCTGCCCATCCTGAGCTAAGCCCACAGAATTACTGCCAATTATTAAGTAAAAATATAAAATTAAAAATCTGAAACTCATCTCATTCCTCCCTCACGGCGTTGGCGATTTCTTTATGCGCTGCTTTCCAGGCTGGGTAGAACGCGGAAAGTAAGGCTGTCAGCACAACAAAAAAGGGCGTTAGTAAAACGGTCAGCCACGGCGTAGCCCACTCAATCGTCCAACCGAAAAACGAGACATTAATCACATAGGTTAGAATCACCGCCAGCACAAAACCTCCGATCGTTCCCAAAATTGCACTGACAGATCCTAGCAAGGCTGATTCCCAAAGAATAATTTTCACCACCTGACTGCGACTACCCCCAATTGCACGCAAGACAGCGATCTCACGTTGACGTTCTGAAGTCAAAATACTAATGCTAAGAAATATTCCTATGCCCGCAACGAGGAGAGAAATAAAACGGAGTAAGTGGGTGACCGCAAATGTTTGATCGAAAATGCGCATAGCTTCATCACGAATTTTTTTGTTGGAGTAAACAAGATATTGACCCGAGCTGGCGAGCTCACGGCTAAGGTTTTGTTGCAATGAGAGCGAATCAATCTCTGAGGTAAAGTAAAGCGCTAGACTGTTCGCCTCGGTATCTCGCCAGAGGGCTTGATATATTTTAGAATCCATAAAAATCAGTCCGCGATCAGTTGTGAAGTCCTCATAGACTGCAGCAACGATGATCGTTTTTTCTCTATCAGGCGTAGCTAATTTGAAACGGTCACCGACCTGCTTAGCATGCTGTCGAGCAAAAGCCTCACTCACCATGACTTTCTGGGGATCACTGGGCATTTCAATCCCCTCATCTGATCCTGCAATGATGCGGAAACGGTGATGTTTACGCACCATCTGAACATCTGCCGAAGAAAGCTTAACGGGTTGATCTCCTAACTGGACACGTATTTCACGATAGGCGTTAAACTCGGAGCCTTGGCTCAAGCGTTTAACTTTCTCTACGACTTCTTGTGGGATCCGTTCTCCCATTCCGATCAAGAAATTAGAGGCTGGGGCTATGTAGAGATCGGCTTGGATGGTGCGCCCTATCCATGAGTCCACCGTAATGCGGAAGCTGTGAATCATAATCGATATGCCCAGCACCATACTCACAGCCGTAACTAGAGCGGCGGCAGTGACGGAATTGCGGTGCAACGAGTTACCAAAGTTACGCAGAGCTAAGACAAGGGTGAGTGGTTTCGACATTTTTATCTGGGAAATTGTTTTACTTAAATCTGGCACGAAGAAGGCCATGCCTAACAAAGCCGAAAGGGCAGAGCCAAAACTTAACCATTTCCAGCCGAGGCTTAGGCTTAAGTAACCTAGGAGGCAGGCCAGCACGAGAAGACCTAGTGCGTAGATAGTCCATTTTTTTGTGGAGTGAATGGACTTTAAAATAAGGTGACCGAGAGAGAGGGCTTCGACAGGTTTGACCTTAGTCGCCTCAAGGGAGGGAAACCATGCAGCAGCTAGCACTGCCCCTAATCCAGCGAACGCCGCAAGTGCCACCGTACTGGGGGAAACGGTGAGTTCATTCACCCGCACTAACATGTAGAGAGAGGTCAGAGTTTGAGCCACGGCACCGACAAGAAATTGTGCAAGTAGTATGCCTAAGACCGAACCCAAGACGATCCCGAGGATTCCGAACAATAAAGCTTCCCCTAAAAACAAAGCCTGCACCTCACGCGCTTGCAAGCCGATGGAACGGAGGAGTCCGATCTCGGCTCGACGCCGAACGACGGTGGCCGACATGGTGTTATAGATAAGGAACATTCCCACGACTAAGGCGATGAGGGATAGAGCGGTAAGATTTAGTTGAAAAGCTTCCACCATTTTATCGACGCGGGCACCACGCCGGCCCGGTTCAGTTAGTCTGGCATTTCCGGGTAGGCCTTGGCCTAGCTCTTCCTTGAGGGATTGAAGGTTAGCTGGATCATTGAGCCAGTCGGGTTCGACTAAGCAATCGATCCGGTTCAATTTACCTTGCAGGGAGAATCGATCCTGCACATTAGCAATGTCCATGACCGCTAACTCTGGGCTTGATCCGACGGCATCTTCTCGGAATTTAATCAACGCGGCTATGCGGAGAGTGGCGATTCCTTTTCCTGTTTGAATCTTAATTTTATCATCAATTTTAAGTTTTAATCGGTCGGCTAATTCTTCAGTTACGGCAATGGATTCGGGGTCAGAGAAAAAAGAAAGCCCTGCGCCTTGATCTTGTTCTCTAAGTTCATAAACATTTAATGCGCGGGCAGAAAACGGATCCACTCCTAGTATATGTAGGTATTGACCTGGATAATCTGGCAATAAGCAGAACTCCTCAACCACAGGAGTAGCTTCTAAAATATATTTAGATTTTTTTAGTAATGGATAAACCGATTCGTCAAAACGTGTGCCCTCGGCCTCAACTGAAAGATTGGCTCGCCCCGCCACCAGATCAACAGAAGCCTTAAAGGCATTCAAGGCACTTTGATTGACGATCTGAATGCTGATGAAAACCGTTATGCCTAAGGCAATGCCAACGATATTAAGTGCAGCTAAAATGCGGTGCCTGCGGTAATAACGCCAACTGTGGGTTAAAAATAGTCGGAATAGCTTCATGAATCTACGCAGCTAGGCTTCAATCTTACCGTCACGCATTCTGATAATACGATCCGCATGAGAGGCCAACTCGTGGCTATGCGTGACAACGACGAGTGTGGTGCCTTCTTTATAACAAAGGCTTTTTAATAAATAAACCAGACGCTCGCTCGTGACGCTATCCAGATTCCCGGTGGGTTCATCCCCTAAAACGAGAGCGGGTTTTTTGACGAGAGCACGAGCTAGAGCAGCCCGCTGCATTTCACCGCCAGAAAGTTGGTGAGGCAAGTGGTGACGACGTTCCTCTAAGCCCGTCTCGCGCAAAAGGTGGGTAGCGTAGGTTTCCGCGGTAGCATCTAGTTTCCCCGCTAGAGTAACGGGTAATATGATGTTTTCCCAGACGGTCAAGGTGGGTAAAAGATTGAAAAATTGAAAAACAAAACCGATGCGGTCTCGCCGATAGAGCGTGAGTTTTTCTTCAGAAAGATCGGTCAGATTTTGCTTATCAACAAAGATTTGACCTGAGTCCGCTTGATCCAATCCACCTAGACAATGGAGGAGCGTGCTCTTTCCGCAACCGCTAGGGCCCATAATTGCGACAAAGGAGCCTTGCTCCACATGGAGAGAAACTGCGTCTAAGGCTAAAATGACCTTACCGCCGCCTGAAATATACTTTTTAGTTAAGTCCGTAATTTCTATCACACGTTTAATGTCGCACAGCTCATCCAACTATCAACTCAAGGTTGCACAGAGCATCAGTAGGAATAGACTAAGAGCTCTGAGAGGTAGGCATGTTCTCGGACGGCGTCTTTCTCTTTTCCCTTGAATGATTCGTTAACGGCTAACCCTAGACTGCTTAGTTAGGGTTTTTTCTTGTTGGATGGCACCGGTGATGAGCAGATCTTTGGGGTGTTTAGGTTCTCCACGTTCACCACGGTTAATTTGTCTGACCAACACGTCCACCGCCTCTGCTCCAATTAGTTGGTGGTTTTGGTCGATTCCTCCCCAATCTGGGACATCTGATGCTAAATTAATATGTGAAACGCCTATATCCTTGGGTACATCAAAGCCGGCTTTTTTTAGGCGTTGGGTCATATTGTTGTCACAACAAATGATAACATCAGGTCTCCATTTCTTCATTAACGCGCGGAGACCTTCTGGCGAATAAGGGTCATCCACTAGCCAAGGTATGCGGTTGGCTGGCTTCCAGCATAGTTGCTCATAGACTAACCGTGAGACGACTGACTTGCTCGTCAGTTCATCTATAAATACTCCGAATAAAATGGCAGGACGCTGGTAACCTAGAGCTAGCAGCTCCTTGATGAGGTGGCCAGTGTTATGAAAATGGTGAGGGCCAGAGCGATCAAAAGCAAAGTCTTGGGCTGAATTATTTATGCGACAAACAGCGAAAGGGCTGCGATCAAACTCCGTAAAGAGTCCAGTAGGAAAAGAATGTAGTTCTAGGAGGCCTACGATACCCCGAGATAGTAGGATTGTGCTTAGGCGTTCGGGTGATGCCTCAGCGTTATTTTTGATCACGACGTCCAAGTTAAATCCCAGCTCTTCCGCGCGCTCTTGGGCACCAGCCCAGATTTTTTCCAACCAAAAAGTTTTTTCGGGGTTGAACGTAATTTTGGAATATTGTACCCAAGCTAGATTCAGGGATTTCCGCTTTGGCTTGGCCATACCAAGATGCGACATCAACATCTTTATTTTGGGATCTAAGTGAAAACGATGTAGGCTTCGCCGTCCCTGAGCCCTCTACCTATGTCTTGCTAGCTCTTGGTTTAGGTGTCTTGTTCTTCTTACGCCGTCGTTACGCTGTATAAAAGACACCGATTTTTTCAAATGAATAGGGCTGACCTGTAATGGGTCAGCCCTGTTTTTTGTGCTCGGGCAAGAAATTAAGGGGCTCCGCAATCAAGACTAGGGTATTCTCACGTTCAGGGGAGAGTAGCACGGAGGGGCATTATTAATTGTGTTCATTTCAGTTGGGAACGAACAAGGCAATTCTTAAATTCAAGTTTGATGACGGTTTTTTCAGGTGGTCGGTTAGCCATTTATCGTTAAGCTCGAAGATTATTACTGATAAAGCAACCCCATGATTTTACCTAAAGCGAACCGACTCAACTCTGAACAATTATCCGAAGTAAGTGCCATCGTGGCCGACTTTGACTGCACCCTGCAACCCATCGTTGGCGCAGTACGAACAATCTATGCCATCGTCGGGGATGAGCGCGACGATTTGATGGTGAATCGAATAGAAGGTTTAGCATACATCGAGCGCGTTGATCGCATTCAATCTCCGCATAAGCTCATGGATCGTCGTTCCGATTTAGCTTCGCATTCGATCAAGCTGGGTGGCGTGACGCTTGGTCAGGAATTATTAATCATAGCGGGTCAATGCACGATCGACCCTAAAAATCCCACCCTCTTTTATGAGACCGCCCAAGCGGTAAAAGAAGCGGGTGCTCATGCTCTACGTGGCGGCGTGTGGAAGCCTCGCACCAATCCTTATTCTTTTCAGGGGGACGCTAAGTCCTTGGACATCTTAATAGAAGCGCACAGCCGCACAGGGCTGCCCGTAGATGCCGAAGTCATGGATGAAACGCAGCTCCACTTAGCACTAGAGGCGGGTGTTCACATGATACAAGTCGGAGCACGCAATGCGCTTAACTACTCCTTGCTCACCGCCATCGGTAAAGCCATTGCCGGACGCAGCACCGTGGTCTTACTTAAACGCAGCATTCATCTGGGCTCAGTCAACGAATTCATCTCCGCTGCCGAATACATCGTCAGCTACGGCAATCCCAACGTCATGCTCTGTCCCCGCGGCACTTCCCCTACCCTCGAAGGTTACCGTAATCATCCAGATGAAAGTATTACGCCGCTGCTCAAAGAAAAAACGTGGGCACCCGTCATTGTCGATCCATCGCACTCCGTAGGCAGGGCTGTGTATGTTCCCTCTTGTGCCTTAGCGGCGGTCGCCTACGGGGCAGATGGCCTCTGCATTGAGAGTCATGTAAAGCCCGCTCAAGGCATAGGAGATGATCCTAAACAAGCGCTCACGCCTGAAGTTCTCGCCTCAACGATTCGTCAAGCGAAGAACTTGTGGGCGAGCCTACACGCTTGAATCCAACGGTGAGTCAGAAATTTCAGGCAGGTAGATAAGAAACTCGGAGCTAATTAAGGGTATAATATCAATTGGTAGCACGTAGCGATTTGTTCCCGCAAATGCGGAAGGTTACCACGGATCGCTCTTCGTCCAGATATTCGACACTTAAGATCAAAGCTGGCCGCACTTTGGCGACGAAGCCAAGATCGGCCATCCAGATTTCACTGCGTCTCGCCTAGGACATGAGCCTCCTCTTCATCATACATGGTGAAGAGGGCTTCCGAAGCACCAACCATCGCCTGATGTTCTTGGATCCACTCCAGCAATTCACGGTAATCTGCTGGTGGAAGTTTTTTGATGGCAGCCTCGATTTCGATTACTGTGCTCATGACCTGCCTTAGCTGTTTCGAAGCCACCTTGTAAGCCCGCTTCCATCGCTTCCTTGTTGTTCATCTGCGTTGGCTCCATTTGCGGTAAGCAAACTAGACGGGGAGTTTTTAAACCACGGATAGCACGGATAGCGGGCAGATGAGGGAAATAAGAAGATTTTTTTCTCCTACGAATCCGTGATATCTGCGCTATCTGTGGTAAAATTCTGAATCTTCTGCACTGGTTTAGAGGAACACTGGAATAGTAAAAAGGTTTACATGTGGTTAGTAATCATGACGCACTAGCTGACCAGATTTTCTTTAAATCTTTAGCAAGAAGAGTGGCTTGTTCCCACGAGGGCATCTCATAACTTAATCCGTAACCACCAACTTTAGGTCCTACTTCTGGACAGGCCAAAAAGGTGCGCTCTTGATTAGCGGGGGCAGAACGCCAAAGGGTGAAGACTTTCTTCGTAAAATTTAGGAAGTCGTTATACTCGGATGTTTTACGGCCGACGACTCGCACTGGAATTTGGACATGGTGGCCATTAAAGGGGCGAAAATGAAACAATTCGGCCTGTTGTATATTTTTTTTATGAATAAGTAACCGCTCAGGCCATTGTTGTGGCAGAAGGTGTTTAACGACGGCATGATGGGAAAAATCCCACGTGATAGGCAGCTCTTGGCCTGTGCGAATCTGGAATGCTTTAAGCAGGGCTGATGTTTTTTCTGGTGTCTCTGTTCCTGTGTCACGGTGTGTTTCGGGTGCAAAATATATACCTCTTTTTAAACCTTGCCGGTGCAACTCTAGGGCCATGGCTAAGACCTGTGCATGACTTGTGTTATGATGTCCTAGAAAGACGGTTGCGCGTTGTAAACCTAGACGTTGGCAAGCCTCTGCTCCCGCACGAACGTCTGCACAATTCTTAGGCCAAAACCAACCCACATAGTCTAGATCTAGTTTACGAGCACAACTAATGACTTTCTCATCTAAATCCCCAGTAACGGCATGAAAGCCCGCATCTGCTATAGCATTTATCTTACGTTCCAAGCTCCATTCACGTAACGGGTTCGGATACTCAGACATCGTCCAAAGATTACCAACAAGGCAAAGCGAATTTTTCATAGTGCGATTATATAAACTTATTTCATTTTTGCATCAACTCTTTGGTAAGAGTTCTTTCAGTAAATCATCCGTGCCAATATGTTTTGCATACATTTTCAAGGCATACACATCCGTCATGCCTGCGACGTAATCACTGACAGCCTGAGACAAACCGTCTTTTTTAATTCTTAAAGAAAACTTAGTTCCAATCAAATGACTGTGCTGGTGGTAGAACCCAAACAAAGCCTGCAACACCTGACAAGCCCTCTGATTCACTCGACTAACGCTGGGGTGGTAATAAAAATATTCCTTCAAGAAATCTCTTAGATTTTGAATCTGTGGTCTCAACTCTATAGAAAAACCGATCAGTTTCTTACCCTGCTTTCGCACATCCTCACTCGCACGAATCTCTGAGTTCTCGATATTTTTAGATGATTGCTGACAAAGGTCGTTCACTAGTAGCTCAATTAAAGAACGAATCAAATAGCGGCGGCGGCGATCAGTCTCCAATTTGGAATAATTTTTTTGTAAAGCATCCTCTAGCTTCGTCCACATCTTAATCTCTTTCAAATCCTCTGGCAGGACCAAGCCATTATCTAAGGCGTCATCCAGATCACTGCAACAGTAGGCGATTTCATCTGCCGCATCAGCGATCTGAGCTTCCAGACTAGGCAACCATTCTTGACCATTACGGCCAAGACAATTTTTACTTAGTCCCTCCCGCACTTCCCACGAAAGATTCAGACCATTAAATTCGGGATATTTCATCTCCAACTCTTCCACCACACGCAGGCTCTGCCTATTGTGCTCAAACCCCCCGTGATCGCCCATAAGCTGATTTAACGTGTGCTCCCCTGGATGACCAAAGGGGGCATGGCCTAGGTCATGGGCTAAAGCCACGGACTCAGCCAGATCCTCATTTAAAGCCAACGTGCGGGCTACAGTGCGAGAAAGGGCTGCCACCTCCATGGTGTGCGTGAGGCGCGTGCGGAAGTGGTCACCGGTTCCGTTAAGCACCACTTGGGTTTTATATTCTAGCCTGCGAAAAGCCTCACTATGGACAATGCGATCCCGATCCCGCTGAAACTCTGAACGAAAAATATGCACCGCTTCAGGATGTGCGCGTCCTCGACTTTCTGCACTGAGCTGAGCCCATGGATGAAGGATCTGACGCTCTTTGAGTTCCCATTGCAGTCTGGATTGTAAAGCCATGCCAAGATGATGCGTAACGAAAGGAAACTTGTCTAGTTGGAGTATACTAAAAACGGTAAATTATAGGTCTATCAACAATGCAACTACGAATCTCACTTTTAACCTAAACCTGCACCTGATTCCCTAAAATTAATTCTAGTCCTCTAAATTTCTACCTGATACTTTTTTATATGCCTTTCTTATCTCTTTTTGAACACCAGTTAGGTGACATGACAGCGCGCTACATCACGGCCGAACATGAACCAACTAAAATCGGCCTACTTCTTTTTCCCACATCAAAGAAATCAGACATCCTTACTCCTCGCGAATACCTGAATACTCCTGCAGCTTTAAGCCTTCCGAAAAGTTGGCAACCCGTACGAGCTTGGCAAATTGATCCCCTCGTCCATGTCCATGTTAGAGGTCAAATTACTCCAAGTATTTTTTCCCAAGGTCGCAGCCTAAGAAATGGACCCGCCACTCATGCGCTCCATTTTATTCATCAAGAAAAAAAAGTAGAGGCTGGCTCTACTATCATTAAAACTTTCCTTAAAGCCGATTACGGGCTCGAGTGCGTGCATGAATTACGCCACAAAGCCGGCGAGAAAATTCTTCACATCCGTAGTCATCTCCGCAACTCTGGCAACACTCCCTTAACCATTGAGTTACTCAGCTCCTTTTCTTTAGGTGGTATCACACCTTTTGATTCTGAAGATGCGCCTAACCGCCTCCACGTCCACCGTTTTCGTAGCTCATGGAGTGCTGAGGGGCGGCACGAAGAGCGGAGCATTGAAGAATTGCATCTCGAACGTTCTTGGGGCGATTTCGGTGTTCAAGCCGAGCGTTTCGGTGCTGTTGGCTCCATGCCCGTGAACGGATTCTTTCCCTTTGTCGGGCTCGAAGATCGCACAGCCCGTGTGACTTGGGCAGCACAGATCGCTCATCCAGGTTCTTGGCAAATGGAGGTATATCGGCGGGCAGATCACGTAGCTCTTTCAGGTGGCTTGGCCGATCGCGAACTTGGGCATTGGTATAAAACCTTAGCTCCGGCGGAAAACTTTAGTTCCCCCGAAGCGCTCATCACCGTCGCTGAGGGCGGAGTCACGGAAGCGTGCGGACGCTTGACCCATTTCCTCAGCAGCAATTTGGGCCATGTCCCACAATCAGAGCTAGAATTACCTATCATTTTTAACGAATGGTGTACTTCTTGGGGAAATCCCACCCACGAAAACCTCATCGCCCTAGCTGATCGACTCCAAGGCTCAGGCGTAAAATATCTCGTGATTGATGACGGCTGGGCGGAACGTCCTGGTAATGGGATTCAGCAAAATGGCGACTGGAATCTTAACACCAAGGCCTTTCCTCAAGGGCTTCGCGCTACGGCTGATGCCATACGGGCGAGAGGACTTATTCCAGGAATTTGGTTTGAATTTGAAGTCGTTAATCCAGGTTCACAGGCATGGGAAGAAACCAGCCACCAGCTCCACCGCGACGGTCAACCCCTCCAAGTCGGCTCACGTCGGTTTTGGGATTTTCGCGATCCATGGGTGCATGACTATTTGACTAAAAAAGTAACCCGTCTCCTCTCTGATAATAATTTGGGTTATCTTAAGGTGGATTATAATGACACCATTGGCATCGGCTGTGACTCAGCGCCCCAATTTGACGGAAACCTTGTATCCTTAGGCGAAGGACTGCGCCAGCACTTAGAAGGGGTGCAACAATTTTTCCGCAGTCTTAACCAAGCCCTGCCTGAACTGGTTATAGAAAATTGTTCATCGGGCGGGCATCGTTTGGAACCATCCATGATGAGCCTGACTTCTATGAGTTCATTTTCTGATGCTCATGAAACTCCTGATATACCAATCCTAGCGGCGAATCTCCTGCAACTTATCCCTGCCCAACAAAACCAAATCTGGGCCGTTTTACACCAAGCAGACTCCCTCCAGCGGCTCTGCTACTCGCTCAGCTCTACCTTCCTCGGACGCCTATGTCTTTCTGGGGAAGTCCATGAACTCTCGGCTGAGCAATGGGCTTTTGTCTGTCAGGCCATGAATCTTTACCTAGAAGCCAGACCCTTTCTAACCCAAGGAATATTTAAACGTTACGGGCTTATGGGGGCATCCTACCAACACCCTGAAGGCTGGCAAGCCGTGCTGGCGCAAACTGACGTGCCATCCAAAATCATGGTCGTTTGGCATTGCTTTGCCCAGTGCCCATCTTATCTGGTAATCCCCTTACCCGAAGGTTCACCGTGGAATGTAACGAAGGAACTTCATGACATATCATCGGACGCAGAAGTGAAGAACTCAAATTTGATCTTGAGAAACTGCCGTCCTTGGTCTGGCGGCGTTTTGTTTTTAAATCAATAAGTCCCTTCCCTCAGGTCAGCCACGTTGCGCTCATAGATACAAAATATACTCTTGTAGATATAGGCATACCAAGAAATAATGATAAGTTTTAGATATGCCGAAAACACTCTCTACGCCGCCCTCACAGAAACGCCACATCCTCATTGATGCTACCAGCAAAATGAAGCCAAAAATCGTGGACCGCCTCAACGACTGGCAATACCTTGAACGCACGGCTCACCGCTTACTCGCTGCGTGGGGACGCCATATGGCCGAGTGGGACGGTAAAAGTGCCATCCACCGCCATGTCTGGGAGCAAGCAGAGTGCGTGCGCCGCCTACGCGAACGCATTACTCAATTTCCTGGCGGCAAGCCTGATGCCCCCGTCTCCCCCGAGCTCGAAACCCTTGCCAACACGCTCCTTTTTGCGCCCTCTTTCGACGACGCATTAGATGGTATTTATGTTCTTTTACTCAAGTCCCTCGTCGCCGCTTATGTGGATTATAACGGCAAAGCCCATGCCGTGCATGATGCTCCCACTGTCGCCGTCCTACACGAGATCAACCAAATCAAAAGTCAGCAATGGCTTTGGTATCGTGAGTATCGTCGCCAGCACCCGCACTCCACCGACGCTAACTATAAGGCAGCTGTCCTTGCGCAGATCGAGGCACTTGGCGGATTCACCGAAGCCTTACCAGTCAACGAGGAACCCGCAAAACTTTGCGGCGTGGGTAGTGATTTCGCCCTACCCAAGTTCAGCGCACGCACTTTTCCCACCAAGCCTAAACACGATTTCATGCCCTTCGTGCGCGCAGATTTCACCACCAGTCTCGAAGCACGTCGTCTCTTCTGGGCCTATGCCTACATGTTGGAAAAAAACTTACCTG
>Ga0209490_10000008_pt1 | contig 259008 bp, 245 predicted proteins | sample MAT06_FD_187209 | JGI IMG/M metagenome (GOLD analysis project Ga0209490, IMG submission 187209) | Freshwater microbial communities from Lake Fryxell liftoff mats and glacier meltwater in Antarctica - MAT-06 (SPAdes) (version 2) | ecosystem: Environmental > Aquatic > Freshwater > Ice > Liftoff...
GGTTGCGACTTTGATCTATTTTACATTGGTTGGCTTGGCCTTGTTCTTTTTCGGGACAAAGGTCTTTTCGTGGATCGGCGCACTTTGGCCGTTTTAGCTGTCCACAAAATCTTAACTGAAAAGCTGAGAAGCTGAGAGGAAATAAAAACGGGGAGTTTCTCGCCCTTTCCCCATGCGGGACGGGTGAGAAACCTCAGGGTTTCCGTGTTTTTCTGAACACTAGCAACTGTAAATCGTCTTGGAGTTTATAAAATACTTTAGTTAAGTTAGTTTTTACTTTATCCGCTAAACACCAAAAAAATAATGAAGCTCTTAATCGCCACTGATTTTCCGCCTGATGCACCTGGCGGTGGTCCTGCCGTCGTACGTCAGATGCTCAAGGGTTTTTCTGGAGAAATTCATTGGTGGAGCTGTCGATCTGCGAAAGCAGGAAGTTCCGAGTTTGATTTTAAGGTTTTGAGTTCAGCATCTTTTCCTTCAGGTAAATTACAGCCAGCCCGAAGATGGACGCATCTAAAGGCTTGGTTGACGGAGCATATCTGGGCACCACTGGCAGCGCGTAGTTTACAAAAAACTATCCGAAGAGTTCAGCCTGACTGTGTCTGGGCCATACCACATGATTGGAGTATCTTGCCCTTACATGCCGTGCTAAGTTCAGAAAAATTTAAAATGAATCTTCACGTAACGCTGCAAGATTACCCAGACGTACATGGGCATGCAGAAAGGTGGGGGAAAGAGCGAGTCGCACTGATGGCTAAGTTACAGGAAGAGCTTTATATATTAGCAGACAGTCGGGATGCCACTTCTCTGCCCATGTTAGATGATTTGGTGTGCCGCCTGAATGTTCAGGGAGCGCAAATGCTCCACCAAGGATTAGAAGCAGAAGATTTTGATTTTCTAGAGAAATCACAAAAGAGTAATGAGAAATTAGAAATGATCCGTATTGCTTATGCTGGAACGATTCTTGTCGAAGAGGAATTTACGATTTTTGCCAAAATGCTGAGTGAACTAAGAGACCGTGGCTTACCTCTTCGCTTAGAATTCTGGGGAGCGCATTCGTATGCAAGCTGTTCTTGGTACTGCCAAGATTGGATGGGGGAGCACGGGAACCTTCCTGAGAAGCAACTATTAGCGGAGCTGAGAACGTGTGATTGGGGATTTATTCCTATGTCCTTGAAGGATGAAGAGCCCCGCTACAACCGCTTCAGTTTCCCGACAAAATTTATCACCTATCTAGCTGCAGGTCTCCCTAGTATAAGCATGGGTCATGCTGAGACGAGCGTCATGAAGATGGCCGCAGCGTATGATGTAGGCTGTCGAATTTCGGATCCCCTATTTCCGATTTCCGATTTGGGAGAGATTTTGCAGGATGTAAAGGCTAAGGAGAAATACCGTTATGAAATTTTGCGTTGTGCGCGTGAGCAGTTTGATGCGGAGAAAATGAGGAAGAAGCTTTGGGATTGTTTTAGAAAAAATGAGGATTAAAATACGGGGAGAACACGATATTTTTCCCACGCAGCCTGCCCGTCCGGCATGAGGGAAGGGAGACGCAGAGAGGGCGGGGCAGGCCGTGGTGGAAAAACTCCCTCTCCGTATTACTCCGTACCCCTCAGCGTGAGATATTCTGAATCTGCTATATGGTTGATTAACTTAAAATCTTCTTGAGATTAGCCCGCACCCGTTCTCCGTAATCTTCCCATGAATAACCTTGTCGAGACTTGCTGGCGGCTCGTTGCCCTAAGGCAAAAGTTTTCTGCCGATCGGCTTTGGCTTCAATTAAAGCGTCACACAAGGCGTTCACATCATTGCAAGGTATGAGCCAACCTTCAGGGTTATCTTGTGTAAACAATTCTTCCACTCCGGTATGAGGTGTGGCGATAATGGGTAGGCCGCTGGCGGCTCCTTCAATGAGTACACGAGCAAAGCCTTCTTCGAAAGAAGGCAAAACCAAAACATCACAGGAACGATAGACTGCTGCTAGTTCGGAAAGAGACATGTGGTGGTGCCAGACGATTCCTGATAAGTGAGGTTTAAAAAGATGTTCGGTTTCTGGATTAGGAGAGCCAAACCAGTGGAGTTCGGCATCTTTCCAACTAAGTTTACGCCACGCTTCGGCAAGGACACGTGCTCCCTTTCTGAGGTTGACCCCAGAGGGGCAGATGATGCGGAACGTATCGGAAACATCTAGGTGGGTTCGAGGCTTAAAGAGAGAAGTGTCTGCGCCGTAGGGAGCTAGAAGTAATTTAGATTCTGGAATGCCGTGCTTAAGATAGGTTTGAGCGACAAATCGGGACGGAATTTGAATCCAGTCAGCTTCTTCAAATTCTGTGCGAACACGTTTTCGGTAACATTCAGGGAAGAGCGGAGTTTGGATTCCATTTCGTTTAAATTCTTCTAGCACGATGTGGTGTTGCCAGTCCGTGTGGGTGGAGCCTGAATCGACAAGGATGGGGCGGCCTGTGCGGCGACGGAAGCGGCGAGACGTCCAGAGCCCGCAACCAGAGAGGTACCAAAGAGCGGAAGCGTCTAGTTTAAGCTGGGTCATGAACCAAGAGTCGAAGGCACAGCAAAGGGCATGGTAGGTGCGGTTTTCAAAATGAGTCCAGGGCAGCATTTTGTAGAGTTGGAGGAGGTAATGAAGAGGGATTACGTTTTGTGTAGGCAGATCTGGGTTAGGGGAGGATTTTTTTAGTGACCAAGTGCTTATATAGTGAGTTGCAAAGGCTTCAGCCAAACCACGTTGAAGGTGAGGGAAGTAGAAAGTATCTAAACTCCCAAGTTGAACAAGCGGCTTATGTTTAGGTAGCAAAGGTTCTTTCATCTAACTGTTTCTACGGGCTAGGATATTAAACTCAAGCGGAAGCCAAGGCTTGGTCGCACTAAACCAAGAGGGAAGTATATCTACTGGGTGCAAACCTGCTTGCTCTAAAACAGTCAGCATTTGAACTAGTTTATCCCCTTCACGCTGCGCCTGCCGCATGAGGGAAACTTCTACAATAACTGCCTTCGTTTGGGCTAAAGCTTTTTGGGCGCCTTGTAAAACTTCAAACTCAAAGCCTTCCACATCGATTTTTATCAGGTCGATGAATGGTGAGGGAAATTGTGAAATGAGGTCATCTAAAGCTAAGACCTGACAGCTTGCTCCAGTGCCTGAATCGTCAGACTGTGTGTGACGTTTATAGTCATCGCTGAAGCCGACCAAGCTCGCAATGTCGTCGCGCAGCGGATCCACGTGTAGATTCATGGTGGAGGCAGATGCTCCTAAGGCTACAGGTTGCAATGTCCAGTAAGGTGCATGAGTTGCAACCCGACTATGCAGCTCGGGGTGGAGTTTGGAGAGAGGCTCAAAAAGCCACACGGTTGCAGCGGGGAATATGGCAGTGGCAGCTTCTGAAAAATCGGCGTGATTAGCTCCGATATCTAAAATAAAGTTTGCTTGAGATAGCTGGAGCTTATCCATCCAGTAGATGAATTGATTATAATGTTCCCGGTTGTAGGGAAGATTGCGAAATAAGCTTTTGGGAAGTGCAGGTATTCCTTTGATGTTCAGGGAGCCCAGTGCTTTAGCTGCTGCAAGGTAGTAACTAAGTTTCTTAAGGAATGTTGACTGCATACAATGATTATAGGTAACAAGATTCTGCCATGTTTAGTCTTTGCTACGAGCTAAGTGCATGTGTTTTTAATCATCATGCAAGATGGCCTTCGACAAACAAGATGCTTTTTGGCAAACATAGGTATGGTATCCAGAAAAGTAGATTTGGTTGTTGAGCGTCAGTGGTATGTTGGCATGCACGCACGAGCTTTAACTCAGACCAACACTCTGGGCAACGTTTACGGGGGCTTTCCGTCTTCGCGTTACCACGCTCAAAGAATCGACCCCTTTGCGGTTAAAACTTTTCCATGGCCGGCGCTTTGGAATTATGGCGCATCACGGTTCTCTTTGCCTAGCAGCCTTCACTTAGATGAAGGTAAGTGCTTAGCTCACTACGTTCAGAACCAATCTGCGTTGTCTCCTTATGTCGCATGTTATGCTACGGCTTACCGTTATCTTTTTCCTAGCTTGCGGGATCGTGGTCACATTCTAATTCTTGAACGCGGTTCTACTCACCCTGAAAACTATTTTCATCAGATTGAAAAAGCTAAACGTGAGGCGGGTCTTCCTTGGACGGACTGCTTACCAATAAGTGTAAAGGAAGAAATAAACGCTGGTAAAATGGCTCACTTTATAGGAGCAGGCAGTCGCATGATTGCAGAAAGTTATGTCCAGCGTGGGTATGCCGCAGATCGACTTTTATTGGCTCCTTGGTGTACCGACGTAGATTTTTTTTCCTATCGCCAGCGCAGTTGGCAGGAAGGCAAGGAGCTTCGACTCGTTTGTGTGGGAATGGTTGGATTACGTAAGGGTTTGGGCAGGCTTATTCGGATTGCTCGATGGGCAGAACGCAAGAAAATAAATCTTAAAATATTACTGGTTGGCCCGCTTGAAAAAGAGGCGTCTAGCTTGTTAGCGCAATCGCCCCGTTCTGTGGAATGGTTAGGGGTGCAAAAAGGTTGTAAACTACGGCAGATTTTACACGAGGCTGATTTATATATTTTACCTTCTTATGAAGAGGGTTTTGGTATTTCAATTCTAGAAGCCATGAGCACGGGGCTTCCAGCCGTGGTCAGCTCTGAGACGGGAGGGAAGGAGGCGATACGAACTGGGGAAAACGGGCTTATTCTTTCTAGTTTTGATGATGAATCACTTGATATGGAATTATGGCCTTTATTAAACAATCATGACTTACGTTTAGCTATGGGTCAAAAAGCGCGAGTAACAGTAGAAGAACATTACACGGAAGCCCATTACCAAGCTCTGGTGGCTTCGGAGTATGATCGCATGTTTCAACTTGTGGATAAGTTAGGTCAGAACCTATGTCCCGCATGGCAGGGAGCTATGTCGTGAAAGATAAAAATATTCTTAGAATAGTCATGTTAGTCGTGGATGGAAATGATGTGGCCGGTGATCAGTTTCGTCATTTAAATCACCCTAGTCCCTCGGTTCACCCTGCGATTCAAGGGGTGCTTGACGGCTTATCCAGTCAAGAGGGTGTGGAGTGTCATGTGCTTTATGGAACATGTAATGGTCAGCAGGAGGAAACGCAAAGAGTGGGTAGCCTAGTTTATACGTCAGTTCCTTACCAACGTTTGCCATTACCCGGGATGGGCTATGTGGCACGTCTGCTAGCCCTGCGACGTAAAATAAAGGAACTTAAACCTGACTTGGTGCACGGTCAGGGAACAGAAAGAGAATCAGCTCTTACGGCGGTTTTGTCAGGCTACCCCTCTCTAATTACGCTGCATGGTAATTTTCGAGTAATCGCTAAAATCCTTTCAAAGCACTGGTTTGATTATTACGCCATGAACGCTCGACTGGAGACGTGGACTTTGCCGCGTGCTACGGGCATTATTTGCATTTCTCATTACGTCAAAAAAATCACCTCTGATTTTAAGGCTCAAAAATGGGTGGTGCCTAACCCAGTTTTAAGTCGTTTCTTAGTAATTAAGCGGCCTTTGGCACCTAAAATTCCTCGGGTTATTTCTTTAGGTACAATCGATGAACGTAAACAGAGTTTGTTGATTTTAGAAGCGTGCGAATACTTATGGATCAAAGGCCTGATTTTTGAGTTTCATGTTTATGGAGGCTCACGTTCAAAAGAAGGTTATCCGGGCTTGTTTTTTCAACGTTTGAAAATTTTTGAAGAAAAGGGCTTAGCCTTTTATCATGGCATGGTTAAGGACCCTGCGTCGGTAATCGCTTCAGCTCACATTTTGGTAAGTGCCTCACAGGAAGAAAGTTTCGGCATGAATATCCTTGAAGCAATGGCGTTGGGGACACCTACTGTTGCTCCTGCTTTAGGGGGTATCGTTGATATAATGGTGGAGGGTCAAACAGGCCTTTATTATCAGGCTAACAGCGTGGAAGATTGTGCAGAAAAGATGGCTAAGTTGTTGCAGGATTTGGAGCTGTGGGAAATGATGTCGGTTAAGGGCAGGAAACGCGCTGAGCAGTTTTTTTCACCAGAAGTTGTTGCCACAGAAACCATGCGAGTTTATCAAGAAGTGCTGAGCCAGCATTAAACCTTAAAGACAGATGAAGAAGACCTTTCGGAAGGCCTTACGTGAAGAGCGCGGAAAAACAGAATTTTCTCACGCTCTTCCCGCATGCGGGAAGGGCAGGCTACGGGGTATGGAGTAAGACGGAAGAGGGATTTTTTTACCACGGATAGCACGGATATCACGGATAAGGGGCACGGGAAGGATGGAAGAAAAAAAGTTTTCTTAGTTCCCCATCTGCCTCCTACGCCACATCCGTGAAATCCGTGGTAAAATTCTGTATCTCTCAGTGATCTTGCAGAAAAACTTCATTTTCCTTTTTAAGATGAATCGTTCTTGTGAAAGTACTCTACTGAGGGGATGATTTCATGATATGGAATATTGGCTACAGCGCGTTACCATTTATATAGTTATTTTAGCGGGACTTGTTTTAGCGGTTTTTGCGGGGCTAGCAGCGGGAAACTCTGACTTTAGATTAGTTCTATCGGTCGTAGCTGGATTAGCTGTCTTTGCTCTCTATTTTGGGGTTTACCGGTATTACTGGATTTTTACCGTTATCACTATTTTTATTCCAGGTAACCTCAACTTCATTCCAGCAGGCTTGCAGGCCTTTGAAGTATTGTTGATGCTAGGAGTTTTCCGTTTTGCTTTTGACCAAGTTGTTTTCGGATCAAAAACAGTCCAGATTGGTAACAAAACGGAATTTATCTGCATCACCGCACTTTTCCTCATCTTATTTTGGCATGGATCTGGTGAGCGCTTTGGGATGCGTATTCTTGGTAGTGCTAACTGGGGAGGGCGTGCTTATATTGGGGTAATTTTCGCTTACTTAACCTATATTATTTTTCAAACGGTTCGATTCGACCTAAAGGCTTGGAAGTGGTTGCCCTTGTTGGCTTTTATTCCAGCCTTGTTAGATGCTGGCGTTAGAATTTTAACCAAGTTTGTACCAAGTTCTGCTATTTATATTTATCAAGTTTATGGTGGGGTGACTAGAGCTGGTTTAGATATGACTATTGGCTTAGTTGATGATAACGCCTTAGTCGAAGCTAGCCGTTTGGGCGAGTTAGCAAGCATAGGTGCACCTCTGTTATTAGTGATCCTTACTTATTTTCGTTTGAAGGATCTTTGGAAACCCAAGTATTGGATTATTTTCCTGCTCTTACTAGGATGCCTACTATTAGCGGTGATGGGAGGCTTTCGATCTTCGGTGTTAGCTTTAATTGTGGTGCTGGGTGCCGGTCTCTTCCGGGAGTACCGCTGGTTGGCAATTGTTCCTGCTACCGTAGTCACCCTTTTGGGGGGAGGTATCATTGCTTATCATAACTACGGAGGCTGGGAGATGCCCCTTGGTGCTCAACGCTCTTTGGTTTTCTTGCCAGGGAAATGGGATCCTGCCGCCGTCTCGTCAGCAAAAGGTTCTGATGACTTTCGTTTTGAAACATGGGAAAAATGGGATAAAGCGCATTTTAAAGAAAAACCGCTCCTAGGTCGTGGGTTCGGTTTTTCTGCCTCAGTTATGGGTGACATTATGGGTGCCTATGATCGGCGTGATGATTACCTTCTCCGACAAACGCTCTTGTTGACGGGAGAACTTCATAATGGATTTTTATCCGTGGTCGATCGGGTCGGAATCGTTGGGGCGGTCTTTTTCAGCATTTGGTGGGTTATCACGTTATGGCATATTTTTACGGTTTTGAATACGCCACACCTCAGAGAGTTTAATCCTGCTCTAACCTGGTGTGCTCTTTACTTATCTGCGGCTACCTTACTTTATGTGGTAGGTTCTCTGAGATTAGATGGATGGTTGCCTGAACAAATCGTAATCGTAGGACTTATGAACCGATTAATTCGTGAAGCAAACCTTGTTGAGAAGGCCAGACTTGAAAGCCTTAAAACCACCCAAGCAGCGCATGAAACAGAGTTGCAAGAAGTGAAAGCTTAAGGGAAAGGGAAAATTTACTTTGAAGCTCTCCATTATCACACCCTCGTTTAATCAGTTAGATTGGCTTAAGCTTTGTCTGGCTTCGGTGGCGGATCAGGTGGCTACGCAAACAACTTTTCAGGTAGAACATATTATTCAAGATGGCGGTTCGGAGGGCTTTGAATCCTTTACGAAAGAAATGCTGCAGCTCTATCCAGATGGCAAAGATTACACCTTGCGATTTTTTTCCGAAAAAGACTCTGGCATGTATGACGCCCTGAACAAGGGGTTCGCTAAGGCAGGTGGGGAAATCCTGGCCTGGTTAAATTGTGACGAGCAGTATTTGCCCGCCAGTTTGAGTAAAGTAGCGGAGTGCTTCGAGCAAGAGGCTAAGCTGGATGTATTGCTGGGAGATGCCTTGCTTTTAGACGCCAAACAAAACATGGTAGCCTATCGCCGTATTATGAAGCCTCTCCAGTGGCATACGCGGTTAGCTCATTTACATAGTCTTAGTTGTGCCATGTTTTTTCGACGTCGTTTAATGAAAGGGGCAGAGCTATTTGATCCGCAGTGGAAGATTATTGGCGATGCCGTTTTGGTTGATCAGTGGATTGGGCAGGGGATTCGCATGAAAACTTTAGGTGAGCCTTTGAGTTGTTATTCGATCACGGGGGTCAATCTGAGCTTAAATAACAAAGTAAACAAAGAGCATGATAGGTGGCTGCAGGAGTTAAGCGGTCCGCCTTTGTGGATGCGCTGGCCCACGGTGTATCATCACCGTTTGCGCCGCCTCTGGGCAGGAGGGTATAGGAAGAGGAAATTGCAAACGGCGGTGTTTACCCATCGTTCACCGAGCGTCAGGGTTCAGGCAGTCTCAGAAAAACTGGGTTGGTCATGGCCGAATGCGAGATCGTATTAAAGGAAGTGGGCTCAAGATGAAAGATCGACATATTTTACAAATATTTAATCGTTACCTGCAGTATGGGGGCGAAGAGGGTAGTGTGGCTAGAATAGGTGCCATGCTAAAGGAATTATATGAGGTAAAGAGATTTTCATTGGCCACATCGGATATGATTGGACAGGGATTCTTATCAGATTTGCAACTACCGGTCAGTGTCATCCATAATACGAAAGTTCTAAAAGCCTTAGAAGAAATGCAGCGGAAAGACAAGTTTGATGCGTGGCAAGTCCACAACGTATTTCCTGCAGCATCGCCTGCCGTTTATCAAAAGGCTTTTGAGTGGGGCATACCCGTTGTTCAGTATTTACACAATTACCGAATGTCTTGTACCAACGGATTTTTCATCAATCACGGGCAACCTTGCGAAAGATGCATCCACGGTAATTTTTTGCCTGCCTTAGTAACGGCTTGTTGGAAGGACAGCCATGCCATTAGTGGCATGATGGGTTTGGTGTTGACCCGTATGCGTCAGCTTAAGACTTTTGAAAAAGTGGCGGCTTGGGTGGCACTCAGTGAAGCGCAAAAGCAACAGCATGTAAAGATGGGTATCCCGGAAGAACGGATATGGGTTATTCCACACTTTTATGAAATTAAGGAAGAGCCATTGCCGATGGGGGACGCCTCCAATGTACTTTTTTTAGGGAGGCTATCCAAGGAAAAAGGTGTGGATAGGCTTATACAGGCTTGGGCCACAGTTAACTCCAAGTCTGGCGAACTTTTGATTATGGGTGAAGGACCGGAGAAAGAGAGTCTTTTGCAATTAGTGAAAGATTTGGGGCTTAAGAATGTGCGTTTTTTAGGATTTGTTGCAACAAAAGATCAGGCTGCACTTTGGGCTAATGTTGGGTTCATTGTTGTGCCTTCCATTTGGATGGATCCTTTACCCTCAGTGGTTTTTGAAGCGTGGGGTCGAGGGCGTGCAGTCATTGTACATAAAATTGGAGGGTTAGCGGAAATTGTGGATCACGGGATTGACGGTCTAGTGGCTGATCCCAATTGTATGGATTCGCTAGCACAAAAAATAGGTGAATTGCTTGGTAGGCCAGAGCGGTGCAGTGCATTAGCCAAAGAAGGAAGAGAAAAAATTATTACCAAATACAATGTGTCACTTTGGAAAAATAAAACAGATAAGCTGTACGAATCTGTATTAGGAAGCCGATCGACAGAGGATAGACGACTGGTTTTGCGGTCAGGCGCTCTAAGTAAATTGAAAATCCTAGTCGTTGCCCAAACCCCACCTCCCGTACACGGACAGGCGGTGATGACGCAGTATTTCTTAGACGGGCAGTATAAAAAAATCGATTTGATTCATGTCAGAATGGGATTTTCCAATGACATTAAAGAGGTGGGAGTTTTTAAATTTAAAAAACTAATTCACCTTTTTATTTTAGTTCTCAGGATAGCATATACCAAAGTGACTACGGGAGCGGATGTGTTATACTATCCTCCGAGCGGACCCAAGAAGACTTCTTTCTATAAGGATGTGGTGGTTCTTCTTGCGGTGAGATGGATGTTTCGTAGAACGATATTTCATTTTTATGCGGCTGGTATTTGCGATATATACCATGAGTTGCCCTGGTGGGCTAAGCGACTATATCGGTGGGCCTATAGCAAAGCAGATAGGGGAATCGTGCTGTATGGGGAGGGGGCTCGAGATCCAGACTTTCTTAAGTGCCGAAACTCCTTCGTGGTGCCCTGCGGAATCCCGGAAGTAGAAGGATCGCAAGATGCCGTGGTTATGGTTAAGCCCACCCCGCATGTCGTAACTTATCTGGCCATGCTTTCGGAAGGTAAGGGAGTCTTAATTTTTTTAGAGGCGTGTGCGGAGCTTCTGAAGCGAGGGATTGAGATTAAGCCCGTTCTTGTTGGTTGGGCTGAGTCGGATGATTTTGAAATGGTTCTTTCGACACGCATTCATGAGCTAGGGCTAGCTGATTGTTTGGAGAGGCACGGTAAGACTTTAGGTGAAAAAAAGCATGATATTTATCGAAGAACCAGCATCTTTTGTTTTCCGACTCACTATGCATCCGAGGGGTCTCCAGTCGTTTTATTAGAGGCTATGCAATTTGGGTTGCCGATCGTAGCCACGCGTTGGCGCGGCATTATTGATACAGTGGTCGAGGGAGAAACGGGATTTCTCGTTCCTGTGCGCGATCCAATAGCTGTAGCAGATAAGTTGGAGTGTCTAGTAAAAGATGACAGCTTAAGGCAGAGAATGGGACTCGCAGCAAGAATGCGTTATGAAGAACATTACAGGGTTCAAGCGTTTCGTGGTAAAATGGAAGAGGTTTTAGTTGAAACAGAAACTCGATAAAATGAGCCATAAACCACAAATACTTTTGGTCGGAGGTCATGGATTTTTAGGAACTCATTTACAACAAGCTTTGGAAAAGGATTGGACTGTTAGAGTCTATGGTCGGTCTGGGAAAGCAGTCTCAGGATTAGCAAATCATCAGGCTCAGCGAATAGAGTCGAGTGCTGAATTAGATGTAGCGATGGGTGGCTGTGATGCTGTAGCGTATCTTGTTTACGAAACAAGCAGTTCGCCTTATCTGGATACTGACAGGTTGGCTGTGGCGCGGAACATGGAACTGCTTTTGTTGGTATTGGAATCCGCAGAGCGTTGTGGGGTTGGCAACGTGTTATTCTTTTCTTCAGGCGGAGCAGTTTATGGTGTGCCTATGGTTAAGCATGTTTTAGAAAGCCATCCATTAAGTCCCATTTCCTCTTACGGGGTTGCTAAGGTTTCCATGGAGATGTACCTTCATTTTGCGGCACGAGCGGGGAAGTTTAAGACATTGATTATTAGGCCGTCCAATCCCTTTGGACTGGGACAAAACCCGAACAGAAAGCAAGGGGTGATACCTATCTATGCGCAAAAGATACTTAAGGGGGAGCCGATTGAGATTTGGGGAGATGGTAGAGCAGCCAAAGATTACATCCATGTTACAGATATGGCGGCTGCAGTATCTAAGCTTGTAGCAAAAGGCTTTGATAACGAAGTTTATAACGTTGGCTCTGGAACTGGAACGACCCTGCTAGAAATAGTTGACTGCCTAGAAAAGGTAACGGGACTTTCTGGGAATATCTCTTTTATGCCACAGAGGGCAAATGATGTCAGCTCAATCGTTCTTGATACGCAGAAGATACGTTCTTCTATTGCGTGGAAAGTGGAAGTGAAGTTAGAGGATGGTATTCGAGAAGTGGTGAGTTGCTTAGAGGATAAAAGATAGGTTTAACCTAGATGGGAAAATGAAAAGATCGTCTGGAAGATGATGACATGAAGAGAGTGATGGGGAGTTTCTCACGCGGAGGGGTACGGAGTAAGGCGGAGGGGGGAGCTTTTTTTACCGCGGCCTGCCCCGCCCAAGCGGTGGATACCACGGATACCACGGATAAGGGGCAGATGGGGAAAGTGGGAAACCTTGTTGTATTTCTTTTCTTCCATCCGTGCTATCCGTGGTTAAATCTCTGGGTCTTTCGTGTTTTTCCCTTATTAGGAAAAAGGAAGAGAGAATTTTGAGCGGTTATGCGGAGTTTAACTCAGTGAAGAAGCTTACTTTTTGTCAGGGTAATTTTTTTCTATCCATTCGCTGTAGCTGCCGTCCATCACTCGGCGCCACCAGAGTTCATGGGTGAGATACCAATTCACGGTTTTTTGCAGACCACTTTCGAGGGTTTCTTCTGGGACATAACCTAGTTCTTTTTTAGCTTTCGTGGCGTTGATGGCGTAGCGGCGGTCATGGCCTAGACGATCCTTCACATGGCTGATTAATTTCTCTGGATTTTCTCCTTGCGAAACTGGGCACTCAGGGAATCGCTCGGCTAGTTGGGGATCAAGGTGGAAGGCTTTCGTAACGAGGGCGCAAAGGGTTTTGACAATTTCGATATTCGTTTTTTCATTGTTCCCTCCGATGTTATAAACTTCGCCTAATTTTCCTTTCTTAATGGCGAGGTGGATGCCTCGGCAGTGGTCTTGCACATAGAGCCAGTCGCGCACTTGTAGTCCGTCACCGTAGATGGGCAGGGGACGTCCGTGGAGAATGTTGACAAGGATGAGAGGAATCAGTTTTTCGGGGAAGTGGTAGGGGCCGTAGTTATTCGAGCAATTGCTCGTGGTAACGGGTAGGCCGTAAGTGTGATACCAAGCGCGCACAAGGTGGTCGCTAGCAGCTTTACTGGCGGCGTAGGGTGAGTTCGGAGCGTAGGGGGTAGTTTCTAGGAAGGGCGGTTCATGGGGGCTGAGACTGCCATAGACTTCGTCTGTGGAAACATGATGGAATCTAAGCTTTTCGCTACGATCGGTTTCTTCCCAATAGGCGCGGAAGGTTTCCAATAAGCGCAAGGTGCCGGTGCCATTAGTGTCAAAGAAGGTTTCTGGTCCGTGGATAGATCGGTCCACGTGGCTCTCCGCCGCGAAGTGGACGAGGGTGCCAATGGAATGGTCGCGAAGGAGTCGAGTGGTAAGGGGTTGATCTCGGATATCGCCGTGGATGAAGCTTAGACGAGAGTTTTCTAAAGGCAGACTTTCACGATTTCCCGCATAGGTGAGAGCATCAAGCACGACGATTTCTTGAAGGTCAGGTTGTTCTAAGCAATAGCGGACGTAGTTGGAACCGATAAATCCGGCTCCTCCAGTGACGAGGATATTCATGGAGTTGAAGTGGCCGTTTCGCGAAGGTAGGCGGCGTAGTCGGTTGAACCGAGATTTTCTGCTAAGCGTAAAAGTTGGTTGCTGTCGATGAACCCCATGCGGAAGGCAATTTCTTCAGGGCATCCGATTTTGAGGCCTTGCCGTTCTTCGATGGCTTGGATAAACATTCCTGCTTGCATGAGGGAGGAGTGGGTGCCGGTGTCTAGCCAAGCGGTGCCACGACCAAAGGTTTCTACATGTAGAGAACCGTCACGGAGGTACAGAAGATTGAGGTCGGTTATTTCTAGCTCATTGCGTTTGGAGGGTTTGACTTGTTTAGCGAAATCAACGACGCGGTGGTCATAAAAATAAATCCCGGTCAGGGCAAAGTTCGAGCGGGGATGGGTAGGTTTTTCTTCGATGCTGAGTGCTTGGCCTTGGGCGTCGAATTCGATCACGCCGTAGTCTTGAGGGTTTTTTACATGATAAGCAAAAACGGAAGCACCGTGGGTTCGTTTACTGGCTTTACGGACAGTGGTTTGCAGCTCGCGACCGTAGAATAGATTATCGCCCAGAATGAGGGCGCAGGGGTCACCATTAATAAAGGATTCACCGAGGAGAAAAGCTTGGGTGAGACCTTCGGGTCGAGGCTGTTCGACGTAGGTAAAGGACATACCCCACTCTCGTCCGTCCCCTAACAAGTCTTGGTAGCGGGGCAAATCACGCGGGGTAGAAATGATGAGGATCTCCTGAATGCCCGCCAGCATGAGGGTGGAGAGCGGGTAGTAGATCATGGGTTTATCGTAAACGGGGAGAAGTTGCTTGCTGACGGCGAGGGTGGCGGGTCGTAATCGAGTGCCTGAACCGCCTGCGAGGATGATGCCTTTACGTTTCATGAGGTGTTAGATTAACAGGAAAATAAAATAGGTGGAGAACAAAATAGGGGTTCGTTATAATAACAGCGATCATTTCATTGCCAAGACGATAGAAGATCCTTATTTTTAACAAAGATTATGAAAAATGTATTGTGGTTAACAGGTGGGTGGGACGGGCATCAACCAGAAAAAATCGTGCAGCTTTTTTCTGAAGCACTGGAAGAGTATGGCTTTAAAAACGAAAGTGTGACCTCACTGGACGTCTTAGCGGATGAGGCTAAGCTAAAAACTTATGCCATGATCGTGCCTTGTTGGACGATGGGTTCTTTGACCGATGAGCAGAGCAAGAGTCTGCAAGGGGCAATTAAGAGTGGAGTGGGTTTAGGAGGCATTCACGGAGGTATGGGGGATGCGTTTCGGGGTAACCTAGATTTTGAGTGGATGGTGGGGGGACATTTTGTGGGGCATCCGCACGTAGGCGATTACACCGTTCGGGTCAAAGATGTGGTTAGTCCCATTATGCAAGGTATTCCCTCGGTATTTTCTTATCACTCAGAACAGTATTATATGATGATTGATCCGAGTGTGCAGGTCTTAGCAGATACGGAATACGTCTATGAAGGACAGAGCTGCGACATGCCGGTGGTCTGGGTGAAGAAGTGGGGGCAAGGTCGGGTCTTCTATTCAGCCTTAGGCCATGATCCTGAGGAGTTCACAAAATTTTCAGCGGCTAAAATGTTAACAGTACAAGGATTACGATGGGCAGCGGGCGCACTTGGTTGATTAAATTATTATTTATTACTTTATGAAATCTAAGCAAAAGAAAATGTCAGTTGGTATTATAGGTTGCGGCAACATTAGCAACGCTTACTTTAGTGGTTTGGGGATGTTCCCTGATCTTTTGGAAATCACGGCCTGTGCAGATTTAGACCTAGGCCGCGCCCAAGCCAAAGCAAAGGAAAAAGGTGTAGCTAAGGCCTTAAGTGTCGAGGCTCTGCTTAAGGACCCAAAAATTGATCTTGTGGTAAATCTCACGGTGCCTCAAGCGCACGCCTCCGTGAACCTAGCCGCACTGAAGGCTGGTAAGCATGTTTACTGCGAGAAGCCATATACGCTTGACCGTAATGAGGCAAAAAAAGTTTTAGCTTTAGCAAAAAAGAAGAAGCTCAGGACGGGCACGGCACCCGACACTTTTCTGGGAGCAGGATTACAAACGTGCCGTTATTTATTGGATCAAGGAGCGATTGGTAAGCCAGTGGCAGGGACGGCCTTTATGGTTTGTTCAGGTCATGAGAGCTGGCACCCTAGTCCTGAATTTTATTATCAAAAAGGAGGCGGACCGCTTTTTGATATGGGACCCTATTATATTACGGCCTTAATCAGTTTGCTAGGCCCAGTGCGTCGTGTCAGTGCTTCTGCTCAGATTTCGTTTGCAACGAGGACAATAACGAGCGAGCCACTTAAGGGTAAAAAAATTAAGGTGCAAGTTCCAACTCATTTTGCGGGGACTTTAGATTTCGTGTCTGGAGCTGTTATCAATATGGTGATGAGTTTCGACGTGTCGAGCCATCGCTTGCCTTGCCTAGAGATTTATGGCACAGAAGGTACCTTGTCTTGCCCCGACCCGAATGGCTTTCATGATGAAAATTCGATCACGCTAAAAAAGAGAGGTCAGCAAGAATGGGAAACCATCACTTTAAAGCATGAGCATCGAGTAGGCCGTGGGATGGGAGTAGCAGATATGGTGAAGGGGATTATGAAGGGACGTCCGCATCGTTGCAGTGGGGAATTGGGACTTCATGTAGTCGATGTGATGCAGGCTTTTGAAGAATCCTCTAACACGAACCGCCACATTCTAATCAAGAGTAGCTGCGTGAAGCCGAAGGCTCTGCCCAGCAACTTAAAAACAGGTCAGATGGATTAGACTATTAGTTAACAAAATTATTTGAGACTTAGTTTTCTAAGTCGGCATGAACCATGGATTCAAAAGCCCTGACCCAATGAGGGAAAGCTTTGGCAATAGTTTGGGCATGTTCGGTCAACTCAAGCAAGCGGTCTTGCCGTAGCTCTAGGTCGTAGGCGTGACGAAAAACGTGGCGAAACTCTTGCAGTTCTCGTAAAATATTTTTGTAAGATACTGGTATAAAGGCGGGTCTGACTTCTGCTATCCCTAAGTGTAAACGTTCAAGAAGCCTCTCGTGATAATCACCCTTTTTCTCAAAATGATTTTCAAAAGTCAGACAGAGACGTTCTAAGGATTTTTCAAAGACATTATAAAAACGGTGCAATTCATAGCCACAAGCTTCTAAGTGACCTGAGTGTTTTTCTTGAACACGAAGACATGCGCTTTCAGATGATTGCCTTAAGATAGAGGCATCTTACTCCATTTCAGAGATAAGAACGCGCAAGCCTAACCGACCCACGTGATACCCTTTTTAAGTATAATCTCTCGCAGCCTAGTTTCCGCCAGAAGGACGACATCGACAGACCGACCCAGAGTTTCGCTTAACAAAGTGGACACACCGTAGATAGACGTCTATTCGGGTTCATGATTTAAGGCCAGGTCGATGCCTGATTCTTGGCGGAATCTTCCTTGCTGGGTGAGAGAGCCATAAACCCAGAGCTGACATCCTTTATGGTGAATGTGGCTGGCTTTACGTAATTCCGTTAAAAGTCGCAGACGTGAAGCTTCGTTTTGAGCCAGAACGGAGTCATGGTATTCTTGCAGCAACTTCATGTTTAAATTAAGCATGATATTAGGGAGCGGACATGCGGTAAGCTCTTGAGTGAGAGGTGGAACTTTACCTTATCCTTATTTCTGAGATGACTTCTAAGCGTAGCTTGTTTAGGTTTCACTCTTACCTTTTTTTGCTATGGACTATAAAAACACACTCAATTTACCGAAAACGGATTTCCCCATGAAAGCCGACTTGCCTAAGCGCGAACCTAGCCTTGTAGCTCGCTGGCGAGATGAAAAGCTTTACGAACAAATTCAGTCTTTACGGAAAGACGCGCCGCCTTTTATTTTTCATCTGGGACCTCCTTTTGCTAACGGAGATGCGCACATCGGTCATGTGTTGACGTTCACGTTAAAAGATATTGTCGCTAAATCTCGGAATATGGCGGGATTGCGCGTGCCGCTGATTCCTGGCTGGGACTGTCATGGGCTGCCGATTGAGCATAAGGTCATGGTGGAAAATAAGGACAAGGCGGATGACGCAGTGCTTATTCGTGAAAAGTGTGCGGAGATGGCGCAGAAATACATTGCAATTCAAAAGGAACAATTCCGTCGCCTCGGAGTGATTGCCGATTGGGATCAGCCCTACATTACGATGGAGCCTAGCTATGAGGCGGATGAGCTACGTTCTTTTGCTAAGATCGTAGGAAAAGGATTTGTTTATGCCGGGCTCCGTCCCGTTTATTGGAGCACGGGCTGTCAAACGGCTTTGGCCGAGGCGGAGATCGAGTATCAGCAAAAAACGGATCCAGCGGTTTATGTCAAATTTCCGTTAACGCAAGAAAGTGTTTTAAAGCTAGGAGTGCCTGAAAATACGGCATTACTGATTTGGACAACAACCCCGTGGACTTTGCCAGCGAACTTAGCCGTAGCTGTCAGCACACAGCTAGAATATCAAGTGGTTACGGTTGATGGAGAAACTCTCGTTTGCGCCACTGCGCTTAAGGCAAAAATTCCCCAGCTTGAAAGCGCCACGGTACTGAAGACTTTGACGGGCCTAGAGTTTTCCGCAGGCGTGGAATATCAACATCCTTTCCTTGAGCGTACGGGTAAAATCTATCCAGCAGATTTCGTCACAGCAGATGCGGGAACAGGCCTAGTTCACATCGCCCCTGGCCACGGGTCAGACGATTATTTTCTGGGAATGCAACATGGCTTAAAACCTTTTTCACCCGTGGACGATCGTGGTTGTTTGACCACTGAAGCAGGGGTGCCAGAGCTAACAGGTCAATACGTATTTAAGGCAAATCCTTTAGTGATTAATCTTCTAAAAACAAAAAATGCTTTATGGGCAGTAGAGGATTACGTGCATGATTACCCGCACTGTTGGCGCTCTAAAACACCTATCGTTTTCAGATCCGTTAAGCAGTGGTTCATCAAGGTAGATGCCTTTCGGCAACAAGCACTCGGTGCGATTAAGAATGAAGTTACGTGGATTCCTTCTTGGGGAGAGAGCCGCATTTCGGCGGCGATCGCAAATCGGCCTGACTGGTGTATTTCACGTCAACGTTCGTGGGGTGTGCCGATCCCTGTTTTCTATGATGAAAATGACCAGCCGATCATGACGGAGGAGCTCATTTTAAAATTTGCGGATATTGTAGAAAAAGAAGGTACGGATGCGTGGTTTAAAACAGACACGGATGCTTTAGCTTCACGTTTAGGACTACCTGCTGGTCTGCGTAAGGGTCGTGACACCTTAGATGTCTGGATCGACTCAGGCTCCAGCCAAAGGGCGGTTTTGAAAAAGAAAGGGCTATTTCCCGCTGATCTTTATTTGGAAGGTAGTGATCAACATCGTGGTTGGTTTAACTCTTCTTTGAGCCTTTCGATGATGGTTAATGAGGTGGCTCCTTACCGTGCCGTGCTAACTCACGGCTTTATCGTGGATGAGCATGGAAAGAAATATTCTAAATCCAGCGGAGCCACTGACTCCACCACGCTGCTTAACGAGTATGGCGCGGATGTATTGCGTTTGTGGGTTTCTAGTCAGGACTACACGAACGATGTTCCCTTTTCAAAAAATATCGTGTCCCGCGTAGCCGATTCTTACCGGGGCATACGTAATACACTGCGTATTTTACTCGGTAATCTTCACGGGTTTGATTTAGATCGAGATGCGCTACCTCAAGCTGAGTGGACAGAGATAGATCGTTACATCTATGGACAATTACAAGAAGCCATCACCACATGCCGCCAAGCTTATGATCAGTATGAATTTCATCAAGTCTATCAAACAATTAACCGTTTTTGCACAGTAGAGTTATCTTCTTTATATGTAGATGTATTAAAGGATCGCATGTACTGCGATGGAGCGGAATCCACGACCCGTCGTTCTGCCCAAACAGTTATGTACCAGATTGCCGTAAGCCTTACGCAACTACTAGCACCGATCATTCCTTTTACGGCAGAAGAAACATGGGGCTTCCTTGGTAGAGCAGGCTCGGTGCATCTGCAGTTATTGCCAGAGCCGCAAGCTCAAGATCAAGCCTTGAAGGTGCGTTGGGAAAAGATTTTGGCTCTCCGTAGTAAGGTGAATGAGCAACTAGAACAAGCGCGGCAACGAAAAGAAATTGGTAAGAGCTTAGAAGCAGAAGTATCCATTTCAGGCGAAGGTTGGCAGACCCATGATCAGCTCTTATTGGAAGAAGTGTTTATCGTTTCTAAAGTTCGTTTTGAGAAAAGAGAAAGTTCAGAGATTACGGTAAATCGTGCCACGGGGAAAAAATGTGTTCGTTGCTGGAAATACTTTGATGAACTCGGATCAGATCCCGAGCATCCAGAACTCTGTCCACGTTGCACTGAAGCGGTGACTTCATGAGTTTACCTTGGCCTAAACCTCGCGCACTTTTTTGGGGGCTGCTGGCCTTTCTCTTGATTTTCGACCAAGTAACGAAGTATTGGATAGAAGCTAATTTTTTCTTGGGTCAGAGCAAGGTTGTTATTCCTCATTTCCTAAATTTAACCCTTGTCCTCAATGATGGTATGGCCTTTGGGCTTTTTCAGGGTAAGAATATTTTACTAGGTATTATTGTCGTAGGGATTTTAATGGGCATGCTTTGGTGGAGCCGAAACCTCAATTGGAAGCTTTTAGAAATTAATATTGTGGCAGCTATGATTATTTCTGGTGCCTTGGGTAATTTAACCGACCGTATTCGGATTGGGCATGTGATTGATTTCGTGGATGTTTATGTGGGAACTTTTCACTGGCCCGTTTTTAACGTAGCGGATAGTTGCATCTCCATCAGCATGGTTTGGATACTCTACCGCATGTGGAAACTTCCCGCTCAGCAATGAAACATCCGCACAGGTGGTAATTGACTGCGTGTAATAACAAACTAATTTTAATCTATGGTTGATCTTCGAGAACGAGTGTTGGAACTCAAGAAACAGCGCAACGCCGTCATTTTAGCGCATAATTATCAAACTTCAGAAATTCAGGAAGTTGCAGATTTTGTAGGCGACTCCCTCGGGTTAGCCTATCAAGCCAAGAATACTCAGGCGGATGTAATTCTTTTTTGCGGCGTCCATTTCATGGCAGAGACAGCTAAGATTGTAAATCCGAGTAAGACGGTGTTAATTCCAGATATGAATGCGGGATGTTCCCTAGCTGATTCCTGCCCAGCGGAGGAGTTGAGGGCTTATCTTGATAAAAATCCTAATCTCTATGTAGTGGCTTACATTAATTGTTCTGCTGGGGTTAAGGCTCTGAGTGATGTGATTTGCACTTCAGGTAATGCGGTAAAGATGGTGCAGAGGGTTCCTGCTGATCGAGATATTCTTTTTGTGCCAGATCAAAACTTAGGGGAATGGGTGATGCAACAAACAGGGCGCCCTATGAAATTGTGGGAAGGAAATTGCTATGTCCACATGGAGTTTACCCATCAAAGTATCGTCGGTATTCGCCAAAAATATCCTGATGCGCCTGTGATCGCTCATCCTGAATGTACACGTGCAGTAAGGCTTCTAGCGGATGAGGTTTGTTCAACAGAGAAGATGGTGGAGTATTGTCGGAAGTCAGAGGAGAAGGCCTTCATTATCGTGACAGAGTCTGGCATGTTACATCGATTAAAAAGAGAGCTGCCAGAGAAGGAATTTATTCCAGGACCTACAGACCATTGTGCGTGTGCGGACTGTCGTTATATGAAGATGAATACTTTAGAAAAAATGGTCTCTGCTTTGGAGACTTTGGAGCCGCAGATTCGGATGGAGGCGGAGCTTCTTGATAAAGCACGTGTGCCGATTGAGCGGATGTTGGAGTGGAGTAAAAGTTGAAACTTATGAAGAGTTCAGGTGCTCGATTGATCGTGGCTGCCAGTGAGGCTTCAGCCGATTTGCTTTATACCACGAATTTTTTTGTGCCGGATGAAATGATCTGGTTCGAGCATAAGGGAAAAACTCATGCCGTCTTAAGCCCGCTGGAAATTGATCGAGCTCGGGCTACTGCCAGCGTGGATATTTTTATAGCGGCAGATGTTGTGATGAATAAGTTGCGTCAGGGTGATATGAGGAAAAAGATCACGACGGCAGACGTTTTGGTAGAAGTCTTAACAAGAAAGGCGATCAAACAGGTGGCCGTTCCTGCGGCTTTCCCGTTGCACTACGCCCGGGTTTTAGAAAAAGCTAAAATACAGGTTCAGGTGATAGAACCGTTCTTTCCAGAGCGTGAGATTAAGTCGGCTCTGGAGATTGCTAAGATAACTGTGGCACAAAGGCAAGCTGAAGTGGGATTAAGCCGGGCTTTAGAAGTCCTCAAAGCCGCTACCATTACGAAAACCAAAGGATTAAAGTGGAGTGGAGTTTTTTTAACTTCAGAAATTTTGCGGGGAGAAATTGATGCCGCCGTCATCAAAGCAGGGGGCTTGCCTGCGCACACCATCGTGGCTGGAGGAAAACAGGGCTGCGATCCTCATGAGCGAGGCTATGGGCCGCTTAAGGCTCACCAGAGCATTATTCTCGATATTTTCCCAAGAGATCAACAAACAGGCTACTTTGGCGATCTATCTCGGAGCGTAGTGAAGGGGAAACCCTCGGAGGCATTACGTAAACTTCATTCCACGGTGGCCAAGGGACAGCAGTTAGTTTTAGACCAAATGAGGGAGGGGGTGGACGGTCTTAGGCTACATGATGAGGTGAAAGATTTTTTTAAAAAAGAAGGCTATCCCACGGAACAACGAAAAAGTCGTTGGGTAGGTTTTTTTCATGGAACTGGCCATAGTCTGGGTTTAGAAATTCATGAAGCATCACGCTTCGGGGCTGGGCGCTTTAAGGCGGGCCAGATTATGACGGTGGAGCCAGGTCTTTATTATCCAGAAATCGGAGGGGTGAGAATTGAGGATCTGGTCGTGATCCGCAAAAAAGGGATTAAGAATTTAACTCTGGCACCTGACGTTTTTGAGGTCTAATCTAGATTTTAGGTAGATACTAAAAAACCGCACTTCTGAGGGTGCGGTTTTTTGTGGACATCAGGTCTTAAGACTTAGGGCCCGACTGGTGTCATCGGAGCGGGAGTCAGGTCAGGACTCGTAGTTGGAGGTAAATTTGGAAGAATAGGGCCTTGGGGGGTTACAGAAGAGCCGCCCGGGCCTCCGGTACCTAAAAAGGATTTAGCTCGATTGGCAGCGTCTAGATTTCTTGCATTTCTATCCGGATCCGCCTCTTTTGTTGTGCCTCCAGCATAAGTTAATTCTGTTCCAGCTACGACATTGACTACGTTTTGACCTATGGTTACTTGCCTTAATTTGGCAAAATGCTCGATATAGGCTAAAGAACTTCTAGGGAAATAATCCTCAATTAGTGTTTCTTCAGTTACGCTAGTCAAAGATGGATTTTGCTCGTAACTAGTAACCTTAACCACACCATCACTTACGACTGCGGTGGAGTTTGGCCCGTTATTAGTCACGGAATAAATGGTGCCGCGGGCAGCAGCTACGCCATGGGGTGTCTTTACTCGGAAGTCGAGTTCTGATGGGTTAATCCCTTTGATGATGGAAACGATCGAGCCTTGCTTAACATTGGCTACCATTTTACGGTTACCAGGTGTGGCTTCTAATTCTTCAAATTTAACAATAGAGTTGGGCTCTACTACCACAACAGCACCAGGGAAGGGGCTGATAAAGGCTATACCGGTAGGACCCGTCTGTATGGTGCTGCCGGGGGTTATCGACTTACCTTCAGAAAGGCGCGGAGGAACCGGGGAGGATCTCACGGCATCAACCACATCGACGCCAGCGGGAGCGATCATGACATCGCCTTCTACTCTGCGAGCAGTTCCGCCTTCGTAATTGGTCGGGGTTGAAGACATGTCGGTAAGGTTGAAAGAGCTGATGTCAGAAGTAGCTGTAGTGGATTTAGAGGCCGTAGCAGGTGGCATGACATTCAGAGGGGCGGCTGGAGGCGGAATATAAGATACAACAGATCCATTCTTAACTTGAACCGAACTGCTTCTACCTAGTTCAGAGCCTGCGACCGTGACTTTACCTAAGATGCCCGATTGCATCGTCACCATGCTCATATCACTGTCCGCTACGATGGTGAGCACTGCATCTGAACTAATCTGCACGTCTTGGCCATAGATGTTGAGAGAGATGTTCTGAGGTTTATCGGGGTCGGGATAAATAATAGAAGTGAGGCGATTTTTTAAATCCTTACCGTAGGAGATTTTAAAAGCTTGGTTATCGGCTTTAACTGTTTTCGAGATAGTGCCATTACTTAAAATAGTAACAAGCTGACTTTGAGCATCACGTACCTCTAATTCTCCTAAGCTATTAACGGCCAATGTCGTAGCTTGCAGATTTGTGATAGCAACTGTGATAAGTAGGCTAAGGGAAACAACAATTTTTAGTACTAGCTTCATAATTATTTATCTTGCAGTATTAGCTTTGAAAGTCAAGAGCAGTATTTGAACTAGTAGCATTTATAAGTTGCTGTTTCCATGGCATTTAAGTGGCCGATAGGCTAAATGATCACAATTGTTATTATAAAGCTGTTAGGGAACAGGGTTTACTCAAGCTGATACCATTTTTCTGTGGCTAAGGCTTTAGTGTTCTGCAAGCCTCGTAGCAGAATGGACGCTAACATGAAAAAGTTTGATCCCCTAAAAATACTTCTGGCCGCTTCCGAATGTGCGCCTCTCGCTAAGTCAGGCGGCTTAGGCGATGTCGTGGCTGGACTAGCCAAGGAACTGAAGAACGCAGGGCACGACGCTCGGATCGTGCTACCTCTCTATCGAAGTATCAATCGCGAAAAATACGGTATAACCTTTAAAGCCCCTGCCTGCGTGCATCTCGGTGGCTTGGAATCTTGGGTGGGAGTATTTACCTGTGAGCTTGATGGTTTGGTGCCAGTGTGGCTGGTTGAGCATGAGGACTTCTTCGGGCGTGGCGGTATCTACGACGAAAATAATCAAGAATACGGCGACAACGCTTATCGCTACGCTCTTTTTTCCAAGGCTTGCCTTCAGCTATGTAAAGACTTTGATTGGATTCCTGACGTGATCCATGTACATGATTGGTCCACTGCGCCGATCACCGCTTATCTTAAAACATGGGATCGAGTCCTCTCCCCGCTTTCCGCAACGGCTTCTGTTCTCACCATTCATAACATCGGCTACCAAGGCGTCTATGATGCCTCCGTGCTTCCTTACATGGGCTTCGGTAATGAGCAATTTCAACCTGACATCTTTGAAGATCATGGCAGAGCTAATTTACTTAAAGCGGGCGTTTGGTATGCCGACGCTCTCACCACGGTTTCCCCCACCCATGCGGAAGAAATTCTCACCTCAGGCGGAGGCATGGGTCTAGCTCCCTACCTCAATCGCCGCGCCTCTGACGTTTTTGGAATTCTAAATGGAGCCGACTACACACAGTGGGATCCACGTCACGATCCCTTAATCACGACGAATTATTCCGCCGATGCAATGTCTGGCAAGGCCGAGTGTAAACGTCATCTACGAGAACAATTTGCCCTAACCGAATCGAAAGCTCCTATCATCGGCCTCGTGAGTCGGCTCGTAGAGCAGAAAGGCACCGACCTCTTGCGTGGCATGTTGACTCATGCTCTTGAGCAAATGGATTTTCAACTTATTCTCCTCGGCACGGGCGACACGCATATCCAAGATTATTTTAGCTGGTTAGCACTGCGTTTCTCAGGAAAAGTTGGAACTGTCATTGGTTTTTCGAACGAACTAAGTCACCGCATTGTGGCCGGAAGCGACTTCTTTCTCATGCCTTCCCTTTACGAACCCTGCGGCCTGACGCAGCTGTATTCCATGCGCTACGGCACCCTCCCCATCGTTCGCGAGACCGGTGGATTAAAAGACACCGTTAAAGCCTATAACCGCGATGACGGCAGTGGCACAGGCTTTACCTTTAGCGAACCCACCTCGCAAGCTTTACAAGACACCTTAGGCTGGGCTCTCGACACGTGGGTTAATCGACCTGAACATATCCATTCCATGCAACAAGAAGCCATGGCCTGTGATTTTTCTTGGGACAAATCTATCCCCGATTACCTCCGAGTTTATCGCCAAGCCATAAAAAATCGTCGCAAACTTCTCCATCTGGAATCACCTACTCCGAGACATAAATTGGAACGTAATTTTATGTTAGAAGGAATCACGCCCGATATTATTATTGAGTGAAGTGATTTTTCTTATTGTCCCTTTAAAGAGATGCTGGCACATTCTTCATTCGACCTGGTGCGGTGGCTGAGTGGTCTAAAGCGATAGTTTGCTAAACTGTTGTAGGGTAAAACCTACCGGAGGTTCGAATCCTCTCCGCACCGCATGTTTCCCACACGGGCTTGCTCATTCGTTTAAGAACCTCGACGCAACGCAGTATCGCATAAGGGAAGAGTCTTCCACTATCTCAATTTAGGAAGAAACTAAGAACTCTAATTCATCCCACGTCCCGTTATTATTCGTTAAACATGCCGTAGTTGCGGTAACGGTCGTAGCGTTTTTGCAGGAGCTGGTTTGTAGATAATTTTTGTAAAGGGGCTAGGTGTTTAAGAAGGGCTTTTTTAACGGTCTCGGCACTGAGATCCCAGTCATGGTGGGCACCACCCTCAGGTTCTGGCAGAATACCGTCCACCAAGCCACTTTCAAGTAAGTCAGGAGCAGACATTTTTAAGGCCGCTGCCGCTTTCGGGGCGAAGGCTCGGTCTTTCCAGAGCACGGCAGCACAGCCTTCAGGAGAGATAACGGAATAGTAGGCGTTTTCTAGGATCAGAACTTTATCCGCCACGCCGATGCCGAGAGCTCCGCCGCTACCACCTTCTCCGATGACAACGGCAATGATAGGGACTTCAAAGGTGAACATTTCCCGAATGTTAACGGCGATCGCTTCGGCAATCTGGCGTTCTTCTGAGGCGACACCAGGATAAGCTCCAGGAGTATCGATCAGAGCGATGACGGGGATTTGAAATTTATGAGCGAGCCGCATAAGGCGCAGGGCTTTGCGGTAGCCCTCTGGGTGCGCACAGCCGAAGTTACGCATGAGATTTTCTTTGGTATTGCGGCCTTTTTGGTGACCCATGATCATGACACGCTCTCCGTCGAGCAAGGCGAGTCCGCCGATGAGGGCTTTATCGTCACCGTAAGCGCGGTCACCGTGGAGTTCAATGAAATCAGTGAAAATACGGGGAATATAATCCAATGTGTAAGGTCGTTGGGTGTGGCGAACGATTTGAACCCGTTGCCAAGGGGTCAGGTTTGCGTAAATATGGCGGCGGGTGATCTCAATTTTTTCAGTGAGGTTGGCAACTTCGGGATCGAAATCCATTTTATGCTCATCCGAGTGGTCTTTGAGCTCGGACAACATCTTTTCTAGTTCGATGATGGGCTTTTCAAATTCGAGAGGGGCAATAATTTTCACTGCGCACATCATCGGGGGGAGACGTGACTCAGGCAAGAAAGAATTGCGGGTGGCTGAAATTGCTACACTATAAAGGAATGCGTCGTGTGTTGTTGGGCCTGCTTTTTTTCTTTGGCGGAATCGTCCTTTTAAGTGCATTGGTCACCCCGTGGGCTTATGCGGTGGTGGAATATTTTGCCGCAGGACAGGTTCCCTTCCGACGCGTTTTTAATCGGGCGTTGATGATTTCGGCTTTGGTGTTGCTCTGGCCTTTAGCGCGCTTTTGGGGGATTCGAACGTGGAAAGAAGTAGGCATGCATAAAGTCACGGAGTTAAAAGGAGATGTATTGTGGTGGTTAGCTCTGGGTTTACTAAGCGTGGGAGGATTGTTTGTCGTGCAGTTATTAAGTGGAGACAGGGTCTGGGGTTGGCGGGGAGATGGAGTATTTTTTCGCTTATTAGGATTTGGCTTAAGCGCAGGATTGATCGGATTTCTGGAAGAAATTTTATTCAGAGGCGTGCTTTTTCTCGCTCTATTAAAGATCGTCCCACAGCGGCCTGTGTGGGTAGCCGTATTAACCTCATTTTTTTTCTCCACCACGCATTATCTAAAAGCGGTCAATCCTGCGGGGGAAATTGGATGGTTGAGTGGGTTTGAATCGTGGGGATTGATGTTAGGAGAATTAGGAAATATGGAGATGCTAGCCTTGCGTTGGGTTTCCTTATTTTTAGTGGGCGTGGTGCTGTGTGCCTTAGCTTATAAAAAAGAAACTTTATGGGGCTGCATGGGTTTGCATGCGGGGTGGGTGTTGGGTTTAAAGACCTTCAATCAAGCGACAGATTGGAGAGGTGGTGAGGGGTCATGGTGGTTTCAGCCGGATATTCTTTCGGGTCTTGCGGCAGAGTTAATGCTGATCGGCATGTTAGTAGGAGTTTTACTCTGGTCAGTGCGGCATGACCAGAAGTCGGTTAAGTTCTCATGAATATATGGGTTAGGAGCGTGCTGGATTTGATTTACCCAGTGGAGCCCTTAGCGCACGATTTACCTTGCACCTCGGAGCATCTTTGTCTGCGCTGTGGCGAGCCTTATGAGGGGGAAATGGAGGGGGAATTCCGATGTAACAATTGTGCAGGGCGACGTTGGCACATAGCGCGGGCACGGGCGGCTTATCGAGCGCAAGGAGAGGTGAGGGAATTAATCCACGAGTTTAAATATAACGGTCATTTCCATCACTTACCGCAATTAGCGGTTTGGTTAAAAGATGGGTTTGATCGTTTTTACAAGGATGACTTAACGCCTTGGGACGCCTTGGTTCCTGTCCCCTTGTATCCTTTGCGGAAACGAGAACGTGGGTTTAATCAGGCCGAGGAACTGGCGAGAACATTAGGGAAAAGGGTGGGATTACCTGTGATGAATGTGTTGAAGCGGGTGAAGAAAACGGAGGCGCAGGCTAAGTTAAGGCGTAGTGAACGTTTACGTAACCAGATGAATGCGTTTGAGTTAAAGAGCGAGTTTGACCTTCAGGGTAAGAAGCTGTTAATTATAGATGATGTATTTACTACGGGAGCAACGGTCAATGCCTGTGCCCAGATTCTTAAACAAGCAGGAGCAAGTTCACTCTCGGCACTAACCGTGGCGCGTGGCTAACAAATTTTTATGGCTGTCTTTCCTAAACCTCTCAATGTCGGCAAAGCCCCATCTCGCACAAAGAAGAAGGATATTCCCGAAGGTCTTTGGACGAAGTGCCCAGCCTGCGGGGAAGTCATTTTTAATAAGGAGCTGGAAGAAAATCTCATGGTCTGCCCGAAGTGCGGTCACCACATGACGATCAGTGCTTGGGATCGCTTGCTCAGCGTTTGTGACCCTGGCAGTTTTGATGAGCTGGATGCAAATTTATCCTCAGTCGATATTTTAAAATTTACTGGTGTGACGAGTTATCCAGATCGGTTAAAAAATTACCAAGAGAAAACGGGACTAATAGATGCAGTTACGACAGGTTGGGGTGAGATTGAAGGGATTAAAGTTTCCCTAGCGGCGATGGACTTTAACTTTCTCGGCGGCAGCATGGGTTCCGTCGTGGGGGAAAAAATCACACGCGCTATCGAACGTGGCGTTGACAAAAAAAAGCCCGTCATTGTCTTTTCGGCCTCAGGCGGAGCGCGCATGTATGAAGGTATGTTTAGTCTTATGCAAATGGCTAAGACCAGCGGAGCTCTAGCCCGCTTGGCGGAAAAAAAGCAGCCTTTTATTTCGGTTTTGACCAATCCTACCATGGCTGGCGTCATGGCCAGCTTTGCTTGTTTAGGAGACGTGATTTTAGCAGAACCTAAGGCCATGATCGGTTTTGCAGGTGCTCGAGTGATAAAAGAGACCACACAGCAAGAATTACCTAAAGGTTTCCAAACAGCAGAATTTTGTGTGGAACACGGACTAGTTGATCACATCGTAGATCGTAAGGAAATGCGGGTAACTTTGGCTAAATTCCTGCGCTACTTCGGCGCAAAATAAATGCCACAAGACGACGAGTCTGGAGCTATGACTTATCAGCAATGCGTTGATTATTTATGCGGTCTTCATCGCTTCGGCATTCGGCTAGGACTGGAGACTATGCGTGCGCTCTGCTTAGCTCTGGGCAATCCCGAAAAAGAACTCTGCTTCGTCCACATCGCCGGCACAAATGGTAAGGGATCTACGGCCGCTTTTTTAGAATCCATCTGTCGTCATGCTGGATTGCGCACAGGACTCTATACATCCCCCCACCTCGTAGATTTTAGTGAAAGAATCCGTGTAGCAGGTGTGCCTATCGGGAGGGAAGATGTGGTGCGCTACACGTTAAAAATTAGAGCCTTAATTCATGAACAAGAGGACTTAAAGAATGTTTCCTTTTTTGAATTTACCACGGCTATGGCATTATTATTTTTTATTGAACAAAAAACGGAGATAGTTATTTGGGAAACAGGCCTAGGCGGTCGGCTTGACGCGACTAATGTTGTCGAACCAGAATGTTGTATTATCACCCAAATAGGTTGGGATCACATGGATTACTTGGGAAATACCTTAGGAGAAATCGCAGCAGAAAAAGCGGGTATTTTAAAGACAAGTAAACCCCTGATTCTGGCGGGAGATCCCACTTCAGAAGCTGGTTTAGTCATACGTAAACAAGCGGAAAAACTGGGGTGTCAGGTTTTTTATCCTAGGCAGGATATCGAAGGAGTGCATCTAGGACTACGTGGAGAATACCAAAAAGAAAACGCCCACCTCGCTTTAGAAACGTGCAGCGTTCTTGAGGGGCTAGGTTGGACGATTCCTGTGCAAGCACGTAGGGAAGGCCTAGAGCAGGTTACTTGGCCAGGGCGTTTTCAAATTTTAGGTCAGAATCCAAATTGGGTACTTGATGGGGCACACAATGCGGCCGGGATCCAAACTGCCTTAGCAGCATGGCGGGCGGAGTTCGGGACAGAGCCCGAGCAAATACTCTTTAGCTGCGTGGCTGATAAAGATGTGGAGGCTATGGTGCATTTTTTGGATCGAGATGATTTCCTTGTTCATTTAGTTCCTTTACTGACAAAACGCACGGTTCAACCTGAACAGATGCAAACCCTTTTCCAAAATGCTCGCATTCGTTGCCACATGACTGTTCCAGAAGCATTAATGGAGGCTAAAAACGATGGACGTAGCCTATTGATTGTGGGCTCTCTTTATTTAGCAGGTGAAGTTCTGGCGCATCTTCATGACAAAGCTCATGAGTTAGGACTTAATGGGTAAAGTTATTTTTTTTGATGTCGGCGGCACCCTGATTCGTACGGCTCGCCCCGTAGGTTATTACTATGCAGAGATGGCTAGTCATTACGGCGTTAAGGCGGATGAACTAGTTTTGCAGGAGGGTTTTAAAGCAGCGTGGAAAGAGGTGAAGTCTCGCGACCCTGTTTTAGGCTCACGCGTGCAAGATGATAAAGCCTGGTGGAAAAGCTTGGTGCGTAAAACATGGGAAAATCAAGCATTGTCAGATACTTTTCCTTTTGATGATTATTTTGAGGAATTGTACAACTGGTTTGAACGTCCCGAAGTATGGCGGATCTTTCCAGAGGTCGAGGAATGCCTTATTTTTTTGCAGAATCAGGGCTATCGCTTAGGGATTTTATCTAACTGGGATTTACGTCTGAGGAAAATTCTGCAAGGCTTAGAGTTAGACGTTTATTTTGAAGATATGATAATTTCTAGCGAGGTTGGGGTAGAAAAACCACACGCTCTCATTTTTAATATAGCTCTGGAACGCTTTAAAATAAAGGCGTCGCAAGCAGTGCTTATCGGTGATGAACCTGATTTTGATCAATTAGGTGCAGTGAAGGCTGGGTGGCAAGTGGGGCTAGTGCAGAGACCAGAAGTTGATTTATTTCACGTATTAGTGAGTATGGGTCTCAAAGAGGGCTGCTAATAACATTAACTTTTTTGACCTGAAGTTTTGACATCAGCTCATGAACATTTACTTTATTTAAGTCTTCGTTACCATTTTATCAATCGCCAACTATGAATGCACTTACACAAGTTTTTACTTCCTCCATCGGAAGGAAGTATATCATGGGAATTACGGGCTTTGCCCTCATAGGGTTTGTTATTATCCACATGTTGGGAAATTTACAAATTTTCATCGGCCAAGATACACTCAATGCTTATGCTAAGTTTCTTAAAACCTCACCCGAAGTCCTCTGGGCTTTTCGATTGGGGCTGATAGCGATGGTGGTCCTGCACCTCGCTGCTGCTGTTTCCTTAGTTCGAGATAATCGTAAGGCGCGCGGCGTGGATTATAAAAAAGAGAAGAAGATGTCAACATTGGCGTCACGCACCATGATTTTAAGTGGTATCATTGTTTTGGCTTTCGTGGTTTTCCATATTTTACATTTTACGGTCGGAGCCATCGGCACTGCCTACAATGCTCATTCATTACCCTTGGATTCAGAGGGGCGATACGATGTCTACAGCATGGTGGTGAGTGGATTTAGTAATATTTGGATATCTGGTTTCTACGTTCTTTCTGTTGGGTTGCTCTGCTGGCATCTTAGTCATGGTTTTTCAAGTATGTTTCAATCACTAGGTTTTCGTAATGCCCGCTCTGGCCCTTGGCTTAATAAAGCAGCGTACGGCATTTCCTTCCTTATATTTTTAGGCATGGCAGCTGTGCCGTTAGCTGTTCTTTTCAGATTGGTAAAATAACCATGGATTTAAACGGTAAAACACCAGCAGGCCCGCTTTCGCAAAAGTGGGATAATTACATCCGAGATTCCAAACTTGTCGCCCCAAGTAATAAGCGAAAATATGAAATTATCGTCGTGGGCACAGGCCTAGCTGGAGCTTCAGCAGCGGCCTCCTTAGCCGAGCTGGGCTACAAAGTGAAATCTTTTTCCTACCACGACAGCCCTCGTCGCGCTCATAGCGTCGCAGCGCAAGGCGGGATCAATGCGTCTAAAAATTATCGTAATGATGGCGATAGCGTGCACCGCCTTTTCTACGACACGATCAAGGGCGGCGACTTCCGTGCCCGCGAATCCAATGTCTATCGTCTCGCACAAGTAAGCTCCAATATCATCGACCAATGTGCCGCCCAAGGAGTGCCTTTCGCCCGTGAATATGGCGGCTTGCTCGATAACCGTTCTTTCGGTGGAGCTCAAGTTTCTCGAACTTTTTATGCGCGTGGTCAGACCGGTCAGCAACTACTTCTCGGTGCTTATCAAGCCTTAAGCCGTCAGATTGGTCTCGGCGCAGTTGAGTCATTCCTGCGCCATGAAATGTTGGATCTCGTCATCGTCAACGGCCATGCCAAGGGTATCGTCACACGTAACCTAGTCACAGGTGAGATTACAACTCACGCAGCGGATTCCGTCGTTCTCGCCACAGGTGGTTATGGGAACGCGTGGTATCTTTCCACTTACGGACGCCTCTCTAATGCGACGGCCATCTGGCGTGCTCACAAACGTGGTGCTTATTTTGCGAATCCTTGTTACACCCAGATTCATCCTACCTGCATTCCTGTGTCTGGTGATTACCAATCTAAATTGACGCTCATGTCCGAGTCCCTTCGGAACGATGGTCGTGTCTGGGTGCCTAAAAATAAAGAAGACACAGACAAGCTACCCGCTTCGATCGCTGAGGAAGATCGCGATTATTACCTAGAAAGAAAGTATCCTAGCTACGGGAATTTAGCTCCTCGGGACATTTCTTCTCGTTCTGCTAAAGAAGTTTGTGACGAAGGCCGCGGAGTAGGGCCTGGAGGTTTAGGGGTTTACCTAGATTTTTCAGATGCGATCAACCGCCTTGGTCGTGAAAAAATTGAAGAGCGATACGGGAACCTCTTCGATATCTATAAAGAAATCACTGGCGAAAGTGCCTATGATCAACCCATGCGCATTTATCCAGCCATTCATTATACGATGGGTGGGCTATGGGTCGATTACGAATTAATGAGTAATGTCCCCGGCTTGTTTGTGATCGGCGAAGCTAATTTTTCGGATCATGGAGCCAATCGCCTCGGAGCTAGTGCCCTGATGCAAGGCTTAGCCGACGGTTATTTCGTGCTCCCTTATACCATTAATACTTACCTTGCCACCACCAAGGAAAAGCGGCCCGTTAAAACACAGGACGAATTCGTTACGACAGAAAAACAGGCGAAGGAGCAAATTGACCGCCTTCTTGCAATTAAAGGAACCCGCACCGTTAATTCATTCCATAAAGAGTTAGGGAAAATCATGTGGGACTACTGCGGCATGGAACGCACTAAAGAAGGTCTAGAAAAAGCTCTCCAGCTTATACCTGCCTTACGTGAAGAATTCTGGAAAAATGTCAATGTTCCGGGTGATGAAGAAGAGCTCAATCAGGCTCTCGAAAAGGCTGGACGCGTCGCTGATTTCTTAGAATTAGGTGAGCTGATTTGTCGTGACGCCCTAGAACGCGCGGAGTCCTGCGGTGGACATTTCCGTGCCGAACATCAGACCGATGAAGGTGAGGCCTTACGTGACGATGACCACTTTTCTTTTGTCTCTGCTTGGGAGTACGGGAATGGCGCAGGCCCTAAGATTCATAAAGAGCCGCTTGTCTATGAAGAAGTTCACATGTCTCAGAGGAGTTATAAGTAATGAATGTTAACCTTCGAGTTTGGAGACAGCCTTCTGATACAAAAAAAGGGCACTTTGAAGACTATGAAGCTCATAATCTCAATACCAATATGTCCTTTTTGGAAATGTTAGACGTCGTCAATGAAGACCTTACCCTCACGGGACGCCAGCCTATTGCTTTTGAGCACGACTGTCGCGAAGGTATCTGTGGTAGCTGCAGCCTCATGATCGACGGGGAGCCCCATGGCCCCGAAGGTAAAGTGGCCACTTGTCAAACCTACATGCGCAGCTTTAAAGAAGGTGATTTAATTACAGTTGAACCTTTCCGCTCCAAAGCTTTCCCTGTTATAAAAGATTTGATCGTGGACCGCTCCGCCTTTGATCGCATCATCCAGAGCGGTGGCTTTGTTTCCGTCTCAACAGGCTCCGCGCCTGACGCTAACGCTGTCCTCGTCCCTAAGTCTAGTGCCGACATGGCTATGGACGCCGCTGTCTGTATCGGATGCGGCGCCTGCGTAGCAGGTTGCAAGAACTCTTCTGCCATGCTCTTCGTATCGGCTAAAGCTGCTCACCTGAACAGCCTGCCTCAAGGTCAACCAGAAAAAGATGTCCGCGTCCTCAACATGGTAGAGCAAATGGACAAAGAAGGCTTTGGTAACTGCAGTAACACCTACGTCTGTGAAGCCGTTTGCCCGAAAGGTATCAGTGTTGACTTTATCGCCAAGCTGAATCGGGACTACGCCATCGCCTCCGTTCGCACGAAAATATTAGGCCGTTAATAAAGTTAATTGTCGCCCTAGTCGTTGACTAAGTTGGTTCTTTCGACAAGATGAAGCTATGGATTCATTAGATCAAGTAGTGTTAGGTCGCGATATAACAGCAGTGCAAATTCCTAATGGAAACAGTGTTGCCTTAAAAAAAGGTTCGCCTGTCTCCGTCACGCAATCTCTCGGCGGTAGTTATACCATACATGTGGCTGAACTGGGCGGGCTCTACCGCGTCGCCAGTCAAGACGCCGACGCACTGGGTCAACAATCCTCCGAGAAGCAAGACAAATGTAATGCTGAGCTTCCTTTAACAGATAGAGTTTGGATAACGTTGAAAACTTGTTACGATCCAGAAATTCCCGTCAATATCGTGGATCTAGGCTTAGTTTACAGTATGGAACTGCAAGATGTAAGCGAAGGTAAAAAAGTCGAAATTAAAATGACCTTAACTGCTCCTGGTTGTGGCATGGGACCTTCTATCGCTGCCGATGCTAAATCTAAACTCGTTACCCTAACGGAAATCAAAGAGGCCAACATTGAAATAGTTTGGGAGCCGCAATGGAATCCGTCCATGATTACACCAGACGGCAAACTAAAGCTCGGCATATCTTGATTAAACTTCGGATGATCCTCCTGAAGGCCTAATACACTCGTGAACCTTCTGAGGACATCTGAATGGGTAGAACGAAAAAACTGCCATAAGCTTCGAGTTCATGCGCTTTTGCATGAACACCTACGTCGTCGTTCGCATGGCGTGAAGCATCCTGTTTTTGATTTCCTCTTTGAATATTACTCCTTTCGCTCGACCAACCTTGCCATTTGGAGTCCTGGAGAAGGCGTCACTTTGGAACACTCAGCAGAGCACGCACTCCCTAGTTTAGAATGGGAAACAACTTTTGAAGGTGTGGAACTCTCCCTCCGTAAGCTAAATCCCAGAAGAGCCCAATCCCTAGAATGGATCATCAATCTCTTAGCGGAAACGCAACAACGCCCCGCTCGCTTCGGCTGCCACGGATTGCACGAATGGGCTATGGTTTATCGCAGTCCAGAATTCCGCTACCAAGGTTCCGTTCCTTTACGTCTCAGCCTAGAAGAAATCGCCCGCGTCGTGGAAACGCAGGGCATCTGCTGCACCCATTACGACGCCTTCCGCTTCTTCACCCAAAAGGCTCGCCCCTTAAATTCCGTGCAACCTTCGTGGGATGAACGTCTCAATATGGAACAAAGCGGCTGTCTCCACGTGAATATGGATTTGTATAAATGGGCCTCCAAGTTTTGGCCTTGGATAAATTCGGAGCTTCTTGCCGATACGTTTGAATTAGCCATGGAAGCTAGAAAAATCGACATGCGCGCTAGCCCTTACGACTTAAAGGAGTATGGTTTTAAGCCCATACAGATTGAGACAGAGCAGGGGAGAAAAGACTATGAAAAGGAGCAACGAAAAATTGCTGCGCTAGCCATACCCCTGCGTGACAGATTGATGACCACGCTTTATTCTCTCTTAAATAACATACGCTCCGAACATGCTTTCTTAGCCTGAGATACCCTAAAATGAAAACACCTTGGTTCGTTCCTAGTCCTCACTTCGGCTACACACTAAAGCGCATTGACGATCATCCTTGGAACACCTTGCTCACCATGAAAGAAGTCGTGCAGCTTGAGCCGGGATCATTAGAATTCGTTGGTCCCCACGCCGACGGGCACACGGGTTATTGGAAAGAAAAGTTACCCGATTTCTTCGAGCTTAATAAAAAGCCTGTCATGGTTTTAGACACCAGTCCCATTAACCCCCACGCCGTTGAGGTTGAACCGAGAAAGCCCTTTCGCCATTGGAAAGAGGGTTAGAATGACTATTGAGGCGTAAACTTTTTCACCATCTCCTCTTGCAACTTCATCTGCGCCAGCTCCTGCTCCTCCCAAATCTTCACTTGCTCTGGCGTCAGCACTGTTTGAAGCTGGTTCTTTAAATTCTCATGACGTTTTTTTGCCATTATTTCGGACATGGACTTCGGATCTACACCTTTTAGGTCGGGCTTGAAATCTCTTTCTTTGTAAAGAATGCCATAAACCTTATCTTTCTGATCTTCATTTAAGGGGAACAGCTTTGTGATTTTACTAAGACCATACTGAGCCATGGTTTCGTTTTGCTGGGATTTCTCTTCGGTCTGAAACGCCTCATAATCCTTCATCTGCTCGGGGCTTAAAATACTTTTCAGTATATCTTCTAAATTTTTTTTAGAAGCTCCGATTTTCCCCAATTCCTCCTTCGAGGGCATTTTCCCTGAAAACATTTCCTGTGTCATCTCCTGCTGCTGCTTCGCCTCCTGGTCCATAAAGAGTCGGAGAGCAGCCTCCTGGCTAGGGCTGAGTTTAAGCCTTGTTTTGAGAGCTATGATTTTTGTCTCGGACTGCTGTTTGAGCATGGAACTTGTTATTGAGGCCAAGAGATTATTTGCGGGTTCCTTCGGCTCGGACTTAGTTTTCTTTTCAAGTTGAGTAACCTGCTCTTGTAAGAAAACCTGTTTTTCTAGAGCCGTTTTTTGTTCTGCATCCGCTTTAGATAATTGAATTTCAAGTGCTTGAACTTCCAGTTCCTTTGTTTTAAGTGTGGCATCCGCTTTTATCAGGAGGGAGTGCGATGGTTGTAAAGGAGTAATAAAAACCACACTAACTGCGCCAAGCACAACACCAATGAATAAGGCAACAAGAAGTGGCAACCATTTCATAAAAACAGGTTAAAGTGGCAAAGTTTTAAGTAAAGATGTTGTTTCTGGCGATTGACTACCTACGCTTCTTAATTTTGAGTTAGGGACATGAAGAATTTTCTTGGATATTGCTTCAATTTTGATTCAATAAGCAATGTCAGTAAGGAGAAGTTAAGGATACTTACTCACAAATGTGCGGGACGCTGACCAACATCTTATCCTTCCTGCGACAGAATCTTAAAGACAGGTGCTCATTTAAAAGAAATTAACTTTTCTCATCATAGGCATTGCAAGCTGACTTATCTTTAGTAGGTTTTTGATATCCTATGATCGTTAATCGCAAACCCCTGACTTTTATCGAAGCTCTTTACCTTCCCTCTATAGTGGGTGGCCTCGCTATAACGCTAAAACATTTTCGTCGTTCGATTAAAGGTTTTCTTGGCTTGAGCAGAATCAAGCCAGCGGACCGCACCTTGATGGACATGTCATCCACGGGGATGGTTACGATGCAGTACCCTGAAGAAAAATGGACCATGCCCGACGGCTATCGTGGAGCACCCACTTTGGTGAAAGATGAAGAGAATCGGGAAAAATGCGTATCGTGCCAACTTTGTGAGTTTGTTTGCCCTCCACGCGCTATTAAAATCACTCCAGGCAGCATCCCGTTCAATAGCCCCAATGCCAAGGTAGAGAAGGCACCTAAAGAGTTTGAGATAGATATGATCCGCTGCATTTACTGCGGCTTGTGCGAGGAAGTTTGTCCCGAAGAAGCCATTTTCTTGAAGAAAGAGTTCCCTATCATTACTTCCTATGATCGTAAGAGCATGGTGCATAACAAGGAGAAGCTTTACGAAATGGGAGGAGTTACTCCTATGCCGATCAAAAAGTGGGCTAACAAGTAAAATGCTAATCGCTCAAATTTAAGATTGACCGACGAATCATCCCTCTTCATTTTTTCTCAACACAACTCTCAGATGGAAGCACTGTTTTTTTGGATATTCGCAATCGGTATGGTAGGCTCGGCGTTAGCGGTTATTTTTAATCGTAATCCCGTGGCCTGTGCTTTATGCCTTGTTGGCACTTTTGTTTTTTTAGCAGCTCTTTTTATCACCCTTGAGGCCTTCTTCTTAGCCGCCGTGCAGATCATTGTTTATGCTGGTGCAGTGATGGTTTTATTCCTCTTCATCATTATGCTTTTAGACATTAAAGCTGAGAAGAAGAAACCCATCCCATACGGAAAAATAGGATTGGTTATTATATTGTCTCTCATTTTCGGATTCTTCTTTAATATAGTTCTCAACGGCTTACCGAACGGACAAAGCATCTTACACTGGGGCACTGCTTCTACTCAGGACGCTAAGGAAATCGGCATGATTCTCTTTAGTAAGTATATCCTACCCTTTGTTGTGACGGGCGTTTTATTGTTAGTCGCCACCTTAGGTGTGGTTCTTTTGAGCAAACGAGAGGTCTAATGAACTGGCTCACCGAAATCACTTTAAATCACTATCTCGCCCTGAGCGGGATTCTTTTCATGATCGGTATGGCTGGGGTCATGATTCGACGCAGCATATTGGTCATCTATATGTGCTTGGAGCTGATGTTGAATGCGGCTAACCTAGCTCTTGTAGCTTTTAATCGTTTCAGCCCTGCAGCCCGCGATTATGACGGACAGATCATGGTTTTCTTTATCATTACAGTTGCGGCGGCAGAGGTAGCAGTTGGGCTAGCCTTGATTGTATCCCTTTACCGTCTGCGCCAGACTACTAACGTCAATGATCTTAACTCTTTGAAATTCTAGCGTAATGAATTGGATCGTCTTACTTCCTCCTTTAATCGCAGCCGTGCTGATTACCTTAGTTCTGCATCCTTATAAAAAAATCTCAGTTTTTACTTCGATTCTGGCTTGTACTATTTCATTGGGGGGAGCGCTCGCACTTTTTTTTAGCAGCTCAAATGAGGGTCTGAGTTCCTTCGTTTGGGCAGCTGTTCCGGGTTTAAAAATCACTATCGGTGCAATGGGGGATCATCTAGCCGTGCTCATGCTCCTCGTGGTTACTGGAGTGGGGCTTCTCATCCATATCTTCTCCTATGGCTACATGGAACAAGACCCTAGCCTTTCACGCTTCTATGCGAAACTTTCCTTATTCATGTTCTCCATGCTAGGAATTGTCTTAGCGGATAACCTTGTTATGATGTTTATCTTCTGGGAGCTGGTCGGATTAAGCTCTTATCTACTGATCGGATTCTGGTTTCAAAAGCCAAGCGCAGCGGAAGCCGCAAAGAAGGCTTTTATCGTAAACCGCATCGGAGATTTCGGGTTCATGCTCGGCATCCTTGGCACTTGGGCCATCTTCGGTTCTATTCATTTTACTGAATTGAAAGAAATCGTGGCTACATCAGGTGTGCCAGCTGGGTTTAGTTCAGGAATAGTGGCTCTCGTAGCTTTTGGTTTATTTATGGGTTGCATGGGTAAATCCGCTCAAGTTCCCTTGCACGTTTGGCTGCCTGATGCGATGGAAGGCCCCACGCCCGTTTCCGCTTTAATCCATGCTGCGACTATGGTGGCAGCTGGGGTTTACATGCTGTGTCGTGTGTTCTTTATCTTAGAACTAAGCGTCAGCGCACTGGATGTCATCATGTGGATCGGTGCTATTACCTCCATCTTTGCCGCACTGATCGCTCTTCAACAAAGCGACATTAAACGCATTCTAGCCTATTCAACTTTATCCCAACTTGGCTACATGGTCATGGCAGTGGGGATAGGTGCCACCACTGAAGCCATGTTCCATCTAACGACTCATGCATTTTTTAAAGCCCTCCTTTTTCTGGCGGCTGGTTCCGTTATCCATGGCCTCCACCATGAACAAGACATCTGGAAAATGGGTAATTTAAAGAAGTACATGCCGGTTACATTTTGGACGTTCTTAATCGGCACAGCTGCTCTGACAGGGTTCCCATTCCTATCAGGCTTCTTCAGTAAAGAATCCATCCTCTTTGCCGCCTATCACCAAAACATTGTTGTCTTTTCTATTGGTATTTTCACAGCCTTACTCACCGCTTTTTATATGACCCGCCTTGTGGTAGTCGCATTTTTCGGAAAGGAACGAACTCACGAAGTTCATCACGCCCATGAATCACCATTGGTCATGACGGTTCCTCTCATTGTGCTAGCCATACTCTCTTTATTTGGCGGCGTAATCGGAATCGACCACTACATCGGCGAACATAAAGTAGCGCACGAAGCTGGTGGCTTTTATTTTGTGATGGGCTTATCCATTACCTGCTTCCTAGCCGGAACAGCAGGCGCACTCTTTATTTATCTTAAAGCTAAAGCGGAACCTTTTTCACTGCCATTGCTAAGGGACAAATTTTATAGCGATGAAATCTACGAGGCCTGCCTCGTTAAGCCCCAGCAAGTCTTGGCTAAGGCTCTGAGTTGGTTTGACTATTGGGTCGTAGGTGGAGTTTTCGTTCGCTTAACCAGCATCTCTGCCGCGGGAGCAGGGGAGATATTAAGACTTCTACAAGGTGGTAGCCTGCAAGCTTACGTCGTCATGTTTATTCTCGGGGTAGCCTTACTCTGTTATTGGTTTTTAGTGAGGGTGGCTCTATGAATTTTTTAAACTATCTACCCCTTGCCATGGTGGTTTTCCCCGTGCTGGCTTGCTTAGCCATTGCTCTAGGCGCTCCTGTGCGCAAGACCGCTCTTGCCACTGTAGTTTTGAACTTGGCCTTGGTTCTTGTTGTTGCGTGTTTTATTCCCCATACGCAAGGCTATCATTTCGTTACCTCCTTTCCCTGCATCTCGCTCCCTAATTTTTTTGAAATCAACTTAACGCTCGGTGTTGACGGATTGAGCCTAGCCATGATTTTGTTAACCGCCGTGGTTTCCGTAGCTGCGGTAGCGGTTTCACCGCTCAACGTGCGGCGCGAGGCAGAGTTCTACATCTGCGTCCTTCTAATTAGTTGTGGTGCTATGGGAGCCTTTCTCTCACTCGACCTGTTTTTCCTCTACGTCTTTCACGAAGTAGCTTTAATCCCAACCTTTCTTCTCATTGGAATTTGGGGCGGACAGGATAGGAAATTTGCCGCAACGCAGATGACGATATATTTAGCTGCTGGTAGTTTAATTTTACTGGTTGGTATCCTAGGATTCTACTTTGCACTGCCTGAAGGTGCTCGCAGCATGGATCTCCGAGTCATACACGAAATACTAAGTTCTGGCCGGATCCCTGTTGTCATGCAAAATATCATTTACCCATTACTAGTTATGGGTTTTGGTATCTTGATTTCTCTCTTTCCCTTTCACCATTGGGCACCAGCAGGATACGCCGCCGCCCCCGCTCCTGCCGCCATGCTTCATGCGGGCGTATTGAAAAAATTTGGACTTTACGGCTTACTTCGTCTCGTCGTGCCATATCTTCCAGAAGGTGCTCAAACATTTGGTAACATTCTCCTAATACTCCTACTCGTTAACATTCTCTACATCGGACTGGTTACCGTAGCGCAAAAAGAACTAAATCTCATGCTCGGCTTTTCTAGCGTAATGCACATGGGTTACATTTTCTTAGGTCTGGCCAGTGGAACTCCTATTGGATTGACAGGTGCTGTGATCTTGATGGTTTCGCACGGCCTTAGTGCGGCACTACTTTTCGGTCTGGCCTCCGTTATTCGTGAAAAAACAGGCACCACCTTACTTAAAGACATGGGCGGCCTCGCCATTAAGGCACCCATGCTTGCATTCCTCTTTATTACAGGAGCACTAGCATCCATGGGAACGCCAGGACTGGGAAATTTTGCGGGTGAAGTGTTGATCTTCTTCGGTGCATGGAAAGTACATCCTTGGACCACCTTTTTTGCCATCTGGGGCATTGTCATTTCTGCGGTTTATTACCTAAGAGCCGTGCGTAGTATTTTCTTTGGAGAGTTGAAAACCTATCCTACAGAAGTTAAAGATTTTAAGGGATTGGCGGAGACTTGGCCCTATGTCCTTTTAGTTGGAATGCTAGTAGCTATCGGAATCTATCCCGCTTGGTTGATTAAATGGATCGAGCCTAGCATAAACTTAATTACGAATTTATGAGTCTTTTGTTAATGCCAGAAATTCAGTTGCTCATTGTGGCTCTAGCCTTATTGGTTTACGAGGCTTTTGTACCCACAGTTTCCCCTCGTAAGATTGCCTACGCTGCCATGACTGGAGTCGCCTTAGTCCTTATTGGTACATGGTACACCGTCGTCCCCGAGCTTGCTATCTGGAAAGACTTATATCAAGTCGATGCCCTCGCCGTCCTCTTTAAACGCCTTTTCTTAATCACGATCTTTTTTGTCTTGTGGATGAGTTCCGAAACCATCGAAGAACTTCCCCTCGGGCGCTCAGAGTTTCTCATCATCCCTCTATTCACCACAGTCGGGATGATGTTATTGGCATCAGCCATTAATTTCATGACCATCTTTATCGCTTTGGAATTGGTCACTATTTCTTTTTATATCCTAGTAGCCTACCAACGCAACCGTGCCAGCTCGCTCGAAGCAGGTGCTAAATACCTCATTATTGGAGCCCTCTCCACAGGTTTCCTCGTTTATGGGATTGCCTTTATTTACGGATCAGTCGGCAGCACCTCCTTATCTGCCCTAGCCCTCAAACTAGCCGAGGATCCGGTTCACCCCGGCTTCCTCTTCGCCGCCTTACTTATTCTCGTAGGCCTAGGTTTTAAAATGGCAGCTGTTCCCTTCCATGTCTGGACACCCGACGTGTATCAAGGTGCGCCCACACCGATTACGGCCTTTCTAGCCGTAGGCTCGAAGATAGCAGGCTTCGTCATCTTAATCCGCGTCTTTGCTTTTGACGGATTTAAAAATGACTCCATGACTCTTGTTATAGGCTCCGCCCTAGCTCTCATGGCCATGTTAAGCATTCTTTTAGGAAACCTTGCCGCCTTGCCTCAACGCAATTTGAAACGTCTTCTGGGCTATTCTAGCATCAGCCACGCCGGCTTTTTATTAATGGGTGTCAGTTGTCTTAGCGAGCGAGGCATCCAAGCCGTCCTGCTTTACCTCTGCGTTTACAGCATTGCAAGCCTACTGGCTTTTTACCTGATAAATAAACTCTCAGCCTCCCTTGGTGGAGAAGATATTCCCCTCTATGCAGGCCTATCTCAGCGTTCACCTTTATGTGCTTTTGCTTTAACGCTAGCCTTTGTCTCCATGGCAGGCATCCCGCCGTTAGCTGGCTTCGTCGGCAAATTAGGGGTCTTTGCAGCCGTCTGGGAAAAAGGAAACTATACTCTTTTAGCAGTGGGCGTGATTGGAGCGACGATTGGATTATATTACTATCTAAAAATCGTGCGTGAAATGTATTGGCAAGAACCCACCCGCCAAGCGGCTCCAATTGTCCTAGGTCTAGGGAGTAAGTTGCTCATCATCACCCTATCCGCATCCTTAATCATCTTCGGTATCTGGCAAATTCCGCTTTCTCAATTTATTTCCCACGTTTTGGTAAAGTAATTCTTTGAATGCTAAAGCTTGAGCGATCCTGTTCTTTGCGCTATGTTCTATTCATGTCTTTAGTTTCTGAACCTGTGGTTAATTATAAAGTAGGTAACGAAAAACTCGTTAAGCTCTCTGCTAAGGCCGCTTTTAAGGTTTCCACCCTCCTAACCAAACAAGGTCGCGCCCAAGGTGCTTTACGCGTAGCCGTGATGGGCGGCGGTTGCTCGGGCTTACAATACAAAATGGATCTCGTGGACGGCCCAGCCCATCGCGATATCCTCGTGCGTTCCGCTGAGGTCAATGTCGTGGTCGATCCTAAAAGTGCTTTATTCGTCAGTGGTTCTGAAGTTGATTACAGTGACGATCTGCAAAAAGGCGGCTTTAAAGTCACCAATCCCAATGCGCAAGCCCACTGCTCCTGCGGTGAAAGTTTCAGCGCCTAAGGATGAACGCCTTCCAGATTTTTGGGCTAGATCCCACGCCTTGGCTAGATCAAGAGACCCTCAGGGAACGATACCTTCAACTTAGTTCCCAGCTTCACCCTGACGCTGCCCCTTCTGACGATCCCAATTCCTTTACCCAACTCCAAACCGCTTATCAACTGCTCTGCACGGATCGACTACGCGTTCGACTTTTTTTAGAAATTCTGGGGGAAGCTGAACTCCCCACAGTCGGAGCCGTCCCATCGCACCTAGCAGATTTTTTTATGAAAACGGGGGGGCTGATTGCTGCCGCGGACCGTTTGTTAAAGCAACGTGCTGAGGCAGAGAGCTTTTTAGAAAAGGCCTCGCTACAGGCCGAAGCTTTAGAAAAAAGTGATGCCTTACAAAACTTACTCACAGAATTTTTAAGCACCCGTACGCAACTCCAAGGCACGCTCCAAACTGCTAGCCCAAAGGACGTCGATTTGCTTAAGACAATTATTATCGAACTTTCATATTTAGATCGCTGGATTGAACAGGTTCAGGAAAAAATGTTTCTCCTCGTTGATTGATCTTGTTTAGCTAAAAACGACGACATGACTACGGAACCCATCATCGGAATAGACTTAGGCACGACGAACTCTCTTGTCGGCGTGATGGATGCAGGATTTTCCGTTTTAATCCCAGATGCTAATGGACAACGGCTGTTACCCTCCGTCGTGGCTTGGCCTAAGGGCGGGTCAAAGACATTGGTAGGTGCCGAAGCTCGCCGAGTCCGTGCGCAAACACCTGAGCGAGTTCTTAGCTCAGTGAAACGTTTTATGGGAAGACGTTATTCCGATTTAAGTGTGGCGGAAAAAAAACAAGACTATCAATTGGTTGCAGATGAAAAGGGGATGGTAGCCATGAGGGTAGGGGAGTTAACGTTCTCTCCCCAACAAGTAGCCGCCTTTGTTTTGCAGGAATTAAAAGGCAGAGCCGAGCTTTATTTGGAGCGGGAAGTGCATCGAGCCGTCATTACCGTGCCTGCTTACTTTAATGACGCCCAACGTCAGGCCACGAAGGAGGCAGGTGAGTTGGCTGGACTAGAGGTGTTAAGAATCTTGAGCGAACCCACCGCTGCCGCTTTGGCCTATGGGTTAGATCGTCAGGAGACACACACTAAGATAGCTGTTTATGATTTAGGTGGGGGAACCTTTGATCTCTCCATACTAGAGCTGAACGAAGGCGTATTCCAAGTCTTAGCCACTAGCGGAGACACCTTTTTAGGGGGGGATGACATTGATCTAGCTCTCTATGATTTCTTGTGGGGACAGCTCCCAGTTGAACAACAACTAGAAGCTGGCCCTTCAGTCAGGATTCGGCTTAAAGAGGAAGCTGAGTCGGCTAAAATTCGTCTCTCAACGTATGACGAAGTGATCTGCGAAATCCCCTTTCTTATTGGCTCCTATCATTTCAGAGTAATCCTGAGTAGAAGTGGGTTAGAAGAACTAGCGCGTCCTCTGATTGAGCGCACGAGGAGGCATTGCCTGCGCGCTTTGCAGGATGCAGGGCTTAAGCAAGAGGACTTGAATCAGGTCATTCTCGTCGGTGGACAAACGAGGATGCCTTTGGTCAGAGCATTGGTTAAAGACTGGTTTAAGCGTGAACCTCATGTGGGCCTAGATCCTGATGAAGCGGTGGCTAAAGGAGCCGTCATGCAAGCAGGTATCTTAAGTGGTGCGATCGTGGATATGGTCTTGCTTGATGTCACGCCATTGTCTCTCGGGATTGAAACTTTTGGTGGCTTAATGAACGTTATCATCCCACGCAACTCCACCATTCCGACGAAGGCTGGAGAAATGTTTACTAACGCCGTGGATGATCAGCGATCCATGAAAATTTGCGTCCTACAAGGCGAGCGAGAGTTAGCTAAAGATAATTGGAAGCTGGGCGAACTGGATCTGGAGTTCCAGCCAGGGCCGAGAAGTTCAGCTCGTGTGGGGGTGCAGTTTGAGTTGGATGTAAATGGTATCCTCCATGTCCTGGTGCGAGACACCGCTACGGGTCAAGAGAAGCAAGTAGAGATGCGTTCCGTAGTGGACGTGACTGATGAAAAAGTTGAGCAAATGGTTTCAGAATCGGTCGATCACGCCTTAGAGGATATGCAGGAGCGGCGATGGATCGAGACAGAGCAAAAGGCTAAGCGTTTAGCAGAACTCACTAGAAAAGCGTTGCAGCAAACGAGAGCCGAGTTGGAAAAAGCTATCCGACTAAATGTTGAGCAAGCCTTGAGCCATTTAGGTCAGAAGATGCAGCATAAAAACCTCGGCGAGCTTAAACAAGCCATGCAAGATTTAGATCAAGCAAGTAAACCACTAGCAGAGCACCTGATAAATCAAGCTGTTGAAGCCTCGTTACAGCGCAAAGGTCTGCTCTAGGCGGTGCTCCGGGTACACTTTCTGGTCTGTGGAATTTTACGAAAAATCTTCATCTTTTCCCGTGAGAAAATTCGCTTGACAATTTAGACTAGTCTAACTAGTCTAAATTATATGGTAATAAGGGAAGTAGGCACTTTTGAAGCTAAGACGCATTTCTCCTCGCTATTAGACGCTGTGGAGAAGGGAGAGCGTATTTATATTACCCGTCACGGTCAACGCGTGGCGGAGCTCTCACCAGTTATTGAAATCAAAAAGAAACGTGGATTCGGTTGTGGGAAAGGTTCAGGATTTTATATGGCACCTGATTTTGATGAGCCACTCGAAGATTTCAAGGAATACATGTGAGTTACCTCATTGATACCAACGCTTGGATAGGATATTTTGAAGGAAGACAGGATTTCGGAGCCTTGGCGAAGCAAGTCATGCTGGACGAAAAAGTAGATTGCTTCGTGAGCATAGCGAGCATCTGGGAGGCTGCGATCAAGGTGGGTCTCGGCAAATTAAAACTTCCCTACGATCTCGAAAGGGATTTGCCGCGTTTACTGGATGACAACGGATTTGAGCTCATCAATATCGAGTTAGTCGATGCTGTTGCTGCACGGGAATTGGATCGGTTGCATGGCGACCCTATTGATCGGATTCAAGTAATTCAGGCGCGGCGGAGAGGTTGGAAAATCATCAGCCGCGACCCCGTGTTTGATCGTTACGGCCTGTCGCGCGTGTGGTAGGCAGTGAAGGAAGTAGATTATTATTTTCTTATCCTTTTAATAAGGTGGCCACGTGCAAACAATCTCAGCTGGACTTTCTTTGAGAGTTTGCAAGGGTTAAGAACCATAAAAAAACGTGGATTAATTACTAATCTACTCAGCCACTAGTTTATCATTATGCAACTTCTTATCCTTGCCGCAGGTTATGCCACTCGCCTTTATCCTTTAACATTAAATCAACCTAAGCCTCTTTTGCCCGTGGCGGGTCGTCCGATGATTAATCACGTTTTGGATCATTTGAGTGGCATTGGAGGGATCGAACGGGTTCTGGTGGTGACGAACCATAAGTTCATTACGCATTTTGAAGAATGGGCTGCTCGTTACGATAAGAAGGGAGCGTCTTATGATTTTAAAATAATCGATGATGGTTCGACTTCAGATGACGATAAGTTAGGAGCTATCGGGGATATCCATTTGGTGATTGAACGCGAGCAGATCAAGGGGGATTTAATGGTGGTGGCGGGGGATAATCTTTTTGATCAATCCTTAGCCGATTTCGGACGAGCTTGTGCAGAGAAGAAGGGGCCAGTGCTCGGAGTGTATGACGTGAAAGATTGGGAGTTAGTAAAAAAGTATAATAGTATATCCGTCGATTCAGCAGGACAAATCACGCATTTTGAGGAAAAGTCCGCCGAACCTAAAAGTACGCTAACTGGTATTGCTTTGTATTATTACCCAGAAGCAGTCATTCCTTTAATCAAACAATACATAGCCGAGGGCAATAATCCCGATCAGCCTGGGCGCTTGGTGCAATGGCTCTATCCTCGTTTGCCTTTTTACACGTGGGAAGTTCCAGGCACATGGTTCGACATCGGTGGCAAAGAAAGCCTAGCAGAGGCGGATGCGCTGTTTTCACAAAAACTTTCATAGGCTGATTTACCGTCCAGTGGAGTGGTGCGATTAGTAGATGTTAGAATCGGCGCTCACACTTGGTGAAAGAGTTGCGACGGGAGGTAGATGTTGAGGTTGTTGAGAAAAGCGAGCTAGTATCTGTTCCAGATGATTACACACCGAAGCGTTTTATACAATTTTGGAAAAAGTATGGTCAAGCTTGGTTCTAAGCTTGGGTTAAGGCTTTGGATAGCGCTCTGGCTGTGTGGTACAATTGAGATAAGTGCTCAGGATTATTTAGTAATAGTAACCCAAGATGGGAAGACTACGCTGAGAGGTAATGCGGCATTAGTAAATCAAGAGGTTTCTCCCGCTTCGACCTTTAAAGTGGTGTTGAGCTGGGCGGCTTTGGATGCGGGGATCACGAGAGCCGATAGTTTGCGAATGGTTCAGGATGCTCACGTGCCTCGGACCCCGCGCAAGATCACCCTGACCCAAGCCATGTTTTATTCCAGTAACGATTACTTTAAGCAAATGGCGCCATTGATTGGTTATGAACGCTTGCGTGCACAGGTGGAGTCGACAGGGCTTTTTACGCAACCGTTAATAAAAACGTGGTTGGCTCGGGATTTTTCTTTGGTCGAGCGTGGAGGTTTAATGAAAACGACTCCCAGTTCAAACCATGCATGGATGCTGAAGATTGCATCGGGCGACTGGATAAAAAATAAGGAGCTACAAATTGCGCTAGAAAAAACAATGTTTTGGCCTAGTCCGCAGAAGGGGACTAAACTTTTTGGCAAGACGGGGACGATAAAGGGCGCGGTTTGGTTTAATGGATTCGGGAAAACGGCGCACGGTTTAAAAGTAGTCACAGTCTTTATTCCTGGGGAGACGAAGGATAGGCCTCGGGCGATTGGTTTGTTTTACGAGACCTTTGGGCTAAAGTGGGACGAGGTCTTGGCTAAAGAGATGGAGTAGAGAAGCTTTTTCTTGCCAGCTTAGTGGGAGAGGTTACGTTTAATACCTAGGGGAGTCTGCAAGCGCAGGCTGAGAGTTCAGGGCTTAACCTGATGACCCATTGAACCTGATACGGATCATGCCGACGCAGGGAGTGGAGTTTCCACTTTTCTTAAGGTGCGCGGTCTTGATTCTGACAGGTTCAAACAGCCAAAGAATTAACATGATTGCGAAACAGAATACGATCGAAACAAGCAGCACGGAATTGTCCTTCCCTAACTCCGAAAAAATCTACGTGGAAGGAAAACAGACGGGCGTGCGTGTGCCTTTCCGTGAGATTACGTTAAGTCCCACCAAAGCTTACAATGGGCAGATTGAGGTCAATGAACCAGTGCGCGTTTATGATACAAGCGGGCCTTGGACGGATAAGAGTTTTCATGGGGACGTGGAAAAAGGATTGCCTGCTTTACGTGAAGCTTGGGTAAAGGGTAGGGGAGATGTGGAGAGTTACGAGGGTCGGACTCTCCAGCCTATTGATAATGGTTATCTGACGGAAGAGCATGTTCGCTGGGCTCATGAAAAAGGAGGCAGAAACGGCTCACTGCAAAATTTCCAGAAACAACGTCAACCTCTCCGCGCTTCTAAAGGTACGCCCGTCACGCAGCTGCATTACGCACGACAAGGAATCATAACTCCCGAGATGGAGTTTGTGGCGATTCGTGAAAATTCTAAGTTACAGTCCGCTCAAGGACAAATCGAGATGGATGCAAAGGCGGCGCGGAACTCTTTACGTGTGCAACATCCTGGTAATCCTTTCGGAGCCGCCATTCCTAAAGAGATCACTCCTGAATTCGTGCGAGACGAGGTTGCTCGCGGACGTGCTATCATTCCTGCCAACATTAACCATCCTGAGTTAGAGCCGATGATTATAGGTCGCAATTTCTTGGTTAAGATTAATGCGAACATCGGTAATAGTGCCATCACCTCTTCAATTGAGGAAGAGGTAGAAAAAATGCGTTGGGCAACTTTTTGGGGTGCGGATAATGTGATGGATCTCTCAACGGGAAAAAATATTCACGCCACTCGTGAATGGATTATTCGTAATTCTCCAGTGCCTATTGGCACGGTGCCGATTTACCAAGCACTAGAAAAAGTGGGTGGTAAGGCAGAGGATCTTACCTGGGACTTATACCGCGACACATTAATTGAGCAGGCTGAGCAAGGTGTGGATTATTTCACGATCCATGCGGGCGTTTTACTGCGCTTTGTTCCGCTGACGGCAAGGCGCATGACAGGCATCGTGAGCCGTGGTGGTTCGATCATGGCTAAGTGGTGTTTAACCCATCATAAAGAAAACTTCCTTTACACCCATTGGGACGAGATTTGTGAAATCATGGCAGCTTACGATGTGAGCTTTTCCATCGGGGACGGGCTCCGTCCTGGCTCCATCGCAGACGCCAATGACGAGGCTCAGTTCGGTGAACTTGAAGTGCAGGGTGATTTAACCAAACGTGCGTGGGCGCGGGGGGTGCAAGTGATGAATGAAGGGCCAGGCCATGTTCCTATGCACATGATTCAAGAAAACATGGAAAAGCAATTAGAGTGGTGTCATGAGGCACCGTTTTACACTCTCGGACCACTGACCACAGACATAGCCCCTGGCTATGATCATATCACCTCAGGAATCGGAGCGGCGATGATCGGTTGGTATGGCTGCGCCATGTTGTGCTACGTCACGCCAAAGGAGCATCTAGGTTTACCGAATAAAGACGACGTGCGTGAAGGCGTGATCACCTACAAAATAGCGGCTCATGCGGCGGATTTAGCCAAAGGACATCCTGGAGCGCAATATCGGGATAATGCGTTGAGTAAGGCACGCTTTGAGTTCCGTTGGGAAGATCAATTTAATTTAGGCTTAGATCCGCTGAAGGCGCGTGAGTTTCATGATGAAACCTTACCTCAGGACGGAGCTAAGACCGCGCATTTCTGCTCCATGTGCGGCCCGCAGTTTTGTTCCATGAAAATTACGGAAGATGTTCGTAAATATGCAGAGGAGCAAGACCTAGCCGCTGAGGAAGCATTGAAAGCGGGCATGGCAGCGAAATCAAAAGAGTTTATCGAAAAAGGTGGAGAAGTTTATACGTGAGAAAATCCTGAATTGCTGAAACGCTAATTACGTTCTTTTCCTTGTTTTCATTCTTAATGGAAGCATAATTTGTTGATGGAAAGTCTATCCGCGGCTCAAGTCGTTGCTCGCCTCAAAGACAACCTGCCTTTTCGTTTAGTCGATGTGCGGGAGCAGGATGAATGGGACATGTGTCGCTTACCTCAGGCGGAGTTGGTTCCTTTATCAACGTTTACCGAGTCGGCGTTAGCGAAACTTCTACCGTCAGATGAAATTATTTTGTACTGTCACCACGGCGTTCGATCCGAGCGTGCCGGGCTTTATCTTCTATCTAAAAACTTCATCAACGTGAAGCATTTAGCGGGTGGGATCGATTCGTGGTCCTTGGAAGTGGACTCTTCCGTAAAACGCTATTAGCTTAGATATACCTATTATGCCATTGTTCATTGAAACGGTTTACCAGAAGTTACAACGTCATCCGAAACGGATCATTTTCCCTGAAGGAAAAGACCACCGTATTTTACAGGCTGCCGCAGAGTTTGTGCGCCTAAAATTAGGGCCAGCCGTGGTGCTCGGAAAACGGGAAGAGATTGAAGAAATTGCGACTCAACACAGCATATCGCTGCACCATATTTTAATCATTGATCCTGAAGAAGCCTCGGACCTACCGCTCTTCGTGCGCCGCTTAGAATCGCTCCACCGCTACCGTGGAATTAAGGACGCAGATGCTTTAACCATTTTAAAGAATCCTAATTATTTTGCTGCCATGATGTTACAAAACGGTCAGGTGGATGGATTAGTCGCTGGAGCTAGCGAGTTTTCTGGTAACATCTTGCGCCCACTTTTTCAATTAATTAAGCCTTTACCAGATGTGAAAAGTATTTCTAGCTGCATGGTCATGGTGGTGCCGAACTGCTCATATGGTGACGAAGGTGTCTTCTTCTTTGCAGATGCTGGGGTCATCCCTGATCCTACAGTAGAGCAACTGGCGGACATCGCAGTCGAGACAGCCAAACTCCGGCGTCAGCTTACAGGAAAAGTTCCCCGTGTCGCCATGCTTTCGTACTCCACTAAAGGCAGTGCCCAAAATAAGCATACAGATAAAATCATGGCAGCTACGGCCTTAGCTAAACAAAAAGTTAAGGATTTAGACATTCACATTGAAATTGATGGTGAGATGCAAGTGGATGCAGCCTTACTTCCAGAAATAGCTGCGATTAAAGCTCCAGGCAGTATGGTGGCGGGTCATGCGGACGTTCTCATTTTCCCTGACTTAAATTCTGGTAACATCGCCGCTAAGCTCGTGCAGCGCTTAGCCAATGCCACCGCTTACGGTCAAATTCTTATCGGGCTCTCGAAACCCGCCGCAGAACTTTCTCGTGGAGCTTCTATGCATGACATCTTAGGAGTGGCGGCACTGGTCGCTCTGCAAGCCATCGAATATCGTAAGCTCTATCCTGAGCAAGATGCAACTTTTGGGGATTGGAGTCCGCAAGCTTTACGTTCTTAAACGCCTTTGACTCCGTCTAACTTGATCGAATCTCAACCATGCTTAAGAACTATACCACGCCACGTATTTTTATTGCAGCCACTCGCCAAGATGACGGGAAAACGACGACATCCCTTGGCATCGTCTCGGCCTTGCGTAAACGATTTCAGCGTGTGGGCTACATCAAACCCATCGGTCAACGTTATGTGGAGATAGATGGTTTAAAGGTGGATGAAGACTCCGTGTTAATAAACGATACTTACAACCCAGGTGTCCCGCTAGATGCCATGAGCCCTATTGCTGTGGATACCCATTTTACCCGAAACTATCTAGACGCAGCTGATCCCAAGAAACTAGCTAGTACGATAGAGCACGCCTTCAACCGGGCGGCTTGGGAACAAGACTTTGTCGTCATAGAAGGCTCTGGCCATGCGGGTGTGGGTAGCGTTTTCGACATGTCAAATGCTCAAACCGCCCGACTTCTCCACAGTAAAGCTATCATTGTGAGTCAAGGCGGCGTGGGGAGACCTATTGATGAAATTAGTTTAAATCTAGCCCTCTTTGAAAAGTATAAGGTAGAAGTGGTCGGTGTGGTTTTAAATAAAGTTATTTCAGAAAAAATCTCTGAACTTTGGCCTTACGCAGAAAAGGGCTTAAGCCGCTTAGGCTTACCCTTGTTAGGTATTGTGCCGTTGAATCTTGAGTTGCGTAAGCCTACCTTGAATCAAATAGCGGAGGCTCTCAACGGAGAGTTTGTAGCAGGTGATCGCTTTAAGCGGCGTCGGGTGGGAGGCTTCAGTATCGCAACGTCGTCTTCCAGAAATGCCGAGGTTTATTTTGAACCGCACACCGTTTTGATCACGGCTGGCGACCGGGAAGATATGATCCTAGCCATACTTGGCGGAGCAGGTGAGGGTTGTGAGGCCAAGATAGCGGGGGTTGTTTTAACTCAAGGCTATCTGCCACAACCTGGCTTACTAAAGATCATGAAAACGAAACAGGTTCCTTTCATTAGTGTGAAATACGACAGCTTCGCCGTGGCCACTAAAATTAGTCATATGTCAGTTAAAACGGAAATGGGTGATAGTGAAAAAATTGGACTAATTCAAAATTTGATCGAAACTAATGTAGATATAGATCGCATCGTGGCGTCATCTGCGCCCATTCCTTTTTTTAATTAACATTCATTGCTTATGTCAGAACTACTTGAACAAAAAATTGCCGAGGCTATCCGTAACCCGACCAACGTGGGGGAGCTTGCTGCTGCTGACGCTATGGGCACAGCGGGTAGCCCAGGCTGTGGTGACATGCTGAGAATTTGGCTTAAGTTTAAAGAAAACGATGGCGGAGAAAAAGTTATTGATCAAGCCACCTTCCAATCTTTCGGTTGTGAAACAGCCATCGCCGTGGCGAGTTTAGCCACAGAAATGTTACGTGGAAAAACCATCGAACAAGCTCAAAATCTCAGCGGCGCAGATTTGTCCGGCCCGTTGGGTCCGCTACCTCCCATGAAAATTCATTGTGCTAGCCTAGTGGAAGAAGCCTTGAAACAAGCTCTCAGTGGCGGTGCTCAACGTGATCCTAGTCAAACGGTTAAACTCGTTGGAGACCAAGAACATCTTTTAGGAAAAATCCAAGAACAGCGCGGCAGCAAGGCTACGATTAAGTTTATCTAGCGGCGTGCAAAAAGACCCAGATTAAGTATATGAAAGATAATATAACACTAACCCGTGATTGTCAGGCCACTCGTATTCCAAGTGGCGAAAAAATAACCATCCCTGCGGGGACAGAGGCGGGCATCACCCAATCCCTCGGTGGCTCTTACACGATCGTGTGCCCTTTAGGTATGGTGCGCATTGAAGAAGCGGATGCGGACGCTTTAGGTATGGAAATTACAAAGGCGGAAGAATCGGCAGTGCCTGAAGTTCTCGATGCGGCTAGTGCGGAGAAGCTTTGTTGGGAGCGCTTAAAAACGGTTTATGATCCAGAAATACCCGTTAACATCGTGGATTTAGGGTTGGTCTATGACTTAGCTTTAACAGATAAAGAAGATGGTACGCGTAAAGTAGAAGTTAAGATGACCTTGACGGCACCAGGTTGCGGTATGGGACCCACTATTCAAGCCGATGCTCGTAGTAAGGTCATTACGGTTCCAGGTGTTTCTGAGGCGGAAGTTTTTCTAGTCTGGGATCCAGCCTGGAACCAAAATATGATCACGGAAGTTGGTCGTATGAAACTGGGTATGGTTTAGCTACTTATTTTAAGGTATAGGTTTGAGATAGCTGACGGAGGACTCACCATAAGCGGAGGTTTTAGCTAACTCCCAGTGCGGATTGTTTTCCCAACGGTTACGACTGTCGTGTTCCCAGACAAGTAGGCCTTCTGGCGCAATCCATTGACGCAGACTTACGACGACGGGATCGTTGGATAAGTTATGCACTCCTTTGGTGTAGGGAGGGTCGGCCAAAATGATGTCATATAGCTGGCTGTTTATTTGTTCGAGAAAGGTCTCGACGCTGCGATTAATGATCTGACCTTGTAGTTTACAATAGGTTAAGTTCTCTTGAATGGTCGAGGTGCTGACCCGGTCTTTTTCTACAAAAATAACCTGCTCAGCACCACGGCTGAGAGCCTCGATTCCTAGGGAGCCAGTACCTGCGTAGAGGTCGAGTAGCTTCGCTCCAGGAACCCTATCTCCGAGACTGGAGAAGATGGCCTGTTTTACTTTATCTTGGGTAGGGCGTGAGGAAAAATCCCGGTGAACTTTCAACCACATACCTCCCGCACTGCCTGAGGTGACGCGGATACGCCCAGGTCCCGTTGGTTTTTTCATAGGGCGGGAGTTAGGTTTGAGGGGCTGAGAGAAGCCTGATCTGTTGGCTCTAAGGTGGATGGGGAGAGGGAAAGCTTCTCGCTTAAATTACTTTGAGGGTCATCAAAGGTGCCGCTAATTTTAAAGGTTACGGTGCGAGCGCCGTTTTCGCGCTTGCCGAATTTTGCTTCAGCACTGGGTGGTATTTGTGCCGCCAGTTCTGGGGAGAGGATTAAAAGAACATCAAAGTCTAAACTGCGGTCAAAGCCCATAGAGCCCGTAGCAGTGAGGGTGAGGTCGGGGGATTTAGCTTCGAGTTCGTAGAAGGTTGTTTTTTGCTCGGCTACTTTAAAGGAGCCGCGGATGGAGTCGAATTGGGTGTAGCGAAGTTGCGGGAGATTGAGCATGAGTCCGAGTTTATCGAGAGCGACTATGCCCGTCAGCTTGGCTTGGCCTACTTCAATTGTGCCAGTGCCTTGCATGAGGAGAGGCTCGTTTAAGTCACCGGTAATTTGGGTATTTAGTTTAAGTTGGCCTTGAATGAATTCGGCATTGCCTTGGGAGGCTTTGAGCAGACTGGAGAGGTTTACATTGTCCATGACAAGGTCGATCAGAAAGTTTGGCCCACCAATGCCTGTATTGATCTGAGCGGTGCCGTGGCAATTCCCCCCATGAACGCTGCCGCTTAGTTTCGGTAATTTTAGGACGGAGTCGGCGAAGTCGAAAGAGGATTTGAGCTGAGTGAGTTGGAAATAGGGGCCAAGCAGCAGTGTCTTGATGGTTATGTTTCCTTGAGCATCATTTTTAGAGGCAATAAATTTTAGCTGTCCATTGATATCGACTCCCTGAGCTTCGATTAGGGTTAGCTGTTTAGAATCTTGGACAAGGATTCGCCCGTTCTCTAGGGCAAGGTTATCAAGTAAAATATTAAATCGAAAGATGCCCGTCTTAAACATCATCTCAGGCTTAGCCGCCGTGGGATCTTGAGGTAAGGTCCATCGGCCTTCTTTACTTTGCTCGAAGGTGATCGTGGGTGAGTTGATCCGTACGGTTTTAACTTCGATGGTGTTCTTGAGGAGACTTAGAGGCGCATATTCTAAGACGACGTGTTTCAACGAGCCGAGTTCACGGGCGGGTTCCTCTCGAGAAAAAAGCTTAGCTTCTTTAACCTTAAGGCCCGAGAGGAGATTGATCTGAGCGTGGTCAAACTCTAAGCGTGTAAAAAAACGTTCGCTCACAATTTTACGAATCTTCTCGCCCATACGTGGACTATTTAGGTAATAGTGAGCCCAGCCGATCGCTCCTGCCAAAGACAAGAACAGGCCAAGAGCTAGTAAAGCTGCTATTCGTTTAACTAAATTCATTCTATTATGATTCCATTGAAGCCTGCCATTACTATCATTTTAAATCCAGCTGCCAAGGGAGATCGTGCGGGAAAACTTATTCGTACATTACAGGAGATATTTCCAGAGGCCGATTTACTAACCACGAAACGAGCTGGACACGCCCAGGATCTGGCTCGGCAAGCTTCGGAGCGTGGGGATGATATAATTATTGCGGCAGGTGGTGACGGCACTATCAACGAAGTTGTTAACGGCATGAGGGGAAGTAAGTCTGCCCTCGGGATATTACCTGTAGGTTCGGTCAATGTCTTTGCCATGGAGCTTGGCATCCCATCTAAAATAGAAAAAGCCATTGAGATCATACGCAGTGGTCACGTCATGCCACTTGACTTAGCTGAAGCCAACGGGCGCTCATTTGTTCAACTTGCAGGTGTCGGCTTCGACGCCCAAACGGTCAAGCATACGGATCGGGGCTTTAAGAATGCGTTAGGGCCCTTAAGTTACGTCGTTACTGCAGCTCAGCTTGCTTCCCAAAAGCCTCCCATCTTAACGGTAGTGGCTGAGGGTCAAAAAACAACTGAGTGCAGTTTTATGTTAGTGGGTAATGGGCGTTACTATGGCGGTCCTTTTCAATTCTTTCCCGAAGCTAGTATGACGGATGGGTTGCTTGATGTTTGTTTGTTTAAGAATTTAACCCACATCGATTTAATTCGCTATTTTCAGGGAATTATCAGTGGCAGCCATATTCGCTTCAAAGATGTAGTCTATTTTAAGTCAGCCAAGATTAACGTGACGGCTAATAGAGAAGTCCCTGTTGAAGTGGATGGAGAGTTGCACGGGGAGGTGCCTGTTACCTTCACCATTAAAAAGGGCGAGCTGAATGTTTTAGTTCCGAAGACCTAGAGTGCTTTCCCGTTTTCCGCTACCTTATTCGACAGCAACTGCAAGCTAAGGAGATTCAGGGATTGCGTTTACTCGGTTTTTTAGGAGCAACGATAATGGTAGCTTTGATCGCACCAGTTTCTTTAGGATCCGAGAATCGAATTGAGGCGGGAAGTTCAATCTTCGTGGTGAACGTGTAGGTGCCAGGGTTATCAATTCCTTCTAAATTAATAGGAGTGGTTTGCAGACGGCGGTCTGCTTCACTACGCATGTCTTTAATGAGGACGGAAATAATGCTTGGTTCGTATAAAATGGATTCCACATGAAGGTCGGAAGCTAGGCCATTTAGTGGGCTTTCAGGTTTTAAATCCATCACACGTGCTTGATGTAATTGCACCTGAAAATTTTCGGGTTCGTAGCGTGTTACTTCCCAGCTTTCAGGAGCACCTTTCAACATTTCCTTAGCCAGAATAATGGTGCTAGTTGACTCACTGTAGCCTTTTAAATCTAACACGATGCTTAGGCCCGTGGAAGACTTAGCTCCTTGATTTTCTGGAACACGCACATAAACACGAGCGGAGGAGGCCTCGATGCGTTCCACATAAAGGTTATCAGGCACGTTAGTTAAATTGATCGGAACATCTAGGAGCATGATCGTGGTCTTAGTGTCAGCTGCTCTGGACTTTTCGATGAATTTAAGCGTGGGAACGGCAATGAGCGTGATAACTATGGAGAGCATCCAAAGGGCTAAAGAAATTTTTCCGCGTTTAAGAAAGTTAGAGCTTGGGGATTGTTGTTTAAGAATTTCGCCAAGTTTAGCTTCGAGGCGTTCAGGACTCTTTAAGCTAATTTCTTCAATGACGCCTTCCGAAGCGTAACTAAGCGTGCCGCGTTCTTCGGAGACTATAAAGATATCCGCATCGCACTTTTCTGAGAGACCTAGAGCCGCAAGGTGACGTGTCCCCCAGCCTTCAGGTGGGTTTTCTAAACTGCTCAGCGGCAAGACGGCTCCTACGTGGGTAATGCGATCTCCTTCGATGATAATGGCGCCATCATGACGAGGAGACTGTGGATTTAATAAAGAAACAAGGAGTGAATGAGTCAAACGCGCATCGTAAGTTTCTCCTCCACTGATGAGAGACTTAAGTTCTACCCGACCCTGAAAAACAAGTAAGGCGCCAGTGCGTTTCAAGCACATTTCAGGTAAGGCTTGGCAGAGATGCACGATCAATTCATCCGAGCTTGGGCGCTGATGCCCTAAGAAACTAAAGAGCCGGGCGTCCTCGTAGGCGCGACGTATTTCTGGCAGAAAACTCAGGAGCAATAACACGACCATAGGCACGGCGAGAGAAGTTGTTAAAATGCGGGTAAGAGGAAAATCCAGATAACTAATAACCCAAATAAAAAGTCCAATTCCCATGAGCGTGAATGAAATACGTTGGAGTTTTCTATTGGCAACGAACCACGCCATGAGGAGGCGCAAGATGACCGTGAAGCAAAGTGCATCAACGAGAGTTTGCCAATCAAGCTTCATAAAGATTAATGGAACACTTCAAAAGAACATTTGGCAAGCAAAGCGTTACGTTTAAGACGTTTACAGTGCCGTTTGCAGCAAGGCAACTTTGATAGAGGTCGAAAAAAAGTTTCTGGCTTCGTGTCAGAATACACCTAGATTATAGAGCATGAAAATTGGTGTGGCTCTAGGTTCTAATTTAGGAGACTCCCTTTCTGAATTGACGGAGGCTCGTATTTTTTTAAAAGGGCTGAGTCCCCACTATTTTATAGCTTCGTCTAATTATTCTAGCAGTCCTGTAGATTGCGCTCCTGAATCTAATGTTTTCATCAATGCCGTGGTGGAGATCGAGTTTTCAGATGGCTTACTTTATTTGTTAGAAAAATTACAAGCTTATGAGTCAGAAAGAGGTCGTCTTGTCGTGCGGGAACGGAATAGTCCCAGACCCATTGATCTGGATATACTTTATGCGGCAGATTTAGTCATGCACACAGCGCGCTTAACTCTACCGCATCCGCGTTGGAGTGATCGTCTTTTTGTCTTAGATCCCTTGGCGGAAATATGTCCAGAACTGGTGATACCTCATCAAACCAAAACGGTGCGAGTTCTCCTTGAAGAGTTACGATCACAAGCCCACGATCAGTCATGTCACAAAATCGTGTAAGCGTTGAACAGATTCGTCATTGGCAGGAGGCTCGACCCATCTTGGCGATCACGGCCTACGATTATCCCATTGCGCGGCATCTGGATGAGGCGGGGGCGGATATTTTACATGTCGGTGATTCGTTAGGCATGGTGGTGTTAGGCATGGAGAATACGACAGGAGTGACTATGAGTGATATGCTTAGGGCTACACAGTCGGTGGCGCGTGCGCGGAAGCGGGCGCTTATTACGGCGGATTTACCTTACCAAAGTTACCGAACCGTAGGGGAGGCAGTGCAGAATTCTCGGCTACTGATTGAAGCTGGTGCGGATGCGGTAAAGATGGAGGGTGGTGAAGAGATTGCCCTGCAAACGCTAGCGGTGAGGGAGGCAGGCATTGAGCTGCAAGGACACCTTGGAATGTTGCCTCAACATATTATAGAGGAGGGTGGCTATAAGAAAAAAGGAAGGGTGGAAGAAGAGATTCTACGCCTTCTACGTGATGCAAATTTCCTGCAAAGTGCTGGAGCTTTTTCTATTATCTTGGAGGCGGTGGTGAGTGAGGTGGCGGAACGGATTACACGTGAGCTTATCATACCTACGATTGGTATTGCCTCGGGGAATGGAACGAGTGGACAGATTCAGGTTTGCACGGATTTACTGGGATTGACGCCGTGGTGGAAGTTTCCTCACGTGAAACCGATGGCGCAGTTGGGTGCGGATATTCAAACCGCAGTGGATCGTTATAGAAAAAATTTAACGTAAGGGTGTGACTGCAGTGGGCTGAATGGGTTGTGCTTTTTTAGCAAAGGTATTTCGCACATAGGTTGCGACAGCGGCCACTTCGGTGTCAGTTAAAGTAGAGTGTCCAGGCATAATTCCGTCGATTTTTTGTCCATTGATTTTACTGATACCGCGTTGACCCTTGAGGATTATTTTTATTAAGTGATCAGGTGATTTTTTTACGATTTCTGAGTTCATGAGTGAAGGAACAATTTCGGATCCCTCCCCGGCATAGTGGCACAGGGCACAGCTTTGAGTGTAGACCTCCTCTCCCTTGTGTAAAAGAGTATTAAGATCAAGAGGGGCTGATGTTAGTGACGGAGTGGTTTGTAGGACGGAAGGGCCACAGGCAATGAGTGTTAAGGTCATTAGACCCAGTGCGACTTGCAAAATGGGGGAGCTCGTTCTAAAGTAGGGAATGCGTTTCATCTGTATATTGTTTTTATCCTTAACATTATTCGCTTCTCTTGAAGTTAGTGGCGAGGTCATTCGTTCGGAAAAACATTCTTTTAAAGTTGAAAGTCTGGTCGAAGGTTTACAGAAACCGTGGGGTTTGGTGAAGTTGCCTGATGGTCGGTTTCTCGTCACGGAAAAAGTAGGTAGAGTGCGCATTATTGAGGAGGGTAAGTTGCTAGACGCTGCTGTGGCTAATATTCCCACCGTCAATGCAAATGGACAGGGGGGTCTGTTAGATATTGAGCTGCACCCTGATTATAAAAATAATGGTTGGATTTATTTAGCGTTTTCCAAGCCTAGCGGAACGGGTGCTTTTACGAGTATTGTGCGTGGTCGATTACGGGATCACGCTTTCGTAGATAAAGAAACTGTTTACGAGCCGCCTGTGGAAGACTACACGCAAGGAGGCAATCATTTCGGGTGTAGAATGGAATTTGATCTGAATAATTATTTATACTTTTCTATCGGCGATCGTGGGGATACGACAAAACCTGAGAATCGTGCTCAAAAATTAACGCATGCGGCTGGAAAGACTCATCGTATTCATGATGATGGAAAAATACCGAAGGATAATCCCTTTGTTGACGTCAAGGGTGCTAGGCCATCCATTTGGTCTTATGGAAATCGTAACGCTCAGGGGCTGAAATTCCAGCCAAGCACGGGACTCTTATGGGAGACGGAGCACGGGCCGAGAGGGGGAGATGAATTGAATATTATTCGGAAAGGTTTGAACTATGGCTGGCCGATCATTACTTACGGGTTGAATTATAGCGGAACAACTATTACTGAGATTACGGAGAAAGAGGGTATGGAGCAGCCTGTGATTTATTGGACACCATCAATTGCGGTTTCAGGCATGGATTTTTATGAGGGTGCTAAATTTCCGAATTGGAAAGGAGATATTTTTATCGGTGCATTAGCGCACCAGAAATTAGTGCGTGTGGTTGTGGATAAAGATAACCGTGTAACTCATCAAGAAATGCTGTTGGAAAAAAGTGGGCGCATTCGAGATGTTCGTTGTTTCGATGACGGTTTTATTTACGTGATCTATGATGAGCCTGGTAAAATAGTACGACTGGTTCCTGAGTAGATTAGGCAGAGCTTCTCACCAGACCCAGCTTAGGCCACCGTTGAAGGATCGCTCAGGTGCTGGCCAGAAGACACGTTGATCTTGGCCTCGCGCATTGCCAGTAACGGAAATGTCGATTATAGAATTTTCATCAGTCACATTTTCAATTTCAAAAAAAATATGGAAGCCCTTCGCTTTCCCATAGCCTACTCGCAAGTTCATGGAAAAACTGGGGTCACTTTTTAAAGTGTTTGCGTAATCAGCGTAGGTGCTGGCGGGCTGGCCTAGCCAAGAGGCACCGGCGAAAAATCCGCTGGAGTGTTGATAATTCAATTTGCATTGGAGCATGAATTCAGGAATTCCCGGGAGTTGATTATTTTGGTAAAGGGAATCATTTGTAAGATAAAATGAATTCCAAGTGCTCGTTGGTGACAAAACGAGGGAGTGTTCTGGAAGATCACTGGCTTCGTGGATCAGTTCCCAATCGAGACCAGCTTCGACTCCCTGATGAGTGGATCGGGGTGTATTACGCGTTTCATTCAGTCCGGAGCCAGGGAAGGTCTCGCTGATTAGAAACTCGTTTTTTAGCCAAGAATGGTAGTAAGCTAAATCCCATTTTAAAGAGCCTGAGTTACCACGCGTGCCTATTTCCGTGGTGATCGCTTGTTGCGCTTTTTGAGATATAAAACGGGGGGAGCCACTTTGATAGAGATCGCCGTGGGTGGGGGCTTCTGTTGATTGGGATAAGTTCCAGTAAAGTTGGGAAGTGGCGTTCAGCTCATAAAGTAGGCCTGTGGATGGGGAGATGGTGGTGTAATCTACGCTATCTTTCGTTAGTGCCTCACCAATTAGTGCGAGATGATCCGTAACACTGCGTTTTGCGTAGCCCAGTTGAAGCGAGGTAATCCATGAGAGTTGTTGGTTAATTTTATAACGGTTCTGGATAAAGAGGTCGGCATTGAGCCACTCCTTATCGGCGTCATCAAGGAGTCCGCCCCGTGCGCCATCAAGCAGGTTTTCATAGCTACGCTCGTTACTCCATGCGTAAGTGGGGGTGAAGGTTAGAGAGAAATGATTTTCATTTTCACCAAGAAGTGAGTCGGCGCCATAGTGGATGCGTAGTCCTGTGTCTTGGTAATTTTTTGTAAAAACTTGATTGCGCGGGTTATCAATTTCGGCAAAAGAGTACCAGACTCCAACATTTAAATTCTGATCAGGGTCTTGAAAGTTAAATTGATTGGCTAGGCGGTTCCAGCTTACCTCATCACGCCAGCCAGCTAAACGACGGTTGAATAAGGGGTTCGGGCTGGATGCGGCTTGCGTGGGATCCGTATTTTTTTGTCTTTTCGTGAGGGCACCTGGTAGTTCTTCGTCACTTTGGACACGAGTGAAGGTGATGCGATTTTCTAATTCATCAGAAATTTTCCAACCGAGATTGAAATTGAAATGTTGGCGATTAAGTTGGCTCTGCTCGCGGAAGCCATCTTGGATTTGATTATCTACCGAGACGAAAACATCGAAGGGCGCCGCATCCCAGCCAGAGGAGGCGTGTTGTTTCCAATATCCAAAGCTACCGAATTCTGTGCGCAGCAACGAAGCATTTTGATCTAGGCCTTTTTTTGAAATAAAATCTATGGAGCCACCGAGATTGTTTGTGGCCGTAGCGACACTGTGAGCACTGCGGACAACACGGATCTGGGCGAGGGCTAAAGGCTCAATGGCCGTCAGGTAATCGAAGTCAGCGTCAGCGGCGTTTAAGGGCAGCCCATTAAGTTGTAGGGCAATGCCACGAACGTCAGCACTGCGAGCGATACCACTGCCTCTTATGGATAGACGAGTCTGGGAGCTTTGATTACGTGAGCTGGCGGTGACTCCGGGTAGGTCGAGTAAGCTTTTCGCCAAGGTGCTGCTCGCTTGTTGATTAATGAAGTCAAGTTCACGAAGGGACAATGCGCCTGCGACTGTGGTGGCCACAGTGTCAGGTCGCTTTGCTAGCACAAGAACTTCAGGCACGGTGCTAAGTGAGAGTTGGCTAGATAAGAGTAATAAACAGAACCCGAAGAAGCAGCGGTTCATAAAAAATGTTCTAATGACTCCAACCCCAGATACCGATGATGAAAATAAGGAGCAGGACTAAGGCGGTTAGCCACCAGATGGGGTGTAACTTATTCTTAGGTGAGCCGTTGCCGAATTCTTCTTGAACGAAGTTGTTATAATCGAACGATTCATCAGGTAAATCGAGGCCATCGGAGTTAGTTGTTTCCTCTTCTTTCCAACCTGAGAGGTGGTCAGCGCCGCAGTAAGGGCAAGCCTTGTAACCCTCGGGGACAAACTCACCGCAGGAAGGGCATTCTCCAGGAGGACGAAACATAAAAATGAGGTGATTTTAAAAACTAGCGTAAAATAAAAAAACCAGAATCCATGGCACACAAGGTCATGGTGCCGTTGCTGCCTTTCGGCCCTGGCGGGGTTCGCAAGCCTTAAAAATCCACGGATTCTGGCGTAATTAAAAATTACTTGTTAAAGAGTGACGGCGCAAGTGAAAATATGTTGAGGCTTTGAGCCTTGGTTGTTTATGTCTCTACTGCGTCACCGATTTCAATTCCGAGGTTTCTGGCAAGGCGTGTGGCATCTGAGGGTAAGGTTTTTTTCTTACCGAGAATTTGATCAAAGTCGCGTAGTTGCATCTTACCCTGCACGAGACCAACCATGCTCCCCGTTTCTCCGTGCATAAGGCCGAGCACGGCAAACTCGCCCATGCGCGTTGCCAGTAAACGGTCATAATGCGTAGGTACTCCACCGCGCTGGACATGGCCTAGAACGGTCAGGCGCACTTCTTGTTGAAATTTACCTTTACTGTTGTCTTCCAGACGTTTCATGAAATCAGCACCTGAGCAGACCCCCTCAGCGACAATGATTACACTATTGTTATGCTTACGCTCCATCCTTCGGTTTAAGCTCGTGATGATGCTATCCATGTTATAACGATATTCGGGAATAACGGCTACTTGGGAACCGGTCGTCACCGTGCTCATCAGGGCTAGGTAGCCGCAGCTGCGTCCCATGACTTCGATGACAAAACAACGCCGATGTGAGGCGGCGGTAGCCTTAACCATATCAACGAGATGGATGATGGTGTTCAAGGCCGTGTCTACCCCGATCCCGATGTCCGTGCCATAGATGTCGTTATCGATCGTGCCTGGTAATCCTAGCACGGGAAAGCCAAGTTCATTAATTTTCTGGGCTCCAGTTAGTGAGCCGTCGCCTCCAATGACAATCAAGGCATCAATCTTTTGCTCGCGCAACGTACGCACCGCTTCGGCTGGGCCGTTGTCTTCACGCATTTTGGCGCAACGACTGGTAGAAAGAAACGTGCCAGAGTCACGAATTTTACCACTGACTTGGAGAGCGCCCAAAGGTAGGAATTCGTTATCAAAAATGCCCTGATAGCCGTTTTCAATACCGATAATCTCTAAGCCGTTACTTAGTCCAGTGCGCGTTATAGCACGGACGGCCGGGTTCATGCCTGGGGAATCTCCGCCTGATGTAAGAACAGCTATACGTTTGATCACGTAGTAACCGTACGTGTCTAACGACGAGAGGCAATCACTTTTTAGGGGGGATTGAAACATTAGCTGTCTTAGAAATACTTGAACGCAACCGTTTTATATCTTCCCAGCTTTTCTGAGTTCATTTAACCTTAGTTATGCGTGTACTTTTTTTAGGAGATGTGGTGGGAGAAGCAGGTCGTGACGCGGTTAGGGCGGCTATCCCAGAATTGATTGCGGAAAGAGCACCAGACTTTATTGTGGTCAATGGGGAGAATGCGGCGGGTGGTAACGGCATTACCCCGCGCATTACTTATGATTTATTGAGAGCTAAGGTGGACGTAATTACCTTAGGAGACCATTGCTGGGATCAGCGAGAAATTTACTCTTTTTTCGAGGAAGAGCCGAGACTCATACGACCCATTAATTTCCCTGCTGGTTGCCCGGGTCAAGGTTCTGTGGTGGTCTCAGGTAATGGTAAAAAGTTAGGCGTCCTCAACGCTTTAGGCCGCACCTTTATGCCCATTCAAGCCGAACACCCGCTTCCTGTCTTAGAAGCTGAAATTAAGAAAATGCGAGAAGAGACTAAATGTATCCTGCTTGATTTTCATTGTGAAGCTACCTCTGAAAAAATCTGTGTGGGACACTCACTCGACGGCAGCATCTCCGCCATGGTGGGCACTCACACCCATGTGCAAACGGCTGACGATAAAATTCTAATGGGCGGTACGGCTTATATAACAGATGTAGGTTTTTGTGGCGGACATGACTCCGTTATCGGACGAGATAAGTATGCCATCATGCAGCGTTATCGGAATCAAATGCCCATCCGAATGGCTATCTCCGCAGCGCAGTTACAGGTGGACGGTGTCTGCATAGACATTGATGAAGAAACGGGTAAAGCTACTGCGATTGAGCGTATCCAGATGGTCGTTGATCTTTCGTTGCTAGAGGATGATAAAAGCTAGAGCTTACCTTCCTATGTCCACTGCGCTCACAGTCACAGCTTTGACTCAACAGATCCGCCATCTGTTAGAGTCCAGCTTTTCTTCCGTGCAGGTGCGTGGCGAAATATCCAACTTTAGACGACAAAGTTCAGGTCATATCTATTTCACTCTCAAGGATGCGGACGCTCAGATTAAGGCAGTATTTTTTCGCGGAGATGTGCGCGGGTTGAAGTTCACACCGACAGATGGACTGAGCGTGGTTGTGTTCGGTGAGTTAACTGTTTACAACGTGCGGGGAGAATATCAAATCCGGGTCACCCGCATGATTCCTGAAGGTAAGGGAACGCTGCAGGAACAGTTTGAGGCATTGAAGAGAAAGTTATTTGAAGAAGGGCTGTTTGAAGAGACGCGTAAAAAAGCCCTGCCTTTCTTTCCTCAAAAAATAGCCATCGTCACATCACCTACGGGCGCCGCTCTCCGTGATTTTTTGCAAATCTTAGGCCGACGCTGCCCTCGCATGCTTGTGCAAGTCTTCGGATCCAAAGTGCAAGGCCAGGGAGCGGCGGCGGAGATTACGGCGGCCGTGCTGGAACTCAATCGATTGGCTGAAGTTGACGTAATTATTTTGGCGCGTGGTGGCGGAAGCATCGAAGATTTATGGGCATTTAATGATGAAGACTTGGCGCAAGCCATCGCCACATCCACCATCCCGATCATTTCGGCGGTGGGTCATGAAATTGATTTTACCATCGCCGATTTCGTGGCGGATCTGCGCGCACCCACTCCATCAGCAGCGGCGGAGCTTGTTAGCACCTCGGATGATGAGTGGCGCGGGAATTTACTGACCACCAAGCGAACTCTTAGGAAGGAAGTCGCCACGCAAATGGAAAATCAACGGTGGACCTTGAACCAACTACGGGATCACTATGTTTTTAAAGAACCCGTTCGGGTGGTTGAGCAATGGTTCCAACGGGTAGATGACCTGCGAGACCGTTTGCAGCGCGGGCTCCTCGTCCGACGTGAACAGATGAGGGAGTGTGTGAGTAATCTGGGGCGACGTTGGCAGGCGGTGGATCCGAATCGCCGTTTCGTGCAGTTGAGGCTCTTATTAAAAGCGCAAGAAGATCAACTCCGACTCCTTTCGCCTGCGAGAACCTTGCAACGTGGTTACACCCTCACTGTAGATAAGGAAGGGCAACTTATCAGAAGTCGGCAGGAAGCAGAGGAAAGGCAACATCTAAAAATCCGCTTTGCCGATGGTGACTTGCCTGTGGTGGTGGAGAAGTAGTGCGTCGTCTTTTAAAGATTTGGGTAAATGCCATGGGATACTCAATTACAAAGCAACACACATCGAATAGCCGACGTATGTGGAATGCGGCTTCAATCAGATCTCGGCAAGCGAGTCCGTGCGAGAATACTTAAGCAAATAGCCTTTTTAATGTTCAAAACAGCCATCTTAAACAGCGGGTCTAACGAAGTGTAGCATTAGCTATACGTTAAGACTTAGAAACAAAGTATAACGCTTTAACTCTTCTTTTTAACCTATATGAACAGTCGTCACCTTCTTTCCTAGCTTCACAAACAAACTATAAAGTAATATACTTTGTTTTATGGTATTAAAAAGAAAGGATGGTTGTGCCAGATAATCATGGCCGTCTTGGTTCTTACCTACGCAGCAGCGTCGGTGGTGAGGTGCATCAAGCTTTTCTGCACCGCCTTTGCCGCCGCAGCCGGCTGTAAATCTAGAACTTTTACAAGAACTTTTATCCAAGGCTAATCAGGCTCTAGGCAAACTCGATGCTGTGGCTGATATTCTGCCAGAAAGCAATCTGCTCCTCTACTATTATGTGCGGAAAGAGGCCGTGCTGTCATCCCAGATCGAAGGAACCCAATCTTCACTAGCTGACTTATTGCTGTATGAAAGCGATGAAGTGCCTAGTGTGCCAGTGGATGATGTGGGGGAAGTCTCATCCTATGTTGAGGCCCTTGAACATGGGCTCAGGCGTGCGAAAGAAGGTTTTCCTGTCTCTCTGCGGCCCATCAGGGAGATGCATGGCATTCTTCTCTCCAAAGGACGTGGCAGCAACAAACAACCTGGAGAATTCCGCATATCGCAAAACTGGATTGGCGGGTCACGCCCTAGCAACGCCGTATATGTTCCGCCACCACCAGATTATTTGCCGGACTGCCTAAGTGAGTTTGAGAAATACCTTCATCTGGAAAAAAGGCCTTATACCTCCTAATCGATGCGGGGCTACTGCACGCACAGTTTGAAACTATTCACCCATTCCTTGATGGCAACGGGTGAATCGGCCGTTAATTAATCACCTTTTTTTTGATGATGATGGGTGATCTGCGGCAACCGAATCTGTATCTTAGCCTGTTCTTTAAAAATAATCGCCAAGATTATTACGAACGTCTTAGTGCCGTTCGTGCGGTGGGTGATTGGGAGGGCTGGTCAGATTTTTTTTGACAGGTGTCGTTGAAACCACCACTCAAGTTGTGTAAACTAGTCTAGACGTTTCCAGCTTGTTTAGGAAAGATCAGGAAAATATCACCACGCTAAAACGAGCCGGTTTTACGGCGAGGCAGGTGCATGAACAACTTAAAAGGAAAGCTATTGCAAACGCCACCAGCATGGCCTCTGCCCTTGAGGTTATTGTTCCCACCGCCCGTGCTGCTTTAAACAACCTGAAAGCGGTGGGAGTTGTAAAGGAAATCAAGGGGTCTGGAAAAGAGCGGCTCTACATTTACACTGAGTTGATCGACCTTTTGGATAAAGGTGCGGAACCCATTAGTTTAAAGAAGATGTGAGTGGCGAATAATAAAGGACAGGAAAATAGAAGGGGAAGGGGATTAATTTCCTTTGGAAATTACTGCTTGAAGAGCCTTTGGCTTTATTAAGGGAGTGTCCTTGCGGACAGTGCAGACGAACCACGGTTCGAATCTATGTTAGCCTCTCGTTGCCACGAGAACCGCCGAATCCTATTTGGCGGGCAGGGGGGGATTCGAACCCCCGGTACATTGCTGTACACACGCTTTCCAAGCGTGCGCAATCGACCACTCTGCCACCTGCCCCGAATGGAAATAAGAACGTAGCGAAGGTTTTTCTTTTGGGCTAGAAGAAAATGAAGGTCGTTTTCCTCCTTAACTTATCCAGTGCCCAATACTTAATTTAACGTGGTAAAAGTCTGATTTCGTTCTAAGTTATTAGTATGGAAACGATATCATCATCCTCGCTCCGGGAGTTGGATCAAGCTCATCAAATTCATCCCTTCACCAATCACACGGAAATGCACGCTGAGGGCACTCACGTCATTGAATCGGCTGATGGATGTTATGTGGTTGATGACAAAGGGCGAAAACTCTTGGACGGTCTTGCAGGACTCTGGTGTGTGAATGTCGGCTATAACCGCAAGGAAATTATCGATGCGGTGAATAAGCAGATGCATAAGCTTTGTTATTATCCTTCTTTTTTTAATAGCACAACGGAACCAGCTATTCTACTAGCGGATCGCTTGGCTCAGCTTGCACCTAGCCATTTGAATCATGTGGTCTTTAGTAATTCTGGATCTGAGGCAAATGAGACGGCTCTTAAAATCATCCGCAGTTACCATAAGTTAAAAGGTCAGTCCAAGCGCACAAAAATCATGACGCGTGAGTTTGCTTATCACGGGGTAACGCTCGCCACGACGAGTATGACGGGATTACCTAGTTGCACCGCTCCGTTTGATTTACCTATGGCAGGTTTCCTTCATGCCCCGGCTCCTCACGCCTACGTGGCGCAGACGCAGATGAGTAAAGAAGAGTATGGACAATGGTGTGTGCAGGCGACGGAGCAGCTCATTTTAAAGGAAGGTGCTGATACGATTGCGGCGTTTTTTGTGGAACCGATTCAGGGAGCCGGTGGGGTAATCGTGCCGCCTGCGGGTTATCTAAAATCGTTGCGTGAGCTATGTCGTAAGTATGACATTTTATTTGTGGCCGATGAAGTCATCACTGGCTTCGGGCGTTTGGGGGATTGGTTTGCCAGTAGTCTTTGGGATTTAAAACCTGACTTGGTGAATTTGGCTAAGGGTTTAACAAGTGGGTACCTACCTCTGGGAGCCACTTTATTAAGTGATGAAGTTTCTGATGTGGTAACTAAGACAGGCTACTTTGCCCACGGCTACACGTATAGCGGGCATCCTGTGACGACAGCGGCAGGGTTAGCGAATATCAATTTAATCGAGAGTGATGGATTAATTCCTAGAACACGCGACGTTACTGGCCCGTATTTTCAAGCGAAACTTACCGAGCTCTCCACGCATCCCTGTGTGGGTGAGGCTCGCGGCTACGGCTTGATCGGAGCTCTGGAGCTTGTGCCTAAAGAAGGTCGGGCAGCGCTGAGACCTGATAGTTTCTTAGGCGTTCATGCCGCTAAGGTGGTGAGAGATCAAGGTGTGATCGTACGCGGAATACGAGATATTTTAGCGATGGCACCACCTTTGATTATTACAAAACCAGAAATTGACTTCCTTTTTGCTGGCGTGAAAACTGCGCTAGACCGCATGGCTAAATGATTAAGCCTTGCGTTCGTGCAAGGTAACAGCAAAGCAACCTGCTAGCAGTAGAAGCGTTGTTACGACAGTCACGATGTAACAAAAACTTTCAGATGGGAGCGAGCCTAACCATGGGGAATTAGCAGGATACATGCAGTAGCGCATAGCGGCCAAGCCGTAGGTGAGGGGGTTAATGTGCATGAGCACGGCAATGAGTCCTTGGGCGCCTTGCACACTGAAGAGGGAGCCTGAGAGCAGCCAGAGGGGAATTAAGAAAATATTCATGATAGCGTGGAATCCAGCGGTGGAATCCATAGGCCATGCGATGAGGTAACCCAGTGCAGTTAGCATGACGGACAGAAGCGGAACGAGGAGTAGAATTTTTAGGATTCCAGTGGCATCTAAATGAAACCCGACAAAGGGTGCGGCCAGACAGACTAGCCATGCTTGCCCTGCGGCGAGTACGGCACCACCTAACACTTTTCCCAGCACGATACTGCCGCGTGAAACAGGAGCTACAAGGACACCTTGTAAGAAACCTTCGCGGCGGTCTTCAATAATGGAGATCGTTGAAAAAATGGCGGTGAAGAGAATGATCATGACGATGGTGCCGGGAAAAAAATACTCAATATAGTTCATGGCACCTGGCAGGGAACTGTCATGAAAAGATTGACCCACACCGAAGCCAAGGAAGAGCCAGAAAATAATGGGAGTGGCTAAGGCTCCAACGATGCGGCTACGTTGGCGTAGAAAACGAATAATCTCGCGCCATAAAAGGCTTTGCGTAGCGGAAAAATCTGCGGCTAGTGATGACATAGTGAAATTAAGTTTTGGGATTGGTGATAGGGATGGGATTAATGTTGTGTCCAAGACTTACCTGTTTTTTCAAGATAGAGGTCGCTGAGGCTGGGACGAGAGAGTGTGACGGCTTGAACTTGGGGATGATCTGCGAGGCGGGCGGCGAGAGTGGAAGTCTTCATTTTATCAAAGTCGGACGTTAAACGTAGTCGTACTTCGTTACCGTAGATTTTGGGGGAAGTGCCGAGTTCAGTTTTTATGAGATCAAGAATATCCGATGTATTTTCCGTGGTGACGCTGAGAACCTGACCGCCCAGAGCTTCGCAGAGGGCTAGCGGTTTACCTTCAGTGATTAGGTGCCCTTCATGGATGATGGCGATGCGGTCACAGCGTTCTGCTTCATCAAGGAGGTGGGTGGTAAGGAGAATGGTAATACCGTCGCTGCGGCGAATCTCTTGCAAGTAATCCCACAGCTCCAGACGTATGCCTGGATCAAGCCCTGTGCTAGGTTCGTCCATGATAAGGAGTTTAGGTTCATGCAGGAGTGCTTTGGCTATTTCGACTCGACGTTGAAGTCCGCCGGAAAGTTTTTCGGCAGAATCTCTGAGGCGATCTTTTATTCCAAAACGTTCAGTTAAGAGATCAATGCGTTTTTTTAGGATCGGTGAAGGGAGGTTGAACAATTTGCCTTGATGCCAAAGATTTTCGTAAACGCTGAGTTTTTTATCTAAAGCAGGGCTTTGGAAAACGGTTCCGATGAGGGAGCGTAATTCACGAGGCGAGCAACGGTAGCAAAGCCCGTCGAGCTGGATATCGCCGAGCTGTAGAGGGCGTAGCGTGGTAAGAAGTTTAAAGAGGGTGCTTTTACCGCCACCATTCGGTCCGAGTAATCCGAAGATTTCTCCTTGGTTAAGTTCGAGGGAAAAATCTTTTAACGCTTGTCGCTCGCTATAGGAGTAGCTGAGATTCTGAACAGTTAAAAAGGGTGCATGGCTCATGAAAGGCTTAGGTGTTAGTAAAATTAGCTGAGGAAAGAGTATGCTGTTTCTGGAAATAGGCGAAAAGTTTTTTTCCTGCGGGCTGAAGAATTTCTAGGCAACGGCTGCGCTCGCTCCAACGTGAGGTGAGGTTTTCTGAAGCGTTATCTTTTAAGTTATCCACATTAAACAGGCAGACACCCGTGAGCTGGCCGACGGAAGGATCGACATCTCGCGGCACAGCCAGATCTAGAATAAAAAGAGGGCGTTGTAAGAGCCGTTGTTTAAATGGAAGTAAGTCCTGCTTGGTTAAAATGGGGTCTGGTGCGGATGTGGAGGCGACAATGATATCCACCTCACACAGCTGATTTTTCCAAGCAGACCAAGCAATGGATTTCATACCATAATGTTCGGCTAAGTTGAGGCTTCGCTCGGAGCTACGGCTGGAGCATAGGACTTGTTGTACGCCTCGATCTGCAAGAGCTTTGGTAACCTCTTGACCTACGTCGCCTGCCCCGAGAACGAGAACTTTTTTGTCCCAAAGATTGCCTACTAGGCGTTCGGCGGTATTCACGGCAACGGAGGCGACGGAGACATTACCACGGCCGATGTTGGTTCGGGTGCGTGCATCCTTAGCGGCAGAAAAGGCATTTTGAAAGCTGCGATTTAGAATGGGGCCGCAACACTTGGCATTTTTAGCTATTTGATAGGCGGATTTAGTTTGACCGAGAATTTCGGTTTCTCCGATGACCATGGAATGCAGGCCCGTGCAAACTTCAAACAAATGGTCGATAGCGTCGAGGTTACGATAGACATAAGCATGATCCAGCCCAGTGCTTGGGATATTCAGAAAATCCTCGACGCTAGCTTGTAACTCCTTATGAGCACGAGCGGGTGTTAGGCTGGAAGCGAAGTAAAATTCTACACGATTACAGGTTGAGAGGATGACCATTTCGGCAAAGGATTTATGGAGAGAGAAAAAAGAGAGAATCATGGGCATTTCCTCTCCAGCGAAGGAAAGTTGCTCTCTAATGTCAACAGACATAGAGCGGTGGTCGATGCCAATGCAGTAAAAATTCATGAAGAATAAGAAAGATTAGAAAAGCCAGGAAAAGGGGCAAGGACAAAGGAGAGACCTAGGGATGATATTAGTTTCCTTTGGTTAGGAGCTGCTGATTGCGATTTGCTTCAGGGAGGTGAGAAGAAAGATAAAATAGTTTACTTGAATGCTTGCCTTTGTGGGGTGCTTGGGTATGAAGGAAGTTCGTTTTTATTTCATTTTGTCTAATTGTGGTTACATGCCAGAAGAAGAAGCTAGTGGAATAAACAACTTTATGCCGGTTTAGCTCAGTGGTAGAGCAACGGTTTTGTAAACCGTCGGTCGTCGGTTCGAACCCGACAACCGGCTTATTTGGTGCTTCAAGGGTAAGGTAGTTTATTGAACCTCAAGCTCTTCCCGTTTCACCTGATCTACACTGACTTCTTTAGGAGGAGTCCAGCCTTTGAGGGTCTGAGGAAGTGATTCTGGTGGAAAGTCGACAAATAAAACAGAGTCTGGTTGGGGCGGAAATTGAAGAAAAAGAGCGGGTAGTTCCTCTGTGACGGAACAACGCTTTACTTTAATACCAATCTCCCGAGGCCACAGATACCAGTTTAGAATATCATAACCAAGACCAAAGTAAATGTAGGTATCCCTCCCAGATTCAACCGACTTAATGGCAAGTTCAGCACCGTGTCTAGGAAGGGTATTTACGATTTCACGACCCATATCGTGTGGCTGCTTAAACACGTCTTTAAGATCATCTACTACGGCAAAAAGCAGCAATAATCCGAGAATCACATTTGCTGCAGTGTTACCCAAGTGTTTAGCAATAAGAACCCTTAAAATACTAGCTCCAAACAAAGAAATTAGCAGTATAAGCGGGAAGAAAGTATAAATGTATTTAGGATTAGGGCCACTTAATGCGCAGAGCAGTGCTCCAATGACCCAGACAATTACAGCCAAAAATACCAAAGGACGTCGGCTGCATATCATATAAACGAGGCCTATAAAATAAAATGGTGCAAACACAAATGCTAATAAAGGCCTTCCGAAAATAATATGAACGTCTTCTTTAAAGAAGGATCCATCGGTTGCATAGTAAACAGGAGAAAGTAATGTTAAAATCGCATTTTCAACATAAACCGCCATCCCATTCATAGCATAGGTACCACGAAAGAGAATAGCACTCAGACTGTAAGTGCTCGTGTAACAGAGAAAAAGATAACCAAAACTAAAAACGGATCCAGAAAACATAATCCAACCAAGGTTCGACCATTTCCTGTCGAATCTCAGCCAAACGATACCGAGAGACGTCCAAATTGCTACAGCGGCCAAAAGATAGCTTGTGAATGTTGACATTCCAGCAAGAACAAGAATTGCGCATATTAATGCCGCACGTAGTTTTTGAGAGAACGTCTTTTGTGATCCATCAATTAAGCCGGGGAGAAAAAGTATTAAGAGGCAACCCCATATTATGGTGGTCGTGTTCCTAGTAACGAATTGGTTAAATAACAGTGCTGTGTAAGAAGTTGCTAGCATCACGGCTCCAAGAGCTGCCAAGCCTTGGGAAGTATATTTCCTAATAGCACAATAAAAGCACAGGCATGAAAGCGCTAGGATCAACGTATTAAATGCATGTAGAGGAACCAAGAAATCATCACGTTTCACAAAATAGTCTTGAAAAATCCAAAACAAATAGCGGTTAATATATAACTGCCCCATTTCCACGGGCGCAACGCTGCCACTGGGATAGGCATCGCTAGGACAAATAAAATAGAAACGATCCAATGGCACACCCTCAGTAAGTATCAGCTCGTGAGCCTCATCATTAAAAAGAGCACGTTGTGAATGCCAGTGGACTAAAAAGGATACTGAAATGCTAAATATGAAAACGAAGATAAGAACTGTCCTATCGGAGCAGCACTTTTGCAACGTTATGCCAAATACACTCACAGTAAAACACCCATAAAGTTGAGCAATAAATCAATATATTTTAGCTTCAATAATATAATCTGCATTGAATCCCGTAATGGATGCAAGAAGTTAAGTTGTAAAAAAAGTGTCGTGCAGCTAATGGATATTAGGTGAACCCCCATTCCTCGGCCAAAACTACTTGCAATAAAGCTATCGTGGTGGAACAGTTTTACCATGAAACCCTTAATTCACTACAAAGCAACCACTGTCCATGAACCTGCTTAACGACGAGTAACTCAGTCCACTCTTTGTTGCGTAAGCATTTTCGTACTATTTTTTTTTAAAGCCTCTCATGAAGGGTACTCAGCATATCTTTTTTATTAGTTGCTGCCTTTGCACTGTTTTTTTTGCATGGCTGGCCTTCAAGTCTGAGCTTAAAACGGAAATTATCATTTCCCAAGATCATGAAAAGGTCTTATTCACTGTAGACGGAAAAACCGTTGAATGGCCGTGCACTGCTAATAGATTAAGTAGTATAGAAATCAAAACATCTCAGTCCGCCTTCTCGGTTGGTTATAAGCAGATTATAATAGAACAAGGAAATAATATACTCTGGAAAAGTACGCAACCTGCCACTTTTTCCTTTAAGTCTCGTGATTATCCTCCTGTTGGAGATTGGTGGGTAGATTACTCTGGATCAGAAGAGCAAGTATTTTATAAAAAACTTAACTTTACCGGTCCCTTTCAACTTAAAGCCACTATCACAGGGCGTTCTTTCCATGCAATTAGATTTATTTTAAATGATGATTCTGGATTACAGTTTGAGTTTAAACGAGGCTTATTAACCAACGGATTTGGAATTTCTAATGAGCGCACTATGCTTGCGCAAGGTGGATTTTATCCATCCTCTTTTTCTTCAATCAAAAATATTCTGCATCCTTATTTCCTAGGTGCATCGCTTGCTTGTTTTTTAGCAGCCGTCTTTTTTCTGTTTTTGCGTTCTTCACCAAGAATCAACTTAGCAGTCAGCAGTTCTTCAATGAGTAACCAGAAATATTGCTATATGTCCGCACTTATTCTGTTCATGGCGTCATTGGGGATTTTCGGTTGGACTGCATATTCCGTCTTAGAACGCCTTCCCCATTTCCAAGACGACCTTTGTTACTTGATCCGTGCAAAGTGGCTTTTAGCAGGACACTGGTTTCAGCCCACACCCTTTTACAAAGAGTACCTTGAAAATTTCCCTTTTTTATATTTTGATGAGCAAAGACAACTTATTCTTACGCGCTACCCCGTCAATTGGTCGGCGATGTTGGCTGTCGGAGAATTTTTTAAAGTGCCATGGATAGTTGCTCCAGTATTTGGTGCCGCTGCTGTGGGACTTATTTTTTGGATCGGCAAGCAAATGAATGATCCCGTCACTGCTTGGACGGCTGCCCTACTCGCAACAACTTCTCCGTTAATGATCATCCTATCTTCAAGCATGCTTTCTCATTCTGCGACGCATTTTTTATGTATAGCATATGTCTTAACTTTAATCGTAGGACTGGAAAAGAAAAAACCACTTTTTTTAATCCTTTCCGGTCTGGCCATAGGTCTGGCCGTAGGCATAAGACCACTTACTGCTATCGGATTTTTAATTCCTGGAGGCCTTTTCTTTCTTGTGAACATGTACAAGAAACGTTTTTGTCGATCTACGTGGGTGCAGGCACTATTATTTATTACAGGACTTTTAGTGGGTATTATTCCTTACTTGGCTGACAATTATATAGCTACGGGAAATGCTTTAAAACCTGCTTTTAGTTTAATTGGTGTGGGTTTGGACTTTAACTTAAAAGTACTGCCCGAACGTCTTCTTTTAGCAGACTCCACACTAGCTCTTGTGCCACTTCATATTTTAGGTTGGGGTTGGCGTTGGTGTCCCCCAGCTCTTATTGCAGGTTTGGGTTGTATGTTTTTAATTGTTCCGTTTTTATTTCAAAAATGGAACCGTTACGATCTGCTATTTGTCTCTGTAATAATCTTCGTTCCCATTACTTATCTACTTCATGCAGATAATGGTATTCATGGATTTGGTCCCCGTTATTATTTTGAAGCTACTTTCGCTTTTTTGCTTTTAACTGCACGAGGGATTTCAGTATTCACAGCTTGGGTTCGAGATAACGGAATCAAGTCAGCTAGGGTGTTTGCCTGGATTTTTATTCTGTTCCTTTGGATCACTTCTCTCTGGAGTCTTCCCACACGTATCAATTTGTATGAGGGATATAACGAGATTAACTCAAAATTAGAGGATTCGATTAATGCGAAGGGTATTACCAAAGGAATAATTTTTTTAGAAAATGATGATCACTATAACTGGATCAAAGCCGCTAATCTTTTGTCGGGCGATTGGGAAAGTCCCTCACTTGTTTTCGCTAGCAACAAAAAACAAAAAGAGCTTATGGATCGCCTAAAAGATCGTCCCGCTTATCTTTGGACAAGCGATCATCGACTAGTTCTGTTTGAGCTTAATAACCCTGCACCATGACCAGTCTAGTCATTTTATTATCTTTTGTTGGCTTCATTCTAGGCCTGTCTGTGCATGTTTTTTGGTGGAGAATATCTCGTCCAGTAAAAGACGTCCCTGCACTCATCCTGTGCGTAATCGGCATTCCTCTTATTCTTGTTATCGTATTTAAGGTAGCGTACCCAACCTTTTCCAACCAAGAATTTCTAGCTCTTCTTTTCTTATCATGCTTACATGGGGCTCACTATGTTACGCTGTATCCGGCCTGGCAGGCTGGTTCTCCTACAGTCTTAGTCGTTCTGGAAATTGAGCGAAGTGGTCCAAGCTCTGCTCTTCAACTTGAGCAAAGAATTTCAGAAAAACTGGTTTGTGAAGAAACATTCAATCGCCTATTAAATGAAAACTGGGTGCTGAAAAATGAGGCTGGATTCTTATTGGACAGATACGGGCGTTCGCTGACAGGTATTTGTAAGCAGTGGAGGAAACTTTTAAGGCTTCCTGATGGCTCAGGCTAGAACCTATGATTACATGGTTATTAATATTTCTTTTTTTGCCGACTGTTACCCTTACACACGTCGTAGCCAGTCGTTTGTCTATTAGAAATAGGCAGTTGTTTGTAAGACATCGAACGGCTTTACAAAGTATCTTTTCAGTGATTTTGTCCTTTACTATGATCAACTTGTTGTATTTTTGGCAGACTGCAAACCTCTGGACTAGCACGTCCTATCTTCTAATCTCTATCATCTCTCTCAGTCATATTTATTTTCTTATGTTTTGTAATTCTGAGACAGGCAGACGCTACTTCCTCATGAACCTTCTTTCAAAAAAAACAATGAGTATTTCTGAATTGCGTGAGGCCTACAGTCATCAGTATATTATAAGCATGCGGATTAAGCGGCTTCTCCATTGGAAAATTCTCTGCGAGCAAAATGGTCGTCTTCAACTAGCTAATAAAAACTCTCTCCGTTTTTCTAAAATCCATCAAGTATGGGCTAAAATACTCGGGTTTTCATGGCCAAGTAAATGATAATGTCCTCTTTAAATTACAAGCAATTATTCCTAATTTCACTCCTAGTTTTTATTGCTACGCGCTTTATTTGTTTACCTGATTATCCCATATATTTTTTTACGGATGAGGCGATATTAACAAATCAGGCACAAAAACTAGTCGAACGTGGTTTTCGGGATGAGCAGGGTCATTTGCTACCAGCTTATTTCTCTACGGGCCATAATTACAACACCTCTTTAGCAGTCTATCTTCAGGTACCAGGTTATCTTCTCTTTGGAAAGTCTATATGGGTAACTCGTGGAACCGTAACCCTGATAAGTGTCTTGGGCGCACTAGGAACCGCTTTGTTAGCTCGACGGTTTTTCCGCTGCAAACATTATTGGCTAGTGCCTTTTTTTCTTGCGCTAGCACCTAGCTGGTTCTTGCACAGTCGAACCGCTTTTGATCCCGTGCTCATGGCGTCATTTTACCCTTGGTTTTTATATTTTTATCTTAAATATTTAGAAGAGGGTGGTTGGAACTTAATTTGGTCTATTTTTTTCGGAGCAGCCACTTTTTATTCTTATTCCGCTGGGCAGTCGGTCATGATTTTTAGTGGAATACTTTTAGCCCTTTCCGATTTCCGCCATCATTTAAGGCAATGGAAACAAACTCTGATTGCTGCAGGGATAGTTGTTTTGTGTGCCATGCCTTACCTTCAATTCCGGCTAGCTCATCCTGAAGCTCTTGCAAGCCAATTAGCTTCATTGAATTCCTATTGGTTTGAGAACAAGCCTTTAATCGAAAAAATGACTATTTTTTCACGTCAGTATCTATATGGGTTAGACCCACGTTTTTGGTTCCTCCCTAACGAGGAAGGTCTAGCTCGTCATCAAATGAAAGATTACGCTCATTTGATGACTTGGAGTGCCCCGTTTTTTGCCGGTGGCCTTGTTATTCTATTCCGGCGACTTCGTGAATCCTCTGCACGTGCCCTTCTCATTGCAATAATAGTGGCTCCTATAGGCGCAGCGTTAGTGAGCACTGGGATTGTACGGATTCTTGTTTTTATTGTTCCCGCAACAATTCTTATATCACTTTGCGTTAACATTATTTTACAGAGTTCTTGGCTACGAAGTTATGAAAAATTAGTGAGCTGTGTCCTCGCATTTGTCCTTTCAGCAGCGTCATTTCGTATGCTGACTGATGCTCTAAAGAACGGACCGACGTGGTATACTGATTACGGTATGTATCAGTTGCAGTGGGGATCTCGGCAGCTTCTAGTTGAGGCTATACCAGCCTATCTCAAAAAATATCAGCCCCCAGTCCTTTTTGTAAGTTCCAAATGGGCTAACGGTGTTGATAATTTAATTGAATTTTTTGATTCATCTACCGACGTGTCTGTTTTGGATATCACGCAATTTACAGATTACTACCGTCCATTTCAGGCCAACTCCGCATTTGTCCTGACGAATCAACAGTATAACGAAACGCTGGCTTCAAATAAGTTCAAACCTTTTTCACCTGATTTTATTCTTAAATTTCCCAATGGGGAGCCAGGCTTCATCTTTGTGCGGCTGCAATATGTGGATAATGTTAAAGAGCTATTTTCTGAAGATTTGGAAAGGAGAAAACAGCTTATTCAAAGTAGTTTTATCGTTCTTAATCAGCTCACTCAAGTAGGGTGTTCACCAGTTGATATAGGGTCTGCGGCTGGCTTGTTCGACGGCAATACGGAGTCTGTTATACGAGGAAAAGAAGCCAATCCTTTTGTTGTGGATCTCCGATTTCCGAAAGCTCAAAAAGTATCTTCAGCGGCCGTTTACCTACGAAACGAGATGTACGAAATCACGATTTTAGCATATCCCAAGGCCACGGGGAAACCCCTTAAGTTTCAAGCTGGCCGGCAAATTAGTTCCAGCGCTCCAGTCATAACTCTGGATCTTGGCTCTATTCAATTAGAACGTCTTCGCATAGAGGTATTTGCTGTAAATGTACAAGAACCGACCTGCGTACATCTCTTCGAAATTAAGTTAACACCTTAACACTTTAATATTGGCAGATCCTTGCTAACTGGAAGACTTCAACAGTGACTGGAAAAGAAATCAGACGGATAGTAATAGAGCAATCTTACCGTTCACATCACGGCCATATTGGATGTTCTTTATCTATAGCTGAGATAGTGTGTGCTATTTACGGAACGCTTTTAAGAGCATCCGGCCCAAAGGATTCGTTACGAGATTATTTTGTGCTGTCTAAGGGTCACGCCGCGCTAGCTCTTTACGCTTCTCTTTTTTTGAAAGGCTGGTTAACACGCAACCAGCTTAATAGTTATTGCGATGAAAATAGTTTGCTGGGTGTCCATCCTGAACATGAGCTTTCTGGAGTTGAATGGAGCACGGGGTCTCTCGGTCAGGGACTACCTGTAGCTAGCGGTTTGGCTCTAGCCAGCCACTTGAAGAACAATGACCGCAAGGTTTATGCACTTTTAAGTGATGCGGAGTGCAATGAAGGGTCCGTTTGGGAAGCTGCCATGTTTGCTGGGCATCATAAGTTGAGCAATCTTACTGTTATTGTAGATTGGAATGGTCAGCAGGCTTTAGGTAAAACAAGCACCATCTTAAATCAGCTTAATTTAGTGGAACGCTGGGCAGCATTTGGTTGGGACGCTGTGGAGGTAGACGGACACGACTTAGCGGCATTGTGTTCATCAGCGGCCAAGATAGGAACCAAACCCAAAGTCCTGCTTGCTAAAACCATCTTTGGTAAAGGAGTTTCTTTCATGGAAAATCAAATCAAATGGCATTATCTGCCACTTTCTGAACTTGACTATCACGCTGCTATGGAAGAGCTGGGTGGAGGAGTATGAGGAAAGCCTTTGTTCAGACATTGATACGGCTGGCACGCCAAGATGACCGCATTATCCTCTTAACTGGTGATCTGGGCTTTATGGCTCTTGAGCCTTTTGCTGATGAGTTTCCTAAGCGTTTCTTCAACGTCGGGGTTGCTGAGCAAAATATGTTGGGCTTAGCCTCAGGATTGGCTAAAGATGGCTACATTCCCTACGTGTATTCTATAGCACCTTTTTGCGTATTACGTCCTTTAGAGTTTATTCGAAACGGCCCCATCTATCACCGACTTCCCGTTCGTATTGTCGGTATTGGTGCTGGTTTCGACTACGGTAACAATGGGCTAACTCATTATGGTATAGATGACATCGGCAGTCTCCGCTGCCAACCGGGCATTCACATCATTAGTCCCTGCGATTATCAGCAAGCAGAAACAGCTTTTTTACGAACTTGGGACATTCCTGAGCCTGTTTATTATAGGCTCAGCAAGGACGATACAACTATAGTTCAGGGACTAGATGGTAGGTTTGTATTAGGCGGTGCTCATGTTTTAAGGCCGCCCGCACAAGTCGGTATCCTAGCTTTAGGAACGATGTCTTCAGACGCTTTAAAAATTTCTGATCTCTTAGAGCAGCAACAGTTGTCCTGTGGTGTTGTCGCAGTTGCTTCTGTTTCGCCACCACCCGTGGAGGATCTAACAGAATTCATGTGCAAAACAGGCACTATTTTTACGCTTGAAAACCACTATATCACTGGAGGCTTGGGCAGCTTAGCTGCCGAAATTATTGCCGAAAAAAAGTTGGATTGCCGTTTGGTGCGTTGCGGTGTTGAGGCCTTGCCTAATGGCAGAACAGGAAATACGGAAAGTTTGCACATCAAGTCTGGGATTGACCCACATTCTATGGTTAAACGGATATTACAGGAACTAAAATCAGCTACATGAAGGATGTTGTTTTTTCTGTGGTACTACCCGTTTATAATCAAGAGGATCACATTACCTCTGTGATTAGTGAGTACTCTCAGGCATTAGATCGTCTAAATTTTCCTTACGAAATAATTCTCGTGACTAATGGCTGCCGCGATAATTCCGTTAAGTTATGTTTCGAACTTGAAAAAAAAATCCCTCAAATCAGGCACATAGAAAGCCCTCAACAAGGCTGGGGGTCGGCAGTTCGCCTAGGGCTATCTGTAGCGAGGGGAAACATTCTATGCTACACTAACTTGGCCAGAACCACCCCAGATGTTCTCGTCTTGCTCCTGCTTTATAGTCAAACTTTCCCAGATGCAGTGATTAAAGCTAATCGTAAAATCCGAGATAATTGGGTTAGGCGACTAGGCTCTTTGCTTTACAACCTCCAGTGCCGCGCCTTGTTTGATCTTTCCTATTGGGACATTAATGGGACCCCAAAAGTTTTCTCTAGAAAATTTTGTGGATGGCAAGAACTACAAGAAAATTCCGATCTGATTGATCTCGAATTTAATATCGTCTGCCGTAGAACAAATCAACCCGTTCTTGAAATACCCATCTTTTCCCATGGGCGCCATGGAGGTAAGTCCACCACAAGTTGGCGCAGTGCTAGACGCCTTTATCTGGGTGCTCTGCGATTATGGTGGCAACTTCGTCTACCCTCATGAAAGAATCAACAAAAGAAAGCCTCTGGGAGGCACACAGTCGTGAATGGCGTCACCCTGCTGAAGCTCTTTCTTTTTGGAGTGATGCAGGGAAAGTTTCTCCAGGACTTTTAGAAGGTAAAGCCTACGGACAATGGTGGGAAGTGATAGAAAAACTTAAAATCACACTCCTCGCTACGCGTGAGTACGAACACCTGATTCAATCTTTTTCCATGCCGCAAGGAAACCCTAGGATTTCTTACCTTCGATTACCCCATCCTTCTGGATTAGCCTTCAAACCTGACACCAAAAATATTTACGTCGCCTGCACACGCAATCCGAATCAAGTTTTTGAACTTTCACCCTCAACAGAAAAAGATCATCTGCTCATACCTACTCGCAGCTGGTTCTATCCAGGAAAAACGTACATTCATGACTTGGCTTTTATCGGAGGTCACCTGCATGCGAATGCCGTGGGACAAAATGCCGTCATACGCTTAGAAGAAGATGGTTCTTGGCAACGTGTTTGGTGGCCCCACTGCCTTGATAAATATGCCGGAGCCTTTGACCTAAACTATCTTCAACTTAATTCCATCGCCGCAGGCAAAGACCTGCAAAGCTCCTTTTTTTCAGCGTCTGTTGCCGCACCTAGCAGTCGGAGACCGGGACACCTAAATTTTCCAGTTGATGGACGTGGGGTTATTTTTTCTGGGGAAACTAAAATTCCTATCGTCTCCGGGCTGACACGGCCACACTCAGCGCGACTCTTCAAAAAGAAACTCTGGGTCAACAACAGTGGTTATGGTACTTTCGGAACCGTCCAAAACGGAAGCTATAAAATTCGGCAAACACTGCCTGGTTGGACGCGAGGCCTGAGTTTCTGTCAGGATGTAGTTTTTGTTGGCACCTCGCGTGTGCTGCCTCGCTTCCAACACTACGCTCCTGGCCTAAATCCTGAAAAATGTTGCTGTGGTATTCATGCTTTAGATTTAAAAACAGGCGACTTTCTGGGGAGTTACCTCTGGCCGCAAGGTAATCAAATTTTTGCACTTGAATGGATACCAAGTTCGCTTAGCTCTGGCTTTCCATTTTATGGTAATACTAAGATTGCCATTGAACGTACGAAACGGCTATTTTACAACCTTGTCAAACAACAGAAAACCAATCATGCAAAATTCTGAATTTAAACTTTTAATGTTAGGTGCCATGTATGAAAACGGCGGGAATGTCACCCACCGCTTCCTAGATGGCCACCCCGAACTCTTCGTATACCCTTTCGAATCACAGCTAGGCACTCGCTATGTGACAGATCGGCTGAGTTCACTTTTCCCTGTTAAATATCGCTGGCCCGTATTCAATCTCGCCTCTAGTCCCTTACAAGATTATTACGACATTATTGACGAAGAAGCAAAAGTCCGTGCCCGCACCCCTCATGTGAGCAAATTCCGGCAAATACCCTTTGATTTTTCTGATGATGATCGAGCTAAAATCTATGTGGATATCATCTCCCGCACCGGGCGCAGCCGTGCTAACAACATGGCCGCTTTTTTCCAAGCTACCTTTCAGGCTTGGAAAGATTATAAGACCTCTGGTAAGGAAAAATATTATGTAGGCTATAGCCCCATTCTCGTTGTAGATGCCGCTAAAATATTAGAAGAATTACCGCAGGCCCATTTTGTTCATGTCGTGCGTAACCCTTGGTCTGCCTATGCAGATACTAAAAAAAGACCCGTACCGCATTCCATGTCAGACTACATGACTGGTTGGGTCTTAAACCAGGAATACGCTTTACGCATTCAAAAAAATTTCCCTAGTCGGCTACACATATTAAGAACAGAAGATACGCTACAGGATCCATTCTCCGTTCTAGGAAAGCTGTGTGAAAAACTTGGTCTTCAGCCCGAACCAACTCTTAAAACTACATCATGGAACGGAGAGCCACTTCAAGAGGTTTTTCCATGGGGCACGATCAGGAAGGCAACCCCTGAAGCCAATAAATCTACAGCTCTAGAATTATCAGCTCATGAAAAAGATGAGGTCAGAGAATGGACTCACAGTCTTCTTGAGAGTCTAGACTACAAATCTTTTCTCTGACCTCTAACGCAATGAAACGTTGCCTTGTCACTGGCGGAACTGGATTCATCGGTATAAATCTAGTCAGAAGGCTTTTAAGTGAAGGGCACCAAGTCACCCTTTTACTGCGACCTAATCACTCTACATGGCGTCTTGATGGCATTGAGAAGGAAGTCCAACTTCATGAGATTAATTTAGAAAACTATGCAGCACTGCAACAGTTTCTTTCCAGACTGTGCCCAGATTGGATATTTAATCTCGCGGCTCATGGCGCTTATTCGTGGCAAACAGATGCAACCCCAATTATTGCATCAAATTTTTCGGGAACGGTTGCTCTACTAGACGCTGCTGCACAAACGGGGTTTGAAGCTTTTGTGCAAGCTGGTTCTTCTTCTGAATATGGTGCCAAAGATCATGCCCCGACAGAAGAAGAACTACCAGAACCAAACAGCCTCTATGCCACAACTAAAAATGCTGCTACCAACTATTGTCATTTTATTGGGAAAAGCCAGAACTTACCCGTTGTCACTTTAAGACTTTATTCCATCTATGGCCCTTACGAAGACTCGCAACGCCTCATTCCCTCTATGATTCGGAAAGGTTTAGAAGGAAGTTTCCCTACGCTCACTAACCCTGATACTGCACGTGATTTTGTTCACACGGAAGACTGTGTGAAGGCCTTTATTCTTGCCGCCTCCAAAGCCTCGTTGAACTGCGGTGAAGTTTTCAATATAGGTTCAGGCACTCAAACGACTCTGCGTCAAGTAGTAGAAATCTTTTCGGAATTGCTTTCCATTTCAGAAAGGCCAGAATGGGGAACAATGCCTAATCGTGTTTGGGACACTACCTGCTGGCAGTCCGATCCGTCAAAAGCTCAAAACAAATTAGGTTGGAGTCCCTCTATTAAGCTAAAGCTAGGTATTCAAAAAACTTTAGAGGCCTACCAAAAAATGCTCCCGCATAGATAATAAATAAGGTTTTAAAGGTATAACTACGTCTTTCATGACAAAGCTCTAAGGCCAGATCATGTGCCTATTATTTAATGGAACTCGATTTATTTTTAGCGACTGGCTGAGACGTAGCCGTTACTTAAGGCGGCTTTAACTAGGTTAGCTCCGAAATCCCAGACGGGACCGGGAAAACTGGTCAGGCTTTGGATGGTGTCGTCAAGCGCGTGAACGAATAAATCTATTTCTTTTTCACCTATAATCAATGGTGGCAAGATTTTAACAACGTCCATGTTGTGACCAGCCACTTGTGCAAGGATGCGGTGTTTTTGCAGCAAAGGCGTCACAATCATTTGGGCAAAGAGTCCTTTATCGACAGCGTGGATTCCTTTCCAAGCTAGTTTAAGTTTGAAGGACTTGGGCTCTTGAAATTCGATGGCGAGCATGAGGCCTTTGCCGCGGACTTCTTTGATCATGTCGTGTCTTTTCTGGAGTTCTTGCAGACGCTCAAGGAGTTGGGCACCACGGAGGGCAGCGTTTTCAGCTAGTTTTTCTTCTTCAATAATGTCGATGGTAGCGAGGCCGCAGGCCATAGCTAGGTTATTACGCCCAAAGGTTGTAGAATGGGCGACACAGCGATCAAGACGAGAATAGACTTTCTGATAGATATCTCGGCGCGTGACGAAGCCTGCTGCTGGGACGTAGCCCCCGCTAAGTGCTTTCGCTATGGTAATGATGTCAGGGTCTAGATCCCAGTGTTGGTAGGCGAAGAGTTTTCCGGTTCGTCCCATGCCTGTTTGGACTTCATCCGAAATAAAAAGGGTTTTGTATTTACGGCAGAGCTCACGGGCTTGGAGGATGTAGGCGTCAGAAACGATTTTCACGCCTTTACCTTGGACAAGCTCAATGATGAAGGTGCCGATTGTGCCTGTTTTAAGTTTGGCTTCGAGATCGTTAATGTCGTTATGTTTGACGAATTGAACATCATTTAAAAAGGGGCCGAAGCCTTCGCGGAAGTTGCCGCTATGGGTGATGGAGAGGGCACCCATGCTGAGGCCATGGTAGGAGCCTTCGACGGCAACGACACCAGGTTTGCCACTGGCGCAGCGGGCGAATTTTAAAGCGCCTTCGACAGCTTCGGTGCCGGAGTTACAGAAGAAGACGGCGTCTAAGTTGGGGCCGGTGCGTTTAGTGATAGCTTCAGCCAGTAAGCCGCTGAGCAGGGCGCAATCCATTTGCACCATGTTAGGCAGATCCATTTCCATGACGTCTTTGATCACTTGCTGGATCTTGGGATGGTTGCGTCCAATATTGAAGACGCCATAGCCGCTGAGGAAGTCTAGGTAGGCGTTGCCGTCCATGTCATAGAGGTAAGAGCCTTCAGCACGGGCATATACTTTATCAAAACCAATGGTGCGGAGGACTTTAACGAGGGTCTTGTTAACATGACGATCGTGGAGTTCGTAATTTTCCCCTAAACGTGTCGTGATTAGTTCTTTAATATCTAGTGACATAGAAAGAATATGGAGTGCTTTTTACACGGCGCAAGGCGATTTTGAGTTTAGGAGTAAGTCATGTTACGCTTGCCCTGCTTGATGGCTAAAAAACGTGTCTTCAATCTGTTCATGCATTTTATATAAATGACGCGCCAACTTGGTGCCTTGTTGATTTACTCGTTTCAACATCTGATCCAGATGCGCTTGCCGCACTGGTAGGAGGATGTCTTCATCAAAGGCGGTTTGGGGAAATAATTTGAGGACATTAATTTCTTTTAGATGGGTCAGGAGCAATTCTATGCTTTGGTAAGGTAGAGATTTTTCTGGAGGGTTTTTTCCAGCTTTTAAAATATTGAGTATGCCATAACGCAGGTGTTTGGCGCAGAAGGCCACGGAACTGGGGGTTTGGTGGTGACGCCAGAGCAGATCGGCCACCTGTCCAGAGTGGGTGCGTGAACGATATTCTCGTTGATACGAATCAAGTGACCCTAGCAAGCGCAGGAGTAGTGTTAAATCGGGATCAGAGTGCTTGCTGGGTTCTAGGTTAATTAAGGTGCAGCTTAACACGGTGTCCAACATTGTTACTGTGGCTGTGGCTCGTTCAATCAAAAGACCTAGTTGATAAAACTCTAAAGTCTCGTCATTGGGCATGGTGCGACGCAGGGTGCCATTAAGACTGGCGATGGTGTCAGTTACTTGTAAGCAGCTATCTTGCAACTCTGCGCTATTAGCCTTTTTCTTTTCACTCAGTTGATTCGTCTTGGTATGGAGTCGGCTTAGGATAGTCCAGACTTCTAAGGTGAGATATTCTCGGATCTCGCGGGCGTTTTGGTAGGCCGCATGGATGCAGGCGGGAATGGAGGCAGGATTTTTCCCGTGAAGTACCAGATCTAGGCCTAGGGAATGGACTTGGCGTGGAGGCTCGATTTGTTTGAGTAAGGTTCGATTTCCAGTTGTGGCGGTGACGCCTTGCCAAAGAGGCCAGAGGCTGAGTTTCTGATCTTTTCCCAACTGCTTCCAGCCGCATTCTTCCATGATGCGAACCATACGTGCTGTGTTTTCTGCTCGTTCCGTGTAGCGTCCGATCCAGTAGATGGATTCAGCTACGCTGCTAGCAATATGAAACTCGCGGTTACCTAAATCGATTTTAGGCATGCGTAGATGCGTCTTCTTTCGCGGGCGACTTGCTGATAAGGCTGGTACCCAAGTGTCTTTAGCACCGCCAGCTAAATCGGCTATGTAGTAGTGCGGGTCTGTGGTTAGTGCCTGCCTAGTTAAGCCGCCGGGTAAGACCATCGGGTTTGGGCCTAATAGGACAAAGGCACGCAGGTAGACGGGAAGCGGAACAAGGCGACCTTTGTCATAACGAGGCACGGTGGAGGCATCAACAAAGGGTTGTGCTACGACACGTTCAGGAGATTCTTGAAAAAGTTGAGTTAATTTTTTTTGATACTCGGTTCGCTGATTTGTATCATAGAAACGACTTAGTTGACCTTCTCGATGTAAAGGTTTGAGTAACATAGAGGATGCTTGTGATTTGACGTAGTCCCGCTGATCGGGGTCGGCACAGGCATAGGTATCTACAGTTTCTAAGAGAGCTTTTTCACCTAAGTAATAAGAAATAATTTGGTCAGCGTAACGTAAAAGAGCTTTATTATCCGCAATGCCTGAGCCGATGCTGTTGGCTACGGCCACGGTTCCCTTACGCACGCAATTAATTAGTCCTGGTATGCCATAGGTGCCGCTGGGACCGAAGGCAATCGGGTCTAGTTGATGTGTGGGTATGCGGCGGTAAATCACATCCACTTGTTCTAAGCCTGTGATGGTTTTTAAGAAAACGCGCCCCTCCCGGACGATCAGATCCACAGGGTTCACCACCGCAATCCCCATACGGCGTGCTAAGAAGCTTTCTTCAAAATCATTTTCGGTTGTATTGGCCTTACTCAGTAGCACGATGTGAGGAGAGGGCTTATCCGTGAAACTTGAAAGAGCTTCCACCAATTCCGTGCTGAAGGAAAAGACAGGCTGCACATTCATGGATTCAAACAATTCAGGGAAAGCCTGATTTAACATGCGGCGGTGCTGAATTACATAGGATAAGCCGAAAGGCGTTGAGCACTGTTGCTGCGTGGCCAGCCATTTACCGTCCTGTGTCCGCACTAAATCAACTGCGCCCATGAGCAGTTGCCGGTTTTGTTGTGCGGAATTTTGCATGCCCATGCATTGGCGGAGAAAGGTGGGATCGTTCAGGATCAACTCATAAGGAATGACTTTTTCCTTTAAGATACGTTGCTCCGAATAGAGATCAGTTAAGAACCGGTCAAAAGCCCGCATCCGTTGAATTAAACCTGCCTCTAAGAGTTTCCATTCATCTGGAGGAATGACGAAGGGAAGGATATCTAATTGCCAGTCTTGATCATTCGTTTCTCCGGAGCTAGGAACTTGAAAGCTGACTCCTTGTTCGAGGGCGAGAGCCTCCAACTTTTTTTGTCGTAGTTTAAGTTCAGCAGCGCTGAAGGAGGCTAGTTTACGGGCAAGAGAATCGTTAAGGGGGAGGGAAGCCTTTTTTTTAATTTTATGTCCGAGCTTTGCCACAGCCAAGCCAGCTGGGGCGTGCGGAGAAGAGTGCTCAGTTAAAGGGGGCATAGCGTTTGTGGAAATTTAAAGGGGATAGAAGAACTAGCAACTGGAATCTGCCTGAACTTAAAATCCCATTACAGAGCCTATTGACTTCTCATTATTTTCTCTACTTGTCAGACCTTAGCCGCCTACCTAGAACTTATCCATGTATTTGAAGTCTCTTGAAGTAGTCGGATTTAAGTCCTTTGCGGATTTGACTACCATCAATTTTCATACCGGTGTTACGGCGATAGTTGGACCCAATGGTTGCGGTAAGAGTAATGTCCTAGATGCCATTCGCTGGGTCTTGGGTGAAACTTCAGCTAAGGCTTTACGCGGCGGTCAGATGCAGGACGTCATATTTGGAGGAACGGATAGTCGCAAGCCGCTGAACATGGCAGAGGTCTCTATGACTTTTGCCGACTGCGAAAAAGAGCTTAAAGTGGATTACAACGAAGTACGTATTTCCCGGCGAGTCTTCCGTGACGGCCGTAGTGAGTATGAGATTAATAAAAACTCCTGCCGCCTGAAAGATATTCATAAACTCTTTATGGATACAGGGATTGGCCGTTCCGCCTATTCCATTATGGAACAGGGGAAGATTGACCAGATTCTGAGTTCCAAACCCGAAGATCGACGCGCTATTTTTGAGGAAGCTGCTGGGATCACGCGTTTTAAATCTCAGAAAAAAGAGGCATTGCGTAAGCTAGAACTGACGGAAGCTAATCTTCTGCGCGTGACCGACATCATTAAGGAAGTCAGTCGCCAGATAGGTTCCCTACAACGCCAAGCAGCGAAGGCTCGCCGCTATAAAGAGATACATCAACGCTTGCAATACCTCGACACTAGGTTGGCTTGGCATCAATACAAAGACATTAAACATCGCCTCGATAGCGGCGAAAATTTGGTGCAGGCGCTCCAGCTAGAATTTTCTGAAATTCGTGATGGCGTAGATTTACGCGATAAGGATTTGCGACAGAAGCGGGAAGACTTACAAAACCTCGAACTCAGCTTGCGCACGGTGGAGTCAGAAAAAGCAGCAGCGGAAAATGCAGTGGAGCGTGGGCGGCAGGAGATTTCTTTTAACGAGCAGCGACTGACAGAATTGGAGGCTTTGAAGGAACGTAACCGTTTAGAAATTTCGGCCTCTGAGGAAAAATTGCGCGTGCAGGAAGATCAGAACGATACCATCACGCAAGAGTATAACGAGAGCCAGTCCAGCGTGACCGAGGCTCTGTCAGAACTCTCTGGTTTTCGCAGCCAACTCGATGGCAGTAAACAGGCCGTCTCGGATAATTTAAAACAACGTTCGCGTCTAGACAGCGAGATCACCGCGTTGGATAAGGCATTGAACGATTCTAGGAATCGCCTCGCTGCGATCGACTTCCAACAGCGTAATCAGGTTGTCCGTAAAGATAAATCATTAGAAGATGAAGTCCTTATCCGTCAGCAGGGCGAGGAGCTCGACGCAAAATGTTTAGCCTTAGTTGAAGAAATAGAGAGTGAAAAATCACGGACTGCCCACCTAGAGGCGACTATCACAGAGAAACGTCAACAATCAGATCAACTCAAAGAAACACTTAGATTTTCCCGCACTGAGCATGAAGATGCTCAAGGTGAATTAGAGCAGGTGCAAGCGAATGTGCGGGCTTTAGAGAAATATATTCAAGCGCGCTCTGGATATTCAGACTCCACTAAAAAATTATTAGATAAATTTAAAGGGCGCGGAGTAACGGGCACGGTCTTGGATTTTATTAAGGTAGAAGCTGGTTATGAGCGTATGGTTGAGTCCTGTTTGGGTGCCGCATGTGAGGCGGTGTTGGTAGAATCACCAGAGATTTTAGATGAATTAGCCGCTGAACTAGATGTATTAGGATCAGGAGTTTTAGCCGAGGTCTCCCAGCTGACGGACTTCGTTAAGCCAACGCCACGCACGGCGCAAAAGCGTGTTTCTGGATTCGTTGAATCTGCTCCGGCTAAGGCTCCTTCACCTACGCCTGTTCAGGAAAATGCTTTAAAGCGCATCTTGAATCGTTTCTTTGGGGCTAAAAACGTCGTGCCCGAAGTGGTGCAAATAGTCGTTGCTCCCGCAGTTGCTGCGGTTAGCTCGGAAAGCTCAATAGAGTCTGTCCGCGCCACGGCAGATCAGTTTGTAAAATGTTCTGGCGATGTAAAGAGACTGGTGGATCGCGTTTTGTTTGAGTACGTGGTGGTAAGTGATGCGGCTGAGGCCGAAACTCTGCGTCGCTCGTGGCGGGAAAAACATTTAGTGACTAAGGATGGAGAGATCTGGTTTCGAGAAGGCTGGCAGAAACGCGGTAAGAAACAGGGCAGCTCCAGTTCTATCTTAGAACATGAGAATGAGATGTTAGTCCTTCAGGGAAAATTACCGACTCTACTTAAAAATCAAGAACAAGCAGCGCAGCATCTAGAAGCGACACGTCTCGGGATCACTCAGGTTGAAGACGCCCTTTCTCTTGAACTCAAATCTAAGCAAGAAATTGATGGAAAACTTTCCGCCTTACATTACGAACATCAGGGACTGCAACGCCAACGCAACGAGGCCACAGGCCGGTTGCAGGCCGTTTTAAATGAGCGCGAGAGTCTGCTGTTCCAAGGTGGCTCCGATCAGGCAGAAACCCGTAGCCTTGAAACTAGTCTCGAAGAGTTGCAACAACAACGGCAGGAGAAAATAGAAGGCCAAGAGTCACTCACGGTGCAGCTACATCAACTCACAGGCGAGGTTGAAAAATGGACGCAGCACACCACAGAATGCCGTGTCTTAGAAGCTTCCCTGCGGCAACGTCAAGAAGCCATCGGCCAGCAGAAGCAGGTAATTGAACATCGTTTGCGTGAATTAGGTGAGGGCATGGAGAGGTTACGTTCAGAAATTTCTGACTACGATGGAAAGATGATTCAGTGTCGTGAAAAGTGTCTTCAAGCGGAAAGCTCAATTGAGGAATCACGCCAGCGTAGTCTCGTCTTAGCCGAAGAGGTTGAAGTCCAGCTCATGGCTCGCACCCGTCAACTGGAAGAAGTGCAAACGGTCGAAGCTTCCGTCAGTGAAGATCGCAAAAAAGCTAGCGAACTGCAGACTCAATTCAGCCGTCAGGAAGTCGCTGTGGCTCAGCATAAAATGTTAGTTGATAATTTAGTGCAACGCATGATGCGAACCTACCAGATCGACATCACCCAGCTTACCCGCGAGCCGCGGCCACCCGTTATCGAAGAACCTAAGCCGCTCGCCCCGATTATTCAGCCTTCAATACCTATCGAAAAATTTGTCATTGAAGGTCTTGAAGAATCGGATACGGAATTGGAGTCAGAAGTTTCGACGGTTGCCCTTGAACAGGAGGTCGTGAAGCTCATCATTGAAGAACCAATCTTGATCGAGTCGGAAGAATCTCGTAAGCCTAGCCACGATTTAGAAGACCAAGCCGATATTCCTATGGAAGAAGCGGACTGGGTAGCCATAGCGGCTGAAGTGGAAGAGCTGCGGGATAAAATGGATCGCATGGGTCCAGTGAATGTCGAGGCTATTACCGAATATGAAGAACTGGAACAGCGCGCAAATTTCTTAAAGCAGCAGGAAGTAGATTTAATCAGCTCTCGCGATCAGTTGCACGAGGCCATTCGCAAAATTAACCATATTACGCGGGCTATGTTTTCAGAGACGTTTCATAAAATTCAGAAAAATTTCTCTGAAATGTTTGTCGAGATTTTCGGGGGTGGTAAAGCGGATCTTATTTTGCAAGATGGAGAAGATCCTCTTGAGTGCGGAATTGAAATTATTGCCAAACCTCCTGGAAAACAGTTGCAAACGATTACCCTGCTTTCTGGTGGAGAGCGCACCATGACGGCAGTGGCTTTAATGTTCTCCATCTACATGGTTAAGCCAAGTCCTTTCTGTTTCTTAGATGAAATGGATGCGCCGCTGGATGAGTCAAACATCAACCGTTTCATACGCATCTTACATCGTTTTGTGAGCCAATCCCAGTTCTGCGTCATCACGCACAACAAGCGTACCATCAGCAGTGCAGATGTATTGTATGGGGTGACAATGGAAGAGCATGGCGTTTCAAAACTGGTTTCCGTGCGTTTAAATCGGAAAGAAGAATCCCCGCTGTTTAATACAGGTACGGAAGAAGGCATGACGCCTTCTATCTCAGAATCCATGAGGCAAACCCATTACAATGACGATCCCATTGAGGCCAAGCAACAAGATCAAATTTGAGTAAAAAGGAAACAATTGCCATGAAGCACAATCTATCCCAACTCCTGAGTGTAGCAGAAGAAGCGGCTCGCGCCGGTGGCGCCTTTATTCGCCAGTCGATTCAACATGAAATTGTGGTTAATGAATCCCATCACCACGATCTAAAAATTCAGATGGATGTGGATACGCAGGATTTGTTAACTAAAAAACTTTTAGGTGCATTTCCTGACCATGCTTTATTAGGTGAGGAGGGTGGTGAGGGGAGTGATGGCACGGGCTACGAATGGATCGTTGATCCGATTGATGGCACGGTGAACTTAGCCTACGGGATTCCCCATTTTTGTGTTTCGATTGCCTGTCAGTTTGATGGTCAGATTCTCGTTGGAGTAATTTATGATCCCATGCGAGACGAACTTTTTTCAGCCAGTCTCGGCTCAGGAGCCACGCTGAACGGGAAGCCAATACATGTAAGCTCTCGTGAGCGAATTGAGGAAGCTATTATGGCACTGGGCTTTTCTAAAAATATTGATTCGATTGATAAATGTTTAGAGCTCTATCAATTCTATGCGCGCCAAGCCCGCAAGCTTAGAGCCATGGGTTCTGCAGCTTTAGACATGGCGTATATTGCCTCGGGGCGCTTGGACGTTTATATTGAGCAGGGGATTAAGATTTGGGATGTGGCAGCGGGAAAGCTTTTGATTGAAGAAGCTGGTGGAAAAGTTGTTATGAAAGCCCGAGCGGAAAAGCATCACTTCCATATTAAAGCATGGAACGGTAAAATAGAGCTGCCGTTTGAGTAGTGGGAACTCAGAACTTGTAACCGCGAAATACACCAATCGCACGAAAAGGGGATTAACTAAAGCACTAATTATTCCTCTTTATGAATCATGAACCACAGGAAAAGCTTCTCTACAAAGATGAGGTATATGCTATTCAAGGAGCAGTCTTTGAGGTCTATGGTGAGATGGGTTGTGGTTTTTTGGAATCTGTTTATCAGGAATGCCTCGAAAAAGAGCTACGACTTCTTGGCATTCCCTTTGTCGCCCAGCAGGAACTCAAGCTCTCCTATAAAAGCAGGTTGTTAGAGCAGACCTACAAGGCAGATATTATTTGCCACGGAAAACACGCCTGCCCGCCCCTGGAGGGAATAACTTGAAAAGGGGGGGATTAGGGCATCAGAAACTAAGCCCTTTTTTCGCCTACTTATTTTTGTGTGGTTAGTGAATTTCGTGGTTTAAAATCTTCTCAAAAATCTCTTTTGGGTTTCTACTCGAATTATTGGGGAAGCTGTGTAGTTTCATTTCTATGGCTTTTGATTCGTTACGTTCTTTTGTTGAAAATTTAGAATCTGAGGGTGAGCTGATTCGTGTCACTCAACCGCTTTCGGTGGATTTAGAGATTTCTGCTTTAGCTGATTTAGAGATGAAAAAGCCTGCTGGAGGCAAGGCATTACTGATTGAAAAACCAATTCTTAGCGATGGCACTACATCTGTTTTCCCTGTTCTGGTTAATGCTTTAGGCAGTGAGCGTCGCATGAGTCTTTCGCTCAAGGTGAATTCCTTAGATGACATCGCAGATCAGTTAGCTTTTCTCATGAAGGCTAAGCCGCCTAAATCACTTCGTGATGCTTATGAACTTTTAAGGCAAGGAATTGATGTCATTCATGCGAGGCCCGCTAGGGTTCAAACAGGTGCGTGTAAGGAACGTATCCACCACGCAGCAAAAGGAGGCCGTGGTTTAGCGGATCTGCCGATTTTAAAATGTTGGCCTAAAGACGGCGGCCCTTTTGTGACCTTACCCACGGTTTACACGCAAGACCCTGACACAGGTGAACGTAATGTAGGGATGTATCGTATGCAGGTTTATGACGGTTGGAGCACGGGTATGCACTGGCAGATTCATAAAGTTGCTGCACGGCATGGGAAGCGTTACGTTGAGCGCGGTGAGCGGATGCCTGTCACGGTTTGTTTAGGGGGCGATCCAGTGTTTACTTTTGCAGCTACGGCACCTTTACCCGATGGGTTAGATGAGATTTTATTGGCGGGTTTTTTACGGAAGAAATCTGTTCAACTGGTTAAGTGCGAAACGAATGATCTCATGGTTCCGGCAGAGTCGGATTTTGTGATCGAAGGTTATGTTGACCCGCAAGAAGATTTGAAAAGTGAAGGTCCTTTCGGAGATCATACGGGATTTTATACTCCAGAGGATTTGTATCCTGTTTTTCATGTAACATGCATTACACACCGAGCTGATGCGATCTATCCAGCAACTGTAGTGGGTAAGCCGCCAATGGAAGATTTTTATATTGGTAGTGCAAGTGTGCGGATTTTATTTCCTATGTTGAAGATGACTTTCCCTGAGATCGTGGATATAGCGTTACCTGCGGAAGGTGTTTTTCATAATCTAGTTTTTGTCAGCATAAAGAAGCAATATCCGTATCAAGCTTTTAAAATCATGAATGGTCTCTGGGGTATGGGACAGATGATGTTTTCAAAAATAATCGTGGTAGTGGATGCGAGTGTAAACGTACACAACACGAGTGATGTTTTATTTCATCTTTGTTCGAATATAGACCCTCAGCGTGACACGATTTTCACTAAAGGACCTTGCGATAGCTTAGACCATGCCCAAAACGTTGCCAACATCGGCACCCACATGGGGATTGATGCGACGACGAAGTTGGCGGGCGAGGGGTATCCGAGGGTCTGGCCAGAACAGTGTAAACACTCTCAGGAACTGATCGAGCGTGTTCGGCATTTACATTGATCATTACTTAAGCTAGTTCTGAGGCGTATGCATTTTGATCATGCACTAAACATATCACTAAAAATCCTAAGTATTACACTAGGATTAGGGATGAATGTTCTTATGGCTGCCGAGCCTGATTCGTCATGGATCCAAGAAAAGAGAAATACAGAGATATTTGGTAAGCATTCTTTAGTTAATGTCGAAAACGTTGAGCTGCAGTTTAAACTTGATCCCACCAAGATTAGTCAGCGTGTTTACGATCCAAGAGATCCATACCAACAAAACATCAACCAACAATTAGGTTTCGGTTTGGATCTAAAAATGGGTGCGTATTCAAAGCTCTCTCACGGTATTTATTTTGGGGCTAATCAAGAAAGAATCTGGAGGGAGACTGACTTCAGAGAAAGGGAGACCCAAAAATTTCAACAACGTCAGGTGACCACATTTCAGATTAAGCCCTATCGCTCTCTGGCACTTAACTTAAGCAATGAGATCATGACCGAGCAGAGGAATAATCAGGATCGTGGGTCCGAAGCTTTAAGGCAAGTAGCTAGTTTTGAGTATTCTTTACCTTTGGGGATTTCGTTAAGGCCAGAGCTTTCTCACGAGACTGCACGTAACGATCTTTGGCAGGAAACGGAGCGACAAACGGCATCCGTTAATTTACGTAAATCCTTAGTTCCAAACGTGCTCGACTTACAGCTACGTCCTTCTTTTGGGCAAGAGGAGCAACAGTTTACTTACGGGAAATATTCTGAATCTGAAGCTGTGGAGATGAGTCTATCTTGGAAGCCGCAACCCAGCTTGCTGCTGACTTCTGGGGTTAACCTGAGAGAAATTAGTATCGATCAAGATATGAGCTTAGAGAGGCAAAGCACCATCTATAGTCAGGCCACGCTTTCGCTTTGGTCAGATCTCATGCTAAATTTTAGGAGTGATCTACACAATACAGAAAAAACTCAAAATAACTCAGGCACCGTTAATGGTGAGTCGCACCTGAACTTAACTTTCGGTCCCACCATGAAACTCTCGGAAACGTTCTCCGCTGGAGCAGAGCTGGGTTACAAAACGATTCTTGAAGCAATGAACCACGGACAAAAAGACGAACAAAGCCTTTCTCTTTCTATCCGAGGAACGTTTTAAATGTTGCCTGAGCAGATATGAAATTCGTCTTGGCCATCACTGGAGCTAGCGGCTCAATCTATGCTCAAAGGCTGATCGATTGCCTCGAACCTACGGAACACGATTTGCATATCGTACTAAGCTCCCATGCTCAAGAAGTAGCTACGTGTGAACTAGACGGCCTGCGGTTGCCTCTACGCTTTAAAACGTATCATGATACTAGTATGCAAGTACCTTTCGTCAGTGGTTCCGCAAAATTTGATGCACTGGTGCTGATGCCTTGCTCGATGGGTACAGTAGGTCGGATCGCCCATGGATACTCGGATAGCACTATCACGCGAGCTGCAGATGTGTTTTTAAAGGAAAAACGCAAGTTCATCGTAGTGCCGCGGGAGACTCCTTGGAATTTAATTCAGGCTCGCAACATCGTAACGTTAATGGAAGCAGGGGCTACCGTGATCCCTGCCATTCCCTCATTTTATGGGCGCCCACAGACGGTGCAAGATGTGGCTGACACCGTGGTAGCCCGTGTGTTAGACCATCTTCAAGTTGAGCATGAATTAGTCAAACGTTGGAAGCAGGATCACATAACTGAGTCATCTTCTTCTTGAAACCATGTCTGCGTGATCTTCCGCTAACTCGTTTATTCTTGTGACATCATTCGCTTTAACACTTGGGCAAAGAGTTCGTGACGGCTTTGAATTCGTTAAGTTTTCACACACGATTTTTGCCCTGCCTTTTGCCTTCATCAGTATGGTGGTCGCAGCCAAGGGTTTACCAGCAATAGGGACGGTGTTCTGGATTTTGGTCTGCATGGTAGCAGCACGCACGCTGGCTATGTGCTTTAATCGTTTAGTGGATTGGAACCTTGATCAAGAAAATCCACGCACTGAAAATCGGCATCGTCTGATGGATAAGTTTGGTGCCCAAGCCCTAGCAGTCGCTGCATTGCTCCTCTTTACCTACGGCACTTTACAGCTTAATATGCTTTGCGTTGTGCTGGGTCCAGTAGCGGTGGCGTTGATCACGTTTTATTCGATTACGAAACGATTCACCGCTTACTCGCATTTATTTCTGGGCTTGGCCTTGAGTGCGGCGCCCATGGGAGCGTGGGTGGCAGTGACGGGTGAGCTCTGGAGCGTCGTGCCTTACTTGTTATCTTTGGCCGTGCTCTTGTGGGTAGCTGGTTTTGATATTATTTACGCTACGATGGACATTGATTTTGATCAAGCTGCGGGGCTGAACAGTATTCCCGCAAGATTTGGGGTCGAGGTAGCACTCAAGATTTCTCAATGGTGTCATATTTGTTCAGTTGTCGTTTTTGGTGTTTTCGGGTGGCAATTCGGAGGAGGCTGGTTCTTTACCGTGGCATGGTTGCTGGTATGTGCGGGCTTAGTTTATGAACAACTCTTATCAACTAGTAGAAATCCTAACCTCTTGAATAAGGCCTTCTTTCACGTGAATGCCTTCGTTAGCGTTGTGCTCCTTATCGGTGTATGCTTAGATGTTTTCCTTAGGTAATGAACGCATCTCTTCAGCTCATTCACAATAAAGTAGAGTCAGAACAACGCATCTCCACGGAGGAGGCACTCTGCTTGTATCGTCATGCTTCTTTGCATGAGCTGGGTGCTTTAGCGAACTTAGTGCGTGAGCGTAAGAACGGGAACCGTGCCACTTACGTAATCAATCGTTATTTAAATTACTCCAACATTTGCATCCTTAATTGTCAGTTTTGTTCCTTCGCTCGCAAGAAAAGAGACCCAGATGCTTTTCAGTTTTCCGTTGATGAAATGGTGGAGGCAGCGCATCAATCCATTGCGGAAGGCATTACGGAAATTCACATTGTGGGGGGCTTACACCCGACCTTACCATTTTCATTCTACACTGAAATGATTTCACGCTTAAAGGCCGTGGACGCATCGCTTAAGATTAAAGCATTTACGGCCATCGAGATCCGTCACTTAGCCGAGCGCATACGTAAGGCATCGATCCGTGAAACATTAGAAGAGTTACGTGCGAGTGGCTTAAGTGCGTTGACGGGAGGTGGGGCAGAAATTTTTGATCCCGAGGTGCGAGATCAAATTTGTCGTGGTAAGGAATCGGCGTCTGAGTGGTTAGAGGTTCACCGCATCTGGCATGAAATGGGTGAACGTAGCACCTGCACCATGCTGTACGGGCATGTGGAAACAATCGAACAGCGCATAGATCATCTGAGACGTTTACGTGAGCTACAGGATGAAACGGGTGGATTCACGGCACTAGTTCCTTATGCTTTTGAGCCAGAGAATAATCAGCTTTCGCACCTACGACGAATCGGTGCGGTAGAGGAATTGCGCATGTTAGCACTTTGTCGAATTTTTTTGGATAACTTCGATCACCTGACTGCTTATTGGATCAGCATGGGTCTTGCTGTAGCCCAGATAGCTTTAAGCTACGGGGTGGATGATTTACATGGCACGATAGCGGAGGAAAAGATTTTCCACATGGCAGGTGCCACGACGCCTACCGCTATGACACGGCAACAGTTAGAAAAAGCCATTCGTGAGGCAGGCCGTGTGGCGGTGCAGCGCAATACTTTTTATCAGGATTACAGGCCTGAGCTCGCTCCAGTTAGTTAAGCGTATACTGTATGGAACGTATCTTACGAATTGGCTCAGTTCCTTATCTTAATGCTAAGCCACTTGTTCGCCATGTGCGGGGCAACATAACGCTCCTTGAGCCTGCCCCATTGGCTCAAGCCTTTCGTCGAGGTGATTTTGATCTGGCCTTGATCCCCGTCGTGGAATGCTTCTTAGAGCCTGATGTGCTTATCTTGGACCAGGTAGCTATCGGCTGCCAAGGACCCGTTTACAGTGTGATCTTAGTGCATGAAAAACCGCTATCAGAGATTCAATCTATAGCTGTGGATGCGGCCTCGTTAACATCAGTAACCTTATTACGTATTCTGTTACGCAAGCACTGGAAGCTTGAGCCTACACTGGTGCAAGATGGGTTTGAAGCTGATGCACAACTACTCATTGGTGACAGAGCCTTACATTTTCGTCAGCAATTCCCGAAAAAGCAGCTTACAGATTTAGGTGCAGCGTGGCGTTCGTTTACTGGCTTACCTTTTGTTTTTGCCGTGTGGGCAGTGCAGCCTTTATCAGATTTAAGTTTAGAGGAATTGGAACATTTTCGACGTCTATCGATGAAGGGGCTCAATGACCGTAAAAGCCTAGCTAAAAACGCGGAGGAGTTGGTGTATTTAGAGCAGTGGATTCGGTATGACTTGGGAGGTTTTCAGAAAGAAGCCTTACGACGCTTTGCCCAGGAGGTGGCAGAGGCAGAAATTTTTGTAGAACCTGTGCAGACGAATTTAGACTTTGTGTGAGTCAAATAGTTCAAAGCGCAGCACCCACTACTGAGACAAAACTTATCTGGAGGAAGAACCGCCTGAAATGGACGTCGGCTGTAAAGGCCACTGTTGGTTCTCGGTGTAACCTACGGTCACTTCTGTTCCGACTTCGAGAGAACCTTTACGTTCGGGGGTGACGGCAAACATCTTCACTTGTTTGTCCGCACTTTCAACAGTAAAGGAATCCCGTTCCGTTTCTACAGCTGTGATAATACCGCGAAAAGTGCTAGTCGCTGTGCCCTCACCTACGTCAGCAGTTAGGAGTAAAGGTGAGAGAGCGAGAATCAAAGCAAATAAAACAAAAGTCTTTTCCATAAAAAAATGATGAATCCTTTATGTGACGAATAGATGGCAGAGTAGAAAAAATTTAAATTTCTACATATGCGATGAACAGGGCACTTTTCTGTTAGAAAAGTGGGTTGACTGGGATTTGAACCCAGAACCAATACCTTAAAAGGGTACTGCTCTACCGTTGAGCTATCAACCCGGTAATGTTTACTCAAAACAGGGGTAGAATGTCGTATCAAAACCACGTTCTGTCAACTAGGAAAATAGAAGTTCTTTAGATTTATTTAACCTGCTTGTAGGGCAAGTTTGTTTTTCTGCAGATAACGTCCATGCTTTATTATCAATGGATTTTAAACTTCACTCTCCTTATGACCCCATGGGTGACCAACCTGCCGCAATCGCAGCTTTAACCGAAGCTTGTCTTTCAGGAAAGTCGCACCAAGTTTTGCTCGGTGTTACTGGCTCAGGGAAGACCTTTACCGTGGCTAACGTCATCGCTAAATTAAACCGTCCCACTTTAGTTATCTCACATAATAAAACACTAGCCGCTCAACTTTTTAGTGAGTTTAAACTATTTTTCCCAGAAAATGCCGTGGAATATTTTGTCAGCTACTTTGATTATTATCAGCCAGAGGCATATATTCCCCGTACCGACACATATATTGAAAAAGATTCCAGTATCAACGAGGAGATCGAACGACTAAGATTATCTGCCAGCAGTTCGCTCATGACGCGGCGAGATGTCATCGTGGTTTCTAGTGTTTCCTGTATCTATGGTTTCGCTAACCCAGAAGATTTTTACACCATGTTGCTGACAGTGAAATTGGGGGAAACAATAAGCCGGGAGCTTTTTATTGGGCGTTTAGTGGATTTACAATATCAGCGTAATGACATCGCCTTCGAGCGCGGTAAGTTCCGAGTACGTGGGGATGTCATCGAAGTTTTTCCTAGCAATCAATCGGATGAATCCGTGCGATTCGAGTTTTTTGGAGACGAGATTGAGCGTATCAGCCGCTTTGATCCTCTAACGGGTGTAGCGTTGTCGGAGGAAAAGCTGATGACTGTTTTTCCCGCTAAACAATTTGTAACCCCACACGAAAAGCTTAGAAAGGCTTTGGGTGGCATTCGTCAAGAGATGGAGGAGCGTATACACGAATTTGAAAAACACGGTAAAATGCTCGAAGCGCAACGCATAAAAATGCGCACTACGTATGATTTAGAAATGATGGAGGAGATAGGATTTTGTTCAGGAATTGAAAACTATTCGAGGCATCTTGGTGAACGTCCTCCCGGGTCTAGGCCTTACACTCTGATCGATTTCTTTCCGAAAGATTTTCTAACTATTATCGATGAGTCCCACGTCACCGTGCCTCAGGTTGGTGGAATGTATGCCGGAGACCGTTCACGTAAGTCTGTATTAGTAGAGCACGGTTTTCGTCTGCCTTCGGCCATGGATAATCGACCGCTTAATTTTGAAGAATTTAGTGGGTTGATGAATCAAACGGTTTATGTCTCAGCTACACCGACTAAATTTGAAGTGGAAAAAGCAGGCGGTGTCGTGGTGGAGCAAGTGATTCGACCCACGGGGTTAATTGATCCTATCATTCGCATTCGGCCTTTAGCAGGACAGATTGATGAATTAATTGCCGAATCCGCTAAGCGAGTGGAACGTGGGGAACGTGTCCTAGTGACGACATTGACCAAGAGGACGGCGGAGGATTTAACAGATTACTTGCGCGAAGCAGGATTGAAGGTTCAATATATTCATTCTGAGGTGGATGCTATCGAGAGAGTGGAAATACTGAGATCGCTGCGAGCTGGTACGTTTGATATTTTAATTGGGATCAATCTCCTGCGTGAGGGTCTTGATTTGCCAGAGGTTTCACTGGTGGCGGTTTTAGATGCTGATAAGGAAGGGTTTCTCCGTTCGGAGACATCGTTGATTCAAACGGCAGGACGTGCGGCACGGCATATCAATGGTGAAGTGATTTTATTTGCCGATAAAATTACGGGATCTATGCAAAGGTTGATGGATGTTACGAAAAGCCGTCGTGAAAAACAAATCGCCCACAACCAAGCCAATAACATTAGTCCGCAGTCAGTGGTGAGAGGAATTCAAGAAAGCCTTAGCACGATTGTTAAGAGTGATCGGATTAAAAACTCTATTGTAATAGACGGTGATGTAGCGGTAACGATCCATGAATTACAGCAGGAGATGTTAGTAGCATCGGAAAAACTAGAGTATGAAAAAGCGGCACTGCTCCGAGATCAAATACGTGAGTTGGAAGGTCTAAGTGGCACTGGCTCTATGAAGCAAGGCGGCAAGCACGTGGTAAGTTACCGCAAGGGTAAAAATAAAAAGACTAGACCATCTGGGTAAACACAGTGCTTTTTTTCAAGAGCTGGATATTTAGAATTCAGGCATGACGAGCTTTTAGGGTTAGCAGTCCGTCAGCTTTCTTACACCCACCATTTTAAACGCTTGACCGTTTCAGATTCATTGACACTCATAGAGGAATGATCAGTTTTCTCATGCAGGCTGGATTTTTTGTGATAGTGGAATTAGCCGTTATTATTTCCATTATTTTGATTTGGAAGATGACGGAGAAAATTGCCTTTGCTCCAGGTCTGGACTTAGCCATCAGCCTCCTGACTTGGATACCTTGGGTGGCGGCACTTACTTTTATAGGTTGGCTTGGAGTGCTCGCCTGTGTGATCGGACAACTGGTCGCCATGCAGATATTCTGCTTTATCCATTGGCGTTGGAGTGGCCATCGTGGCCCCTCAATTGGCACAACTTTAAATAGGATTGTCGGCCCGGTCTCAAATAACGTAGCTCTACTCGCCACGGTTCCCGCCTTGCCCGCCTTTCTATTGATCCGTTTTTCCCAATGGACAACTTACCCTATGTTGGTGTGGCTGATCAAATTACCTCCATACAAACAAGCGGAGTGGGTCAACGTTTCTCGGCAAAAATTTTCGGGGCTGGTGGGACACGATTTAGTATGGTGTCTCTATTGCGATTGGATGACGGGAATTTATTCTCTGGGAGGAGAAATGTTGCGGAACTTGGAAAGCTTCTGGTGTCCGATCCGTTTCTATCCTGGTAAAAAATGTGAAAACTGCAAATTAGATTTTCCTGATGTTGAAAAATGGGTCGATGCGAAAGGCTCGATGAAAGAGGTTGAAGATATTCTAAAAGAAAAATACGAGGGCAAGGGCTGGAACAGTTGGTGGTCCCATCCTGAAAGGAATAAGAAGGATTAAGTGGAATAGCGGCGATGACTTAGGAAAAAGATGTGTCCAATCAGTTGCCGTAAAAGTAAAAACAAAAAGTCTGTGCAATATAGCTAACGTGTTACAACGGCTGAAGCTTTGTGGCCGTAATACGGAGTGTAACATGAATGCTGGCTTGACCCCTAGCGATCTCTGGATGATCGCTCAGAATTTCGTCTGCTTATCTGCAACTCCTGAGGGACAAACGATAGGTGGACAAAACTCCTAACATAGGATCCTGAGCGTCGAGATGACAAAGGAGGGTTCATAAGCAGTAACTGGATAAAAAATGGGTTTGGTTATAACATTTAGTTCTGTTAATATTGGACAATGGAAAAAATAGACCAACTGATCCAATTGGCTTTAGATAGGGTGGAAGCCGATTGGTTGGATCAGTGCCGCCGCCAGATCGCTCGGCCACTTAAAGATCGGATTCGTTTCGGTTTTGTTGGTAGCTACGAAAAAGCAAATAGCCTGTTTTTCGCAACCATGCAGGAATACCGGGAGACAATGGCTCGGGAACGGCCAAGCTGGGAGGGCTATGGAAAAGCCGCGTAAATTTTATTTTGAATAGGCTGAACTTTTGGCTGACGAGCTCAACAAACAAGGGGTTAAATACTTGTTCATCGGCAAGAGTGGAGCTATCCTGCTTGGTTATCCAGACACGACGCAGGACGTTGACCTTTACATTCCGAAAGACCGTGTGAATGCCGAAAAGCTTGTTGCTGCCTTTGATCAAGCTAATTTTCCACTAAGTGATGAAGCTCGAAAAGAGATATTGGCTGGAAAAGACTTATGTCAACTGAAAGAAGGGCCGTTTGACGCAGATGTAATTACCCAACCTGACGGCATTGCCAATTTTGAAACTGCTTGGGCTCGGCGCATACAAGAGGGAAAGTTTCCAGTAGCTAACTTGAAAGATATTATCAACAGCAAGAAAAGCGCAAACCGCGTTAAAGATCGTGAAGGTATGGCTCGACTTGAGGCATTTGCTAGGGAATGGGAAAAAAGCCATGTCCCAGAACTGCTTTCTGCCCACGAAACGGTTTTGAGAAACTCTGCTGCTAGGCAGGACAAGGGAGAGTAGAGGGGCTAAGTACAATCATTATTTGGCTATGCTCTAGCTATTACTGGTTTGACGGTTGGAAATTTAACTTAGTAGTTCAACTTGAATTCGTTGGATATCAAACAGTTTTTCTACGGCATTTTCTAGGAGGTGATCCATAGATTGTTAAAAATGGCGGCCCGCCAACAAATCCACATGAAGCAAGAAATATGTGCAAGTGTGGTAGACTGACTCCGCTGATCCCCTTGATGTCTCCGTAAAGACACAACACGTGGCTTGTGTAATGAAAATATCAGACTGAAGGAAGAGTTAATATAGCTTACTTAAAGTCGGAGAAGGCAAATAAGAAGCGTTGTTCAAGACGGAAATCTCAATCGGATTGGCTGAGCCGTTTCTTGGGCTCGCCAACGAGGAGGGTGTGGGCTTCGCGTAGAATGCTAGGTATTTTTTCTTTAAACGGATTAGCGACTAGGGCAGGGCGGAGGTCTAATGCGTCGAGATCATTAGCTTGGTTGCCAGCGAACCAGTGATCGGCATTCCCTAATAAATTATATCGCATCTTTCCGTATTCGATCATGTCGAGGGATTTAGCGTAATTCCAAAGTCGCAGAATTTCCCAGATATTGACCTGACCAGAAATATCATCAGAGGAAGGTAGGCCTTGCTCCCAGTTCTGGAGCCATTCTTGGCCCAGACTTTCTTGCATGGCTTGACGGAGGCGAGCCTCGACTTGCGGCATGACTTTCTCAATCTGGTGATAATCTTTTAACGCATGGATATGTTCGTCAAAGTCTGAGGGCTTACTAGCACCTAGGCTAAGGGTATGAACTTCTGGACGATGCAAACAGTAGAGGTCATTAAAGTGCATGGGGGTAAGGGGCTGGCAGAGACGCTGTAGTTTTTCGGAAGGTTTATAGAGCAAGCCGCCTTTATCGTTGGGACTAATGATGAAGACACCCATGTCTTTTTTCTTAGCGTCCAGTACTGCTTGCCAGTTGGAATCGTTCACGAAATACCAATGTAGGTTAACGTAGTCAAAGGCATCACTGGCGATGGCGGTGCGGATGACTTGGGAAGGGGCATGGGTGGAGAAACCGATGTGGCGCACGCGACCTTGTTGGCGAAGTTGCTCCGCCACCTCAATACAGCCTCCCTTGCGTAGGGTTAAGTCAAGCAGCTCTTGATTGTTGATGCCATGAATGGAAAAAAGATCGACGTAATCCAACTTCAAATAGGCCATGGATTTTTCAAAAGTAGCGAGGAATTCTTGAGGGTCGGCGCTGGGTGCCACCTTGGTTTGAACAATAATTTTGCCGCGAGGTAGATGCGGCAGGATGGAACCAAGCTGCATTTCAGAACTGCCGTAGCCGCGAGCCGTTTCTATGTGGTTAATTCCTAGATCAATGGCTCGGTGAATGGTGGCTTCGAGATTATCTTGATTAGCTTCAGGCACATCAGCAGGAGAAATATCACTCCAGCTTTGTTGGTAACGCATGCCGCCGCAGGAGAAAACTGGCATCTGAAGTTCGGTGCGACCAAAGCGACGATAATACATGATGAATGACTAGCATTGAAAGGACGTAGAGGCAAGGCGGATACGTTTTATGGGACAAGGGAAAGTTCTTTTTTCATCGTCTGGTAAACTGTTGTTAGATCGCTGGGGTGAACGCGGGTTCCAGCGATGGTGGTCAGGAAATTAGCATCACCGTTCCAGCGTGGCACGAGATGGACGTGAAGATGTTCGGGAATGCCAGCCCCAGCCGCGGCTCCGATGTTGAGACCGATATTGAAGCCGTGAGGATGGTAAAGTTTGCGGACGGCGTCCATGACACGCTGCACCGTTGCCCAAAGATCAGCTTGCTCGTCCAAGGATAGTTCACTGAGTTCCGCCACTTTACGGTAGGGGATGATAAGGTGGTGGGCTGTATTGTAGGGGAAAAGATTGAGAAGGGCGAAGCAAGATTTAGAACGTAGAACGACATGGGTTTCATCATCGTTAGCGGATTGGCCGATGCTGAAGAATAAATCTTCCTTAGCCACAGAACCTTCGCAGAGGGTTCCTACATAATCATTGCGCCAAGGAGCCCAAAGGTGTTCCATAGGTAGATTAGACCTATGGCTGACTCAAGCATCAAGCTCAAACAGAAACATATCCTGATTAATGGTTCAGACGATTTTCAGGTGAAAAGTCGTGGGCTGGAACTGGTGGCCCAACTTACGCCAGCGGAGGTTATGAATTATGAGGTGATCGAAGGCCAAGCAGACTCGGTCGGTGACGCTTTGGATAAGATTGATCGGGTAAAAGAAGCAATTTTAACTCTACCTTTTTTTGGAGGTGCTAAACTTATTTTTCTTAAAAATTGTAATTTCCTTTCGGATAATGTGATGGGTAAAAGTGAGGCTGTTTTAGAGAAGTTAGGGGAGCTGACGGCTCTTTTGATTAAGATAGGTCCAGATTCAGCTCAGGTCATTATCACGGCCACTGGAATTGATCGGAGGCGCAGTTTTTATAAACAATTTGAAAAGATCGGCGTGTGCGAGCAGTGGGATTTACCTGATTTAAAAGACGCTGCAAAAGTGCGGGTATGGATGAAACAGATCGAACATTTAATGACCGAGCGTGGGATGAAACCGCAGCCTGGAGTGGTGGAGCGGTTGGTGGAGCTTATAGGTAATGACACTCGGGCATTGCATAACGAGTTGGAAAAACTGGCACTCTTCACCATGCCCACGGGTGAGGTCAGTGAGGCACATCTCCGCTTAATCGTTTCTAGCACGCGCGAGCTTCTGGTCTGGGATCTTTGTGATGCAGTGACCGAAAGCAACACGAATGATTCGTTGCATATTCTGAGGCAATTATTAACTCAAGGAGAATCTGAGGTGGGCATCTTAATTTTATTAGCGGGACAAATACGTCTGGCAGCTCTTGGAACACATTTATTGGAAAGTAAGAAATTAATTTTAAAAAAGAATGGAACTTTCTTGAATGCTAGCTTAGCAGGGGATGCGGAGGATCTGATGCCGCAAAATAAAAAGGGCGAAAAACCTAACTTATTCCGCCTGGCTCGTGTCGTGGATAAAGCTCGACGCTCTCCCTCACAGCGTTGGTTTAGGGCGTTAGATGTTTTGTATCAAACAAACTTAGCCTTGGTTTCAACAGGAAGCGATCGGCAAAAAGTTTTAGAGATGGCCGTGCTTAAAATTTGTCATACGGCGTGATCGGCTAAGTTACTCAAGTCGAAAAAAAGCGTGAGTTGTTTGCCATAATTCCGCTCGTAGATTTTCCTGAGTTTGTTGCCGTACTTGGCCAATCGTTTCGGCCACCAGTTCGACATGGCTAGGCTCACATCGTTTTCCACGGTGGGGAACGGGTGCAAGGTAAGGGCAATCAGTTTCCACCATAAATGTCCCAGAAGTTAGGGAGCGGATGGATTCGCGCACGAGGACGGCATTTTTAAAAGTAACAATTCCTGTGAAGGAGACGAGGTGTCCCATAGCAATAATTTCTTGGGCTTGAGCAGGACTACCACCAAAGCAATGGAAGACTGCCTTGAGCTGATGGCTAAAAGGTTGGAGAAGGGTGAGAGTGTCATCCCAACTATCCCGCTGGTGGACGACGACGTTTAAATGGTGTGATGCTGCAAGTTCCAATTGTTTGCGAAAAAAAGAAGCCTGCTTTTCTTTCAAGGTCTGCCAACGAGCTGAGTAATCTAAATCGCTTTCTTGATCAAGCCGTGAGGGAAGATGATGGTAATCTAATCCGCACTCCCCCAGAGCGGCAACTTTAGGATGGGAGAGAAGAGGTTCTAATTTAGTTAAGGCATCGGCTGATTCCTCTTCAACATTGCAGGGATGAATACCAACGGCGGCGTAGACTTCTGGGTAACGGTCGGCTAGTTGTAATGCGGCTAAGCTCGATTCGAGGCAGGTTCCAATACTGATAATTTTCTTCACCCCAACTTGTTTAGCTCGCTCAAGTACACTTTCGAGGTCTTGGGTAAAATCAGGGAAGTCGAGGTGGGCATGGGTATCAATGAGGCTAGTCATCCCGTTATTTATGGGGCAAACTTTTGCAGCGGCAAGACTGTATAAAAAGGGGTGCTCTCGGCAGGATTCGAACCTGCGACCATCGGATTAGAAATCAGATGCTCTATCCAACTGAGCTACGAGAGCGCACCTTTCCATAGTGACAGGAAGTCGGAGAAAGTTCAAGTCAGACTCTTCAATTAATGGTAAAAATCAATGGAAGAGTCCACTTATATTTTTTTAGAGTCGTATCAGGCCGCTTCAGCGTCAGCGGCTAGTGCGGATTCCTCTTCTGGTGTGTTGGAGATTAGTCCAGCGTGGGGAAGTGCCGCAGAAAGTTCGGCGATGCTATAAACCATACAGACGTACATAATTGTCATGAGTACCGTGGCAATGAAAAGCCCTCCGAAACCGCCTGAGCCTAGGCCTAAATTCCAACCATCAAACATGCCTGAGATAACAGCTTCTAGGCCCAAGGCCCAGAGGTGAAAGGTATTGGCTGTTTTCTTTAATTGCCGATTATCTAAATAGGCAGCATCTACTTTTTCGTACTGAACGTTTAATCCGTTGTTGGGAGTACTATTTTCTGTCATAATAATTCTTAGGTTGAGGTTTAAAATTATTGGCAATCTTTATGCCATGAACGGCACGAGTGTTGCTTTCTTATTAATTATTAAAAATAGCTAGTTATGTCTTATTCGATTTGTGCTGGCGGACGTCATTTTTCTTTTCCTGATCTTAAGACGGTCATGGCACGCGCGACGCCGTTAAGGTCGGGCGATCAGTTAGCGGGGGTAGCGGCGGTGAATGCCGAAGAGCGGGTTGCGGCGCAGATGTGTTTATCAGAAATTCCGCTTAAGCGTTTTTTAGAAGAACTGCTTGTTCCTTATGAGACGGATGAAGTAACGCGTTTAATTCTGGATGATCATGACAGAGTGGCCTTTCAACCTATCTCCCATTTTACGGTGGGAGAGTTGCGTGATTGGCTTTTGAGGTATGAAACAGATACGGATACTTTAAGGGTTTTGGCACTAGGACTAACCCCTGAAATGGTGGCGGCCGTTTCTAAGGTGATGGCTAATCAGGATTTAATCTTGGTCGCTAAAAAGTGTCAGGTGTTAACGAGTTTCCGTAACACGATAGGTCTTCCCGGTAGGTTATCGGTGCGTCTTCAGCCGAACCACCCAACGGATGATGAGCGCGGAATCATGGCTTCGATGTTGGATGGTCTTTTGTTGGGTTGTGGCGATGCGGTCATCGGCATCAATCCAGCTACGGATCAAGTGGGGACTTTAGACAGGCTCCTACGCTTGATGGACGGCTTAATTAGTAACTATGACATTCCCACACAGTCTTGTGTATTAGGTCATATCACGACGCAAATGCAAGCTATGGAGCGCGGAGCTCCGTTAGATTTGTGTTTTCAGTCAGTGGCAGGAAGTGAGGCGGCGAATAAAAGTTTCGGGATTAATTTGAAGCTATTAACTGAAGCGCATGAGATGACCCTGAGTTTAAACCGAGGGACGGTCGGAACAAATGTGATGTATTTTGAGACGGGACAGGGAAGTGCTTTATCGGCTAACGCTCATCATGGAGTGGACCAGCAAACGATGGAAGTGCGGGCTTATGCGGTGGCTCGTAAGTTTAAGCCGTTGCTAGTTAATACGGTGGTGGGGTTTATCGGGCCTGAGTATTTGTATGATGGGAAGCAGATAATCCGGGCAGGATTGGAGGATCATTTCTGCGGGAAGCTCTTGGGCTTGCCGATGGGTTGCGATGTGTGCTACACGAATCATGCCGAGGCAGATCAAGATGATATGGATACTTTATTGACCTTGTTAGGTGTGGCGGGTTGCACCTATGTCATGGGTGTACCAGGCGCAGATGATATTATGTTGAATTATCAATCAACCTCGTTTCACGACAGCTTATATATGAGGCAAGTTTTGGGATTAAGACCAGCCCCAGAGTTTGAAGTATGGTTAGAAAAAATGGAAATAGCGCAAGGTAATCGTTTATCCGCGGGTGGTAACGCTCAAGCTCTTTTGCAAGCTATGCCTGTTTAAGCTAATGAGCTCTTCACCTGATTTACCTTCTAAAGCTGTTACGTCCGTTGACTCATGGGCGGAACTGAAGCAATGGACTCCAGCTCGGATTGCGCAAGTCCGTGTCGGGGGTAGCTTGGCGTTACGTGAGGTCTTGGATTTTAAGCTCTCCCATGCGCGTGCGCGGGATGCGGTTCATCAAGTTTTTCAGATCGAGGATATGCGGCGTGAGTTAGAAACATTGCCGTTAAATGTTTTAGAGTTAACGAGCCAGGCTAAAGATCGTTTCGAGTATTTACAACGCCCAGATCGTGGTCGTCGTTTATCAGCAGAATCTTCTGAAAAGTGTGTAGAACAAAGTCAGAAAGAGGGAGCGGTGGATTTAGTCATTATTCTTGCAGACGGACTGTCTGCCACCGCCACCCACAAGCAGGCCATACCTGTGGTGCGTGAGTTATTGAATTTACTGTCGAGCTGGAAATGTGCGCCTATCGTACTTATACCTTTAGCACGGGTGGCGGTGCAGGACGAGGTGGGGGAATTATTGAGATCTAGGCTTGCACTTATCTTATTAGGTGAGCGACCTGGGCTAGGTTCACCAGACAGTTTAGGAGCTTATCTTGTGCACGGCCCGAAGCTGGGAAATACGGATGCGGAGAGGAACTGTTTATCTAATATACGTCAGGGAGGGATGAGCCCGAGGACGGCGGCGTACCAGTTGTTTCAGCTGCTCACTCAGGCACGTGAATTAGGCTATAGCGGGGTAAATTTAAAAGCGGGGGATACGGTTGCTCGTTTAATTTAGAAAAAAGGGAAACGTTAAAAGGGGGTAGGGATGGGTCGACGTTTATCGAAGCGTGTGAGATGGGTGTAACCGACGGATCGGGCGAGGTCACGAGCTAGGTCGAATGAGGCAGCAACATCCTTAGGGTCATGTGCATCCGAATTGATGAGGATGGGAATGTGACGTTGATGCGCCATTTCCAGAAATTCTCGGCTAGGGTACACTTCTTGAATATCTTTACGCAGGCCTGCCGTATTGATCTCAATGGCGATTTTATTATCTGCCAGGGCGTCTAAGCATTCGCGATAATACGGTTTTAATTCCCCCGCAGGTTTATCTCCGAATTTTTTCACGAGATCGGGGTGCGCCAAAAAATCGAAGAGCCCTGAGTTAGCGGCTTGTGTGTAAAGGTGGAAGTAGCGTTTCCATACTTCCTCCACGGGAAGTTCTTTCCAGAGATTACGTTTAAAGGGGTTATCTATATCCCAACCATCCTGAATATAATGTACCGCTCCGATCATATAATCAAAAGGTGCAGAAGTTGCTAGATGTTGGATATGGTGCTCAAAGCCTGGGATGAAGTCACATTCCAAGCCAAGTTTAATCGGGAAGTCGGGGAATTCTGCGCGGACTTCTTCAATGAGGGAGAGGTAAGCGGGTAAATCGGTCGGGGCCATGCGCCAATCATCGAATTGAGTGGGCATGGGATTATGATCGGAAAAGCCGATTTCGCTCAGACCCTTGGCCAGAGCTTGAAGCACATATTCACGGGGGTGTCCGATGGCGTGATGACAGAGGGGCGTGTGAATATGGTAATCGAAAATCATGGGCGGTGATGGAGTATCGTGTCCATGCTAGCTTGTGAAATCAAACCCTATTTGCATAGTCATGGAGTTTTCGGTTTTCAGATGAGATTTTTAGAGTTAATCTCGTGGCGTCATGTTTAACCATTTATGAATTCCCCTCAATTTAGTAAAAACCGTTTAGAAAAAATCATTAAGCGCATTCAGGATTTACGTATTCTTGTGATTGGGGATTTGATGTTGGATCAATTTATTTACGGAAAAGTCACACGTATTTCTCCTGAGGCTCCAGTTCCAGTAGTGCAGGTAACTGATGAGATGGCTTTCCCTGGCGGAGCGGCAAATGTGGCGCGTAATTTAGCGGAGTTCGGTGTTAAAGTGGGCGTGTGCGGGGTATTAGGGAAAGACGCAGCAGGTGAACAACTAGTTAAGCTTCTCAAAAAGAGTAAGATTGATACGAAAGGGCTCTTTATTGAAAGTCGTTTTTCTACGATTACAAAAACTCGTATCATCGCACGTCAGCAGCAGGTGGTGCGGGTTGATCATGAACAGAAGCTAAAATTCCGCCCAGCGGAGATTGAGCAAATTAAAGTTTTTTTTAGGAAGGAAATAAAAAATTATCAAGCGGTTATTGTGGAGGATTACGGCAAGGGGTTTTTGCATCAAGAAATTTTTGATGAACTCGTGTCTGTAGCCCGTGAAGAGGAGAAGATTGTGACGGTGGATCCTAGTCCAGCCAACCCGCTTAATTTCAGCGGTGCCACGGCGGTGAAGCCTAATCGGGTGGAAGCGGTTGCGTATGCGGGGTTGAGTGGAGATCCCGAGGATGCTGATATGAATAAAGTGGGAACGACTCTCCTAGAGCGGTGGAAAGTTCCGTATCTTTTAGTGACCATGGGGGATCAGGGGATGATGTTGTATCAAAAGTTCCTAACACCTTATCACACGCCGACGCGGGCGAAGGAAGTATTTGATGTTTCAGGAGCGGGGGACACGGCGATTTCTTTTTTCACGGCAGGCCTAGCGGTGGGACTAAATGGTATGGAAGCGGCGGAGCTGGCAAACCATGCGGCTGGTGTGGTGGTGAGTAAGTTGGGCACGGCGACGTTGCAGCCAGAGGAGTTGATTCAAAGTTTTGCGGAAGCTTCGGAGCCATGAAGTCAGCGGTTTTTTTAGATCGTGATGATACGTTGATCCGTAATCTGCCTTACCTCGGGGATCCATCTAGGGTAGAGTTAATGCCTCGTGTGCACGAGGGTTTAGCGTTGTTAGCGGCGGAAGGCTTACCTCTTTTCGTGGTATCAAATCAGTCGGGTGTGGGGCGTGGACTTATCACTAGAGAGCAAGTGGGTCTAGTGAATGAGGCTATGGAAGCGTTGTTAAGTGGTATAGCCATTTCTGGTTATTACATGTGTTATGACGCCCCCGGCTCCGCGCAGGGGGCAGACGAGCGTAAGCCCTCGCCTGTCATGTTGCAGCGTGCGGCAGAGCAGTATGGTTTAGATTTGTCAAAAAGTGTGATGCTAGGGGATCGCTTGTCCGATGTGCAATGTGGTAAAAATGCGGGCTGTGCTTCGCTCTTAGTTTTAGGGCACTCGGGTGAGGATGATTTGGTGGAGGCTAGGGCGCAGGCTGATTTCGTAGCGGAAGATTTTTTTCAAGCAGCGCAATGGGTAGTGAACCGTTTGAAGGCTTCTTTATGAACGATATGGTTTGGGCAGTGCTACCCGCACGATATGCATCTACTCGTTTTCCGAGGAAGATGTTGGCTGATGTTAAAGGAAAGCCATTGATCCAACGTACGTGGGAGCAGGTGAAGAAAGCTGAACGTATCCAGCGGGTGACGATTGCGACGGATCATCCCGAGATTTTTGCTGCGGCGCGGTCCTTCGGTGCGGAAGTGGTGATGACAGATCCAGCACTGCCTTCGGGGACGGATCGCATCGCCGTGGTCACGCAGGGACAAGAGGAGGGTTGGATATTAAATGTGCAAGGGGATGAGCCCTTGATCCAACCTGAGGTGTTGGATCATTTCATAAGTTCATTGGATCAAGCAGTGGCTCCGATGGCGACTTTGGCAAGGAAGATGGGAGCCAGTGAAGACGTGACAAACCCTAACGTGGTTAAAGTGGTGATGGATGGGCAGGGGAAAGCACTATATTTTTCACGATCACCCATTCCTTTTAATCGTGATGGGGATGCGGGCGTGGATACTTGGCATCATTTAGGTATTTACGCCTACAAACCACAGACTTTACGGCAATTAGTGCAGTGGGCGCCCAGCAGCTTGGAGTTAGCTGAAAAGTTAGAACAATTGAGAGCTTTGCAAAATGGGGTTGCGATTCAAGTCATAGCCACTAGCGTGGAGTCTATCGGCGTTGATTCTCCAGATGATCTGGAAAAAGTTATCCAACTGATGAACGACTGATTTTCAGGATTTTTTAGAAATGAAGTATATTTTTGTTACAGGTGGTGTGGTTAGTTCACTCGGAAAGGGTTTGACCGCAGCGTGTCTAGGCACCTTGTTAGAACGACGCGGCCTAAAGGTGGTTTTACAAAAATTCGACCCTTACCTCAATGTTGATCCTGGCACGATGAGTCCTTTTCAACATGGTGAAGTTTATGTGTTAGAGGACGGTGCGGAGACGGATTTAGACTTAGGCCACTACGAACGGTTTACTAATGGTAAGCTCTCACGGAGGAATAACCTCACGGCAGGACAGGTCTATGAGGAAGTCTTACGTAAGGAACGGCGTGGAGATTATTTAGGTAAGACAGTGCAGGTCATTCCCCACGTAACGGATGAAATCAAAGCACGCATTTTTCAAGTTAGTCAGTTTCAAGAATGTGATATCGTCATTACAGAAATAGGTGGAACTACGGGCGATATCGAAGGCCTACCTTTCCTCGAAGCTATTCGTCAGTTTGCTTTGGAAGTAGGGCCGGAGAATGTTTTATTCATTCACGTAACTTTATTGCCGTATATTAAGGCTGCTGCGGAATTAAAGTCTAAGCCGACACAGCAGAGTGTGGCCAAGTTACGCGAGATCGGTATTCAACCTCAGATCTTAGTTTGCCGGAGTGAGCATCCGATTGAGAAAGATATTCGCCATAAAATATCCATGTTTTGTAACGTCCCTATTGAAGCCGTGATTGAGCAGCAAGATGTAGCTTACTCGATTTATGAGGTTCCCCTGATGCTACAAAGAGAACGGGTAGATGACCTCGTCTGTAAATACCTGCGACTCGATTTGCCTGCACCTGACATGCAGGACTGGCAAATCATGGTCAATCGTATCATCGCCCCGAAACATCGCGTCAACATCGCTGTGGTGGGCAAGTATATCGAACACCAAGATGCCTACAAAAGTATTTATGAAGCTTTAACTCATGCGGGCGCAGCGGCCGACGTGGGGATACATACCTTACGTATTGACGCAGAGGATATCGAATCGGAGGGGGCAGAAAAGTTTATGGCTGGAGTAGACGGAGTCCTCGTTCCAGGTGGTTTCGGCACTCGCGGGATAGAAGGAAAGATCTTGGCCGCACAGTTTGCTCGCGAAAATAACATTCCCTATTTAGGCCTCTGCTTAGGTATGCAAATTGCCGTAATTGAGTTTGCTCGTAATGTCTGCGGTTTGGCTGGAGCCCATAGCATGGAGTTTGATGAAAACACACCACACCCCGTGATTTCTTTATTAGATGGACAACAAAGAGTTATCGCTAAAGGTGGCACTATGCGTTTGGGCAACTCAGAGTGTCAGATTCTTCCGGGTTCGAAGGCCTATGAAGCCTACGGCAAACCGACTATTTTAGAGCGGCACCGGCATCGCTATGAATTTAACTCAGCCTACCGTGAAGCCATGGAGAAGAAGGGCTTAGTTGTTTCAGGCTTCTATCGCGGGCAGAATCTGGTTGAGATTATTGAATTAAAAGACCATCCTTGGTATGTGGCCTGCCAGTTCCACCCTGAATTCCAATCAAAGCCGAATAAACCGCACCCTCTGTTTTACGCATTCACTCAAGCCATTCTCGCTCATGCCCAAAAAAATAAATAAAAACCGATTTCTTCTCGTTTCAGGCCCCTGTGTTCTGGAAGATATGCGTTCGGCTCTGAACATTGCCGTGCGCGTAAAAGATCTCTGTGACGAGTTAGGTTGGGACTACGTTTTTAAAGCATCCTACGATAAAGCGAACCGCACCTCACTCCGTGGTAAGCGTGGCCCAGGTTTAGAAAAAGGGCTCGATATTTTAGCGGAAATCAGCCTGCGAGCTGGCGTGCAAGTATTGACTGATGTTCACTCCATAGACGATATCGAGCAAGCAAAACACGCTGTTGATGCAATTCAGATTCCTGCTTTTCTTTGTCGGCAAACAGATTTGATCTTAGCTGCAGGCGAATCTGGCTGCACCGTCAACGTCAAGAAGGGTCAGTTCCTAGCACCTGAAGACGTAAATCAAATTGCGGAAAAACTTTTGAGCACGGGCTGTAAGGATTATTATATGACCGAACGCGGGACGACTTTTGGTTATCATAACCTAGTTGTGGATATGCGTGGGCTGGCTATCATGCGGGAAAATGGACATCGTGTTATTTTTGATGCCACGCACTCCGTGCAGCGGCCTGGAAGCCTCGGTGGTGCCACGGGTGGCGACGGTCGGCTTGCTCCCGTGCTGGCTCGGGCGGCTATGGCAGCAGGGATTGACGGGCTTTTTATTGAGACACACCCGAATCCAGCTAAGTCTCCTTCCGATGGTGCCAACATGATTCCTCTTGCCCAACTACCTGCGGTTCTGAGAAAATTAGCCAAGATTCATGAAGTACTCTAAAGTTATTATCTTGGCTACAACCTTGGTTCTCACAGCAACTGCCGTGCGAGTTTTTGCTCAGGCTGACTTTGCTATCGGAGCTATCATACGTGGATTAGAACTTCCCCAACGCGATAAAGATGGGGTGATCAAGATGAAAATTTTTGGGCGTGAAGCCACTGTTATGAGCTTGAGTCGGATAAAAGTACGCGGCTTAATCATTGATTTCTATAACAAAGGATTGACCGAAACAAAAATATCTTCCGATGAGAGCGATTATTGGCGGGAGGAAAACCGCCTTACCAGCAGTAATAATGTTAAAATTGAGCATCCCAGCTTCACCCTAACGGCTAAGACGATGGATTGGCTAATTATGGAGAACAAAGGGATTTTTCAAGAAAATGTCAAAGTAGTGATCAAGCGTAACGATGAGGTTTTACCCAAATGAAAACATGGATTTATTCTTTAATTTTAGTCGCAGCTCTTAGCACCACCATAAGAGCTGAACCTCTAGCCCCTAATACATCAGCTGCGGCTAAAACTTCACCAGGTGCTGTGATTAAAGAGACAGAGGTAACTAGTAACAGCTTCAAGCTTGATCTTAGTAAAAAATTCGGAACCTTCACAGGTAGCGTTACGGTAAAAGATCCTAACTTTGACCTAACATCTGATGAGCTCGTCGTCTATTTTGATATTGATAATAAAATGGAGCGTATCGTGGCTCGTGGCAGTGTTAAAATTAAGCAAGCTTCAGGTCGCTCTGCTGAAGCTCGCGAGGCTGAGTATATCCTAGCTGATAAAAAAATCAGGCTCACGGGTGATCCCGTCGTGAATCAAGGTGCTAATCGCGTCACTGGCACGGTCATTACCATTTACCCAAGCTCAGATCGCATGGAAGTGGATGGTCGTAGTAAAGTCCAATTCTTTCTGCAATAGGGTATTAATCATCATGTCTGAAATTATCCGAGTTAATGACATCGTTAAAACTTACGGCGAGCGCAACGTCGTTAACGGCGTTAACTTTCAAGTAAGTGCGGGTGAAATTGTCGGATTGCTTGGACCCAACGGAGCAGGTAAGAGTACCACCTTTAACATGGTGGTAGGCTTAGTCCGTCCCACTCAGGGCGAGATATTTCTCCAAGGTGAAGAAGTTTCTGGCATGCCCATGTATCGTCGCGCGCGGCGTGGCATCAGCTATCTTCCACAAGAAGAATCTATCTTTAAAAAATTGAGCGTAGAAGACAACCTCATGGCCGTTTTAGAAACGCTGCCCCTGAGCGATCTCGAGAAACAGCAAAAGTTGGAAGACTTGCTTTTTGAGCTAGGTATTGAGCGGTTACGTAAAAGCAAAGCCTACATGCTTTCCGGTGGAGAAAAACGTCGCCTCGCCATTGCCCGCTGTTTGGTTACAGAACCAAGTCTGCTTATGTTAGATGAACCCTACAGTGGCGTGGATCCTATAGCCGTTCAAGACATTCAACAAATCATTCTCTCCCTACGCGCACGTGGCCTAGCAGTTCTTATTACAGATCATAACGTACGAGAAACCCTCTCTGTTGTGGACCGCGCTTACCTCATCTGTGAAGGCCGGGTGGAATGTGAAGGGACCAGTGAACAACTCATTAACGATCCCATTGCGCGCTCGCTTTACCTTGGACCACGTTTTAATATTTAAGTTTGGTTCTTATTTTCTAATGTAGGTATTTATGCCCTACTTCATTTTATCTTATGAAACTTGAAAAAATCTTGGTTCTAGATGATGAAAGTTCCGTTCGAGCCGTCTTGTCTGATCTCTTAGGTGAATTAAATTATTCCGTATTAGCAGTTCCTTCCATTGCTCAAGCGCGGCTTATTCTCAAAGAAGACACCTTTGATCTAATTATCAGCGACGTTCATCTTAAAGACGGTAATGGGCTTGAGTACCTGCAAGAGATTAAGCAAATGTATCCTACCATGCGCCTGATGGTCATGACTGGGTTTGGAACCCTTGACTCGGCCGTAGAAGCTTTAAGGCTGGGGGTCTTTGATTATCTTGTAAAACCCGTTGATGTCTCTCGGCTCAGTGTAGCTTTAGGCCGCCTAGAAGAAGTTCGCAAACTTGAGGCAGAAAATCTCTATCTACGCCAAGAAATCACCCCGCATAACAGTCAATCCGTAGACTGGGGCCAATGTCTCGCTATGTTGCGCGTGAAAGAATTAATTGATAAAATAGCCGTCACGTCTGCCACTGTTTTGATTCAAGGCGAGAGTGGTACGGGTAAAGAAGTTGTGGCTAAAGCACTGCATGACGGCAGTCTTCGCTCGGCTAAACCTTTTATCCGTGTGAATTGCGCTGCCATTACCGCCACCTTGTTAGAGAGTGAATTCTTTGGACATGAAAAAGGAGCTTTCACGGGTGCGGTTCAGAGAAGGGAAGGGCGTTTTGAGCTCGCCCACACAGGTACTCTTCTGCTTGATGAAATTTCTGAAATACCCCCGGACCTACAAGTTAAGTTACTACGCGTCTTGCAAGAGCGAGAATTTGAGCGTGTCGGTGGAAATAAAACCATCTCTGTTGATGTTCGTGTCCTAGCCACTACTAATCGTAATCTTTTGCAAGAAGTACGAGCGGGCCGATTCCGGGAAGACTTATACTACCGTCTCAATGTTGTGCCCATTGAGATACCTCCCTTGCGTGAGCGCGGAGAGGACTTGATTCGTTTAGCAGAATACTTTGGCCATCAATTCGCCCGCAAGCACGGCAAAAAAATCAAAGCTCTTCAGCACGAAGTCCTCATGAGAATAAAAGCCTACGCTTGGCCTGGTAATGTGAGGGAACTGCAGAACGCTATGGAACGAGCCGTTATCCTTTGCTCAGAGGAGGGTAGCCTAAGACCAGAAGACTTCGCCGCCGTTGGGGTGACAGGGGCTAGTGCTACGGTGCAGGATGAGGTAGGTATCGTCACCATCAGGAAGGTCGAGCAAGCCATGATTTTAAAGGCCTTAGAACGCTGTGGAAACAACCGCACCCACGCCGCCGAGCTTCTAGGAATTAGTCTGAGAACCTTAAGAAATAAAATAAACGAATACCGCGCCGAAGGCCTCACGGTTGTTTGATGATATCGTTATAGTGGTGACCTCAATGTCTTGAGCTAGGCGATTCCGATTAGGGTAAGCTTCTGACTTGAGAGCTTCAATACGAGGGCCGCTCACAGAGCGGACAGAGTGGGATGAATGTTAGGAACATTGCTGCAGCTTGAGCCTTTGGCGATGAAGGATTGCCTTTCAGGCAGAGCAGATGAACTGCGTTCAAAACAAGATAGACTTCTCGTTATCACGAGGGCCGCTCACAGAGCGGACAGAGTGGGATTTGAACCCACGGATGGTTACCCATCTCTCGATTTCGAGTCGAGTGCCTTTAACCGCTCAGCCATCTGTCCTGTTGGAAGATTAAACCTAGCTGATTACTTAATAGATTGGCAAGTAGCTTGAATAGGTAGGCAGTCGTTCAGGAGCTACCAAGCTCGGCTGAAATAGGTGTCGTCTAGTTTTTGCACGCGTTGGGAAAGTTGGTGGGCAAGGTTGGTCATGATGGTGGATTGTTGCTCAGGCCAGACTTGATAGACTTTATTCAACGACGTACTTTTTAGGGAATAGAGTAAGGTTGTCTCGGCTGCTACCACGGTGGCTGAGCGGAGGGAAGGTTCGATGACACACATTTCTCCGAAAAAATCGTTCTTGCTGAGTTTGGCTAAAACTGTTTTGGATTCTTGTTCGTAGTTAATGCAGACGTCCACGCTGCCATCTCCTATAATGTAGAGTTCTTGGCCATGGTCACCCTCTTTCATGATAACTTGGCCGCTGCGGTATATTTCTTCTTGAGCTGCCACGAAAAAAACGACTAGAACTTCGTCTGGAAGGCCTTGGAAGAGCGGAAAGTTTTTAAAGGCGGAAAATATTTTTTCTTTAGCCACAAGGTCGTCGAGTTGGGAGATCATGGTGGTTATTCCTTGGATGTTGCTTGATTGAGAATAGATTTTTTGGAATTGAGAGTGCGTATTTTGCGAGCGAGAAAACGGGACAGGTTGGTAATGAGAATAGCGTGTTGATCTTGATTTTTTTGAGCAAGTTGGGCAATGGTCTCTGCTTTTAGGCGGTAGAGCGTTGTGGGCAGCGCTGCACGGACAAGGGAGGTGCGTGGCTTTATTTCTAAAAGGGAGAGTTCGCCGAAGATATCCATTTCATCAAGGCTGGTGGCTTGTTGTTCATCAGTGTCTTGGGAGGTGCCGCAAATGAAGGTGACCTCTCCTTGAGCGATGATGTAGAGGGAGTCTGAGAGGCTGCCTAACTCGAGTATGGTATCGCCTTGATTAAAGGACAATTCTTCAGTGTAATGAGCCAACCAAGCGATGCTCTCCGTGCTTAACCAAGAGAAAAGAGGGGTTTTTCTCAGGCACTGATCCATAGTATCAAGATTGTTCATAAGACGTTGATTATTACTTAAAAATTACGGGTTATGTGGAAAGGGTTCAAGGGGTTTGTGGCCGCAGGTGGGATAACTTTTCTTCGTTATGAATAAGCCGCTCAAACTGTGAAGAGATAAAAGGCTTACCCAAACAGGCCGTTGCGCCTAGTTCAAGGGTCTCGCTAGCAAACCTTTCTAGTGCGCGTGAGGTGATGACGATAATGGGAAGATCCTTGAATCGTTCCATGGAGCGGATGCTTCGCACGAGTCCGAATCCGTCGAGACGCGGCATCTCTAAATCAGTCATAACAAGGTCAAAATCTTCGTTTTGTAAAAGCTCCAAGGCTTCTTGACCATCATGGACGGCGGTGCTGAGGTAGCCGAGTTGGGCAAGTTGTTTTTGTTGAACCTTTCGCACGCTGGGTGAGTCGTCGCAGAGAAGGACTCTAGGAGGCCTACCAATTAAGAATTTTTTTTCTAAAGAGGACGTCAGGGGAGCCGTCCCAAATTCAGGTTCGATCAATTCTACTGGGATAGGAGCAGGTTGCGGGGTGGCGAGGTCAGCTTGCTGGGTGGTGCTTTCCGTAATGCTGGCGGCGAGACGTTGTAAGATATTTGGAATTTGGAGAATACAGATGAGAGAGCCGTCTGGATCAAGAGTGGCACCGGAGAGATAGGATAGACTGCCGACGAGGGAGCCTAGGTCTTTCGTGACAATTTCACGGCGCAGGAGGAGTTTATCAACAAGGAAGACTCCTTGCACCAGTCCTGAATCAACGACGACGCCAAGGCTAGGGAGCGAGCTACGTTGAATTTCAAAAATGCGAGCTAGATCAAGGCAAGGTAGGGTGCCATGTTCGTCCTGATGCCAGAGAAGCCCATGGCGATGAAGTTGCGTGCTGGGGAGGATACGTACGCAGCGTTGCACGTAGCTAAGGGGGAGTGCTAAGCGCATGTCGCCAACCATGACGACGAGTGCTTCAGAGGCGGATAAAGTGAGAGGCACTTTAATTGTCCACGTGGAGCCTTGGCCGACTGTATAATCCAAAGTAACGCTTCCGTTCATGGATTCAACCTCTGCCTTAACAACATCGAGTCCCACGCCGCGTCCTGCCACGCTACTGACAGACTCCTTCGTGCTGAAGCCGGGACGGAATAAAAGTTCAACAATTTGTTCCGCCGTTAAGGTGGGCGCAGAATCCGGAATCATTCCACGTTCGATTGCACGTTGGCGCACCATGGACTCGTGGATGCCTCCGCCATCGTCTTTAACCTCGAATATAACTTGGTTCGATAAAGGTTTAGCTGTGAGAGTGATGGTGCCGCTTCGGGTCTTTTGCAATTCTTCACGCCGTTGTGGGGACTCGAGACCGTGGGCGACGGCGTTTCGCACAACATGCAGCAGAGGCCCGTAGAGGGCATCTACCACGGCTTTGTCGAGTAAAGTTTGTTCACCCTCTAAGACAAGAATAGCTTCCTTCTTTTCTTCCTGAAGAGCGTCGCGGAAGACTCGTTGGAGGCGGCGAAAGAGGCCAGAGACCGGAGCCATGTTGAGCGCAGCTAAATCGTTTTGCAGGCGCCGTGAGTTTCTGCGGAACAAGACATGATCTTCCTTTAAAAATTCAAAGAGAGGCTTAAACTCTTCCCTGAGATGAGACTGAGCCTTGAGTTTCAGGCTGATATCGGTCAAGGAAGTTAACAGGAGTCCTAAAGATTTATTTTCAGAATTACTTTTAGATTTGGCTTGCTGAAGAGTGGTATCAAGTTCGAGTTGTTGGAGAATTTTAAAGATATCAGCCCCACTACTTTCCCATTGAGAGAGGATAGAGGGAAGTTTATTTAGATGACCCTCAAAGCTGCCATGGTCTGCGATTATCTCGCTCGTGAGGTGCATGACTTGTCGCAGCTTACCCGCCTCAACTCGGACGACTTGCCTTTCCTCAATGCCACTTTTCTCATCTTTAGTCTGAATGTTCGTGCGTAAAGCTGCTAAAGAAGCTCCTTGGATTTTCCCCTTTCTCAGATCGCCTAGCTCATACTCCCAATGGTAGGGCCAAATGGTTTCTGGCTTGAGAGAGAGCGTTTCAATATAGTGACGAACTTGATCTGAGCATTTTAGGAGGAACTCAAAAAGGCCAACTGGCGGCTCTTTGGCTTGAACTGATTCCATGAAGTCCTCCAAAATATGAAAGGAGTTTCCTAGGGTGTGGAGTTCAATACTGTTAGCAGCACCTTTGAGCGTGTGGAAATAACGGCGTAGGTTGCTGCACTGAACTTCTTCTTGGTCTAACTTTTCCCAAGCTAAGATAGCCGTCTCCACCTGCTCAAAAATCACGACGGCCTCCTCAATGAAAGTGCTGAGCATATCCAAATCAACCGGAACTTGCACAGTTGGGTTAGGCTCAAGTTCCTGCCTAAATTGTGAAAGAGAGTGCTTCCAGTCATGAGGCCAAGGCTGAGATGGATTGATAGAAAGGTCTTTGATGTAATTCTTAGCTTGATCGACACAATTTAAAAGAAAGGGGAAAAGTTTGCTCGGTGGCTGCTCTGGATTTAAGGTGCCAAGATAATCCTCTAGCAAATGAAATCCATGGCCTAAGCCTCGTAAGTCCACACTGTTAGCGGCGCCTTTAAGTGTGTGAAAACCACGGCTTACACGTGTAATCTGTTCGGCAGTGGTTTGACCGTTTTCCCATGCCAGTAATGCCGCCTCGATCTGCTCAAAGTGTGTGCTGGCCTCCTGTGCAAATACTTCGGTCATTTCTGGGTCACTATTTTCCAAAGGTTGTGAGGCGTGACTCAAATGAGTGCGAGGGCGTCGGCCATCTGCGACTAGGGCAACGCTTAGGGAAGAAAAATAAAAACTCCACTTCCGCGTCCAGCTTAAACTAGAATTAATTTCTTTTTCTTTTAAATAAATTTCCAAGTCCTGCAAACAACGTTTAGCGACGATAAAAAAAGGTGGGATGAATTGGCCAGACTGCAATGATTCGACGAATGTGCTGAAGCGTTGAAAATTTAGAGCCACTTCGGACAGCTTCATCTCTTGTAAGGTGTAAGCTAACTTGTCGAGTCCTTGCTTAAATTCAACTTGATAGGATGGAAGCTCTGGCTTGGTTTGCCAATCATCAAGGATAGTAAATATAAGACTAAGTTGATGAGTGAGTATGGGTAACGTTGCATTGATACTACAAGGGGAGTTGGGTAAAGAGGTTGCGGGGATATCTAAGCTGTGAGCAATTTCCTTAATTAATCCTAGCATGACATTCCAAGATTTCTCCGTCTTTTCATCAGGAAGTTCTAAAGCACTTAAAGCCAAACCTTCCCCACGATCTGCTAGTATGGAAGTTTCAGGTAAATCCAGCGTGGCGGCAGAACCTTTGATCGTGTGAAAGTGTGCTCTCAGGTTGGCCCAAGGCTTTTCTATGATGAGGTCATGCTGGAGTTCAATTAAAGAGTTCTCCATTTCCAGTAAATAGGAATGAACCTCTTCTTTAAAAAGTGCTAAATAATCAGTAGTCCCGCTAGAAGGGGAAAGGGACGTTTCTTGAGATAAGGCCAAAGCTGGTTTTTTAAGGATGGGCGGAGGTGTGGAAGGAAGAAAGGGTGTGTTCCCAACTTTTGATTTTAAAATCAAAGAACCTTTAGACTTAGGGGCATGAGCCACTGAGTGTGGTTGGTTGTTTGGATTGATTGGTGGTTTTGCGGCCATGTGCTCAGTTTCGGACTAGTTCTTGTCGCTGCTGCCGTCGGTTCCAATTTCAAAATTGGCTAACTGTTTATTTAATTCTGTAGCAAGACTAGCTAGTAGATCGCTGGTTTCACGAAAATCAAGGGTTCGATTACGAGTGTCTTCGGCGATCTGGTTAATAGCCACGATTGCTTGAAGCATGGCTTGAGCGCGTTGTTCTTGTTGGGTGGCAGATTGACTGATTTGATTCGCTAAGGTCGAGGAGTCCACACTGGCCTCCACGATTTTACTTAAGTAGTCTCCTGCACTAGAAACTTGTCGTGTGCCGTTTTCTACCTCAACGTTTGCTCGTTCCATTTGTTTGACCGCTTCGGAAGTTTCGGACTGGATACCCATGACAAGTTTTTCGATCTCAATGGTGGCTTGCCTTGTCCGGTCAGCTAAGGCGCGGACTTGATCTGCTACGACGGTGAAGCCCTTACCTTGTTCCCCAGCGCGTGCGGCTTCAATCGAAGCATTCATCGCTAACACATCCGTCTCGGCAGAGATATCACCGATGGAGCGCACGATGCCTGAAATTTCCTGAGACCGTTCACCGAGTTGAGTGATTTTGCGTGCATTGGCTTGCACACTTTCTTGGAGACGTTCCATGTAGGCCACGACATCACGCACCGCTTTAGCACCTTCTTCTGCGGCTTGACGTGTTTGGCTAGCGGCCTTGGCGGCTTCTTGAGAATTTTCAGAAACGCCTTGCGCTTCAGCGGCGAGGTTTTGTACCTCAAGGATGGTTTGGGCAATTTGTTGAGTTTGGCTGTTGGCTCCATCTGCTAAGTTTTGCGCTGAGGCGGAAATTTCACTGGAAGATTCTTGGACTTGAGCACTGGCGTTTTTGGCTTGACCCATGAGGGCACTGACGTTTTCTAACATCCGATTAAGGGCATCGGCTACGTTACCTAAAATACCTTCGGTGCGTTTTGCGCGGACGCAGAGTCGGCCTTCAGAAGCGTCAGCTACGACAAGGAGAATATCCTGAATGTTGGTTTGAACTCGTTTATTTTCAGTTGAAATACGGTCCTTTACGGCGTTACGCTCGACGATCATTTCATTAACGGCATGAGCTAGTTGACCCACTTCATCTTCGCTGGTGACGTTGGCGCGAGCAGATTCATCACCAGAGGCGACTTTAAGAATGGTTTCTTTTAAAGTCACTAGCGGTTGAGCGAAGGTCTTAGCAAAGATGAAACCTAAGAAGCTAATTAAAATAATGAGGATGAGGCCTAGCCCTCCCAAAATCCAAGTGGCGTGATGAATAGGTTGGAGAGCTTCCTGAGTGCTTTGCTCGACGATGAGAGCCCAGGGTAGCCCATCAATCTGAAGGCGTGCGTAGGCACCTAAAACAGTCGTGCCCGCATAATTTTTGTAAATAGAAACATCTGAATTTCCAGCTAAAGCGTTTCGCGCCGCCACGGTGTCCACTTTAGTTAAGCCTGATTTTTTTAAAATGGTGCGTGGAGACAAAGAGGTGTCAACTAGGTAAGCTTCCGTGCTTGCACCAATGTTGCCCCGGTCAGCGGGATCGGAAATGGATAGAGTAGCATTTAAAATAGAGAGGGGACTTTCAATAATAAGAATGGCGACTACTTGGCCTCCAGAAATTAAAGCGGAGGCGGCAAGCAGGACGGGTTCGTTTAAGTCATTGCTAGAGCGTTCTATACCACGATCTGAACTTTGGACAACGGTTTGTCGGGACTTGCTGGTTTCTTTACATAAGACTTTTAGTAGAGTGGATTCGAGCTGAACCGACTTTGGTTCAAGTGTAGTGTAGAGAATCTTACCGTTTGGATCGCAAAGATAAATATCGTGGTAATGTGCTTGTTTGACGTGTTCGGATAAGCTCTGGTGGCAGGTATCAAAAGAAGCCTCTATAGTGGAATCGATAGTTTCTAGAGATTTAATGTATAAAAGCTGTTTTATGCCGGGAGACTGAGCGAGGGATTGAGAATCCAGTTTTAAAAACTCAATCTGTCTTTCCAATTTATTTTCTAGAATGTTGCGAAGTGAGCTTAAATGATTCTGGGCGTTTTTTTGCTGAACGTCATTGAACAGAAAGTAAGCAATAATTACCGTAGTGAAGGTGGCTATGATCCCAACTAAAATAGAGGCTAAAGCTATTTTTAAGGTCAGGCTAAGTCTATTAAGGGGAGCTGTGGTTGACATAGGTGTGGTGAGTTTAGGTTAGTCGAGCAGATTGAGGGTGACGTTAGACAGAGTATGGCTTAGGGATTGAACCAGACGGGGCAGGGATGTGGGCTTGAAAGAGTGTCCAGCATGGGTTAAGGCCATTCCGAGCAAAAAAGGCGGGTTATCGGTGAAGAAAGTTCCGAGTTCATCAGGGAGGCTTATTTCATCCACCTGATCGACTTGGATTCCTAGGGTCTGATGCTCTTGTGTGAGAATTAAGATTCGGCTTCTCTCTTCCAGAGTAGGGCTTGAGTTAAAGTTCTCAAAGAGGTGATCAATGGCGAATACGGGGACGATCTGGCCACGAAAATGTATAATACCTGATAAAATATCTGGGCTCAAGGGAACAGGCGAGACCCGAGGGCGATTCAAGACTTCCCGCACATTGGACATAGGCAAGGCGTACTCTTGGTGGTCAATTCTGAAGAGGCAAAGTTCCATAGATAAAACCGTTCACCTTGTCTTTATTCTGCTGCTGGCCAGTAGTCGAAAATTTCTAGGTTCAAGAAACGGAAAAGAATGCGATGAGCCATTCCAATGTCCATGCCACTAGCCGTGGCAATGGTATTGAGGGATTGGCCACCTAGAATCACCTGATTAGCGAAAGAGATTTCTTCCTCATTAAGTGAAATATTTTGAATACGCTTATAGCCTGAACTGGTGTAGGCGGGTGTGCCAGTGGCTGAATTTGTGTCAAAGGTCGCTAGGCATTCAGCACCAACTAGACGTAGGCTTTCTAGGGCGAAGGAGTCGGCGGAATTAAAGAGAGGTTCCGATTTATGTAAAAAATGAGGCAATTCATTGAGTTTCTCAAATTCAAAATCACTATCTTGTGCAGTCCAAGCTAGAGCAAACATAAAAACGCCATATTGATAGGTCATCTGTGCCGCATTTTCTGGGAATAAAATTCCGCGTTCTTCCATTTGCATGAAGACAGGGTGGCCTGTTTCTGACTGCTTCAGTTTCAGTTCTTCCAATAAAGGCTTTTCTTCTTCAGAAACAGAGACAGGTGCGTCTTTAAAATAGGCAGTGGGGTTCCGCGAAGTTGCCACTACAAATAGCCCAGATTTGAAGTAAATCTCCATCAAAACGTTCGGGTGCTGGAAACGCAAGACGCCACTGTGCTTTTTAGTGGCTATTCCTCGTAAAGCTAGGATTAAAGGAAAGTAGGAAGTATTTGCTTTAAAGGCTAACTCGATCGGTGCCGTAACAGATCCCTTTATTTTTTTAGGAATCATCATCGTCGGTAAGCTCTCAGGTTGGCGGATCTGTTTGACTTGGGCAGGCGTCAGATTTTTTGTCGTACTCTTCGTAGATTTGCCATCATCACTTTGTAAAACAAAACTGACAGCCGCACTGAGGAGCTGTGGAGAAAAGGGCTTGATTAGGGATCGTTTGATACTACTAAACTTACCTTCCGTCCGTGTAATGTCAGGAGTGCTACTACTCATCAAAATAATGGGAATGTCTGCCGTAACGGGATTTTCTTTAAGTATAATGCAGACGTCTTCACCATTCATGTCTGGGAAATTAAAATCTAATAAAATGAGATCCGGCTCACGTTCACTAGCTAAGGCTATACCTTCCGTTCCATCGGCAGCGGTGAGCACTTCGTACTGTGCCGAATAGGCTACGAGGTGTTTCGTAATAAATTTTCGGAGCGTTGGACTATCATCAATAGCAAGAATAGTGTAACTCATAAAATTTTATATAATAAATGTCTTTAGCTACTTAGTGGGCTACGGCTTCGTCAATCATTCGCACCGCATCCATCAATAAGCTTTCCCATCCTTTTTTAATCGTTTGTTCTGCGATGGGCTCAGCTGATTCTTCAACCCTGCCGCCTTTCCAACTCACCACGTCGTTAAAGGCATCTAAGCCGCGATCAGTATCCGTTTCAGCATGGACGATTTCACCACGTTGAAAATAGATTTTGGCACTCTTACCGTCACTGCGCGTAAATTTCAAAACCTGAGTCGAGCGTGAGAGGCATTTAAGTTGAATGATATCCACCGTGGATAATCCTCCGAGTGAAGCGACAAAACTTTGAGGGGAATGTTCATCAGTTTTAACGGGGTCAGGTGTTAGAATTTTTTGGATAACTTTAAAAAGAGACTGTGTGTCGATAGGCTTTTGGAAAAAACGCACCACGCCGATATCTTCGGCTTGGGTTTTAAGGTCGGGAACATTCTGCGCAGTCATGATGATAGCGTGGGATTCAGGATTGATCGTTTTAACATCGCAGAGAAAATCTATCCCACTTCCGTCTGGGAGGAAAATATCTAGAATGAAGATATCGATCTCGAACTCATTAAGTAAAAGTTGGGCCTCTGCCACAGAGCGTGCAGGAAGAATTTGTAAGTCAGTAAAGCGTTGCTTCAACTCATTAGTGAGTTTGGTAAGTAAGACCTGACTGTCTTCAAGAACAAGAATTGCAGCCATAATAAGTTAAATCTTAAAGTGCCTGATAAGGCATCAATTGGCAACAAACTCTTTCGGCACGTAAGTTAGGCTTCTCGTAACTGAGTTAGGGGTTCACGCAGTCGTAACATACCACAGCGGATGCGCGCTTTGATAGTGCCCAGCGGTTCTTTTAAGTGAACGGCTATCTCCGTCTGTTTCAGTCCAGAAAAGAAGGCTAGTTCAATCACTTTTTTCTGGTCAAAAGGTAATATCTTGCGGGCTTGTTTAACGAGTTGCTCCTTTTCATTATGGACTAAACTCTGCAAGCTTGGGTTCTGTTGTAACTCCTGTTGGAAGTTTGCCATCTCTGACGCATCAAGCAGGCCGAGTGCGCACAGCGAGGCTTTTTCTTCTTGTAGTTTGGTCAGCATGGAAATTTCTAAATCTTGGGACGTGGATATTAATTAGTTTTACGAACTTTAACGAGGTATTTGACAAGAATGGTGTTTTTAAGGAGATACTGCTCTTCAAGCGTAAGCTCTTGTTTTTGTTGCTGTTTGGTATGGATACTTTGATTGGCGATATTTGTCTGTCCTACAAAGCGAAAGGCGGCGGTCATAATGGCGGCATTGGCGGCGGCATTTTCTTTAGGGTCGAGGATGGCTGGGGTTCGTAAGACTTTAAGGGCTTTATCATCAGACGCGGCTACCTCACCGATTTTAGTTCCTTTGAGATCCAGAACATCGACTTTGCCTTCGGCAATCCAGACTTCCATGCGGGTGGGAAGTGCCAGAGTGACATAGTCCGTTCCTCGTGCCGCAGCGATGCCTAGGGGTGTTTGCACCCGATAATCTTGAGTCAAGCCAGCACGTTTACCGACTTTAGAGAAAACGCCTCCTGACTCTAGGCTGATGGCAGTACTTAATTTGCCCGTCTCAGTTTTCATGCCGACTTTAACTTTGGTATTGGGCATGAGGTGGAGGGTATTCATGTTGCATAAGGTGATGGCAGCCCAAGTGTCTTTAGATTGGAGACTACTGCCTACAGGAACGACAGAGCCGATGGCCGCAGCATCCATTCTTTTACCATCAGGTGTGGTGATTATGAGGTCGGAACCTTTAGATGTGATGACGATATTATCGTCGGTAGCGCTGGCGGGAGCTTTCCGTGGTTCCAGCCATTGGCCTGTCGCTTCGATCCATGCAACTTCGGGCTGTGTTTTATCGCTAGGGCTAACAAAATAGATAGAGCCATTTTTGAGGTAATCTGTTTCACGAATGATCGGTTCTGCAGGAAATTGTTGAGCCACGTCCGCTTCAAGCCAAAAGGGCGTGTCAGGGATGGGTTCATAGGCAGCAGGGGGTAGAGCCTGAAGTGAGTTAACAAATAAGATAGGCACGAATGCGAGAAGTAGGTTCATAGACGTAAGGTTAACGGTGCGTTGGTCATTTTGGATGCACTTTATTTTACGGTTAAATCATTGGATAAATTTCAGCTCTTAAAAAAAGGGTGATAAATTCGGACTTTAGGTTCCAAATTTAAAATGAAATGTATCAAACTTGAAAAAATTAGTGTGAAGGAAGCTTCGGCAAAGAGCGAGGCAAAAGTGCCAAGAAAGGACGTGCCTCACAAGATGGCAAAGCGCGGATTTAATTAGGTAAAATTTTGCGGCGAGAGGGAATCGAACCCTCGCTTCTAGCTTGGAAGGCTAGAGTCCTACCATTAAACGACCGCCGCGCAAAAATTGTTTCCTTGAGAGGAAGCCTGCACCCGTCAGGAGTTGAACCTGAAACCTTCTGATTCGTAGTCAGATGCTCTATCCAATTGAGCTACGGGTGCTTGGGAGGTGAAATAGTAATAAATTTTGCTAATGTTGCAATAAGCTTTTACAAAAATATTATGGGGCGAGATTTCCTGTTTCTCGAAGGATGCGCAATGACTCTAGGGCGATTTCTTTTTGTTTACGGTCTAGGCCTAAGTGGGCAGGGGTGCGCATGGCTATTTCAAACTGTTCTTTAGCCAGCTCATACTCTTTTATTTTTAGAAAGTGAAAGCCCAAATGGTAGCGGTAGAACATATTTTTAGGCCGGTTTTCTACAGCCTTACTGTAAGCTAAGTAGGCCTCTTGCGTTCGGTTTAGGCTGTCTAAAAGGAGACCTTGTTTGACCAATATATTATCATGAATCGGGTTCGAGATGGCAGCCCGCGCATACATTTTCAACGTGTTTTTTCCTAGGTCTTCTCGCTTTAGGAGAAGTTGATCTGCCTTAGCCGTGTCGCCATCTATGAAGGCTTCTTGGTAGGCTTGGTCGGCGTAGTAGGTTTTCATGCGCAGGCCGTCGCCCATCATTTCAAATGTTGGGGTGGCGTAGGGATCACGCTGCCACGTTTCATCGCCGATTTCAATCAGCTCTTCCGCACTCAAAGCGAGAAGCTTCTGGTCTTTCCACTTTTCCTGAAGAGTGGATTCATGTAGTGGGAGGCTCATATAAATAAGGCCTGATCCGGCTAGGAGGCTGCATAGGGCGAGAGTCAGGTTCGGAAGTAAGCTGTGACGAGAGGGAGAGGTTTGACGATAAGAGCGTGAGCAGCCAATGGCTAGAATGGTGAAAAAAGTCAGGGCACAGGCTGGGATATGAAAGTTGAAATCTACCACACTGTGAACACCCATGACAATGATGACCCAGAGGGCTGAGCGGGTGACGAGTAAATCAAACTCACGCTCTGAATTGATGTAGCGTTTTAGCAAAAAAGGAAGAACGCATAGAAAAAAGAAGCTGACAAGGGCAACACCGATCAGGCCATAATCTGCCAAGAGATTTAAATAGTCGTTATGAGTATGGACGGCGCGACTGCCCATATTATTGCCATGCATACGTTGATGAATAAAATCAAATGTAGCCATGCCAGTGCCTACGAGGGGGCTCGTTTCCCATATCTTGATAGCATCTTTAGCGAGTTCTTGTCGAATATCACCTTTCCACATGGCATCTAGGCGTGACATGGCAAAGCTGTCATTCAGTACGAGATAACTAAAGACGCCTCCTACGGCAAGAGTGGCAACCAACATGCTAGCCCGCAGTTTCCAACTAATAGCACGTTGAAAAACAACAAAAGCGCAGATGGTGGCGAGGCCTGCCAACCATGCGATGTAGCCGCCGCGTGAGACGGAGTAAAAAATTCCTACGCTGAACATGGCGACTAAATAAAGAACCGTAATGCGTAGAGCCCAAGGAGTTTTAGGATAAAGAAAAATGGCGGTGGCGACGCAACATGCCATAACCATTAAGTTGGCAAAATGATTAGGGCAACCAAAGGTTCCAGAAATTCGTGGCCCGTAATCAGGACGCATTTGTCCCCAGATTAAATGCCGGTCTATTCCTTTATTCATGAGGGCAAAAACGCAACAAATCGAGGCTAAAATAAGGATGAGGCTAAGGAGACTCACAGCTAAGCGTCGATTATGTAAGGCGAGGCGGAGGGAGAGAAATACACTAGCGTAGGTAAATATCCAGAGTAATTCGAATCGGGCGGCGTATTTAGCTGGGGTATAGGTAAAAGCCCAGATCGCATAAAGCAGAAAAAGAAAAACGGACAGTTCGATCCAGCTTGGAAGCCATTGTTTAGTCGTTTGCGCGAGGAGAGCTTTTGCAGCTAGACAAAACCATAAAAGACCACCTAGCGGATAAATCCAGACGGTTGTCTGATGAATAATCCCACCCCAATAAAGTGTGGTGACACTTAATAGAGTAGCGACAACGAGCAGGACAATCCATGTGATAGCGAGATCAAACGGGGTTGCCCATGAACGAGTTCCCATTTCGTTAGTAGTCCCTGAGCCCATAATGGAATTAGGCTAACAAGAAAAATGCGGCTGACAAGTTTAAGAGCTTTTCTTTTCTAAAAATTGCTAGGGATTTTTAGCGCTCATTCGACTACTTCAACGGGTGTGCCGACGGAGACCATTTTCATGAGCTTTTGAGCGTTCCAATTAGCTAAACGGAAACAACCGCTTGAGCCCGTGCGTGAGATGTCCATGGGCTCAGGAGTTCCGTGAATGCCGTAGCCTGGCAGGGTGAGTCCGATCCATGCTAGGCCGACTGGGTTGTTGGGTCCAGGCGGGAGAATAATCTTGGTGAAAATATTTTCTTTTTGAGCTACGGCTTTCAGAACATCGGGATTAAAAGTATAGTTAGGGTTAGGAGCGAGGACTTTAACGGCGAGCGATCCGCTGGGACGTTTATTTTTATCCGCCGCAATGGAACAGGGGAAGCAGGCCAGAACGCGTCCGGTGTTGGAGTAAACAAGAAGAGTAGTCTCGTGGAGAATAATCTGGATACGATCGGCTTTAGGTAGAGGAAAGGATTGGTCAAGGTTGGGAGCCAAGATTTCCGTTCCAGCACTGATTTGCGTAATACTGGGGTTAAGTTTTTTAAGGAACCCTGGAGAGGCATGAAACTTTTCGGAGAGCATTTCCCAAGGCTCGTTATAACCCAAATAGGTGGCTTTAGCTTTTTCGGCCCATAGGATTGGCGTTGGTTGGATCTTAGACATGTCATCTTGCGTAACAATGTAGGTTTTAAAGGGATTACCTGGTGTCCCTAAAGCCATGCGGGTTTCTATGTCGAGCTCGCCTGTCACAGGTAGATTACGATTGCGTTGGAACTGGGTAATAGCCCGTTTGCTACGCATGCCGTAATCTCCATCAATAGTTCCTCCGGAAAAATGATGGCGTTCAAGTTGTACTTGCCATGCTGCCATTTCTAAAGCTGTGGTTGGGGCGGAGGAAACGACGACCTGGGCTCGGACTGGAATCTGGTTGGTGCGGACTGGAGCAGGTGCAAGGGTGGGAACGGGAGTTGGCTCTGCGAGAGGAACAGAAGTTGGTGTAGGCTTGGCCGTGGGGGTAGGCAAAGCCTCAGGGGCAGGGACAGGCGTGGGGGCGGGAGTAGGAGCTGGAGTGGGAAGTGGTTTGGGGACAGTAGGCTTAATTACGGGTGTAATTTGTGGTTTCGTGGGGACTGGTTTAGGGTCTTTTTTTTTACTAATTTCTTCCGAGTCGGCGGGGCCGGACAGAACCTCAGCGTCTGGATTTTCCTGCGTTAACTTGTGAGCTTTTTCACTGAGGCTGTCATTGTCGGAAACACTTTTACTACGTTCCTTTTGTAAAAGCCACAGACTGAAACCTAGAGCGGCGAGCGACAACACAAGAAAGACAACTAGAAAAGCGTTTTGATTACCTTTTTTAGAACGACTAGATCCAGCTGGCTTGCTGCTTTTGCGTTTCTTGGGTGCGGCCATAGCTCGGTCAGAGTTTAATAGACATCGCGGAGGTAGCGGTGTTCGTCCTTCATGAGGGTTTTGTTGACGTATTCCTCAGCTTGATCTTGCTCCAATCCACCATCTGCAATAGCGATGTTGATTAAGGCTTGATGAACGTCCTTAGCCATACGTTTAGCATCTCCGCAAACATAAAAATAGGCACCCTTTTGTATCCAAGCCCACAGCTCAGGTCCATTTTCTCTCATGCGGTCTTGCACGTAAATTTTTACACCTTGGTCGCGAGAAAAGGCGGTATCCATTTTAGTAAGGAGGCCAGATGCTTGCCACGCAGCGAACTCTTCTTCATAAAGGAAATCGGTTGATTTTTTTTGATCGCCAAAGAAGAGCCAGTTACGTCCCTTAGCACCATCCATTTCACGTTGCTCAAGAAAGGCGCGGAAGGGTGCTATGCCTGTACCAGGGCCGACCATAATGATGTCTGCATCAGGATTATCAGGTAGCTTAAAGTGTTTGCTTGCTGCTAGGAAAACTGGGACTTCCGTGGAAGATAACTGAGTATCATCCGCTAACCAGCCTGAGCAGAGACCCTTTTTAGCGCGACCATGGGTTTCATAGCGCACGACAGCAACAGTTAGATGAACCTCGTCCTTATGCTTTGCATTGCTTGATGCGATGGAGTAGAGGCGTGGGTTTGAGGGGCTAAGTAAGGGCAAGAGCTCAGTGGCGGAAATTGTTATCTCAGGATAATCATTTAAAATATCAATATAATCACGCGTAAAAGCGTATTCGTCTAGCTGTTCGTCACTACTAACGATAACGGAGAGAGCTTCTTTTTTAGCACCTTCAGGGAGTTTATCTAGAATGCCTTTGATGAATTTTTTATTAGTGCGATTGAGGGTGAAGTTGTTAAGAAGAAGATCACGAATAGCCTTAGGTTCAGCACCTGCCTTTAGCGGGAGCTGGGTGTCAGGCTGGATTTGAAGTTTCGTTAAAAGTTCATCCACAATTTCCGGAGGATTTTGGGCAAAGACCCCGAGGGAGTAACCTGGCAAATAACTTAAACCGCTTTCAGCAATATTAATAATGAAGTGACGCGTTTCCTTAGCAGAGCCTGGTTTAGTGAGAAAGCGGTTCTCGGTAATCTTAGCTTTAAAAGGATTATTTTTATTATAGAGGCTGGGAGTCGTGGCAGGTGCTGGTGAGGTGCTCATGAGGATGGTTGGTTAGGTGATAATTTGTAAATAATTAAACAGGAAGATAGTCACCTAGGACACAGGGCGCGTCAACGATTTTGATAGAAAAAATTGAGTTTGTGGAAGAGATATATAGGTATTTAAAGAAATAATTACCGGCCTCAGTTTTAAAAATATTTTTTTGTTTCCCATGTTGACGATTGAAAAAGAAAAACATACTATCGAAAACTCTTGGGCGGATTCCAGAGTGGCCAAATGGGGCAGACTGTAAATCTGCTGGCTTTGCCTTCGATGGTTCGAATCCATCTCCGCCCATTTTTGCGATAGCAAATTTTATCAAAGAGTCGAACGCAGTTTGTTTGCCCGTCGCAGAGCGACATTTAAGAAGACGAAGTCAGTTCGCAACAATCCTTCGGAGGATTAATCCATCTCCGCCCATTTTTGCGATAGCAAATTTTATCAAAGAGTCGAACGCAGTTCGTTTGCCCGTCGCAGAGCGACATTTAAGAAGACGAAGTCAGTTCGCAACAATCCTTCGGAGGATTTATCCTTTTATCCTTCGATTATTTTAACACCTTCATTATCGGCATGAAGAACATGGATGGCTTCCAATTTTTTTTCAAAAAGTTTACTCCACGCCGCGATAAGGGCAGAAGGGTCTTCTAAAGTCAAGGCCATGAGCGTGGAGCCTGATCCGCTAATGAAGGCACCTAGGGCTCCAGTCGATTCCGCGATGGAAAAGGCTTCTAGGCAGTTGGGGATGAGGGCGGCACGGTAGGGCTGATGGAGGCGATCTATAAAATGGCCTTTTAACAGAGGGTAATTTTTCGTAGCAAAGGCAGCAACAATTTGCGCCGTGTTTTGTAGATTAATGATGCTGTCGGATAAGGTAATCTGTGCGGGTAAAACACTACGCGCTTTTTTTGTTTCCACTTCAAAGTCTGGCACCAGTGCCACGAAACTCAGTTCAGCTCCCACGTCACTCCTGAACCAGCTTGTTTGTGAGCAAGCGGCGAAGCCACCCAGTGCTGCGGGCACGGCGTTATCAGGATGACCTTCTAGCTGGATGACGAGTCGTAGCACTTTCTCGGAACTTAGGGGAGAATCATGAAGGGCATTTAGAGCTGTGAGTAAACCAAGCCGCACGGTCACGCTGCTGCCTAGTCCGCGGGAACGAGGGACGGCGCCTGTAATTTTGATGTGGTAGGCTTTTTGGGGTAGACGCGTTGTCTGGAAGAATAAGTCAGCGGCTTCCTGCATAAAAGAATCAGGCCAATGCTCAGCTCCCGTATTAAGCGTAATTTGATTGTATAAGTTTACGGCCACCCCGAGCACGTCGAAGCCAGGGCCTAAGTTAGCAGTTGTTGCGGGGACTTGTACAGTTATTGAATTCACAAAGTGCATTCATGACATGTTCTTGATCAAAACGAAGTCTATTTTTAAAGAAACTTAATCTCAATAAGCGGCTCAATTTATAGGATTAAAAAATTACTAGGCAGGAGAAAAAACCTTTTTAATGTTTTTTCGTAAATTCCCTTGAACTACGCTTGTCCTCTATTACTGTGAACTCATGTCAAACGAGAGTGAAATCAATTATAACTCCAAAGTTGAGGGCAATATTGTCCTGACAACTTTAGAAGCTTCGATTAACTGGATGCGGCAAAACTCACTCTGGCCTATGCCGATGGGGCTGGCTTGTTGCGCCATTGAGCTCATGGCGGCAGCTTCTTCTCGTTTCGATATTTCTCGTTTCGGTGCGGAGGTGATGAGGTTTTCTCCACGTCAGTCAGATCTTTTGATCGTGGCAGGAACCGTTACTTATAAGATGGCGCTGGCCACGAAGCGAATTTATGACCAGATGCCTGATCCGAAATGGGTCATCGCCATGGGAGCCTGTGCCAGCACGGGCGGGATGTATCGGAGCTATGCGGTTCTACAAGGTATTGATAATTTAATACCTGTTGATGTTTATATTTCTGGCTGTCCGCCGCGTCCGGAAGCTTTGCTTGAAGGGTTGATGCAATTGCAAAAGAAAATTTCTAAGGAAAAATCCCTCAGCACACTGAAGCAAGAAGTGGCAGCTTAATTCTTCTGAAGATTAAACAACATGGCTGATCTTACTGCTCTCAACGAATCCTTCACGGCACGCTTCCCTAGCAAGATACAAATCAGGCCTTTATTCCGGGGTGAAACGACATGGGTTGTAGAAAGGGCAGAATTGCTTCAAGTTCTGACGGCGTTAAAAGAACAAGGCTTTGATCTTTTAATCGACCTCTCCACCGTAGATAATTTTGGAGACGAACCTCGGTTCGAAATAGTTTATGAACTTTGTCAATTAAGCTCAAACCAAAACTTGCGCGTAAAGTCCTTTATTAGTGAAGATGACAACAGCGTGTCCAGTGTGACTTCCATCTGGGCTACGGCTAACTGGCATGAGCGTGAGGCCTATGACATGATGGGAATACTCTTTGAAGGCCACCCCGACTTACGTCGTATCCTCATGTGGGAAGGCTACCCTTTCCATCCTCTGAAAAAAGATTTCCCCCTTGAAGGTAAGGCTACGGAAATGCCTGATATTGCTTTCAGTCGTCCAGCTCCTTTAGAAGGTGGCCCCTTTGTTACAGCACCTTCAGATCACGTGATAGAACGTGAGCCTAGGGCGCGCCCAACTGAACTTATTTAAAGTAGAACGAACATTACAAAATTTTACTGAACTATTATCATGAGCACTGTGCAAGAACTGGGGATTAAAGACAACGCTAGCCGCGCTTCTGACGTGATTGACATGGTCGGTGAAAAACTAGTCTTAAATATGGGGCCTTCTCATCCGAGTACACACGGAGTTTTACGTATCGTTCTGGAATTGGACGGAGAAATTATTACCAAGGCTGATCCTGATTTAGGTTACCTCCATCGTGGCGATGAAAAAATTGCGGAGAACATGACTTGGACGCAGTTCATCCCCTACACGGATCGGCTGGATTATCTCGCACCTTTAGCAAACAATGTTGCCTATACCTGTGCGGTGGAAAAGCTCATGGGTTATGAACTAACGCCGCGGGCTAAGGTTATCCGTGTCATGTGTTGTGAGTTAGCCCGTATCTCTGCGCACTTGCTGGGTGTGGGGTGTTACGCCATGGACTGTGGAGCTATGACCGTCTTTCTCTACACCTTCACGGAACGTGAAAAGATCTATAATTTAATCGAGTCACTCACTGGCGCACGTTTTACCACGAGTTATACCCGCATCGGCGGACTAGCGCGTGACTTGCCTCCGGGCTGGACGGGTGAATTAAGTAATTTCTTGAAACAGCTACCTGAACGGATTAATGAAGTTGATTCGTTGTTAACACGGAGCCCTATCTTTGTCGGGCGCACGCGTGACATTGGGATTATCCCCCCTGATGTAGCTATCAGCTATGGATTAACTGGCCCCAACTTGCGTGGTTCAGGCGTTTCCTATGACTTGCGTAAAGCTAAACCTTATCTCGGTTATGAAGAATATGATTTTGAAGTTCCAGTCGGTTCGACGGGAGATTGCTATGATCGTTACCTTGTGCGGATGGAAGAGCTAAGGCAGAGCATCCGCATCCTTGAGCAGGCGATTAAAAAACTGCCAGAAGGCCCGATCTTTGTGGACGACCCGAAGAACATTCTACCTCCCAAGTCAGATGTTTTAACCAGCATGGAAGGATTGATTCAACAATTCATGATCGTAACCCAAGGTATAGAGGCGCCGAAGGGTGAAGTTTATTTTGGAGCTGAAAACCCTAAAGGTGAGCTAGGCTTTTATATTAACAGTCGCGGTGGCGGTGTGCCACATCGTCTAAAAATACGAGCCCCTTCTTTTGTTAATCTCAGTATCCTACCGCATTTACTTCCCGGTCATTCCGTCAGTGATACGGTGGCTATTTTAGGTAGTCTAGATTTTGTTATGGGTGAATGTGATCGTTGAATAAAATTAAAACTTATGAAATTAAATTTAAAGAAAATCGTAGCACTTACCTCATTAGTCTTGGTCTCGTTTGCCTTAGTTGCTTGTGGAAGTAAGCTAACGAACGAAAATTTGACCAAAGTAAAAAATGGTATGAGTGAAGTAGAAGTTAAAGCCATCCTCGGCAAGCCAGATAAAGTGGATAGCTCGGAAATTCTAGGACTTCGTAACGTTTCCTATCAATACACTTCTGGGAAAACGGAAGTAAGTATCACCTTCATCAACGACTCCGTCATTAGTAAGAGTGGTAACTTCCAGTAAAATCGATTTAAGGATATGGCCATTACACTTCTTCCTGAGTTTGAAAATAAAATAGAAACCGCTATCACGCATTATCCTGTGTCGAAGCGGAGTGCCTCGCTGCCGCTCTTGCACTTGTGGCAAGAGGAGTTCGGTCATATTTCAGATGAAGCAATCGACTGGATCGCCGCTAAATTAGATCTTCAACCCATTAATATCCTTGAGCTCGTCACGTTCTATCCCATGTTCCGGCGGCAACCTTTTGGGAAGCACCACATCCGCATTTGCCGCACTTTATCCTGTGCTCTGGGCGGATCGTATGAAACGCATGCTTGCTTTAAAAAAGCGACTGGAGCAGAGGGAGACGACCATGGACCTGTCAGCAGCCCCGATGGGAAATACACTATTGAATTTGTCGAGTGTCTAGCTTCTTGCGGCACAGCTCCTGTCGTGATGATGAATGACGATTTCTACGAAGACGTAAACGAAAGCAAGATCCAAGAACTTTTACAAAAATACCAGTAAACTACTATGGCCGCACCACAACGCAGACTGATTTTTAAACATATTGATGCTCCAGGTTATACCAACGACATCGACTGCTACATCAAGCATGGCGGTTATGACGACTTAAAAAAATCCATCACGATGGAGCCTACTGCGATCAAGGATGAAGTTAAGAAATCACAACTACGTGGGCGTGGTGGTGCAGGATTTAGCTGCGGCATGAAATGGAGCTTCATCGACGCAAAGAAAGTAACTAAGCCTATTTACCTTATCTGTAACGCAGATGAGTCCGAGCCAGGCACATTTAAAGATCGGCAAATTATCCATAAAGATCCGCACCAGTTGATCGAAGGCATGATCATTTCCTGTTTTGCGAATAGCGTGAAGTTAGCCTACCTCTATATCCGTGGAGAATTCCCCGAAGGTGCTAAGATTCTCGAGCGTGCCATTGAAGAAGCACGGGCGAAAAATTTCATCGGCAAAAATATTCTCGGTACAGGTTACGAGTTGGAAATATATATACACCGCGGAGCAGGAGCCTATATCTGCGGTGAGGAAACGGGTTTGATCGAGTCACTTGAAGGTAAGCGCGCCTATCCTCGTATCAAGCCACCTTATTTCCCAGCCGTGCTAGGTCTCTACATGTGTCCCACTATCGTCAATAACGTGGAAACACTTTGCAACGTCAAGCACGTCATTAATATGGGCGGTGAAGCCTTCGCTAAAATCGGCACACCGAACAATACAGGCACGCGCGTTCTCTGTGTCAGTGGCGACGTTAATAAACCTGGTTATTATGAGTTTGAGTGTGGTTCTCTGACTATGGGGGAATTAATTAATGACGTCTGCGGCGGCATCCGCAATGGACGTAAACTCAAGGCCGTGATCCCGGGAGGTTCCTCTGCTAAGGTGCTGCGTGCGGGCGAAAAATTTAAATTGAAACAAAAAGGTGCCGACGGTGCCATGGTAGATAAAGAAATCACCTTAGAAGATATTCCTGTGGACTTCGACAGTTTCGCAGCGGTCGGCACCATGGCTGGCTCGGGCGGCGTGATCGTGATGGACGACTCACGTGATATGGTCGAGTGCTTAGCAAATATTTCTGAGTTCTATGCTCACGAGTCCTGTGGCCAATGCACTCCCTGCCGTGAAGGCTCACTCTGGATGAAAAAAATCACCCACCGCATGGCTCACGGTCAAGCGCGTAAAGAAGACAGTGCGTTGCTAAAGAATGTAGCAGACAACATTGCGGGTCGCACCATTTGCGCTTTCGGTGAAGCTTGCTCTTGGCCAGTGCAAAGTTTTTTGGCTAAATTCCCTGAGGAATTTCAAGCTAAGGCCAATAAAGACGAAGAACTCGTTCTAGGAAAATAAGCTATGACCCCGCATCCCATCAATCCCTTTAACCACGACATCCCTGCGCCTGAGACGCCCATGGTAAACGTTAATTTTAACGGCTCGTGGATTCAGATTCCCAAAGGTACTAACGTCGTTGAAGTCACTCGCCAGCAAGATAGTTTTCTTCCCCACTACTGCTACCATCCTAAGCTTTCTATTTCAGGGAATTGCCGCATGTGCCTTTTTGAAATGGGAACTCCTAGGATGGATGCCGAACGTAAACCCGTCATCGGTGCCGATGGTAATCCTGAGATTGCATGGATTCCGCGTCCCCAAATTGGTTGTGCCACCACCGTAACAGAAGGGATGGGGATTCGCACCGAATCTCCTATGGCCGTGGAATGTCGTAAAGGCGTCATGGAATTTCTCTTAATCAATCACCCTCTCGATTGCCCGATCTGTGATCAAGCGGGAGAATGTAAGCTGCAAGAATTCTCTACAGAATACGGGAACGGCTACAGTCGTTTTGTTGAAAATAAAGTGAAGAAACCTAAGAACGTGGATCTGGGTAAAAACATCGTGCTCGATGATGAGCGTTGCATTCTCTGCTCTCGCTGCGTCCGCTTTGCCAAGGAAGTCGTCCAAGACGACGTGCTCGGCTTCGTCCAACGTGGCAGCCTTAACACACTTACCGCCCACCCAGGTAAACGCTTCGATAACCCTTATTCCCTTAACACCGTGGACATTTGTCCTGTAGGTGCTCTAACCAGCAAAGACTTCCGCTTTAAGATGCGGGTGTGGTTCTTAAAAGAAACTAAGAGTATCTCCACATGGGATGGCACAGGCAGCAACATTATCATCGGTTCGCGTGAAAATAAAATCTACCGTATTACTCCCCGTGAAAATGAAGAAGTAAACTCCTGCTGGATGCCAGACGAAGCCCGCTTCGAGTTTCATGCTTGCCAAGATGAAAAACGTTTCCAACAACCCCTCGCTAAAGTGAAGGATGACTTCTTCCCTTCATCGTGGACAGACATCCTTCCTCGCGTCGCTCAAGAGCTAACAAAATACAAGGGTTCTGAGATCGCCATCCTCGCCTCCGCTAAGCAGACTAATGAAGAACTCTTCCTCCTCCGCTCTCTCGCACATACACTCGGTGTGACCCTAATGGATATTAAACCACGCGTGCAGGAAGGGGATCGCTTTCTCATCTCACAGGACGGTAACCCTAACAGTCAAGGTGCTGAACTTCTCGGTGTTTCCCAAAAGGGTAAAAAACTCCCAGAGATCGCTGAAGGAATAGATTCAGGAAAAATTAAAGCCCTCATCTCCATCACAGAAGATGCCGTGGACTGCGGTATCAATGAAGCAGCCTTAAAAAAACTATCTTTTCACGTTCACATTGGAACCCAACCGAATAAAGCTAACCAAAACGCCGCCTTCATTCTGGCTTCCGCTGGATTCGGTGAAACGCGTGGATCCATGATTAATGTCAAAGGACGCCTCCAACGACTAAATAAAGCTATCGCCTGTCCAGGTCACGCTCAGGAAGATTGGGAAATTTTACGTGATTTAAAGTCTGCCGTCGGCGGTGGTAATGGGTTGCACACGATCGAAGATGTCTTCCGTGCCATGTCCCAAACCGTTCCTTCCTTAGCCGGCTTGAGCTTAAGTAAGATTGGTGATTTAGGGCTGCAACTCAATGGCACCGTTTCTATACTCTCGCCACGTGAAATTAAACCTGTCAGTGTAACAGCTTAAGTTATGATCATTGATGGACCGACGGTAGTATTTATTTTCATGAGCCTGCTCAAGTGTGGAGCCGTGGTCGGCGTCATGCTCGGCTTAGTTGCTTACAGCGTCGTGGCGGAACGTCGTTACAGTGCGTGGTTCCAAGATCGGATCGGCCCGAACCGGGTAGGCTTACCGCTTGGCGGTATGACTATCGGCGGATTCAGAGTTCCCCTCCTGCGCCTCTTCGGTTTATTTCAACCCGTAGCCGATGGTTTAAAATTCTTACTCAAAGAGGAAATCACCCCTGGACACGTGACTAAACCATATTTCTACATGGCTCCCGTCTTAGCCATGGTTCCAGCTCTCCTGACCGCTGCCGTAGTTCCCTTCGGCTCCGTTATCAACCTCGAGCCCATCGCTCGTTGGGTAAGCACCGCTTTTTCCCTCTCTTTAGATGCTGCCACGCTCGCAGCGTTTAATAGTCCAGCCGTCATCGCCGATCTTAATATCGGTGTGCTTTTCGTTTTCGCCATTGTCTCTATCAGCGTCTATGGGATTGTCATCGCTGGATGGTCCTCCAATTCTAAATATCCTTTCCTCGGCAGCATCCGCTCCTCGGCTCAGATGATTTCCTACGAAATCGCAATGGGATTGTCCGTGGTTCCCGTTTTCCTAGTCATTGGAAATTTAAACCTTCAGGAAATTATCGCCTACCAATCCCAGCATGGATGGTTAGCTCTAGCCTTCATCGCTCAACCTAGTAACTGGACCTTAGAAAGTTTCATGCTCTGGCCTTTTCTCGCCCTTTCCTTTGTCATCTTCCTTGTCGCCGCATTTGCGGAGACCAATCGTTTACCCTTTGATTTGCCAGAGTGCGAAACAGAACTCATCGGTGGCTACCACACAGAATACGGAGCTTTTAAATTTGCCCTCTTTTTCCTCGGAGAATATGCTGCCATGCTCGTCACGTCCTGCATCATGGTCACCTTATTTTTCGGCGGCTGGGCTTTACCACTCCCATGGTTTAACGGTTTAGCTATTCCCGCCGATTGGCACTTCCTCGGAGGACTAGCCGGTCAAGCTGCGCCTACCTGGTTCTGGCTCGTTCACATCGGAGTCTTCCTTTCGAAGATGGCCTTCTTTATCTTTTTCTTCATTTGGGTGCGTTGGACATTCCCTCGTTTCCGTTACGATCAATTGATGGATCTAGGCTGGAAATTTTTCATCCCCGTGGCCTTGGCTAACGTCGTCATCGTGGCCTTCATCGTGGCTTACTTTCAGCTCAATAAAGCCTAAGTACAACTGCTAGGTAAACATTAGTTCAACTTTTTTTTAGGCCAGTCGGCCACTTGGCTGCTTTACAAAGAACCTTTGAGCTATTAGCTACCCGCGCACATTTCCGACAGTAAAAGGTGGGCTTCTGCACTAATTCAAATAACTCCACAGCATGCTTTTCAATATCCACCTTAGACCAATCACACAGCGTTTTCCCCATAGAACTAATCAACCACGAGATAATAATAGCGCAAGCCATCTTAAGTGCTACAATGATGACCATGTCGATCTTAACTAAAAATTCTGCCAAGGAAACCGCTGTCCACGTAGGTTTAAAACTAGTCCTAGCTGATTCCTACGCTTTGATGGGGCAAACCCACTTAGCCCACTGGAATGTTGAAGGCTCTCACTTCTTTTCGCTTCATACAGCTTTTCAAAGTCAGTATGAAGAATTATTCCTCGCTATTGATGAGCTGGCCGAACGCTTACGTGCCTTGGATGTTCTCGCTTCGGGTGGTTTAGCCACTTTAGCCAAAGCTTCTAGCATCGAAGAAATGGCGATTGAAGCAGCACCTGCAAAGGACTTTGTTGCCCACCTCGCTGGTTCTCATGAAATCGTTTTAGCCAATATTATCGAGCTACGTGAAGCAGCGGGGGTTGCCGGTGATCTAGCCACCCAAGATCTCGCCATCAAAAGAGCCCAAGTCCATACCAAAACGCTCTGGATGCTGAAAAGTTTTCTGAAAAATTTATAATAAACATGAGCACGCCTTAAAAACGTGTTTAGTTTTCGTCTTGCACTTGCGAATAGGTCTCACTCTGCTACGGTAAAAGGATGCAGAACCTTAAATCAATTCCTGTCTTCGAATTTACTGTTGTCCCATCCTGGTGTTCTGATGCGGCTAGGATTGTGGAAGAGCTTCTGTCACAATCGGCTCCCTGCCATTATGACTGCTTGTTAGATTTACGCCACGCGCTACTGGGCACGGTAAATTGGGAACAAACCTTGGACTTATTTTTAGTCTGTCGCCAAAATCTTGAACTCCACCATTATTTGCCGCTCTATCGTTTGCGTAGTCTTTTGACCAACCGCCTAACGTTTGAAGTTTCGGGTGAAATAGATCAGTCTAAGAAAATGAGTCTGCGAAAATTACTGCGCCTGAATTATCGTTCCGTCTCAGCGCTTCGTTCAGCTTTTGATCGTGAATCTTTTGAGCATCAACTCAATTTCACTTCGTGTAATAAGCCAGCCTTCCGCATTGTCGAAGTTTAAAGTTGCAGCAAGATTTTACCGCGTCGCTTTTCGCCTTGCACAGCCGTGATGGCCTGAAGCACCTCACTGAGTGGGTAGGTTGCGGCGATAGGTATTTTCAATCTACCTTGCTGCTCTAATGCCGCTAACGAATCGAACATACGGTAAACTTCTTCACGTTTAGCGTTCTTGTACCAACGGCTAATCCAGTAGCCATGAAAAGAGATATCTTTAAAAATTAGCAGACCATTTCCTAGGCGTAAGGGCTGCTTGGACATAGCTCCATAGGTAACGATCTTCGCAGAAGGGGCGGCAACTTTACAAAGGAGGTTGACACTATCGCCCCCTACAGCGTTAAGAGCGAGTCGTGGCGGATAAGCACCTACGAGATCACGGATTAAGGCCACAGAATCTGGAGTGTCGAGAAAAACGGCATCAGCTCCTAATTCTTTTAATTCAGGAAAAAGATCAGTGCGCCGCACAAGATTGACTGTTCTTAGTCCCAGAGCATGGGCTATTTGAATGACGGATCGGCCCACAGCGGAATTAGCGGAATTTTGGATGACCCATTCGCCTGGCTCCAGTTGAAAAAAATCATGTAATAAGCGCCAGGCCGTACTGGGATTAACGTAGAGCATGGCGGCCTGTTCAGGTTTAAGGGTGGCAGGCAGCTTCAAGCAGTCAGCACCAGAGCAAACAACCCATTGCTGCCACGAGCCCGTTCCGCTTGGGGGCAGGACGAGTTGGCCTAGCTGTAGATCTGTGACTTTCTCTCCAAGATGTTCAATGCGCGCCACGCCTTCATTCCCAGCAATGGCGGGAAGAGAGGGCTTGGTGCCATAAGTTCCCTCTATCAGATTAATGTCGGAAGGATTGATCGGGGCAAAAAGCATCCTGAGGAGGACGTCTTGTGGGGTTAAATCGGGAACGGCTAGGCTGACTACTTTGAGCACGGAACTAGGAGCTCCATACTCTGAAAAAAGGGCAGCCAGGTTATTCAATAAACCCCAAGTTTTTTCAGAAAAGTAATTAATTCGGTTTCGCCAAAATCAGCGAGAATTTCTCCATCCCAGTCCAGCGTGGGAGCCTTACTCTGGCCAGAGATAGCTTCCATCTCTTTCATCGCTTGCGCGTCATTTGAAACGATAATTTTCTCAAAGGAGATAGAATGTTTATCAAGACAATCAATGGCTTCTTCGCACCAAGGACAGTTTGTTTTAACGTAAAGCTTCGGTAATAGTGGAGACATTAAAAGAATTGTGGCAATTCGCAGGCTCTTGGCAAGTTTTGCCACAATTTATTAGCTAAAGAATTTTACCCCTCCATATTTAATGTGCGCTTTTTTTGGGGTTGATCCCTTAAATGTTCTTGCGTGTCGTTATTTGTAAACTAGATCGCGTCGGACATGACAGACGTAATTTTTTTCCTTGGGCTGACTATTGGTGGTTCCATAGGATTTTCCCTCTGGAAGGCTCGATCCGAAAAAGCTTAAGAATTTAAGCGAACACCGTTAACCATAAAAAAGGACGGCTCAACGGTGGATTGAATCACAGCCTCATGGGGCTCCATCCCATCAGGTAGCGGGAAAGCCACAAGATCTGCTAAGGCTTGGGGCTTAATCACGCCTAGCAGCCCTTCACGTCCGAGAGCCTTAGCTGGGGCGGTCGTCACCATTCGTAGCCACTCTTCTGCTGTATATTGGGGATACTCGAAGCGGGCACGACGAATCTCTTTACGTAAATCCAGTGTATCATTACTAGCAAGGCTATCTGTGCCTAGCGAGATGTTACACTTCATTTCTAATAAACGTTCCATCGGAAATCGGGCGTGAGCGAAATACGCATGACAACCTGGACAATGAACGACATTGAGAGGATTTCTCTCCAAAGCTTGGAAGTCATAATTTTGTAGATAGTTCATGTGAACGGTTAGGCACTTACCATTGAGAAGGCCGAAGTCCAATAAGTGGGATAGGGCGGAACCTTGTCCACAGTCTTGCATGTCACGACCGATTCCCTTCAAGAATTCAAACATGGGTCCTTCTCCGTAAAGAAACATTTCTTGTTCCTCAATGGATTCGGCGATGTGGGTAGTGATCGGAAGATCCAACATTTCACTACAATGTTTGGCCAGCCGATAGAGCTCGATACTGGAGGTGTAAGGTGCGTGGGGACTGAGACCAAATCCACCAAGCCAGCCGGGTTGGCCTTGGAAGAAGGTGAGGGCACCCATAAGACTATCTTCTTGTCCTAAGCGGCTCCGTAAGTCCATAAGCTCTAAAAACCACCAAGTGCGAATAGGCGGCGGATTCATTTTAAGTAAGAGATCAGGAAAAGATTCTATGTTTAAAACAGTCGTACAACCGCTATCCATAAGCATAGAAAAACCTGTTTGAATGGAAGCTAGATAATCCTCAGGTGTGTAACTCAATTTAATGGAGTTGATTTTCTTAATCCATTCCGTGAATCCTTTTCCCCTAAAAATAGAGCCTTTAAAGCCTGTGTAATCGAGGTGACAATGGGCATTAATCAAGCCTGGTAGGAGAACGTGACCGCCGAGATCTATCACTTCCTCGTTAGGCAATGGCTGTAGATCATGATCTATTTCTTGGATTGTATTATCTACAATACGCACAGCGGCATCACTTAGCGTGCTGCCGCTCATAGTTAAAATCTTAGAAGCTCGTATTAACATGCCTGCGTTAGCTTAGCACCAAAAGCTTAGATGCAATCTTCGAGTGATTCTTATCGTCAATAACTTGGCGATGGGAATGGTATTGAATCAGGAAGTTAGGATTTGGCTCGCATTTCTTCTAACTCTTCTTTAAGCAGCTCACGATCTTTCTTATTTAAGCGGTCGATAAAGAGGACTCCATTGAGATGATCGACTTCGTGCTGCACGGCACGGCCGAGCAGACCTGCGGCGTCGAAAGACCACCGCTCACCTTGAAGGTTCGTCGTCGTCACGCTAACGCGGTAGGCGCGATTGATCTCTACACTAAGGCCAGGAAAACTAAGACAGCCTTCGGAATCGGAGTCTTTCTTTTTGGTTAGTACGACTTCAGGGTTGATTAAAATCAAAGGCATATACGCTTGCAGATCCACCTCTTTACTGTCGATCCACATTTTAGAAGGTCGTTCGATTTCTGCGGGGATTTCTATAACGGCCAGTTGCAAAGCTTGACCTACTTGTTGGGCGGCTAAGCCGACACCATTGGCCGCGTGCATCGCATCCAGCATAGCATCGACAAGCTTTTTAATTTCCGTAGTTATTGCGGAAACTTTTTTACCAACTTTACGAAGAGCGGGGTCACCATACTGCACAATTTCCAAAACCATAGTTTCCAAAAGATAGCGAAGGAAAGGAGATTGGGAAAAGTTTTTTTAATTAAACATCCATTCACTCTTACGCTTTATTTCAGACAGCGATGAAATAATTCTAGCGCCAGATCGTAACATTGCCGAGCTAGCACGGGATTATAGCGAGCGCCTTCATCCCTCATAAAGGCGTGGGCACCATTAAACTCGTGCCATTGGAAATGTGTTCCGGCCGCATCCATTTCTGCCTGAATTAATCTACGACCCTCTAGAGAAATGTGGGGATCTTGTCGTCCCCAGATCATTAGCATCTCACCTTGTATTTCAGGGATTCGATCGAGGGTGTTATCGTCTAAGCCAAAACCTAAACTGCGTTTATGAATATCTGTCGCGTAAAAACAAGCTCCTGCTAGCACGTCCTTATTCATCGACGCACGGAAGGCCAAGTGGCCTCCTAAGCAAATGCCCATCGCACCTAACTTACCGGTGCAATGAGGGTGTTTTGTTAAAAAGTCGAGCACGACACGTGCATCTGAGTCGTAAGCGGAAACTGGTTTGGTTATTTTTAAATCATTGCCTCGATCCGCTCCTGCGCTGTCATAAGCTAAAACAGCGCCAGCTACTTCGTATTCATGGTAAACTTCGGGAACCGCTACGAGGAAGCCATGACCTGCTAAAAAGGTGGCAGTTCTTCTGATGGGTGCCGTGACTTGGAATATTTCCGAGTAAAGCACGATCCCTGGGTAGTTTCCCGATTCTAAAGGTCGGAAAACATGCGTTCGCATGGGTCCAGTAGGTGTCGAGAGGTAAATGAATTCTGGATCGTGTAGAATCATAAATGAATGAAATAAGCACTAGTGCAAGCAAAGACTAAGGCAAGACAATCGTGCGGAAAGTTAAATTGATCCGTGGTGTTTTTATTTTCTTGGATTTAGGAATACTATGTAACCAGTTAGCCTGAGTGGCACCCTTCATAACCAGAAGGCTGCCATTTTCTAAGGTGATAGATATAAGTTTATTTGTATTCTTATGCTTAAAATAAAATTTTCGCTCAGCTCCGAAACTGATGGAGGCGATAACATTTTCTTTACCTAAGCATTTTTCATCATCACTATGCCAGCCCATTCCCTCGCTGCCGTCGTGGTAGAGATTTAGTAAGCACGAATTATAAAAGCTGCCGGTTTGCTTTTCTGCTAAAGCCTTGATCTGCGCTAACTCAGGGGTCCAAATCTGAGCGTGTTTTGTTGAGCCAGAATAGGTGTAGGAATAATCCGCATCACCGTACCAAGCCACTTTCCGAGCCATCACGATCCGCTTCCCGAAGAGCACTACTTCATCATGAGCCCAAGGTATTGATTGGAAAAGTGTGTGATAAAATTTAGTAGAATTCTGTTCTGAAAGGATCGGTCCGTGATAATTGACCAGCCCGTCACAAGGCAATAAATTAAAATCAGGCTGAGGTTGAAACAATTCCATGGATTACAAGAAAATAGCACGGCAGCGGAGCAGTTCACATTGATATTCTGTCGGATTTCTTATTGTTGTAAATTACACTAGAGAAACTGCCTTTCCGTTCCGCCCATAAGTCCTCTTGGTCTTATTCGTCGCATTTCTCCTCGCTAAAGCGGGACGAGCATAGCGTAGTAGAAATCCCCGTTACATTGGTCTATGTAATAGTGTTATATTTAATAACTGATCCCCGGTGGTTCCAGTGCGGTGCAGACTTGTTCGGCGTAGTGGGTAGGGTCGGATGCTTTGAGGAGGCCAGAAACGATGACCACGCGCTGGGCTCCGGCTTCTTTTAGTTGAGCGACATTTTCTAGTTTGATTCCACCTATGCAGAAATGGGGGATGTGGATGAGCTGGGTCATGGATGCGATATCAGCGATGCCGATGGGTTTGTAAGCAGGCTTGGTCGGCGTGGCGAAGAGAGGGCCAAAGCCGATGTAGTCTGCGCCTTCCTCTTGGGCATCTTGGGCTTGGGCAAGGGAGTGGGTGGATTTTCCAATAATTTTTCCGCCAGAACGTTTGCGGGCTTCCGCGACGCTGAGATCGTCTTGGCCGATGTGACAGATGTCGGCTCCGACGGCTAGGGCAATTTCAGGGTAGTCGTTGATGACAAAGGGAGTTTGGGTTTCGGCAAGGAGAGGTTGGAGTTTTTTAGCCCACGATTCTATCTCTGTTTGACTAGAGTTTTTAGCGCGGAGTTGGATGATGCTGACGCCTCCTTTAATTAGTTGGCTGGCCAGAATAGGCCAGTACTCTGGATCGGAATAGCCTGTGTCGAGTATAGCGTAGAGGCGGGCGGCGCGAAGTTTAGCGGTTATTTCTGAATGGGTCATGGTAATTCCATGAGGAAGGGATTACTTACTTTAAGTCGTATTGAGGCATCAATTGTGCCCGTTGATCCATGAGATTTTGGACGAAGGAGGTGGAGTATTTACCGCGACGAAACTCGACATCTTTTAGAATCAGTTGTCCCAGAGGGATGGTGGTGCGGATGCCGCGAATGATGGTTTCGTCGAGGGCGCGGGTCATGCGGTCGAGAGCCGTTTTCCGATCACGGCCAATGGCAATGATTTTCCCGATCATGGAGTCATAATAAGGCGGGATGCTGTAGCCGCCGTAAACGTGGGAATCCACTCGTATGCCATGCCCACCAGGAGCGTAGTAGAGGTCGATCTTACCTGGTGAGGGCTGGAAGTTATTAAAGGGATCTTCAGCGTTCACCCGGAATTCGATGGCGTGGCGCAGGGGTTTGAGGTCATCAAAATCTTTACCTAGAGGTTCGCCTGCCGCAATGCGGATTTGTTCTTTAACCAGATCGACTCCATAGACTTCTTCCGTCACGGGGTGTTCGACTTGGATGCGAGTATTCATTTCCATGAAATAGTAGTTACCAGCGTCATCCATAAGAAATTCTAGGGTGCCGGCGTTGACGTAGTTAACGGATTCGGCGAGCTTAATAGCTGCGCGCCCCATTTTCTTGCGAAGGTCTGCGGTGAGGAGGGGAGAGGGGGATTCTTCGAGAAGTTTTTGGTTGCGGCGTTGGATAGAGCAATCACGTTCGCCCACGTGTACGATTTTGCCTTTGGTGTCGGCCATGATTTGGAACTCAATGTGATGCGGGTTGATGATGAGTTTCTCCATGTAAACGGAGGGGTTGCCGAAAGCTTTTTCTGCTTCCATGCGGGCAGCGTGGAAGCCTTGGACGAGACTAACGTCATTATGGGCAGGACGCATGCCTTTACCACCGCCACCGGCTACGGCTTTAATCATGACAGGGTAGCCAATTTTCTTGGCAACCCGGATGGCTTCTTGCTCAGTTTCTACGGGGCCGTCACTGCCAGGGGTGATGGGGACGCCTGCCTTACGTGCGGTGTCACGTGCGATAGCTTTATCTCCCATGCGGCGGATGGAATCGGCGGAGGGGCCAATAAATTTAATATGGCAACTCTCGCAAACCTCGGCAAAGTGCGCTTTTTCAGACAGGAATCCATAGCCAGGGTGAATAGCATCAACATCCGCAATTTCTGCGGCACTAATGATACGGTCGATCTTAAGATAGCTCTCATTGCTGGGGGCTTTACCGATGCAGATGGCTTCATCTGCTAGCTGGACGTGGAGGGAATCTTGATCGGCCTCAGAATAGACAGCAACTGAGTGAACGCCCAATTCTTTGCAGGCTCGGATGATGCGGAGGGCGATTTCCCCACGGTTGGCGATTAGGACTTTTTCAAACATAGCGGGCGAGGGGTGTAGAGAGAAGGTGAGTGGGCGGGGAATAAGACTTAGAGAGGCTTAATGCGGAAGAGCGGTTGGCCAAATTCCACTGGTTTACCGCTTTCTCCTAAGACTTCCGTAATAATTCCGCTCATTTCAGCTTTAATTTCGTTCATGACTTTCATGGCCTCGATGATGCAAATGACGCTTTCTTCGTTGACCTGAGTGCCCACAACGGCGTAGGGGGAGGAGTCGGGGGAAGGGGAGCCGTAGAAAGTGCCGACCATCGGGGAATTGATGGAGGGTAGGCTGATCTTCGGGGCGGAATCAGCCACATGAGCGGCTGGACTAGGCTGAAGGTAGGTCGGAGCATGGGCTATGGTTGGTACGGGAGCCTGCATGGTGTATTGAGGAGTGCCTTGCCCATCTTTACAAATACGAATCTTAAACTGGCCTTTCTCCAATTCAAACTCTGTTAACCCGTTCTTTGTCATCAAGTCGATGACCGTTTTAATTTCTTTTAAGTCCATAAAATGATTAGATTGAAAGAATATATTCTAAGAAAACAAGGGATTCGTCAATGGATTAAAGCTTTATCGTTAATTACCAGATTAATTAGTAACTAAGCCGCTCATGCGCAAGGAACAGCGTTCCAAGGCTAGATTTTGCTCGAGATTCCGGCCTAGGCCATGGCGTAATTCTTCAAGACCTTCGCAACAAGTAATGGCTGAGGCCTTATTTGCTACGGTGTCGGCACGCCTCCAAACAGCACGAATCAGCATCTCAATCGTTTGATCCCGCGCCACCAAGTATTCCGCTTCGAGCATGGCATCAACACCTTCTAATTCCTCTTTTATTCGAGCCTTAAAACGTTGCTCGACGTCTTCCCGACATACCCGCCAGATTTCGGCCAAAAGAACGGCGCGGCGGTAGGCCATATCGGCAGGTTTACCTTGAACGGCAAGCCAGTCATTAATCCAGGGCTGGTCAAGATCCGGTGTTGAATCCGCACTGGATTCTAAAGCTAGGCAAAGGCAGCGGGAACGTATGGTAGGCAAGAGTTGCTCTGGACTAATACTCAACAAAAAAATGATGGAGTTAGCGGGAGGCTCTTCAAGTGTTTTTAGGAAAGCGTTAGCAGCCTCTGCTTGGCCTAGGCACATGCGATCAGCGGCTACGATGCAAGCAATCTTCACCCCACCATGACGAGCTTTAAGCTGTAGCTCATGTTCCAGCTTACGTATTTGGTCGATGGTTAAACGGCGTGATTTAGATTCGGGTCGAATGACGTGCTTATCCGCATGTTCCACATCAGGTGTGCCGAGTAGGTGCGAGCAGATTTCGTGAAAGAGGGTCTCTAATTGGGGTAAGGAATCTCCTGTTAAAAGATAGGCATGAGCCAGTCGTTTTTCTTGGGAGGATTGACGGAGGCGTTCTTTAATCCACGAGGCTGGGAAAGGCATAGGTAAGCTCCTTAAGGATAGAAAGGAAGACACTTTCGCGTGAACCTGTGGCAGGAATCAACTTCATGCGATCAGGAGTTTTCAGGACCAAACGATGGTAGCCCTCGGCCACGGCTTGGTAAAAAGCGAGGGGCTCACTTTCCATGCGATCCATTTTTTCTTCGGTGCGCGCCCGCTCCAGCATTCGCGCTCTGGCTAACTCTGGTTCCAGATCCAGCACGAAAGTCAGGCTCGGGAGGCATGAGCCCACGACGAAATGGTTGATGGCGGCGACCTGGTTGGCGTCTAGTTGGCGAGCTAAACCTTGGTAAACTGTAGTGGAATCCATAAAACGGTCGCAAATCACCCACGACCCAGCCGCCAGCGCGGGCAGGATTTTCTTCCTCACCAGCTCCGCCCTACTTGCTGCGAAAAGAAGCAGCTCGGACTCAGGCTCCATGCCTTGACCAGCGGGATTATGCTTCACCAGATCTCGCACACATTCCCCTAAGGGGGTTCCGCCTGGCTCCCGCAGACAGATCACGTGATGCCCGCGCTCACTCAGCCATTGCTTGAGAAACTGGATTTGGGTACTTTTACCGCAGCCCTCGGAACCTTCAAAAGATAGGAAGCGTGGTTTCACTCGGAGAAATTCTAAAAAATTAAGGAGTCTCCACGCTCGCCACAGCCATGGCAGCGATGCCTTCTTTACGGCCAACAAAACCCATTGTCTCATTTGTCGTAGCCTTAATGCCGACTTGATCTAGGCGTATCATGAGAGCCTCTGCAATTACCGCCTTCATGGCTTTAATATGGGGATTAATCTTAGGGGCTTCGCAGATGAGGGTAGCATCAATATTATTAATTGTGACTTTCATCCCGCGAAGCAGCTCACGGATTTGTTCCAGAAAAATCTTACTTGGAACATCTTTCCAGCGAGGATCGGTGTTAGGAAAATGGTAACCAATATCGGGCTGACCAACGGCACCCAATAAAGCATCCGCAATGGCGTGGATGAGAGCGTCGGCGTCTGAATGTCCATCAAGGCCAACGGGGTGGGGGATTTCCACCCCACCTAAAATACATTTCCTGCCCTCTACTAATTGATGCACGTCATAGCCTATTCCTACTCGATTCATGATGGTAACATAGGCCGTGAAGTTCCAGAGCCAATCAAATTCTTAAGCCGCTACGTAAGGTAAGCTTGCAGCGACCTGATCGACTTTGTTGTTACCTTCCAGTAATTCCGCAATGGGATCCCAATGACCGCTAACTAAAACCTGACGCGCACTCTCACGGATTTCGCAGGGGAAGGTTTTTCCACCGGCCTGAATTTTTTTTGTTTCCAGATCAATAGTGATTTCCGTCTCAGGCTTAGTTTGAACAATTTCCTGCAAGGATTGACGATCGGCCTTGCTTACGGTGAGGCAAGGCATGCTCAACGTGGTTGAATTACCGAAAAAGATTTCCGCAAAACCTTCCGCAATAACGGCACGAATGCCAAAACGGTAAATGGCTTGAGGCGCATGTTCCCGAGAAGAACCACATCCAAAATTATTGCCAGTAATTAGAATCTTGGCTCCCTTATAGTTGACGTCATTAAGCGTATGCTTCTTAGGCGACTTATCTTCATTGAATCGAACGTCGTAAAACATAAATTCGCCTAACCCATCAAAGGTGACGCATTTCATGAAGCGGGCGGGAATAATGCGGTCGGTGTCGATGTCGTCTCCCGTAACGGGGACGCCTGTTCCTTTGACTTGCTTGATTTGTTCGAGTGCCATAGAGTAAATAAAGTTTATTGTTTAATTTTAAAGATTAGAAGAGAAAAATTCTCTTGCATCACTGACTTTTCCTGTCACGGCAGCAGCGGCCACCATGACGGGACTCATGAGTAGAGTGCGGCCAGTGATACTGCCTTGGCGGCCTTTAAAATTACGGTTGCTTGAGCTGGCGCATAATTGGTCTCCGATGAGCTTGTCTGGGTTCATGGCTAAGCACATTGAGCAGCCAGCATCACGCCATTCAAAGCCAGCATCTCGAAAAACCTGAGCAATACCTAATTCTTCGCAAAGAACAGCTACAACTTGCGAACCGGGCACGGCAATCGCCTTGACGCCAGAGGCCACTTTACGTCCCTTGAGGAAGCGGGCAGTTTCTTGAAAATCACTCAATCGTCCGTTCGTGCAACTACCGACAAAAGCGACATCAATTTTTTTACCTTTGATCGGCGTGTTGCCTTCGAACTTCATGTGTTCAAGAGCTTCTAGGATGAGAGCTTTTTCCGTTTCATTAGCTTCATCTGGTGAGGGGATGTTCTCGTTGATGAAGATCGCTTGTCCGGGGTTAATCCCCCAAGTCACGGTGGGCTCGATACTGCTGGCGTCAAAGCTTACGACATCATCATAGGTGGAATTCGCATCTGAGGCGAAGGAGAGCCAGCGCGTGACGGCGGCATCCCAGTTTGTTTCGCTCGGGGCATAGGGACGGCCTTTAAGGAAGTCGCACGTTTTCTGGTCAGGGTTCACGTAACCAACGCGGGCTCCGCCTTCAATCGACATATTACAAACAGTCATGCGCTCTTCCATGGAAAACTCGTCGAATATGTTGCCACCATATTCATAAGCGTAGCCCGTGCCGCCGTTGACGCCTAGTTTACGAATGATGTGTAGGATGACGTCCTTAGCATAAACACCTGGGCCTAATTTACCGTTCACATTGATGCGGCGGACTTTCATCGAACCTATCGCCATGGTTTGAGTGGCTAAGACATCCCTCACCTGCGTTGTGCCAATGCCGAAGGCGATGGCGCCGAAAGCACCGTGGGTAGAAGTGTGAGAGTCTCCGCAAGCGATGGTGGTGCCAGGCTGAGTGATGCCTTGTTCAGGGCCTACAACGTGCACGATGCCTTGTTTACCAGTACTACGATCAAAAAAAGTTACGTTATAATCTAAACAATTTTGCCGCAATGCTTTGATCATGGCGTCGGCTAGGGTATCTGCATAAGGCTCACGAGCCTCGTCCGTCGGGACAATGTGATCGACAGTGGCGAAGGTGCGGTGAGGAAAGCGAACCTTTAAACCTAATTCTCGCAACATGGCAAAAGCCTGAGGGCTGGTCACTTCATGAATAAGGTGAGTGCCGATGAGAAGCTGAGTCTGTCCGTTAGGTAATTGACGGACGTTGTGAGCATCCCAAACTTTCTGAAATAATGTCTTAGCCATAGGTAAAAGCTACACCTTCACTTGATAAATAGGAAATACTACTTTAGTATTAAACGATAACATTTAGGTATTAACTAGCCTATGGCAATTTATGGTAAATCTTGAACTTATTGAACTCAAACATCTACGTTCATTTCTTTTAGTAGCGGAGCATTTAAATTTTCATCAAGCGGCGGAGGAATTAAACATTTCTCAGCCTGCGTTATCTCGTCAAATTGGTTTGGTGGAGGAGGCATTAGGGCGCAAACTTTTTTCCCGTATTAAGAAAAGAGTTCAGCTCACGCCGGCGGGCTATTATTTACAAAGCCATAGCCAGGGTATCTTAAATACGATGCAAACCTTACTTAAAGAAACACGTGAAGTGGGAGAAGGTCAACGTGGATCGATTTCTATAGGTTACACGGAGGGGGCTATGGCTAGTTTTTTGCCTCGGTTACTCAAGGAGGCCAGAACCAAAATGCAGGGAGTGAGTCTTCATTTGAGACAAGGCCATTCTGATTACCTCGCGAGGGAAGTAGATCGGGGCAGGTTAGACCTCGCCTTTACATCTTTACCCTCTCAATCCATGAATCTACGCAGCACCCTTGTAGCGCAGGAACGCGTAGGAATTGTTTTGCCAGAAACGCATGTTCTTGCTCTAAAAAAAGAAATCATGCTGAAAGATTTAGCTATGGAGAATTTCATACTTTTTAGCTATGCGGGTAACCCGAAACTTTATTCTGATATTTTGGGGTGGTGCCGGGAATCAGGGTTTGTTCCGAATTTAGCGGCGGAAGCTGGGACTAGAATAATGGCTGTAAATCAAGTGGCGGCGGGAATGGGCGTCACCTTCTTGAGTGAACATCTGGCACATTATTGCGGGGCTGGGACCATTTTCAGGCTTCTTAAAAAACCACGAGCTATGATGCAGTTTTACTTAATTGAAAATTCCGAGACTCAAAGTCCTGTCCGGCAAGAGTTAAAAAAACTATTACCCTAAAACTTGACTAAGTAAGGCGGAGCGGATGAAAAGGTGCGTTGGCCAGTTCACCATACTTTTTATTCGAACAAAACAATAAGTTAAATACGTCTTTGCTTGCTCTGGGATAGTAGCTCTTACTTAATTTTGGGCAATCAATTGGCGCAGGACGTAGGGGAGAATACCGCCGTGGCGATAATATTCCACCTCAATCGGGGTGTCGATACGGCAGATGACTTGGATGGATTCTTTTACTCCGTTGGCACGGACGATTTCTAAGGTCAGTTTTTGCTGAGGCTTAATATTTTCGTCCAGGCCCAGAATGGAAAAGGTTTCAGTGCCATTAAGGTTTAAGGTTTTGGCCGTGGTGCCTTCTTCAAAACAGCAAGGTAAAACACCCATGCCGACGAGGTTACTACGGTGGATGCGTTCAAAGGTTTCGCTAATGACGATTTTTACGCCCAGCAATTTTGTTCCTTTAGCGGCCCAATCACGAGAAGAGCCAGTGCCGTATTCTTTCCCGCCGATGACGATGAGTGGAGTGCCGGCGGCTTTGTGTTTCATGGCGGCGTCATAGATGGGCATGACCTCGTCTTGGAACTTGGTCACGCCACCTTCAACGCCTGGAACCATGAGGTTCTTAATGCGCACGTTAGCAAAGGTGCCGCGGGTCATGATGCGGTCATTTCCGCGGCGTGAGCCGTAGCTGTTAAAGTCTTCAAAATGGACGCCGTTTTCTATGAGGTAGGCTCCAGCGGGTGAGGTTTTCTTAATGGCACCAGCTGGAGAAATGTGGTCGGTGGTGACGGAATCACCGAAAATTCCCATGGGTTTAGCATTTTTAATTTCCGTAATGGTACCGGGGGTGAGGGAGAAATTTTCAAAGAAGGGGGGTTCTTGGATATAGGTGGAATCACGATCCCATTCATAGACATTCCCTGTGGAGGAGGGAATTTCGTTCCATTTGGGGTTTTGGGAGGCGAAATCTTGGTAAAGTTTCTGAAAGACTTCGGGCTTAAGGGCGGCTTGCATCTGGTCGCGCACTTCTTTCAGGCTAGGCCAGATATCCTTTAAATAGACGGGTTGACCTTGAGGATCTTGGCCAAGGGGTTCTGTCGAGAGATCGATATCGACTCGCCCTGCAATGGCAAAGGCCACCACAAGGGGGGGTGACATGAGGAAATTGGCTTTGATATTTTGGTGTACGCGCGCTTCAAAGTTTCGATTACCAGAGAGAACGGAAGCGGCCACGATGTCATTTTTAACGACGGCTTCTTCGATCGTGGGGGCGAGGGGACCGGAGTTCCCGATACAGGTGGTGCAGCCATAGCCTACGGTTTGGAAGCCGAGTTGATCGAGGTAGGGTTGCAGCTCAGTTTTGTTGAGGTAATCTGTGACCACGCGTGAACCGGGTGCTAGGGAAGATTTAATCATGGGATTCACACGGAGTCCACGTTCCACGGCTTTTTTGGCGAGGAGGCCTGCGGCTAGCATGACGCTGGGGTTTGAGGTATTCGTGCATGAGGTGATGGCAGCGATGAGTACGCTGCCGTTGCCGACATGGGCTGTGCCGTGGCCGTTGAGCGATACATCTGCGTGAACGGAACTAAAGTCTTCTGCTTTTTTTCCGAATCCGTTTTCTGCTACGGAACGTGTGTAGGTCTCGATGAAATCTTTTTTAAGGTTCTGTAGCTCGATACGATCTTGGGGTCGTTTGGGTCCAGCGACACTAGGGACGACGAGGCTTAGGTCTAGTTCTAAGGAGGAAGAGTAGTCGATTTCGCCTTTTTGCGGAATACCCCAGAGATTTTGGGCTTTGTAATAGGCTTCAAAAAGCGCGACATGCTGGTGCGGGCGACCTGTGGCGAGAAGGTAGTTCGAGCATTCTTCATCAATTGGGAAGAAGCCCATCGTGGCGCCATATTCTGGTGCCATGTTAGCAATGGTAGCGCGGTCCACTACGGGCAGAGCAGCGGCACCAGGGCCATAGAACTCGACAAATTTACCGACAACTTTCGACTTACGTAAAAGTTGAGTCAAGGTGAGAGCCATATCAGTAGCCGTGACGCCTTCACGCAAGGCACCTGTGAGGTAAACGCCCACCACGTCTGGAGTGAGGAAATAGACGGGTTGGCCGAGCATGCCAGCCTCCGCCTCGATCCCGCCGACTCCCCAGCCTACGATACCGAGGCCATTAATCATCGTAGTATGCGAGTCCGTGCCGACAAGAGTGTCGGGGTAAAGCATTTCCGTTTTGAGGTTTTCTCCATCTGGCTGACTTAAGATGCCTTTAGCGAGATATTCCAAATTTACTTGGTGAACAATGCCGATCCCAGGGGGTACGACTTTAAAGGTCTCAAAAGCTTGCATTCCCCATTTTAAGAATTGATAGCGTTCACGATTACGAGAAAATTCTAACTCAAGATTTTGGTTAAGGGCTTCCGCCGTGCCTGAGAAATCGACTTGCACGGAGTGATCCACCACAAGATCCACGGGGACGAGGGGTTCAATCATTTTAGGATTTTTCCCAATCTTAGCCACAGCAGAACGCATCGCCGCTAAATCAACGAGAAGGGGAACACCAGTAAAATCTTGGAGAACGATGCGTGCTACGACAAAGGGGATTTCTTCTGTGCGCAAGCTGTTCGGCTGCCATGAGCTGAGCTCGTGCACGGCCTCGTTGGAGACACGGATACCATCACAATTTCGTAATACGGATTCCAGCACGATACGAATACTAACAGGCAGTTTTGAAAGATTTTTACCTGTCACGGCGGCTAATTCGGGGAGCGAAAAGTAAGAGTACGTTTTACTATTAAAGATAAGAGACTGTTTAGTCGAAGGGAAAGGATGTGACATAGTTAGTGATAGATAAGCATACTGAATGCCGACTTCCATAAAAAAGTGTGGGGAAGAATTATCCGAGTTTGTTTAGCACGAGAGCTTGGCGGAACCAGCTGAGCCGGCAGTGGTTAAAGTGAGCCCAACTAGCTTTCTGGGCTAAGTTGGAAAATTCCGCTTCGTTGAAGGCTCGGCGAATGGAGAGGAGGGCGTCGTGTTGGGTCATGGGGTGGCGTAGCCAGCAGGTCACTAAAAGCCAGATGCCTAGATAGCTTAAATAAGAACGTGTGATGTCGGTGACGATGACCCATTTTTTACTAACACGTTGGAGTTCCTTTAAGATAGCCACCGCGTCTGTTTGAGAAAAATGGTGCAGAGCCAGTTGACAAGTCACGAGGTCATAAGAATTGTCGGAGAAGGGCAGTTGTTTCATGTCGGCTTGTTGCCACTCTAAGTTACAGGCACTATGGTTCGCCTGAGCGTAAGCAAGGGTTTGGGGGTGAAGGTCGATACCAGTAATTTTAGCTTGGGGAAGTGCTAAGGCGAGTTGGGTAGTTAAATCTCCAGCACCGCAAGCACAGTCGAGAACGGAGTGAAGATCAGTAGTCTGTTTTGAAACTTGATGAAGTATGAAGCGAGTGGCCTTTTTCCCTCCGAAATGGCGATTGATAATTTCAAGGTTTTGTAGGTCTTGAGCAAGGTCGAGTGGATCAAGGTCAGGAAGATCCATCTGTTCAGGGTGGGCTTCTGAATAGAAGCGGCGGGAAAGGTTAGGAAGCATTTGAGAAAGCTTGTGAATGACTAACCGTTAAAGCAAACATGATGATTCGTTTTATCGATTACGATGGAAGGCTCAGGTGACTAAGCGGCTATGGCTACTCCTGATTTGGGGACAGAAGAAATGTTGACATTGAGGTTAACTTCTCCGATGCGGAGTAAGTCTCCATGGTGGAGTAGGCCTTGGGTTTGAGGCAAGCCGTTGATGTTGATGCCATTCATGGAGCCGAGATCGCGGACGAGGATGGAGTCGTTACTGACAATAAGGATGGCGTGTCTGCGCGATATGGAGGAGTCAGGTAAGACGAGGTCATTGTCAACGTGCCGACCAAGGCGAAGCTGCGGTGTTGTTATGAGGTAGGTGAAGGCTCGCATCTCAGTACTTGAGATTTCGAGACTCATTTCGTAGCTGAACATTTCGCTGTTAGCCATCTCTGGTTTAGAAGCATTTGGGGTTTGTTTTCGCCGGGTTTCTAGTTCTCCCGATGCTTGAAGTTGAATAAAATGAAGAAGAAAATCTTGTACTCCAGAACTCATGGTTGTGCGTTGAGGAGCATCAAAATCTACCCACTCGTAGTTGGGGTTATTCCATGTAAGGATTTCTACTAGGGCATCCTCGCCTGAGAAAGAGGGTGCCTCGGCATGAGCCAGAATACCAGTCATGAGATAGATTTTAGCCTGTTCCTGTCCATGATTTATAGTAAACGAACCAGTCCGCCCTGTATGCCCGTAATGCTGTAGCATTTCAGTAAGTGGGAAAAGATTCTTTGATAGACCTGCAGAAATGAGTTGAGTTTTCATAATAAATTACGCAATAAGTTTCTAATGCGACTATTGCTACAAAAACCATAGCAGTTTGATAGAATATTTCAAAATAAAAAAAATCTATTTGAGGGACCTAGTTTCTACAAATCTGGCCATGAGCCAGAGGGCATCTGAAAGGCGATTTAAATACTGAAGGGTGAGTGGTCGGACGCTAGGGGTTTGTTGTTGAAGTGTGCTGACGCGTCTTTCTGCCCGACGGCAGATAGTTCTGGCTACATCTAGGGCGGCAGAGAATGGCGTTTCCCCTGGCGTAGCCCAGCCCTCGAAACGGATAGATTGTCCCTCGATTTCTTGCACCACCTGATCAAGGCGCTCAAGCATAGTTGCGGTCAGCTTAGGGTATTGAGCGGCTTGGTATTTAGTAGTATCTTCATCGGCAACGGCTAATTCACCCATCAAAGCAACGAGTTCTTTTTGAGTTGTCAAAAGTTGCTCGGTAACCCATGGGTTGTTCGAGCAGGAGCGAGCTACGCCGAGGTAGGCATTAAGTTCGTCGATGGTTCCGTAGGCCTCGACGCGGGGGTGGTCTTTAGGAATTCTTCGGCCATACATGAGGCTAGTTTGACCTTGGTCTCCTGTTTTGGTTGCAATTGACATAGCTGCAAAATTTCACCCTTAAAATTGCATGGCCGAGAAAACGGGAATCTTCCCAAGTTTTTTACGACCTTCGAGGAAACTGAGTTCAGCAAAAAAAGCGACTTCGATAATTTCAGCCTCTAATTCTTGCACCAAATCAATGGCGGCTTTCATCGTGCCGCCCGTAGCGAGCACGTCGTCAACGATGATAACACGTTGGCCTTTTTTTAGCGCATCAATATGCATCTCAACGGTATTACTTCCGTATTCTAAGTCATAGGATGCTTCAATTGTTTTGTGAGGAAGTTTTCCTTTTTTACGAACTAGAGAGATACCAGTCCCTAAAACATAGGCCAAGGCACTGGCAAACAAAAAGCCGCGGGCGTCGATCGCTACGATTTGGTCGATCTTTTTACGCTGGTAACGATCAGAGAACAGAGTGACAGCTAAGCGAAACAGTTGACCGTCTTGGAGGATCGGAGTGATGTCTTTAAAGATGATGCCAGGTTTAGGGAAATCGGGAATATCCCGAACAGCTAGCTTGAGCCGTTGAGTAGCTCCTTTCATGGTAGGTATCATTTAGTACTCCTTTTGCGAGGTTGGTCTTGGCGATCAAGTTCAACTTTTAGTTTCTTGAGTGCGCTGTTTTGGATTTGTCTGATGCGCTCGCGCGTGACCTTTAATTTTTTACCGACTTCTTCTAGGGTCAATTGTTTTACCTCGTCTCCTAATGGGAAACGAAGACTGAGAATGGTGCGTTCGCGCTCATCTAAGACATGGAGAATTTTAGAAAGGTTGTCATGCAAGGCTTGATTAGCTAGGTAGTCTGCGGGACTAACCGTATTTTCATCAGCAACTAAGTCGGCCAACTCGGTTGATTCGTCATCGCCAATGAGAGTGTTGAGTGAGGTGGGTCGTAAGGAAACGCGGCGCAATTGACTGATTTTTTTAAGAGGAAGATGCAATTCATCAGAAAGTTCTTCGTCTGTGGGCTCGCGGCCAAATTCTTCCGCTAATTGCATACTGATGCGTCGCATGCGCGCTAGTTTATCCACTAAGTGGACGGGCAGGCGAATGGTTTTACTTTGATTGGCAAGAGCGCGTTTGATGCATTGCTTAATCCACCATGCAGCATAAGTGCTAAATTTATTAGCGCGATTAGGATCGAAACGATCCACGGCCTTCATGAGGCCGATGTTACCCTCAGAGATGAGGTCGAGTAGAGGAAGTCCGTAGTTAGAATAATCCTGAGCAATTTTAACAACGAGCCGTAGATTAGATTGGATCATCTTCTCGTGGGCTTGGCGGTCACCTTTTTTAATCTTGCGGGCTAGAACTTTTTCTTCAGCCACGTTAATAAGAGGAAGTTTACTAATCTCTTGGAGATACGTGGCAAGCGCGCCTTCTCTTGAATAGTCCATCATAACAATATTGGAATCGTTCCCTAAACACACTCTTGCGTCAACAGTTAGTATAACTTATTAGTTGAAGTAAGCTGCAAAAACAAAATCTTCTTCTAAGCAATTAGATATCAAGGACGACTTCATCGTTTAGAATCATCTTCTTCCACACGGTTCAACAAGTCTAAGACATGATCTCCTCGCTCTAAATTCTTATCATAACGGAAAATGAGTTTAGGCGTATTTTTTAGGCGGGTACGTTTCGCTAAGTCTCTTTGATATTCAAAACTTTGTTTCGTAAGAATTTCAAGTATCTTTTCCGTAGAGCGCACGTGCTCTAAGAAGCTGACGTAAATGAATGCTTGGCGTAAGTCTGGCGTTACATCCACCGCAGTTACAGTGATGACAGTTCCCTCAAGCAAGCGTTCGCGCGAGATAAGACGGCTGATCTCTGCTTGAATCACTCCTGAAACTCTAACAGTGCGACGTGATGACATAATTTCTTAATTTTTAAGCCTAACTCTTGGTCACCCGCAAAATCTTCTCGCCCGAGCTAAACGAGACAGACGAGGTCAGTGGCCTTAGAGTTGTTGTGCTACTTTTTCTAGGATGTAACACTCGATGGTGTCACCTTCTAGATACTCGTCAAAATTGCCCAATCGGATACCGCACTCCATACCTGTGCGAACTTCACTAGCATCGTCTTGGAAACGTTTAAGCGTCTGCACGGTGCCGTCGTAAATGGGTTGACCTTTACGTAAAACACGAGCGTGACCTGTGCGGACGATACGACCAGAGTCCACCATACAACCTGCAACTGGATATTTAGTAAGGGCAAAAACCTTCTTAACGCTAGCTCTACCGACGGTGCTCTCGCGTAATTCAGGATCGAGAAGTCCAGTCATGGCTTCACGAACCTGATCGATGAGTTCATAGATTACGCTATATAGTTTGATTTGTACTTCTTCGCGCTTAGCCGAGATGGCAGCGGAGTTATCTGTTTTCGTATTAAAACCGATCACAACCGCTTGAGAAGCCTTAGCGAGAAGAACGTCGTTGACGGTGATAGGGCCGATAGAGTTCATGACAAAATTAACTTGAACTTTGTCTGTAGGAAGTTTTTTAAGTGATTCGAGAATTGCTTCGAGCGATCCTTGCACGTCCGTTTTGAGGATGAGATTAAGTATTTTCTTCTGGCCTTCAGCCATGCTACTGAAGATGCCTTCTAAAGTGACGGCACGTGTCGAGCTAAGCTTATCTAAACGATTACTCTGTTGGCGCTCTTCGGCTAAAGTGCGAGCCTCACGCTCATTACGCATGACGAGTAATTCGTCCCCAGGGACAACTGAGCCACTGAAGCCCATGACTTTAACAGGTGTGGAAGGCCCTGCGCTTTTGATGGATTCGCCAGAATCGTTGATTAATGCCTTAGCCTTACCCCATTGCTGCCCGCAAATGAAGGCGTCACCAACCTTTAAAGTGCCATGTTGTACAATAATAGTGGCGTTGGGTCCGCGTCCGACGTCGACTTGGCTTTCAACCACGGAGCCGCGTGCGGACTGGGTGGGGTCGGCTTTCAACTCAAGAATTTCGGCCTGAAGTAAAAGCATTTCTAGGAGTTTATCGATTCCGATTTTCTTCGTAGCGGAAACTTCGCACGCAATCGTGTCCCCGCCCCAATCTTCAGGCGTTAGCCCCTTTTCTTGGAGTTGAGACTTAATGCGATCAAGATTGGCACCAGGAAGATCTATTTTATTAATAGCTACGACAATAGAGACATTAGCGGCCTTAGCGTGCTGGATGGCCTCCAGAGTCTGCGGCATTAACCCGTCGTCTGCAGCTACAACAATTACGGCAATGTCGGTTAAGTTAGCTCCGCGCGCGCGCATGGCTGTAAAGGCTTCGTGGCCTGGGGTGTCAAGGAAAGTAATCGTATGCCCGTTCTTTAAAATACTGTAAGCTCCAATATGCTGGGTTATCCCTCCAGCTTCACCCGCGGCAACTTTAGTCGTCCGGATAGCGTCGAGCAACGAGGTTTTACCGTGATCCACATGACCCATGAAGGTAATGATCGGGGGCCGCAATGTAAGGAGTGTTTCCTCTGTCACGACAGGTGGTGGGGGAACTACGATAACTTCTTCTACTTTATGAATGCCGCCGCCTTCTTTGCGTCGTTCTTGTTCAAAAGTGAAGCCTTTACTCTCACAAATTTTCTTAGCCGTGTCCTCATCAATAGTTTGATTGAGTGTGGCGAATATGTTCATTTCCATGAGGAGGTGAACGACTTGGAAGGGCTTGAGATTAATCTTAACAGCAAGATCCTTTACGATGATGGGGGACTTCATCGTAATGATTTTAGAATCAGAAACCTCGGCTGCATCAGATGAGCTCTCAGGTGCATCTTCCACCACTGAAGGAGCCGTAGGTTCTTGGGGTATGGTCGGTTCAGGCGTAAGTTCGGACTCTGACGTTTCTATTACCAGCTTTTTTTTCCGTGGAACTTTTGGAGCCGCACTGACTGATTCATCCGCTTTTTTAATAGCGGCTTTTTTCGTAACCGCCTTCTTGACCACATCTCCAGCTACAGCCGTAGCAGCTTTGGATGACTCAGTTGCATCTGTTTCTTTTTTTGTCCGTTTTCCCGTTAAAGCCATAGTGTATTTTCTGTCTGATGTAGGAGCAAATGATTTAGTTCAGTTTAAAGCCTTAAACCTGAGCTGGATCGGTAGCGATTGTGGAGTTCGCTTTTTCCTTAATTTTCTGGATTAGTTCTTCGTCTAAATCGGGGAGAGCTTCCTTCAAGTCAGACAAATCCGCCTCGCGTAAACCTTCCATACTGCCGAAGCCTGCGATCACTATTTTCTGTGCGGTGTCATGATCTACCTCAAGACTTTTGCTAAGGCTGGTAACAACTTCTTCTAGCTTCTGCTCAAAGCCTTTGACTTGAATTTCTTCTTTCTCCACGTCAATGTCCCAGCCTGTCAGTTTAGCGGTAAGGCGTGCATTCTGTCCGCGGCGACCGATGGCGAGTGATAAATTTTCGTCATCCACGATAACTTTAATGCGATGCGTAGCTTCATCCACATGGATGCTTTTAAGCTTTGCTGGCTTCATGGATTCGATCACTAAATCGCGCACATTGTCTGACCAGCGGAACAAATCAATTTTTTCATTATTTAATTCACGGACGATGTTCTTCACACGGGAGCCGCGCAAGCCCACACAGGCACCCACGGGATCAATTTTATCATCTTTCGAGGCCACGGCAATTTTCGTGCGATAACCTGCTTCTCGGGCAAGACCTTTGACGATCACAGTGCCGTCATGTAATTCATTAACTTCAAGCTCAAACAAACGGCGCACAAAGTCGGGATGGCTACGGCTCATGATAATCTGAGGACCACGTGGGGTGATTTCAACGGAGAGGATAACGCCACGAATACGGTCGCCTTGGTTGTATTCTTCTGTGGGCACACGTTCACGAGCAGGCATAATAGCCTCGAATTTACCCAGATCGACCATGATGTCAGAGCGCTCAAAACGGCGAACCACACCACTAACGATGTCGCCTACACGATCTTTAAACTCATCAAAAATCATATTCTTTTCGATGCCGCGAATATTTTGGTTAATCGTTTGCTTAAAGACTTGAGCAGCGATACGGCCTAAGTCTGAGGTATTAACTTCGATCTCTACCGTGTCACCGACCTTGGCGTTTAAAAGGCGGCGTTTATGGGCGGTGGCTAGATTGATTTCCTCATGAGGATCGGTAACGTGCGCTACAACTTTAACCGCAGCATAAGCTCGGATCTGACCTGTCTTGGCATCCATCTGGATACGCAAATCTTTGGCTGGGCCAAAGCTTTTACGCGCAGCAGAAAGAAGGGCCTGCTCTACCGCAGCAATCATTTGCTTACGGTCGATACCCTTTTCTTTTTCCATGTATTCCAGAACGGCTAAAAATTCCTGACTCATGTTTTTACTCGTTTTCTTATTTAAATTTTCGATCGATTCGCAGAAAAAAAAAGTGGAAACCACTGGGTTCCCACTTAAACCAAATCCTGCTAATAGACCGTTTTTAAACGTAGGGGAATCTGAATTCTCGGTCAAGGGTTCATTTAGGTTCCCTAAAAATATTGAGACATTAAGATTAATTTTCGTTAATCAGGCTTTTAAATTTACCGACAGCAGGTTACTTTTATAAGTTAGTTTTAATTCATGAGCACTTTAGGTTTAATAGCAGGAAAGGGTATTTATCCGCGCTTAGTCTTAGACGCAGCTCGGCGTAAGGGGCTAACCATCGTCATGGCCGCCTTTGAAGGAGAAACCTCTGTGGAACTAGCCGAGTCAGCGGATTACCATCAGTGGATGCGGCTCGGGCAATTAGGCGTTTTGATCGATTACTTCAAAAAGCAAAACGTCACCCAAGCGATGATGGCTGGCCAAATCACCCCAAGTAGGCTTTTTGATTTGAGGCCCGATTTTAGAACCTTAATGATTTTGGCGACTTTGAAAAAACGAAATGCTGAAACCCTCTTCGGGGCAGTGGCCGATGAATTGCAAAAAAATGGGATCGTGTTATTACCTGCCACGACGCATTTAGAAGACTCGCTAGCTGGGGTGGGTCTGTTAGCAGGACCTAAGCCAAGTCGGTCTTTTTTCTCAGATTTAGAAATAGGTTGGCCTGTGGCTAAGGCTATCAGTGCGTTGGATATAGGCCAATGCATCGTTTTGAAAAAAGGCACCATCTTAGCGGTTGAAGGTTATGATGGTACAAACGCTACGATACGTCGGGGCGGTGAACTGGGGAAGGGCGCTGCCGTCTTGATAAAAGTCTCTAAGCCTAGGCAGGATATGCGCTTTGACGTGCCTGTAATTGGCCCTGATACTTTAAAGATTTGCGCGGAGTCAGGAGTGAGTGCTCTTGTGGTCGAGTCAAAAAAAACATTGCTCTTATTGCCGGATGAAATTAGACAGCTTGCACAACAATTCAATTTGACCCTTTGGGGTAAGGATAATTAAATGACATCGAAAATTAGAGTGGGAGTTATCGGCGTGGGTCACATGGGTAAAGAACATGCCCGGGTTTATGCCGCCTTACCGAATGCCGTGTTAGGCGGCGTCTTCGATGCAGACATGGATACCGCACGTAAAATAGCCAAACAGCACCGTAGCCTACCTTTTAGCACGGATTCTTTTGAAGTTTTTTTAGATTCAGTCGATGGCGTCTCTCTTGCCACGCCTACCAGCTCGCATTTTGATTTAGGTAAAAAAGTTCTCCTTGCAGGTAAACATCTCCTAGTGGAAAAACCCATCACCAATACCACGGATGAGGCGAAAATACTGGTTGCTCTCGCGAAAGAGCGGAACTTAGTCCTTCAAGTCGGCCATATCGAACGCTTTAATCCTGTTTTACAAGCTTTGGAGGAGCGTCTGACCCGTCCTCGTTTTATTGAAGCACATCGCCTATCTCCCTATCCTGGTCGCAGCACGGATATTAGTGTGGTTATGGATTTGATGATCCATGATTTGGAGATTATTCTGCACCTCGTATCGTCACCAGTTCAGTCGATCGACGCCGTGGGCATTCCCGTATTGAGCAAAAGTGAGGATATAGCAAATGTGCGTATTCGTTTTGAAAATGGTTGCGTGGCTAATATTACGACCAGTCGCATCAGCCCAGAGAAACTGCGGAAAATCCGGGTTTTTCAAGATGACGCCTACCTCTCCTTAGACTACCAAAAGCAGGAAGGTGAGATGTATCGTAAAAAAGGCGCAGAGATTACACGAGAAAAAATTCTAGTTAATAAAGACGAGCCATTAAAGAAGCAATTACAGTCCTTTGTTGATTGCATTCAGAATAAAGCTTTACCCTTAGTTTCCGGAGATCATGGCACCCGCGCCTTGCAACTAGCAGCACAGATTGCTGATGAAATCGCCCGCACGTCTCCTAAACCAGACTGGCTGAAAAATGAGTAAACAATTACCTTCTGGCTTCATGTTTTACCTAGTAGCTGGAGAAGCCAGTGGGGATAAGCACGGAGCGGAATTACTGCGGGAACTAAAGGTAACTTACCCCGAAGCTAACTTTGCTGGCGTAGGTGGGAGACATCTTAAGGCGGCAGGGCAGGATCAGCTTTTTGATCTAGCGGAACATGCCGTCGTTGGATTGACTGATGTGCTCCTAAACTTTTTTAAGTTTAAGAAAATGTTTAATAAAGTTTTGCAGGATTTACAAGAAAAAAAGCCTGAAGTTTTAATCCTTATTGATTTTCCTGGCTTTAATCTAAGACTGCTTAATAAAGTTAAAGTGGCCTTACCTAATACGAAAGTAGTTTACTACATCAGCCCACAGGTTTGGGCTTGGAAGGCGGGTCGGGCTAAAAAAATGGCAGAGCAGATCGACTTGCTACTTGTTATTTTTCCTTTTGAAAAAACGTGGTTTTCGGAAAGATATCCAAAGTTTAACGTGCAGTGGATTGGGCATCCTATTTTAGATCGTTGGGATGTGCATAGAGCACAGACCCCGTGGGAAGATTTACCTAAACGAGTTATGCTTTTACCGGGGAGTCGACGTAAAGAGATATCTAACCATCTACCGATTTTTTTAAAGACCGTTGAAGATCTGTCTGATTATTTTAACGATTTTGTTTACACTATCTTAGCGGCTGATCCCGAGGCAGAGAAACTCATACGCAAAATTATCGTCGCAAACGAAGCGACTAATTTAAATATAGAAATCAGTTCTGGTTACCAGTTAACCCACCTTAGCAAAGCGAAGTTGGCTTTAGTCGCATCAGGCACGGCCACGCTGGAATGCGCCCTTGCTGGAGTGCCTATGTTCGTGGTCTATAAAACTAGTCCGATCACCTATTTTATTGGCCGACTTTTGGTTAAGCTGGAGTTTTTGAGCATGGTTAATTTAATTGCGGGGAAGAAAATTGTGCCAGAGTTCTTGCAGGGCAAGGCAAATTCTGAACATTTATATCAAGCCTCGAAAATGTTTTTGGAGTCTAATGAAGCGGCGGAGTCCATGCGCCGTAACTTGCGTGATGTGGTTCAAGAGTTAGGCCAACCTGGAGCTAACAAGCAGGCCGTCATTAAGATAAGCGATTACTTGAAGAACGCCCTAGGCTAAGAAACCTATTTTGGTTCTGGCTTAAAGGCGGAATGAATGTAACTTTAGGAATGATCTCTCGCCTTTTCGGATTGTCGCTTCTTTGCTTAGCTACCGTAGTTTTTGTATCATGTTCTACCCCCCAGACTCGTTCCAAGGAAAGAGCGGAGAGTTTTTCTCGTTTAACTAAAGTGGAGCAACGCACGGTGTTGGAGGGGCGTATTAAAGAGGGTATGATTCAAGATGCCGTCTATATCGCCATGGGGAATCCCTCTCGCAAAAGCCGTGGACGGTTTGAAGGTAAAAGTACGGAGTCGTGGATCTATGGGCGTTTAGAGAGCTATAACATTCCTCGTTACCGTAGGGAATACATACGTGGTCCGCATGGGGAACTTTTTTCACGACATGTTTATGATCCCATTACGGAGTTTCGCACAGTGGAGACTTTTGTCGTTTATTTTAATAATGGTCGGGTTATAGGTTGGCAAGAGTTATAGTCTCTGCTGCTGTTTTATGCCGAGACCTGTTATTAATCTGGACTTACTAAGCACTGCACCTTTACCTAAAAATGAGCCGACGGATCGTGATAGCCTAGACGAGGCACGGGAAGCGTTTCGTAAGCTGATAGGTGCGGCTTATGCTGATGAAATATTTTTTACATCCAGTGCCACAGAATCGGCAAACTGGGCTTTGAAAGGACTGGCGTGGCCAGCGGCGTTAAACGGGAAAAAGCATCTGGTTCTGTCCTGTGTTGAGCATCCAGCAGTAGAAGAATCCGCCCGATATTTAGAATCTACGGGGTGTAGCGTGGCACGTCTTGGCGTGGATGGATTTGGGCGGATTACTTTGGAGCACTTACAAAAAGCTTTGCAGCCGGACACCTTTTTAGTAGCTACCCACTTAGGAAATTACGATGTGGGGACGCTGCAACCTGTACGAGAAATATCAGCAATATGTCAGGAGAAAAAAATTCCCTTTTTTTGTGATGCTTCTACTACGGGTGGATGGTTGCCGATCAATGTGCAGGAGTTGGGCTGTGATTTATTAAGTCTAGCTCCTCACCGCTTTTATGGGCCGCAGGGTGTGGGCGTGCTCTATGTGCGCCGTGGGTTGAAGCTGACACCTTTGATTCATGGCGGAAGACAGGAATTTCAGCAACGGGCAGGGATGGAAAACAGTCGAGGAGTTATTGGAGCGGGTCTAGCAGCTAAAATGGCGTGGGAAGCATTGCCTGAGCGATCAATAAAGTGTCGAGAATTACAAAGCCTTTTTTTAGAAAAGTTAGGTTCTGCAGTTACACAGTGGAAGTTGAACGGAGCATTCTCTGGCTCCGAACGTGACCCGCATCATTTAAGTATTAGTTTCCTGCATGTGGAGGCAGAAGCGCTGGCCTTGCGCTTAGACTTGCGTGGGATAAAGGTGGGAGCAAACACGGGTTGCCGCACGAGGGAGCTGAGGACTTCACGCGTCTTAAATGTATTAGGGGTGGAGCTGGAATGGGCTTTGGGCACCGTCTTGATTGGGTTAAGCGATAAGTTGAGCGAGGAGGATGTATCTAGGGCGGTTGACGAAATAGCGATTGCCGTGGGCAAGTTACGAGGAATGTCATCGGCTTGGAAGGCGGAATCCGTAACTTCTTTGTAAAATACAATTAAACTTGGGGTGGGTGCAGGCAAGGGAGGAGGAATTAAGAAGTGAGCAATATATTAAAATTGTCTCCGTGAAGATATTGTAACTACTATCAATCCAGCCTCAAAAATATTTAATTATATGAGTTTATTCTGTCATATTATTTTAATTTATTTTTAACACTTAGATCCAAGGACTGACCCCATTTGCCCATTTTGTGGGATTTCCCCTTTAACGATTAAACGCAACGACTGGGAGCCAGAAGTCTGCGAGATTAGGGCGCGCGGGTTATCCTGAGGCGGAGAAAGCGTCTATCGGTGGGGGTGGGAGGTAGAATGACGGCGTCGTCGCGGTAGGTGAGTCGCGTTGTGGCACCGTTGGGTGCACTATTGATGAGAGTGAACCCGGCGGCACTCCATGGTTGGGTGAGGTCGCTCACGGCTTCGGGAGTATAGATTAGGTCCGCCGCGCCGAGGACGCGGGTGAAGGTGATGGTGAGCCGGCCGGCATCAAAGCCGAGGACTGGGTCGAGATTATCGTTCACCTTCGGATTACCGTTTAGTGCGTATTCCAAGAGAGTGTTGTAGGGGTCTCCATCGGAGCTGACGAATTCTCCGCTGATCGCGGGATCGGCGAGATCCGAGGTAGTGAACATCGCAAGCCGCCAAGCGTCCCAGCGAGATACCCCGTTTGCTACGATGATGTTGCGTTCGACGCTCGCGGTTTGACCGGCGGTATCCACCACGGTCATGCGCACGACATGCGCGCCGTTAGAAAGCACGGTAGTATCAAAAAGATTGTGCGCGCCGCCGATGTGATAATGTCCGCCCGGGGTGTTGTCCGTGTAAGCAAGAACGTTATTAACGTAGAACTCGCCTCGGACAGTGCGCACGTCGTCGAAGCCGTCACCGAAGAACTCGGCATTGGCACCGGAAACGAACTCACCTTCGAAGGGCTGGGTGAGCGACGCGGTGGGAGGCTGGTCGGGGACGACGTTGATCGTGAAGCTTTGGTTGGCGTTTGGCAGCGTGCCATTGGCGGCCCGCACCGTGGCATTAAAGAAACCCAGCGCGGACGGCGTCCAAGTGATCACGCCGGTGGTTGAGGAAATGCTCATGCCGGTGGGAAAGTCGGTCAGGCTAAATGTGGAGGCCGGGTTGCCGTTGGCATTCACATCATAAGTGTAGGTGGCATTGATCACGGCAGAAACCGGGGCCGATGTTATGATCACGGGAGCGACGGAATCGTTGTCGGACGTAGTGACAGTGACTGTTCGGTTTGCGAACCCGGTTCCCGAAATCGTAATGACGGCGGTGTCGGAAAGGGCGTCGGCGTCCTCAGCCGCGCTGATGGTTACGTTCTGCGGGGTGGAGAAGTTATTGGTATTAAAAATAAGGCTGTTGCCTCCGGTGACGGAGATGTCTGTGTCCCCGCTGGTGCGTGCGACGGTGAGGGTGGAGGAACTTAAGGGCGGACCGGTGAGGCTGATGGAGAAGGTGTTTGAAGAGCCTTCGTTGACGGTGAGCGAGGAGGTGGAGGGAGCAATTTCGGGGGTGTCGTTGTCGAGTGCAAACAGGGTCACAGTTTCGCTGGTGAGCGAGGCGGAGGAGACCGTGAAGACGGCGGTGTCGTCCGTCGCGTCGGCGTCCTCGGCGGCGTTGAGAAGGACGGTTTGCGGGGTGGCCCAGTTCGCCGGGGTAAAGGTGAGCGACGCGCCGCTGGTGATGGTGAGATCGGCATCTCCCGAGGTGCGCGCGATGTTGACCGTAGTATTGGAGGCGGGAGCGATGGCGAGGCGGACGTTGAACGCGATCCGGGCGCCTTCGTCAGTTTGGCGTTGAGTGGGGGTGACGATGAGCCCCTGTGTGATTCGGTTGAAAGCGTAGCGGAGGATCGTTCCGTTAATGCGAAGGCCGTAAAGCGCACCATCCGGACCGACCGACATATCAACTGCACCGCCGAGGTCGGTGGCGAAGTAGTGGACGCTCGTCACGTTATTGGAGGCATCGAGGGTAGAGCGAATCACCCGGCCTGAGTTGTAATCACAGAAGAAGAAATTGCCGCGATAGGCAGCGGGGACGGCAGTGGTGTCGAGGAAGGTGGCGCCGGTGATGGACCCGCCGATGTTGAGCGTTTGGGCTGAGCCGCTACCACTAGTTTCATTGGCACCGGTTTGGTCATAAGTGAAGGTTGACACACTCGAAGTGCCGGTGATGAAGAAAGTCCCGTTAAAGGAGGAGTTTGTGACTCCGGTAAGAGCGAAGCGTTCTCCCCGGCGGAAGCCGTGTGCGCCGGTCGTTGTGAGGGTGACGACATTTCCCGACCTGACGGCACCGAAGGCGGCGATGTTACGAGTGTCCGAGCCGTTGGTCCTGTATTTAATGATTGGCGTGATGTATTGGGCGTAGGGCGAGGGGCTGCCGGAGGGGATTGCGTTCTCGTTTCGCGCTGTGGTGTAGCCGCTATTATCTCCGCGCCCGACTGTGAACACCTGCTCGTAGTTATCGCCGGCTACATTCACCCAAAGAGCACCGGTTCCCGGCTGAAAAGTGAACGTGAAGGGATTCCTCAAGCCACCGGCGTAGATGTAATCATTGCGCCCTCCCGGGCCGTCGGCGAACGGGTTGTCCGAGGGGACAGTTCCGTCGCGGTTGGCGCGTCCGACTTTGGAGGCAAGGTTCGATGTATCAAGGCCCACACCCGTGAAATTTCCGAGATCGCCAATCGCCCAATAAAGCTTGCCGTCGCGCCCGATGCCTACCGCGCCGCCATCGTGATTGTTTCCCACCGTGGGTAAGCCGGCCATGATGACGGTGCGGTTTGTGCCGATATTCCCGGAGGCGGTGTAGCGGATAATGCGTTGTTCACTACTGGAGGCGGTCGCAAAAAAGTAAACGTAGCCATTTGTCGCGAACCCCGGATCGAAGGCCATTCCGATCAATCCACATTCGCTATTGGTGAACACAGTCTCGGTCGCAAATGGAGTAGGGAGCAAAGATCCATTCGCAAAGACCCGGATGGCCCCGTCTTTCAAAATTACGAAGAGCCGCCCCGATCCATCTGGTGCCCAGTCCATCCCTGTTGCGCTGAGAAAACTGGGAGCCGAATAGTAAGTGGACTCGGTAAAATTCCCGTCGGAGACCGCCGCCTTTACGTGGCCGCAGGCGAACAGTGAAAGGAGGAGCGCAAGGCATGGGTATCCAATAGGATGTTGGAGCATGTGGAACTGTAGCCTTGATTTGTGGGTCATGCAACTTGGAAAGAGATTTTTTTGAGTCCATTTGCGCTGCTCGGATTCAAAAGTGTGAATAACCTTATTTTAAAGGAATATTTTTAGAAAAATTTTCGGCTGTTGTTGGGGTCAGCAACCCCGACAAAAGGTCGGGGCGGGCGTGTCTTAAGTCGCAAGGGAAAAGTTAGGATTTTTCTATAATATATTAGCTAGCATGATGAGCTTAAGCATGAGGACGATGGGAGCAATTTTCTTAACCTTACCCTTAGCTATTAGGCGTTATTAGAGAGCTTTGAGGATGGGATTGTAGCGAGAAGCCACCAGAGCAGCAATGTCAACGAAAGTCGCTTTTTAAAATTAGGTTTAACTAGTTCAAAAATCATGCTATTTTGTTATTTCTGTTTTCTCTCACTTCAACCAAATAATCGCCCGGCTCTAGCCGTTAAATAATTACTGGCCAAAGTAGTAGTAGCCACGACAACAGAGCTTGATTAGACGAATTCTTAACTATACGACTATTGGTGCGATAGGGCTAGCAAGTTGGCTTTCCGCAAAGTCCTAATCTTTTGTGACTATTATCATTTGGTTGCTTAATGCGTAATTCCATAGGACAGAGTCGTCAGCTTGTCTTAGGCTGAGTTCTCTGACAGCTTTTGCATCGAATGCAGTCTCGCATAATGCTTGAGCCAAAAGGGGGGTAACTGCTATCAACTAGGAATTTCAACTTGGTCTCAATACGCTATGATTAGCTTGAGCAGAGACATATTGCAGGAAAGCTCGAATATCCTCGGATTCAACGTCACTATAATCTTGCAGAATTTCTTTTTCCGCAACACCAGCGGCTAGCAGATCAATCACATCTACCACTCGGTTACGCATTCCTTGAATACAGAGCCAACCTCCAATCTAAAAAACCCGCTGCTTGCATTCTGTCTAATCGACCTCAGTTTTTACGGATGTACTTTGTGGCTACTCAAAACTGTGGAATCTAGCTGCACGACACCAGCGAACGGCTAAGCCAGTTTACCGTTATTCCCCATCCCCAAGCTAGCGCCGCTGAGCATGACTCTACGCACTTGCTCTTGGGATATGTTTCCTTTAAAGATTAGCGGTGTTTTTACGATTTTCCCCTTATGTCTTAGCTTTAGTTAGTGGTTTACTATTAAGTTTAGGCTTTGCTCCTTACGATCAGGCTTGGGCAGGTTGGATCGCCTTGGTGCCGTTAGCAATGGTACCTTTTCTCTTCAAGATTTCTTGGAAGGAAGCTTTAGCCGTGGGCTTCGTTTTTGGATTAGCATTTTTTGGGTTTACTTTTTTTTGGCTGACGGAAGTTACGGGCGCTGGGTGGGTGGCCGTGGTGGCAATTTTAGCTCTTTATCCCGCCCTCTGGTCTCTTGCTTGGTTGTGGATCACTAAGCCGCTGCCGCAGGAACTTACGTCCACCTATAATCTATCCCGGGCCTTGTTGGGCTCCTGTGCGTGGGTCATTACGGAGTGGTTGCGCGGATGGGTTTTAACGGGGTTTCCTTGGAATCATCTCGGGGTAACGCAGGCTAAGATGGTTGCAATCATTCAAGTAGCGGATTTAGGTGGTGTCCTCATGGTTTCTTGGTTGGTGATATTATTGAATTTAATTTTGGCTTTGACCTTTCTGCGGGTACACCGCGAAGTGACGCAAAAGCAAAAAGCTCGCTCGCATTATGATTTCAGTCTTTGTCTTGTGCTGCTGGCTTTGGCCTTTGGTTACGGGGCTCGTGCTGTATTTGACCGACCTAAGCCCGTGCAGAACTTGAGCTATTTGGCGGTGCAGCCCGATCTACCGCAAGACCCTTGGGGTGAAGGAGTCTCCTTGCAAGAAGCGGTTAACCGTATGGCGCAACTGACGTTGACCGGCCTATCGAGCTTGAGTAAGCAGGATCCAGGAATAATTATCTGGCCGGAGACGCCGGTGGGGCAGCAAATTTTAACGGATCCTATTTTTAGAAAATTTTTAGAATTTATTACAGAAGAGTCTGGTCAGGCTTTTCTTTTTGGCACGAATCGTATTGAGGGTGAAGAAGTTTATAATAGCGTCATGCTATATCAGCCTGGTGGCGAAGAACCCGAAGTTTACCGTAAACAGCATCTCGTGATTATGGGGGAATACGTGCCTTTAGGTGATGCGATACCTTGGTTGAGAAAACTCGTTCCCCTCGGCATTGATTACTCATCTGGCAAGACGTCAAACATCCTCACTTTAAGGCAGCCTCTGGTGTATTTGGCTCCGTTGATTTGTTTTGAAGACACCGTAGTTTCCGTGGTGAGGCGTTTCATGAAAAATCAAAAGGTTGACCTTTTCGTGAACATGACGAACGACGGTTGGTTTAGGCGTTCACCGCAATCACGCCAACACATCAATAATGCCCTATTCCGGTGCGTGGAATTCAGGAGGCCTATGATCCGTGTTTCTAACAACGGGGTGACGGCGGTTATTAATGAAAAGGGAGTCGTTTGGGAGCTGTTACAAGATCCTATCACGGGCTCAATATTTGAGGCTGGTGTGATGAAAGGATTTATCCCCATTCCAGCTAGGGTGAACACAGTTTACGCACATTATGGAGATTGGGTAGTGGGAGTTTCAGCTTTGGCTCTAGGATATTTTTATTTAAGGACGAGAAAGAGTAGGCACAAACTTAAGAATTAAGTTTTTTCTAAATTCCTGACTTGGCACTCAAGGATAGATGAGTTACTTTTTTGCCTTATGTCACAACAGAACTCGATCAACATCGAAGAGCTCAGAGCACGCGTTAAGCAGCTCGGGAGGTTTCTTTGACGTCGCTAGCCTAAAAAGTAAATTAGCAGAGTGCGAATCCCAGATGTCGCTGCAAGAGTTTTGGGATAAACCTGAGAAGGCTCAAAAGGTCATGTCGGAAGCCACGCGCTTGCGGCAAAAAATCCAGAGCTTTGCCGCAATTGGAATGCGGGTAGAGGATTTAGAACTCTTAGGAGAATTAGCCAAGGAGGAAGGGACGACACAAGCGGAAAAAGATTTTGAGCGTGAGTGCTTAGCGACCTTAGCGGAGTTCGACGCTTTTGAATTACAAAATCTTCTTTCGGGTGAGACGGATCATTGTAATGCTATTCTAACGCTCAATGCGGGGGTAGGTGGAACGGAGGCTTGCGATTGGACAAATATGCTGCTGCGCATGTATCAGCGCTGGGCGGAGCGGCATAAGATGTCGGTCTCCATTACGGATATCTTATCAGGAGAAGAAGCGGGAATTAAAAGTGTGACCCTACTTATTCAAGGTGAAAACGCCTACGGTAATCTCAAGGCGGAGCGCGGGGTGCATCGTTTGGTGCGGATGTCACCCTTTAATGCAGCAGGTAAGCGGCAGACATCCTTTTCTTCTTGTGACGTATTAGCTGAATTGGATGAAACGATTGAGATTGAGGTGAACGAAAAAGACATACGGGTGGATGTTTTCCGTTCAGGCGGCAGCGGTGGCCAAGGCGTCAATACGACGGATTCGGCTGTACGGATTACCCATGCTCCAAGTGGGTTAGTAGTGAGTTGTCAAAATGAACGTTCACAGATTAAGAACCGTGCCACAGCAATGAAAGTTTTAAAATCGAGGCTCTACGAACTAGAGATGGATAAAAAGCGCGCCGAGCAAGAAAAGCATTATAGTGATAAGGGTGACATTGGGTGGGGACGACAGATTCGTTCCTACGTCTTACAACCTTATCAAATGGTGAAGGATCTCCGGACAGGCGAGGCGGATAATGATACGCAGAGCGTTCTGGATGGGGATATTGACCATTTCATTGGAGCGTTTTTACGAGGTAAGAAAAGAACGGACACGGATACGGATGATGAATAAAGATTACTCTGATAGACTAGCTGAGATTTTGGCGCAGAAAGAAATTGAGCTACAAAGGCTGGCTCCCCACGCTGAGCTTCTACGTAAGACGGCGTTAAAGCGTAATGATTTCCGGCCTTTCCGGGTTAATCTCTATCAGCCTGGCTTCACCACGATCATAGCAGAGATAAAAAAAGCTTCACCTTCGGCAGGAGTTATTGCTGAAGCCTTCAATCCAGTCGATCAAGCCCGTGAGTATGAGCGAGGAGGTGCGATGGCACTCTCTGTTTTAACGGATGAAAAATTTTTCCAAGGTAAATTAGAATACGTGGCTGACGTGCGGGAACAAGTGTCACTACCCATTTTGCGGAAAGATTTTATAATTTCTGAACTGCAAGTTTATGAGACGGTCATCTGCAAGGCGGATGCGATTTTATTAATCGTAGCGGCGTTAGAGGATGAGCAGCTGCGCCGGCTATATGATTTGTCTAAGTTAATGCAGTTAGATGTTCTGGTAGAAGTCCATAACATGCACGAGATGGATCGTGCGCTGGATCTAGGTGCTGACATTATCGGGATTAATAACCGTAATCTAAAAACTTTTGAAGTAAGTCTAGGCACGACCGTGGAATTGGCTCCAGAGATTCCACCGGATTGTTTAGCTATTACTGAAAGCGGCATCAAAACGGTGGAGGACATTGCCTTCTGTCGTTTACAAGGAATCGACTGCTTCTTAATCGGGGAAAGCTTAATGCGTTCTGGCCAACCAGCTAAGGCTTTACAGGAATTTCTGAGCGTGTGAGCTTATTTATTAAAATATGTGGAATGACGAACGTCGAGGACGCTCTCCTAGCGACTGAGTTGGGAGCTGATGCGGTGGGGTTTATCTTATATTCAAAAAGCCCGCGTTACATTCAAGCGGCAGAGGCGGCGAAAATAGCTAAATGTCTGCCAGAGCATGTTTTAAAATTTTGCGTTACGGTTGGAGCGAGTTTGGAAGAGATGGCTGAGATTGAAAAGGTTTGGTGTCCAGACGTTTGGCAGTTGCACGGGCAGGAGAGTCCTGAGCTGGTAGCGGCTATGGCACCGCGTCGTTGTGTCAAGGCTTTGGGCTTACCTTGGTCGGCGGTGTATGAGCCTGCGAGCTATGCGGTGGACATGTTTCTTTTAGATAAAGCTAGCGCAGCCTATGGCGGGACGGGCGAAATCTTTGATTGGAATTTAGCTCTTGATTTGAAAAAGGTGTTAAATAGGTCTATAATTTTATCAGGAGGCCTTAGGCCCAATAATGTTGTGGAAGCCTTGCGAAAGGTTCAACCTTATGGAGTCGATGTTTGCAGCGGAGTGGAAGCTTCTGCGGGTAAGAAAGATGTGGGGAAACTAAAGGAATTTATTAATTTATGTCGCAATCTGACGTGATTTCACAAGCGGATAGTTCAGGGCATTTCGGAGCCTTTGGTGGGCAGTATGCTCCAGAGACGCTGATGCATCCCTTGAGTGAGCTGACCCTCGCCTACGAAGAGGCTTCGCAGGATCAGGAGTTTGTTGATGTGTTACGCAATTATCAGCGTGATTTCTGTGGGCGAGCTACGCCTTTATATTTTGCGGAACGACTGACAGAAGTATGTGGCGGAGCTAAGATTTATTTAAAGCGAGAAGATCTACTGCATACGGGTGCTCATAAAATTAACAATGCCCTAGGCCAAGTTTTATTAGCAAAGCGCATGGGAAAGAAGCGGATCATTGCAGAAACCGGAGCGGGGCAACATGGAGTGGCCACGGCCACGGTGGCTGCTCGTTTTGGATTGGAGTGCGTTATATATATGGGCGAGGAGGATATGCGGCGCCAAGCTCTCAATGTAGCACGTATGAAATTTTTGGGTTCAGAAGTCATAGCGGTTACGGCAGGACAGAAGACGTTGAAGGAAGCGGTGAATGAGGCGATGCGGGACTGGGTGACAAATGTGCGCACGACGGCCTATGTCCTAGGGACGGCTTACGGTCCGCATCCTTATCCTACAATGGTTCGTAATTTCCAAAAAATAATCGGAGAAGAAGCGCGAAAGCAACTGCTGGAACGGGAAGAATCTTTACCTGATTTGATCGTGGCTTGTGTGGGTGGGGGAAGCAACGCTATCGGTATTTTTTATGCGTTTCTAGGAGATAAAGAGGTGCGTATGGTGGGCGTAGAAGGTGGAGGCGCGGGAATCCTGCCAGGTCGCCATGCGGCTCGTTTTCAGGGTGGCAAGCTCGGCGTGTTGCAAGGCACTAAGTCCTTTGTGTTACAAAATGAGGATGGGCAGATCGAGGCCACGCATAGTGTTTCCGCTGGCTTAGACTATGCTGCCGTGGGCCCAGAGCATGCGTATTTACGCGACATCGGGCGAGTGGAATATAGCTACGCTACGGACGACGAAGCTTTGGACGCTTTCCAGAAATTGTCTCTGTTGGAGGGAATTATTCCTGCTCTGGAATCTTCCCATGCTGTGGCTCACGCGATGAAGGTTGCGGGATCAATGAGGCAAGATCAGATTATCCTTATTAATCTTTCTGGCCGTGGTGATAAAGACGTGGAGGAAGTGGCGCGCGTCTTAGGTAAACCTATTCGCTGATTAATACGTTATGAAAAGCATGACTGGATTTGGAGTTGCGGAGGCGGTGATCAATGGGTTGCGCTTTAAAGCGGAGTTGTCCTCTGTTAATAGTAAGAAAGGTATTGATTTATTAATCAATCTACCGCGTGACTTCTCTACGTTAGAAAAAGAGCTACGTCTTGTGGTGGAAAAAGAAGTGAGCCGTGGCCGCATTATGCTTACGTTGCAGACGTCAAACAGTAAGGGGCGTTCGACAACTAGGGTGCAATCTATTTCGATTGATAAAGAACAACTAAAGAAATATCAGCGTGAGTTGAAAAATTTAGCGAAGGAAGTGGAGATTGAACAATCACTTAGTTTAGAGTTTCTATTAAAATTGCCTGGCGTGATGAAGGAAGAGGCGAGTGAGGTGGATACGGTTGTTTATCAGGAAGGTTTACTGAAGCTGGTTAAGAAAGCTTTAACGGACTTTCAGAAATCGCGAGATCGGGAAGGACAGCATTTATGCCAAGATCTGGGGGAGCGATTCATCTTGATTGAAGCAATGCAAACGCAGGTCGCAGCCCTACAACCTAGTGTGTTAAAGAAATATAGGGATCAACTTTTCCAACGGGTGCGTGAGGCTGGGGTGGAGGTGACTTATGATGATGAACGTTTATTGAAGGAGATCGTGCTGTTTTCTGATCGTAGTGATATTTCGGAGGAGCAAACGCGATTGAAGGCGCATCTGGTAGAGGCAAGGCGTTTATTGAAAAGCAAAAAATCGATCGGACGCAATTTAGATTTCCTGATTCAAGAAATAGGGCGTGAAATCAACACCACGGGTAGTAAGGCCAATGATGTGGGCTTATCTAAACTTGTAGTTGAGATGAAGACGGAGCTGGAAAAAATTCGGGAACAGGTGCAGAACTTAGAGTAATCACCCATGAGCAATCCTCCCGGAAATTCATTTACACGCACAGGCATCATCTTTGTGGTTTCGGCTCCTTCGGGAGCAGGCAAGACGACGTTGTGTAATAATCTGAGACAAACGAGTGATTTTGTTTACTCCGTTTCTTGCACCACACGAAAGATGCGCGCCGGTGAGGAGCACGGGAAGGATTACTATTTCATAAGCCATGACGAGTTTCAGGCCAAAATCCGAGCGGTGGAGTTTTTAGAATATGCTGAGGTACACGGGAATTTTTATGGCACGCTAAAGGAGCAAGTGGTGGAACATATTTTAGTGGGGACGGATGTTTTACTTGATATTGATGTGGCTGGTGCGAGACAGATTAGGGCTTGTGAGGATGAGTTGATACGGCAGGCTCTGGTGGATGTCTTTATTATGCCACCCACTGTGCAAGAATTAGAAAAGCGTTTACGTAAGCGGGCAACGGAAACGGAAGAGCAAATACGGGTTCGGATCGATAATGCAGCAGCGGAGATGCCGTATTGGCAGGAATATCGTTACACGATTTTAAGTGAGACGATGGAGGAAGATTTAACTAAGTTCCGTGCGGTGATGCGAGCAGAGCGTTACCGGAGCATCCGTCTGCGGCAAGCTGGGAAAACGTCATTATGATAAAGCAACTTGTTTTAGGGGTTACGGGGTCGATTGCGGCTTATAAGGCAGCGGAACTAGCTAGTATTCTTTCCCAAAAGGGTATTTTAATTGATGTTGTTTTAACGGAAGGCGCCCAGCGTTTCATTGGTGCGTTGACCTTTACGGCGTTAACGCATCGGGAGGTGGTGACGAATCTTTGGGACGAAGAGCAGCCGAGTAGGCCGACGCATATTGAATTAGCAGATGCTGCAGATTTAGTGGTCATAGCACCAGCTACGGCCAATATGTTAGCAAAAATGGCGCATGGTCTGGCGGATGACGCGTTAACGGCTATCCTGTTAGCGACTAAGGCTCCCGTATTGGTGGCTCCTGCTATGAATGGAAAGATGTGGGAACATGCGGCAACTAAAGCCAATGTAGAGATTTTAATGTCACGCGGGGTTGAAGTGATCGGGCCTGAATCTGGCTTATTGGCGTGCGGGTATGAGGGAGTGGGAAGGTTGTGGCCCGTTGAGCTGATAGCGGCACGGGTGGAGGAGTTATTGGGTTTATCTCAAGTAAAGCGCAATTCATAAAATCTGGTGTTGGCAGTGTTGCTTGGCTTTGATACTTTTTTTAGTCATTTAGAAATCATTTTCAACCCAACTAAAAGTCGTCTTATGAGCACTGTAAATATTGATAGTATCCTTAAGGAAAAACGTGTTTTTAAACCCAAAGCGGATTTCCAAAAGCAGGCTTTAATTTCGTCCGAACACCAGTATCGGAAGATGTATCGCCAATCTCTGGACAAGCCAGAAAAGTTTTGGGCGAAGATGGCGGATGAGCTTCATTGGTTTAAGCCATGGAAGAAAGTTTGTAGTTGGAAGCCACCTTTTGCGGAGTGGTTTGTGGGTGGAAAGTTAAATGCCAGCTATAATTGTCTGGATCGTCATGTCGAATCAGGGCGACGGAATAAGGCGGCTATTATCTGGGAAGCGGAGACGGGTGAGGTTGTGACGTTAACCTATCAACAGTTGCTGACGCAGGTTTCAAAATTTTCTAACGTGCTGAAAGCAGAGGGGATTAAGAAGGGGGATCGTGTAGCGATTTATCTGCCTATGATTCCAGAGGCTGTAGTAGCGATGTTGGCTTGCGCGCGAATCGGCGCAGTTCATACGGTGGTTTTTGGAGGGTTTAGTGCGCAGGCTTTAACGGAGCGGATTAATGATTGTGGTGCTAAGCTGGTGGTGACGGCGGACGGTGGGTTACGGCGTGGTAGTGTTGTGCCCTTGAAAGCTAGTGTGGATGAGGCGATCAAGACTTCGCCAGGAGTGGGTTGTGTGATCGTGGTGAAGCGCACAGGTCAGTCCGTGACGATGAGTGAGGTGGATAGGTGGTGGCATGAACTCATGGAGCCAGCTTCACCGAATCATAAGGCTGAAGCTTTGGACAGTGAGCATCCGCTTTTTGTTCTTTATACGAGTGGTAGCACGGGTAAGCCGAAGGGGATTTTACACACGACGGCAGGTTATTTATTAGGGTGTTATTTAAGCACAAAATATATTTTTGATATTAAGGAGAGCGATATTTTTTGGTGCACGGCTGATATTGGTTGGATCACGGGACATTCTTATGTGGTCTATGGAATTCTTTCTAACGGAGGGACATCTTTATTGTATGAGGGTGCGCCGAATCAACCGCAACCGGATCGTTTTTGGCAAATCATAGCCCGGCATAAGGTAAATATTTTTTATACGGCACCGACGGCGATCCGGGCTTTCATGAAGTGGGGGGATGATTGGGTCAAGAAGCATGATTTGAGTTCGCTGCGCTTACTGGGGAGCGTGGGTGAACCGATCAATCCTGAAGCGTGGATGTGGTACCACAAGATGATCGGTAAGGAGAAGTGTCCTATTGTGGATACATGGTGGCAGACGGAAACAGGCGCACACATGTTGACGACTTTTCCTGGTGCAAACCCCGCTAAGCCAGGGTCGGCGGGTGTGCCATTCTTCGGAGTGGACATAGCGGTGGTGGATGATGATGGTGTTGAGATATCTCATGGGCAAGGTGGTAAGCTGGTAATACGTAAGCCCTGGCCTTCGATGCTTCGCACGATTTATGGAGATGCAGCTCGCTACAGGATTCAATATTGGAGCGACATTAAAGGCTGTTATTTCACAGGGGACGGAGCTCGAAAGGATAAGCAGGGTTATTTCTGGGTGACGGGACGGATTGATGATGTCTTAAACGTCTCAGGTCATCGGCTCGGCACAGCGGAAGTGGAGAGCGCTTTGGTCAGCCATCATAAGGTAGCCGAGGCAGCAGCGGTAGGTAAACCAGATGATTTAAAGGGTCAGGCGGTGGTTGTTTTTGTAACCTTAAAGCAGGGCGAAGTGGCATCGCCTGAACTGGAAAAAGAACTGAAAGCGCACGTGGTAAAGGAAATAGGAGCAATTGCTAGACCCGACCAAATTCGTTTTGCGGAAGGTTTACCAAAAACACGTAGTGGTAAGATTATGCGGCGTTTATTGAAGGAGATCGCCACGACTGGAGTGATTAAAGGTGACGTCACGACTTTAGAAGATTTCAACGTGGTTGCGGCTTTGAGTAAAGTTGATGAGGAATAAGATTGTTTTCGAGCGAACCACGTAAGACACTATGTATCTATGAGCTGGAGAATTAAAGAGAGTGAAGTAGAGATATTAGTGGTGGATGTGCAGCAGAAATTATTACCTGCGATGTTCCAAGCTGATTTAGTAGAGAGACACCTAAGTCAACTGATCTCAGCGGCAGTGATACTGGGTATACCCGTTTCCTTTACGGAGCAAAATCCAACCGGGTTAGGTAAAACTGTGGACTCGTTGAAGAGTCTCGCTCCAGGCGCGGCGGTGTACGAAAAGACTAGATTTTCTGCAGGAGAATTCGGGGTAAATCTTGAGCGTAAAAAAATTATCGTTGTCGGACTCGAGGCCCATATTTGTGTGCGTCAAACGGTCTATGACTTAATCCGTCAAAGTAAAACCGTTGTGGTGGTAGCCGATGCCGTGGCTAGTCGTTTCCAAGAAAATAAGACAGTGGCTTTGGCTGAGTTCGCAACGGATAAAGTTTTTTTAACTACGGTCGAAGCACTACTCTTTGAACTGATCGGTGATTCTAAGCATCCTTTGTTTAAAGACATAGCGGCACTGGTGAAGTGATCTGAATTGCAATGCTTTAGCCGGTTAGTTATTTATTAATCGGAGTTGCTTCCCTTATGAAAAATCTGAAAACAATGGAGTTAAAGATGCGTAAGGAAGGTATGAGCAATCATGCTATCTACGCTTTTCGTCAAAACTTTTTAGCTCTACTTGAAGGCCAAACGGGTTTGGTTTCAGAGTCTGAGATTGAGCCAGTGTTAGAGTTACCACGTTTCGATCAGATTCGCAGTGACGTTGAGGTGGATCAGGTTTTACTAGCGCAGACTGCCGTGCTCAAACTAAATGGCGGACTAGGTACGAGTATGGGTTTAGACCGAGCAAAGTCATTATTGCCAGTTAAGGACGGGTTGACGTTTCTGGATTTGATAGCGCGTCAGATTTTACATCAACGTAAGATTTATCGCTGTAAAATACCGTTTTGTTTAATGAACAGCTTTAGCACGCAAAGTGATACGTTGGCATTTCTGTCGCGTTACCCCGATTTGGCTGATGGATTGCCACTGGCTTTTTTACAATCAAAAGTTCCCAAGATTGAGGTAGAGACGTTTAATCAAATAAGTTGGCCTGAGAATGAGGGTTTGGAATGGTGCCCTCCTGGACATGGTGATTTATATCCATCTTTACTGGATTCTGGCTTACTGAATACTTTTTTAGAACAAGGCATTTCCTACCTTTTCGTTTCCAATGCAGATAATTTAGGGGCACGTCTAGATCCAGAAATTTTACGTTATTTTGCCGAGTCGGAATTTCCTTTCATGATGGAAGTAGCAGAGAGAACCTCCGCAGATCGCAAAGGAGGACATTTGGCCTTGCGTAAATCTAACGGTCGATTTCTTCTACGTGAGTCTGCTCAATGTGCAGAGGTTGATCTGGAATCGTTTCAAGATACGCAACGGCACCGCTTCTTTAATACGAATAATTTGTGGATACATTTAGAGGCATTAAAAGACCGACTAGATACGGAAGGCGGATTTTTACCCCTACCATTGATTCGGAATAGCAAAACGGTGGATCCACAAAAGTCAGACTCGCCAAAAGTTTATCAATTAGAAACAGCTATGGGTTCGGCCATAGAAGTTTTTTCGGGGGCGGGAGCTCTGGTGGTGTCGAGAGATCGTTTTGCTCCAGTTAAGACCACGTCAGACCTTCTTACTTTGAGATCAGATGCCTATACTTTAGGTAAAGATTTCACGATGTGTCGATCGGAGGACTGTTTAGTGCTACCTCGAGTTAGTTTGGATCAGGCTTATTACGGCAGGACAGCTGATTTTGAAACTTTATTTGCTCAAGGGGTGCCCTCTCTAAAAAATTGTGAGCAACTCCTAGTGCAAGGGCCAGTACGTTTCGCCCAAGGGGTTGTTTGCCAAGGTAAAGTAAGCATCGTCAATCTAGCTACTGAGATTAAGGAGTTAGACCGCGGCGTATATTCTTCCGAAGTTTTGCTTTGAAGGCTTAGTCTAGCTGGAGTAGCCTTTTAAACTTATGGAAGAATTAAGTGAGTTGTTGGCATTTCGTCGGTCAAAGGTAGATAAATTACGTGAGCTTGGAGTGGATCCTTTCGGTGGAATTTTCCCTAACACGAAATCTTCACAATCTATTTTAGATTCTTACGCTGAGGAAAAAGTTGTGCGCTATGCAGGACGGGTTACGTCGCACCGCGATATGGGGAAAAGTCATTTTCTACATTTAGAAGACGAGGCTGGGAAATTGCAAATTTACGTTCAGTCGAAAACGTTAAACGAACTCGATCAGGAAGTTTTTAAGCTTGTTGATTTGGGTGACTTCATTGGTGTAGATGGGACTCTTTTCACAACCAAGACAGGAGAGAAATCAATCAAGGTTACAACTTTAACCTTTCTGAGCAAAGCCCTTAAGCCACTACCTGGGAAATGGCACGGCTTGAGTGATACAGAGCAACGTTATCGTCAACGATATTTGGACATGGTTTCTAACCCTGAGGTGAAACAGCAGTTAATGTTGCGGAGCTTAATCACTAGGGAGATTCGGAAATTCATGGAAGATAAAGGTTTCATGGAGGTCGAGACACCCATGATGCAGGCCATACCGGGAGGAGCGGCGGCACAACCGTTTGCTACTCATCATAAAGCATTGGGAATTCCACTTTTTCTTCGTATTGCTCCAGAGCTTTATTTGAAACGTTTATTAGTGGGCGGATTTGAGAAAATTTTTGAACTAAATAGAAATTTTCGTAACGAAGGCATTTCACGTAAACACAATCCAGAATTCACTATGTTGGAAGCCTATTGGGCTTATGCGGATTTTGAGTCGATGGCAGATCTGGTGGAGGAGATGATTGTACATCTAGCTCTTAAATTTAAAGGCAGTGAGGTGTTGAAACATACGCACGCAAATGATGCGGGTGAGGTGACTTCAGAAAAGATTATTGATTTAACACGGCCATGGAAACGTCGGCGTTATCATGATTGCATCCGTGATGTGGCTGGACTTGATTGGTTTGAACTAAGTGCGGAGGGACGTCGTGAACGTGCCCTGACCTTGGGTGTGGATCTTGGTGCGGGGATGGAAGACTTTGAAGTGACGGGTCAAATTTTTGAAAAATTAGTAGAGGCTAAGTCGATCAACCCCTTATTTGTCACGCACTTACCGAAAGAGCTAGTGCCTTTAGCTCGGCAAAATAAAGAGAATCCTGATTTGGTTGACGTCTATGAACTTATTATCAATGGCCAAGAAATTTCACCAGGCTATTCCGAGCTAAATGATCCCATCGTGCAGCGTGAACGTCTGGAAAATCAGGCGGGAGAAGAAACTCACAAATTAGATGAAGATTTCTTAACAGCCTTAGAGCATGGGATGCCTCCAGCGGGCGGGATCGGCATAGGCATTGACCGTTTGGTGATGATGCTCACGGGGGCAGAATCCATACGCGACGTAATCCTGTTTCCCTTGATGAAGCCGAGGGAGTAAGGGAGATGGTTCTATGAGCCAAGCGCGACAACTTGAAACGAAAACGGATCACATGCCGCAAGGCATGGGTAATGCGTACTGGTTTCAGATGTACAATAGCATGTCCTATTCCATCGTACTGGGACTGCCGATGATGCTTTATTTTAAAAGTCTAGGAGCTAGCGGGACTATTCTGGGCGTCCTCACTTCCTTATCACCATTATTAACTATTTTACAAATACCAGCGGCCAGATTTGTTGAGAAGGTGGGCTATAGAACATTCGTCCTTCGGGGATGGTCGATACGGAGCGTTTTTATTATAGGCATGTTGATTGTACCTGTCCTACCAGCCTCTATTGATAACAATTCAAAAATAGTTTTAATGCTCCTTCTTCTTATCTGTTATAACGCTAGCCGCGGATTTTCATCGTGTGGATTTTTACCATGGATGACCCAACTGGTTCCAGAGTCAGTACGAGGTCGTTTTATTTCTAACGATCAAATGTGTAGTCTAATTTCCATTGTAATTACGTCATTAGCTGCGGCGTTGATTATGAAGTTTTTTAATAACTCAATGGGATTTTCTATTACCTTTATCATAAGCTTGGCTGGAGCTTTTGTGAGTCTCTATTTCTTGAAGAGGATACCGGACGTGCCAGTTCTGGAAGAGTCAAAGAGTAGTGAAGCCATACCGTGGAAAAGTCTTATCAATTATGGACCGTTTAAGAAATTTTTATTATTTAATTTTATTCTTATTGCTGGGTTATCTGCCGGCGGTGTAATCAGCGTTCCTATGATTCGAGATCATTTTGGAGTGTCAGACTCCACATTCATGTTACTCAACGCAGGCTGGGGCGTATTTTTTATAATAGGAGCATTCTTGTCCCGCAAGAGTTTAGACCGTGTAGGGAGTAAGCCCGTGCTATTTTTGGCTCTATTGCTGCAAGTTTTACACGTAGTTGGTTGGGCAGCTTTAGCTAGCGGCATACTCCCCTTTAACTGGTGGACGGTCGGATTCCAACAAGCTACTTGGGGTTTAGGCTTCGCCCTTTTCCAAGTTGCGAATATGCGTATGGTGATGGCATTGGTTCCGGCTTTAGGCCGGAGTCATTTTTTTGCACTCTTTAGTGTTAGTAATAGTTTAACCGCAGGACTATTTCCCATTTTTTGGGGAATACTTTTTGATGCGCTCTTACGTTTCCATTTCTCTTGGGGTCGCTGGGACTGGAATGTCTATAGTTTACTTTATTCTGTGATTGGATTGTTCATCATCCTCTCTTTTTACGCCTTGCAGAGGATTCCAGAGCCGAAAGCTATGAATACAAACGAATTTTTCCATGAGCTCTTTGTACAAACTCCTGCTAAAGCATTAAGTCGCATCCTAGGGAGGAAAATCTTACCATGATAAAGAAATTTATACGCGAAAAATTAGCCCCTTTTTTAGGACCTCCTATGGCAGCTATTGCGATCAGGCTCCTCGGCTGGACGTTGCGGGTAAAAATAATCGATCCTCATGGGCTTTTTGAAGTGGAGAATCCGGACCCTTACGTTTTTGCTTTTTGGCATAATCGCTTGCTTATGATGCCTTACTTCTACCAAAAATTTTTTCCACAACGGCGTTTAACGGTGATGATGAGCATGAGTCGTGATGGGAATATCACGTCGAAGATGGCTAAGAGCTTTGGGATTGAAGCAGCAAGGGGTTCCTCATCACGAGAGGGTATGAAAGCCTTCGTGGCACTAGCTAGAAAACTGCGAGTGCAGGGTAGTGACGTGGCAATTACACCAGATGGGCCTCGTGGCCCGATCTATTCAATGCATACGGGTATTCTTCAGTTAGCGGAAGCGGGGGGTGTTTCGATCACCCCTATCACGTGTCATTATGATCGCAAGTGGGAATTGAAAAGTTGGGATCGTTTCCAAATACCAAAACCTTTTGCATGCTGTGAGATAATTTTTTGTGAGCCTGTGCCAGTTCCAGTGGGGTCAACAACCGGGCAGTTACAAGCAGCGGGGGAGCGACTAAAAGAGGTGCTTGGTTCTTAATTCTTAGTTTAGACAGGGGGCACGGAGTCTAGGTAGGTTTTCCAGTGCTGAGGTTCGTCGATATCTTCAAGCTCTGGTAATAGAGCGTAGGTTAGATTGAGTTTTTTGCAGTGTTCCAAGGTTTGAGCAAGTACCTGTGCGGTGCTCCATTTTATATCTTGGAATAATTCGGGTGCCGCGTGACGAAGAGCTAATAGATAATAGCCACCATCGACAGAGGGTCCTATAACGACGGGATTAGTTAACAGAAGATCTTGCGCTTTTACCAATAAATCTGTGTTGAGGTAAGGGCAATCTCCTCCTATGAAAATAAGTGGTTGCGTAGTAAAGTTAAAATGAAGCTGAGCAGCCGCCTGCAATCGTTGACCAAGATTTCCTGAGCTTTGGGGTAAGTAAGAGTAATTGGTGCCTAGCCAATCTTGCATCATGCCTAGCTCCTCGGGTGGATCGAAACAAATTTCCGTAGGCCAGGTTTCTGGGATTTGCTCTAACTGAGTAGCGACAAGGCAACGGTAGATGCGGCAGGCCTCTTGTTGCCCTAAGATGGCGGCCAAGCGTGTTTTCACATGACCTAAGATGGGGGCTTTAAGCATTAAAATAATTTTAGGATTTAGCATGGTGAGCTTCTTGCCGACGTGTCCAGAGGAAACCTAAAAGTAAGGGTAGCCAGAGGATGAGACGTTCAGCTTCTTTTAATTCCCAAGAGCCGCCACCGTTCATGTAACGATGTTGCAGCATAAAATAAGTAAAACCACTTACGGAGATTAGTTTCCAACCCAGATTCTTTGTCTTGCACACAAACGGTATGACCCAAGCAAAATACCAGATATGCACAACGGGCGATAGTAGAAGTAAAATGAGGAAAAATTCTTCAGCAAAACGTTCGTAATATTTAGCGACTAACATGCGCCAGAATAGTAGGGCAGCTAAAGGTAGAGAAAAAATCCAGTTTAACTTCAATGACTCCATCCAAACTAATCCAAGATAATATGGAATAAAATCAGCGCTTCTAGCAACGAGTGAAAAGTCCATTTGAACTAAATCATTTAGGCTGATTGAACCTACGGAGAAATAGAAAGAGGTAAGAAAGGGGAGAGTGGCCAAAGCAAGATGTAGCGCCATCAAACACCAGCCTTTACGAGTTAAGATACGCCACAAGATCCAAGCTAGTAGTGGGATGGTGATATATTTTAAGGCGAATCCACAACCAAGCAGCATAGTGGCAAATATTTGGTAATAGTTTTGATCTTTACCTGATAGTTTTTCTGAACGATCCCATAGTAGCCATGCGGACGTTAGACAAAGGACGAGCCATGCGTCATAGTGGCCTCCCCCACTAAAGCAATAAATGATGAGAGGGTTCCACGCATAGAGGCTGGCACGTAATGGATCCAATTTCTTAACCAGCAAATAACAGACGATTAAATCTGCTGCGACAAAAGCTAACTTAAAGGATAAAACCGAAAGGCTTATTCCTGCTAATAGGCGGAAACCTAGCTGGGTTAAAGGTGGATAAATGGCAGCGACATCGGCGTGATTTATGCGATTCCACCAGCTTGTGCGAAGAGTTTCTAGGGTCAGACTATCTGGTGCTAGGAGGTAGGGACTTAGTCCTTTTGTTTGGATGAAACCTTCCCATAGGTAGCGCCAGATATCATCCCCTGGATACATGGGTAGTAACACGCACCGGGTTCCTACAGCCACTACCCAAAAAAGTGTAAGTGAGAGAGACTTCATTCGCCATGACATGATGAAACCTAGGCTCATGATTCCCGCACCGAGTAGAAAGGGTGGAACTGAACCTTGGATGCGGAAATCTCCATGGGGCAACATGATAAAACACCCCGCTATTAATAAAAAGAGAGCGGCACTTTTAACTAACAATTCCCGCTTACTTTTCACAAAGAGGGTAAAAAGAGTGGAGAGAATAATAGTGCCCGCTTGAATACTGCCTTTAATTGTACCTGATATTTTAGAAAGCCCTGCCTTACGTGGATGGTAGCTGACAGGAACTTCTCTTATCCGCAGTTTTTCTTCGATTGCTCGCACCTGCATTTCTACCGTCCAACCGAAACCGCGATCTATCATTTGAATTTGTTCCAGTGCTTGACGCTTGATCAACCTCATGGGACCCAAGTCATGGTAAGACTTGTTCCAACCCCAACGGATTAATGTCGTAGCTAGAGCATTTCCGAAATTTTGCACGGGGCTCATGACTTGCCTACCTTCTGGGGTAGCTCGACGGTCTCCTAAAATAAAATCATAGGAATTTGTCTCTCTCAATAATGAGGGAAGCTGACTAAGTGAGTCAGAGCCATCGGCATCACAAAATAAGATCCATTCGACCTCTGACGGTAAATGTTGATAGCCTGTCCAGCATGCCTGACCATAACCTCGCCTAAGTTCAGTTATGACTTCTGCACCCGCTTGGGTGGAGGCCGAGGCTGTAGCATCGCTGCTGCCATTGTCTACTACGCGTATGCGTGTAAGGCCAAGGTTTCGCAGCTCAGCGATGACGTGTACAATGGATTCTTCTTCGTTTAAGGCAGGTATGATTACCTGAATGCCGCTTAAGTCACACTCGCCTTGAACCATAGACGAGTGTTTTAAAATCAAACTTTTCCGAAGAGCGTTTTCCCATCAGCCCGTAGGTGACGACAGGCTAGGCCAAGACGTTCAGCTACGCTCTTCTCGGCTTTCTTAAGGTAGTTACGAGGATCGTAGGCTTTTTTATCGCCAGTTTCTCCGTCCACTTTCAATACGGCATCGTAATGTTTCATCATGTGATCAACAATGGGTCGGGTGAAGGCATATTGGGTATCGGTGTCTATATTCATTTTAATAACACCATAACCGAGAGTTTCTTGAATTTCTTCAAGAGGGGTGCCAGAGCCGCCGTGGAAGACTAAATCGAACTCGGCTTCTTTACCATACTTGGCGATGACGGCGTCTTGGCCTTGTTTTAAAATATCAGGACGTAATTTGACGGCACCAGGTTTGTAGCAGCCGTGGACGTTGCCGAAGGTGGCGGCGAACATGTAGCGGCCAACGCCTTTAAGATTTTCGTAAACCGCCAACATGTCCTCAGGTGTGGTGTAAAGTTTATCCGCAGGGTGATCTGAGTGATCGACCCCATCTTCTTCTCCGCCGACGACGCCAGCTTCTACTTCTAAGATGATTTCATTTGCGGCGCAAAGTTTTAGCAGTTCTTTAGAGAGGGCGATGTTTTCTTTCAGGGGCAGCTCTGAGGCATCGAGCATGTGGGAATTAAAGAGGTTGGTTAAGCCAGCAGCACGGCGTCGGGCGGTTTCTGCAATGAGAGGCTTTAAGAAAGCTTCCACTTTTTTAGGTTGGCAATGATCGGTGTGGAGGCCGACGAGTATGTTATATTTTTCTGCGAGACGGTGAGTAGCTTCAGCGAGAACGATGGCACCGAAGGCCATGTCCTTTACATCAATTCCAGAAGCGAACTCTCCGCCACCAGTGGAAACTTGGATGATACCGTCTGACTTATTGTCAGCAAAGGCTTTTAAGGCGGCACTGATGGTGCCAAGTGAAGTGACGTTGATAGCTGGGTAAGCGTAATCACCCTTTTGGGCGGCGTCCAACATGGCAGAGAATTGTTTAGGTGTGGCTACAGGCATGAGAGGACATTAAAAAGAAATGGCCAGTTGTGAAGTGGAAAAAACGTTTAAGCTGTTTTTTCTTTTACACGAGTCAGAAACCGAGGCTAAAGGCTTACTTAGAATTAACGCGGATGGGTTCGCTCTTAGCAGGGGAAGGAGGGGGTGAGACAAAGGGGATGTTTAGGGTGTCAGGGCCGTCGATGACGATTTTACGATCGATTAGGGGTGAGCTTTCAGGGCGTGGATTAACCTTAATGGTGTAGGCCATTTCCTTACCGTTCCGCAGTACTTTAACTGGTATACTGGTTCCCACTCGAGCAAAGAAGGATGCATCTAAAATATCGGCAGGGCTGGATACTGCGCGGTTATCGATCATGACGACACGGTCACCCTTAAGAATACCGCTTTTCATGGCAGGAGTTTCCTCGTAAAAGTGGGAGACTAGGACAGGCCGTACACCTCCGCTTTTCATTTCGGGAGATCCTTCTACGACTCCAACCCCAACCCAGCCGTGGCGGACTTCACCTAGACGTTGGATATCATCAGTGATACGGAGGGCGGACTTGATCGGGAGACAATAAATTTCTTTTCCGTCTTGAATGCCTAAGACGAGAAGGCCGACGACTTCAGCCTTGCTATTTAAAAGCGGGCCACCGATCTGGCCAGGGCTGACTGGAACGCTAGCGCGGATGTGAGTGGTGGCGAAGAAACGGTTTAGGTAGCGCACGTCGAGGCCCGTGACGAAACCGAAACTGGGGGTGAGGGGAAGGTTGTAGGGATAAGCGATGCTGATGAGACCCGCTGCAACTTTGACATGGTCGGAATTACCTAGTTTAAGAAAGGGTGTGTTTTTACGATCAATTTTAAGTAAAGCTACACCACTTCGAGCGTCGCGACCCAAGATGGTAGCTTCTAGTTTTTCGCCACGATATTCGACCCAAGCCTTGGGGGCGTCGCGGATCACGTCGTAGGCAGTTAGAAGTGTGCCTTTATCATCGATAAAAAAGGCTGTTCCGGCAAGGGGTGAAACCCCTGTGATGGCTGCTACACGGACGACGGCTGGGGATGTTTTTTCAAAAACACTTTGAACCTCTGAGGTGATGGCATCGAATACGCTGGTTTGTGCCTTCAGAGTAGGGACGGTGAAGGAAGCCAGCAAAAAGCTTTGCAGAACAAAAACTAAGCTGCGGAGATTAACTTTAGAATGCGAGAGCCGAGTCATAGGAGAGCGGCGTCTGACCGGTTACGTAGCGAGGACTGCTAAAATCGCGCTCGAAGGTAGAGTCAGATACGAGTTGAAATTTTTCAGATGACAAAGACGAAGCGTCTAACTTAACAAGACCTGAAGAGGCCGCAGTGGTATTGTTGAAATGGGCAACGCTGAGAGAAAGGACAACTAAGACAGCGGCCATGCCAGAGGCCATAGCCCATGTTTTGGCGGGCTGAAAGAAGAAGAGATCCTGAAGTTTAGTATGGAGACGTTCAAGTAGAGAAGACTGCTTTAAAATATCTGCGCGTTGATAACGGTGAAACTCTTTCAGGAAGCCATTGAAGTAGGCGTCACCTGGTGTTTCTAAACGTTTAACTTGCAAAAGTTTTTGGAGGTTAACTTCGTTGTCTTTAATCATTTCGTTTTTCATGTGTTATCTAAATACGTCGCTAACATTTTTTGGAGAAGCTTGTGCGCATAGTGTAACCTAGAGCGCACTGTACCCTCCGAACAATTCATAATCTTACCTATATCAGCATGAGACATGCCATCAATATCGTATAAAACTACAACTGCTCTATGCTCTTCAGACAGTTTTTGTAGAGATTCGTTCAATTTATTTTGCAGTTCACTTAATTCACTCTGTTTGGAACTGGTTATAATACCTGTGTCCTTGAGTTGTCGTTCCATGGATTCATCTGAGTCTAAGTCATTTAAGCTAAGGTCGTAACGCCGTTTTTTATGCTTATTTAAGTGATTAATCGTGCGGTTCATGGCAATCCGATAGATCCACGTATAAAAAGAGGCGTTTTTTCGATATTGGCTCAAGCTACGGAAGGCCTTGTCGAAGGTCTCCATGAGCATATCGTTGGAATCTTCATGATTCGAGGTCATGTTATAAAGAACGCTGTAGAGCCTTTCTTTATAGCGAATGACTAGATGGTCAAAGGAGGAAATATCCCCAGACAAGACGGAATCCACCAATTCCTCGTCGGAACGGTCTGAACTGGGCGGAGTGGATTCCCCTGAAAGCATGAGGGGGAAGATAGGGCACGGGAGGCCTGAATGGAAAGAGCAAAACTTATTTCATGCTTTCGAGTTCGTCGATAAAGGTCTGTGCGATGGCTTTTAGAATCCTTAAATGCTGGTTGTCAGGCAGATTTTCTAACATGCGGTGAGATTTTTCTAGAAGTTCTTGCGCTTTTCTAATGGAATAACTCAGTCCCCCCATCTCGATGACGTAGTTTTTTAAGATCAAACAATCTGAATCAGATCCACGCAGAATTGCTTCGGATACTTCTTCGAGCTTCTGAGGCTCTAGTTGTTGCAGCATGTGCAACATAGGAAGGGTAAGCTTCCCTTTTTTCAGATCTGTGCCAAGGGTCTTACCTGAACTGCTCTCCGTTCCGAAGAGATCCAAGCAATCATCATAAATCTGGTAGGCCACACCGAGGGTTTCTCCATAAATTCTATAGACTTGGCGATCTGCTTCAGAGACGCCATTGAGACGAGCGGAGAGTTCCGCAGAGACGCGGAATAAGGCCGCGGTTTTCATGGCGATGATACGCATGTAATCAGGCACGGAAAGTTTTAGGTCAAAGCGGCGTTGGGTTTGGAGAATTTCCCCTGTGCAGACTTCGTTAGCGGCATCTGCAATGTCACGGCAAATCGATTTATCGTCGAAATGAGTGCAGAGTTTTAAAGCGTGAGCGAAGAGGCAGTCTCCTAGTAATACAGAAATCTCGGTGCCCCATTTGGCATTCATCGTGGGGACAGCTCGGCGTAACTGGGCATTATCTAAAACATCATCATGAATCAAGGAGGCTAGGTGAATAAGCTCAACGATTACGGCCAAGTCGAGATGTCCCTCTTTTGCATCACCTGAAGCCCGGGCGGAGAGAAAGACCAAGGCAGGTCGGATACGTTTTCCACCTGTTTCAGTGGCATATTGAACGTAACCTGTAATGTTTGGATCAAAGAAATCGGCCTGTTGACGTATCCTAGAATCCACGCGAAGTAGGTCAGGCGCAATCTCGTCAAAATGTTTTTTTAAGGAAAGCTTGCGGACGGTGTTTTTAGGAACACTCGTCATTAATGTGGGGGAAGAATTTTTCGATAATCTAGTCACAATTCTTACAATAAGTCTGCTTGGATTTAAGTCAAACCGTGCGTGCTGACATTTTTAAATTCTAAATTAGTAGTAGAATTATATTCAAAAGTGAGATCGATCTAATGAACTTAGTTGCTAAAAGTGCTTGCGCCGCTTAACTACCTCGCCCATAAGACAATCATGCAAATGATTCGTTTTGGACTCTGTCTTATGACTCTAGCTGCCCTTGTGACGCTCTCGGCCTGCGGGGGGAAAGATCGGGAGGCAATTAAAGTCGCTGAAGCTCTTTCCCAAGAACGTAAATATGATCAGGCTCTCTTGGTCTTACAGAAAGCTCTTCGTAGTGATCCGAAGAACAAAAGACTCTTACGCCAACAGGTAATTCTCTTCCTTAAAAGTGAGCAAGTCAATTACGCTACGGCCGCATATCGTAAGCTCACCGATGTAAACCCCGACGACAGCGTCTTAGCGGATGCGCTCAAGGACAAGGATCCTGTCGTGCGGGTAACCACAGCGAAGGCTTTAGGCTTACTTAAATCAGTAGGCTCTGTCAGCCCTTTGATGAAAGCAGCTAAAGACGAAGAGAAGTCTGTTCGTCAAGCTGCCATATTAGCTTTGGGAGATTTAAGGGACAAAAAAGCTATCCCTGTTCTAGTAGATTCTCTGCGAGATCCTGATTGGTTCGTGCGAGCTGAAGCCGCCTTTGCTTTGGGCAAAGTCGGTGATTCACAAGCCTCCAGTGCCCTCTTTAAGCTTCTGTCAGATGAGGACTCTTATGTGCGCCAAAATGCTCGTAAAGCTTTACAGGAATTGGCCACTCCAGAAAATAAATCAGCTTACCTAGATGCTCTAAAAGGAACAGACCCTGCCATTTCTCTCATGGCCGCCGTAGCTTTAGCTCAAGCTGGTGACAGCATTGGACTACCTGCATTGCTCCAACAACTTCCTAGCAGTAAAACTTTAGACCAGATGGAGATTATTCGAGCCTTAGTAAAACTGAATGATCCTTCCACCATCCCTAGCCTGAGAATGACGTTGGATGATAGCGATACCGATGTGCGGATATTGAGTGCGCTGGCCTTAGGAGAGTTTAAGGATAAAGAATCTATTGCTAGGCTCAAAGAGATCACGCAGGACAAAACAGCCGATCGCAGATTAGTTACCGCTTGCCTTGTAAGTCTCAATAAAATTAGTAACGCACGCTAAGCGGTCTGAAGCTTAAGCGGGAATATTACCCGGCTCATTATCCTCATCAAACTCAATCATATCTTGGAGAAGGTCAGCGAAATCGTTAAGTCCAGTAGATGGGATAATGATTGTGTCGCGACGACCATTGACTTCCTCTGTTATTTTTAAAAAGCGACCACGCTCGTTTTCCTTAAGATCAAAGAAAAACTGTTTACGCTCCACCAACACTTTCCCGCTTTGAATAATTGTTTCCATAAAAGCCCTCCTTCTTAAAAGATTAATTGATAAGAAAATTTCTGCCAAGAAATTTTCGCCTTATTGAGAACAACTTGCCCGCCAGTTACACTTGGGGGTCAGACCAAGTGACTTTTATTTCAATCTAGTATTTTTTTCTGACGAATAATGAAGGAGTTAATTTTTGATCGACTCTTCTATTTTCCGCTCAAGCTTGGAATCGTCAGTGCCCCATACCTCGGTAAATTTTTTTCGATTATTGTAAAGCTTAACACGTTCTTGCATGGCTTGGATGCGGGGGGAAGCGGGGAAACGTTTGATTCCTTGCATAGCCATTTTGCGAGCTTGGGCAAAGTTACCCATCTCGGCATAACCAGCGGCCATAGAGTCGTAAGCTTCCACAGATTCGACTTCATTGAGAGCTTTCTGAGCATAGGCTACGGAGAGAGCTCCATCCCGCAGGGATTTGAACGGGGCGGTGCCGCGGAACCAAGAAAGGGTCAAATAGTCTGTGACGGAGATGGGGCTTTTACTCATACCAGTCTTTAAATCTTCCCCGACATCCTCAATTTTACCAATCATAGCGGAGGTGTGGGCTCGGCGTATCCACACGGTGGGGGAGTCGTCGCGTATGGTGAGGGCTTGGGTATAGAGCTCATAGGCTTTAGCATAATTTTTAGCATTTTCCTGCTCAAAGGCAGCTAGGACTACGGTGGAAAACTTGGGCTTGGGGGCATCCTCCTGAGCTATGACGGAGGAGGTGGAGCAGGCTAGATGAATTAAGGCCAAGGCGCTGAGTGTAAAAAATTTCATAATAGGTTAGTTAAAAGAAAAAATGGATAAGATGATTGAGCCTACCACAAATAGCTGGGGTAGCATTTATTTTTTAGGGGTGGCCTTATTCTTTAGGCCTAATTCCTGTCGTTCGACCAAGTCATCCATCACTTCAAGAAAGATTTTTTTCACTTCAATACTGTCAATCAAGTCACCACAGTAGGAAACTAAAGCACGCATTTCGACACCATCTTTTAGCGGTAAAGAAAGCTGTTTGGAGCGCAGGCCATGCTCGAGGATTTCCCCCGCAGCAGGTCCGAAGAAGGCAGCAGCTAGTGTGGTTATACGTGCAAAAGAACCGTCGGAGTCCTGTCCGTCAACACTAAGCAAGGCTAGCTCAGCTTGGTGGGCGGCATCAGCCAAGGAGCGTGTGGCCTCTGACATGATCGTATCGTCGACACCGAGGAGTGCTTTCTCTAAATTTACGATGGCTAAATTAATCGGCTGTCTTAAAATACTCGGGCTTGCGCCTGGTTGTAAAAAAATGGCGAGGATCGTTCGTTCACCAAAGATTCGGATTAAAATCCCATAGCTTTCAAAAGTTAGGCGTAGTTCACGCAGAGAGCTTTTAGTTCGATCAACCGTGACGATCACTTTAATCAGTACTAATATGATCTGTTGCAGCATCATTTCCGTGTAATGGGGGGGGATGGCACTAGCTAAGATTTTACCTTGGCGGTCAAAAACAAAGCAGGCGGAGACTTCATCCAGATCCGCTAAACGAGTAAGTGCGGGCAGCTTTTTCATTGCACCACCTCTTTGATTAAGCTGCGGCAAGAATCTTCAAAATCATCAGGGTCAGATTCTAGGTCAGCCAAGAGAATCAGTTGGTAGAGTCCGTAATTAAATTTCCAAACGCGGCAAAGCTCTAGCTCCATATACCATTCTAATAAAAGTCCAGCTCCTAAACCCTCACTCATGGCATCCACTTTCTTATAAAAATCATCGAACCAGTCGGGACTGAGCGTAGTCAAGGGCGATTTACCAAAAAGTTTAATTAAGCTACCACTTTCTTCTTGGAATAATGCTTGAAACCCCGCTAATTGCTGGAGACTTGCCAGCAAAGGGGTGAGGGGACTAGATTCATCTAACTGAAAGCTAGGCGCTAAAGAAGAGGACTGTTCGTCTTGAACGTCTTTAGCTAAATCTATCAGTCCTGCACCAGCGCCTTCACCCGCAAATTGTTCCACTAGTTTATCTAAAGGATCCCACAAGCTTCTTTTAATACCCATGGGTAGCTCGCCTAAAGTATAGGAGCTTAATTGCCATTTAAAAATTTCTCCTAAGGCGTGGACTCCCCAGAGTTTACCCGTATTTACTTCGATCAATTGAGCGTCCTTAAAGTAGAGGAAACCACTCTCGGAGTTTTCATCAAAGACAGTTAACATACAGTGCCTATTCGGGACACATTCCGTGCGGATTATTTCTATAAGATTAACCATAACATTTTTCTGTACCTGATAATACTTCCACGATTTCTGTCCAAACGCTACTTCCAAAATAAGTTCTTATTTTGTCCTTTAATAGATTTGTTTGTAGGGTGTTGAGGTCATTCCTTAAAACACCGAACACGGTGGCACCACTTCCACTCATCAAGGAACCCCTCACTTCAGCTTGCTCGCTGAGCCAGTGCTTTGCTTCTTGCAGCCAAAAATACTTTTTGAATACCGCTGGCTCCAAATCATTTCGCAAAACCACTGCACCGCCTTTTGTCAAAGCTAAGGAAAGGCTGGAGACTTCACCGCTTTGAGGATCTGAAGCGTAAGATTGGAAAGCCCACGGCGTAGGCACGCCGAAGCCCGGATTAATTAAAACCGCCCGCAGGGGATCTTTCAACCCCACAGAACTAACCATCTCGCCGCGACCCCGACAAATCGCTGGACCGTTTTGGAGGAAAAAATTAATATCACTCCCTAAACTTGCTGCTATCCCATGCAAATCTTCTTCACTTAGTCCGCAACTCAGTAGGTCATTGACTCCTCGAATCACGGAGGCCGCATTACTACTACCGCCCGCCAGTCCTCCGCCCATGGGAATTTTTTTGGTTAAGCGCATCCGCACGCCCTTGGTTGATGCACACTTTTCTAAAACCTTCGCAGCTGCTTTGTAGGCTAGATTTGTGGCATCCCCTGGTAAATCTGCGCCAGTCACAGTAAGCTCGATGCCACCGGGGCTTTCTTCTAATTCTAGTTCATCAAAAAGGGACACCGGGCACATCAGTGTTTCCAAATCATGGAAACCGTCGGGACGCTTCCCCAGTATGTGGAGAGTCAGGTTGATTTTAGCAGGACAAAACAATTTCATCATAAAAGTGTCAGATTTAATAATTAAGACTCGAATCTTAAAACTTGAAACTCTAATCTTTCTAGTATGACACCAGATCAACTCATTCTAGCCCTTGACATGCATGACCCTCAAGAAGCACTGCGCTGGGTGGATCGTTGCCAAGGTCGCATTGGCACCTTTAAAGTAGGGCTACAACTTTTTACGGGTCATGGCCCTGAATTGGTTAAAGAAATCCGCAAGAAAAAGGCTGAGGTATTTTTGGATCTGAAACTGCACGACATCCCCAATACCGTCGTGAAATCTATTGAGGCGGTCTGCCAACTTGATATCCGTTTCCTCACCATTCACACTTCTGGTGGCCGTGACATGATGGAGGCTGCCGTGCAAGCCGCAGCGCGTTTTCCACAAACGACGCTCCTCGGCGTGACGGTTCTTACTAATCTTACAAGTGATGATTTGCGTGAACTCGGGGTTGATCACAGCAGCTCAGGGCAAGTTCTACACCTGGCTCGTTTGGCTAAAAGTTGTGGCATGAAAGGGCTCGTATGTTCTCCCTTAGAGGTAGCCTATCTGCGGAGGGAATTAACTGCGGAAAAGATGGTTCTCGTCACGCCTGGAGTCCGTCCTGTGGGATCTGAGGCGAATGATCAAGCCCGTATTGCCACCCCGCAACAAGCCATAGCGGATGGCAGCACCCACGTCGTTATCGGACGCCCTGTTCTTAATGCGGACGATCCCGACCAGGTCATTAATGAATTGCTAAAGGATTAAGAAAGTATGAAGAGCTCGCCTTGGCAATTGCTTCTCTAGCTAAGAAAGTTTAAAGCAGGTAAACTCGTTTAAGCATAAAAACAAATTCTATGAATCAAAAAAATAAAACCCTTTGGGGTGGACGCTTTTCTAGCGGGCCTGATGGTAAAGTTCAACGCTTCACGCGCTCAGTCCACTTTGACCAACGTCTTTTCCGTGAAGACATTGCGGGCAGCATCGCCCATGCCCACATGCTTTCCACGATTGGTATTCTTAGCACAGGCGAGTTCAAAGCGATTGAAAAAGGCTTGAAGCAGATTCAGGCAGAAATTGAAGCGGGAACCTTTATCTGGCAAGAAGCCCGCGAAGATGTTCACATGAACATCGAAGCTGCCCTGACCGAGCGCACTCCGGCTGGAGCTAAGTTGCACACAGGGCGCAGTCGTAATGACCAAGTCGCTACGGACATGAGATTATGGGTGAAAAATCAAATCCAGATTGATTTACACCTTATAAGGTCACTGCAAAAAGCCTTAGTGCTTCTAGGTGAAAACAATCTTGAACTTTTAATCCCGGGCTACACGCACTTGCAACGAGCCCAGCCTGTTTATTTAGCTCACCATCTCTTGGCTTACGTGGAAATGTTTGATCGCGACCGCACAAGGTTAGAGGATTGTCTTAAACGGACGGATGTTCTGCCCCTAGGTTCAGGAGCATTGGCCGGGAGCACGATTCCTCTTAATAGGGAATTAGTCGCTAAGAGTCTCGGCTTTGCCAAGGTATCAAGGAACTCACTGGATGCCGTCAGTGATCGTGATTTCATGCTAGAGTATGCTTCCATTAACGCCATCACTGCCGTGCATCTCTCCCGCTTGGCCGAGGATTTGATTATTTGGTCCACCAGTGAGTTCGGGTTCATCCGCATCGGAGATGCCTTCACCACAGGTTCGAGTTTGATGCCGCAGAAGAAAAACCCTGACGTAGCAGAACTCACCCGCGGTAAAAGCGCGCGCGTCATCGGGGATTTAATGGCTTTGCTGACCTTGGTCAAGGGATTGCCTATGACCTACAATCGTGATCTACAAGAAGATAAGGAAAGACTTTTTGACAGTGTGGATACGGTGCAAGAAACCCTTGATGTGATGACAGCGATGTTAGGGGATGTGGCTTTCAACAAAGAAGCTTGTGCGAAAGCGGTGGCGGATCCCTTACTTCTTGCGACTGATGTGGCGGACGCCCTCGTGCTTAAAGGAGTGCCCTTCCGTCACGCCCACGAGATCGTCGGCCAAGCCGTCGCCGCTTCAGAAAAGGCTGGTTGTCTTTTATCAAAATTACCTCTGAAGGACTGGAAGCTGATTCATCCGAAGGTGGATGCTGAAGTATTAAACGTGTTTGAAGTTAAGTCCGCTATGGCTCGGCGTAAAATGACGGGCGCTCCAGGGCTTAAACAGGTCAAGTCCGAGTGCGCACGTTGGACGAAGCAACTTAGCTAACATGAAACGACTTTTAATAACGGGCATCTGCGGGTTTGTTGGCAGCTCGTTAGCGCGGGAACTCCTAAAAACGCAGGAAGGCTTAGTGATTTTTGGGATTGATAATTTGATGCGGGCTGGCTCTGAGGGTAACCTTGAGCCTTTGCGAGATTTGGGCTGCAAGATTGAGATAGGCGACATTCGGTTCCCTTCAGACGTGGCTAAATTACCAGCCGTGGATTGGGTGATTGATTGTGCGGCTAATCCCAGTGTACTAGCGGGAATCGATGGAAAGAGTTCTTCCCAAGATCTTATGGATCACAATTTAAGTGGAACCATTCATTTACTGGAATTTTGTAAGCGGCACCATGCGGGATTTCTTCTACTTAGTACGAGCCGAGTTTATTCGATTAAAGAATTGTCACGCATTCCCGTCGTGGAATTAGATTCGGCATACAGTCTCCAGTTCGGCGCGGAGACGATTCTAGGACTTACTTCGGAGGGAATTACCGAAGATTTTTCCACAACGCCGCCGCTTTCTCTTTATGGTAATTCTAAACGTTGCTCGGAACTATTGGCTTTGGAGTATGGCGAAGCCTTTGATTTCCCCGTATGGATTAATCGTTGCGGGGTTCTAGCGGGAGCAGGTCAGTTTGGGAAAGCGGATCAAGGGATATTTTCTTATTGGATACATTCGTGGTTTGAGCGGCGTCAGTTGACTTACATCGGTTTTGGGGGCAGGGGCGGGCAAGTTCGTGACTGTCTGCATCCGCGCGATTTGGTTGCTCTTTTAGTGCAGCAGATGAATGAACCAAGTCGGCCTGTGAAGCGCATCCAGAATCTTTCCGGTGGCTTGAAGAACAGTAGGTCCTTAGCCCAGTTAAGTGCTTGGTGCAGCCAGCGTTTCGGTCACGCAACTATTCAGGTGGAGAGCGTGGAGCGGGCTTATGATTTACCGTGGATGGTGTTAGATTCAAGCTTAGCTAGGGAGCAATGGGGCTGGAAACCTACGACACCCGTGGAAGATATTTGTGAAGAGATCGCACAGTTCGCTGAGCTAAATCCGCATTGGATACGGTAAGTGCTGAGCCACGCAATGGTGTTCTCCTTTGCTCACGGCCTAGCTCGCCTCATGAGGGGTAACATAAATCATGGAGAAAAACTTCCCCTCCGCCTTTACTCCGTTCCCCGAAGCCTGCCCGTCCCGCACATGGGACGCCTGAGAAAATCCCCGCCTTTCTTGTTTAACCACTGAGGAAGACTCGGAGTTTTTAACCACGGATAACACGGATAACACGGATGGAAGAAAAGAAAGAGAAAGGGTTTTCATCGTTTCCTCATCTGCCCCCTATCCGTGATATCCGTGCTATCCGTGGTAAAAATTCCCCTCCGCCTTTCTTGCTTAACTACTGAGGAAGACTCGGAGTTTTTAACCACGGATAACACGGATAACACGGATGGAAGAAAAGAAAGAGAAAGGGTTTTCATCGTTTCCTCAGCTGCCCCCTATCCGTGCTATCCGTGGTAAAAAAATCCCCGTTTTGGTTGCTTAGAAAACGGAGTTTGTCTCAGAGTATTACCACGGATAACACGGATGGGGAGAACCGAGAAGACTTCCTTCCTTTCTTTAATCCTAAGCCTTATTCTTGCTCCCTAACCGTGTCCTACCCGCCAAGGCGGGAAGTAGAGGTTTAAAATTCCGGATTCTTTTCCTTTGTTTCTCCTTTGCTGTTCTGGGGAAGATATACTATTATTATCATTTTGAAGCTTAAATAGAAAAATACTTGACTCCGTCTTTAAAATCAACTACATTGGACATGCAAAGTAAATACAAAGACAATAAAAATGAAGCTCTCCTTAACTAGTTCCTCCCTTAAAAAGCAGCAAAAGGGGTTCAGCCTTGTTGAAATCCTTGTCGTACTAGGATTGATCGCTCTGTTATCTGCCTTATCCCTGCCAGCCTTAGTAGGTCTAGGTGGTGCGGGTAAGTTCAATAACGTGGTCTATTCGGTGGCAGGACTTCTCGATCAAGCACGTCAACATGCCGTCGCTAGCAACACCTATACGTGGGTGGCCTTTTATGAAGATACCGATGACAACACCCTGTATGCCGCTGTCATTGCCTCTAAAACGGGCGTCGATCCTAGTGAAGGTAGTGGCTCCATAGACTTGTCCAACGACGACGAGTTTACGCTTTTAAATAAGATTGAGGCCTATCAAGCCGTGGGGTTAACCTCAAATGGAGACGGCTCAGGCTTTAGGGCTAGCTCAGCCCCTTTTACGGAGGACACGCTGCCTGATATTAATACGGCGGTCGGGCTAGGGGATTCGACGAGCCCGATGACGGAATTTAAGATTAAACGGCCTGGCACCACGAGAACGGTTAACTTTGATCGTGCGATCCGTTACACCCCCTCAGGCGAGGCGCAGGAATCCGCGGCCTTTGTCAGTAATATCGAGTTTGCCCTGCAACCCAAAAAAGGGAAAGTGCTAGATCCTAACAATGTTGCGGTGATCCGAATTGGAGGACTGGTGGGGAACGCCCGCATCTATCGCCCGTAATTTTATGAACAACTTTAACAAACTAAAAAATATAAGTGCTCAAGGTTTCTCCTTGATTGAGGTCGTGGTGGCTTTGGGAATCATGAGCTTTGCCCTAGTAACCTTAATTGGCCTTTTTTCTGTTGGCCTGCAAACGAGTAAGGAATCTGTCGAAGCTATGCAAGCAGCTAACTTGGCTTCACGCCTGATTGCTGAACGCCGAGCGGCACCCGAGAGCAAGACGATGGAGGGCGCTGGCATTACCAACCTGGATCAAGAGGATAATTTTCAATCTAACACCAGCTATTTTTCTCGTAATGGCGCTCCTTTAGGCAGTGATAGTAACGCCGGCTATCGTTTAAATTATAGAATTACCGTTGACTTTGATGGTGATGGAAACCCAGACGATTCCCGGGTTCCAGAGCTCTACGTCTCTGTGGAATGGCCTGCTCGGGGTGACGTTAAAGGTCGTTATGAAATACTTACTTATGTCGCACTACCTTAAAACTAAAAAGAAATCCCAGCAACGTGGGTTCTCCCTCGTGGAGATACTTGTAGCTGTGACCATTACCTCGCTCATGCTCGTTACTTTGGCGCAGATGATGTCTGTTATTAGTAAGAGTTGGCTAGAGGGAGTTAAGCGGGTGGACAATTATGCTAAAGCCCGTGCCACTATGGATTTGATTACCCGTGATCTTCAGGCTGGGGTTTTTAGAAGTGATCTGGGTGCTTTTCGCAACGATGGCGGGCAGCCCGCCTTTGCATTTTTTGTGAAGAGACCGTCGGCTGGGACAGAGGGTAATGATCGACGCCTAAGCTTAATCTCCTACGTCGAGGATAAAAACGAGCACACCATCAAAAGAGCTTCTACGGCGATCGGTTGGTCTGCGGACAACTCGGCCGCTGCCATGAACTTTAGTAGCCTTGCGACGAATCTTAAAAGCATTCCTTTTTACGCTGCCTTACCATCTTCTCCAGAGCAAATGGATGACATCGCTGAAGGCATTTTAAGGGCAGAGATGTATTTTATCGATAAAGAAGGTGAATACCAATACGAGTACACCGAAGGCTGTAAAGTTGTAGGGATTACCATTGCCGTCATGGATCAACAAACCCTAAAACTCATGAAAAAAGCTTTTCCTGCTAAATTAGATGATCTTACGGACACGGGGGGTGCTTTCCGCGCACCTAGCTTAGGAGAATTAAACAGTGGCGTTACCTACCAGTCTAAATGGGAAGAGGCCATGAATGAGGAAAGCTTTTTTAACGGATATCCACCCGCCGCCCGCACTAGCATACGCCTGATGGAACGTTTCGTTTATCTACCCTAAAATTTTTTAAACTAATGACATTTACTCAGAACTACTAACAAGGAATAAAATCATGAAAAAGACCTATTTCTCCTATCTCAAAGAACACAAGGGGTTCGCCATTATTTCTGTCCTTCTTATGCTGGGCTTAATCACCATCATGCTGGTGGCCTACTTGGGCTTGATGCGCGGGGATCGTATCTCCAGCCAGAGTTACTCTCAGTCCCTTAAGGCCGAACAGTTGGCCTTAGGCGGTTTGGATTTAGTGGTGAAGGAGCTAAAGGGAGAGTTAAGTAAAGATGCGGATCCTACTTTAATCGGAGACATGCCTTATTACAATAATGTCACGGCCAAAAACATCCTGCCGACAGAGGTGGGCGTGTCGGCGGAATCTCCCGAAGTGTTATTGAAAAGAAGTTTTACGGATCCAGTGTTTTTTGGTGGAATAAACCCTAATCCGAGCAAAAAAGAAAGCACCCTTTTTTCTACTAAAATCAACAGTGCTAGTGATAAATCCCAAAATGGCCGTTTCATTAGTAAAGAACGTTGGGGGAAGGTATTTCTGGGGGATTTTAAGGATAATGAATCCACCCCAAATTGGATCCTTATGACCCGTGCTGGTTCTGACAGTGATGGGACTTTAGACAATTCTTCCAACAGCTTAAACAATGTGGAATCGCCTAATTACGCTATCGGTAGAATTGCTTATGCGGTCTATGATGTGGGCGGTTTAATTGATGTGAACGTGGCGGGTCATCCTTCAGGTGTTTCGCCTGGACTCCTAGCTGGATCACAGGCTGCTTTGGGAGACAATGAGTTGGACGACTTAGAGGTTGATAATAAGGCACTCGTAGCATGGCGGAATGTAACGAGCGGGACTAAATTTGACACGTACCTAAAAGATTTTGCGATTCCGAAAGGCTTTACTGAAACCTATACGGGCGATAATACCTTTCTAAGCCGTGGTGATATGATTAAGGCGGGTTTAGATGGCCAAGCAGGTCTGAGCAAAGACGCACTAAAAAACTTAACCGTCTTTTCCCGTGCCTCTCTTATACCGACTTGGGGGCCGATGAAGAATGGTGCTGATATGCGTGGCAATAATAATACGACCGGAAACATCGCTTATAAAACCTTAGCGGATGCTGGTGCCGTCACCACGGTAAACAGAAATCTACCTAGCTTACGGGTACAAAATAAATTTAACCGCTACCTGACAAAGGCAGATGGCACGGAAGTGATCACGGAGGCTAAAATAGGGGAACCCTTAATCAATAAACGCTTTGCCCTAACTAAACTGGCTTGGATAGGTAGTAACGGCCCGGTCGCTCCTGGGACTAACGAAAATATTCAACGTAATTTCGGCCTGGTTTGGGACAATACGTCAACACGATGGAATTATGTGGGGCACACAGGCAACACGATTCAATTCGACATTAAAACATTAGGAACTGTCTCCATCGAGAATCGCGAACCAAATTTCTTTGAGTTGCTGAAGGCAGGCATTTTAAGTGGCTCGGTCGGCGCTGGTGCCAATAGTACCGGCGACATCTCCTTTATAGGTGATCTTTTCCGAAAAAACCAAAGTAGTGATGGCAATATTATTCAAATCGGAGCCAATATGATAGACCAAGCCGACGCTGACCGCCTACCCAGCTTTGTCGCTTTTGGCGGATCCACCCCCGGTGGCATACCTGAATATCGTGGGATCGAAAGTATTCGCTACTTAGCAAAGCTCACCGTAAACCCCTTTTGGACAGGCATAAACAGCCCTTTCAACAATTCAGGTACTGCTGGAACGATACCAGCCGGAGCGGTACCTGGAACTTTTAGGGTAACGTTGATACCTACTTTCTGGAATCCCACAAGGCCTCCAGCTGTTGTTGATTTTACTAAAGAACCAGACATACGTATACGTTTGGATCGTGGCACTGTACAGGCACGTATTATGAGGTACAATCCAGAAGCTTCTAGCTTCACAAACTCGATAAGCGGCTCGCCTAATGCTTGGATACAATTAACTAAATTAAACGCTGCGGGTGACAAAGTTAGCAAACCTAGGGCTATGACACCTGCTGACCTTGTTGGTGTGGGATTCCCCAGTATAGGAATAGCAAATAATGCTACTCCTACTTATTATGGATTTAATTTGTCTGAAGCTCCTGTCAATCCACAAGTGATGCGGTTTGGTAATGCTGCTAGTGGACCCGCTGGTGTGGCCTTAACTCTTGGAGGTACTACTCCAAATCGGCCGCGTTTCGTCATGGAGGTAAATATGGGTGGCGGGGTGTGGAAAATATATCAAAGTTGGGATGAACTAATGGACCTTGGTGGCATGCATATGCAGGAAATTCCTAATGCTGCCCTGACTAGTGCACCTACTTCGTCGACCCGAGCTTGGAATCGCCCAGATCTCTATGACCCCGAGATTTATGTGTTAGACCCTCGTGTCACTAGATTCGGAGCTGCTATGACTTCGCATGGCACGTATGCGCCTTGGCAGCCTGCGCCCCTACCCTTTCCTGCTGGCCCAGGCTACCCCTTTCTCGGGTTACCCTATTCTGGAAACAACAGACCAGATGTAACTGTCGGACCTGATGAGCATATGGCTCGAAATAGCTCAACCTTTGCTAACATGGTAATCACTACTCGGTTTCAACCTGCTCGTACTTCTCCTCTTCCTCCATCGGGCACTGATTTTTTCCCAAGCAGCCCAAATTGGGGTACTTGGTTGGTAGGTAGTACTCATCGTCCATTCGGCAACCTCTATCAAATGGTTAATAATACCAGCACTGTGGGTAGTAGATGGATCGATAATGATAGGTTGCAGCGCACGGGAGACTACGTAGCTAGCGGCACCTATTCTCCTTTGTGGGAAGGAGATGTTCAGAACCGTAATGTACAACTTGATCGCCCATTTAGATCCGTGGGTGAGCTCGGGCAGGTTTTACGAGATCAGCCCTACAGAACCTTAAATTTTAGCAATGATTATTCGGGGGATGCAGGTTTGTTAGATTTGTTCACGGTCTCTTCAGCTGAAACTGACTACGTGGCAGGGCAAATTAATTTAAATACCATGCCCGAATCTATCTTTAAGGCTTTGGTTAAAAGCACCAGTTCTACTATCATCAATAATTCACAACTAACTAGTTCTCAAATCAACACTGCTTGGACAACTTTTAAAAACAGCAGAGATGGCACAGGAGTCGGCCAAGGCCTTTTCCTCAATAAGTCAGAGTTGGCCACGCGTTTAGCAGCCAATCCAGCCATTGCGGGTCCTCCTGTACCACCTGCTAATAATGCTCCTGTGGGAGCCTTTGGTGAAAAGACAGCGGTGGAAACGGTGGTGCGGGCCTTAGCCGATACCACGCAGACCAATACGTGGAACCTCCTGATTGACCTTGTAGCTCAGTCTGGGCGATATCCCACCTCAGGTGTATCAGGACTTAATCAATTTATTGTCGAGGGGGAACGTCGCTATTGGCTACATCTTGCCATTGATCGTTATACGGGTAAAGTGATTGACCGGAAACTGGAGATCGTAAATGAATAACTATTTAAAAATACTCTTAGCAGCTAGTCTTTTAACGATCCCTTGTCTTAGTTGGGCCCAAGAAACAGAGGAAAAGAAAGAGGAAGTAAGACTTCCTCTCCCTGCGGCTCCCATTTTAGAGGAAGTTGCCAATAACCAACAATGGAGAATCAAATTAAAAGGATTAGCACCAGGTGTAGAAGCACCGGCAAATCCAGAACTTTTAGGTGTGGAAATAATCGAACGTCTTTTTAAAAAAATGGACACAGTTAGATACCTAGAGAAAAAATGGAGTGATAATAAAAAAACAGGAGCTTGGATCTTTGCGCCTTATCAGTTAGAGGAAGCAACCTACTCACCTGGTTTAATAGAGATACGGGATGCTAATTCGGGGACTGATGGGGATTTTACTAAATCAGACTTTCCTGATTTGGGTTGGATTAATGAAAGTAACTACATAACCACGGACAAAGTGGGTGGTAAGTTATGTTATTTATTTAAAAAGCCTGCCGCTAGTTTCTTAAGTGATGTGCGTATGAGTCCTGAATTTACGTTAGCAGTAGTTGACCCCAAAAAGTTAACGGAAGACAAAGTATGGGTATCAGTTGAAACACAGTTACCCGTTCAAATAGAAGTTAGTGGAAAAATATTTGAATACAGTTTCTCTGCCTTGTCTGGAGGCATCCCAGAGGCTCCCGCAAAAGTCTTGGAATTAAAAACTGCTATGGGTCTAAAGTAAGACCGTTAATTCAGTCAATTTTCTCTAGCCAGCATATACTCGGCGATTTGCCTAAGGCGATCGCCATTTTTACCCAAAGGTTTAAGTGCGGACATAGCCTGTCTCGTCAGGCGGGCAGCTTCTTTTTTAGCTCCGTCCATGCCCAGGAGGGCTGGATAGGTAGCCTTTTGTACTTTCAAGTCTTTACCCGCACTTTTACCTAATTGTTCACTGGTCTGGGTAATATCGAGAATGTCGTCGATAACTTGAAAGGCTAGGCCTAGTGATTTCCCAAACTGGGTCAGCGTTTTAAGTTGGGCCGGAGTCGCATTGCCCGACATGGCTCCGAGGCGGATGGAGGAGGCGATGAGGGCCGAGGTTTTATTTTGGTGGATGTAGCGGAGATCCTCTATCGATATTTTTTTACCTTCGCTCTCCAGATCAACGACTTGTCCCGCAATTAAGCCTTGGCTGCCCGAAGCCTTGCTAAGTTCCTTTACGAGATCGACCACTTTGTAACGAGACCAACCAGGGCAGCGTGTAATAAGTTCAAAGGCGATGGTAAGTAGGCCGTCTCCAGCGAGGACGGCGAGCCCTTCTCCGTAAACCTTGTGGGAGGTAGGCTTACCGCGGCGGAGGTCGTCGTCGTCCATACAGGGAAGGTCGTCGTGAATGAGGGAGTAGGTGTGAATACACTCGACTGCGCAGGCAAGGGGAAGGGCATTTTTAAGCGGGGCACCAAGGGCCTCGGCTGAGGCTAGACAAAGGATGGGGCGTAAGCGTTTACCACCAGCAAAAAGGCTGTAGCGCATGGCTTCGTGGATGGTGGCAGGACGAGTGGTTTTCTTAGGTAAGAAGCGGTCGAGTGCTTTCTCAAAGGTGTTCTGCCGGTTAGTCCAATACTGTTTTAAGTTCACTCCAGTTAATAATGAAAAATCATGAGGCTTCTGGCAAGTCGAAATGCCACGCTGAAAAACTTAAACGCTAAAAACCAGAGTTTCCTCACACAGAGACGCAGAGGGGGCAGGAGGGAGAAATGAAAATCTTAAGCACTGAAAAACACGGAAGAAGACTCGGAGTTTTTAACCACGGATAACACGGATGGAGAAGAGGAAAGAAAAAGGGTTTTCATCGTTTCCTCATCTGCCCCCTATCCGTGGTATCCGTGCTATCCGTGGTAAAAATCCCCCTGCGCCTTTCTTGCTTAACCACTGAGGAAGACTCGGAGTTTTTAACCACGGATAACACGGATAGCACGGATGGAAGAAAAGAAAGAAAAAGGGTTTTCATCGTTTCCCCAACTGCCCCCTATCCGTGGTATCCGTGCTATCCGTGGTAAAAAATCCCCCTCCGCCTTTCTTGCTTAACCACTGAGGAAGACTCGGAGTTTTTAACCACGGATAACACGGATAACACGGATGGAGAAGAGGAAAGAAAAAGGGTTTTCATCGTTTCCTCATCTGCCCCCTATCCGTGGTATCCGTGCTATCCGTGGTAAAAAAAATTCCCCTCCGTTTTGCTCCGTACCCCTCAGCGTGGGAAAATCCTCGTCTTTCTTATGCACCATCTTTTCGTTTTCTTATTTAGGATTATTCTGTTAATCTAGTTCAGTGGATTTCCAAGGTTTAACGTGGGTTAAAATGACGCTTTTATTAGTGGTTGTCTGTCAACCTCTTACCCTTGCGGCGGCACCTAGCACCTTGACGAAGTTTAAGACGGAGGAGAGTGGCGAGCTTCCCATTAGTTATCGGTCGGCAAACTTCGTGGAGATACCAGCGCGTTTAGCGAACTTAGAAAATGTTTTCACACGGACAATGAAATCTCTGGGCTTACGTGAAATTAAGGGGAGTCGCTTTCTCGTAGTATGGGTGGATCAGAAAAACGATGAACAAAACAAAAGCTCTGGGTGGCTTGATAGTTTTCCCCGCAAAATAAGCAGGGAAGGTGGGCGGTGGGTCTTTACGATTCAGGCTCAAGGTAACTGGGCGGTGGATGTGGAACAGGTCTATCGAAGTCTGGTGATCTGTATCTTACAGGCGCAGATTTTACGAGATGCAACGGAGTTTTCTGGGGATGAATTACCAGAGCCTCCTTTTTGGTTGAGTGAGGGATTAACGCAGGTATTGATGGAGAATAAGAGGGACGACTTTGCCGACGTGGTATGGAGATTTTATTTAGCAAAAAAAGTACCTTCTTTAGCCACGGTGCAAAGATGGACGGAGTTAAGTGAGCTAGGAATGCGACGTAGTTGGCAGCAGGCTTTTTCATTTTGGTTAGTCACGCAATCTATTAAAAGTGCAGCAGACCAGAAGACGATACAGGTTTACCTAGGCTCCCTTTTGAAGGATCCCGAAAAGCTTTATTGGTCGGACGAGTCGGCTGGTCAAGGTTGGTGGTTAGCCTCGACCTCTCAAGCCTTAAAGCAACGCATTCCGAGTTATGATTGGGATCAATCTAGCAGTCGCTTACGGGAAGCGACCTTCTTAACCGTTACGTATAAAGGGCAGATGGATGTGCACCTTATCTCCATTACAGAGCTTCCAGCCAGCCCTGCTTTTTTGCAAGTTGTCACGCCTGTGCATGAATCAATTAGTCAACTAAGTAATCTAGAGATGCTGGGACATCCTATGATTGCTTCAGTTGCTAAACACTACAGGGCGGCCTTAGAAGCATGGTTAGGTGGTAACATAACTGCTTACGCCCAAGGCTTACGGGCGGCTCGAGATCAACAAGTTGAATCCACCTTGTTGCATGAACAAGCTAATGATTTCCTTGACTGGTTCACGGTCAATTATGAATTAGATGTGGATACGCCGGAATATCGTAACTACGCTAAGGTGGTTGAAGAGATTGAAGATAAAAACGCTGGAAAACTTAAACGCTAAAAACCAGAGTTTCCTCACACAGAGACGCAGAGGGGGCAGGAGGGAGAAATGAAAATCTTAAACACTGAAAAACACGGAAGGAGACTCGGAGTTTTTAACCACGGATAGCACGGATAACACGGATGGAAGAAAGGAAAGAAAAAAGTTTTCATCGTTTCCTCATCTGCCCCCTATCCGTGATATCCGTGCTATCCGTGGTAAAAAATCCCCCTCCGCCTTTCTTGCTTAACTACTGAGGAAGACTCGGAGTTTTTAACCACGGATAACACGGATAACACGGATGGAAGAAAGGAAAGAAAAAAGTTTTCATCGTTTCCTCATCTGCTCCCTATCCGTGGTAAAAAATTCCCCTCCGCTTTTCTTGCATAAACACTGAGGAAGACTCGGAGTTCTTAACCACGGATAGCACGGATAACACGGATGGAAGAAAAGAAAGAAAAAGGGTTTTCATCGTTTCCTCATCTGCCCCCTATCCGTGATATCCGTGCTATCCGTGGTAAAAAATTCCCCTCCGTTTTACTCCGTACCTCTCAGCGTGAGAAAATCCGATCTTCGCATTTAGATTAGGTAAGGGTGTCTTTACCAAGTTGTAGTGCTTGTTCCACGGTGGTGAAACGGATGAAGCCGCGTCCGCCAGGCCGGCCATTTCCAGAATCGCGCAGGCCGCCGAAGGGCAGGGTAGAGGGCGAGAAAGTTGTAGGTAGATTTGCATAGATGTTTCCCACCATGAGTTCATCCGCCATGTTCTGAAAAATCTGAGCCGAGCGGGTAAAAAGGGATGTGGTTAAGCCGTAGGGTGTTTGATTATGGAGTTCTAGCATGTGATTAAGATCACGGGCAATGAAGAGGTTGAGGATGGGGGCGAAACATTCCTCTTGGCTGAGCGAGGCTGAGGTGGGATTGAGGACTAGAGCAGGTTGCACGTAGTAACCTTTTTTTCCAGCGATGAGAGGTTCCACTTTTCCTTGTTTAAGCCAGGTGCCGCTGGTGTCGGTGATGAGTCCTGCGTAGCGATTTTGGGCGGCTTCTGAGATAAGAGAGCCAAGGGTGGTCTCTAAGAGCAAGGGGTCACCTGGTTGATAGAACGATAAGGCGGTTAAGAGTTTTTCTGTGAACGCTTCCTGCACGTCGTGATGAACGATGATGCGACTGGTAGCATTGCAACGTTGACCCGCAGTGAGGCAGGCGGCTTGGGCGATGGCGATGGCAGCGAGGTCAAGGTCTGCATCGGCGAAAACGAGTGAGGCATTTTTTCCGCCTAATTCGAGGGCTAGGTCTTTACTGAAATCTGTGGCGAGTTCTTGTGCCAGGCCGCGACCGACTTGAATAGAGCCCGTGAAGCAGATGGAGCGGATGTGGGGATCTAGGCAGAGATTTCTTCCTGTCGTGCCGCCGCCTTGAACAAGATTAAAGACTCCTTCGGGAAAGCAGGGTTGCATGATGTGGCCATACTGTTCGGCCACGACGGCGGCAAGTGGTGATGGTTTAAAAAGAACGGGATTGCCCGCGGCGAGGTAAGCCACGGCAGCGCCATGACCGAGGTGGAGAGGAAAGTTAAACGGGGCAATGACGGCGGCGGGGCCACGGGCTAGGCGACGTATTTGGGAAGGGTGCGGAGTGTCACAGGGCGTCTCTATTTTGAGATAGCGTTGGGCGTCTTCACAGGTGAGGGTGATTTTTGCGATGACCGCATCGACTTCGCCCAAGGCCTCTTTGAGTGGCTTACCCGTTTCCACGCTGATGCCATGGGCGAGGCTAGTTTTAGCAGCTTGTAAACCTTGCTGGGCTTTTGTTAGGCAGGCGAGGCGTTCGGGTAGGGGCGTGCGTGACCAGAGGCGGGCAGCTTTTTCGGCTGCGGCTAATGGTGAAGCCAGTTCCGTACGGGTTATTTTTTTAAGTTCAATGCTTAAGTCTCCTGGGCTATGATTAGACCAAGAGTCGGGCTCTGGATTAAGTGGGGAATGATTAGAATTCATAAACGTCCTTGGCGGCTTGGAAGGTGTTGAGGTGAACTTGGACGACTTTTTGAATATCTTTGGTGTAACCACCCGCCAGCACCCAAGCAAGTGGGATGCCGTGTTTGCGAGCAAAGTGAAAGACTTTGCGGTCGCGTTCAAGGAGGTCACCATGGTTCAAGTTCAACGGAGAATAGGGATCTTCAAAGTAGGGATCAGCTCCAGCTTGATACAGAATGAGGTCTGGCTTAACACCGTTGACGAGAAGGGGGAGGGCTTGATCCATGATGTCGAAAAGTTGAGTGCGATCACAGAATTCGGGCAGCGCAAAAGAGCGGTGATTCATGCCATCTTCATGGCGTTTTATGGTGACGTCACGGTAAGGTTTATTATCTAAATAATCATTTCCATAAATGGATAGCGCAAAGAAATCTGGTCGTGAAGCAACGAGGGATGCGGTGCCGTTTCCGTAGTGTAAATCCATATCAAGAATGGCGGCAGAATAAAGGAGGCCTTCTTGTTTTAATTGGTCAAGAGTTATGATTAACGAGTTAAAGGTGCAGAATCCTTCACCATGATCGGCAAAGGCATGATGAAATCCACTAACTAGAGCGGCAGAGATTCCCTCGTTTAGAGCCGTGCGGGCTGCTGCTAAACAGCCGCCTCCGGTTAGGCAAACGGAGGGGTAAAGTTCTGGGCTCCAAGGAAATTTTTGGGATTCAGCGAGGCTCCGAGGTTCTCCACTACGAATGGCCTCCACATACTCTGGGGTGTGAACGTGTGCTAAATGTTCTGGTTGTAAGGGTGAGGGGGGTTGTAAGGAAACGTGTGGGTCTGTTTGTAAAGCTTCGGCGATTAAGTTAAATTTACCAATGGGCATGACGTGATTATCTCCCAGCGGCGCAGCGTAGCCCGGATGGAAATAGGTTTTGATCATGGCTGAATATCTCGGCACGGTTGAACGAGATCGATGAGTGTTTCATCCGCAGGATAGGTGCTTAGGGAATCGTAAACGTGAAGCATGTCTTGGCGTCTGAACTCTAAACCATACATGTGATAGAGGGCGAAGACGATGCGTTTAATTTCGGCACTTGAGATTTCTTTTTGCTGTTCGTGACCGACAAGGCGCAACATGAGTGACATGGGGATGGGTTGAGGGCCACCACTCTGATCTATTTCTTCAGCGGTGCGGAAGTCGGGCTGGAAATAATGAATCAGGTCAGAGTCCACTTTACGGTAATCCGCTTTTTCATAAGCCTTTAAACGCACCCACTGGTCATGGTTTCCTTGGGTGTAATGTTCCATCTCCGCTGCTAGAATAATCCTCGACGTGCTGGGTAAACTGGCCTGTTTTAAGCCCTCACGTGCGGTCTGAATAGGTAAAGCTCGCAGCCAGCCGGTTAATCCCGTGCGCCGCCATGCGGGGTCCACCCAGACATGGGAGAGGTGCACGAGGGCGAGGGGATCTTGAATGTGATGACATAAGATAACGGTGTGATCACGCACTGCTACCACTTCTTCCCCAGCTGTTACTACAATCATGGTGTAAAGAAAAGAGTAGTCGTGAATGAGTTCGTTAGGTTTCCATTGCAAACGTTTATGCAGTGTAGTTCGTTGTTCCATCTCGTTCTTAGAGCCGAACTCTTTCCACAAAATCCCGTAACCACGCTCAAACCACGGGTCAGTGCTATCTTGAATCCAGTGCATCTGCACTTGCTCCAAATCAAAGTCGCAGGACTTGACATCACCTAGAGCAAGGTCCGCTGAAGTAAGGCCTGGAATACTGCTCACGATGAGTTAAAGTTGAACCGGAACGTAGGCCAGACCTAAAGCTTCTGCCACGGCTTGCTGGGTGACTTGGCCATGCATGACATTGATACCGCCGAGGAGAGACGGTTGGCGACGACAGGCTTCGCTTAGACCTTGATCGGCGAGGAGTTCGATGAAGGGATAGGTCACATTGGTCAAGGCTTGGGTAGCGGTTCTGGCATAGGCTCCAGGCATATTAGCAACGCAGTAGTGCATAACACCTTCTTCCACGAAGGTGGGGTTGTCGTGCGTGGTCACGCGGGATGTTTCGATGCAGCCACCTTGATCGATAGCAATGTCAACGAGAACAGAACCTGGTTTCATCAGGCGGAGCATCTCGCGGCTAATAAGTTTAGGAGCCTTAGCACCAGGAACGAGCACGGCACCGATTAATAAATCGCACGTAGGTAAAACATCCGTCACGTGAGCTTCGCTGGAATAAAGTGTATGAGCACCATTCATCGTGATATCGAGAAAACGCATGCGTTCTAAATCCACTTCTAGGATCGTGACATCAGCTCCTAACCCTGTGGCCATGCGTGCGGCATTTACGCCTGAAGTTCCGCCACCGATCACGACAACTTTGCCAGGAAGAACGCCGGGAACACCACCAAGTAAAACACCTTTACCACCACGATTTTTGGCTAGGAAATAACCCCCCACAATAACGGACATGCGACCCGCAATTTCACTCATCGGTTCTAAGAGTGGTAAACGGCGGTTGACCTGAACTGTTTCATAAGCGATTGCCGTGACGCCGGATTTTACGAGGGCGTCGGTCAAAGGTTTATTAGCGGCTAAATGCAGGTAGGTGAAGAGGACTTGGTTCTTACGCAAAAGTGCGTATTCCGAAGCGAGGGGTTCTTTAACTTTTACAATAAGATCTGACTGAGCGAATATATCCTCGTTCTTTTCGACAATTTGAGCACCTGCGGAGACATATTCATTGTCAGAATAACCCGAGCCGATTCCCGCATTTTTTCCAACGAGAACTTGGTGGCCGCGTTTAGTAAGTTGATGAGCGCCAGAAGGGAGTAGAGAAACTCGGTGCTCTTGCTCTTTAATTTCTTTAGGAACGCCAACGACGGTTAGAGGTGCGGTTGTCATAAGTAAAGTCTCTCCCTGCCTGAGATAAGAGGCAACCGTTTTATTTCTATTTGCGGGCGATGACAAAAATCCCTGCCAACATTAAGGAGCCTCCGATGATGGTTTTGAAAGTGATTTGTTCTTTCAGAATAAAAAATGCCAATATTACAGCTACAACCATACTTCCTTTATCGATCAGTGCGATGGTTGAGACTTCACCATCCTTCAATGCTTTATAATAAAAGATCCAAGAAATAGATGTCGTAATACCAGATAGTCCAAGCCAAAAATAGTTGCTGCGATTTAACTCAGACCAGTGATGGTTAGGCACCGCAAAAGCGGCAAAGGCTAGAACGAAAACAAAAACGAATAAGGTTCGTACCGTAAGCCCGAGCTCACCTGAAATGCCTGATAACCCCAGCTTGGCGATGACTGAGGTGAAGCCCGCAAAGATCATGGAGATAAGAGCGTAGGTGATCCAAGATTTCATAAGGCGATTTTTAGAGTGGAGCTATGCGAAAATTAGAATGGCGCACGCACTAATTTTTTCGTTGGGGTTTAAACTTAAAGTCAGAATCTTGAAAGGCTTGCAGGGCAGCATTGTAGATGGTTTGAAGGGGGACTTGATGTTCATGGGCGAGACGTTTGCAGTCCTCATATTCAGGTGCCATTTTTAAAATTTCAGATAGCCGTTTCCCAAGTTTAAGGCTGACGTTTCCGTAGGGGGTGGATACTTGGACGGTTTCACGGGATAATTTAAGCCGCACCGTTTCGCTGATGCGTAGGCCAAAGGCTGAACTGTGGCAGAGAATGATCTCGGTTAATGCGTCTCGCAAAGTCGTGGGTGCGATGACTTGGAGTTGCCAGCCTGGGCGCGATTTTTTCATGGTAGCAGGTAGGTAGGCCACATCGTAAGCACCTTTTTCTAAAAGTAACTCGCTCAGATAACCTAGGATTTCAGCGGTAGAATCATCAATGTTGGTCTCCAAGACGCAGACAGTGTCGCTTTCAAAGCTGCTGTTAGGAAGCGTGGCTTGAACGAGGAGCGCGCGGAGGGCGTTGGGGCGATTTGGTAGTTCACGTGTTCCTAGACCCCAACCGATTTTATCAATCGTAACGTGGTCGAGGAGAGCGAAGGATTGGGCGAACTCGGCCAGCAACGCAGCACCGGTGGGGGTAATGAGTTCGTAGGGCAGGTCGATTTGTTTCAACGGAGCTCCTGTTCCGCTGAGTAAGGCTAGGGTGGCGGGAGCGGGTAAAGGGAAGGTGCCGTGGGCGCAGTGGATACTGCCTGTGCCTTCGATCAGTGGTGAGCTGAGGATACGATCTAGTTTAAGGTGATGAAGAGCAGAGCAGCAGCCGACAATGTCAGCGATGGAGTCGAGGCCACCGACTTCGTGAAAATGGATTTCTTCAATCGTTTTATTATGGATGTGAGCCTCAACGATACCTATGCGGTGAAAGATAGAAGCGGCGTGTTTTTTAATCCATGGGTCAAGGGTGGACTGGTCAATAAGTTGACAAATAGATGTGTAGGAGCGTCCGTGGTGTGCGACGGAATGATGTTGGTGATCGCCGTTATGCGTATGCGAGTGATTGTGCGAGTGGGTGTGTTCGTGGAAATGAACATCCACTTTTATGCCTGAAACCAGTCCGCGGGTTTGTCGTGAGGTGTGGAGATGGAGAGGTTCGTTCAGGCGAAGTGCGTCGAGGGATTTCTGAATGATTTCAGTTGGAACACCAAGATCGATCAGCGCGCCTAGAAGCATGTCGCCGCTGATGCCTGAGAAGCAATCGAGGTAAAGGTTTTGTGGCATGGGAAAAGTGTAGGAGAAAAAAGGAGGTAAAGGGAATATGTTTATGGGGTTAAGGAGAATGTTAGAATTAATTTAGTGGTTCAATAGTTACTTTTGCGACTATTACTTTTACGCTTTCTTGAAAAAAGCTTTTGACGGGGTAGCGTTCATCTGGGACTGTCAATTTTTAGTTATCCACTTATGAATATCCACGAATACCAAGCAAAAGAACTGTTGGAAAAATTTGGCGTTTCCACGCCCGCCGGCAAAGTAGCAACGACGGTGGCGGAGGCGGAGGCTATTGCCCGAACGCTGGGGAATAATCTCGTCGTGAAGGCGCAGATCCATGCGGGGGGCCGAGGGAAGGGGACGTTTACAGATGGTTATAAAGGCGGTGTGCAGTTAGCTAAGACATCAGGCCAGGTAAAAGACATCGCAACGCACATGCTAGGTAATACCTTAGTGACGAATCAAACGGGACCTGAGGGGCGTCTGGTGAGAAAAATCCTCGTGGCTGAGTCGGTGCAGATCGAAAAAGAACTTTATTTTGCCGTGGTGATGGATCGGGCTTGCAATGGGCCGGTCATCATCGCTAGCAAGCGCGGCGGGATGGATATTGAGCATGTGGCCGAAACGGAGCCAGATGAAATCATACGGGAGAAGGTACATCCCACTTTAGGACTTCAGCCCTATCAAGCGCGTAAGTTGGCTAAGCTCTTAGGTTTTGCTTCCACAGAAATGCGGGATCCTTGTCGCATGTTCCATGCGGTTTATAAGTTATTTATCGAAAGTGATTGTTCCTTGGTAGAAATTAATCCTTTAGTAGTAACTAAGGGCGGGGAAGTATTTGCCTTAGATGCTAAATTAAATTTTGACGATAACGCCCTATTCCGTCATCCCGAAATCCTCGCCATGCGTGACACGGAAGAGGAAGATCCACGGGAGGTGGAAGCATCTAAGTTCAGTCTTAATTACATAGGTCTAGATGGGAATATCGGCTGCATGGTGAACGGAGCTGGGTTGGCCATGGCGACGATGGATATCATTCATCACTACGGCGGGGAGCCAGCAAACTTCCTTGATGTAGGCGGCGGTGCGAGCGAGCAACAAGTGACGGAAGCGGTGCGTATTTTAATTAGTGATAAAAATGTTAAAGCTATCTTGGTTAATATTTTTGGTGGGATCATGAAGTGCGACATCATTGCCCAAGGATTAATCAACGCTGTGCGTAACACGGGTTGCCCAGTTCCCTTAGTCGTGCGATTAGAGGGAACGAATGTGGATTTAGGAAAATCAATGTTAAAAGATTCCGGCTTAGCCATCATTGCGGCCGATCAATTAGCAGACGCTGCGGAAAAAGTCGTTAAGGCCGCCAAGGAGGGTAAATAATATGTCCGTTCTCGTTAATAAAAGCACGCGGTTGTTAGTTCAAGGTATTACGGGGAAAGCGGGTAGCTTCCACGCCAAGAGCTGTATGGAATATGGCACCAACATTGTCGCAGGTGTCACGCCCGCACGTGGTGGCGAAACTTTTGAGTCGAAGGTGCCCGTTTTTGATACGGTATTTGAAGCACGTAAACAAACGGGTTGCAACGCTACCATGATTTTCGTGCCAGCCCAATTTGCCGCTGACTCCATTATTGAAGCGGTGGAAGCGGGCGTCGAGCTGGTGATTTGCATCACGGAAGGCGTGCCCGTGGCCGACATGATGCGGGTTAAAGTAGCCATGCAAAACACGCACGCTATTCTGATAGGACCGAATTGCCCAGGAATCATTACTCCAGGTGAATGTAAGATCGGCATTATGCCAGGTTACATTCATAAAAAGGGAAATGTCGGCGTCGTCTCTCGCAGTGGAACCCTGACCTATGAAGCAGTCTGGCAGCTATCCCAGCGCGGTTACGGTCAGTCCACCTGTATCGGGATCGGTGGCGATCCTATTCATGGCATGACCCACAAACAGGCGATTGAGTATTTCAACGCAGACCCGCAGACAGAGGCCATCGTCATGATTGGTGAAATCGGCGGAACGGAAGAAGAAGAAGCCGCAGCATATATTAAGGCAAAGGTACGTAAACCAGTCACCGCTTTCATCGCAGGACAGACCGCACCTCCGGGACGTCGCATGGGTCATGCGGGTGCCATTGTGTCTGGTGGTAAGGGAACCGCAGCGCAGAAAATTTCGGCTTTGGAAGAATCCGGCGTGGCGGTGGCTAAGACCCTAGCCGAGATTGGTGAAACCCTCATTCGTGCGATGAAGAAATAAGGAGTTAACGTTATGACCGTAATTGCAAAAGGACTAGAAGGCGTAGTGGCAGCGGAAACAGCCATCAGTGATGTTAGAGGCACTGAAGGGCAACTCATTTACCGGGGCTACGACATCAATGAGCTAGCTGGACATGTTAGCTTTGAGGAAGTGGTCTACATGCTTTGGCATAACGATTTACCTAATAAGAAGGAACTAGAATTTCTTAGTAATGAATTGTGTAATGAACGGGATCTACCTGAAGGCATAGTCGAGTTTTTATTAAGTTGTCCGAAGGATGCAAATCCCATGGATGTTATCCGCACGGCGGTCTCGATGCTGGGTCTCTATGATACGGGCGAAGTGGGAAACGATTCCATGGATTTGAACCGCCGCCGTGCCCTCTCCATCACGGCTAAGGTCGGCGTTATCACGGCCTACTTTCATCGTGCACGTCAGGGTCAGCCTTTGTTACCTGTGCGTAAAGATCTCGGCGAAGCAGCCCATTTCCTTTATTTACTAACAGGAATGGAACCTGGTCCTGAAGCGGTGAAAACCCTGGATCTCGCCTACGTTCTACATGCTGACCACGGGATGAATGCCTCGACTTTTTCCGCTCGTGTAACGATCTCAACCTTGACCGATATTTATTCCGCTGTGACCGCTGCCATAGGCACTTTAAAAGGGCCTCTCCATGGGGGAGCTAATGAAGGTGTCATTCGGATGCTGTTAGAAATCGGTGATGAAGATAAAGTAGATGCTTGGGTGGCGGAACAGTTAGCCATGAAACGGAAGATCATGGGAATCGGACACCGTGTTTATAAAACTCTTGACCCCCGTGCTCCTCATTTGAAGCGCATGGCCATTGAATTAACTCGGGAGTTGGGTGAGCCGAAGTGGATTCGTATGAGTGAACGAATTGCCCAATTGATGTTGGAGCAGAAAGGTCTCCATGCGAATGTTGATTTTTATTCAGCTACCGTTTATTACAGCTTAGGAATTCCTCTAGACTTATTTACTCCTATCTTCGCCATCTCCCGCACCTCGGGTTGGACAGCTCACATTTTAGAGCAGCTTTCTAATAACCGACTGTTCCGTCCGCAGAGTGAATACGTCGGCCCTGCTGTGGGCAAGAAAGTGGTTCCTTTAGCCAATCGCAGTTAAGCTCGGAAGCTTTACTCACCAAATCAGATATTTCATGAATTATCCTAAGCTGTTTATTCCTGGTCCAATTCAGGTTTCAGATAAAACCTTTAGGGCTTTTTGTCAGCCGATGATGGGACATCGCAGTAAAGATTTTCAAGACTTATACGGTCGGGTGCAACCAGGTTTACAACAGTTATTTTATACAAAGCAACCTGTGTTCGTAGGAACGGGTTCGGCTTGGGCTGTGATGGAAGCCGCTATCAGAAACCTAGTAGCTAAGAAAGTTCTTAACTGCATGAGTGGTGCTTTTTCCGACAAATGGTTCGGAGTTTCCACCTCGTGCGGTAAACAAGCAGAAAAGCTGCAAGTGGATTGGGGTAGCCCCATCATGGCTGAGCAGATCGACGCTAAACTGGCTACGGGTGAGTTTGATGCCGTGACGCTTATTCATAATGAAACATCTACGGGCACGATGAATCCGATCGAAGAGATTGCAAAAGTGTTAAAAAAATATCCTGATGTCTCATTCATTGTGGATGTGGTTTCGTCCCTGAGCGTGAAGAAACTGTCCTTTGATGAACTCGGTGCCGATGTCATGTTGGCGGGAACACAGAAAGCCTTAGCACTTCCTCCTGGTGCTACACTTTTTGCAGTTTCCGAGCGTGCCTTTGCTAAAGCGGCCTTACAAAAAGATCGGGGTTACTACCTAGATTTTTTGGAGTTTAAATCTAATCATGAAAACAACATGACACCGACAACTCCTTCAATTTCCCATTTCTACGCTTTAGAAAGCAAGTTAGGGGAAATGCGTGCGGAAGGCTTAGAGGCACGCTTTGCTCGTCATCTAAAGAATGCAGAGTTGACCCGTGCTTGGGCCAAGAAAAATGGTTTTGAACTATTTGCGCAAGCGGGTTATGAATCCATTTCTTTAACCTGCGTTAAAAATGTACGTGGAATAGACGTAGCAGCTTTAAATAAGTGGCTGAAGCAAACGCATAACGCCATCATTGACGGCGGTTACGGTAAGATCAAAGGCACGACCTTCCGCATTTCTCACATGGGGGATGAAACACCTGAAACAATTGGAGAGTTGCTGGGCTGGTTGGATGAAGGTCTTACTACTTTATAATATAGGGAGTTACATAAACTCCGATCACCTTGGCACAAGGCTTGCTGATTAAGCGCATAGCGAAAACCATTACTATTCTATTAACAAAAAAAGTTTAATTAAGTTATGAACCCAATCACTAGCGACACACAAATCCCAGTCATTTCACTCACAGAGGATATGAAACACTCTATTCTGCGGAGCTTGAAATATGAGTTAGCCCGCGATCCTCAGACAGCTTCAAAAGGCGATTGGTGGCATGCCGTAGCTCACGCCACTCAGCAACGCGTGATCGAGCGCATGATGGCGACTCAAGCGGAACATGCCATTGTTAAGACCAAACGAGTTTACTATCTTTCCCTAGAATTTTTGATGGGTCGTTTACTGGGAAATAACATTATAAACATCAATATCTTTGATGAATCACAACGTGCCTTACATGATTTAGGGATGGATTTAGAAGACTTGCGTCGCGAGGAGTATGACATGGCTCTGGGCAATGGCGGGCTAGGGCGGCTAGCGGCTTGTTTTTTAGATTCATTAGCTACCTTGAACCTTCCTGCGGTGGGCTACGGGATTCATTATGAATTCGGTTTATTTAAACAAGAATTTGTTAATGGCTATCAAGTGGAACGGCCTGATGAATGGTTACGCTTCGGCAGTGCTTGGCAAATTGTGCGACCCGAATATACGCAAAATATTAAAATCATGGGTCGGGTGGAAAATATTTTTGACGAGCAAGGAAACTATCGTCCTCGCTGGCTCGACACAAAAACCCTCGTAGGTGTTCCTTATGATATTCCCATTTGCGGTTTTGGCGGTGAGACCGTTAACTTCTTGCGCTTGTGGGAGTCTCATGCTGAAGATGAATTTGATTTCACTGCTTTTAATGCGGGCGGTTATACGGAATCTTTGCAGCATAAAAATCTGGGAGAAACGGTCACAAAAGTTCTTTATCCCAATGACTCAACGGAAAATGGAAAAGAACTACGTCTGGTACAACAGTACTTCTTTGTATCTTGTTCCTTGCGTGACATCTTGCGGCGCTTCGAGCGCGAGAATGGTCAAGAATGGTCTCTATTATCAGATAAGGCAGCGATTCAATTAAATGACACCCACCCCGCTATCGCTATTGCGGAGCTGATGCGCATTCTCCATGACGAGCACGAATTAAGTTGGGAGGCAGCTTGGGCTATTACGACCAAAACTTTTGCTTACACCAACCATACACTATTGCCCGAAGCCTTAGAGCGTTGGAGTGTGCCCTTATTCGCTAAGGTTTTACCGCGGCATCTGCAAATCATATTTGAAATCAACATACGCTTCTTGAAAGAAGTGGAAAAGAAGTGGCCGGGGGATACCCGTAAGGTAGCAGAACTTTCCCTTATTCAAGAAGGCTCCGTGCAGATGATTCGCATGGCACACCTCGCTGTAGTGGGAAGCTTTTCGGTTAATGGCGTGGCCGAACTTCATACCCGACTTTTACGTGAAAATCTTTTCAAGTCATTTGACGAACTTTATCCTGAAAAAATTAATAATAAGACCAACGGTGTTACCCCACGGCGTTGGATTCTTTCGATCAATCGAGGGTTGAGCCAATTGATTAATGAGAAAGTTGGCTCAAGCTGGATCACTAATTTAGACCGACTACGTGGTCTGGAAGAATTTATTCATGACGAGAGTTTTCTCAACCGTGTGCGTGAAATTAAACGTGCCAATAAAGTGCATCTTTGCGAAGTCATTCTACGCGAATGTAACCTAGTGGTGAGCCCTGATGCCTTGTTCGACGTACAGATCAAACGTTTACACGAGTATAAACGGCAGCATCTAAACTTACTTAACATTTTAGCCACCTATCGGCGTCTGCTCCAGAACCCAGACGATACCATGCCGCCCCGGGTATTTATTTTCAGCGCTAAAGCGGCACCAGGTTATGTCGTAGCAAAGTGTATCATTAAAGCGATCAACGCTGTGGCTGATAAAATTAATAATGATCCGCGAATTAACGGTAAATTAAAAGTTGTCTTTTTACCGAATTACCGAGTTTCCTTAGCCTCGGCGATTATTCCTGCCGCGGACATTTCTGAACAAATTTCCACCGCAGGGAAGGAAGCCTCTGGAACGGGAAATATGAAACTAGGGCTGAACGGCGCGCTCACGATTGGGACTTTAGACGGAGCGAATGTAGAAATCTTAGAAGAAGTTGGGCCAGAGAATATTTTCATCTTTGGACTGAATGTGAAAGAAGTGGATGCTCTATGGGCTAAAGGTTATAATCCTTACGACTATTATACTAAGAGCGAGGAACTGAAATTTGTTATTGATTGGTTAGGCTCAAGGCATTTTATCCCGCATGATCCACATGACACGCTAGCCCCGTTGATGCATAGCATGCTGGGGGGAGGGGATCCTTTTCTTGTTTTAGCTGATTATGCTTCTTATGTGGCAGAGCAGCAGAAAGTGGATGTAGCTTACCGTGATCCTATGAACTGGGCTAAAATGTCTATTTTAAATACGGCTCGATTAGGTAAGTTTTCCAGTGACCGGACGATTAACCAATACGCTCAAGAAATCTGGAAGTTGCATCCAGTAAAAGTGCCTTAAGCACATATAGTTTTTGTGGTGCAGGGTTAGTCTATTAGCAGCATTTTTATTATACTTCTATGATTGCTTGATTTAAGCATATCGAGTTCTACTATAAGCGTATGTCAAACCCAGAACAGGCTTCTATTGTCACCACGATGACTATGGCACACCATCAACTTAAGGTCATGGTAGAGCCTGAGCTAACCACGAAGATCGAAGCTTCCATTCTCCGCAGCCAAACTTTCCTAAAAAGACTGCAGCATGAAAAGGGTTATTGGATTGGAGAACTCTTAGTGGATACCACGGTGGCTTGCGACTTGATGTTGTTCATGTATTGGATGGATGAGATTGATTTCGTTAAGCAGGCTAAAATTGTTAAGCACGTCCTAGACCGTCAACAAACGGATGGAGGCTGGAATATCTACACGGGCGGCCCTAGTGAGATAAATGCCTCAGTGAAATGCTATCTAACGCTGAAGCTTGCAGGCTTCTCGCCAGAAGACCCCGTAATGAAGAAAGCTCATGCTGTCATCTTACGGCTCGGAGGCATACCGAAGATGAACACCTATGGCAAACTTTACTTAGCTTTGTTAGGTCAGTTCCCGTGGAAATATCTACCTATCATTCCAAGCGAAGTCATCCTTCTACCAACTTGGCTCTACTTTAATCTCTATGAATTATCTTCGTGGACGCGAGCCATGTATGTCCCCTTGTCCATTATTAACCATTATAAGCCGACAAAACTATTACCGCCAGAGAAGCAGTTGCATGAGCTCTATCCTTACGGCACAGAGAATCAAGATTTTTCGCTTCCTCGTGATCGGAAATGGTTCACGTGGCGCAATTTCTTTTTGTCTTGGGATGCTGTTTTAAAATTCGTAGACGGCTTACCTTGGCGTCCTTTCCGTAAGAGAGCTTTAAAGCAGTCGGAAGCTTGGATGATTGAGCGTTGCTCCCAAGGCTCGGATGGACTAGGTGCCATTTTCCCTAGCATGTTAAACTCCCTCATCGCCTTGCGTTGTTTAGGCTACTCTAATGATCACCCTATCGTTAAAAAATGTCGGCGTGTTTTTGCGGAGCTAGAAGTGGATGATGTCATCAATAAAGATTTTCGCGTGCAGCCCTGTCTGTCACCTATTTGGGATACGGCGATCACCTGTGTGTCTTTAGCCACATCGGGCGTGCCTGCTAACGATCCCGGACTTGTTAAGGCAGCAGATTGGCTTATTCAAAATGAAGTTAAGATCAAGGGTGATTGGGTCGTAAAAAATCCTTACCCTCATGCCAGTGGCTGGGCCTTTGAGTTTGCGAATGATTATTATCCAGATGTGGACGATACGTTTAAAGTGCTACTGGCATTGCGCCTGATCGATTCTTCTGACGAAAAGAAAAAAAGCGAAGTCATGCTCCGCGCTTTAAATTGGGCAAAGAGCTTCCAATGTAAGAACGGAGGCTATGCCGCATTTGACCGCGATGTGACGAAGCACTGGCTAGATCACGTTCCCTTTGCTGATCATAAAGCCATCCTTGATCCGCCCTGTAGCGACATCACGGCTCGCGCCTTAGAGTGCTTCGGTAAACTAGGAATTCCTAGAACAGATCCCGTGCTAGCTAAAGCCATCGCTTACTTACGTAAAACCCAAGAGGAAGATGGTTCTTGGTATGGTCGTTGGGGAGTGAATTACATCTACGGCACTTGGCAATCCCTACGCGGTCTCCACACCATCGGTGAAGATATGAACCAAGACTGGATCGTACGAGCCCGAGATTGGCTAGAATCTTGCCAGAACCCCGACGGCGGCTGGGGTGAAACCTGCGCCTCTTACGATGACCCTCGTCTGAAGGGCCAAGGTGCCAGCACACCTTCACAAACCGCTTGGGGCCTCATGGGAATGCTCACCTGTGGCGATCCTACCCGCGCCAGCATACAGAGGGCAGGGAACTACCTAGCCACTGTTCAAGAAGAGGAGGGGAGTTGGCGTGAAGATTACATCACAGGCACGGGTTTCCCTTGTGTGTTTTATCTAAAATATGATATGTATCGCAACAACTGGCCGCTTCTCGCTTTGTCCGAATTAAAACACCTCATCCAAAAACGCGCTGCACTCTCTGCGGTTACTTGATTTAATTTTTATGCTAACTTTCGTCATTCCAACACGCTACGAAGCAGAAGATCTTTTAGCCTCGCTTAAAGATAAAATCCGTAAAGACATCGACAGCGTAGAATGCTATCGCGGGAAGCTCAAAGATAGCGACGTCCATATAGTCATCTGCGGCATGGGTCCGAAATTGGCGAAGGAGTCCGTCACCAAAGCCTTCAAAGTAGAGGCTCCCCATCTAGTCATCATGACTGGTTTTGCTGGTGCCTTATCTACCCAATTACAACGTGGAGATATCCTCGTCGCAGCCACCTACAGTTCTAATGATCTTATTAATTATATCCGCCTAGTCCCTGGATTCGACATAGCACGACTCCATACGACTGACCAAGTCGTTTCCACTGTCGCAGCTAAGAAAAAACTAGCAGAAGAAACAGGTTGCCAGATGGTCGATATGGAAATGTCTGCCGTTAATTCCGTGGCACTCACTTATGGATCAGAAGTTATGGGTATCCGGGTTATTAGTGACCTCGCCAGTGAGCATGTTCCCACGGATATTTTATCCAAGGGCTATGATAAAGTTACTGGTAAAATGACGCCGATTAGAATGGCTTTTTTCCTCTTATTTAATCCTTTAAGAATCAATGAGCTCAAAACCTTTCTAGAGCCTCTGCCTGATATTCGTAAAAAGCTAACTACCTTCCTAGTCACTGTAGCGGAAGAGTTTGAATAAACTTATCCACACAGCTAAGCTACGCCTAGATGTCCATAGTCCCTATATTGCTAGCTACCCATAACCAAGGAAAAGCGCAGGAGTTTCAGGAAATGTTAGGAGCAGAATGGCACGTTTTAACCGCGCAAGACGTGCCTCATTTACCCCAAGTTATTGAGGATGGAGATACCTTCGAAGCTAACGCACGGAAGAAGGCTTTATCCTGCTCTGAAATTTTCCAAGGTTATGTCTTGGCGGATGATTCAGGTTTGCAAGTAGATAGTCTAAATGGAGCCCCTGGCATTTATTCCGCTCGATTTGCTGGCGAACCCTCTAATGATTCTCGTAACAATGCCCTATTATTAAAAAAGCTTGATGGCTTACCTAGAGATCAGCGTGGAGCGCAGTTTGTATGCACCTTAGCTTTAGCGCAAGGTTCTGAGATACTCGGCGTGTTTGATGGCGTTTTACGAGGCCATGTTTTACAGGAATCTCGCGGCCAAGCCGGGTTTGGTTACGACCCATTATTTGTCCCAGATAATTTTGACGAATCTTTAGCTGAGTTAGGCTCAGGGATAAAACATCAAATTAGTCACCGTTCCCAAGCTTTAAAGAAACTCGCAGCGTTTCTTCGGAGAACCGCTTAATTCTCATACCCAAGGGCCGTAAACCAAAAATCTGCTATTGATTTGATATAACTAGTATTGTGCGAAGTTTAATAGAAAGGTTTGCATCTACGGCACTGAGCTTAGGAAAACAGTAATGTATAGTGGTCTCCTTAAGCTTTAAGGGTAACCCACGCTCGTTTCTTCGCTGATTGTTCGATGGCTGCTAGCACGCACTGATTTTTATAGCCGTCTTCAAACGTGGGCTGGACGGATTTACCCTTTTTAACCGCGTGGATAAAGTCCACGATGGTATGAGTGAAGGTATGTTCGTAGCCAATGATGTGACCCGGAGGCCACCACTGACCTGTGTAGGGATGACAGGGTTCTGTGACAATGATATCGCGGAACCCCTGAACGTCTTTCGGGTCAGACCCGTTGAAAAACTTTAAACGATTCATATCTTCAAAGTCAAAAGTAAGTGATCCTTTTGAGCCGTTGATTTCAATCTGAATACCATTTTTACGACCTGTAGCAAATCGGGTTGCTTCAAGGTTAAGGAGGGCTCCATTCTGGAAACGCCCGATCACGAGTGCAGCGTCGTCCACACTCACTTCGCCCATGCGAACGGTTTCCCCTTTCCCACTCCCCTTCCCCTTTGCGCTCAATCCAGCCGCTGTGCTGGCAAGAGGGCGTTGCTTAATGAAGGTTTCCATCAGCCCGCATACTTCGTGAAGTTCTCCCACTAGAAAACGACCTAAGTCTATGATATGGGCATTAATGTCTCCGTTAGCACCGCTTCCTGCAATATCACCTTGCAAGCGCCAGACGAGCGGGAAGTTTGGGTCAACGATCCAATCTTGTAAGTAGCGAGCACGATAGTGATAAATTTTTCCTATATCCCCTCGCTCAATGATACGTTTTGCTAGAGCCATAGCGGGAATACGTCGATAGTTATGACAGATCATATTAACGACGCCGGCTTTAGTTACAGCGTCTAGCATAGTCTTAGCTTCTTTGACTGTTAGCGCTAAGGGCTTCTCGCAGAGAATTGCCTTACCAGCTCGGGCTGCGGCTAAGGCGATCTCGGCATGAGTATCGTTAGCTGTGCTGATGTCGATGACATCAATATCTGGATTACTAATTAGTTTATGCCAATCGGTTTCAGCATGGTTCCAGCCTAATTGTTGCGCAGCGGACTTCACGCCCTCTGGATTACGTCCGCAGATGGTATGAAGGACGGGTTCTAAGGGTAGATCAAAAAAATGTTTAGATTGACGCCATGCGTTAGAATGGGTGCGTCCCATAAATTTATAACCAATTAAACCAATGTTAAGTTTTTTCATTATATAGTTTTCTTTATAGATTATTCTTAAGCGTTACGTAGCTTTTTTTGCCGCGGCTTTCGATACGTAGCACGACGACTTTACGACCCTGTGTCTTCAGATGCAAAGCAGTAAATTCCTGTAATGTCGAAAACTTTTCTCCATCTATTTCCAGTAGGAATGTCCCAGGTTCAATGGGCGCGGAGGCGAGTGTTTGTTGATAATCAATGCGATTGATCATGAATTGATTGAGCTCAGTGGCTCTGATTTTAGAAAGGGCTTTTTCTTTAAACTCAGTAACTTCAACTCCATCTAAAGGCGATCTTTGTGAGGCATCAAGTGTGTAAAATTTCTGAGCCTCTTGATTAAGCTCTACAGCAAATTGTAAAGGATGGGCTAAAGGTATGACACTCATGGACTGGGTCTGACCTTTACGCTCGATTTCCATAGTTATAGCCTTTCCTATTCTCAATTCACTGATTATGAGTCTGATTTGCTCGTGACGTTTAACCATTTGTTGATCGAGTTTTTTGATGATATCTCCCGCAAGGAGTCCAGCCACTTCCGCTGGACTCCCAGCCATTACTTCAGAAACTAAAGCACCATCGGCGGAACTTAAGCGTAAGGCTGTTGCGAGATCCGCGGTAATGGGCTGAAGTTGTAATCCTAAGTAACCTCGTTCAATCGTTTTACCTTGCGCTAAAATTTCTGTGATTTGTTGCAATTGATTAGAGGATAGAACGACTTTTTCATCCTCTGATAAGTAAAGATGGGTCGAGGCTTGGCCGAGGATGCCTACCACTTGGCCATTTAAATTAAGTGCGGGCCAGCCCGATTGAATGGTAGAGGATGGGCTATCTACGGAGAAAATTTGTCCATAAAAACCTTCGTCCGGTAGAACTAAACTACGCACTTTAGAACTCACTATTCCCTGCGAAATACGTCCACTGCCCGTGGTGTCGGAACCGATGAGAACGAGTTGTTCACCCAACGAGAGGGATGAGCTATCGCCCCACTTAATCGGGCGAGTACCGGAAAGCGGGATTTTTAAAATGGCTAGATCTGTTCCCACATCAGCCGAGACAATGTCAGCCATTAACATTTTCCCATCCCAAGTCCTGACCTGAATAGCTGATGCTGCCAAGACCGTATGCAAAGGTGTTAGAATAAGTCCCTGATCATTTAGAAAAATGCCAGTTCCTTGATGTTCTAAATTAATACCCAAGGAGCTATAAAAATCGCTGATTTTTTCAACGTTTTGAATCAGTTTATAGGAGCCTACTAGGGAACGGATATGGACTAAGCTAGGAACGGTGTTGACGGCTATATCCTCCAGACGACGGCTAGCCATTTTCTGCGGATCAATGCTGGTGCCGAGTAAAAGCTGCGACGGCGCAGGTGGAATAAGGTTTCCAGAACTCACTTTAGTGGCGGCTTGTTTTGCCTTGGCTAAGTCATTAGTATCAAGAGAGGCTAGACCAAAAATGGCGGCGCAAATAATAACTAATAAAAAAAAGACGCCAATAAGTCGTTTCATAGTTCGAAGTTCTTAACTTATAAATCTATACAATAAACACTAAGTTGGAATTATGCGCCCAGAGGGAATCGAACCCTCGCATCAAGCTTGGGAAGCTCGCATTCTACCATTAAATCACGGGCGCAAAAATCTTAGATCACTGTTCCGTCAGGAATCACACGGTCTTTCGGGATAACGACGATGCCATCACGGTAATGATAAAAAGGGTGGTCGATACTCCCTGTTTTACCCTCTGCTTTAATGACGACATTTTTGCCGATGCGGGTATTTTTATCAACTATTGCTCCTTCGATGATGGTGTTAGCCCCAATCCCCATAGCAGGACGACCAATACGAGCGTTCTCTTCAAGGCTTTTAACGCTTTCGTAATAGTCAGCGCCCATGATAATGGAATCACGAACTTGAACGCCTTCATCTAAGCGGCTGCGAATGCCGATGATGGAGTGGTGGATGTCAGCCCGCGTGAGTATACAACCGTCTGAGACGATAGATTTAGATATTCTGGCCTCGTTTATTTTCGAGGATGGTAAGAAACGTCCACGGGTGTAAATCGGAGAGCCTGACTCAAAGAAGTCGAACTTAGGCAAAGGCTCGGTTAGATCAAGGTTAGCGTCATAGAAAGCGCGGATCGTTCCGATATCTTCCCAATAACCTTGATATACATAAGAGAAAAGTTTTTTCTTACCAATCATCTGCGGAATGATGTCCTTGCCGAAGTCTTGTTTAAGAGGATCCGCCAAGGCTTCGTTCATGGCTTCACGATTGAAGACGTAGATACCCATGGAGGCTAAGAAGAGGTCATCGTGTCTATCGCGGCCTATTTCATTTAGTGCATCGCCACCCATTTTAAGGGTGTCGAGAGCATCGTCTTGTTTGGGTTTTTCTACAAAGCGAACGATTTCTTTATTCGCATCAATTTGCATGATGCCGAAGCTTCGAGCTGGTTCGCGCGAAACGGGAATGGTGGCAACGGTTACTTCGGCGCCTGATTTGATATGTTGCTGGATGATTTCACGAAAATCCATGCGGTAGAGCTGGTCACCGGAAAGGATAAGGACGAGGTCGTAATCATGGGTGCGGAAGTGCATCATGTTTTGGCGCACGGCATCCGCAGTCCCTTGATACCAGCCGCTACTGTCGCCTTTCTGCGTAGCGGCCATGATTTCGATAAAGCCGCGAGGTTGATAGTCATCGAACCGATAACTTTGTTGGACGTGTCGGTGTAGGGAAGAGCTAAGGTATTGCGTAAGAAGGAATATGCGCTTGATCCCTGAGTTAATGCAGAGGCTAATCGGGATGTCCACGAGGCGATATTTCCCCGCCAGAGGAACCGCAGGCTTAGCGCGTTCTCCCGTTAGAGGAAATAAGCGTGTGCCTGCCCCGCCGCCTAAAATAACTCCTAAAACACGACTAAGATCTGGATAGCTAGATGACATAATAAAAGGTTTCCATTGACCTTAACGAAAGACAAAGGGTAAACAAGACGTTTCTAATTCAATTTTTATTATGTGTGGAATCGTTGCTTATACGGGTCAGAGAGATGCCCAACCTATTCTCTTAGATGCTTTGGGTCGTTTGGAATACCGTGGATATGACTCCGCCGGCATGGCCACGGTCAATGGTGAAGGCTTGATCGTACGCAAAAAAGCAGGCCGCATCAATGAGCTGGCTCAGCTTGTTTTAAAAAACCCTAGCCAAGGTAACACCGGTATCTGTCACACACGTTGGGCTACCCACGGTGAACCTAACGATGCGAATGCGCACCCTCACCTCGATCAATCAGGAAAAATCGGCTTAGTCCATAACGGCGTCGTAGAAAATTACCAAATCTTAAAAGATGAAATGTTGGCTCAAGGGCATATCTTCCACTCTGCAACGGACACAGAAGTGTTTGCTCACCTCATTGGAATACACTATGACAAGTCCACGCTTTTAGGCGAGGATCGCCTCCTTCAAGCCGTGCGCTCGGCCTTAGGCCTAGTCGAAGGAACTTATGGCATCGCCGTCATCCACGAAGACCATCCCCAATTCGTCGTGGGCGCACGCCGCGGCAGCCCTCTGGTCTTAGGCGTGGGCGAGAACGAACAATTTCTCTCCAGTGATCACACAGCTCTATTACCTTATACGCAAAAAGTTGTTTACCTTAAAGACTATGACATTGTTACGCTGAGGCCTGGACGGTTTTCCATCGAAACTCTCGGTACGGAAGAATCTTCTTTCGAGATAAAAGAACTAGACCTTTCCCCTGAAGCGGCAGAAAAGGGAGACTATCCCCACTTCATGTTGAAGGAAATCTTCGAACAACCAACCGCCATCGAAAACGCTATGCGCGGTCGCCTGAGTAAAGAAGAAGCTTCGGCTCGATTGGGTGGTCTCAACCTTAGTGGCGAAGAATTACGTGATATCAACCGCATCGTTATTCTCGCCTGCGGCACCGCTATGCACGCTGGCATGGTAGGTGAACACATGATCGAGAGCGTGGCTCATATTCCTGTTGAGGTGGATTATGCTAGTGAGTTCCGTTACCGTAACTCGCCCCTAGATCGCAAGACACTCATTTTGACGGTCAGCCAATCTGGAGAAACAGCCGACACCTTGGGAGCCCTAAGGGAGGGGCGACGCAAGGGCTTTAAGGTTCTCGGCATCTGCAACAACGTTGGCAGCACCATTGCACGAGAATCCGACGGCGGGGTTTACATGCACGCAGGACCGGAAATTGGTGTAGCGGCTACGAAATCCTTTATCTCGCAGGTGACTGTTTTTTCCCTCCTTGCGCTGTTACTCGGACGCATGCGTTTCATGTCTGCCGCTGCTGGCCAAGAGATGATCACCGCCCTACAAGAACTTCCCGATCAAGTCCGTCAAATTCTAAATACGACTGAAGAAATTCGTAAAGTAGCTAATAAATATGCCAATGCTCGCAGCATGTTATTCTTAGGACGTCAGGCCAATTTCCCCATCGCCCTCGAAGGTGCGCTTAAGATGAAAGAGATTACTTACATCCACGCCGAGGGCTATCCCTCTTCGGAGTTGAAACACGGCGTCATTGCCTTGATTGATAAACAAACCCCTTCCGTTTTCATCTGCCCGAAGGATAGTTTGTTCGAGAAAAACATGAACAGCATCCAAGAAATTAAAGCGCGTTGCGGCCCAGTTATTGCTGTTACTACGGAAAATAATCGTAGCATTCAACATATTGTAGATGATGTCATCATCGTGCCTAAGACTATTGAGTTACTCCAACCCATCCTCAATACCATTCCCCTTCAGCTCCTCTCCTACCACACTGCTGTGGCTCTAGGACGTGATGTAGATAAACCACGTAACCTAGCTAAATCAGTCACCGTAGAATAAGGTCAGGCCTGCCTCCACACCTTGCGATTTAGAGTAGAACACTTAGGATAAAAGTTCTTGCTAGTAACCGGCAAAGGTTTACCAATAGATCGTGGATTCGTTGGCCTCAACTAAATCTAAACCCCTCTTGCCTTCGGGCATGAAACTGGTCGATCTCATTTTCGGCAGCTGGACTGTCGGTATTTTTATTTTCCTTTATTTGCCAATTGTTTTACTCCTCATTTACTCCTTTAATGAGTCACGTCTTAACATTGTCTGGACTGGCTTTAGCTTTAAATGGTACGAGCAATTATTCACCAATGCTCCCCTCATTAAAGCCCTCAAGAATAGTCTTATCATCGCCACCATCACCACGGCCTTCTCAGTCGTTCTCGGCACACTGGGCGCTTGGCTCCTTTATCGCTACCGCTTTCCTGCCCGCCGTAGCATCAATACCCTCATTTTTATTCCTATGGTAATTCCTGAAATCATCATGGGCATTAGCCTATTGATTTTCTTTGCCACCATTAACTTCTCACTCGGCTTCACCTCCGTCATTATATCGCACATCACCTTCTGCTTTCCTTTTGTTCTTATCGCCGTCCAAGCACGCCTTATCGGTCTTGACCCTTTTCTGGAAGAGGCCGCCATGGATCTCGGTGCCACACCTTTCCAAGCCTTCTTCCAAATCATCGTGCCTTACCTTTTACCCGCTATCATTTCGGGGGCACTCATGTCTTTTACCCTCTCCATGGACGAAGTCATCGTGACTTACTTTACCGCCAGCCCGGCCTCCGCCACCCTACCCATTAAAGTTTTCGGCATGGCTAAGGTCGGACTAAATCCCATGCTCAATGCCATCTCCGCCATTTTTATCGTAGCCACCGCCGTTCTAGTCATTTCGGCAGAGCTTCTTAAAAGGTGGAACAAATAGTGCTAACAATGATACCGCTCTTTTCCACAATCAACCAACTCCCTCAACCTAAAAACCTAACCCAAAAAATCCTATGAAACGAACCCAACTCGCCTGCCTTGCCCTTGCCAGCATTCTCGCCCTAACCTTCTCAGCTTGTTCCCCTAAAAGCTCAGACCCGACTGCCTCGGGTAAACCCACCACAGGATCTAAACAACTCAACCTCTTCGCTTGGTCCGAGTACGTTCCCCAAGCCATCATCGACGACTTCACCAAAGAAACGGGTATTAAAGTCAATTACGAAACCTACGCCTCTAATGAGGAAATGGTCTCTAAACTTGTCGCTGGTGCCACACCCTACGATCTCGTTATGCCTTCTGAATACACCGTCGAAGCACTGCTAAAAGCCAATAAACTGGCTCCGCTTGATCTCACCCAAATCCCAAACATCAAAAATATCGCCCCAGAATACACCAACCTAGCCCATGACCCTGGCTTCAAATACAGCGTTCCTTGGATGTCGGGCTCCGTCGGTATAGTTGTTAATACAGAAAAAATTACCGATCCCGTCACAGGCTATGCTGACTTCTTCCAAGAAAAACATAAAGGCCGCATTGTCGTCTTAAACGACAACCGTGAAATGGTTAGCTGGGTTCTTAACACTCTCGGCCTATCTATTAACGACGTCTCCCCCGCCAACCTTGAAAAAGTCAGACCTATTCTTGCTGGATGGATTAAAATGGTTAAAGTTTTCGACTCTGACAGTCCTAAAACGGCTCTTCTTAATGGCGATGTAGATCTCGGCATCGTCTGGAGCGGTGAAGCAGCAATACTTTATAAAGAAAATAAAAAATTCAAATATACCCTCCCCAAAGAAGGTGCCCACCGTTTCATCGACAGCCTAGCCATCCCCGTGGGTTCTCCTCACGCCGATGCCGCCCACCTCTTCATTAACTACATCCTGCGCCCAGAAGTAAGTGTCATTATATCTCAAAACTTTCCCTACACTAATCCTAACTTAGAAGCCCGTAAGCTTCTTACCCCTGAAGAATTAGGAAATCCCGCCAGCTACCCGGCAGACAGCTCTATGTTAGAAACATTCCGCGACATTGGCATGGCTGCAGCTGACATTGATAAACTCGTCACTGACCTCAAGAGCTCGAACTAAATCCGACATGGCTGCCATCCTCGACCAGAGCGACAGCAACCAAGAGAACCAACGACATCCACGCCTCATTGGCTGGATGTTGTTGTCTCCCTTGCTGATTTGGTTAGCACTCTTTGTCATCGCCCCCGCTGCCATCCTCTTTGTTTACAGCTTTTGCAGTCGTGATGCCCTAGGCCAAGTTGTTTATGATTTTAATCTAGGAAATTACGCCCGCGTCTTTGATCCTATCTACATCAAAATCCTACTGCGCTCCATCGGCTACGCCGCTCTTACCACAATTATATGCATCATCCTAGGCTACCCCGTAGCCTACTTCATTGGTAAAGCCCGCCCAGATACCCGCAACCTCCTCCTCATGCTTGTCATGATTCCGTTCTGGACTAGCTTCCTCATTCGCACCTATGCATGGATCACTATTTTAAAATCCGAAGGCCTCATGAACGGTATGCTGCAATATACAAAACTTATCTCCGCTCCGATCGAAATCCTTTACACACCTTACGCTATTATTATTGGCCTTGTTTACGCCTACCTACCCTTCATGATTTTACCTATCTACGGTAGTGTAGAAAAATTAGATAATGCCCTCGTCGAAGCTGCTATGGACTTGGGTGCCGGCCCCGTTCGTGCTTTCTCTAATGTCATCATCCCTCTGACTTGGCCTGGCATTGTCGCTGGAACGCTTCTTGTTTTTATCCCCTCCATTGGCATGTTCGCTATCACCGACCTCATGGGTGGAGCCCGTGTGCCCATGATTGGAAATGTTATTCAAAACCAGTTCTTACAAGCGCGTGACTGGCCCTTCGGTGCCGCCCTCGGCATGACCCTGATGTTCCTTTTCATCATCGCCTTTGCCTTGCTCACCCGCAAATCACATCCCGCTTAAGAGCTAGGAGTTGTTATGTGTTTAAGGATTAAATTCTTTGATAATTTTCTCTGCATCTAAAGGTATCTGCTGAAAAATATCTTTTGACTCTTCTCCCCTGCCGCTAGCAGACGAGGTATCTACAGCTGCCGCCTTGTGATGCAAAAGACGTTCATCTGCTGACCGTAATCGCCTGACTAACATTTGCACTAAGAGTTGCGCCCATAAAGGTAGGCTGTAAATATTTGACTGAAATTCCTCCGCACTAATATGGACAATTTCCGTTTCCTGCAGCGCAGAAGCCGTAGCACTGCGATTCTGCAAATCAATAGCTGCCATTTCCCCAAACATGCTGCCCTTCCCTAACATGGCGAGCTCTACTTTCTTATTCCCATCGTCAGTGGAGATTGAAACGAGCCCACTCGTAATAATATAGACACCATCACAGTCAGCTTTTTGGCTAAAGATCAGCTCCGAAGCTTTATATTTTTTAATTTCGCTCATAATCAGATTTTCTCTCGTATTGCTTGGTTGTTTGAATTAAGCCACCAATAATCGCATCGACAAGCTCAATCCATTCTCCCACTATTAAGCGCAATGTCCGCATGGAATTTAGCCAACCAAAACCTACGCCATCTCGTCCCTTACGAGCCCGGGAAACCAATTGATGATGTTGCTCGTGAACTTGGACTAAATCCCGCTGAAATCATTAAACTTGCCTCGAACGAAAACCCCCTCGGACCCTCTCCTAAAGCTCTCCAAGCTATGATCGAAGCGGCAGCTAAGACCCACATCTACCCAGACGGTGGCTCCTTTCATTTACGTGAGGCAGTTTCGCAGAAATTTGGCATCAACAAACAACAAGTCATTTTAGGTAACGGCTCGAACGAATTGATTGAACTCCTCTACCACGCCTTCACTAAGCCTGGCCAGACTAGTGTAGTGGCCAGCCGCTACGCCTTTGTTGTCTATAAACTCATGGCGGAGCTTTTTAACGTCACCTTCATCGAAGTACCAGACCTAGATTTTCGGGCAGACTTAAAGGCTATGCTAGCTGCCATACGACCAGACACCCGCCTTGTCTTTATCGCTAATCCAAACAATCCCACGGGCGTTCGCATACCTAATCGTGAGCTAGAAGACTTTATCGACCAAGTCCCTGAAACAGCTCTCGTGGTATTAGATGAAGCTTACTACGAATTTCTTGACCATGCACCCGACAGCTTAGGCTGGATTAAAGCTGGGAAACGGGTCGTCGCTCTTCGCACTTTTTCTAAAATCCAAGGGCTCGCTGGCTTACGCATAGGCTATGGTTTCGCCAGTCAAGAAATCGTAGAAATACTCCAGCGCTGCCGCCAACCTTTCAACATTAACGCTCTCGCCCAAGCCGCTGCCCTCGCAGGTCTAACGGATCTCGATCACATGGCTAAAACCATGGAGCTCACCTTAAAAGGACGGGCTCGGCTTGAACAATTCTTTCAACAACAAGGCTTACGCTACCTCCCTTCAGAAGCTAATTTTGTTATGGTCGAAGTCGGAAATGCTGATGCCGTTTTCCAAGGTCTTCTCAAGCGCGGCGTCATCATACGTTCCATGACCAGCTACGGCCTACCCTCTTGGGTTCGAGTCTCCATCGGCACTGCCGCCGAAATGGCTAAATTTGAAGCTGATTTCATTGAGGTTCTTTCAGATGTCCAGACCCTTTGATTTTCAACACATTGCCATCATTGGCCCTGGCTTACTCGGAGGCTCCATCGGGCTTGCCGCTAAAGAAGTTTGTCCGGATGTAACCCTCTCCGTTTGGGGACGAAGGGAGGAAGCACTCCATGCAGTCCGGGAAACCGGCTTCGCTGATCGCGTCAGCTCTTCCATTACGGAAAGCGTCGAAGGTTGTGACTTGATTATTTTAACCACACCCATTGAGGTCATGGCCGATCTCGCCCGCAGTTTCCTACCTGCACTGGCTCCTGGAGCTATTGTTACTGACGTAGGTTCTGTCAAACTATGCGTTCATGAAAGCCTGAAGCCCATTCTCGGCTCAGAGCGCTGGATCGGTAGTCACCCCATGGCCGGCAGTGAGCAAGCTGGCCTAGCCGCCGCTCGCTCGGATTTATTTAAGCGTTCCGTCACCGTCATTACCCCAGACGATCAAACCCCTCCTTCACTCGTTTCTCGGATCTCTCTTTTTTGGCAAGCCCTCGGTAGCCGCACGGTCATTCTTGACCCCGCCCTACATGATCACCTCATTGCCGATGTTAGTCACCTGCCCCACCTCTTGGCATCAGTACTTGTCGCCAGTATTGATGAGCAAAGCCTACCCCTTGCTGGACCAGGCTTCCGTGACAGCACCCGCATAGCCGCAGGATCGCCAGCCTTATGGCGCGAAATTTTAATCAGCAACCGCCAAGCGGTTGCTAAAAGTCTGGATAAGTTTCTCCTAGAAGCTGCACAGGCTCGCGACTTCCTAAATTCAGGTGACGCCGCTGGGTTGGAAACGATCTTAGCAAAAGCTTGTCAGAAACGCAAAACTGTCACTTAATCTACCTCACCTCTTTTTATGGCATCGATCAAAGTTCATCCCGTCCGTCGCCTTCACGCCACCATCACTGTGCCTGGCGATAAAAGTATCTCCCACCGCTCGGCTCTCATCGGCGGGCTAACCGACGGAGAACTACGCGTAACCGGTTTTCTCCCCAGTGAAGACTGTCTAGCTAGCCTCACCGCCATGCAATCCCTTGGCGTCGAAGTCGATCGCATCAGTGAAACCTCCTTCATTTTAAAAGGTTGCGGAGGTAAACTTTCCCCTGCCCTCGAACCCATTGACTGTGGTAACTCAGGCACCACCATCCGTCTTCTTGCAGGTATTGTCGCAGGCCAGCCTGGGTTTTCCACCCGTCTCTTTGGAGACGAATCCCTTGGCCGCCGCCCCATGAAACGCATTGTCGATCCCCTCCACCTCATGGGTGCAGAAGTTCTCTGCGAAGGTAAAGATCAACGCCCACCCCTCGTCATCAAAGGTGCTCAACTTAAACCTATTCACTATAAAATGTCCGTCGCCTCTGCCCAACTTAAATCCTGCATACTCCTTGCCGGCTTACAAAGTGAAGGCAAAACCGTCGTCGAACAACCCATCGTCTGCCGTGATCACACCGAGCGCATGTTAGAATATTTCCAAGCTAGCATTAGCACTAAAAACAATAGCATTGAGCTTTACGGAGGCTCCAAGCTTTACGCCCGCGATTTACAAGTTCCTGGTGATTTCTCCTCCGCCGCCTTTTGGCTCGTAGCTGCTGCAGCCATGCCTGGCGCACGCATCAACCTTCTTAACGTCGGCTTAAATCCCACCCGCACTGGCCTTCTCAACGTACTCATGCGCATGGGTGCTCAAATCAAAGAACACGTCGAAGACTCAGGCTCCGAGCCACGCGGCACTCTTAGCATTCAAGAAGGTTCCACTCTACGTGGCACGACGATTGGTGGAGCCGAAATTCCTAATGTCATTGATGAATTACCCATCCTAGCCGTTGCTGCCGCACTTGCCCAAGGCACCACCATCATCAAAGATGCGCAAGAACTACGGGTAAAAGAATCCGACCGCCTTGCCGCTCTCGCCCTTAACCTACGCGCCTTCGGCGTCCCCGTTGAAGAAACACCAGACGGACTTATCATCCAAGGTGGTGCCCCACTTAAAGGAGCTAAAGTCTCCAGCTTCGGAGACCACCGCATCGCCATGGCTTTCTCCATTCTTGCCCTCTTCGCCCACGGATCCTCCGTCATTGACAACACCGCTTGCATCGCCACCTCCTACCCCACCTTCGAGCGTGACCTCCGTGGCATCCTCGACGCTGATCTCTCCAGTCGCTTTAACATCAAATGGCCTTTCCGCTCTAAAAAAGAAACCTCTCCCACCACTTAATCCTCATCCCCCATGCTCCACCCAGTCATCGCCATCGACGGCCCCGCTGCCTCCGGTAAAAGTACCGTGGCTCGCTTACTCGCCCAGAAACTTAATTTCGTTTATGTGGATACTGGTGCCATGTATCGCACCTACGCTTGGCTCGCTATAGAAAAAAAGATCGACCCTTCAGATCGTGCTGCTGTTAAAAAACTCCTCCAACACGTGCGCCTCGGCATGACTGTTTCTTGGAAAAAACTAACCATGCTCGTCGATGATATCGACCCCACCCCGCACATTCGTAGTGAGGAAATTAACCAAGCCGTTTCTAAAATAGCTGCCGTTCCTGAACTACGCGAATTTCTCGTCATTGCCCAACGAAAACTTCGTAGCGATTACCCCTTGGTCATGGAAGGCCGTGACATCGGCACTGTCGTTTTTACCGACACTCCTCATAAATTCTTTCTCGATGCTGACCCCGAAATCCGCAACCAACGTCGTCAACTCCAAGGCCAAACCGATGCTATTTCCAATCGCGACCAACTCGACCGTAACCGCAGCGTAGCACCTCTCATTAAAGCAGCCGATGCCATGCCTATTGATGCCACTTACGATTCCGCAGAAGTTATAGCTGACCGTCTACACGCCCTCCTCCAAGAACGCGGCATTCACCCTGCCAGTCTTCCTTAATTTTATCGGGCCTTACTTAAAATTAAAACCTTAATAATAATTTAATCCGTGAGCCTCTGGTATCAATGTGTTCGGAACCTAGCCAAAAGTTACTTCGACCTCTTCTATGACGTTCGCGTCTCAGGTCTTGAGAACTTGCCCCCAGAAAACACCGGCTTCATCATAGCTTCCAACCATGTCAGCTTCTACGACCCACCCCTCATAGGTTCACAAATACCTCGGGACGTCTATTATCTTGCTCGCAAAACGTTATTTGATCCCCCCATCATGGCTCTCCTCCTGCCTAGCATCTTAGCCTTGCCCGTTGATCAAGAAAAACCTGACATGGTAGGCCTGAAAAAAATCATCCAAACCCTTCGAGATAATAAACCCGTTATCCTCTTCCCAGAAGGCTCTCGCTCCTACGACGGCGAGTTTTTACCAGGACTGCCTGGAGTGGGACTGCTCGTAAATAAGACCCTAGTCCCCGTCATCCCCGTGCGTCTTTTCGGAGCCAGAGAGGTCTGGCCTCGCGATGGTAAAATTAAGTGGTTCAAACCCGTCGAAATTGTTTACGGAAAGGCGATCCACTTCCCTGCCAGTAAAGATTACCAGGCTACCAGTAACAGCATCATGGAAGCCATTGGCCAACTCCGACCTGCTGGATAACACCGACCTATTTGCACTAATTTAATTATAGTTTTATCTCAACGCCAAGCGATGGCGCGGAAGCACGGGCGGTCATTGTAATCATCGATTCCCCAGTGCCCAGCAAGTTCGAAGGATTGAGGCGGAATAGATTGGGAAGCTAATCCGAAGCCGACGGTGTTGAATTGAATATGGTCTGCTTCTGCTCTAAAGCGCACATGGTTATTTCCAAAAAATTTAGGGGTGCCGAGAATCTTAACCCCAGCTACAGCAAAAACAGGGGCTTCGTTTTGCTTGCCGAAGGGCTCTAGCTTTTGGAGCTCGCGGGCAAAGTCTTCGGTCAGGGCTTGGCCAGGAATTTGGACGTTAATATCTAAAGTGGGCAAGAAAACTTCTTTGGGGACTTCTTTTTCTACCCACTGATTCATAGCGCGGCTAAACGCTTCAATATCTTTTTCTTCTATTTCCATTCCCGCCGCCATGGGATGTCCGCCAAAATTACAAAGGAATGAACTGTTCGCTCTTAGTGCATCCATGAGGGAGCAGCCAGGGATGGAGCGACCGCTGCCTTTACCGTGCCCAGCGTCATTGATGGAAATAATGATGGTCGGCAAGTGATACTTTTTCTGGAGCCGCGAAGCTACGATACCGATAACGCCTTGATGCCAATTACGGGAGGCGATGATAAGACAGTGAGATTTCTGGTGTTGGGGCAATTCCTCGACCATGCGGAGGGCTTCCTCCACAACAACTAATTCTAGGCGTTGGCGTTCGCGGTTGAGGGCATCAAGTTCTTTAGCGATCGTGTCGGCTTGGTTGGGATCGAAGGTGGTAAGTAGTTTCCAACCTGAGAGTGCTTCGGCAAGGCGTCCACTGGCGTTTAAGCGCGGTCCTAGCATGTAGCCCACTGTGGCAGGAGTGGGGGCGCTACGCACGCCGGCGGCTTGCATGAGGGAACGGAGACCGACATGGCTGGTGGCCTCCATTTGTTCTAAGCCGTAGCGGACGAGGATACGGTTGTCTTCTTGCAAAGGAACAAGGTCTGCCACGGTGCCGAGGGCGACGAAGTCGAGGTGTTCTTTTAAATCAAAGAGGTCTTCACGTTGTTCAACTTTTAAAAATGCGTGACAAAATTTAAAAACAATACCAGCTGTTGCAAGGTAATGATCTTCCTTACTGCGTTGTGGGTTGACCATGATTTGAGCATTGGGGAGTCCTCCTTCAGGTAATTCATGGTGATCGAGAATCATGACATCAATCCCCTGCCCTCTAAGGAAAGCCACGGGTTCAATACTGGTAGTGCCACAATCTAAGGCTATGAGTAGGTCTGGCTTACCTGGTGCGAGTGCGCGTTCCAGACCGGCAAGGGAAAGGCCATAGCCCTCGGTCAGGCGCTCTGGGATGAAAACTTGAGTCTGCGCTCCGAGTTTGATAAGGAAACGGTAGAGCAAGGCTCCACTGCTCATGCCGTCCACATCATAATCGCTGTAGATCAGGATTTTTTCATTACGCTGCAAGGCTTGTTTCACACGCGTAACCGCTTCCAGCATATCTGGAAGTCGCAGTGGGTCGGACAAATCCTTCAGCTTAGCTCTAAGAAATTTTTCTTGAGCCTCAGGCGTATGGAATCCACGCTGAACCATCAGGAGTCGTATGATTTCTGCGTAGGTCTGGCTTTTACCATTTTCACTAGTAGGAGCTGTGCAAGCTACGTTCCAACGAATCATAGCCTGCCCCAGTTACATGATCGGACTAAAATCATCAAACAACGGTAGCCGCCACAGATTCCTTGACGCTCCTGCGCGTGCGCTCTCCAAAGAGAAGAACAATAGGACTGGCGACAAAGATGGATGAGTAGGTGCCCACGGCAATGCCAATGAGAAGCATCAGAGTAAAGTCGTGGATGGCGAGACCTCCGAAGTAGTAAAGAGCTAGCACGGCCAGCAGGGTGGTTCCTGAAGTTAACAAGGTGCGGCTCAAGGTGGCATTAACCGCTGTATTGATAACTTGGGACAAGGGAGTATTTTGGTCGTGCTTCAAGGTTTCTCGAATACGGTCAAATACGATGATGGTATCGTTGATGGAATAACCCGCTAGCGTGAGGATGGCTCCAACTGTGACAAGGGAGAGTTCTTGTCCTAAGATAATGAAGAGTCCAATCGAAATAACCACGTCATGGATTAGGGCGACGATAGCTCCGATGGCGAAGGAGAACTCGAAACGAGTCATGATGTAAGCAAAAATACCTAACATGCCAAGACCCAGTGCAAGAATAGCTTTATTCTTAAATTCTCCGCCGATAACGGCTTGAACTTTATCTAACTGCAAGCGTTTGAATTCAGCCTGAGGAAAGGCTTGGGCGAGGGCTTCTTGGGCTTTCTCACCTTGATCCGACGGTGTGCGAATAGTCAAGATTTCCGTGCCTGTGCTGAAGTCTTTTTGGTATTGCACGATAGTGTTGCTTATCCCGATGGCTGCGCGCACTTGGTCATCGGGTATTTTTTGGGTGAAGGAGAGAGAGACTAAGTCTCCTCCAACGAAATCGACACCATAAGCGCGTTCTCCTTTTTGCATCCATCCTGCGATTGTGCCAAGAATGAGCACGGCCGAGATGGTTAGGGCAATAAAACGAATACGCATGAAATCGAAGTTGGTCTTATTTAAAAGGCGCATCATGGTGAGCTTGCTGGTGCTGGTTTTACTTAAGGTCAGATCAAAACCTGCCCGGGTAGCAATCAGAGCAGAGAATAAACTCGCAAGAACGCCAAGGGTCAGGACAACGGCGAAACCTTGGATGGCTCCAGAACCTTGCCAAAAGAGGATCACGGTTGCGATTAGCGTCGTAACGTTAGCATCTAAAATGGAAGAAAACGCTTTGGCAAATCCGGACTCAATGGCAGCTCGTAGAGGTTTACCTAGGTCTAGTTCTTCACGAATACGTTCAAATATTAGCACGTTCGCATCAACCGCCATACCGATGGTTAGAATTAAAGCAGCGACGCCCGGTAGAGTCAGGGTAAAGCCGAACTGCGCTAGGAGGCCGAGCAGGATGAACATGTTTAAACCTAGTGCTATGACGGAAATGACCCCCGCTCTGCGGTAGTAAACGATCATGAAGATCACGACGAGCCCGAAACCGATAAGGGCTGCCTTAAAGCCACTTTTAACGGAGGCGGCACCAAGGCTAGGATCTACGCCACGCTCGTCCACGATGCTGACGGGAGTCTCCAGAGGATTTTCTAAAACGCTGGCAAGTTCCTCCGCTTCTTGAGGGGTCATGTTGCCGCCAGAGATTTGGCAATTCCCAGTTGTGATGGGCTGACGTATGCTAGGAGAGGAATAAACGAGTCCGTCTAAAACGATGGCCATGCGCTGACCTACACTATCCGTGGTGAGCTTACCGAAGATGTCTTTACCTTCAGAGTCAAAGTCGATCACGACTTCAGGACGCCCAAATTCATCAATACTGCGCCAAGCTGATTTCACATATTTGCCCGACATGGCGGCGCGCTTTTTGACCAGAAGAGAGGACTGGGTAATGGTGCCATCCTTTTGACGATCATTTTGAATAAGCACTTCATACTCAAACGGTATTTCTGCTTTTCCGTTAGCCACCTGAGCTAAGAGACTTTCGCTCTCAGGGTGAACCATGCGGAATTCCAATTTAGCGACGCGCTCCAGTTTTTGGCGGTAGTCAGACTTGTTGCTTTCATTGATACCTGGAACCTGCACGAGGATACGATTATCTCCGGCTGGCTGGATGATTGGTTCAGAGACGCCACCCGAGTCGATACGTTTACGAATAACACCTACCGCCTGATCCAGAGCGGCAGAAGAAGGTGAGCCCGCTAGTTGTAGAGTGAACTGGGTGCCCCCGCTTAAGTCTAATCCCTGCTTGATATTAACAGGCCAATCACCCGGACGCTTTTTGCTCTTATCAAAGACAAAGAGGGAAATAGAACAAACCGCAACGGCGATGGCGATTAAGCCTAGAGCCGCCCAGAGTCGATGGCGTTCGGTGATGGTGGCTAAATACCAAACAAAACAGCCTAGAAAAGCTAGGCACAGGATAAGGATAAGAACATTCATGGTACGGAAACCCTTTCAGGACAGAATTATTTAACTTCGACTTCGCTGCCACTCTTGACCACGGTACTAATGCTGGCCTTATCTACTTCAATCTTAACGCCTTCTGCTATGCGAACCACAGCGATACCGTCTTTAATGTTAGCAACGATACCATGGATACCGCCTGCCACGACGACTTTATCCCCTGATTTCAAGGCTTCTACCATGTTACGATGTGCTTTAGCCTTTTTAGACTGGGGGCGAATGATGAGAAAATAAAACATCAAGACCATCAATCCCATCATGATGATGGGAGGTTGTAAGAAAAAAGGAATATTAGGATTAGAACCAGAAGGGGTTTCTGCCACGGCTAACCAAAAATTTAAGTCTATCGATGCCACCAAATGTGCTATGTTATTCATGTTCACTTTCTTCGTTACTTTCGTTTCTAGCTTTGTATTCGTTTAAAAATGCAGTGGACCACTCAGCAAAACGCCCCTGCGCTAAAGCTTCGCGAATTTCCCGCATCATATTAATATAAAAATGTAAATTATGCAGACTGACGAGCCTCAAGCCAAGGATTTCGTCAGACTTCAATAAGTGACGAATGTAGGCTCTGCTAAAATTTCTGCAAGCGTAACATTGACAGCCACTTTCGATAGGGCCTTGATCGAGCCGCATGTCCGACCTTTTCATGTTGATGGTGCCCTTACGCGTGTAGGCCGTGCCATTACGTGCGATGCGGGTAGGTAACACGCAATCAAACATGTCCACACCCCGCATGATCATTCTAACGAGTTGATCCGGTTGGCCTAAACCCATTGCATAACGTGGTTTAAGGGTCGGTAAATAGGGCTCCGTCGCTTCTACGGCTTTTAACATTTCAGGCTCTGGTTCGCCAACACTGACCCCGCCTATGGCGTAGCCAGGTAGGTCTAGGGCGACAAGCCGCTCGGCACATTCACGCCGTAGATGCTCGTAACTACCGCCTTGCACGATGCCGAAAAGAAGCTGCTGTGCCGTCGGACCAGAAGGAAGTAAGGCGTGCTCTTCTTTACAACCATGAGCCCAGAGAACCGTCCGCTCCACTGCACCACGCACGGCGGATTCTTCTGCAGGCCAAGGTGGGCATTCATCAAACGCCATAATGATATCGGAGCCTAAGGCACGCTGAATTTGCATGGCCTCACGCGGCCCGATAAATAAGCTAGCACCGTCCACGTGCGACTGGAAATGCACGCCTGTCTCGGTAATTTTTCGTAACTTAGCCAGACTAAAAACTTGGAACCCACCGCTATCCGTCAACATAGGGCCATCCCATCCGCAAAATTTATGCAGTCCGCCGCTAGCATTGATCACGTCCATGCCTGGTCGAATATAAAGATGGTAGGTGTTGGCGAGTATAACCGAGGCCTTAAGCTCCTTCAGCTCGTGCGGGGAGACAGCCTTGACAGTGGCTTGCGTGCCGACAGGCATAAAGACAGGTGTTTCGATTACTCCGTGATCCGTCGTCAAGCGACCTAATCGCGCCTTTGAATGCGTATCCGTAGCCAAAAGTTCAAACACAAGTTTTTTAAGGTATCAAAAAAATTTCAACTGGAAACTGAAAAGTGAATGCAGGTTCTTTTATTTGTAAAAGTCCTTAATAAGGTCACCTCCTATCACCTACGAGTACGACGCCGTTGGGAACCGCACCGCCATGATCGATGGCAACAACAGCCGCACCGCATGGACATACAACCCCCGCAACCAAGTCAACAGAAAAACCTATGCCGACAATAGCTCCTACCAATACACCTACGACGCCCTCGGCAACCTAACCACCCGCCTTGACGCTAAAGGTGCCACCACCACCTACACCTATAACAAT